>ERZ791903.1-NODE-1-length-547258-cov-12.222292_pt1 | contig 547258 bp, 358 predicted proteins | sample MGYA00510148_ERZ791903 | MGnify/ENA primary metagenome ERZ791903 (study PRJEB30046, sample SAMN00792080) | human gut metagenome | study: EMG produced TPA metagenomics assembly of the A metagenome-wide association study of gut microbiota in type 2... | reverse complement strand
ATTTATCTTTTTGACTCTGCAAAGATCCGACATATATACCAATATACCAAAAACGGCTTTTCGCGAAAAAAGCCGTTTTTGTATTATTTGGAAATCAAAAAAGGAAACAGGAATTAGTCCTTCGGATATAACTCAGAGCACAGCATATATAGCTCTTTTTCAATACTTCTGGCACTTAACATATGTCCACTTCCATCCGCATCCATGAAATCTATAAGCAGATGCAGGGTATTGGCAAGTGCACGAAATCCATGCAGTCTTGCCCCCTCATTCCTGCTGACCAGCAGATGTACGAAAGGAGTCAAGAAAAGTATACGTTCTTCATACTCCACGCGTAAACAACTGTGACACTGCAATAAGCACTCCATTGCGCGACTCAATTCTTCACTCTCATTCTCAAAAACAACATGGAAACCTTTACCACGGAAAAGTTTCACATCTTCAATAATGTTTTTTTGACCATAATTCTATTATTTGAAAATTGTTTATTTATAATATGATAACATATCGAATACAAAATTAGTAATACTTCACCGGAATATCGTAATTTCGCAGGATTTTATACTCAGTTTTTTCACCTTGCAAAACACTGACAATAAAAAAAGAAGAATAGATAATAAGGTACGTGTATACGCACGAACCTTGTTTATATAAATATTTAGAATAGGACAGTAGCAGATAGATCGTAATTTTATAGGATAAACATCCAAAAATGCTGTAAGCATATATAAAGAAAGAAAATGCTTAAAAAGAGTGTGTCAAAGTAAAAATCAAAAAACAAAGAGCCGCCACGGAACACCTTCCGGGCGACTCTTCTTTCATAGAAGTAATGTAACAGAAAGAGAGTATAATACAGAGATTTAGTCTTGTCCTCCTCCCAATGCTTGGAACAGATTAATTAAGCTTTGTATTTCGGTAAAATGATTGGCAGTTTGCGACAGTTGCGCATTTAGTAAAGTCTGCCGGGCCGTAAGCACTTCCAGATAGGTGGTATTGCCGTGCTCCATGAGCAGAGAAGTACTCCTCAGGGCAGTTTGCAGGGAAGCCACCTGTTTATCCAGCAGGAGCTTCTTCCCCTGGCTGGTCTGGTAAGCCGTCAAGGCATCGTTCACCTCACTGCCTGCATTGAGCAAGCTCTGCTGGAAACCAAGTGCAGCCTCTTCCTGCCGTGCACGGGCAATGCGGTATTGAGCCACAACCTGCCCCCGATTGAAAAGCGGCTGCGTCAATGACCCCACAGCAGATGCCAGAAACTTGCCCGGATTGAGAATCATGGTCCCCGCCGAGTTTGTCCAGCCGGCACTACCACTTAAAGTAATGGAAGGATAGAAAGCGGAACGAGCCTGATTCGTGCCATAGAAGGCCGCTTCGAGCGAACGCTCGGCACTGCGGACATCGGGCCGACCGGAAAGCATCTGCACCGGAATTCCTACCGAAAAGTGGGTGGGGAATTGCTGTCGCCGCAAACTGCCACGCTCGTAGTGGCGGGGCGTTTCGGCAAGCAAAAGGGCAAGGCTGTTCTCGGTCTGGCTGATCTGCTTCTGCAAGTCGAGCACAGAGCCTTGTACCTGATAGTAAGTAGCTTCCATCTGCGATACAGCCGATTCATTCGCCATTCCGGCGTTCATCAAGGCACGAGTGGATGCCACGGTTTCTTTCCATGCCTCTTCCGTCTGCCGGGAGATGGCGAGTTGCTCGTCCAGCATCAACAGCGTATAGTAAGTATTGGCTATTCCTGCAATCAATTGGGTACGCACAGCCTGGCGGTAGTCCTGGCTCTGGGCATACAATGCCTTGGACTGCTTCTTGGCATTGCGCATACGGCCGAAAACATCCAGCTCCCAACTGGCAGTAACGGGCAGTGAATAAGTCTGTGTAGCCTTATGCGTATCGAAGCTGCTCACAGTGCCCTGCGGAGCAAGAGCAAAGGCAGGTAGGAAAGCAAGCTTGGCAGACATCAGCGTTGCCTGTGCCTCTTCTACGCGAAGCTCGGCAGACTGATAGTCGGTGTTATTCTGCAATCCCTGCTCGATGAGGGATTGCAAATGAGGATCGGTAAAGAGCTCCCGCCAATCCATATTACCCAGACTGGCAGTGTCTTCGGCCACTACTTCCCCACCATAAAGCAGGTCGGGGACAGAAGTAGTGGGCTTGTATTTGGTATAGATGCCACAACCGCTCAGCAGCAGGCCGGTGACAGCTAATGTGATGATTTGTTTTTTCATTCTTCAGTATCTTTAATATGTTTCCGAGAATTGATCTTATCAATAATGCACCATAAAATCAAGGCAATGCAATATGCCACCACCTGCTCTATCCAGAATATTTCACCTTGATACATCATTCCTCCTTTCATTTATTTACCACTTCGTTCAGCTTCACTCTTCTCCTTTTCAAGCAATACTTGCACGTCTGCTTCTTCTTCCATCGGCGGACGGATTTTCTCCTGCAAGAACTCAAAGATGATGTAGAACACAGGAACCACGAAGAGCAATGCCAGTGTTCCGACCACCATACCGCCTACGACGCCCGTACCCAGCGAACTGTTACCATTGGCACCCGCACCGGAAGAGAACATCAGCGGAAGCATACCGAACACCATCGTCAACACCGTCATCAGGATGGGGCGCAAACGGACTTGTGCAGCAGAATAGGCAGACTCTACAATACCCATGCCCTTACGACGGCGCTCTATAGCGTATTCCGTAATCAGGATAGCCGTCTTAGCCAGTAGACCGATCAACATAATCACACCCGTCTGCAGATAAATGTTGTTTTCCAGTCCGAGGAACTTGGCAAAGAGGAATGACCCCATCAGTCCGAATGGCACAGAGAAGATAACGGCAAACGGTACCAGGAAGCTCTCGTAAAGACATGCCAGAATCAGATAAATAAGGAATATACAAATGGCATAGATGAAAATCGTCTGTCCGCCACCGGTACTTGCTTCTTCACGAGCCATACCTCCGTATTCATATCCGTAGCCCGTAGGCAGAACCTGTTCAGCCACTTCTTCAATCGCCTTCTGCACTTCACCCGAAGAGTAACCTTCGGCAGGGTTCACATTGGCTGCAATGGAGCTGTAGAGGTTGAAACGGTTGGTCGTTTCCGGTCCCAACACTTTCTTCAGCGTCACAAACTGACTTACCGGAGCCATTTCTGCGCCATTGCGTACAAACATGTTGTCCAATGACTGCTCGTCCAGGCGATACTCAGGTGAAGCCTGCATCATCACACGATACACTTTACCAAACTGGTTATAGTTGGAAATGTATGCACCACCACAGTAGCTGCCCAATGCATCGAGTACTGCACCCGGAGAAATACCTGCACGCTTACATTTGGCTGCATCGACTTCTACCGATACCTGCGGGAAGTTAATGGCGTAAGCGGTATAAGCCATATCTACTTCGGGACGCTGGTTCAAGGCACCCAAATAGTCTATTACCGCCTGGTAGAACGTTGCCATATCGCCACCGGTCCTATCCTGAAGGTTCAGCTCGATAGAGTTACCCATACCATAACCCGGAATCATACCCGGCTGGAAACTGAATATCTGTGCTTCCTTGATACCGTAGAACTGCCCATTGAGACGGGCAACCACTGCATCCGAACTATGATCTTTCCCTTTTCGTTCGCTCCAATCCTTCAGACGGATAATAATGGTACCGTAAGAAGTTCCCTGGCCGGATATAAGTCCATAGCCGGCTACGCGGGCATAATGTTCTATTTCGGGCGTATCCTGAAGAATACCTTCGAGCTTATCCATTACTTTCGTTGTTTCATCGAGCGTGCTTCCCGGAGAGATGCTGACGTTCACCATGATGACGCCCTGGTCTTCCTGCGGAACAAGTCCTGTCTTAGTAGTACTCATCAGGTAAACCAGCAATACAACAGCAGCTACCAATGCAGTCCACACCATCCAGCGGTGACGGATGAAGTACATCACACCTTTCTTATATTTACCCAGCACGGCATTGAATGAAGCATTGTAAGCTGCACGCACCCGGCCGTTGATACTCTTGGAACTCTTGGTTCCGTCCGACGGGCGCATCATGATGGCACACAGAGCCGGACACAGCGTCAGAGCCGAAATCATAGAGATACCTACGGCAGTTGCCATCGTGATACCAAACTGTGTATAGAATACACCGGAAGTTCCACCCATGAACGTCACAGGAATAAACACAGCCATGAACACACAGGTACAGGAAACGATAGCCATCGTTACATCTCCCATCGCATCTTTGGTAGCGAGGTAAGCCGATTTATATCCGGCATCGAACTTAGATTGCACCGCTTCCACCACCACAATGGCATCATCCACCACCGTACCGATGGCAAGCACCAATGCAAACAGCGTCAGGATGTTGAGACTGAATCCGGCAGCCACCAGGCAGGCAAATGTACCCACCAGCGACACTATGATGGAGATGGACGGAATGAGCGTACTCTTGAGATCCTGCAAGAAGAAGTATACCACCAGGATAACCAAAAGGATAGCAATAATCAGTGTTTCCACCACATTATGGATAGAAGCGAAAAGGAAGTCGTTCGAGCTCATCATCGTGACAAATTCCGTTCCTTCCGGAAGGCTCTTTTCCATTTGCTTCATCTGGGCGGTGATTTCTTTATTCACCGCGGTTGCATTGGAACCTGCTGTCTGGAATACCATGTAAAGGACGGCAGGTTTACTATCCATTTCACTACGGAAACTATAAGTCATCGTACCCAGTTGCACATCGGCCACGTCTTTCAGGCGGAGTACAGAACCGTCGCTCTGCGAACGGATCACCGTATTCTGAAATTCTTCCACGCTCTTCAACCGACCGCGGTATTTCATGGTAAACTGGAACACATTCTTGGAACTTTCGCCCAACGAACCGGTAGGAGCTTCAATATTCTGTTCGCCCAACACGGCAGTTATGTCCGAAGGAACCAGGCTGTATTGTGCCATCCGCTCCGGCTTCAGCCAGATACGCATACTATAGGTATCACCCAACTCCATAACGTCCCCTACCCCTTCGATACGTTTAATCTGGGGAAGTACGTTAATGTCCAGATAGTTGGCAAGGAACGTTTGATCGTAACGTCCATCGTTGCAGACCAAAGCACCGATCTGAAGGAAGCTGGTCTGACGTTTCTGTGTACTTACACCGATTTTAGTAACCTCGGCAGGCAACAATCCCTGCGCCTTGGCCACACGGTTCTGTACATTTACCGCCGCCATGTCGGGGTCGGTACCTTGTTTGAAGTAAACTTGTATAATAGCCAGACCGGAATTGGAAGCTGTAGAAGTGATATACATCATATTCTCCACACCATTGATACTTTCTTCCAGCGGCATGATAACGCTGTTCATCACTGCCTCAGCATCGGCACCCGTATATTGGGCACTTACATATACCGTAGGAGGCGCAATGTCAGGATACTGCTCTACCGGCAGCGTAAGGAGAGAAATAAGCCCTATGACCAGAATCAGCACGGAGATAGATATAGCCATCACCGGCCGCTTTATAAATATGTTTCCTTTCATAATCAATCTTCTTCCTATTTAACTTGTGTACCTTCACGTATCAATCCGGCGCCTTCTGATACGATTTCATCTCCGGGGTTCAGCCCACTCAGCACCACATATTCGCGTCCGTCGCTGATGCCGGATACTGTGACCAGCGTAGAGACGGCTTTACCATCCACTACCTTATATACTACTACCTTATCCTGCATTTGCACAGTGGCTCCCTGCGGAATGGCAATACAATCTTTATAAATGCTCGGTAGCACTACCGTACCGGATGCTCCGCTATGAAGCAGGCGTGATTCATTAGGGAATACTACACGCGCCATTACAGTACCTGTCTGGCGATCGATAACTCCGCTGATGGATTCTATTATACCTTTCTTATTATATACCGAATTATCATTCAATACCAATTCCACTTTTGGCATGTTCTTCAATGCTTCATCCATGCTGCCATGCTGGCGGGTAAGGGCCAGCAACTGATTTTCAGTCATGGAGAAATAGACATACATATCCGAGTTATCACTGACTGTAGTCAACGGATAAGGTATGTTGGCACTGACCAATGCACCGGCACGATAGGGCAATGCACCTACCACTCCGTCACTGGGGCTTTTCACTTCAGTATATGAAAGGTTGTTGCGGGCATTTATTTCCTGTGCTTCAGCCTGCGTCAGTTGTGCTTTAGCAGTGAGGAATGTATTCTCTGCCGTCTTCAGGCTAAACTCTGAAACTACTTTTTGTGCATACAATTCTTTGTTACTCTTGTAGGTGAGTTCGGCGGTAGCCATTGCAGCACGCGCAGCCTCTACGTTGGCGGTGGCAGTTTTGAGCGCAGCTCTGTACGGAATCTGATCGATTACGAAAAGCAATTGTCCGCGACGCACTGTCTGTCCTTCGGTTACACAAAGTTTTTCGATAGTACCCGATACCTGCGGATAGATGTCGATATCCTGCCGCCCGCGAATCGTAGCCGAATATGAGGTGGAAAGCTCCTTATCCGCCGCTTCTACTTTCATTATTGCATAAGAAGGTTTCACTCCCGCATCTGTTGCCTGCTTGCAAGATGCCATCCACACTGTACAACCGACAATCCCTATCAGCCGTAACCATTTTTTGTTCACTGTAATCATACTTTCTCTTAATTGTCATTTATTAAAACTGGGACAAATGTAGGAGAAAGGAACAAGGACATAGTGACCAATTTTCCCCCAAGAATGTTCCTTTTTCGTTATTTACCTTTTTCAAGGCTAATCAACTATCAATAAGTAACATATAGAACAAAATTAAAGGATAATAGGACATCCTGTTTTCCTCATAATTCACCAACTTTGCAAAAAGAAAAAAGGAAATAATATGGAAAAAGAGAACATTAAGACCGTAACCATTGAGGACTTTAAGAACAGTCAGCATATTCTTGACTATGTGGATGCTGACTTCGCAATAGTGAACAGTCTGGATGGAATACCTTATAGTAATGAGGTAGTCAGATTGGAATGTTTCCTCATTGCCATCTGTATAGAAGGGTGCATTCAACTGGACATCAACAATAAGACTTACCAGTTGCAGCCGGGCGATTTACTGCTTGGTCTTCCTAATACCATCATCGGGCATACAATGATGAGTCCTAAATATAAGGTAAGGCTTGCAGGGTTTTCCACCCGTTTCCTGCAACGTATCCTCAAGGTAGAAAAAGACACGTGGGATACCGCCATTCATATCCACAACAATCCGATAAAATCTATTAGCAGAGAGAATGATAACAGTATTTTTAAATACTACGGAGAGCTAATTATGGCAAAGATTAATGATGAGCCTCATTGCTACCACAAAGCAGTAGTACAACATCTGTTTTCTGCTCTTTTCTGCGAGATGCTGGGTTATCTCAACAAGGAAATTGCCGACTCAGAGAAAGCGTTTTCGAAAGAAGGCATCAAGCAGGCTGACCATATTCTACGGAAATTCATGGAATTACTGTCGAAAGATAATGGTATGCATCGTTCTGTGACTTACTTTGCCGATGCGCTTTGCTATACGCCCAAGCATTTTTCAAAGGTCATTAAGCAAGCGTGCGGCAGGGCTCCGCTGGACCTGATAAATGAGACTGCCATAGAACACATCAAATACCGGCTGAAACATTCGGATAAATCCATCAAAGAAATTGCAGAAGAATTCAACTTCCCGAATCAATCTTTTTTCGGGAAGTATGTGAAGGGGCATTTGGGAACATCACCGATACGGTATAGGAGTGAGAGGGAAGGGTGAGATTCATTATGGAAAAGAAAGGAATAGAGTGATTAGTGTTTAGTGATAAGTGATTAGCACCATTCGGTATACAGTTCCCGCATCATTTGTTGTGTCTCCGGTACAGAGAATCCACTGAAATCATATACCGAATGGTGCTAATCACTTATCACTAAACACTAATCACTTTATTCATATCCCATCAATATAAATCCATTTGCCTACTTTATTTGTTACTTATCTGAACGATTAGTAACAAATCACCAATTATGAAATATAAATCTTTGTCCTTATTAATAATTGCCCTGCTTTCCGCCTGTACGCTCGGAGCGCAGAACCGCAAAAAAGTCGGAGTAGTGTTAAGTGGCGGTGGTGCCAAAGGAGTGGCGCACATCGGAGCACTGAAAGTGATAGAAGAAGCCGGAATACCGATAGATTATGTAGTAGGTACCAGTATGGGAGCCCTCGTCGGCGGGCTATACTCTATCGGCTACACCCCACAGCAATTGGACAGCATTGTCAATGCGCAAAACTGGAAGTTTCTGCTGTCTGATACCCCCGATCCGGAAACTACATTGCTGAGCGAAAAGCTAAAGGAAGAACAGTACTTGCTCTCTGTTCCAATTACCGGAAAATCGGCGCATGTATCTGATGCAGGGATTATAAAAGGAAGAAACATATCACGGTTGTTTTCCGAATTGACAGTGGGGTATCATGACTCTATCTCTTTCAACCGGCTCCCCATCCCATTTGCTTGCGTATCGGACAACATAGTAAATGGCAGCAAGGTCGTTTTCCACAACGGTATACTGGCCACTGCAATGCGTGCCAGCATGTCTATTCCGGGAGTATTTGCCCCGGTTTATCTCAATGGCAAAGTGCTGGTAGACGGCGGACTGATAGATAATTACCCCGTAGATATAGCCCGGCAAATGGGAGCGGAAATTATTATCGGAGTCGATGTACAGAATCCATTAATGAAAGCGGATGAGCTGACAAGCCTCTCGAGCGTGCTGGGACAAATCATAAACCTGGTAGGAGAAGAGAGCTACAGGAAAAATGTAGAGGATAGTAATATTCACATCCAGGTAGATGTGGATGGGTACTCGGCAGCAAGCTTCAACCATGAAGCATTGGACACATTGATGCGCAGGGGCAAAGAGGCCGCCATGAAAGATTGGGAAAAACTGATTGCACTGAAAAAGGAAATTGGTATCGGTGCGGATTATCGCGCAGAATATCCCGGTCCTTTCAAAATACCAACGCGCACCATGCTGGATACAATACCGTCCGTAGCACAAATTACTCCGAATGAGAAACCTGTAAATACTATAAATATAGGAGGCAGGTTTGATAATGAGGAGTTAGCCGTGTTGTTACTAAATGCAAGGGCGTATCTTGGGAGACAGAAGAAATCGCAACTAAGCGCCACTACCCGGCTGGGTAAGCGGACTTTCGGACAACTGGAATACACGTACTCACTACGTAATAATTGGGATCTCAATACAGGATATCAGATAGGATATAATGACTTCAATCTTTATAAAGAAGGTGACCGGCTGATGAATCTAACTTATGTGCATCACACGGCTTGGATAGGATTTACGAAAAGCTGGTGCAGGTTGCTCGTCAAGGCAGGTATTCATTTTGAGAAGTATAATTATCACGACTGGCCGTCGGGGCCGGATATCTCTATCACCAAATCAAGTGACAAGGCTTTGCTCAGTTATCAGGCCAGTGTCATGTACAATAGTCTGAATAACCAACGGTTCTCTACGCAGGGAATGGAATGGGAAGCATCGTACAGGCTCTATACGGATAACATGATAGCTTACGGTTCGGGTAGTCCCATATCGGTATTTCAAACACATTGGAGTGGATATTTCTCACCGAACCGGATATTTACCATCATGCCGTCGGTATATGGCAGGGTAGTCGGAAAAAATACGCAATCGCTGGCGATATCGAACTTTGTAGGTGGAAATGTACCGGGAAGATACATGGAGCAGCAAATACCTTTCACCGGTATCAACCACATAGAGATAAGTCCGGATGCTATACTAACGGGCATGTTGGGAGTCAGAGCACGGACTTACAAGAACCAGTACATCGTAGTGCGGGGCAGTTACGGACGGACTGCCAACAAAATAGAAAATCTGTTTGGTGGAACAAATACCCATGGATTGGCGGGAGGCAGCATAGGATATTGCTACAACAGCATTATAGGACCCATCGAAGCGGAACTTAACTATTCGAATCAGTCCAAGAAGCTGGGATACTATATCGGAGTGGGATTTACTTTCTAATATATTATTCTTTAGCCTCCTCCTGTGGAATACGGATAGCAGTATATAGTTCAAGTATGGCGGCAACCGTCAGACATACAATCCACTCATTTCCGTGAGTGAAGAACATAAATGCGCCGGTGAGCACCAACAGCAACGCACCGAAAATCTGCTGGCGGCGGAGGCGTTTTACATTGGCCCTACTACTCTTGGAAGGAGAATTAATCTGGGCCAATGCCACCATAGTGGCACCGATTGTATAAACATAGGGAGCAACCTCCCAGCCGGTGATGTAGACGGCAGCACCAAACAGCACCATCAAAGCGCCTACAGTAAACAAAGCAGGTATCAGGGATTTCATTTTTCGATGTCTTCTTCAAATACGTAAATATCCTCATTCGGTTTCTTCATCAGGTACTTCTCACGCGCAATACGCTCGATGGCACCGGAATCTACAGCCAGCTCGTTCAGCCGCTCTGTGTTCTCTTCATATTCCGCCCGGTATTTCTCAATCTCAGAATTCAGGCGACTGATTTCATTCGCATAACCCATACGGCGCACGATGCTGTTTTCATCCAGAAAACCTACAACCACTACAAATGCAACAAACGTAATCAAGTATTTACGTCTGCGGACAAAAGCCCAAAGTGTCGCTAATTTATCCATTGATAAACAAATTAATAATTAAAGAATTAATAATTAAAAAGAAACCGGGAGGGGATTCTTCGCCTACAAAGATAAGAGGAATAACTGAGAAATTCCTTTTTTTTATGTACATTTGCACAAATTGTAATGGACAAGAATATCCCAAATCATGGAAAATTATATCGTATCGGCACGAAAATATCGCCCTACGACCTTTGAGTCGGTAGTGGGACAACGTGCCCTGACCACTACGCTGAAGAATGCCATCGCTACCGGCAAACTGGCACATGCCTACCTGTTCTGCGGTCCGCGCGGTGTGGGAAAGACTACTTGCGCCCGCATCTTCGCCAAGACCATCAACTGTATGAGTCCTACTGCAGAAGGCGAAGCGTGCAACCAATGTGAATCGTGTACAGCGTTCAACGAACAGCGGTCATACAACATCCATGAACTGGATGCCGCATCCAACAACTCCGTTGACGATATCCGCCAACTGGTGGAACAGGTGCGTATTCCGCCCCAGATAGGAAAATATAAAGTATATATCATCGACGAGGTACATATGTTGTCCGCTTCGGCTTTCAACGCTTTCCTGAAAACGCTGGAAGAGCCCCCCCGTCATGCCATCTTTATCCTGGCAACTACAGAAAAGCACAAGATTCTGCCTACTATCTTGTCCCGTTGCCAGATATATGACTTTAACCGCATCAATGTAGATGATACGGTTGCCCATCTGGCATATGTCGCTTCAAAAGAAGGAATTACTGCCGAACCGGAAGCCTTGAATGTCATAGCACTGAAAGCTGATGGGGGTATGCGTGATGCTTTGTCTATTTTCGACCAGGTAGTCAGCTTCACCGGTGGGCACATCAGTTACAAAAGTGTAATTGAGAACCTGAATGTACTGGACTACGAATATTATTTCCGCTTGACGGATCATTTTCTGGCAAACCAGATCAGCGACGCATTGCTGTTACTGAATGATGTGCTGAATAAAGGTTTCGATGCCAGCCATTTCGTAACAGGATTGTCATCCCACTTCCGTGATTTACTTGTGAGTAAAGATCCCGCCACCCTGTCACTACTTGAAGTGGGTGCCAGCATCCGGGAGCGCTACCAGGCACAAGCACAGAAATGTCCGCTGCCTTTCCTGTATCGCGCTATGAAGCTTTGTAATGATTGCGATTTAAATTACCGCGCCAGTAAAAACAAGCGGTTACTGGTGGAACTGACTCTGATACAGATTGCCCAGCTTACCGCCGAGGTGGACGACGCCAGTGGTGGGCGTGGCCCTAAACAATCTATCAAACCCATATTCTCGCAGCCTGCCGCCGCTCAGCAGCCACAGGCCGCACATGCTATGCCTCAACCGCAAGCAACAACTGCCGCTCCGGCACAACCCCAGCCGGTGCAACAAGCTCCTGCAGCCCAGGCTGCCCCTGTATCTCCGCAAGTCCAACAGCCTTTTGGCTCGCAAACAGCTGCCATGCGCCCCACTCCTACTGCCGTATTAATGGCCCAAGGAAAAGAGGAAAAGAAAATCCCCGTTATGAAGATGTCCGGTTTGGGAGTCTCAATCAAGCATCCACGGGGTGAAGAAGAAGAAAAAAAACAAGCTGCAGCATCAGCAGTACAGCAAAATGCACAGCCTGAAGAAGATTTTATCTTCAATGAAAAGGATGTCAACTACTATTGGCAGGAGTACGCCGGACGCTTGCCCCAAGAGCAAACCGCCCTTGCCAAGCGTATGCAGGTTATTCGCCTGACAATGCTGAATGCAACTACATTTGAGGCCGTAGTGGAAAATGATATTGCAGCCAAAGAATTCACAGACCTGATCCCTACCCTGCAAGGCTACTTGCGCAAACGACTGAAAAACAGCAAGGCAACGATGACTGTCCGCGTCAGTGCCCCCACTGAAAAAGTGCGTGCATACAGCCGTGTGGAAAAATTCCAGTTGATGGCACAAAAGAATAATGCCTTAATGCTATTGAAAGAAGAATTTGGTTTAGAGCTTTATTGATGATTATAATTAAGCAATTGCATTTTTTATCCAATAAATACTTTTGTTTTTTTAGTTTTATCATTACATTTGCGGATGAACTAACAAAAAAATATCTTTTACTTTGAGGAAAATTGCGATAATATCAGCAGTAACAGGCTTTTTGCTCTTCTCTTTTGCAGCAGGAACACACGCCACCAGTACAGACAAAGAACGTCTGGCTGCTTTGCAATCTCTCATAACCAAAGAGGTACCTTATGATGCCAACATACCGATAGACAGCATTATATCATGGACCGATGAACTGGCTCCCACACTGAAATCTCCCAAAACGGAAGAAGCTTACTTCACTTTAGTTCTGTGGGAAGTGAATGCATATATCATGCGAGGAGACCTCAGCCTGGCAATAGACCGGGCACGATTAATGTACAAATATGCTAAAGATATAAAATCCAACTTCGGTATCGCTCTTTCCAACCAGGCTGTCGGGCAAGCTTATTCAGCCTCTAACATACAGGATAAAGCTTTGATCTCTTATATGGATGCACTGCGTTATCTGCCTGAAAACAACCCGCAAACCCACCGGTTATTGGTGAAAATCTCCACGCAACTACAGCAAATGAATCGCCTGGAAGAAGCCATGGAATATGTAAAGAAGCTGAATCCGCTTCTTGAACAGAATCCGGAACATCCGCTTGCCATCCCCATACTTATAGAAAATGCAACTTATTACATCTCATCGGGAGACCAGGATACTGCGCTCCAGTATCTGCACCGGGCAGACTCGATTTACAAAAACCATACTCATGAAATAGCCCATGAGTTTTCCATCAACTATTACACTGCTGCCTGTTATCGGGCATTGGCTGCCGATTACCACGACAAAGAGAAGGCTGATGAAGCATTGGCACTTTATAACCAACTCCTGGAAGTGGTATCCAATAATAAACGCTCGCTGGAGTACCGCTGGATTTGTGCGGAAAAGATCTATTTATATAAACTACTGGGGCGCTTTGATGAAGCTTGCCAGATTTATAAGGAACTATACAGTGCTACTGATACCCTTGCATCGAAAAGCTACATCCGGCAGATTAATGCCCTGAAAGCTACTTATCAGGTTGATGAGATAGAACTGGAAAACAAGGCACAGCAGAACAAGATGGTTGTTGTTCTTATCTTCATCGGATTAGGATTACTGACTTTCATCTCTATGCTTGCCATCTGGCTTAGAAGACAGAAGAAAGTAGTAGTAATGTCTACGGAAACTCTGGAACAATTGCGTCATAATGCTGAAAATGCAACACGTGCCAAGAGCATATTCTTATCAAATATGAGCCACGAGATACGAACCCCTCTCAATGCTCTGTCCGGCTTTTCTGCATTACTGACGGAAGAGGGCTTAGATGACTCTACCCGGAGACAATGCACCGACATCATCCAACAGAACTCCGAGCTTCTGCTGAAACTGATTAATGATGTGATCGACTTGTCGAGTCTGGAATTTGGAAAAATGCAATTCAGCATAGCCGTGCATGATGCTGTGGCAACTTGCCGGAATGTGACCGACACCGTAGGTAAAGTAAAACAGACTCAAGCAGAATTATTGTTTGAAACATCACTGGAAGAATTATACATTGAAACAGATGATTCACGCCTGCAACAAGTGCTGATAAATCTGCTGATCAATGCAACCAAATTTACCCCTGACGGTAGTATCACGCTAAAATTGGAGAAGCAATCGGAAGAGATGGCTTTGTTCTCTGTAACGGATACCGGTTGCGGTATTCCGAAAGAAAAACAGGCAAGCATATTCCAGCGTTTTGAAAAATTGGATGAAAATGCGCAAGGAAGTGGACTTGGCTTATCTATCTGTCAGCTAATTATTGAGCATATCGGTGGTAAAATATGGATTGATCCAGACTATACAGGAGGTTCCCGTTTTGTTTTCACACATCCAATACACCAGACACACAGTAACTCAAAGAAGGAGGATTAATCATGATGAAGCGGTGGATCATACTATGCCTGGCTTTTAGTTCCGGCTTATTATCAGCCAATGCTGGAAGTACGGTTGTAAAAGACAGCCTGTTACGCATTTATGTCTCTGCTCCACACGATTCTACCCGATTGGACGTGCTGCATGATATTGCCCGGTTGGACCAGCAGACACCGGTATTCCTTTATTATGAAAACATATTGTTGCAAGAAGCGACCGCGCAGAACAATCTGCGATATCAAAGTCTTGCCACCTACGAACATATCATCTACTTCTTCAACAAACTGGACTTGGAGCGCGTCACGCAATGGATGGGCAGAATGGAAAACCTGGCAGAGAAGCATAACTATTACAATGACTACTTCAAAGCTAAGAAGTTGCAGATAGAAATGTACACGATCAACCAGCAGATAGAATTTGCCATCTATGAAGCAAAGATCATGTACGAGAAAGCTAAGAAACTGAACGACCGAAATGGTATGCGGGAAGCATGTCTCTGTCTGATGACCAGTTACATAGCGACACTACGCTATGAAGAAGGAATACAAGCATTAGAGGAGGCTTTCCAACTGATGAGTCCGCAAGATAGTCCGATGGATAAGATCAGTTTGCTGTCCAAAGCTATCTTGATTTATTCGTTCCTGCACGAAAATGACAAGATGTTCTCTTCTCTGGAACAGATGCAAACAGCCATAAACGAACTGATAACTGCTAATCCCGCACTACAAAACGCATATTCTGCATTATACATGGGGATAGAAACCCAATATGCCCTTTACTATATCCGCACAAAGGATATGAAGAAAGCATGGGAACACTTGCAGAAAGTGGATGAGTATTATACTCCCAACACTTTCCTGCCCTATCAGATCTCCCGCTTGCAAGCCTATGCAGAATATCACCGTTCGCTAAAGGATTACAAGAAATCACTGGAATATCTGGATGATGCGATTCGCTTGGTAAAGCAAATGTCTTTCCCGGATGTAATCTTGTACACTGCCATGAAGGCAGATATATTGGTAGACATGGGACGGGCAAACGAATCTCTTGACATCTATAAAAAAGTGATGCGTGATAAGGACTCACTCTACAGAAATCTGTCGCACACACAAATGGAACAGATACAAAGTTTGTATGACATGGACAAACTTCTGTTACAGAGGGAGCGATGGCATGCAAAAGTTCATATTATCTTTCTGGCTGTAATTGGAACAGCCCTACTGGCTCTTATTACTTTTGTAGTCAACATGTATCTCAGTCGGAAACGGTTACAAAGAGATGCCAAAGAAGCCGCCCGGTTGAATCAGGTTGCAGAAGAAGCAAATGAGGTAAAAAGTCGCTTCCTTGCGAATATGAGTTATAACATTCGCATTCCACTAAACAATGTGGTGGGATTTTCTCAACTGCTCTCTACGGATATGGGGCTGGATGAAAAAGAAAAACAGGAATATTCCGAAATTATCCAGACCAATTCTACCGAACTGATTCAGCTGGTAAACGATGTACTCGATCTCTCACGTCTGGAAGCCAAAATGATGAAGTTCCAGATACAGGAATGCGAGATACGGGAAATGTGTAGCGACCTGGTAGGTATGGCCCGGATGAATAGTGACGGACATATCCACGCCCAACTGGAAACGGATGTGGAAAGCCAGGTACTCAGAATGGATGCCAATCGCTTCAACCAGGCAGTGATAAATATGTTACTCTATCCTGTGCCCAATGATACCGACCGCGAAGTAAAGATGAGACTGGAAAGGGATGAAAGAAATGAATTGCTGATCTTCCATATTATCAATAGTCCGTTAGCAGATCCTGCATTTTCATCTCAACAGGTCTCCATACGACTTAAGATTAATCAGTTGCTATTTGAGCACTTTGGTGGGAGTTTCGTAATAAGCGAAGAAGAAGGTACCCCTATTACATTTACTATTTCCTATAAGGAATAGCGTCTACTCAAAGTAGAAAGTGAGCACTATCATACGTGAAGTGATTTTATCAACAGATTGTGTAAACTTCAATAACGATTGATCTGTAAGGTCCTTACGTTCTTTCTTAATCAGATTTGCCAGACCGAAACAAAATTTCAGCTCGGGTATTAACTTGAAATAGGGTAAGTAAAAATCGCATCCCAAACCCACTTCCACATAGCAATCGAAAGGCTTTACCAATAAGGCTCCCTGTTTCTTCACACTGAAGTCGTAAGTAGGAGCAACACCTGCCACCACATAGGGGCGGTAGTTATTGAAACGCTCAGCAGCAAACTTCAAATCTATCGGAACCGAAAGGTAGGCAGACTTCATGGATTGGGAATACTCCTCACTACTGGCTTGTTCGCGGAACACGACTTTCTTATCTCCAAAATGCAGTGTTGGAATAAAACGCAGGGAAAGGAAAGTATTCAGATACAGTTCGCCCAACACTCCCACCGTAAATCCGGGAGAATACTCAGGAACATCTGCAAACCAAGTCTGGCCATCTTCCGTCACATAGCCCGTATTCACCAATTTATAGTCTTGCACATGGATACCCGCTAAAAAACCATAGTGCCACTTTCGCTGGTCGATATACGGGCGATTTTGCACCTTCCGCTTCTGTGCCGAAGCACCGAAAGCAAGGAGTAAAGTAAGGATTATCAGACAAATGCGCTTCACAATCCTAAAACGGTAAAAGTGACATTTTATTGCACATATCCCCCCATTTTCTCTTCTCTATTATTTAGACAAGGTACAAATTAAGGGAATTTAAACATGATTGGTAACAACTAATCAAGAAAACTGCTATTTTTGCCGAACTAATTAGTACTAATAATTTAAAATTTGAAGAAAATGGCTTACGTAATTAATGACAGTTGTGTTGCTTGTGGTACTTGTATTGACGAATGTCCGGTAGGAGCTATCTCTGAAGGTGATATCTACGCTATCGACCCTGAAACTTGCACAGATTGTGGTACTTGTGCTGATGTTTGTCCGTCTGAAGCAATTCACCCAGCAGAATAATAACAACACTCAAAGAAAAAGAAAAGCCCGGTTTCAATTATGAAGCCGGGCTTTCTCATTTATATACGTTCTCTTATTTCAATTCAGCCAATGCTGCCTTGATACGACGGATAGCTTCTACAATATTCTCATCGCTGGTTGCATAGCTCATGCGGATACACTCAGGTGCACCGAATGAAGCACCACCCACACATGCCACGTGGGCAACCTCCAACAGATACATTGCCAAATCATCCGAGTCGCCAATCTTACGGTCGCCAACAGACTTCCCAAAGAAAGAATCACATTTCGGGAACAGATAGAAAGCACCCTGCGGTACATTCACTTCGAATCCCGGAACTTCCTTCGCCAACTTCACAATCAAATCACGACGACGCTCGAAAGCTTTACGCATTTCTTCTACCGGAGCCTGTGTTCCTGTGTAAGCAGCCTCAGCAGCTTTCTGGGATACAGAGCAAGGACCTGAAGTATATTGACCTTGCAACTTGTTGCAGGCTTTTACAAGCCATTCCGGTCCGGCAATAAAACCAATACGCCAGCCAGTCATTGCATATGCCTTAGAAACACCGTTTACGATTACCGTACGATCTTTCATTTCAGGGAATTGGGCAATACTCTGGTGCTTGCCGATATAGTTGATATGCTCATAAATCTCATCAGCAATTACGATTACCTGAGGATGTTTTGCCAGTACGTCAGCCAAGCCTTTCAACTCTTCCTGAGTATAAACCGAACCGGTCGGGTTAGAAGGAGAACAAAGAATCAGAGCCTTAGTCTTCGGAGTGATAGCAGCTTCCAACTGTGCAGGAGTAATCTTGAAATCCTGTTCGATACCGGCAGTAACAATAACCGGGGTACCTTCAGCCAGTTTCACCATTTCCGGATAACTTACCCAATATGGAGCGGGCACAATAACTTCATCACCCGGGTTCACCAGCACCAGCACTGCATTGCAGACTGATTGCTTAGCACCATTGGCACATGAAATTTGTGCGGCTGTATATTCCAGACCGTTTTCCTTTTTCAGTTTCTCCACGATTGCATTGCGCAAAGCCGGGTATCCCGGAACAGGAGAATAGCGAGAGAAGTTGTCGTCTATCGCTTTTTTCGCAGCCTCTTTGATGTGATCAGGAGTATTAAAGTCAGGCTCTCCCACACTCAGGTTAATTACGTCAACGCCTTGTGCTTTCAACTCGGCGCTCTTTTGCGACATAGCCAGCGTCGCCGACGGCGACAAACTGTTCAAACGATCTGATAATTGATTCATTTTTCTATCTATTTTATGGTTGTTGCATAAATTTGGCTACAAATTAAGCTATTTTCTTTGATATTAGAAAACAAAACAGCAAATTACTTATTAAAATGTAACGTGTGCCCCATACGTTCTTTCTTAGTACGCAGATAACGTTCGTTGTATGGATTCGGAGTTGTCTCGATAGGAACAATCTCTGTAATTTCCAGACCGTAAGCCTCCAACCCGACACGTTTCACCGGATTATTCGTCATCAGTCTCATTTTGTGTACTCCCAGTTCACGCAGAATCTGAGCACCTACACCATAGTCGCGTTCATCAGCCAAATGTCCCAGGCAAATATTGGCATCTACCGTATCCAGACCGTCTTCCTGCAATTTATAAGCTTTCATCTTTTCCATCAGACCGATACCACGACCTTCCTGGTTCAGATAAACAACTACCCCCTTACCGGCTTTATCAATCATTTCCATAGCTTTGTGCAGTTGCTCACCGCAATCACAACGCTTAGAGCCAAAGATATCTCCTGTAGCACAAGAAGAGTGTACACGCACCAGAATCGGTTCATCCTGATCCCATGTACCTCTAAACAAAGCCACATGTTCCAAGCCATTGGATTTCTGACGGAACGGGATCAAACGGAAATGTCCATGTTCAGTGGGCATATCTACTTCTACACCTTCTTCCACAATGGATTCTTGTTTCAGGCGATAAACAATCATATCACGAATAGAAATCAGCTTTAGATTAAATTCATCAGCCATCTTTCTCAACTCAGGCAGACGTGCCATCCCACCATCCTCGGTCATAATTTCCATAAGGGCACCTGCAGGATACAAACCTGCCATACGAGCCATGTCAATCGTAGCTTCCGTATGTCCGGCACGACGCAGAACACCTTTCTCCTGAGCATACAACGGATTGATATGTCCCGGACGTCCGAACGTTGCAGGTGTAGAAGCCGGGTCAGCCAATGCCCGTATGGTAGCCGCACGGTCGGCAGCAGAAACACCGGTAGTGCAGCCTTCCAGCTTATCGATAGTCACCGTGAAAGGTGTACCCAGTACAGAAGTGTTGTCACTTACCTGATGAGGTAAATCCAGCTCTTTACAGCGGGATACAGTAATCGGCGCACAAAGTACTCCACGTGCATGCTTCAGCATGAAGTTCACCTTTTCAGGAGTTATCTTCTCTGCAGCAATAATCAGGTCACCCTCATTTTCGCGGTCTTCATCATCCACTACAATCACAAAATTACCGGCTTTGAATTCTTCAATAGCCTCTTCTATTGTATCTAATTTCACTTTTTCCATTCTGTTTTCTCCTTTATTTATTTAGGTTATTTCAGATTAGTTTCTATTATCTTTTGAACATCTTCATTGTTTTTTATAATCCGCTCCATATCTTTATTCAACCGGATACGGAATGCCCAGATGCGGAAGTAGAAAAACAATCCTACAGGTACCACCAAGCCGCAAACCATATTCAGCCAATAATTACGGAAGGGACGCAAATGGGCATGAACAGAAATAATAGGATAATTATTCAGCGCATTCAGCAAATGAACAGATTTGGTGTTGGACATTTCGTCCACCAATTTCTCCAGACGATCATTTATGTTTTCTATCTCCTCATCATTGGACTCTGTCATCCATAATTTAAAATAATTAGGAGCACGCTTCAAAGCTTTCCTCTCAGCGTATGCACGACAATCAGCAGACAATGCCTGCAAATCAGCTGGCAGATGGGTATAATCAGGATCGTGTATAATTACTTCCTTACGGAACAGATGACGCACACTACGAATACCTACAACCTTCTTGAACCAGTTAATATAAGCATCGGCATTCAGTACCACAGAGTCATTATTAGACTTATAAGTAAGGAACGCGCCCAATGGAGCCAGGATAGCCGTACTTGTCCACATCCCCATCCATACAATCCACTGACCGTCACGCGCCATTTTATAACCTGTATTATTAATAATATAATAGATAATAAAGATAAGCACGGACACCACAACCGGCATTCCCAAACCACCCTTACGGATAATTCCACCCAGCGGGGCACCGATAAAGAAGAATATAAGACATGCCACCGAAAGTGTCAACTTCTCGTGCCAGGACGTCATGTGCCGTCGAAGGCTGGTATCTGTCTGTATAATGTTATAGCTCTTGAAACTCCAATCACTTCCCGCACTTTCCGCACGACTCACTGCAGTAGAGATAATCTTCTGTTTCTGTGATAAGGTGGCTACATTGAAAAGACTGTCTACATTGTATTCTCCCAAATGTGCCTGCTCTATTTTCAAAGTATCTGCTTTCTTCAGGTCTGCCGTGATCTTATAGGTACCATTCATGGCTTCCTTGAAATAAGCACGTCCTACACTGTCATTCTGCACTGTCATAGAATCGATACCCGCTTGCAGCATCGCCATATCCTTACTGTTGGACTGGCTACTCATGATACCGGCATCCACCATATTAAAATCGGAATTAAACTCAATGATAGCATGTTTCTCCCGGAACGCTTCCCGACGGTAAGGTACATTCTTCTGATTCATATTCTGAGACTTCAGGTTCTCAAATTGCTCTCCATTATAAAGATGCAGATATAAGTGCTGCTTATCTGCCGTCATTTCCAGACGACCGGAATCGGATTTAATAATTTGAGCATTTTCGAAACCTTTCTCAAAATTATAGATCAATACATCATAAAGCATACCCGTCTTACGATTCTTGTGCTTCACATATAGGTTATATCCATCTATTTCATCATAAAACACTCCCTCCGGTATATCCAATTCCGGGGACTTCTGTTTCATGGAGATTAGTAACGTCCATAACTTGGTCTGTGCCTTTGGTCCTATCACATTTTGGAAATAAAAAGAAACGCCACATATGAAAATGATAAACACAATCAATGGGCGCATAATCTTAAGTAGTGAGATACCTGCCGCTTTCATGGCAAGCAACTCAAAACGTTCTCCAAAATTACCGAAAGTGATAAGTGCTGCCAACAAGATAGCCAATGGCAACGAAGCCGGTACCAATGTCAGGGCAGAATAAAAGAAAAATTGTGCAAGGACACTCATTTCCAATCCTTTCCCCACCATCTCATCAACGTACTTCCATAGGAACTGCATCATGAAGATGAAAAGGCAAATGAAGAAAGTGCCCATAAAGAGCGTACAGAAGCTCTTTAATATAAATATATCTAACTTTTTTATGCGCAGCATTTTACTCGTTTCATGCAATGAAGACACAAAATTAGCATAAAAAAGGGAGTGTGGAAAATTTTTATATCAAAGTTAACTAAAAACCGCACGTTCTCCGTAGAGTCTCTACCTGAGAGTCCCATAATTCACGTAAATCGTTCACCTCGTCCACAGAAGTGAAGTCTGTTACTTCCAACACGAAATCATTAGTCAGTTCGTTGTTTGTCATCTTTAATTCAAAGTATTCCCGTTCATATTCATCATCCAACCAACGGAAACGAATAAAAGAGAAAGCCCGCACAGCTATAATCTCTGCGTCACGATGTTCTGTCTTTCCCCAGAAGAAAGTGACAACTTTATCGTCCGACTGCACCCTGTCTGCAAACCAGCCCTCCAAACCGGTGGGGGTACTTATCGCGGACCAAAGAATGCTTTTAGAAGTTGCATTCAAGAGGTATTCCCGATGAATTTTCTGTCTTTCCATAGTTCATATTTGCTTTTTATTGCGGCGGCAAGATAGAGACTTTTTTCTAAATACAAAAAAAAATACGTCTTTTTTATTCGTGTTCTACAAACCGCTGTTCTTCATCCCCTATATAAAACATCCATTTCGAATAAGTTAGTATTGCTGTATGTATCTATCAAAACTATCTGAACCCGATAAAGATAGTTTTGACTTGATACGTTGTTTTGACTTCAATACAGACCTGGGGGTAATATTAAAAAGCAAAGCAATAGTCTTATTAGTCAACCGGGCACGTATCAGATAGCACAATCTCAGTTCCTGAGCACTTAAACAGAATGGCGCCAAAGTTTCTAACAAACAACCTCCATAAAACAAATCAATGACAACAAACAAACTATGCCACTCTGCCTCATCCCGGACAATTCCGTAAACCGGTCTTTGATGAAGACACAATAACTGCCCCATCGCAACTATAAGAGAAGAAGAGCACCCTACCAATGCTGCAACTTTCTGATAGTCCTTCAGTTGTCTCGTCAATTGTTTATTACGATATAATAAACAAGCATTCCAATTATCCTTAGAAGCATCCATAATTTCTCCGGAGAAACTTTTATCGACATTAATATCACCAAAATATTTGTTTTCCATTCTCATACTCAAAAATTCTTTCGTCATTACCTGTGGTATGATTCTTCAGATATAACAAGGCATTCCGAGGCACAGTATATACCAACGAATCAGCAACTGCTGTTTGTCTGCCAAGAGAATTCCAACATCCTTTATCCCAGTAAAATAATTCGTAAATATTATCCTTATAAATAAAATTCACATCATTCCGGGGAGTATATATTGCCTTACTTACCCGATAAGGTTTCCCTAAATCTAAACCCGCCCAGCCGGTATCCGGAAATTTATAATCAAAAGATGTATCCGGATTACCATCAAAGACATTTGTATATTCACGCCTGCCGTCGTCTCCGTAACATCCCGGAGTACCTATGACTTTCCCCTTCAAAGGTAATGTATCCAAGCAGTTTTCATAGAAAGAGAGTTCTGCTATATTACAATAACTATCTTTTCCACCACGATAGCGAATATACCTATATACCCTATCCGGATTCAGATAAGCGACAGTATACAACCGATAGGGAGCCTCTTTGATTAAAAATAGCGTATCCACATTCTGAAAGTCCTTCTGATTGCTGCCCTCTATTACTCCACCAACCATACGGGTATTAAAATAATTCTTAACTGCAAAATAGAACTTCTTATAAACACTAATTATATGGGATTCTTGCAATGGATTAAGATAATGAATCTCCCGCGTATCATGATTTAGCGTAAAAGGATTGGACAATGCTTGAAGACCACTCTCATTGTATGTTGCCAAAATAGCCACTATTCCCCCTTCCACATTATCAAAACAAACAGCCTCCCCATTAAAAAAAGTATAAGCAACGGGAACCCATTCTTGCTTGTTTGCAAAACACAAGTATACCAATTCACCAGTACGAGGGCAATCATACAGTTCTTTTTGAGGAATAACTATTTGTCCATTCTGTTGTCCCAGATAAGTAGCCGTTACATCATGAAAAAACGGATATCTGAAAATAGGATGAACAGACGACACATCTTTCAAGTCTTTTGTCAGCTCCTCATTCAGGCTATAAGTCACGCGGTATACCTTTCCTCTGGTTATATCATCATATTCCGATGCTTTCTTCCACTTTTCTTGATAAGGAAATTCCGCCATATATGTATTATGCCCCTTATCCAATATAAAATTCCAAAAATGCGAAGCATTCGTATCGCCACGCTGTATTACCCTATCCATACCACACGGAATACCAAGAGCACGCATCACATATATCATTGCATCAGCAAATTCACGGCAACTTCCAGTTTTCCACTTCAATGCTACCGGACCTATATGGGGACCTTTGGGGAAAAGACTTGTATAGCGATACTTCCCCTGCCTTAAAGTATCCATTAAAATCTGAGCTGCTTTTGTTATATCATTGCTATCAGCTGATTTGCGGAATTTATTGAGCAGAGGATTATACGTATCATACAAATCCTTACGCCATAACGAGAGAGGCTCATCCCCAATCCTATAAGGCAATATATACTCACAAAAATCCTCAAAATTTACATTTCCTCCCCATGACTGTTCTTTCCAAACCTTGAATGCCCATTCTATATGTTCAACTAAGAAAGCGGAGTCTACCACTTCAATATCCTTTTTGCGGGTAAGCATATCCATTGAAAATTCTCCATCCGCTTTCTTGAGTGAATCTACAATGAATTGAGCTCCCTTTATATTAGTAGAATGCGCCTCAAAATAGCGAAGATATTTCTGTAATTCTTCCCCTTTATAGAAACCATAATAAGGCATATTCTTTATAAGAAAACATGCAGCATGGTATTTTTGATTATCACTTTCCCGATAACGATTTAACACTTTCAATAATTCCCCTTTGTTAGCACCTGCCATATTCAATGCACTTTCTAACCGACTATCATGTTGTTCGATGCAAGCAGATAGAAAAGTCAGAGCACACACACATATAAATATATAAATCCACCTCATATAAATCACTCCAGTTCATTTACTATTTTCTTTATCTCCTTACGCATCTCTTCAATTGCCGTCGAATGTACCTTAGGCTCCTTAGTCAGCACGACGTCAGAAACCTCTTTCAATTTATCAGGTCGATAAAATTCCGGTTTAGCATAGAGATTGGCTAATAAATAATAGGGATAAATTCTGCCCGGCAGGCGATGAATCGACCTTAGTAAAAAAGCTTCCGCCTGTTCATAACAATGCAGTTCTTGATAGTTCTTACCTATGATATTCAGAACCATTGGATCGGTAGTGTACAGACAAGCCTCTTCCAGATACTTATTGGACTCATCATAAAAGCCCGATTTATGCAAGCTATGCCCATACTCAAACAGAAATACCCCTTTCTCCTTCAATGCCGGATAAAGTTCTCCATAAGATTTATTGGCAGCTTTATAAGCACCCGAACTATAAAACATCTTTGCATATACCCACTTCCGGCAGGCATCCTCTTCCAGTTTCCATTTCTCCGTATAGCCACCCATCCACAGAATGAGGCTGGCACACAAGATAAGTGGTTTACAGATAAAATCTCCTACACCGCAAGCAAGAAGCAGGAATATCCCTGCTATCACAAAAGCCGGAAAATGCATAGGATAGGAAGAAAAAGAGAAAATAAGTAAAGACAGAATTGCACCGCAGATACCATAGCGCCCACGCTTCACCCCCATCCATAAACATGTTCCTATAACAACCAATACTGTTACACAGACGACAACTCCTTCCGTCAAAGCCAGCGATAAATATTCATTGAACACATATTCAGGACTTCCGGCCACACGCTCTTCCCATTCGGCATAGTCGCCTTGAGCAAAATAATCCTCCTGTGCCTCACCATAAGCAAATGCAAATCCCTTGTCGCAACCCGATGGATAGCTAACAATAGCCCGACAGGTTATTTTCCATAGGAACAGACGCCCTAATGCAGAATCAGGTTTCAATAGAAACGCCCCGACACCTCCTAACATCAGAATAAAAAATGCACTTATTCCCCACAAGACGGATTGTCTCTTGTACCTCTTCCACAACACATTCCATTTGCTTTTATCACGATGCATATATGCTACCCAAACACAACCAACCGCCGTAGCCACCCAAGCTGAACGGCTCATTGTGGCTGGCAACACACAAAGAATCAAGATACCTGCTATTGCAACTACCACTTTCTCTATTTTATAACAAACAGAGCGTTCCTTACAAGCACAAGCACACAGATACAAGTGTAAGCAGACAGGCAATACCATTGCCAAATACCCTGCATACGGTCCCGGATTGAAGAAAGACCCTGTTAGTGCATAGAGAGAGTGACCTGAAGTGGAAAAGCCATACAATTGCCGCAAGCCCCAAACCGCTTCGACACTCCCCCAAAGCACTAAACTCCATGAAACATAGAGAGAGAAATGAGAGAAACATATCACTTTTTTCAAAGAATCTCTCTTCACAAGTTGTAACAGGTAAGTTATAATGATACAGGCGGCTGAAAACAAAGTAGATTTACCAAGCCATATCCATTGCCCTATATTTTCCCCCACAGGAAGTTCGGGCGTAGTCACCCCAACCACCCCCAACAAGGAGCAGACGGCAGCAAATAGTAGCAACACTATCACCACATCTTTTACTCTATATATCCATAGCCTTATCACTCTATCTTTTTAAATATCCGGTTCCACCTTATCCTATCTGTACTATTATCTACCGACTTCCATATTCTGACAGCTTTTCCCACAATAAAAGGTTCAGGCAATAATCCCCAATAACGGGAATCTTGAGAGTTCATGACCTTATCCCCCGCTACAAAATAATAATTCTCTATAAAGCTGTAGGTCTGTATTACACTATCATTCAGTGAAACAGTATCTCCACGTACAAACAATTTCTTTTTTTGTTCCCATTCTATTATGTTCTTATATAGAATAACATGTATAGAATCCATCTTCAAGTTATCACCTTTAGCAGGAATATAAAGAGGTCCAAGGTTTACTATGTCCCAAGTAAATGCCGAATTATAGGGATACCCCCTCATTACAATTCCCAACTCTTCCGCCTTCCCTCTCTTCGCTAAGCCCATCAACGTTTCTTGCATTTCCACATTACCTAAAGACGTATCCTTTCCTCGCACCTTATATCGTGCATCCTTTATTTCGAATGTATCTCCCGGCAATGCAACACAACGCTTTACATAATACTTCATCACATCAAAGGCAACACTATCCCAACGCTGTTTAGAATAGGGGAAATTAAAGACTATTACATCATTCCTTTTTATTTTCCCTAATCCCGGCAAACGAGATATATGTATATCCTTTCCTTCCAAAGCATCCCATACATTGAACAAACGTCCTCCCATTACGCATTTATTCACCAAGATGTTATCTCCTGCAAGCAAAGACGGCTCCATAGAATCAGAAGGGATTTTGAATGTGGCAATACATATCACTTGAAGAAATATCCAGATCAATGCCGCCCCAAAGAGCATTAAGAATAGGTTAAGGATCTTATCAATATACCAACCTAAGCCTCTTTTGGTATGAGAATTATTGCTGTTCTGCATTTCCCGTTATTCTCAAAACTATCGGAGACGTTTCAGCATTGCAATATACAGTTATTGTCTTATCAAAATATTCAGGATGCTCGGCTTTATAAGTGACATCCAATATCATCTCCTTTCCCGGCTGCACAGGCTCTTTGGAATAATCCACCGAAGTACAGCCGCAGGAAGTATTGACGTATTCAGCAACTAACGGCTTATCACCTGTATTCTTCAAAACAAAAGTCGCCTTTTGTTCCTTTTTCCAGTCAAAGCTACCCAACGAAGCGGAGGTTTTGTCTATATCCACTTTCGTTCTTATCACTTTACTTTCATCTTTCTGTTCCACTTCCTCTCCTTGAATAATCTTCAAATACAGTTCTTTCACTTTAAGATTATGGATAGGATTGCCGATAGCAAGAACTTTATTGTCCTTATCCAATAAAAATGTGTGGAAGTTCATATCTGATACAGGAAAATGGTTCAATTCATTTAACCTGTTCTCTTTATCAATGCAAATAGGATAAGTGAATCTCTCCGATTTTAATGTAATCAGAAGATCTCTTCTTTTCTCAGGAGAGAAAAAAAATAAAAACCTCACAGAATTCATCCCTAAGCTATCCACTTCTTCCATAAAAGTTTTCCATTTCCCCAATTGCAATTTACAACTTATGCAACCAATAGAATCCACATAAGTTAGGATTTTGTATTTTCCCAACATTGAAAAGTCAATAGTATCTTTATCTTGTACTGTAAATACAGGATTTGTGGGAAATAGAATTTCTTTCCCACTCCATGTCTTCAACAATGCTGTTACATCCTCTTTCTTCCGGTCTCCACAAGAAAATAGAGAAAAGAGAATAAAGACTATTATCAAGTTTCTAAAGTTCATACCAATCAAAATTAACCATATCCTAATTTTCTAATTACTAATGTATTTTTCAAGATCAAGATAAGCAAATTGATATTCATCGTCCAAATTCATAATAATTCGCTTATTCTCCTCATCGCAACATAAGCGATTAATTCTACGTCCAATATCTAATGTTTTCAAATAATCTCCTGCAATATTAAACACGTGAAGTACCCTCGCCCCATCATTATGATTCCAATCTTCTCCTGTGTATGAAACAACGATCTTATCATCACAAATAGTTGCATTTTTAAAATGCGCCTTCCCATCACCATTTTTATCCCAATTAGGACCATACACATTGCATTGTAATTCTCCATTAAGATTGTACAAGCTTATCAAATCATACCGTCTGTTGCACTCTATCAATGTATTATATTGGGGGGAGACAGCAAAAGCCACCCGTTTCTTTTTATCTGCAGGATGAACATAATCTATCAATTCTGCTTCTCCGGTTATCATATTCCATTTTCCACTGGTTTGTTTAAAAGAAGAAATGGAAGTCTCTACGAACGAACCATAGGACAATGTATCATTGATATAGTAATACTCATCAGGAAATGGCACATTTCCAAATTTCAATTTGACAGTTGGAGCATATAGAGAGTCATTGAGAAGGCTATCCAAATTATACCTAAGGATTTTACGTTGTCCGTTGTCAGTCACATATAAATCATGTTCTTTCTCATTCCACGCAATTGATCCGACAACGGCTATTTCTGTTGGTCCTTGACCTCTGTCTCCAAGACTCAATATATGTTTAAACGTATGCTTATCAAAGATATGCACGAGTTTATCAAAAGATTTATAGTCGATGACAGCCAAATACTCACCACACATATATGGTTGTGCCACAGCACCTATCAGGACATCTTCCGTATCTATTTCTTTCACATCGTCTTTTACATTAACGATATTCGCCCTCCGGTTCTGCCACTTCTCGTTTTTTTCCCTTGAGGTACATGCACCACAGAATAAAATCACCAAAAGATATAACACTAATTTCATAAGCCATTATATTAATACACTACGATTATTTCGCACAAACCAAAGATAAAAAACACTCCCCCAAATATATTTCTCTCATGTCTCTGTATATTTTAAAGCAACGACAACACGAATTGAGACAGTTAGTGCATTCATTCGGATAACCAGAATTCATCTCACCAAGAGCTAATGCTTCCACATTAGCCAGCATCAAATCAGACATAGCATCTACCTTTAGATTAGCATAGACACCGTAAACAGCAATTGTCGCAAATACTGCACAAAAACAATTCAAAAAAGTACTTATTTACACCCGCAGCTATGATAAAGATCAAACCCCTAATTCAAACTTACAAGTTTATATCCACCTTCGTTTTCTGTTTTCATAGGTATCTCTATGATATCCATTTCCAACCTATCTGTCTTAGTTGCAGGAGACATCAAGTTATCTACAAATACAAGAAGCCCTTTCCCCACAGCAGTCCATGCTGTATAATAATTATACCGATGAGTAGCTAAACTACATTCACCTACTACATTAAATTCTTTATCAAAAAGAGTAATATACAAATTACGGTCATCCATTAGAGCATCTGCATCCAACGTTGCGTCAAAAGTATGCTCCCCCAAATGCAGACGTACATACATCTCTCTTTCAGGAAGATACATAATATCATAAAAATGAGGATTTTCTACTGCATGCCTTATCCACTGCGAATAATCACTCCGTGATCGACATTTCCCCGCTAAATTCTTTGTAAAACGGCTATCCGCATCTACTACTTTCGTTTGCTTTGTTCCACGATCCAATACATACACATGCGATTCCACAGGGTAGTTATAAAGGATATTATCATCGCTAAATGAAATATTTATCCCGCTCATATTACCATAATCTCCACCGCTTACATCAGAAACAGAAACAGAGGATTGCAATAAATACATCACCGGAGGAAATGAGCCGTTCAAAAATACCTCACGTACCTTAAAAGAATAGGGAGAAGTGGAAGTATCCTGAATACCATAAAGTAACGATTTATGCTGTTCGTCATAATATAATTTAGAAGTAGAAATTGCAAAATTACAATCTATCAATACCTGTTCATCGGACGTCAAACCATCACGCAAACTGACTGCATTTAAAAGTTGTCCCTGCCGATCCAACAATAGAGCCCGTTGCGAACCGTCATAAATCCAAATTGAATCAAGTGATTGCACATACACCCCCGTCACCGGACGTACTACGGCCGAATTACCATCTCCCAAAAATGTAATTTGAGATGATTGCATATTCTTTAAGTTGAAGCAATCCAGCCCGTGAATCTTATAATTATATCCATACAACATTTGCAAAGAATCAGTCTGATAGACAAACGACAAATAGTAAGATTTCAAATTGAGGACATTGGAAGACGGAACAACGATTTCTTTCACATTAAGTTGCACCTCCTCTCCGTAACCAATTTCTTTCTTATTTCCTGCAAACTGGCAGGAAACAAGAAAGGAAAAACAAATTAAGAGAAAGAAATGACTCCTCAAGCTCATTTTACTGACAATAAGAGGATGCATAGCAGACAGGTCTATTATTGTCAGTACTCAATTTACACTCATTTTGTGAAAGATGACTATAACAAGGGAATAAACGATAATAGCTCGTCGTTTCACCCGATGATGCCAATGCCTCCACATTAGCCAAAGCCAAATCAGACATAGTATCAGACTTCTGTGAAGCATAGACACCGTAACCCGCAATTGCTACAAATGCTGCAACAAAAGCTATTTTCAGAAACTTTTTCATCTTAAAGACTATTAATATAAAAACTTATTCAATTATCAATATCAAGCACAAAATAATATTGTGCAGCAGAGAAGCAAGATACAAAATATCCTGCTGAGATCATTTCATATCATGCTGTCGTCACAGCTAAAACCGGTTTATATTTTTTTCTCACTAAGTGAGTCTTTTCTTTTGCATTGGTAATTATGCTGCAGGATGAAAACGGTATTCTATTATCGGTTCATCCTTATTCACATCCGTAACTATTATAATGCCCTTTTGCTCATCTACTGAAATTCCATGAATATAGTGATCTAACATGTACTTCCGAAGCGGTTTACCCTCTAAGTTGAATACATAAATATTTTGTCCACCATTTACATAACCCGACTATTGTAGATTATAACATTGAATACTCCATCCCCCTTCACTATTTTTTACAGCTGCAAACATACTTTGTTCCACTTCATCAACAGCAATATAATAGGCATCAGTATCTAGTAAATATTTTTTAGCTGGATTACCATTCCAATCAAAAACCAACACTACATTTGACTTTCGAGTACTTTTAATCGCTTTTTTATCTGAATATAAAGCATAAACATACTCACCAGTCGCGCAAAGATTAATATAACCAATTTGACTATTTTCTGTTAATTCGACACTACAATACATGCCGCCACCTCCAATAGTATTTGTAACAGGCTGAGAAATTGGATCTCCCAACCGCAATGATTTTGTCAGTTTGATTTTATCATCCCCTATTTCAAAAAAGTCCAAGTTGGAAGAGAGATTGATTGAATAAGCAAACTTCTGCTTTTTTGGATGCATAATCAAGTCTCCTTGATTAGAAAGGAATTTAGTATATTTATTAAAAGTGCTATCTGCAACGTTATAAATATCCACGCCGTAATCCAACACCTTGCTGTTCTTATCAAACAACAAATATTGGTAACGATCCCTATAGGTTCCAGCAGAGAAAAAAGTACTGTCATTTATTGCTATAAGTCTTGATATTTGTGCGTCTGGAATATCATATTTCGTTAAGCGCTTGGGAGCGGCATTCACTTTTCCATTTCGCAAAGAGTCAAGATTATATTTCATAACTATCCGAGTTTGGTCATCAAAAACAGAGAAACATCCTTTCAATAAATAACCATAACACCCAACGGGAATTTCTATAGGTCCTTGCCCAATGGTTCCGAAGCGAGCGATAAATTCTCCCGTTTTTTCATCAAAAAGAGTATAACTACTATTTGAATGATAATCATAAACTATCAAATTTTCTCCATCACAGACTAAACCTTCTATTACAGCAAGAGAATCTTCATTAATATCATACACCTTTTTCTCCGACAAAGGGTGAGATTCAGGAAATAATTCCAAAACCGTATGAGTATCTTCACTTTTGCAGGCGTTTAATAAACATATATATAGCAAAAATAAAAAGAATAAAATCCGACCTTGTTTCATCACAATCTAATATTTAAAATATATTTCATTAGGCATACCTATTTAGTATGCCTAATATTTTTACACCAATACAGCCACTATACATTCTTTCTTATTTTTTACCAGCTTACGCTAATAAAATAAGGTATATATACAGTAGCAACTTAGTAATTAGGGACATGGTAGGGTAGATTTGACTCCTTTAACATCATGCTTAGTACCAGTATTATCTATAACAACCATGCATACCCCTGAATTACCACAACAGTATATATCTGAGCCACTACCCTCTCCGCCAGCCAATGCTTCCACATTAGCCAACATCAAATTAGACATAGCATCAGACTTCTGTGAAGAATAAACACTATATCCTGCTACTGTTACAAATGCTGCAACAAAAGCATATTTCAAAAAATTTTTCATTGTAAAATTGTTTTTTTAATCAAAAATACGTTCAATCATCAATATCAAACACAAACCAATATTGTGCTTCAGAGAAGCAAGATACAGAATATCTCACTGAGATCATTTCACATCATGCTGTCGTCACAGCTAAAACCGGTTTATATTTTTTTCTCACTAAGTGAGTCTTTTCTTTTGCATTGGTAATTATGCTGCAGGATGAAAACGATATTCTATTATTGATTCATCCTTATTCACATCCGTAGCTATTATAATGCCCTTCTGCTCATCTACTGAAATCCCGTGAATATAGTGATCCAACACGTACTTCCGAAGCGGCTTACCTTCCAAGCTGAATACATAAATATTTTGTCCACCATTCGGTAAGTTAATGCCTTGCTGCGCTTTCTGCATAATATCCTTAAATGCATGTCCTTGAAAGACAACATAAATAGCATTATCTGTCACTTGTATATCACTGAACCCCATAATACCAGTCGGTATGCCATAACCTTGGGAAATCTGAAACTCAGGTTCGCCATTAGGACCAATACATGCTAGATGCGTACTGTCTTTCAAATTATAGATTTCAAGCACTTCTCCCAGTTGAGTAGCCGCCACAAGTATCCCATTACGAGGATTGTAATCAATGAAACTCCGCCATGCCTGCGCTAAAGCAGGACGGGCACTCTTCAAAGCGTCCTCATTGGTAGTGGGAATAGTCCCTATTTTACGGAGTAACTTACCCTGCCGACTTACCAAACAGAAGCGACTGTCACCGGAATAATCAGGAATAATAAAGGTGGAATCATCGTATTGCACAAAGTCCAGTGCCCGAAGTAGTTCTTCATCCAGACTCACGGCTTCCAACCGAAGCAATGAGTTGCCGGATGAAGCAAAACCTAACCGGGTTAATTCAGACTTATTGGAATCAAGTGTCCACAAAAAGTTCCCATTCCATCGAAGATTTTCGGCTGAAAGCATCTCTTCGGGAGCATCGCCCCGCTTGCCGAAAGAGGACAAATAATGAAAGTCGGGATAGTGAAAGGCATGAAAGAAATAATCTGTCCCATGCAAATCAAACACTATAGCCTTGCTATCCTGTACACGTACTCTATAAGGATAGCGAAACAAAGCTGTATCCAATGACAAAGTACGGGCTGTCAATTCTCTGGTTTCGGGAAAATTAACGTAGGACATCATTCTCTCATCGGGCACAGAAGTGCATGCAGCGAAGAGAAAAGCTAATAATATGTTAATAGAGGTCTTCAAGGCTGTAACCAGTCATTACATATCTCACTTTAACTTCCGAAAAAGGACAATCAACATCACCCAAACCCAAACAGTGCGAAGATCCTCCTCCTTCACCCCAAGCTAAAGCTTCTACATTTTTCAATAGCAGATCATCCATTGGTTTACCGGAGGATTTCTGACTACAAAAAGCAGTTATTGCACCAACTGCACACAAGCTGATAACAGCAATCTTAATCTTGTTTTTCATATTCCACTACACTTAATATTAAACATCCGTATGAAGCATGCAAACAATATTGCCACATATTTGCCCATAAAGGTAGACGGAATTTTATATCAAACCAACTATTTTGCCTTACAACGACTTACCAACTTTACTTGAAGGCCTTTTGGTAAGCATCGATAAGGCCGTTTTTTATCCTTTTTCAGCATTTTCTTCGATGGAATGGGGCATTTTCAAACAATAATGTTCATCTTTATATTCCACAACAAGAGAAGAGATACCTTCCAATGATTCACGCAAACGATGAATAACAGCATAAAGTTGATTTGGTTTTCCCTTCCCTTGCCACAGTTCCTTAATAATTTCTTCTGCGGTCAACCGATAATTTTCAGTCTGTAGAAAAAGCTTCAATAAGACAATTACTTGAGGCCGAAGTTGCCTCGTCTTTTCCCCATTCATCAGGGTACCTTTTTCTGAATTCAAGATAGTCCCGTCGGCCAATTCATATAATCCGGTTTGCCCGACTTCCTCCTCCAAATGCATCTTTCTTTCAACAATTATCTTTTTCTCTTGAATACGGATAATCGTTTCCTTTCTCACCAGTTTTTGCCGCAAGAAGTAAGCAATCTGTTCATAATATAAAAGGAGAAGGAAAAAACAAAGCCAAAGTAAGAGTAATGGCCATACCTTTAACACCCGCCACCAGTCATAAGAAACAAAACCCGTTACCCCCACTTCACAACGAAATCCTACATAACGAGATAGCAAGCTATCCCCCTGCAGCACTTTTACACTGTCGGAAGAATAAACAGTGGAAGTCTTCTTCAATAAATCAGTTGTTGAAAGACGAATACCTGTATTAGCTTTAATTGATTTCCTTATCAATAGACTATTCCAAGATGTATTCAGCGTATCAGCATTCAGAGGACGCTCCTCAAGCACATAGCTAAGCAACATTCTTTTTTCAGTATCCTTGATAAGACTATTATCAAATTTCACACGTGATATTTCATAGCTATGCGTTCCATACTTGCTCGCCAAAGTTACATGACTTCGGAATGGGGTTTCCAATGTTTTCATTTCAGGAAAATCTCCAGCAATAAATGGCACTACAATGTCCCCTCGTCTCTGCACCTCCAGATTCAGCGCCTCCACGAATGTTTCTTTAGCCAATGCATTCCATTCCGGTATCTGTTCTTTATAGCTATTATAGAAGATATAGACATATATCCCTGTAACCATAGTACAGATGAAAGCTCCTACCCACATACATATTAATTTACCGGATTCCGCAGTTCTGCCTTTTTTATTCATAGTTCATCAAACATTTTATTCTGCAAAATTAGTACAAAAAGGCCAATAAGTACATTAATCTACTATTAATCTGACAAGTAGGATGAGAGAAAAAGAAAGAAAACATCGCATCAGAACCGAGAAGAGAGAAGAAAAGCACAGAAAAATTCGCAAAAGTTTTGGAGATTTCAAGAAAAGCTCTATCTTTGCACCCGCAATCGAGAAACGATGGCGGGATAGCTCAGCTGGTTAGAGCGCATGATTCATAATCATGAGGTCCCCGGTTCAATCCCGGGTCCCGCTACAAGATGAAGATTTAGACTGTTAGGAGGCTTCCACTCTTGGCGGTCTTTTTTGTTTTTACCTTCGGTGAAATCATAGTGAAAACGGATCAACGCAAAATTTCAAACTTTAACTCTCAGCTTTCTAAATAAATTTATGCTACTTCCTAATATAAGGATATATATTCACAAAAAGTATAAGACTTGAACAAAATAGTATTCTATCTATCTACCTATTTCCACTATTTTTGTGCCGTTCAATCAAATATCAATATTATGTTATTAAAAAAATATAGTGGAAACCCTATATTATCTCCTAATCCAGAGACTCCTTGGGAAAGTTTATCCGTGTGCAACCCTGCTGTATGGTATGAAGACGGAAACTTTTACCTTTTCTATAGAGCAGCAGGTAATGATGAGAAGCATTGCATATACATCGGCCTTGCCAAAAGTATAGATGGTTTCCATTTTACCAGAGTTTCGCATACCCCCATATTGAGTCCTGATCCTAATGGTTTTGACGCAGGTTCCGTAGAAGATCCACGAATTGTCAAGTTGGGGCATGAGTATTATATGACTTACGCATTCCGTCCCTATCCTCCCGGGCAATACTGGAAATATGACTATGACAAAGTGGTATCGCCCGAACATGATGAATATGCACCCAAATGTTTACGAGAAAATGTTGGCAATACGGCACTGGCAATATCCCGAGATCTGCTAAACTTCAAAAAAGTTGGTAGACTAACCTGCCCTTCATTAGATGACCGAGATGTAATAATATTCCCAGAACGAATAAATGGGAAGTTTTATATGCTACACAGACCCAAAGAATATGTTGGGGAAAAGTATGGGACAAGCTATCCTTCAATATGGATCAAATCATCTAATGATTTAATGAATTGGAATGTCCCTAGTCACTTACTGTTAAAAGGAGAAATGGATTGGGAAATAAAAGTAGGTGGCAATACTCCTCCTATCAGAACTACGGAAGGTTGGTTATTACTTTATCATGGAGTAGATAACCAATATACATACCGAATAGGAGCATGCATCCTCGACTTAGAGAATCCAACAAAAGTATTATATCGAACAAAAAAATTCATTATGGAACCAGAAACAAAATATGAGAAAGGAGGATTATATAAATGGGGAGTTGTATTCCCCACAGGAGCAGTTGTAATAGAACAAACTCTCTATGTATATTACGGAGCTTCAGATCAATGGTGCTGCTTAGCAACTTGCAATATAAATGAATTATTGGCTTATATCAAAGACAACAGCAAATAAAAATCATTAACTTCAAATCAATTCCAATGACAAGTTCTATTTCATCTTTAGATATTATCATAATAATTATTTTCTATGTTTTCATTATCTGGTGGGCCTTATCACATCGAAAGACAGCAGACTCTACCTCATATTTTCTTGCTGGAAAGAAAGCAACCTGGCCTATAATTGGCTTGTCTTTATTTGCTGCCAGTATTTCCAGTTCTACCCTAATAGGACATTCCGGAGAGGGATTTATCAGTGGGATTGCAGTGTTCAACTACAATCTTATGGCTGTATTTGTCATGGTATTTTTCGCCATTTTTTTCCTCCCTTTCTACATACAAAACGGCATCTTCACTATTCCTGAGTTTTTAGGAAAAAGATTCGATTCGCGTTCGCAGCTTTACTTTTCATTTATCACTATAATAGGAAATATCTTTTTGGATGCCGCAGCAGCTTTATATACCGGAGCACTAATCTTAAAAATGATATTTCCTGAGATAGATATATTTTGGATTATTATCGGCATAGGCTTGATTGCAGGTAGCTATAGTATTGTGGGTGGGCTCTCTTCCATACTCAATGCGGACGTAATACAATCTATTATCTTATTAATAGGCTCAATTATACTGTCTTATTTTTGTTTCGAAAGTATTGGAGGCTGGGAAAACCTGATAAGTCATTTTCAGGATGGAGTATGGCTCAAATTAATCCGCCCTATAGATGATCCTACAGTACCTTGGCCTGGTCTTTTCTTTGGTATCACTATTTTAAGTTTCTATTTTTGGGGCAATAATCAAGTAATGGTACAACGGATTCTCTCTGCAAAATCAGTCGACGAAGGGCGTAAAGGTGTTCTATTAGTTGGTTTGCTATACATGTTCACACTATTTATTTTTATTATACCAGGACTCATAGCGCGCGGCATTGACATATTCGATATCGGTGATACCCTTCCTAATGAGATTATCAATGGAGGAATATTGAAGGAAGTATATAAAATTAATACAGATGAAGTATATCCACGTTTAATAACTAAATTATTACCAAGTGGACTTATTGGATTAATTCTCGCAGCAATGATTTCTGCTCTGATTTCTACACTCAGTGCAACTCTAAGTTCAGTATCAACTCTGTTTACTATGGATTTTTATTCTCATTACGTTAAAACTCCTAATCCAAAAAAATTAGTTCATATTGGACAAATTTCATCTTTTATAGCTCTTATTATTGCCATTATATGGGCTCCATACATACAAAGGTTCGATTCTTTAGTGGGCTATTATCAAGAAATGGTTTCCTATATAGCCCCTCCTATAGTAGGTACTTTCATTTTAGGAGTATTTTGGAAAAGAGCAAATGCAATAGGAGCTCTAGGAGGACTAATGTTCGGATTGGTGGTTGCAATAAGTATCATGATTTTAAAGTATATAATAGAAGTACACATTCCCTTACACTACCTCATATGCGTACCAATATTAATGTTAGCAAGCATGCTGACTACCATCATAATTAGTTTCTTTACTCCAGCTCCTCCACAAGATAAGGTGCTGGCAACTACATGGAATAAGAAGATATGGATAAACGAAAGCAAAGAGTTAAAAGAAGTTGTTTGGTACAAAAACTTCAGAATACTCTGCATTATTCTTCTTATTTGTTGTACAATCGAATATCTAATTTTCTTATAATTAATATAAATGGGATATGAGAAACAAACTATTTCTAGTTAGTTACATGTATGTGATACTTTTCACATCATATTCTTGTCAGAAAAACAATTTTGAACAAGAAATGAATGAATTCAACTTCATAATAGGAACTCAAACTATAGGAGCCCAATATAAATTTACTCAAGAAACCAATCTTGTAGAAACTGCCAAAGCAATTCGGAATATGGGTTCCAATATCTTAAAAATAAGTTTGGGCCCCCAATACTTTGACGAAAATTATGATATTCCCTACCAAAATAACATTCAATCTCTAACTGACCTAGCAAAAGAAAAGTCAGTTAATCAAGTTTTACGAATGGACTTTAAATACTACCAACTATGGGCATATGAATTTCTACAAGAGCCAACAGTGCTTCCAAACCATAAGAACAACAAATATGCAGAATTTTCATCCTACAAAGAAATCTACGGTCTAACTACTTATCTTCTTAAGGAATTTACAGGAACCGGAAAGATCTTTTACTTAGGAAATTGGGAAGGTGATTGGCACTTACGCCAAGACTATGACCGTACAAAAGATATAGACCCTCAAACCATACAGAAAATGATTAAATGGATCAATATGCGTCAAAGAGCGATAGATGATGCTAAAAAAAACACTCCACACAATAATGTTGAAGTATATCATTATTTAGAAGTAAATCTTTCAGATCTGGCTATAGCAGGTAAAAGTTGTGCTATCAATAGTGTTCTTCCACACACCAATATAGATTATGTTTCATTCTCATCATATACAGCAACCAACCCTCCTGCCACAGAAGAAGAAATGGACTCTGTATTAACCGCTCATCTAAATTATATAGAATCAAAAATTCCTCCAAAGAAAGAAATTCAAGGTAAACGATTGTTCATTGGTGAATATGGTTGGAATGAATCGGAATACTCACGGGAACAAATTAATGAACGAGCTAAATGGGTAATAAAAACGGCTCTAAAATGGGGATGTACTTACATCCTTTTTTGGGAAATGTACAATAATGAGTTAAATACAGACGGCTCTAACCGAGGTTTCTGGCTAATAGATAAAAACAATCAAAAAACACCTTTATATGAAACTCATTACAAATTTTACAGTGAAAGCAGAGAATGGCTGCATCAGTATATACAGAAAAAACAGAGAATGCCTACAGAAAAAGAGTTTACGAAAGCTGCTCTCACATTTAATGCATTAAAATAGATAGATACATTAAACTAATATATATTTATTATGAAAAAGAGAAACCTACTATTACTATTAATACTTATTATCAATACAGGAAATATGGTTGGACAGAAATCCTATTTTTTCGGTGAACATTATCCTCAAAAGGAAGATGAACTTCCCAAATCAAAAGCAGGACATCACAAGGTCACCAGAGTGCCTAAAAAACAGGAAGCCGTAAAAATGGAAAAGGTTTCCCAAAATACTTACCAGTTATCTAAAGGATGGGAAATGGCTGATTCAAAACAGGTAATAGCATCCTCGAAATCAATCTTTGATCCTAACTATGACACGTCTGCCTGGTATAATGCAACTGTGCCAGGAACAGTTTTGACAACTTTAGTCAATCAAGGTGTTTACCCAGATCCATATTGGGGATTAAACAACTTAATAATTCCTGAAGATTTATGCAGAACAGACTGGTGGTACCGCATAGCCTTTAATATACCTAGCAATCAAGAAGATAAAAGAACATTTTTACGTTTCAATGGGATAAATTACAAAGCAGAAATTTGGTTAAATTACCAATTTGTCGGAAAAATGGCAGGTGCATTTGCATCTAATGAGTTTGAGATCACTCATTATCTTCATAAAGACACTCAAAACGTACTTGCCGTCCGTATTTTTCCACCTAATAATCCGGGAATCCCACAAGAACAAAACAGTGTTAGTCATGGAGGAAATGGTGGAGTTTTATGTTTAGATGGTCCTACCTTTATCTGTTCAGAAGGTTGGGATTGGATGCCTGGCATTCGTGACAGAAATATAGGTATCTGGCAAGATGTTCAATTAATATTCAGAAAAGATATTTCTATACAGAACGTTCAAATTCTGACTAATCTACCATTACCGGAAACGAACTCTGCAAAAGTAACTATAAACGTAGAAGCTATCAACCACACTTCAGAGACAAAAACTGCCGATATAAAAATTCAAATAGATAAAAGCGAATTATCAAAAGAAATAGAATTAAAACCCTTAGAACACAAAAAAATATCTTTCATTCCCGATGAGTTTCCCCAATTAAATATTAAAAATCCACGTTTATGGTGGCCAAATGGCTATGGAAATCCTGAATTATATACAATGCATCTCTCCCTTATGCAAGATAAAACCTTATCCGACTTACAAACTGTAAGATTCGGTATTCGCGAGCTAAGTTACGAATTGACTATACAGCAACTAGGAAAGACGAAAAGAATTCTATTCAATCCACTGGATGCCTATGCAAACCATAAGGTGATTTTCGACAATTTGCAAAAAGTTGAACTTTCTCCCAACTGTTGGATACCTTCCATCAAAGAAAATGTAGAGGCAGGTATAGAAGAATTAGTAGAGGATCAGTCCAACCCGTACATCATAATAAGAGTTAATGGAAAGCGTATCTTTTGTAAAGGCGGAAACTGGGGAATAGATGACGCCATGAAACGTTCTTCTCGTGAAAGACTGGAACCTTACATCAGATTTCACAAGGAACAAGGCTTTAACATGATACGGAATTGGACAGCAGAAAGTACTGAAAAAGTTTTTTATGATTTATGCGACGAATACGGAATTTTAGTATTCAACGACTTTGGACTTTCAACTGAAAACCATAACCTCTTGCCAGCCGATTATGACTTATTCTTAGATAATGTAAATTATATCGTGACACGTTTCCGTAATCACCCTTCAATAGCTATCTGGTGCCCTCAGAATGAAGGCTTCCCTCCTGCATATATTGAAAATGGGATATCGAAAATTATAGCAGAAGCTGATGGTACCAGACATTATTTAGGAAATTCACGTACGCTCAACACAAGACCAAGCGGTCCGTGGAATTACATACAGCCAACAGACTATTATACTATAGCTCAAGGGTTTGCAAGTGAAGTTGGTAGTCCATCATTGCCTACGGCAGAATCTTTACGTAAAATGATGTCGGAAGAAGATTTATGGCCTATAGGAGATGTATGGTATTATCATGATTGGCTAAAGGGCCAATGGGGAAATAATGCTTTTATACAAAGTTATGAAGAGGGGATTAATAACCAATTCGGGATATCCTCAGGAGTAGATGAATTCTGCAGAAAAGCACAATTAGTCAATTATGAAAGTTATAGGGCCATTTTTGAGAGTTGGAACAGCAAACTTTTTAATACGACATCAGGAGTATTACTCTGGATGAGTCATCCTGCTTGGCCAAGTATGGTCTGGCAGACTTATTCTTGGGATTATGAAACTCCGGGTGCCTATTATGGTGCCAAAAAGGCTTGTGAACCTGTACATATTCAATATAATATGATTACTCGAGAAATAGAAATCGTAAATACCAGTCTTCAATCTTTGTCAGAATTACAAGCTATCGGACAAATTATATCTTTGCAGGGAAAAGTCCTATACGAGGAAACTTCACATTTAGACATATCTCCTAATCAAGTTAGCACAGCAATAAAACTACCAATTCAAAATATCCCAAATGAATGCTACTTTGTCCGATTACAATTAAGAGACAAAAATAGAATCATATCTCAAAATTTTTATTGGATATCTGATAAAAAACCGCATGATTATACTTCATTAAATAATATTCCCCAAACAACATTAACTGGACAAAAGCTTACAGTACACAGAGAAAAAGAAGAGCTCAAGGGAAGTATAACAATCTGTAATACAACAGATAAAATTGCTTTAGCTATAAAGTTAAACATTCGTAATGCAAAAACAGAAGATGCTATTTTACCAGTCTACTTCGAAGATGGATATTTTTCTTTATTACCGGGAGAAGTCAGAAGCGTTAAATTTGAATTACCCATAACATACAAACAACAGAATCTAAAGTTAACAGCAGAAGGGTATAATATTCCACAGCAGGATATATCTACAACATTTTAATAAAATTCCATATCCTTTGCTCATGCAGGTTTCATCTAAATAATACAATACGATAAAGGAATAATTTTTTATTCCTTTATCGTATTGTATTATTTAGATGAAACAACTTCCTCAACAACACATTCGATCAAATTCAATAGATTGTTACCGTATGAGTATTCTCATCCCGGAACTGCGTTGGAGTACATCCCTTCTTCTTCTTAAAAATGCGATTGAAATTAGACATATTACAAAAACCACAATTATAAGATATTTCTGAAATGGTATGTGTTGTTTCAAGTAACATTCGAGCCGCCTCTCCTATACGCAAATCGTTCAGAAAATCGACAAAACTTTTTTGAGTTCTCTTTTTAAAAAAATGACAAAAGCCAGACTCTGTCATATTAATAAGTTTCGCTACATCAGCTACAGCTATCTTGTTGCCATAGTTCTTTTGCAAATATTGATATACAATCTTTATTCTTCTACTTTTCAACTCATAATAATCCTGAGTAAAATTTGGGCTGCATAACACCTGTTTATTTGTTGAAATAGCTAATTGATATAAAAGATTCAAAAAATCAACCACTGTATCAAAGCCTTTCTTTTTCGTTAACTCTAGCAATAAAACTACGATTTTCTCATTTTTCTCCGGCGGAAAAGAAATACCCTTACTGGATAAATCTAGCATTTCTTTTATAGGTCGAAATAGATTCTTATGCAAGAAGCAATTAGTAAAAAGCTCCGGACTGAACTGAATAGTAATACAATGAGTCCTAAAATCAGGAGCACCACTCCATGAATGGAAAGTATTTGGCCCAATTAGTACCAAATCAGAACTACAAATATTCTCTACCGAATCCCCAACAATCCTCTTTCCATGAAAATTAAAGACCATATTTAGCTCATATTCATAATGGTAATGCGTGGGAAAATCAAATTTAGCACACGGATGATTTAATAAGACAAAAAAATCATCATTATTAATGGGAGTAATCTCCCTGATTATTTGTTTCATTGTATTTCAGCAATAAAAGTTTCTCACTACAATATTATACTATTTTTTCGAGCTTCCAAAAGGAAATAGCAAAATAGTATCATCATTAAGCCATAAAATATTCAAAGCACATATACTAATACGCTATTTTTGCATTATAAAAAAAGAGTCTTTTACTTATATATTTCATTACCTAGATTAAACAAAATAAATATCATAGTATGAAGAAAATCAATATCATTATCATTGTCCAGTTATTATTATTCTATGGTGGGCAAATTTATGCAGGGGCTCTGCAACTTCCTTCTATTTTCTCGAATCACATGGTATTACAACGAGAGAAACCAATTGCAATATGGGGAAAGGCTGATGCAGGCTCCAAAGTTATGGTAAAATTCCAACAAGAAATTTTCGATTGTCAAACAGATGCTAATGGGAAATGGATGCTCTATATCCCATCAAAACCTGCAGGAGGACCTTATGTACTATCAGTCACTTCAGCAGACGAATGCATTGAATTACAAGACATCTATATAGGAGAAGTATGGTTTGCATCCGGACAATCCAATATGGCATGGATGCTACAAGATGGTGTGGGTCCCAATACCCTTAAAGAGATAGCCGAAGCAAATTATCCACTGATACGTTTCTTCAACACACCACATGAAACAAATATAATACCAACAGCAAAGTGGGAACGAAAAGATTGGGATATCTGCAAACCTGAAACAGCCAAATCATTTTCTGCAGTCGCCTATTTTTTCGCAAAAGAAATATCACAGGACCAAAAAGTACCTGTAGGAATTATCTCATCTTCTTGGGGGGCGACAAATATAGAGGCATGGATGAATGCAGAAACATTAAAGACACATAAGGCCTATACTGAATGGGTTAATAATCTAGACACAGACACTCTAAAATGGAGAAAAAAGGTGGAAGAAAGTTTAGAAAATGATAGAATGAGAGAAGTTATTGTAGCTGAGGCAAATGCCGGCATCAAAGCCAAAGTCTACAAAACATCTTATAATGATAGAGATTGGGCCACAACATCCGCTCCTATCAGAACCGATAAAATGAATCTTACTAATTTTTGGGGAGTAGCCTGGCTACGCACAACTTTTGAAATGCCAAAAACAAAAACATCATTATTTCTCACCGGAGATATAGATATCAAAGCATTGGAGATATGGCTTAATGGAAAAAAAATAAAAAAAAGCAAAACACAGGGCATAGAACTTCCTGCAAAATGGCTAAAAAAGAAAAATGTACTTTCTTTTAAAGCAACCATATATTGGGGAAGTGCTCATTTAGGTACGGAAGAACAACCTCTTAGCATATGCACTAAAGATAGTACATTAATTGTACCTTTAGATAATGAATGGAGATATAATGCGGAATTGGAACGCAGAGCCCCCGGTTGGCAGAATTACTATAACACAAATACAGTGTTATATAATGCTATGGTTTATCCTATAATGCCATACACGATACGCGGTTTCTTATGGTATCAAGGAGAAAATAATGCAGGACAAGCTAAAAGATATCGTCAGCTATTACCAATGTTGTTTACAGATTGGAGAGTCGGATTCCGGCAAGGGAATCTTCCGTTCCTTATTGTACAATTGCCCAATTTCATGAAAAAACAGCCACAACCTATGGAGTCCGGTTGGGCTGAGATGCGAGAAGTACAAGCAAAAGCGCTTTTATATCCCGCTACGGGATTAGCTGTTACTATCGATATAGGTGAAGAGCATTATATCCACCCACAAAACAAGCAAGATGTATCTCACAGATTATACCTGCAAGCCCAGAAATTAGCTTATGGTAGAAAAGATATCATAGCTATGGGACCAACATTTCACTCTATGAATATAGAAGGAAATAAAATACGAATAAGCTATTTAAATGTTGCCCAAGGGTTAGTGGTAAGAGGAAAAGAACTCCAAGGCTTCACTATTGCAGGAAATGACAAAAAATATCATTGGGCAAAAGCTGAAGTCCAAGGAAAAGATGTAATCGTATATTCAGATGAAGTAGACGCCCCAATTGCTGTACGTTATGCATGGTCAGATAATCCCAATGTAAACTTATACAATAGTGTAGGGCTTCCGGCAGCTCCTTTCCGCACTGATGTTTGGGAAGGTATAACTCAAGAATAAAAAACACAATTAATTTACTAAACTCAAAATCATCATGAAAAGAATTAAATTATTTCATTATTATTTCTTAATCTCAATATTTGCCTGTTCTTGCCATTCGCTTAGTGATAAAACAAAAGAATTAAGCGATGCGGAAATTGCAGCCATCATAGATCAGCATAAACCAAGTAAAGGGTATCAAATACCCGATAATTTTTCTACAAGAATCGGTGCTACACATGTAGACGGGAAATACTACTTTACAGGAGAACCCTATATTATCGAAGGATGCCGCACATTACAACAAATGGGATATGGTGTTGTCAAATTGTGGTTCAACAAAGGGAAAAAGCAAGGAAAGATTACTAAAATAGATGGATATTCATACAATTCCGAATGGCAGCTTCCAGACAATTGTACATTAAAAGATTTGGCACAAAACACTTACTATAAAACATGTTTTGACATGAACTTCTCTACAATTGTATTGAGTATTGGTGGAGCAGGAGTGAAAACCACTAATGAAAGCAGCCAAAAAGAAGAACAAGAAATCTACGAGCTAACCCAATACCTTTTAGATGAATATAAAGACAGAGAGATGACATTCATATTAGAAAATTGGGAAGGAGATTGGATAATGAGAGGAGGAACCGGAGACAGTGCTAGATGGTCGCGCAAAGCCGGTGAACTTATTAAGGCTGTAGACGGAGATAGATACACGGTTCTAGTCCCCGCCGATTCCACCCAAAGAGTACAAAATATGGTCAAATGGTTTACAGCCCGTCAAAGAGGGGTAGAACGCGCAAGGCAAGAGAATGTAAATTCTAAATGTAAAGTATACCATGCCATTGAAGCAAACAAAGTAATTGACAGCATGAACGGAATTCCAGGAATCATCAATTCGGTATTACCAAACGTAAATGTAGATATGGTTTCTTGGTCATGCTATGATGCCTTAAATACAACAGGGCTAGATAACGGCATACTATTATATAAAGGTATCGAATATATAAAAAAATACTTCACGCCAAGTAACATTATGAAAGGCGAAAAGAGAGTATTCTTAGGTGAAATTGGCATTCCGGAACAACGCTATGAAGAATTACTCACTGAAGAGCCCGTTATCAAGAACTGGGACACATATGTTGCAGTGTGTTTAGCCTTAAATATACCATACCTCATTCAGTGGGAACTTTATTGTAATGAGCCCAAAGATGAAGCATTCCGTTCTTCCAATGGTACACGTACCAATGATGAAATGAGAGGCTTTTGGCTGATTCGTCCTGATGGTACAAAAAGTTTTGCAGCAAAATACTTTGACTCTCTATTAAAGAATCAAGGACAAAGTCTAAAATAGAAACATACCATTCTTTATTAATTAAATCTAATTTAAACATGAAACATTTTTTATTTGCAAGTTTTTGGGTTGCATTGATTTGTTGCCTTATTCCCTTCAATGGGCTTGCACAAACAGGTGTTATTAAAGGTTTGGTCACAGACGAAACCGGCGAACCTCTTATTGGGGTAAATATCGTAGAAATAGGAACTACGAATGGAACAATTACTGATGTAAATGGCACATTTAAACTCTCTGCTCATCCAAATGGCAGATTAAAGATAACCTATGTTGGATACAAAAGTAAAGAGATTCACATTGCAGCTAAAACAAACCTAGTTATAAAGTTAGAATCAGACACTGAGCTTTTGGATGAAGTTGTAGTAGTTGGATATGGTGTACAGAAGAAAGAAACATTGACTGGATCTGTGGCACAAATTAAATCTGATGACATCTTAACAACCAAAGCTCCTAGTTTAGTCAGTAGCATCCAAGGTAAGATTCCTGGTATTCAAATTCGCCAACAGACTGGTGAGCCAGGCTCTTTCAACAGCATGGTAAGTATCAGAGGATTTGGTTCCCCACTGGTAGTAATTGATGGAGTAGCCAGAGATGGTATATCAGATTTTGAAAGATTAAGTCCGGATGATATTGAAAGCATTTCCGTTCTGAAAGATGCTTCAGCAGCCATATATGGTATGAATGCAGATAATGGCGTTATTATTGTTACAACAAAAAAGGGTAGTCAAGGAAAAACAAAATTCTCATATAACGGCTACTTTGGCATCAAGAGCCCAACTTCAATGCGTCAATCAGTTGATGCTTACACCTATCGCCTTATGAAAAACGAGATGGACAGAAACAACGGAAATAATCCTTCCTATAATGATGAAGAACTAGCAAAATGGAAAGCAGGAACAGAGCCAGGATATCAAGACCATGACTGGCTTGATTTGACCCTAAAGAATATAACCACACAACAACAACATTCTATTTCTGCAACCGGCGGTTCCGATAAGGTTAAGTATTACATGAGTTTGGGGTACATGGAAGATAATGGGCTATTAAAAAGCAATATTCAAACGTATCGCAAATATAATGCGCGAGTTAATATGACAGCAGAGCTTACAAAGAATTTAATAGCCGACTTTACATTCTCGGGGAAATATGATAGTAATAAATCACCCCGTATTGGCTACTTTTGGCTATTTAAACCAATAATTACGGCAGAACGCGGTATTGGACCGACAACATTGAAGAATCCTGATCACTATTCAAGCTTACCCAACACCAATCAAAATCCTGTAGCAATGATGCAGGAAGATGTTGACGGTTACCAGTCGTGGAACAATACACAATATCAAACAACCTTGGAGCTCACCTATACAGTACCTTGGGTGAAAGGCCTAAAAGCAAAAGTATTAGGTGCGTATGATGGAAATATCAACGATAATTCCATTCTGCAAAAAGGATATTATCTCTATGACTATCAAACTGACGCTAAGGTAGTAGACCCAGCAGTTTCCACCTACTCAAATAGCAAAACTACATTTGCCCGTAGAGATGTCCAAGCTCAATTGTTATACAACAATAGTTTTGGACAACATACAATTGGAGCAACCATGGTATGGGAAGCCAAGAAAATGGAACAAAAAACAATCTCTGGTAAAAGACAATATGATGATATATACACCAATGATGTTCTGGACCAAGGTAGTTTAACCAATTTATCAAACGGCGGCAACCGTACAGAAGAAGCGTTTCTATCTTTACTTGGTCGAGCTAACTATGATTACATGAATAAATATTTATTTGAATTTGCATTCAGATATGATGGTTCATATAAATACGCTCCCGGAAAGCGCTGGGCATTCTTCCCTTCTTTATCCGCAGGTTGGAGAATTTCCGAAGAATCTTTTATAAAAGAAAATCTTCCTTTTATCTCTAATCTAAAGTTAAGAGGTTCGTATGGTTGGATGGGAGCTGATGCCGGTAATCCGTTTCAATATTATTCTGGCTATACCCTTGCTGGTATAAGCGGAGGCTACGTCTTTAATGATGGTATTTTAACAAATGGAGTATTATTTCCAGGAGTTATTAATAATAATCTAACTTGGATTAAAACCAAAACGGCTAATATAGGATTAGACATTGATTTGTGGAATGGGAAATTATCAGCATCCGTAGATTTCTTCCAAAAGAACAGAAATGGATTATTAGCTACCAAAATACAGTCTGTACCTAATACTTTCGGAGCATCATTCCCACAAGAGAACCTAAATAGCGATTTAGTACGCGGATTCGAATTAGTTATCTCACACAGAAATTCTATCAGAGATTTCAAATATGGGGTAAGTGCTAATCTCGTATATTCGAGAAAAAAGCTACTGCATACAGAGCGCTCACCCTATAGCAGTTCATGGGAAGCATGGAAAGACTCTCAAGGCAGTAACCGCTACACTGGTAGAGAATGGGGCTTTATATATGATGGCCAATACACAAATATTCAACAATATCAAGAAGCTCCACTAATCGGAGGAAGTGTGGGCAATTCTAAAGGCTTACCTGGTAGTTATAGAGTTATCGATGTCAACGGTGATGGTATAATCAATGATAAAGACCAACTACCAACATTCTGGGCAGGTCAACAATCGGGAATTGCTAACAACCCACCTCTACAATATGGTTTTAACTTAGATGTAGCTTGGAAGGGCTTCGATCTTAATGTCTTATTGCAAGGTTCTGCCCTGTTCACTGTATTCACTCAAAAAAATGATATTTGGGGATATGGAAGCTATCCAGTATTATGGGAACAGTACATGGATAGGTGGCATACCGCCAATATCAATGACGATCCATATGACCCCAATACCCAATGGATTAGCGGCAAATATCCCGCATTGAAGACTGATGCTAGTGGAACAACAGATGCTATGATTACTGATTTATGGCGTCTCAATGCTTCCTATTTGCGTATCAAAAGTATAGAAATTGGCTATACTTTTCCAAAACAATGGACAAAAGCTATAGGTCTAGAAGGTTTACGGATTTATGCCAACGGATTTAATCTGTTTACCTTTTGTGGCAAAGGTATCAAAGATTTAGACCCCGAAAGGGAAGAAGGAGATTATACAGCAGATTTAACTTATCCTCTTATGCGTTCCTTTAACTTTGGTCTTAGTATTAACTTTTAAACAATTAAAGATATGAAAAGCAAATCAATGATATGCATCCTATTTGCTGCACTTATGAGCACTGCATGTAGTGATTTTTTAGACATAAAACCTCTTGATAGGGTTTCGCCAGAGCAAGTATTCTCTGACATCAGTGAAATAAAAACTATCCTTGCCACCTTATACAACAAGATGCCAATGGAAGACTTTTCTTACAATCCCAATAAAGGTTTCAATTATCATCAAGAAAGTGGTGGATGGGTAGAATTAGGCTATAGTTCTTCCTTCTTTACAGATGAAAGTACTAATAGTGGTGGTTCTCATAGCGTAGAAATATCATATGGATATTGGGATTATGGAGCTATCAGGCAAATTAATCAATTTATGGAAACTGTTCCTACCGTCGATATTAGCGAAAATGAAGCTAACCGTTTGCTTAGTGAGGCACATTTTATCCGTGCTTATACCTACTTTGCATTAGCAAAACGTTTTGGTGGTGTACCTATTGTAACACATCTTCAACAGATGGAAGAGGGGGATGCACTATATGTTCCTCGCAGCACAGAAAAAGCGACATGGGATTTTATTCTAGAAGAATGCGATAAAGCTGCTGCTCATTTACCTGAGAAAGTAGAAAATATAGAAGGAACAAAACGTGCAACGATATGGGCTGCATATGCATTAAAGTCTAGAGTTGCTCTATTTGCAGCTTCATTGGCAAAATATTGGAATAAAGCACCTCTTACAGGCAAGGCCGTAGAAGATAAATTAGTAGGCGGTTTTACTCCAACTGATGCTGAGAATTATTATCAAAAGGCTGCTGATGCAGCAAAACAAATTATTGATAATTCTGGTAAACAACTTTATAAGCCCATCCCTCAAAACGCTGAAGAAGCAGCTGTAAACTATCAACACATATTTGAGAATCCTACAGATCCAGAAGTTTTAAATGAAGTGATTTTTGCAAAAGGTTATATCGACGGGACACAGACAATGTTACAAGGCCATAATACCGATATATTCTTCAACCCAGCACAAACAAATCCCGGATATACCACCGCATACGGTAAGTTTAGTCCTGCATTAAATCTAGTCGATATATACGAAGATTACACAGATGATGGTACAGGGAAAAGTGCCCCCATTCGTACACGTATTGACGGCAAAGAAGACATCTACATCGCCAACCCTGGTGAAGGAATCGACATAAACGTACCATATATCAAATACAATAATCCTTCTGACATTTTCGCAGGGAAAGACGCACGATTATTTGGCAGTTGTATTGTTCCCGGGAGTATTTGGAAAGGAGTCACAATTATCATGCAAGGGGGCTTAATCTCTCCCGATGGTACACAGCTAATATACCAAGACAACAAGGCGATCGGGAAAGACGGAAAAACTTATTATACATTCGGTGGACAAGCCATGACCGATTATTCATTCAGAATTTATAATAATTGGGAAGATGCGAAATATTCTATCACAGGATTTTCTTTAAAAAAATTTCTACAGGAAGATAAAAGTGTAACGGGTAAGCTCTTTAGTTCCACCACAGACTATATAGACATGCGACTGGCAGAAGTATACCTGAATTATGCAGAGGCCGTAGCTGAATCTGGCCAAGGCGATATTATCCTAGCCAAAAAATGCTTGAATGATATTCGTAAAAGAGCTGGTCATAGGGACGAAATTCCATTAACAGTGGAGAATGTTCTGAAAGAACGAAGAGTAGAACTTGCTTTTGAGGGTCATCGTTACTGGGATTTAATTCGTCGACGGGATGCCCATATCATATTTAATGGGGCCGCCATGCGGAAAGCCCTAGTCCCTATCCTTGATTTGCGCGAAACAACTCCTCAATATATATTTGTACGTGCAAATAGCTATTACGATAATATAGATAATGGACGTCGTTTTAATGAAAGGTCATACTATTTAGCTATTCCAGGAACGACAAGCAATAATTTAATTCAAAATCCTCAATATTAACAATATAAGTATATGAAAACAAAAAAAATATTTTTAATTCAGTCTTTATTCTGCTTGCTATTATTACCTTCTTGCGAAAAGGACAACTTTACAGGACCCAACGCGTGCTTTTATGGTTCAATAAGAGATGTTAAAACAGGAGAGCTTGTTGAAACCGATTTGCAAAATGGGGCTACAATAGAAGCTTATGAATTAGGTTATGAAAATCCTAGTGCACAAACCTGGGTTATAAAAAACAATGGAGAATTCCGCAATAATCTCGTATTCTCCAATAAATATGATTTATACTTGAGAAATGCCAATTTCTATCCTTTAGAATTCAAATCTTTTGAAATAAAACCGGGAAATAATGAATATAACTTTGAAGTTGAGCCCTATATCCGTATTAAATCTCCAACAATTACTCATAATCAAAATGAGATAGTAGCAACCTTCTCATTGGAAGGAGGACGTGAGAATACTATCATAAAAAATATCCGTTTATATGCATTTTCAGATATGCATGTAGGAGAAGCTGTTAAATTTGACATACAATCTAGCAATGATAAAACAAATAATATCAATGAGATTATAGATCCATCTAAGCAATATGAACTATCCATTAATTTAGAAAAAAACACAAATCTATTCAAAGCAGGTAGAAGTTATTATTTTCGTATAGGAGCTATAGCTAGTCTAGATGATGTCGGAACTGTTAGGCATAACTATGCTCCAGCTGTAAAAATATCATTCTAACAAATATTTTAGATTGTTTTTCTTGATAACTAGAGGTTGTACCAAAACTGAACTGCACCCAAGAAGTTTTATGTCTAACTTTTGGGATGCAGTTCACATTTTGACACACCTCACATCAAATAAAATAATATACCGCTAAGAATACTTTTTAGCGTACTTTTACTCAAACAAGATATTATATCCAATAACAAATCACATTCTATGAGAAGGCTAAACATACATAATAAATTATTTGTAATTTTATCATTGTTAATATTTAGATTTAAAACCATATGATTTAGTGAAAAACAAACTATCTGTACAATCCAATAAATAATACGGGTATGGTATAGATGAAATGAATTTATTAATATAATTTTGTGCGAATTGAAAAAGACAATGATAACACAGTATCATAAAAAGAAATAGCTTATATGACTAGTAGAAGAGATTTTATGAAAAAGGCCGGAATGATAGCTGCAGCTGCAGCCATCCCGGGAATAATGCAAGCAACAATATCCACAGAGGAGGGCAATAGCCTTTCCTCAAAAAAAGGAATGATAAAAACAGGTGACCAATGGGATGTAATTGTTGTAGGAGGTGGCCCCTCCGGTTGCGCAGCTGCAACGGCAGCGGCACGAGAAGGTGCTAAGGTTTTATTGATAGAATCAACAGGAATGTTAGGAGGAATGGGAACATCAGGATTGTTAAATGCCTGGTGCCCCTTTACGGATAAAGAAAAGATAATTTACAGAGGAATTGCCGAAAGGGTTTTCCTTGAGGCAAAAAAAGGAGTTCCACATATCAAAGGTAACGATTGGGTACCCATCAATACGGAATATCTGAAAACAGTATACGACGATCTGGTCACTTCCGAAGGAGTTTCAGTGTTATTCTTCTCCACCATGGCCGCGGTAGAGATGAAACAGGAAGGAGTGGTGGATGCAATTGTTGTAGCCAACAAAGCCGGACTCACTGCTTACAAAGCAAAACTGTTTATCGACTGCACAGGCGATGGTGATTTGGCAACATGGGCTGGTGCAGGTTTTGATATGGGCGATGAAGAAGGAAATGTTCAGCAAGGCACTCTTTGTTTTTCCTTATCCAACATCGACCCTTACGAATTTTCACTAGTTGGCTCTGTGCATACCAGCCGAAAAGACGGACCTATTCATAAGATGCTCGATTCAGGTAAATATAATCTGATAAAAGACAATCATATCAACGATAAATACGCCGGACCAGGATATCTGATGTTCAACGCAGGACATGTAACAGTAGACAGTACAGATCCAGTCTCTCTTTCGAAAGCCATGATGGCCGGCCGGAAAGTAGCCCGACAATTTCAGGAAGGACTCGCCGAATATGAACCTAAGGTGTTTGCTTCCTCTTATCTGGCAAGTACTGCTTCATTAATGGGAATCCGTGAAAGTCGACGCATCAAGTGTGATTATACTTTCACGTTAGATGATTGGTTGGCCCACAAAGAATTTGAGGATGGCATTGGTCGTAACGCCTATTATATTGATGTACATAAAAGCAATGCCACAACATATCCCAGATACGGAAAAGGAGAATCGCACGGAATTCCTTTCCGAAGCCTTCTTCCAATAGGATTAAAGAATGTTTTTGTAGCCGGCCGTTGTATTTCAACCGATCATTACGCACATGGAAGTCTGCGTGTAATGCCACCTTGCCTGGTGACTGGGGAGGCTGTAGGTGTAGCTGCCGGACAAATCTGCAGATCCAAATCGCCTGACGTACATAATGTAGATATAAAACAACTTAGAAACAGGCTTCAACAGGTAGGTCAATTGTTGTAATACTACCAAAAAAGAAGGACGCCAAAGCTCATGGCGTCCTTCCTTCTATCAATCACAGTCTTATGAAAACTATTTCAAATCTAAAGTGCTTCTTACTGCTGTAATAGCCGCTTCACTCGGTGTAACGGACTTCCGTGTACAATAATCAAATTCAGCTGATTTTTCACCACTAAATGACTTCCATTTCAATTTCAGTTTAACTGTTTTACCTTCCGTATCAGGCAGTTCGTCCAACTTAAAAGCTGCTAAGCCGTCACCTTCACTTCCGTAGGTATCGCCATACGCATTGTGGCGGAACTCTACTTCATAAGGATTCTCCGGATTCTGTCCCAACAACAAGTTTACGAAATGCTTTTTACTACCGCCCCATATAGTCCTGAAGCGAAGTGTCAGATATCCATCTTCAGCGATAGTTACCCAATCATTCACAATCTCTACAGGGTCTGTGCCATATACCTCATCATTTTCTTCCCCTAAATCCGGTGCGATAGGCTTGGTCAGGATACTGTCTATCCAGTTTATATGCACGGCTTTCGTATAGTCGCCACTGGGTTCATTCACTTCACTGTAATTCACCAAAGCTCTGACCTCTTTGTCGCCGAAAGGAGAAGCTTTTACATTGGTTGGCAATAAGGTCGTCTTATCATCCAACTGCAAGAAGAATGCATCGTCGGCAGCGCCCTTCACTGTTACAAGAGCATTAGGATACCTCAAATAATAGGTATTGTTATCATCATCATCCAAACAAGACTGCAAACCTATAGTACAAACTATGGCCCCAACAAATAAAAGTGTTTTATTAAATACAGAATAAATTTTCATAGTGTGGTTCCTCCTATTAAACATTTAAAATAACTTTTCTACGTTATAGAAATGAGATATTGAGGAAAAGACTGCATAGCATTTTGTTAATTATGCTCAAATAAAATCAGCCAAGTTACTTAGAATAGTATATATCGCTGATTATCAACAGATAGCATTTACATCTCATTTACCCAATAATGTAAAAGCATTTACCCCAGGATGTAACGTCCTTTACCCCTTATTGTAACGCTCTTTACCGCGATATGTAACGACCTTTACCGCAGCGTGTAAATGGAGTTACCGTGTGGAGTGAACAAAGGTTGTTAATCAATAACGCTTTAATAAGGTTTGTTTCTACTCTGAGAAGTCGATTATTTCCAGATCATCCGGTACGTATACCACACCAGAGAATCCCTGAGCCGCTTCTTCAGTGTAACACACCTTACGGGTATCCAACGTTTTATCTTCTGTGTGATATAACAATAAATTCTTCACTTTCAGTTCTTCAGCTAGCTTTCCGGCATCTAGTGCTGTACTATGGTGCTTCTCATAAGGCTTGAATATATCACGGTCTTTATACAAACAGAAAGCTTCGCATAACAACCAATCAACCCCTATTACATAAGGACGATTTTTCTCATTATAAGGTTCATCTCCAAGACAAACCAGCGATTGACCATTCGGCAATGTGGTACGAAAACCATATTGTTTCTCTTTAGTCGATCCTATATCAAAAGATTGTAGTTTTAACTCCCCTGCTTTAAATATCTCTCCGTCCTTAACCTCACAAAGTTCAATGCCATTCCCTAAATACTGTACTATTTTCTTAGGCAACGTCATCCGGCAGATCCAATCCAGAACCTGTAGCACTTTATCATGCCCATACACTCGGAAGACTCCTGTATATTTCCCACTTTGCATCCGTTGTGCCACCATCCGAATTACCCATACTGCACCTAATATATGATCCGTATGAGCATGAGTCACAAACATATCGTGAATACGTTCAATGGCGATACCGGCTTTCTCTAACTGAACCAATATTCCATTCCCTCCACCGGCATCCACGAGCAGCACATTTTCAGTTGTCTGGATTGCGAAACAAGTATTATAGCACCGGGTAACGACTGCATTACCTGTACCTAACATAATAATCTGAGTATCCTTCATCTTCTTAATTCTATAATTACGAAATCTGAGCCACAAAGATAAACAGAATATGCCATTCTATAAGGAGAGAGCAAAGCTCTCCTCATAAAATGGCATATTTATAACAGTATAGTAAAGTATGTGATTACTTACTGAAATCTCTTGGAGCCGGAACAGGCGGCAATGGCTTACGATCCTGTAATTCCTTCATCACTTCTTCGATAGCCTTATTGAGCTGTTCATCTTCACCATTCCATTCCTTCACCGGATCGTTATCAATCAAGATATCCGGATCGACGCCATGATTTTCAATAATCCACTGGCCTGTTTTCGCATCATAACTGGTGAAGAAAGGAACACGGATATCCGTACCGTCCATATAAGGCAATGGTCCGCTGATACCTACAATACCACCCCAGGTGCGGGTACCGATTAGTTTACCAAGCCCCAATGCACGGAAGCCCCATGGGAATAGATCACCGTCGGAAGCAGAATATTTATTAATCAGACAAACCTTCGGCCCTACTTGCACGGCATCGGGTATAGTACCGACACGCTTCGTACCACGCCCCATCGTCAAGCGGTAAGGTTCGCGAGACAAGCGTTCCAGAATCATAGGAGATACATTACCGCCACCATTAGCACGGTCGTCTATAATCAGACCTTCCTTGTCGAGCTGCGGATAGAAATAACGGGAGAACTCGTTCAGACCTTCCGGACCCATATCAGGAATATAGATATAACCAATACGTCCATTGGATGCTCTGTCCACCTTCTTCAGATTATCCTGTACCCAATTATAATGATAAAGAGGATATTCATTTTCCAGCGGACTGATGACAATCTTTCTTGCACCTGCCAATTGCGGTTTGCTATTCAGCGAGATTTCTGTCGGCACATCAGCCTTTCCTACCAGTAAAGCATAGATATTCTTCACCGTATTCGTCGGTATGCCGTCAATGGCGACAATGTATTCCCCGGCCTTAGCCTCAATACCCGGTTCAGTAAGCGGAGAGCGCAGTTCCTTACTCCAGGAAGCACCGGGAAGTATCTTATCCAAACGGAAGAAACCACTCTTATCAGCCGATACTTCAGCACCCAGCAAACCTGTCTTGATACGTGCCGGTTTATCCGTTTCACCCGGATTGACGTATGCGTGTCCGCAGTTAAGTTCACCAATCATTTCTCCGATGATATAATTCAGATCAAGGCGTGTCTTTGCATAAGGCAACAGGACAGAATATTTCTGTTTGATTGCTTTCCAATCCACACCATGCATATTCTCCAGATAAAAACCATCACGATAAGCACGCCAGGCCTCATCGAAGATTTGTGCCCATTCCTTGGGATAATCTATCGTAATGGACATATTATCCATATTGACAGGCGTACTCAGATTAGCCGCCCCTTCCGGCATAGCGGTTACATAAAGCTTGCTGTCCTTGTAGAACAAAGCCTTTTGACTGCCCGGAGTAACCGTCATCATAGCACCATCTGCAACCGTTTCTTCTTTCTGACCTTCAAGATCGAAAAACTTCGTTCCGCCATTGCCCCAGTAATATACTTTCTTTCCGTTTGAATAGAAATTAGCATAATAAGAAGCCGACAATGGAAGCTTGATGATACGGTCGGTAATACCTTCCGGATCAAACTTGACGAGTGACGCAGAGGCAGTTTCCTGTTTCGCGTCTTTCTTTCCGGCAGTCTTTTCAGCAGCCTTCGGCGCCTCACTCTCAGTGTCGTTCTTCACTCCGGCATCTTTCTGTATGAAAGGGGACGGGGTATCTTTCGAGAGCAAAGCAAGATAAACTCCATGCATATTATTATAGACGTGGTTCCATTCTAACCAGCCGTATGTAGGGTTGAAATCGCGGGCAGATGAGAAAATCAGATACTTACCATCCGTACTGAATACCGGTGAAGAAGAATTATACCACTTGTCCGTCACCGGATATTCCTTCTTTCCGGCAATATCATAAACATATACAACAGTTATTTCATTGTCTGCATCACGGGTATAAGTCAGCCATTTGCTATCCGGCGAGAAAGTCACATCCTGCGGTTCCCCCATCGGGTCCTGCAATAGCATAGTCACCTGTCGTGAAGCTACATCCAGCAGATTGATACGATTCTGACGGTCGGTATAAACAATCTTCTTACTGTCCGGACCCCATTCGAAAGAGCGGATATACGTATCATTATTCTTGGTCAGCTGCACCGGATTACCTTCTACTGCATCCTGAAGATAAAGTTCAGTCTCTCCGGTAGCATCCGAGATATAAGCAATGTATTTTCCATCAGGAGACCATTGTGCATCACGTTCGTGGGCACCCGGAGTACGGGTTATATTTTTCGTCACACCCTTGGTCGAGGGCAGATTAAAGACCTCTCCACGTGCAGTCACCACTACCCGTTCTCCATCGGGAGATGCACTGGCGGCTGTCAGATACTTAGCTCCATTCTTTATGGCGCTGCGGGCATAGATATTATCCGAAGCAAGACTGATATTTACTTTCTCGGGCTGACGGGTGGCAGCATCCATCTTATAGATATATCCGCCATTCTCAAACACAATGGTATTGCCGGAAGCACTCGGGAACTTCACATCATATTCGGTAAAGTTAGTAACCTTCGACGTCTGTTTTGTCTTCGTATTATAAACAAAGATATTCATGGTGCGGTCACGGTCGGAAAGGAAAAATATATCATCGCCGATCCACATGGGGAAGATATCCTGAGCAACATTATTCGTTATATTCTCCACTGATTTCTTTGCCGGATCGTATATCCAGACATCATCCGCCATACCACCTTTATAATACTTCCAGGTACGGAATTCACGCATGGTACGGTTGTAAGCCAGTCGCTTGCCGTCGGGAGAATAACTACAGAATCCCCCCTCGGGCAAAGGGATAATTTCGGGCATACCACCCTCTTGATTGACAGAATAAAGCTTACCGGAAAAACCGTCACTGATACGGTTACGATAAATGATCTGTTTACCATCCGGTGTCCAGGTCATCACGATATTGTTAGGTCCCATACGATCGCCCAGGTCATCACGGGAATTCGTCGCAGTATACGTCAGGCGTTGTGGTTCTCCACCGGCTGCCGGGATGGTATATACTTCCGTATTTCCATCATATTGACCGGTAAAAGCAATCGTTTTGCCATCGGGTGAAAAACGAGGGAACATTTCGTAACCCACATGCGAAGTCAGGCGCTGCGCCTCTCCTCCAGTGACAGGCACTCTATACAAATCGCCTGCATACGAGAAAACAATCTCGTTCCCGTTCGTTGCCGGAAAGCGCAATAAACGCGCTTCATCTGCTGCCGAAAGACAGACAGATACACCTACAAGGGCAAATAGGGATAAAAGTAATTTATTATTCATACTCTTAAAAATTAGTTGACTTACAAAAGTATGAAAAGAAAAAGAATAATTACACGAAAAACATACAAAAAAAGATCAATCCTGCCAACTTTCATTCAATAAAAACTCCGAAAGAAAGTCTTCGCCACTTTAAGTACAACTCAACCGATGCTCTGATTATTAACAAATTCTCCGGGTTTGATACCGAATTGCTTTTGGAAACATTTGGCAAAATAAGATGGATTATTAAAACCTACCATATAGCAAATCTCATTGATCCGGTATTTATTCTCTGAAAGCAAAGCAGCAGCTTTCTTTAACCTCACAATCTGAATCAGTTCGTTCGGAGTAACATTAGCCAGCGTTTTTATCTTGGCAAATAATCCGGAACGACTGATACAAAGTTCTTCTGCCAGAAAGTCAACAGACAGTTCCGAATTTGAGAAGTTTTGCTCTATAATCTCATTGATACGGGTAAGGAATTTATTATCCATAGAGTTATTGGCAATACTGTTCAACGGTACCAGTGGCATTTTAGAGAATTTCTGACGTAACAAATTACGCAGATCAAGCAGATTCTTGATACATGCTTCCAGATACTGTACCGAGAAAGGCTTTTCAATATAAGCATCCGCCCCGCAATCCATACCTTCTATCTTTGAATTCGTATCCGTTTTAGCAGTCAGCAAAATAAACGGTATATGACTGATGGCCTGATCAGCACGCAAAGCCTTGCAAAGTTCCACCCCATCCATGCGCGGCATCATCCAGTCACTCACAATCAGGGTCACATCATTCTCTTTCAACTTTTCCAAAGCCTCTATCCCATCTTCAGCCGTAAGAATAGAGTATTGATTAGAGAAACTGCCGGAAAGGAAGTTCAGCATTTCTTCGTTATCATCCACAATCAGCATGACCGGTTTATCCTTAGAGACTGCTGCCGGTAAGCTTTCCGATAAAATGTCCTCGGGAATTGCCGGATTCAATCCATTCGCTTCCCCTTCCGGAACTGCCTCCTGACTTTGTTCTATGGGCAACGTTACTATAAAGGACGATCCTTTATTGACTTCAGACTCCACTTCTATGCAGCCATTATGAGACTCCACAATGCTTTTCACAATACTCAGTCCAATACCAGTACCGGGTTTATTGTCCATGGCCTGATAGAAAGGTTTGAAAATCTTCTTCTGATCCTCCTTACTTATACCGATTCCATTATCCGTTACCCTGATTACAAATGTATGCTGTTCCGGTTGCACCACACACGAAAGGATAACTTCATCTTTTGTATACTTACTTGCATTCGTCAGCAAATTACTGATAAGCTTTGTAACCGCCTCGCTATCCACCATAGCCGTAAAATTCGCATCGGGATACTCCACCGTAAGATGAGCACCATGTTGGGTAATGAAAGGATTAAACCGTTCACAAACAGCCTCCAGCAATTGACGAATATTCTGTGAGGTGTATTTCATGGTCATCCCCTCCTGTTCCACTTTGCGGAAATCCAACAACTGATTTACCAGGAACAATAATCTCTGACTATTGCGGTCTATAATATTAAGGTCATCACGCAGCATCGCCGGCATAGGCGTGGATGATCTCATAATCTTTTCCAACGGACCAATGATAAGCGAAACCGGAGTACGGATTTCATGAGCTATCATTGTGAAAAACTTAATCTTAGCCTCATGCACCTCTTTCTCTTTATTCACATTCAGTTGCTTAATCTCTGCCGTATGTTTCTTTTCACTCCTTTTCAGCAGAAAGCGGATGAAGAAAGTCAATGCCACACACAACAACAGGAAATAAAGCAATTTGGCCGGCAGACTCCAATAGAAAGGCGGATGAATAACTATTTTCAGGCTTGCTTCCTGCTCACTCCAGATACCATCGTTGTTAGTAGCTTTCACCTTAAAAGTATAGGTTCCGGCAGGCAGATTGGTGTAAGTAGCCTTATTTTGAGAACCTACATAATTCCATTCTTTATCAAAACCCTCCAATTTATAGGCATACTGATTCTTTTCGGGCGTACAATAGCTCAATGAAGCATAAAGCAAGCTGAAGACATGATCTTTATAAGATAATTCCAGCTGTTCCATATGGTTCAGAGCCTTCGGCAACAACTTATCACCTATCCGGATCTCTTTATTGAATACTTCCAGTCCCGTAATAATTACCGGAGGAAGTACCTTGTTCATTTTAATCTGATAAGGATAGAAAGCATTAAACCCATTTACCGAACCAATGTAGATTTTCCCGTCGGAAGCTTTCAAAGCAGCATTCACCAGAAACTGCTCGCTTTGCAATCCGTCACTTCGTGTAAATACCTGGCAACTTTCTCCGGGAACATATCGCACCAGCCCTTTTGTAGTAGTCAGCCATAAGACACGCTGATCTTCAATAATAGCACAAATATTACTGCTGGGAATATCCAATGGAATTAATTCAAACAGGTCTTCCTTTGCATTGTATTTGCAAAGTCCGTTCATCGTTCCAATCCACATTTCCCCATTACCATCTATCAATACACAATTCACCTGATCATTAATCAATGCACCGGGAGCACTGCTATGTACATAGTTCGTCCATTCCTGCTTATCCGGATCATACTTGAACAGCCCGTTTCCCTGAGAAGAGAACCAGATATTTCCATCGGCATCCTGATCTATGTCCATGATCCAGGAACCAAGATCTCTTATTCGGGTAAAGTTATCCTCTTCCCTGTTATACAAGTTTACCCCCGACATGGAAGTTACCCAAATACGTGCTTCACGGTCCTTAAAGATAGCATAAGAACTGCTTCTATCAAGGGTAGTGGGATCTCCCGCTTTAGCAGTATAAACCCTGAATACCCCTGTCTTTGTATTCAACACATTAACTCCCCCCGTATAAGTACCAATCCATAAATCATCACCATCCATACAAAGTGCATGTACGTTATGATAAGAAAGACTATTTCTGTGCTCATCGGGCAGATAATGAGTAAAGTGTTTATCTTTAGGTGAAAAGCGGCTCAAGCCACCATCATCAGAAGCAATCCAAATATGCCCGTAAGTGTCTTCACAAAAGCGTCCGATAACAGTTCCATTGACAGAATTGGAAAAACGAGAATGAGCAAAGCACTCAAACTGCCCGGTATTGGGTGACAGATAATTCACACCGCCATAGAAAGTTCCTATCCAGACTCCACCTTCACGGTCTTTTACAATAGGATAAACAAAACGATTGGACAAAGAATAAGGATTCGTTTCATCTTCTGTAAATAATTGGTGTTCGCATGTAAGGGTATTAAACAGTAAAAGCCCGTCATCCGAACCTATCAGTAGTTGATGGGGAGCATATTCCATCAAAGAGTGAATATGCGTTGCCCCTTTACCATCCGACGGGTGCAAATAAGTAGTTGCCTTACCGGTATACCGGTCTATCTTTTGCAAACCACACTCCCAGGTTCCCAACCAGAGTGCATGTTCAGAATCTTCCAGCATAACCAAAGAGTTGGAGTCGTACCCACCCGTTTCGTAGGTAATATGGAAAGGCTCAAATTTATTCTCCGCTTTATTCAACTTAGAAACAGTCGGGTTTCCCCAATTAGTAACAGCCCATATTTGATTTTCACTATCAATCAGCACGCTGGCCATTAACCCATCGGCATCTTTAAACTCATAATGCTCCAGATAATGCTTGGATACATTATATTTGAAGATTCCCTGACCTACGGTTGAAAACCACAAATTACCATCCCTGTCTTCAGCAATATGATTCACATTGGTTTTAATGCTATCCCCTTTGGCAGTCAGAAGTTTAAACGGCTCGAAGTTCTCTGTTTCATAATCATAAATATAAACTCCGTCCCCTGTTCCTATCCAAATCCTATCTGTAGTATCGTATAAAAATGAAATATAATCATTAACTCCTTCCGGATTCAATCTGTATATTTTAATAGTGGTACCGTCATAACGGTTCAGACCATCATCTGTACCTAACCACATAAAGCCATATTTATCCTGCATAATAGCACGTACAGCGCTGGAGGATAATCCGTCTTCTACTGAAAAATTACGAAACCAAAAATCAGTAGAACCGGCAGAAAGCATCAGCGGAACCATAACAGCTATCATCGCAAGGATAATCTTTTTCATTTCTTTACCAGATATTGGTTGAACATAATTCCCAGTACAATCAATATGAGGCCGATATACGTTGTAAACACAATTTGTTCACCCAATATGATTGCAATAAAGAACAAAGACAAGAAGGGAGACAGGTAGCAAAGCTGATTGACCAGTGCCGGATTCGTAGTTTTCCGCATGGCAAGGCTGAAAAAGATGAAAGGGATCCCCATCTCAAATCCGCCGACATACATTCCTGACAAGATACCGGGCAAAGTATTCAAGTGAACACCCACTATCATTGCGCCAACCAGCAAATATGCCGTACCAAACAAAAAGCTCATAAACAGTGCAACGCTACCATCTGTCCGATCCTTAAATTTATTATTTATCATCCAGTACATAGCCCACAACAAGGCACTCAATGCTGCCAACAACAAGCCATGAACAGGTATATCCATGCCACCCGACTGCCCGGTTCCTACAGAAATAAGTACTACTCCACCCAAAGAAATAAACATACCGATATATTTCTTCGGAGGTATGGGCTGATGGGCAAATAGGGCCAGCAATATTAATAGCACAATAGGCCATGCATAATTGATAGGTTGCGCCACTTGTGCAGGCAGCAAATCATAAGCTTTAAACAACACCAGGTAATAAGCCACCGGATTCAGCAAGCCTAATAATGCAAAATATCCCCATTGCCGGGCAGGCAATGCAGACAATAGTTTCCACTTCTTCTGGAAGGTCAGCAAAAGGACAAATATGATTAATGAAGTACAACTGGCTATCAACAACATCTCAAAATGAGTAAGATGCGTCAAAGCAATTTTAAAAGCGGTGGCAACAGTAGACCAACTAAGCACCGCAATACAGGCATAAATGATAGCCCTCGTATTGTTACGACTATTTACATAAGTTGCCCTTGCAAGCATAGCATTTTGTTTATAAAGGTTTACTTCCTGTAACTTTGATGCGATATGGCCATTGGGCATCTTTTTCCTCCGGATTGGGATTCATCCAATGTTCAGTAGGGGCACCCATCACAACCAGCCACAAATGAGTCAATTTATTTACTTTTGGAGCTGTAAAAATAATACTTTTTCCGCTATTATCACTCACATCCCCATAAATAGATTTACCATCCTCCGTTATGGCTACAAAACCATAACGCCAATCGGCTTTATCCGTATGAATTGCATTATATCCTTCCTTTCCTGCTTCTCCACAGAACTCTACTTTCACTTTCTTTCCCTGTTCAGGTAAAGCTAACGGAATAGCATTAAATCCATAATTCTCAGGACAGTTGTCCGGTGCGATTCCATACCACCCGTCCGATAGAGTGGTTAAGCTGGTAGTATATTTATTGGCATACGGTCGAGTTTCTTTCCATACACGAGGAAAAGCCCAGTTGATAAAATGACGATAAGCATCAAACATTTCATCACAGAACTGCTTCTGATCTAATCCGGTCATCCGCTTGTAAGTTATCACCGGATCTTCTCCCCGCTTACCTTGACGATAGAGTTCGGCAATAAAAGGCAATCCTCGTTTCATACCCCAATATTCCAGCACATAGGGAGAATGATAGATGTTTTCCAGATGGAGATAAGCTTTATGAGTCAGCTTCATGAAAGCATCCCAATGATATTTTTCATCAGTGATCCATTCGGGATTCACTTGCCACAGCATCCACTGCGAGGTCATTTCAAAGAAACCGCATCCTCCCCAAGCCTCTCCTTCTCCATCACAACTGATCTGAGCTTGAAAACTATGTCCCAATTCATGGGCTATGCAATTCAGTTTCTTATCCTGCACACGATTGGGAGCAATCCATAATGCACCGATTTCTCCATCATAATCACCACCATAGGCAGTTCCTTCCAAAGAGTAGTTTAGCATGACCATCATACGATACTTATCACACTTTGAACCCGGCTTGGAAAACTTCAAAGTATCCCGGAAAAAACGATAGAAACTTTCCAATTTTTCCGTTAAATTCGACAAATCCACTTCCATATCATGCCCTTCCAACTGAGGAGGATTAGACAGATCATTTCCAAACCCTTTTTCCCAGAAAATGACGAAATTATCAGTATATGCCATGCGGTGATAACTCCATTTACTATCAGGATTTTGAAGATCCATACCCTGCAGGTCTTTGGGGATATAAATTTCTTTGCCGGAAGGCATTGGAACAGATGCTGCCTCTTGCGCTATCAAACTCAGAGAAATCACTAAGATAAAATTAAATAAAAGGATATACTTCTTCATATTATTTTCTATTTTGTTCCTGACGGATAGTTCTTAATAACAGTATCTAAATAGTCGGTACGCTGTTGAAGCCATTGCTTCATTCGAGATATCTCTGTCTGATAATCTTTGTCAATAGGCCAACGTTCAGCATTCCGTTTCATTGCTTCGGAACAAGATGTTACAAAGATATTCGTTTCCTCCCAAAAGTCTGACATTATTTTATCCCTGATTGTTTGCCAACGTGCTTTATACTCACTAACAAAGTGCTTATTTTTAAATAAATCAGTGAAGAAAGAGGGTACATAATAACCTCCGATATGATTGGCAGGATCAGTACCTAATACCAATTCACGATAACTAGTGAAAAAATTGTGTCCGGTATACATAGTTCCCCAATCGAAGTCAAAACCGGCATCAAAGTCCCAAAGCGGCCCCATTGTCCAGAGTCCTTCTTTGTCTTTATGCATATAAATACTACGAGGGGCATCCACTTCCACATTATAGACTAACTCCTGTATCAGCATATAGTCAATAAACGAAGCAATATTCATTAATTTAGAGGTTGCTTCATAATTACTTTCATATATGCTTTGTTCCAACCGGGCAAAATCATTTTGTACTACTTTCAGTTGGTTAGTAGTCGCATCCTCAGGATATTTCACACAGATGGGCATCTTGTAAACTGTCGACCAGAAATTATCCCCTCCATCCGGATTAAGCTCCGGTCCGTCATCCGCATCCAGCGAGATCAGCATTCCTTGCTCATCATCCACCGCTACACGACTACTGCCCTGTTCAACTTGTTCGGTCAATTGATAAAGTCCAATATAATCCCCATTCAGTGTGACTTCTACATAACGAGAATGGTTAATATAAGGAAGTTCCAATTGTTGTCCTGCTATAAAAGTGAAGGTATTCATCATGTGAGTTGGATCCCGATAATTAGCCAACAGTACCCAATCCTTCTCAGTAGCCAATCCGAGTATCTCTGACTTCTTATCCAGTTTAATGCGATAAGGTTTCTTAGGATACCATAACCATGTGGAGTTTCCACGTCCGCGAATACGTCCGGTTCCTGTATAATTCCATTCTTCTTTTTTCGACTCAATGGTGAGGGTACAGTTTACATAGTCCTTCTTATCTTTTGAGATGATAGGGGCAGCATTCTCGGTGGTGATAGCCAGTTGTGCAACTTGATATTGAGCATCCACAACTTCACTTGTATCTGGTATATCTGGTTCTACAGGCGCAGAGTCATCTGAGCAATTTACCAAGAACGCAGATAAACATATCAAGCCAAAAATATTTGCTAATTTCATTGTATTTTTATTTAATGCAGGAGAGAAATGATATCCAAGCGCATAAGATAAAAAAGGAGGAATAAAAGGATTTACTTTTATTTCCTCCCATTTCCACATATAACCTAATACCTATTTATGACTTTCCTCTGTTGGAATGATATCAGAAAGTTCAATAGTATAAACATAAGTTTTGTTTCTCATTTTTGAATTGGAGATTATTTGGTGCTTCATTGCAGTTTTCCCACTAAAAGTAATTGTTCCCACATAATCCTCATACTCTTTTTTCATGTTGGACACAATCATATAAGCTCCTTCTTCGTCACCCAAATGGATAAACATATTATCTTGTTCTCTTTCCGGAAGAATAATCCATTCTTTTGTATCTTCATCATATGACAACTTTCCTAATAAATTTGCAACATTAAAAGCCTGTCTATCTTTGGCATCGGGCACAAAGATTTCCGATTCATCCACCTGCTTTTTACTCCCACTATCGTTATCGCCGCAAGATGTCAGAGTAAAAGTTAATAAATACAGCAAATAAAAGAGCAAAGGCATTGCTAATGAAAAATTAAATAAACGAGTCATAATCATGTTTTTAAGGTTATCAAATTTATTATTAAAAGAAGGAAGATGAAAGAATACTTTTTCTTCCTTCCCTAAGATTTTCTTCAAAACTGTAGATTTAACACAAAAGTAGCTTTATATTGCATGCCATTCTTGGTATATACCAACGATGGTTTTACTACATACTTCTTTCCAGCCACACTACTTCCCGGTTTATGACCATATTTAAAAACGAATGCATCTTTATCATATTCAATCCAAATGGGATCATTATTCCCCCATGAGCCTTGATTACCTTCAGTTGTACAGTAAAATCCACCATTAGCCGTATAGGAATAAGAGTAAGTTCCATCCGTTTGTAGCAAACCAAAAGCTATTTTTCCTTCAGCAGGATTTGATGTTTGCCCGTTTGCAATGGTTAATGTATTTCCACTCAGTACACTGGGTTGCATAACAAAAGCTTGCGCCAGTTTTTGAATATCTCCATTCGACTGCAAATCAATAACCCCCAGATCATAACCTTCTGTTGCAGCATTACAATTGAAGCTATAAGTAAACTCCGCATCTTTAGGATCGGCATTCGTGTCAATATTAAAACTCCCCAAAAGATCAGTACCGTTAAATTTCACCTTATAAGGCCATTGTTCATCAGTTAACTCTTTTTCGTCCCATGGGTTCGCTTTGTATTGATTGGGAGCTCCTAATACCACAAAATACAACTTGTCGGTATTAGCAGGAATAGTAAAGTTTACAGAATTTACTGCTTTCTGATTCATTTCTCCATATACACGAGTACCGTCAGTTTTCAAAGCAACAAAACCATAACGCCATCCTGCGTTGCTTGCAGTTCCTACATTGTATTTATTTACATTCCCTTTCACTGCTTCCGACTCCATATATTCACCCGGATCATCAGTAGCTAAAGCAGAACCCGGTGCCAACCCTTCAAAATTAACAGTAATAGCAGTGCCTGCCTCTGGCACGTTCAACGCTATAACATTGAAACCTGTGGAACCCGGACAACTGGCATAAGCAACCTGATAATAATTATCCTCAATCTGATAGAGTTTAGTAGAATATTTCCCAATATACCCATCAGCATAATTGCGAATGACATCAATATCAAAAGTAGCCATTCGTACAGCATAATCATATAGTTCTGTTTTCATGGCCTCCCATTGGTTACCACAATACAAACGCATATATGTTCCGATAGCATCTTCTGGAGAAGCTGAACGTTTCCATATTTCACCTACAGTTTCAATGCCATGTTTTTGTGTCCAGTAGTACTGCAGCCAATAACTAGCATAACGCATCCATTCATGTTCGAAGTGACGGTGACAATTAGCCAACCATACATCAAAGTGGTAATTAGCAAACAATTGTTCTGGATAATCCTGATAAGATTGCCACTGTGCGCACTGTTCCCAGAATCCATTACCACCATTACTGCCTTCGTAGCCATAACGGAAACCATGCTTAAAATCATTAGGCTCACCCTGCAGTATCTTATCACAATAAACCTGATACTGGAAACTATGTCCAATTTCATGAGCAATAGTAGAACCTACCGGCTGACAAGTACTGGGATTCACCCACAAAGCACCAATTGTATTATCATAGCCAGAGCCTGTTGCAAGCCATTCAGTCTGATACAACAAGTAAATTTCCATTTTATATTTGTCCAAATAAGATTTACCTTGTCCCAATTCTGCAAATTTCAGCTTTTCAATATTTGTTTTATAGAATTGTTCTGCTTTTTCCAATAAATCATCGATATCCACACGCAAAGCTGCATCTACAGTTGCTGCATTTGGATCGTCTCCGAAGCCTGCTTCCCAAAATACAAAGAAATGTTCACTCTGTTTGCTCCGGAACCAAGACCATTTGGCATCGCTGCGAAGCATGTTCATACTACTGAATTCTTCAGGTTTATAATACTTGTCAAAATCTTGAATATCAGTTTCATCCATAATTAATAAAGAAGTACCGGCTTGTGCTACACTAATTTCCTGTTTTGTAGTACCACAGGTTAAAATAACTGTAGCTGTACGAGCTTCTTTATTAGTATTTTTTTTCAAGGTTAGCCCTATTTTCATCATTCCACCAATCCCCTTGTCAGCAGAGAGAGTTAACCAACTCGCAGCATTAGTTTCTTTCAGAGCTGCAGTCCATGACGCCAAAGCAGTAAAACTAACAGACGTATAGGTATCCTCCGCTTCTAATGAAAAAGAGAGTTGGTCTTCATTAACGGTTATCATATTTTCCCCTGTACCTTCTTCTTTGTCATCACTACATCCTACAAAGAAGAAAGGGTAAGCCATCATTATCAGGCACATTAACATTTGACCAATAAGTTTTGTCAAGAGTTCTTTTTTTATACTTCTCATAGTGTTAGTATATATAGCAGGGAATAGAATAACTCTACTCCCTACAGTTTACATTTATTATTCAGCTTTTGCTCCTACCTTAACGGTTAAATTCACTGTTACAACGCCTCCATTACAAGAGATGATATATTTAGAAGCCACCGCAGTATTAGGTAAACAGCTTTCCGGATGGTTACCAGCATACAAATAAAGCGCCGTTTCCGAACTTCCGAGACAACAGAATACCACACTCTCCGTACCATAACTACAAACTTCACCGGTTGCATTAAGCCAATATCCTGGGGCATCACTAGTATATGTCGGATCTTCTTCACTGACTTTACCACAATATATTTTCAAATCACCGCTAATTCTTGCCTTGTGAATTTGATAAGTAGTCATTTTGAAAGCCTCACGAAGTACATCCTTCATATCAAACTGTACATTGCTAAATGTATCATCCCACGATTTCTCAATAGTAACATCCAATACTTTATCTGTAGTTGGTTCCCCTACAGGAGGAGTTTCCGGATCTTCATACGCAACGATATTAACGGTAATATTCAACATTACTATTTTATTGTTTGCTAAGAAGCCATATTTTGCAGTTACACTGTATCCACCTTCCAATGCATTTGGCATTTGTCCTACATATAAAACGTCCAAATCTTCCTCTTCAACGTCATCACCCAATCCATAATATTCCACATATATTCCAGCGCCATCCCCATGAGAACCGGCAAAACCATTAAGATCGTACCAGAAGCCATTAGTAGCACTCGTTTCTTGCGCATAACTCCCATCAGAATTAACACCGATAATTTGTGCATCTTCTAAAGAGGATATTCCCAAATCACTCAATACTTTTGCTCGATCAAACGCTATTGGATCTGAATCATAAGTTGATCTTGGATTCATTGTCACAGTTAAATCCTGTGTACTAACAATCGTAGCACTTATCTGTCCTTTTTCTTTGGGCTTCGCGGTAATAACAACTGCAATACGCTTTTCTTGATACTTCAAGCACTCAATAAACTTAACATCTTTGCCAACTTCCAGTTTGCCAGGCATTTGTCCTACATTGAAGTATCCTCCTTCTGCATCATATTCTGCAAAAACTCTTGCATTATCTCCCCAAGAAGCTGTATTACCATCTTTATCCCACCAATGTCCCCAATAAGAGTTGGTATTAGAATTCGTCATATTATCAGCATGTGTAGTGCCTTCAATACAGAAACCTGTGATATCTGGGGCATCTTCATAAGGTTTATCCGATCCCATATTGGCAATACCATGTGCCAATTGAGTCGGAGTTATTCCAAATAAATCAGCGATCTTAACCGTATCAATATAAACATATACACCATCATATCCATTAGCAAGAATTGTTATTTCAGCATCATATTCAAGAATCAAATCAGCATTAATAGAATTCTTCTGCGCCTCTTTTATAGAATCTTGACGCGCCAATTCTGCTATTTCTTCAGCAGTAAGGATGTGTTCACTCCATATATCCGTATTATCACCACACCCTGCCAAACCGGACATTAGTAAGGCAAAGCATACAAGGTAAAAATATATCTTTTTCATATTATTCTATTTTTTAGGGTTATCACTTATTCAGTAGCTCCAGTATAACCTGTATTTTGCTTCAGATTAATATTAGATCTCATTGCCTGTTCTGGAATCGGGAAGTAATTCCAATGAGATTCCGTAGTAGCATCCTTACAGAACCATGATTTACCATTGTATACACTACGTCCATCAGTCATCTTAAAACGAATCAGATCTTGGCGACGATGTTGTTCACCTACAAACTCCCAGCCCAGATCATCCAATAAGCCACCTAATTCAATGTCTGCACCACCTTCCGTAGTAGATACATAAGAAGCCGGATCCCAGTTTGCATAACCTTCACAGGTATATTCACGGTGACCATAATTATAGCAACTTCCTCCTTTTAATTGAGCTACGGAACGAACGGCTTTTGTGGCTGCATCAAATGAGCGTTTACGAACTTCAGTCACCAAGTCGGCAGCAGTTTGCTCGTCACGTCCTAAACGAAGTAAACACTCAGCCTTAATAAACATTGCATCAGCCAAACGGAAAACAGGTATATCATCAGCAATTGTGCCATACTCTCCTGCTACGATTTCATACTTCACCATGCGATATCCTTCCTGCTTATAAGCACCCGGTACATCAATAGAATGTACATTCTTATTATAGTTCAGAATACCTTCACCTGCCCAATCATCTTCAGCATACTCTATATAATCACCTGCCTGTGAAGTATAAGTGCCATCAGAATTCTTCACTGCTTTCTTCTGCTTACCACCTGTCCAAGTATCTGTTAAACGGTTATCTGCCGCATCGTACGAATCAATGAACTGTGGAACAGCACAACTACCATTGGTTGCATTAGCCGTACATCCAAAAGCCTCCAGACCTACCTGCGGAAAAGAGTAAGTATGCAATAAGAAATGTTTCGCGTGAGTTCTATCTTGCGGTATTGCAAATATTATCTCCGGATTATCATCTATGTTCTCACGGAAACAATCACTATATTTAGGAGCTAAAGTGTAACCACCATTATCAATAATGTCATTCACCTCAAGCAATGCTGCTTCATAACCATCATTACCAGTTGTACCCAGATAGACATTTTTATTTAAATAGAGTTTAGCAAGTGCCATGCAAACTGACCAACGATTACCATAACCAAAATATTTGTCAGTACCGATATCTTCTTTAATCTCCGTTAATTCTTTTACACAGAATTCATAGACTTCTTGTGTAGTATTCTGTTCCGGCAGGTATCCATCTGGTACATCCAAAGTCGTTTCTATAGGTACATTACGGAAATAATCCAATAGTTGATAATAAGTCATAGCACGAAAGAATCGCATCTGGGCACGGTCTGCTGCATTTTCTGCAGGCATTACATCAAGCACTTTATTACAATAACCAATACATCCAAAAGCAAAATTCCAAATATTCTCAGCATGCCCTAAATTATAATTCCAATCATGCTTATGAAGATTTACATAAACATCTCCCCAACCTATACCTACACGAAAAGGAACCATATACTGATCTGTACATTGTTCGTTCAACTCCCAAGAACCAAACCAAGAACAATGCATATAGCGATATTGCGCTATGGCCTGTCCCATCAATGAAGCAACATCTTTCTCGCTATCAAAATCAATATTCGTATCATTCAGTGTACTATATAGATTTTCTGTCAAATCAGTGCAAGCAGTCAGACTCAGCATACTGCTAGCCATCAATCCCATAAGGGTATTTTTTAAATATCTTTTCATAATCAGTTTCTATTAAAAGGTAAGATTCATGCCAACCGTAAACGACCGAGTAGTAGGATATTTATCCTGATAGTCAATACCCGGTGACATAAAGTTATTAGATACTTCAGGATCAATGCCTGAATAACCAGTAATACAGAATACGTTTTCTGCCGACAAATAGAGACGTGCGTAATTAATAAACTTTTTAATCTTTCCTGCCAGAGGCAGTTCATACCCCAGAGTTACATTGGTTAGTTTCACGAAATCACCTTTCTCTAAATGATCACTCCAGAATCCTTGCCCCATAGAGTTGGATAAACGTACCATTTTTTGTTTGCCAGTAGCTTCGTCAATATAAGGTGTTCCATCCGTATTTATAGCCGAATAATAATTGGCTGCTGATTTCAGACGATTGTAAGCTACAGAGTTATTTTCGTAATAACAACGTTGCGCATTTAAAATTTTATATCCAAACTGTCCGGTAAACTGTAAGCTCAAATCAAAACTTTTATACCTGAAATTATTAGCCCAACCTGCATATACTTTGGGTAAGCCACTTCCCAGACGTTGACGATTTTCTTTCACATTCAAATTCGTATTGAATTCTTTAACAGTCCAACCACCTTTACCGTCAGATACTTCGACCAAAACAACACCATCTTTACTAACACCTACAGATTTCAATCCCCAGAAATCACCGAGACTTTTACCAACCTCCATACAGTGAGTAGCAACGGTAATAGGCTCACCTAATCCACCAACCTCATGAAATGTTTCCGTTTCATATAAATCATTACTCAAACTTAACAGTTTATTCTTATTATGAGATAATGTCAATGTGGTATTCCATTCAAAATCTCTCGTACGTACAGGAATAGCATTAATCATTATTTCAATACCATTGTTACGCATCTTACCAACATTGGCTGTAGTATAACTGTACAAGTTGGGCGGAACGGGTACACTATAATCATACAACAAATCAGAAGTTGTTTTCACATAATAATCTACACTACCACTCAATCTCTCATTCAGCAAACTCCAGTCCAAACCAAAGTTATATTCCTTTGTCGTTTCCCACTTCAGGTCTTTGTTCGGATTTTGAGCAACTTTAAGAGTCTGTATCCAATCCCCTTCCTTATTCATTATATCACCATAGGAATCATAATTATAAGTATACTGAGATAGGTAATTAGTAGTTGGGATTACTCCCGTAACACCATAACCTACACGCAACTTCAAATTATTCAGCCAAGTCTGATCTTTCATAAATTCTTCATTGCTGATAGTCCAACCCAAAGATACTGATGGGAAAGTACCCCAACGATGATTTGATCCAAAGCGAGTAGAACCTTCACGACGTACGCTAATCAAAGCGTTATAACGATTATCATAACCATAACTTACACGACCGAAAAATCCGATCAATTTATCATCACTTTTTGAGGAGCTCATACCCGCATGACGATCTTCCTCTGTAAGCAAAGTTCCTATACCTAAGTTGTTGTATAAGTATGCTTCAGTCGGAAAATTACCGTTACTTGCACCGAAACCATCATACACATTATACAAATAGCTATAACCTACCAATGCAGATACACGATGTTTATCAATATTAAAATCATATTTAGAAGTCAATTCTATATTATCATTACGTGAAGCTGATTCACTTTTGCTGGCAGAGCCATTGTAGTCATTCTGTGTCACTAATGAATAATGCTTACTGGTAGTATAGCTTTCTCCAGTATAAACATTTTCTTTCATTGATACCATCAAATTCGTTTGCCAACCTTTGATAGGTTCAAAAGTGATGTTACCACTTAAACGATAAAAACGGTTACGCCCATCACCAATATACTCATCTTGAATTCCACGCGGGTTATAGTAATACAATAAATTCAGATTTTCATTATAAGAACCATCTTCATTATATATCGGAGAAGATGGGTTGCGAATAATAGCCTGACGATAAGCATAGGTATTATTATTCAGTGTGTAAGTTTGACGGGTAACCAAAGCATTTACATTAAACTTTAACCAATCATTTAATGCATATTGTGTGAAGTCAAGTTGCATCTTCAAATTACGGTTATCACTCTTACGCATAATTCCCTGCTCATCACTATAAGTTACATTGGCAGAATAAGTAGAATTTTTAGAACCTCCATCCAAAGTTAATGAATGATTTTGTCTATAACCTGCTTTACGAGTAATAGCAGCCAACCAATCTGTATCATAACCTTCATAATTGAAAGAAGTCATACCATAGAGCACATCATGCGTATCCATAAAATCTGATTTCTTTGTCCAGTTAGAGAAAGAAACATATCCAGAATAGTTAGCACTCGCATGAGAATCACGTTTTCCACTTTTCGTAGTAATCAAAATCACACCATTTGCACCACGCGTACCATAAATTGCAGCAGCTGAAGCATCTTTCAACACATCAATAGAAGCAATGTTTTCAGGAGCCACTGTTGTCAGTGAACCTTCTACACCATCTACTAAAACTAATGGAGTAACACTACCTTTAACTGTTGTAAGACCACGTAACATGATGCTGGAAGTTTCTGTTGGATCACCTGACGATTTTACAATACTCAAACCTGCGATTTTACCTTTTACCAACTCAGCAGCATCGCCAATCTTACCAATTGTAAAGTCTTCCGCTTTCACACTCGTAATAGCACTCGTTACATCGCCTTTACGTTGCGTACCATAACCAATAACCACAACTTCATCAATCATTTTAGAATCTTCCTGAAGAGTTGCATTTATTTTTCTATTAGCTCCTACTGAAAATTCCTGCGTTTCATAACCAATGTAAGAGATTACCAAAACAGACTTAGGGCCTTTTACTTTCAGCGTATATTCTCCATCAATATTGGTAATTACACCGTTAGATGTCCCCTTCTCAAGAACATTAGCACCAATAACTGGTTCACCTTCCTTATCTTTTACAACACCTGTGATTGTAATAGTCTGTTGCTGTACAATCTCAGTCCCCATAGTTTCTGTCATTTCCGGAAATGCAAATGCCGGACTAACACTGGCACCTGCTGCAAGAAAAAGACAGGTTGTCGCCTTTAAGACAGCTTTGCTGAACAAGGCTCGATTTTCATGTGTCTTCATATTACATCTTTAATTAAAAGGTTAATATTTTATTACAAGTTACAAATTCTTAATTTTTAAAAATGGATTAGTTTACTTTCCATTCAATAACCCCACCCGATGCACCTTTCTGCAATTGGGCAGCTATTTTCAGTCCTGTCGTTTTCACCGGTTTGAAATCAAGGCTGTTGTAGCAGTCTTTCTTTACCGTATATTCGTTCAAAGCTTCTACTTCTTTCCAGCTTTTGCCATCTTTATAGTAGAGTTTCCAACTTTCCGGCACTCGGAAATCCCCGTCATAATGATCTAAATCCAGCCAGTACACTTCTACGTTTGAAATCGTATAAGGTTGGTCAAATTGATAAGCCAAAGTTTCCTGTGTTCCATTTCTCAACCACCAGTAGTGATAAGGTTTAGAAATATCCGATGAGCGCTTTGGTTCCCACTGGTCATTCACACCCCATGCCCAGGTTTCAATTGAAGCTGATTCAGGAGCATCTTTCTGAATAGGTGCTTGTATCATCAGTGTATGTGCCTTGCTGGCGATTGTTGGCTCCGGAGTAGGACGGGCATATTCTGCAGCTTCAGGAATCCACACCGCCATCTGATCGGCACCACGATTGTTCCAAGTGGAATAAGGAATGGCTTTGAAAGGAACATCCTTGACGCTACCATCTTTTTCTATTTCCTTAGCTGTACCAGTCAATACCATGACACCGTTTAATAAATCAGCATCGTAAGTTGCCTCCATTGAAGTACCGTCAGGAATAAACTTATTAAAGACAATGCTGTCAGCCTGATCTTTACCTTCCAGGCAAAACATTATTGGACCACGCTCAATAGCAAGCTTACCACGGTCATCTTCTACATTATCATTCGCTTTCACACGGCGGACATCCATCGGGAAATTAATTTCCACAATATCTCCAGCCCTCCAGTCATGGAGAATCGTAGCATAGCCATCCAGCTGCGCGGCATTTACTTTCTTGCCATTAATGGAGATAGTGTAAGCCTTTGCCTTATCAGTAAACGAATAAAGGTCCGTAGGTACAGGAGCATCCTGTGCCCATCCCGGAATACGAACGCGCAAAGCGAATTCCTGTTCCTTTTCGGGATTAACGGAAATGCTGACTTTACCATCCCACGGATAAGTTGTGGTCTGTTCCAATTTTACATTGTTAGTTTCCGTATTCAATTCGGCTTTACTCTGGATATAGAGATTGACATAAATATCATTGCCCTGAGTAGCATACATATAAAAAGGTACAGAAGCCATGAAACGCGTTACATTACCCGGACAGCAAGCGCAACCAAACCAATGCTGGCGTTCATGTTGCCCCATAGACTCAAGCGGATTATCATAGAAAAACTTATCGCCACTGAGTGAAACACCCGAAATAACTCCATTGTAAAGAGCACGCTCAAGTACATCGGCATACTTGGCATTACCCGTAGCCAGAAACATACGGTGATTCCAATACACATTGGCAATGGCAGCACAAGTCTCACAGTATGCGGTATGGTTATTCAATTCATAGTTAGGACCAAATCCTTCACCTTGCGGACGTGAACCGATACCACCGGTTATAAAAAGCTTCTTACTTGCCATATTTTCCCAGATACGGCTTAAAGCATTGAAATAAGCTGTATCCTGAGTTAATGAAGCTACATCGGCAACACCGGAATAAAGATATCCTGCACGTACGGCATGACCTACTATTTCATCTTGTTGCAGAATAGGTTTGTGATCCTGGCTGTATTCGCTAAGACGATGTCCGTCTGTTCCGCGACCGGTTTCCTCTACAAAGTATTTAGCCATCTTCAAATACTTTTCATCCCCTGTCACCTTATATAATTTAGCGAGGGCCATTTCAGCGATAGGATGACCGGAAGGAACATGCTTCTGTCCTTCATTCGGACCAAAGACCTGACATACTAAGTCGGCATTCTTGATAGCTACATCAAGGAGATTACGCTTCCCCGTCGCACGAAAATGAGCAACGGCAGCTTCATACAAATGACCGCTATTATAAAGTTCATGACTATTAATCTTTTCCCAACGGCTCTTTCCCCACCAACCGGAAAGGCGATAGCATTTATTAGTAACACAAGTGGTAAGATAGCCATCCGGTTCCTGAGCAGCAGCAATCAAGGTAATAACGCTATCCAGATAAGCATCCAGCGCTTTATCATATTTCACAGCCAGCGAATAAGAGGCTCCTTCTATAATCTTATAAGGATCGGTATCATCAAAAGAAAAGTCACCGCGATGTTCTCCTTTCATCAGACCACTGGCTATGGCAAAGTTATCGAAGCGCCCGTTCTTCTCACATTCTTTAAATGCGGAAGGAATAGAAACAGTACGGTTGGTTTCAATGCGTGGAGTCCAGAAGTTATCATTCAGGTGAACTTGAGTAAAGGGAACTTCTTTTATCGGTGCATCGGGCTTAACGTAGGAATTGCTGCAAGCACTCATGCCCAGAAGGGCAATGCTACCGAAAAGGAATTGAATTCGTTTCTTCATCATACTATATATGTGCTTTTAAATCATTAGCATTAGTGTACGGCAAAGGAAAGGGATTTCCTGTTAACAGGATGAAAAAATAATCTATAAGGATAAAAGAATAGTCGAAGCATGAAGCTCCAAAAGAAGATTTGGATTATTGTTTTATCCCATTGGACGATATTTTAAATTTCCCTCATTTCACATCACCTCTTCACTTTCCCCTTACCTTCTCCTTACTTACTCCCTATCTTCTCCCTACCTACTCCTTTCTATATACAAGGAGAAGGTACAAAGAAGCTACGCCCTAAATACGAGATAAATAAGAATCAGATAAGCACACGCAAATGGATGAAAAAATAATCCAATCGAATACAAGAATACTACAAACAGCCATTGAGAGGGCTACAGAAAGGCATCTTTTGGACTATTCTTTTATTACATTATATTATTCAGTCCTTCCGTTCGCTCTTTTTTCTTTTACTTTGCAGACAGACAAATAAGAATTAACCGAATCATGAAAAACAACCTCTCTTTCAAATTAGTCGTTATTTCCCTATTTCTGTATTGCGGAAATAATTCAATCGAGGCAGCAACAGGAAAGAAATACGCACTGGCATCTCCCGACAGAAAACTGAAAGTAGAAATCAGTACCGGAGACAAACTATCTTATCAGGTGATGCACGAAAAGGATACAATTCTCTCTCTTTCTAACATAGGCTTGGTTCTGACCGACGGAACCGAAATAGGAAACAATTCTCAGGTAACAGGTATAAAAAGGAAAAAGATCAGAGATAATGTAGAATCCCCTTTCTACCGCTTCAAGGAGTTCGTTGCTACATGCAATGAACTCGACTTGAAGTTGAAAGGTGGTTTTGGAGTTACTTTCCGCGCTTATGATGATGGAGTAGCCTACCGTTTCTATACCACACGTACAGCAGATGTTACAATCAAAGATGAAATAGCCGATTTCAACTTTAATCAAGATTATACAGCTTATCTTCCTTATACGACGAATGACAAAAAGCCAATGGCAATGGCTTTTCAAAATATATACGATGTTACCCCATTGTCGAAGGCACAGCCGAAAGTAGCTTTCCTACCCGTTACAGTGGACTGCGGTAAAACCAAATTAACTCTACTGGAATCTGATCTTGAAGCATATCCGGGAATGTTTGTAGAATCTCAGAAAGATGGATATGGGCTAAAAGGTGTTTTTGCCCCCTACCCTACCCAAACAGATTTCTATCCCTGGCGTATGCAGGAGTATGTAACAGAAACCAGTGATTTCATAGCACGCAGTAGTGGTGCACGTACTTATCCTTGGCGCGTACTGGCTGTCACTGAAAAGGATACGGATATGCCTGTTAATAATCTGGTGTATGCATTGGCATCTCCCAACCGCATAGGCGACACGTCGTGGATAAAAACCGGAAAAGTAGCCTGGGATTGGTGGAATGACTGGAATCTGAAAGGTGTCCCCTTTAAAGCAGGTATCAATATGGATACCTATAAATATTACATAGACTTTGCCAGCAGGAATGATATAGAGTTTATAGTGCTCGACGAGGGTTGGTATAACCCGAAAAGTGGTGATATGCTGATCGTTGTACCCGAACTGAATCTTCCGGAACTAATCGCCTACGGAAAACAGAAAGGAGTTGATATTATTCTTTGGACAGTATTCAATGTACTCGACAAACAACTGGAAGCTGCCTGCAAGAAGTACTCCGGAATGGGTATCAAAGGCTTCAAAGTAGACTTTCTGGATCGTGATGATCAGACTGCTGTTGAAATGGTATATCGCATCGCTGATGCTACGGCAAAACATAAGTTGACACTCGACCTCCATGGCATTTACAAACCTACAGGCATCAATCGCACTTATCCGAATATCATCAACTTTGAGAGCCTGTTCGGTATGGAAGAAGTGAAGTGGACGGATATCAAGAATAACATGCCACTTTACAATGTGACCTTTCCGTATATCCGTATGATGGCAGGTCCGGTAGACTATACTCCGGGTGCCATGCGCAATGCAACGAAAGCCGACTGGCGCGCCGTCTATTACTCACCGATGAGTATGGGAACCCGTTGTCATCAGTTGGCCACCTATATTGTACACGATTCTCCGCTCACCATGCTGTGCGATGCTCCGACGAATTATCTGAATGAACAGGAATGTGTGGACTTCATCACTTCAATTCCCGTAGAGACGGATTCCACCTTTATCGCCGCAGGTAAAATGGGAGAATATATCGTTAGTGTACGAAAGAAAGATGTCAACTGGTACATTGGCGGGATGACAAACTGGGATGAACGTGATATAGAATTTGCCTTTTCGTTCCTGCCTTCCAATGTTCGCTATACAGCCACGCTTTTTGCTGATGGTATTAATGCGAATAAACAAGCGGAAGATTATCGTACAGAGAAACTGATTATAGATAAAAACAGCCGGATAAAGATACATTTAGCTTCGGGCGGGGGATTCGCGATGAAGCTTGAATGGTGTCCGGTGCGGGGTGAAGTAACGTCCATACCCGAGGGAAAGAATATCCCTTCTTTTTATAAGAAATACATTGAAACTGAGGGATTGTATGTCACTTCCTCCGAAAGGGTAAGTGATGAAGCGTTACTAAAAGCATGTGATATCATCAGTCTGATGCTATCAAAACGTCCGGATGTAAAAGCGCATATGGTGAAAAAAGGGTGCCATGTGATGGTTATCGGTAAAGACGAAGAAACTTGTGATTTACCGGAGTTTGCACATATCTGCAATTCGCCGGACAGCATTGCATACTGGAACTGGCGTGCCCGTGGTTTCGGTGGGGCACCGGAAGATGAATTCTCCGCCAGTTGCGGGGAAGAGAATCTGTTGGCTTTATCACAAGATAAATATACGGGCGAAAATATTCTGATTCATGAATTTGCCCATCTGATACATATGGTAGGAATTGCAGGTGTGGAACCGGATTTCAATGACCGACTGGAAGCATTGTGGAAAAGCGCTGGAGAAAAAGGACTATGGGCCGGTACTTACGCATTAAGCAACAAAGAAGAATACTTTGCGGAATGTGTACAGTCTTTCTTCAACTGTAACCGTTACGCTGATCCTGCCAATGGTATACACAATTCTATGAATCGTCGCGTAAAGCTGAAAGCCTACGATTCGGAAATGTACAAGCTGTTGAAAGAATATTTTTATGAAATAGAGATACCAATTAATAATAAAATACACAAATGATAAATTAGTCACGTAGCTATTGTTGCACCTACCACCTCCCCCTGCGGGTACTCCTCCTGGAAGGAGGAGAACTGAGATACTTCTAATTATCATTTTCCTACTAATTTATCATTTATCAAATAACAAAAACAAATATGAACAAACTTGTCCTTGTAATCGCCTCCCTCTTAATAGGAGTCATTTCCGCCTTCGCGCAGGCCGCTTTCAATACTCCCGGTGCCGGCAATCCCGTAATTCCCGGATATTTCGCCGACCCTACTATCAAAAAGTTTGGTGATACTTATTATATGTACGCCACTACCGATGGCAGTGGTGCAGGCTTTGGCCCCGCACAAGTATGGACAAGCAAGGACTTCGTAAACTGGACCTTGATGCCCATGAACTGGCCCGACAGCCACTGGATATGGGCACCCGATGTGATGCAGCACTCTGACGGAAAGTACTACTACTTCTATTGCCAGCCCTGTATCATCCACTGTGGAGTCAGTGAAACTCCCCGTGGTCCGTGGAAGAATATCCTGGGCGATAGCGAAGCGGTCCTTATCCCCGACCGTTTCGTAACAAATGCCATCACTCTGGACGGACAAACATTTGTGGACGATGACGGTTCAGTCTATATGTACTGGGGAACCTGGGGCATTTACAAAGGTTTCGGTTGCGGTGCCGGAAAATTAGCTCCCGATTTGAAGAGTTTTACCGAAACCCGCCTCATCCCCAATACCGAAGCCACCGATTTCTTCGAAGCACCTTTTGTAATCAAACGCAATGGAACCTATTACTTTATGTATTCCTCCGGTTCCTGCCACGACCACACATACCGTGTGCAATATGCCACCTCAGACAAGCCTCTGGGTCCTTACACCTATGGCGGCTGCATCCTCGAAACCAATACTGACGGAACCATTCACGGTCCCGGACATCACAGTATCCTCCAGGAAGGTAATGATTACTATATCGTTTATCACCGCCACGATAATCCACACTCCAACCGTGGCTTCCACCGCCAGCTTTGCATCGACCGCATGACATTCAATGCAGACGGAACGATTCAAAAAATTACCCCTACCCATGAAGGCGTAGGTGCACTGGCTCCTTCCGTTGTTAAATCAACCAACCTCGCCTTTGGTAAAAGCGTGCGTGCCTCTTCCTCTTATGATGACAACTTCCGTCCCGAATATGCCGTAGATGATAACAACGGAACTTTATGGCGTCCGCGCGGCATGGGACAGGAATGGCTTGAAATAGACCTGGGACGCCCCCAGCAGATACAAACGATCTGGACACAATTTGAATATGGCACTCAGTTCTATCAATACCTGATTGAAACTTCAACAGACGGTAAACGCTGGAATATCTTTGCCGACAAGCGGAACAATCATCTGGCAGGCAGCCCGATGGTAGATTTCGGCAAAGCCAAAGCCCGCTTTGTACGCCTCACCTATACCGGTGGACAGAAGAATGGCTTCGGTGGCGCTATCTGGAACATCAAGATATTTTCCGGTATCGAAGATTCCGCCCCCCAACAGTGGCTCGGACTGACAGCCGCCGACTGGAATGGCCGCGAATGGCAGAACAATGAAGGAATGTTAGGAGGTGCTTTTATCCTGAAAGCAGGATCAGCCCGCACCGAGCGCATTGACGGACGCGACGCACTGGTTCTCGAACCGGGCACTACGCTGGAATACCGTCATCCGTTACTTTCTCCCTCCAAAGAGCATACAATTAGTGGGTTAGTTCATAGGTTAGGTGGATGGCAAAGCTACGAAGCGGAACCCGCCCTTTCATCCGGTGTGATTTCGCTTCAAAGCGGAGCCGAACCCTTAATCATCACTAATCTGCGCTACTATAACTGGAAACAGGCACCTGCCGAACAGGAATATGATACCACTACGGATATCGTCCGCTTACCGGCTGCCGACCAGCAAAAGCATGGCTTGGTAGTAAGCATCACCGCTGATGACTTCGCCGCAGGAGACACCGTACATTATCTTTCCAATCATGGAATAGAAGGATACTTCGAAGCCCACAAAGCCCCCTCCATCATCAAGGAAGTGGAAGGGAAGAAAAGTTTCAGCTTTGATGGGCAGCAGGTATTCCAGTCCAACTTCTCCCTGCCTGCAACCTTGCTGGACAATGCCCCCTATACATTGGAAGCCTGGTTACTGAATGATTCCATTGCTGAAAATGAATGTGTAGTCGACTTCACGACTTCGCATGACGAATTGGAAAAGATTATGCTCGTAAGCGGTACGGAACCCCGATGCGGTGTCATCAACCACTATGGTTGGTACGAGGATGCCGGTTACAAGGACATGAAGTCGCTTGAAGGCAAATGGCAGCATATCTATATTTGTTTCGACGGCCGCATGGAACAAGTATATATCAATGGTAAATTAATTAGCGAAAAAGACATTCAGTTACTAATAAAGCCATCACAATACGTAACATTGGGACGGAATGCAGAACGCAACTGGCCGTTCACGGGCTACCTGCATTCACTGAAACTATGGGACGAATATATTCCAATCAAGAAATAATACCATAAAACGAATAATAACCATGAGAAAAGTATTAGTTACCACCCTGCTGGTTGCCGCCACCGTAGGCAGCCAGGCGCAAGTGAAAAACCAATCGCACGGGTATCCCATCGATCCCGTACCTTTCACCTCGGTGAAAGTAACCGACTCCTTCTGGGGACAACGCCTCAACGCGAGCCGAGAGGTAACCATCCCCCTGGCATTCAGCAAGTGCGAGGAAACCGGAAGATACCAGAACTTCGTCAACGCAGCCCACCCCAGTGATACCATTAAAGTAGGCGGACTGGCTTTCGACGATACGGACGTATACAAAACCATCGAAGGTGCCAGCTACCTGTTGCAGACATATCCCGATAAGAAACTGGCCAAATACATCGACAGCGTGCTCGTCATCGTAGCCGCCGCACAGGAAGCGGACGGCTACCTCTACACCAGCCGAACCATGAATCCGAAACATCCCCATGAATGGGCGGGAAGCAAACGTTGGGAAAAGGTAGAAGACCTGAGCCACGAGTTCTACAACCTGGGACACATGGTGGAAGGCGCCATCGCCCACTACCAGGCTACCGGGAAGAAGAACTTCCTCAATATCGCCATCCGATATGCCGACTGCGTATGCCGTGAAATCGGTACAGGCGAAGGACAGCAAATCCGCGTTCCCGGACACCAGATCGCTGAAATGGCACTTGCCAAACTTTATCTGGTCACCGGAGACCAAAAGTACCTCGACCAGGCCAAGTTCTTCCTCGACCAGCGTGGATATACCAGCCGTACCGATGAATACAGCCAGGCACATAAACCGGTGGTTCAGCAAGATGAAGCTGTGGGACATGCCGTTCGCGCTGCCTATATGTATGCAGGTATGGCCGATGTAGCCGCCCTGACGGGAGACACTGCCTATATTCATGCCATCGACCGCATTTGGGATAATATCGTGGGCAAGAAATATTACATCACCGGCGGTATCGGAGCCACAGCAGCCGGAGAGGCTTTCGGCAAGAACTACGAATTGCCCAATATGTCAGCCTATTGCGAGACTTGTGCTGCCATCGGCAACGTGTACGTCAACTACCGTCTCTTCCTCCTGCACGGTGAATCCAAATACTACGATGTACTGGAACGCACTTTATACAATGGTCTGATTTCAGGCGTATCCTTAGATGGCGGCGGTTTCTTCTATCCCAACCCACTGGAAAGTATGGGACAGCATCAACGTCAGCCCTGGTTCGGTTGTGCCTGCTGCCCGTCCAACATCTGCCGTTTCATTCCATCCCTGCCGGGGTATATCTACGCAGTGAAGGATAAAGACGTTTACGTTAACCTCTTCATGTCCAATACTTCCGACCTGAAAGTGGGTGGCAAAGCTGTTTCTATCGAGCAAACCACCAAATACCCGTGGAACGGTGACATCACCATCGACATCAACAAGAATAACGCCGGCCCCTTCAACCTGAAAGTCCGTATTCCCGGATGGGTTCGGGGTCAGGTAGTTCCCAGCGACCTGTATACCTATAGTGACGGCAAGCGTCTGAAGTACACAGTGAAAGTAAACGGAGAAGCCGTACAGAATGAACTGAAGGATGGCTATTTCTGCATCGACCGCCGTTGGAAAAAGGGTGATAAGGTGGAAGTACACTTCGACATGGAACCGCGCACCGTGAAAGCCAACAATAAGGTGGAAGCCGACCGCGGACGCATTGCCGTAGAACGCGGACCGATTGTATACTGTGCAGAATTCCCGGATAACAACTTCGACATCTTCAGCGTATTCATGAACCGCAACCCTAAGTTTGAAGTGGTAGAAAAGCCCGATCTGCTGTATGGCATCAACCAATTGAAGACCGGCGCACAGACACTTGGCTATGACGATCAGGGTCGCCTGACCACTACCGATGTGAACCTGACACTGATACCTTACTACGCATGGGCCCACCGTGGTTCGGGAGCTATGGAAGTATGGTTGCCGCAAGAGCTGAGCGCATCCCGCCCTGCCATGCCTGCCACACTGGCTTCGGAAAGTAAAATAGACGCATCCCACCGCGCAAGCTCCATTTCAGCCATCAACGACCGCCTGGTTCCGAAAGATGAAAACGACCGCTCCCTGCCCTACTATCATTGGTGGCCCAAACAGGGAACTACGGAATGGATCACGTATGAGTTCCCGGCAGAAGCTACCGTATCAAGTTCCACCGTATATTGGTTCGATGATGCTCCCTGGGGCGGTTGCCGTGTACCGAAAAGCTGGAAGGTATATTATAAAGATGCACAAGGCCAGTGGCACCCCGTCACAGGTGCCGACAAATATGGCGTTGTAAAAGGTGCGGGAAACACCGTAAACTTTGATCCCGTGAAGACTAAATCAGTAAAACTGGAAATCACCCTGCCGGACAAACATGCAGCAGGTGTTTATGAATGGGAAGTACAATAAAGGTTAGTTAGATATGAATGTTTGTAAGTTAGGTTTGTCGATAGCCATGCTCCTTAGCGGGGGCATGGCTTTCGCACAAGGCACGGTGGACGATTATAACCGTGCCTACGCATTGAGAGAGAAATTCAGTGCCAACAAAGTTTTCTACTCCAACGTCACGCCGCAGTGGATAGAAGGCACACATCAGTTCTGGTATGTACGCAATACGCCCGAAGGCCGTATCTACGTATCGGTGAACGCAGACAAGAAAAACAGAAAGGAGTTGTTCGACCACAAGCGTCTGGCAAGTGCACTGAGCAACGCATCCGGCAAAGAAGTAAAGCCCGAGGCAATCCAACTGGAACGGCTACGGGTGAACCCGAGCTTAGATACGCTTCGTTTTGTATTCGGCAACCAGCGCTGGATGTACACCACCCGCAAGAATCAGTTGGTAAATGAAGGCAGCCTGCCCGACCGTAATGCACCACAGAAGCACTGGATGGAGCGGGATGACGAAAAAGAAGCCGCTCCCGTAACTTCACCCGATGGAAAGTATACCGCCTATATCAAAAATCAGAATGTATATGTGAAGGAACTTGCCACGGGAAAAGAGAAGCAGTTGAGCCTTGACGGTACACTCAGCAACTATTACTCAGCTTATATCCGCTGGTCTCCGGACAGCAAGAAGGTGGCATCCTGCAAAATCCGCCCGGTAGAGAAACGCTATGTGTACTATGTAGAGTCTTCTCCGGCAGATCAACTCCAACCGAAGCTGCACAAGCAGGAATATGCCAAACCAGGAGACGAACTTCCTTTCAAGATACCTTGCATTTATGAAGTTGAAACAGGACGAGGCATCATCCCCAGCACCGACCTCTTCGACCGGCAGTATGAAATATACGGTCCCGAATGGAACCCGGACAGCCGTTCCGTTACCTTCGAGTACAACCAGCGCGGACATCAGGCATATCGTGTACTTGAACTCTCTGCCGAGACAGGCGTCGTGCGTCCTCTGATAGAAGAAACCTCTGACAAATACGTGAACTATACCCGCCGTTTCCGTCACGACCTAAAGGACAACAAGCACATCATCTGGATGAGCGAACGGGATAACTGGAACCACCTGTACATGTACGACCGCACTACCGCACAGCCCATCCATCAGATAACCCGCGGCGAATGGTATGTGCGCGAAGTGCTCCGCGTAGACGAGGACAACCGACAGATTTATTTCTCCGCAAATGGTGTACAACCCGGTGAGGACCCTTATCTCATCCGCTATTACCGCATTGGTTTCGACGGGAAAGACTTGGTTTGCCTTACTCCGGAAGAAGGAATGCACCGTGCCTGGTTCTCGGGAGATATGAATTATCTGGTAGACGTTTACTCTATGATAAACAAAGCTCCTGTTACCGTATTGCGCAGTGCCGAAGATGGCAAGGTGGTGATGCCGCTGGAGACAGCCGATATCAGTCGTCTGGAAGCAGAAGGCTGGAAAGCACCGGAAGTATTTACCGCCAAGGGCCGCGACGGGAAAACGGATATGTGGGGATTGATTGTACGCCCTACCAATTTCGACCCGAACCGGAAGTATCCGGTGATTGAATATATCTATCAAGGTCCCGGCGACCAGTATGTCCCCAAAACATTCATTCCGTACAACTGGTACATGACTTCCCTTGCCGAACTCGGTTTTATCGTCGTCATGGTAGACGGAATGGGAACTTCTTTCCGTTCACGTGAATTCGAGAACGTATGCTACAAGAATCTGAAAGATGCAGGACTTCCCGATCACATCGCCTGGATTAAAGCTGCCGGAGAGAAGTATCAGTATATGGATATGGATCGCGTAGGTATCTACGGCTGTTCTGCCGGAGGTCAGGAATCCACCACTGCCGTGCTGCTGCATCCCGAATTCTACAAAGCCGCTTATTCCGCCTGTGGCTGCCACGACAACCGCATGGATAAAATCTGGTGGAACGAACTCTGGCTGGGATATCCCGTAGGAGATCAATACAAGGAAGGATCGAATGTAGAGAATGCCCATTTGCTGAGCCGCCCCCTGATGCTGGTGGTAGGCGAACTGGACGACAATGTAGATCCTGCCTCAACCATGCAGGTAGTGAACGCACTGATAAAAGCCAACAAAGATTTTGAACTGGTAGTGATTCCCGGTGCACACCACACGATGGGAGAAGACTTCGGGGAACATAAACGCTATGATTTCTTTGTACGTCATTTGATGAACGGGAATCCGCCGAAGTGGGATGAAGTGAAAAGATAGTGCTTAACGTTTAGTGATAAGTGATTAACTCTCCCATCAGGTCATATCATTCAACCAGTTAATCACTTATCACTATTTCTTATGCCTTCAGCCGCATAATAAACTTGCTTCCTTTCCGCAATTCGCTTTCCACCGTCAGTGTTCCCCCATGTGCCTCCACAAAATCTTTTGAAATGGAAAGTCCCAATCCACTACCTTGTACCTTTGTGCCGGGCACACGGAAATAACGGTCGAAAATGCTCTGATGATAACGGGGATCGATACCTTTACCGAAATCCTGCACATACAGTTCAACAAAGTCTTCATCACGCTTGGCACCAATAACAACACGTCCGTTTTCCTTTGAATAACGGACTGCATTGCTCAGAAGGTTCGTCAGCACCCAGGCTATCTTCTCACTATCCACAAACAGTTTGGGCATCTTTTCCTCCGGATATTCCACTTCTATCTGTATACCGAACTTATCTGCCTGAACCTGATTGGCTTTAATAGCATATTCTATAAGTTCGATAGGTTTGGTTATCTTCGGCATCATCTGAAGCTTTCCTGCCTCTACTTGCGTCATATTCAGAAGTTCACCGGTGATACCCAGCAGGCGGTCGGCATTTTCCTTGATACTCTTTGATAATTGCTCTTGCTCATCATTCAGAGCGCCTACCCGCTTGTCTTCCAACAATTGCAAACTCATGAGAATAGCTGAAATTGGCGTTTTCAGTTCATGGGAGATGGTGGAGATAAAGGTAGTTTTGGCAGAATCCAACTCTTTAAATTCGGTGATATTTTTCAGCAGGATCACATCACCCAGGTTCTGCGGTTCATCCGTATCGGCATCCGTATTCATAATGGTGATGTAAGAAGCCTGGAAGTAGCTTTCCTTATTATCCGCATAAATTTTCAAGGGTTCTTTCTTCTCCCCCGGAGTAATCAGCTCCCGAACCAGACGGCGAAGAAGGTCATTCTTTAAGGAAAGTTCCTCGGCAGAGTGGCGAATTACATCTTCACGCTTCAGATTCAACACGGTGAGTGCTTCTTTATTGATAAAGAGTATTTCATGCTCGCAATTCAGACCGATAATAGGTTCATGAATACTGTTCACAACGGCTTCAAGGAACTTCTTGGCAGAAAGAATATCGTTCAGCGTACTGGCACGATATTCTGCCAGGCGCTCAGCCATACTGTTGAAGCTATCGGCCACTTGGCGGAATTCCTCGTGTCCGCTCATATCCAGACGTTTCTCATAGTTATGATTGGCGATTTCAAGAATACCACGCGTCAGTTCCTGAATCGGCTTATTGATGGAACGGGGAAGCCAGACCAGCAACACGATACTGGCAAGAATACAAATAGCACCTGTAACGGAAATCCACAGCAAAGCACGTTCCAGTCCGGGCATGGCGGCAGGACTGTCCGGTTCGGTAGCTGTCAGTATCTGAAGATTCACTACGGAGAGAGCAACCAGCAGAATGATCATACCGGCCAGAATGCCTACACTGAGTATTAATTTAGTACGAATATTCATAATGCACTGATGAATTAAATTTTATGCAAGTATAATCAAATCTACGTTTGCCTGAGCTAAATCATTCACAAATTTTCTGTATTTCAACACCATAAACAAGGATTGAGGTAAACGGAAAGAAGGACTGCCCATACAAACAGAAGTGATCTGTCTCTCTTTACAAGTACGGATGATGGCATCCAATACATCTTTGGATTGTACCTGAACCACTTCACCATCCAACTCAGTGACCAACTTAAAGTGATTCAACAGATAGCGCTGGCTTGCCAGGTCGATACGGTCAGCACTCTCGCGGGGTGTTTGTACATATAGGGCTATAAAAGAAGTATTGTAACGGGTTGCCAGACGTGCCGCCTTACGAATGATGCGTCGGGGCGTCTTCTCCTTACTGCTGATGCATGCCAGAAACTTCTCATGCCGGACTCCTACACTGGAAACGACCACTTCATTCTCCACTTTCTTCTCCACACGCAACGCTACTTCCTTCAAAGCCAATTCACGCAATTGAAGGATATTCTCGGTTTTGAAGAAGTTATTCAACGCCATGGGTACTTTCTCCGGTTTATAGATTTTACCGGCTTTCAGGCGGGTGATGAGTTCTTCGGCAGTGAGGTCGATGTTCACCACTTCATCCGCTTCCTGTAATACACTGTCAGGGATACGCTCTTTGACTTCGATACCGGAGATACCCTGAACTTCTTCGTTGACGCTTTCAATGTGCTGGATGTTGACGGCGGAAATCACATTGATACCTTCGTCCAGCAGAGCCATCACGTCTTGCCAGCGCTTCTCGTTTCGGCTGCCCTCTACATTGGTATGCGCCAGTTCGTCTACAATGACAATATCGGGATGGATACGGATAATACCCTCCAAATCCATCTCTTCCAGTTCCTTGCCTTTATAAAATATCCGACGGCGGGGGACAACGGGGAGCCCTTCTAATAATACTTCCGTCCCAGCACGTCCGTGGGTTTCGATGTAGCCGATTTGCACGTCTACACCGTTGCCCAGCAATTCATGGGCTTCCTGGAGCATCCGATACGACTTACCTACACCGGCAATCATGCCGATGTAGATCTTGAACTTGCCACGACGGGACTTCTTAATCAGGTCGAGGAAGTGCTGTACGCTTTGTTCTCTGTCCATACTTTCATTTTTAGGCGCGGATTACGCGGATTACACAAATTTCTTACTGTATGCAGTTATTAATCCGTGTAATCCGCGTAATCCGTGCCTAATCTTTAGTTATCACGGTTTCAACGTTATACCAAATACCAAATGAGCGTCCTCCAAACATGGATTCCAGATAGCTTGCGCAAAGATAGGCAATGAAAACGAATCTGTTATCCTGATAGCCGTGGTAGCTTTCAACGCTACATTGGTAAAAGCAAAACCGGAATTTCCATATCCTACCGTATAAGTTTTATAAGGAACGAATCCTACAGTTGCATTCAAATCTACCGACTTCACGCTGAACGGATAGTTCAGTTCGCAATAGGAAGAATAATTTTGCTTACCTTCCTCATTCTTATCGGCACCGGCAAACATCAGATACCATGCCATAGACAAAGGAAGTTTCTCGCAAGGCAACGTATAAGCCAAACCTGCTTCAAAGAAGTGAGCAGTCTCATGGCTCTTGAAGTTGAAGTACTTCCCGGCTCCCTGACCTGCCCACCATAGACTTGCTACGGACAGTGTGGGTCCTGATTCACCTAAAGCATAAGCAGCCGTCAGGTCTATCTCCTTGCTTGCCAGTCCTTCTGAAGATTTATTACCATCGAAGTCTGTCGAGCCCCAGGCTGTCACAGAAAAATCACCTATGCTGAATCCTAAAGTCGGCTGGAAACTTGCTCCGGTCTGATAAACACCACGCCAGACGTAAGAGCTGACTAAATCACCCTGCACAGTAAATTCCTGAGCCTTTGCACTTGTAGTTCCTAAAATACAGGCAACAGCAACTGCTGCTGTCGCAAAAATATTGTTTCTTAATCTTTTCATAATTCATTCAATCTTTTTTAAAGTAAAGTTGTCTTTTAAAAAGAGAGGCAGCGTTCCATTCACCCTGTTTTAGACATCACCATGGCAAAATATGAATGGAATCTGTCCGCCTCTCTACCAACCTAAAGTTATTTCTTATTCGCTTCTTCCAATGCGATATTCAGTTTCAGTACATTCACCTTCTTCGTACCGAAAAGGCCGAGAAGCGGCTTCTGCACTGCATTGTCTACAAGAGCCTTTACTTGTGCCTCATCCATGCCACGTGCCTGGGCTACGCGTTTCACCTGTACATAAGCACTGGCGGGAGTAATATCCGGATCAAGCCCCGAAGCACTGGCGGTTACCATTTCTGCCGGAACATCTTTACGGTTCAGATAAGGATGGTGTACGAGGAAAGTGTCGATACGGGCTTCTACTTCCGAAAGATATTCTTCGTTGGTAGGGCCTTTGTTACTACCGGAAGAACTGGTAGCATCATAACCGTCACCGGCATGGGAAGGGCGTCCCCAGAAGTAGATGTCTTTTGTGAACATCTGCCCAACATTAGCGGCACCGACAACTTTACCATCCAGGGTCGCTACTTCCGCATTACCCTTATTGGGACCTGCCATCTGGGCAAATATCCACAGGATAAGGATATAGAATACAGAGAAGAACACGCAAAATGCAAGTGTTATTTTAAGGGATTTGAATAATGTTTTCATTACTGTTTTTATTTATTGAAAGAATAAACTGACAATCATATCTATTAATTTAATTCCGATAAAGGGTGCAATGACACCGCCTAAGCCATAAATCAGCAAGTTGCGGCGAAGCAATGCACTGGCACCAATCGGTTTATACTGTACTCCTTTCAGTGCCAACGGAATCAATATAGGAATAATGATAGCGTTAAAGATTATAGCTGAAAGGATGGCTGACTCAGGACTATGCAGCCCCATGATATTCAGCGGTGCCAACTGAGGGATGGCTACCATAAACAAAGCGGGAATAATCGCAAAGTATTTAGCCACGTCATTTGCTATAGAGAACGTAGTCAGCGTACCACGCGTCATCAACAACTGTTTACCGATTTCCACGATTTCAATCAACTTCGTAGGATCATTGTCCAAGTCCACCATATTACCGGCTTCCTTTGCAGCCTGCGTACCGCTATTCATAGCAACACCCACATTTGCCTGTGCCAATGCCGGAGCATCATTTGTACCGTCTCCCATCATTGCCACCAGTTTACCGGACTGCTGCTCTTTCTTGATATATTCCATCTTGTCTTCCGGCTTAGCCTCAGCTATAAAATCATCCACACCAGCCTTTTCTGCGATGTACTTTGCAGTCAGCGGGTTATCTCCGGTCACCATTACCGTCTTCACTCCCATCTTGCGAAGGCGTTCGAAACGTTCCTGAATACCCGGTTTAATGATATCCTGCAACTCAATAACGCCAGCCACCTGCCGGTTGACACACACTACCAACGGTGTACCGCCGTTACTTGAAATTGCAGCAATCACATCTTCCACCTCTTTCGGGAAACTGTTTCCGGCACTCTCCGCAATCTTACGGATAGCATCGAAAGCACCTTTACGTATCTGAGTACCATTTTGCAAATCCACGCCTGAACACTTTGTTTCAGCAGTGAACTTAATCATCCGGGCACCCGTAGTATTCAGGTCACGCATACGGCGACCTGTTTCCCGTCCCAGTTCTATAATTGATTTACCTTCCGGCGTTTCATCGGAGATGGAGGACAGCAGGCAAGCCTCAATAAAATCACGTTCGTCCACACCGGGAGCTGCATAGAACTTCGTAGCTTTACGGTTACCGATTGTAATAGTTCCCGTCTTATCCAGCAGCAACGTGTCAATATCACCGGCCGTTTCCACTGCCTTACCCGATTTCGTTATCACATTGGCACGAAGCGCACGGTCCATACCTGCAATGCCGATAGCGGAAAGCAGACCACCGATTGTCGTCGGTATCAGGCAAACAAACAGGGAGAGAATAGCTGCAATCGAGATGTACGTTCCCGGATGATCTATATTTGTATAATCCGCCATTGGAATCAGTGTGACACAAACAATCACGAATACCAGTGTGAAACCTGCCAGCAGGATAGTCAGCGCTATTTCATTCGGTGTTTTCTTCCGGGTAGCACCTTCCACTAATGCAATCATCTTATCCAGGAAGCTCTCACCCTGCTGTTGGGTTACCAATACCTTTATCTTATCAGAAAGCACCTTCGTACCACCGGTTACAGAACTCTTATCTCCACCCGCCTCACGGATTACCGGAGCAGATTCGCCTGTAATAGCACTTTCATCAATGGAAGCCAGTCCTTCTACAATCTCACCATCAGCCGGAATCGTATCGCCGGCTTCGCAAATAAAGTAATCGCCTTTCTTCAGGCGTGCACTACTGATATTGCAAACTTTGCCATCAATCAGAATTTTAGCGGGAGTCTCCTCACGCGTCTTGCGCAAGCTGTCGGCCTGGGCCTTACCACGAGCCTCGGCAATAGCCTCAGCGAAGTTAGCGAACAACAGAGTAACAAAGAGAACAACGAACACCAGGAAGTTGTACCCGAATGTTCCATATTCCGTAGTCCCCAGCGAGAGGATGCAGACCACCAGCATCACCAACGTCACAAGTTCCACCGTAAACATAATCGGATTCTTAATCATCACCCGTGGATCCAACTTCACGAATGATTGCTTCAAGCTTTCCATAACTTGCTCCTCTTGAAACAAAGAAGCTGATTTCTTATCTTTCATCTTATGAAATTACTAATTACTAATTATGAATTACAAACTAAAATGTTCGGCAATCGTACTCAACGCATGCACCGGGAAGAATGACAGGGCAGCCACAATGAAGATAACCGCGAAAGTCATCACAGCAAATGTCACCGTATCCGTCTTCAGCGTACCGGCACTTTCAGGGATAAACTTCTTCTGCGCCAGTAATCCCGCAATGGCCACCTGACCGATGATTGGAATGAATCGACTCAGGATAAGTACCCAACCGCAAGCGTAATTCCAGAAATAAGTATTATCTCCCAGTCCCTCGAAGCCGGAACCGTTATTAGCTGCACACGAAGTAAACTCATATAATTGCTCACTCAGCCCGTGGAAACCCGGATTATTCAGCCATCCGCCCTCACTCGCCACGAAATCGGGATGATGGGCAAACAGATACGTAGACAGAGCCGTTCCTACCAGGATCACAAACGGATGAAGCAACGCCACAACGGTCGCAATCTTCATTTCGCGTGCCTCCACCTTCTTTCCGAGGAATTCCGGTGTACGTCCTACCATCAGTCCGCTGATAAACACAGCTATGATTATGAACGTATAGTAGTTCATCCAACCTACCCCGACACCACCGAACCAGGTATTTATCTGCATATTCAGCATCTCCATCATACCACTGAGCGGCATCGTAGAGTCGTGCATACCATTCACCGAACCATTGGAAGTAACAGTGGTCGTAATGCTCCACAAAGCTGTTGCGGCAGAACCAAGCCGCACCTCTTTTCCCTCCATCGCTCCGCCATCCTGCGCAATACCCAGTTCGTCAATACGCGGGTTGCCGTTCATCTCCTGATAGACATTGATGCCGACACCCGCCAGATAGGCAAAGAGCATTACACCGAATATACTATAAGCCAGTTTCTTACGATTGGAATAAAAACCAAGTGCGAAAACCATTGCCATCGGTATGATCAGGATAGACCAACATTCTACCATATTGGACAGATACGTAGGATTCTCCAACGGATGCGAAGAGTTTACACCAAAATAACCGCCACCATTGGTACCCAGTTGTTTAATAGGCACAATGGCTGCCACAGGTCCCTGCGATACCAATTGTTCCTGTCCTTCCAGCGTAGTCACCTCCATCTTGCCGTCGAATCCCATCGGAGTGCCCTGAAGAATCAGGATAAAGCCCACAATCAGGGAAAGAGGCAACAGGATACGTGTACTACTCAATACAAGGAAGTTCCAGAAGTTACCTATTGTCTTCGTTGTCTTTACACTGATGGATTTCATGATACCTGCCATAGCCGCCATACCCGTTGCCGCCGTAATAAACTGGAACAGCATGATGACGAACAATTGCGTAAAGTAAGTCAATCCGCTTTCACCGGAATAATGCTGTAAGTTACAGTTCACCATAAAACTGATACAAGTGTTGAATGCCTGATCCGGAGTCTGCGCCCCATTACCGTCGGGGTTCAGAGGCAACCAGTGTTGAGTAACCAGCAGTACCATGCCCCACACAAACCAGAAAGCATTCAATATCAGCAATGCTTTCAAGAACTGTTTCCAGTTCATCTCCTCCTGTGGGTTGATGCCGGAAACTTTGAATATCAATCTCTCGACCGGCTTCATGAAGTCCGACCATGTTTTTTGTCCTTTATAGACTTTTGCAATATACTTTCCCAACGGATAAGCCAATACCACCATCAGGATGACTTGCAACGCTACGCCTAAAATTTCTGTGTTCATTTTCTTTCTACTTTAAAACTTCTCCGGTCTCACAAGTACATAAATCAAATACCCGAAAACCGCAATACCCAATACAAATAATGCTGTATACATAATTCTCTCTCCTTCTTAAATCTTTTCAAACCAGTCCACACATTTCCAAAACAGCCAGAAAGCGAACAAGCCGCTCAGCAGGCAGAAAATAAATGAAATCGTTATTCCCATGTTTTTACCTTTATTGAATTAATACTATTTATTTTATCGGAAGGTAATGTGCCAATAGCGTGCCAGAAGGATGGGTAAATTCATAAATATCTAATAAACAGATTCATGCAACAAGCGAATCAGGGTACTCCCTTAAAGAGCACCCTTTCAAAATGAAAAGGTATTATCTATTTTGAAAAGAATAGAGGGAAAGAATAAGGAAAAGAAACAATATCATTGGGCGACTTCCGTCTGATTCCGAATCGCCCGATATCCCCAATGCATACATCGAACTTTTCTATCGAACTTAGTGCAACTTGATCAAAATGTCAAAATGTAAATCGTAATATCTGAGATTTCTTTCTTTCGTGCCCATCCTTGTTGTGCTTCAAAAAAACGCAAGAATTTACTATCAGGAAAATACCGTATGATTCAAAACAATAAAAGAAAGCATGTTTTAGAAACTTATTTCTCTTTATTTCATTCTTATTAATTACACATATGGTGTATTTCCATAAAATCGATTATTTAGCTCCGTTGCTTATCTTATTTGAAATAGAGAAATATCGGCCGCTTTTTGACAGGGCTACACCCTTTTGGGAAGATGGTGTAGCCTTTTGGTGATGATGGTGTAGCCTTATGAAGCAAAAGGTGTAGCCCTTTTGCGAATTACATCATCCGTTTGAGTGAAATTGATGATCTGTTTGATTAAAACAGATGATATATATGGGCTGAATAGATCATCTGTGGGCTGCCAATAGATGATATAATCCTTATAAACTAATGTTATATTCTTCCAGAAGCAGCTTTCCAGCGGGAGCGCTTATTATTAACAACGATGAAAGTCCAACATACAGCAGCAAAACATCCCGTTTTGGTATCTTATTGTCATATCAGATCTGATTGTGAATACAAGCTATATTCTATATTCCTCAATCTTCCTGTACAGCGTAGTCAAACCTATTTTCAGCAAGCGGGCGGCCTCCGTCTTATTCCCCTTCGTGTACTCCAACACGCGCGCAATATGGCGACGTTCCATAGCCGAAAGCTCGAAGCTGCCAGGTGTCTCTTCATCCGACAGTTCGTAGTGGGCATTCTGGATGTCAAGTGGCAGATCGGCAATAGTCAGCTGTTCGCCTTCGCAAACAATAAGACTGCGTTCTATCACATTACGGAGTTCGCGGATATTTCCTTTCCACGGTTGTAACTCCAAAGTAGCGAGGAAGTCAGGAGTTATTTCAGTTACCGGGCGGGAAAGTTGTGTGGAAAAGTTCTTCACGAAAGCCTTTGCCAACAGACGGATATCTCCTGCACGCTCACGCAATGGCGGCAGATGCACCTGGAATACAGAAAGACGATAAAACAGGTCTTCCCGGAAACGTCCTTTGGCTATTTCTTCCGGCAAATTACGATTCGTTGCGGCTATGATACGCACATTGACGCGTGTCGGCTTGGTGTCTCCTATCTTTATATATTCTCCCGTTTCGAGTATCCGCAATAGTTTGGCTTGCAATTCAAAGGCCATTTCACCTATTTCATCCAGGAAGATCGTTCCATTGTTCGCTTCCTCAAAAAGCCCTTTCTTATCTTTCAACGCCCCTGTAAAGGAACCTGCTTTGTGACCAAACATCTCACTTTCCAACAACTCCTTGCTAAACGAAGAACAGTTTACAGCCACAAAATTCTGCCGCGCACGCTTGCTACTATAATGGATGGCCTGCGCAAACACTTCCTTACCTGTTCCCGTCTCTCCGGTCAGCAATACAGGTACATCAGTCACCGACACCTTTTGCGCCAGTAAAACAGCATCTTTCAAAGATTTGGACTCTCCCAGGATAGAATCAAAAGAGTACGCCTGCCCTACCTTCTTCTCAAGCTTTTCAAGACGGGCATTCATCGCGGCTTTCTCTACCGCACGACTGATAAGGGGAATAATCTTGTTATTATCATCTCCTTTGGTGATATAGTCGAAAGCTCCGTTTTTGATGGCTTGTACGCCATCGGGAATATTGCCGTGAGCCGTCAGGAGAATGACTTCCACATTGGGTGCAGCTTTCTTGATAGCCAACACCAGGTCTACCCCATTTCCATCGGGCAGAAAAACATCACACAAAGCGACATCTGGACTTTGCAGTTCCAACTGTTTCAGGGCAGCCCTGCAATCACCAGCCTGACAGACTTCATATCCTTCTAACTCCATCATACGCGCTAAAAGGGTACGGATTTGTACCTCGTCATCAACGATTAAAATCTTACTCATATCTTATTTGGATAAGTATTTAAACTGATAATGGTAAAAACAGGGTGTGCAAATATAAAACTTTTCCCGAATACGAGCGGCACATCTTTTGAACTTTTATAGTAGAGAGCTTGAAAACCTCGAAACTGATTTTACAACTTAACTCCATTAGTACAAGGAGATAAGAGGAGATAAGAGCAGAAAAGAGCAAACAGGCAGCGGGGAGTTTCCCTTCCATTTTGATAAAATCATTCTGAAATGGCAAGGGGGCTTCACAAAAAGATTTGATTAATAACTAAAAAAAAGAAGAATATGAAAATCTACAAATTCGATGGAAATGCAACCGCATCCGTAAGAGGTATGCAACATGTGGCAAAACTGATTCAAGACAATACGTCTAAAATAGTCGTACTATCCGCTCCCAAAGATGTTACCAAACATTTGGGCGAGGTAACTGCCAGCTTCTTCAACCGAAACATAGAGGAAGCACACGACAAAATAACCCGACTGGAATTCCAGTTCATTGACTTTGCCAATGAACTACTTACGAACGACACTATCAAGCACGAAGCCACCCGGGGCATTCTTGACTGTTTCCAAGCAATATGGAAATACAGTATGGAACCTTTCTACTCTACCGATGAAAAAGAAATTCTGGCACAAGGAGAGTTACTGACATCCACCTTGCTGGGATTCTACTTACAGGAGCAAGGAATGGACAACAGCGTGATTTGTGCTTTCGACTTCATACGCACCGGTATGAACGGGGAAGCGGATGAGGAATATATCAGCCAAAAGGTGAAAGAGATATGTAAAGCATACCCCAATACACATCTGTTTCTCACACAGGGAAGCATTTGCAGGAATGCTTTTGGTGAGACCGATTATCTGAAACAAGGTGGAAGTAACTACACCGCCGCCCTAATAGGGACAGCTATACAGGCAGAGGAAATACGGATATGGACAGATATCGATATACACAGCAACGATACACTGATAGTGAAAGATGCCGACACCATAAAAAAACTGAGTTTCAGTGAAGCTGAACGGCTCATCTACTTTAATCCCCAAATCCTGCACCCGCTTTGTCTGGCTACAGCATGGAAAGAGAATATTCCCATCCGTCTGCTCAACCCAATGAATCCGGCATCAGAAGGGACTTATATATCCGCCAACAGATTGAACGGAAACATGGTAAAGGCAGTCGCTACCAAAGATTCTATCACATACATCCGGTTCGAATCGAACCATACACTCCGGCCTTATATGTTCATCAGCAAGATTTTCGATATCTTCGCCAAATATAAGACGATGCCCTGTCTGCTGACTTCATCCAACGATAACATATCCGTAGCCACAGATGACAGGAACTTTCTTTCTCTCATCCTGCGGGAACTGAATAAGTATGCCCGGATATGGGTGGAAGATAAGATGAGTATCATTTCTGTGGTAGGAAACATGAAATCATCGTGCATCGAAACCGAAGCACGGATTATGGACGCATTGAAGAATATTCCGCTGAAGATGATTTCTTACGGAAGTGATGAGAATGATGTGTCGCTGGTGGTCAAGGCAACGGACAAGGCGGAAGCACTCCGGTTGCTTGACGAAAAGTGGCTTAAGAAAGCGTCTTGAAAAGATTCCCTATATAACCTGTTGGCGGAATTAATTCATAATGTATTAGAAAAGAACAAAAGTGATTAGTGTTTAGTGATAAGTGATTAGCGCCATTCGGTATGTTATTTTTTAGACGCGGATGACGAGGATTTAAAAGGCTGCGCTATAAAAAATAAAAAAAGATCCGCGTCATCCGTGTCATCCGCGTCTAAAAGATTATTTATCATTTAACTCATAACCCTACAGAAAGAAATCAGCCCGCACCTAAAAGAAATTATTCCGTATTTCTTTCGCAATATAACGCCCCATCAACTCCTGCCCTTCTTTATCGGGATGTAAGCCATCGCGCAGATATCGTCCTCTGCCCGAAGGCTGTTCGAATTTCTCGGTTATACCACTATTGGAGTAACAATCTATCAGTTGTACGGAAAGAGCACGGCAGATTTCACGCAGAATGGCAATCTTCTCCAGATTACGTTCATTGCGGGTTACATCACCGGTCTGAATAGGGGTACAAACAAAAACACGACATTTAGGATAATGTTCCAGAATGGTCTGTATAGCCCAACGGGCACCACCTGCCATAGTGGTAACGTCCACTTCAGCAAGAGTCTTACCTTTCAAGGACTCTTCGGCAGAACCAAGGTTCTTATCATTTGTCCCCATAGAGAAGACAAAGACGTCGGGAACGGGATATTGCCCGTTTTCCACTTCGGCAATGAATTTCTGGATGTGAACCTTAGAAACATTATTATGCCGCATCTGCAATTCATGGCTGTCTTCTGTGGGACGCCAACCACCGGATATCCCTGCAAAACCTGCACTTCCATAATCCTGTGTATCGGAATGACAGGCCCAGGTTGCAGAACCTACCGCTACATTATGATGGGTGGCAAATCCAAGCAGATCAACCACCGTCTTCGACCATTGTTCACCTGCCGTGATGCTATTCCCATCACAACCGAAATTCATCTTACTGAAATCAGGATAAAGAGATTGCGCCTGTAACGCAATCCCTATCCATAACACAACACAAAATCCAATCAATCTTCTCATTCTAACCTCTAAACCATTTTATGAAAAACGTTCCATTATCTCCATACACATACGTCCGTTATGATACGGGCATTTCCAAAATCCGGCCTTGTCATCCTCAATATTCACCGTGCCGTCAGCACGTACACTCCAATGCCACTCACCGTTCCCGTAATCCACCAAATGCTTCTTGATGAAGTCCCAGCAACGGAATGCTTTCTGCAATGCTACTTCATCTTCAAAATATTGGTAAAGATTGACATGTCCCACCACATTTTCTGCCTGTACCCACCAATGACGGTCGGTATCGGTCTTCTGCCTATCCAGGAAAGTTTCATAAATCATGGCACCGTCAGGTGTCAGTCCTTCATCAGCCGCGGCGGCAATAAACTCAACTAAAGGTTCTACCTTTTCCAGTAAAGTTTTATCATCCAGAATCAAAGCGGCTTCATGTATCAGCCAGGAAGCTTCTATATCATGTCCGTAAGAAACAATGCGATACTTACTCCGCCAATTGTCATCGAAAAACAATTCCAGATGTCCTGTCTTAGGATTAAGAATCTTATCCGTGAATAATTCTATCAAATTGCGAAGTTGCTTCTTGAGGCGATTATCTTTCCATACACGGTACAAATTGGTATAGGGCTCCAAGATATGCAAATGGGTGTTCATTGTCTTACGTTCGTTCTCGTCTTTATCGCTAAGACGCATATCGGCAATCTCTCCCCATTCTCGGGTAAGAGCCTCGCAATAGCCATTCTTCAAAGAATCAAAACTATACTTTTCGATATCCTCAAACAGACGGACAGCATATTCCAAAGCCTCGGCATCACCCGTGGCACGATGATATTCGCTCAGTCCATAGATGGCAAAGCCGATAGCATAGATTTGTTTCTTTGTATCCAATGGATGACCTTTATAATCGAGCGACCAGTAGACGCCGCCAAACTCCCGGTCATAGAAATGATCTATCACATAGCGTTTGGCACGCGTTGCCGCAGACAGGTATTCTTCTTTCCTCAGCAAACGGTAGGCTGCCGAGAAAGTCCAGAGAATACGGGCATTCAATACAGCGCCCTTTTCTGTTTCCGGCATCAAGATTCCGGTTCCCGAGATACGACCATAAAAGCCACCATTCACCTCATCTGTCATCTTGTTCAGCCAGAAAGGAAGAATGTTGCCTACTAACTCTTCTTCCATCTCTTTTCGCAGATTCGTGATGTTCATAAGATTTTGTTTTTAGTTTAACTTCTGACGAGATTCATTTATTTCTTTTCCGGTTATGAATATAAATTTAGCTCATTACTGTACCGTTATGTCTGTTGCCCGCACTGCTTTCAGCTTCTCATTAATTTCCGCCACACGCTTCTTCGTCAATGGATAGAAGTACACGACTATCATTGCCACCACTGCCACAGTGGCAGGTATCCAGCTCATCAGCAGATTCAGTCCCGTCAGCGCTTCCGCTGTCTGCACGGCACCTTCCGCCGTATTGTAGCCAAATGACGCCAATATCCACATCACAGCCGCACCGCCCAATGCGCCGCCAAACTTCTGTGCCATCGATGAAGATGAGAATATAAGCCCAGTCGAAGCCGTCCCGTCTTTCAGTTCGGCATAATCCGAAACGTCGGCATACATACTCCATATCAACGGTGAAACGATACCCGTACAAATAGATATAACGATTTGCATAATCAGCATCACCCAGAAGCCCGTCGGTGTGCAAGGCAGATAGAAGAACAGAATGCTCAATACCGCCAGTGCCGCCATCGTGGCGATATAGGTGGATTTCTTGCCCAGTCCGCGCGAAAGGGGAACTGCCAGTACCACGCCTATCATATTGGAAACCTCTCCCACACCCAGGAACAGCCCGGCATAAAACAGGATTGTGAAATCACCCAGGTTCAGGAATATACTGTCGCCTATGTAATCTTTGAAGAAATAGGCGGCCGTAGCACCACGCACCGTATTGAACAAGTTGGAGCACAATGCCGCTCCGATAAGCAACCACCAAGGCACGTTGGCAAGCAACGACTTGAAGTCCTTACCGATAGAAACCGTAGATACGCTCTTCACGTATTCCCTCGTCATGCTGAAACATAACAGGAACACGACGAAGCACAACGCAGCAATCACAATCATGGAATATTGCCAACTGACGGTCACCGAGCCAGTCATCTCCCTGAACCACCTGCAAAGCGGCTCCCAGGCAAACAAGGCTATGAAACTACCGCCGTATGCAAAGAACATCCGGTAGGAAGAGAACACCGTCTTCGTGTCCGAGTCATCCGTCATCACTCCCAGCATAGCCCCGTATGGAACATTGATAGCTGTATAAACCGTCATCATCAGAATGTAAGTGACGTATGCCCAGATGAGTTTCCCCGTAGGTCCGAAGTCGGGCGTGGTAAACATCAATATACCACAGACAGCAAAAGGAAGAGAAATCCACAGCAGATAAGGACGGTATTTCCCCCATCGCGTATGGGTTCGGTCGGCAATGATGCCCATCATCGGGTCGGACACCGCATCCCAAATGCGCGTTACCAACAGCAGGACGCCCGTATCCGCCAGACTCAGCCCGTATATATTAGAATAGAATATAGGCAAATAATAGGAGAATATCTTCCAGAACATAGAGGAAGACATATCACCAAAGCCATAACCAATTTTCTCTTTCAGTGTTGCCATACTATTAAAAATCAAGATTTATAACCATGCGCACGCGGAACTTAAAAACAGTGTCCGAATGCCTTCTCGGCGGGGGGCAATCAGTCATATATTGAACCCTATTCAGTATACGACTGAAATAGGTTCAATAACGGCCTGATACCACCGCAAAGATATTATTTTTGCATCAGTTGCAAATTATTACTGATAAGTTTCTTCAGCGTCTCCACTGAAGCCGAAGAGGACAAGCCGTCCGCCGGGGTATTGAGGCAGTAATCCACCAATTTATCTACCGTGGAGGTGGCTACGTGCATCCGCGTGTCCGAGGAGGCGTAGTAGATGAACACCTTTCCGTTGTCATCGGCAATCCAGCCGTTGGTGAAAAGTACATTGCTTACGTCGCCTACGCGTTCTTCGCCTTCGGGCGCCATGAAGTAGCCGCCGGGGGTGGCAATGAGGCGGGAGGGGTCGTCCAGAGCCGTCATGTACATGTACAGTACATAACGCAGTCCGGCAGCGCAAGCACGCACGCCGTGGGCGAGGTGGAGCCAGCCTTGCGGGGTCTTTATGGGATGGGGGCCTTCACCGTTCTTCACTTCTTTAATAGTATGATAGTAACGGTAATCAATAATCTTTTCCTCTTTTACTTCCGCATGTGTCATATCATCCACCAAAGCCCAGCCAATGCCACCACCGCTTCCGGCATTGATAAAACCATCTTGCGGACGGGTGTAAAGGGCGTATTTACCATCTACGAATTCGGGGTGAAGGACGACGTTGCGCTGTTGACTCCTGGTTTTCAAGTCGGGCAGGCGTTGCCAGGTTTTTAAATCCTTGGTGCGGGCAATGCCGGCCGTGGCCGTGGCGGAAGAGAGGTCGCCCACTGGGGCATTGTCGTCATGGCGTTCGGCGCAGAAGATGCCGTATATCCAGCCGTCTTCGTGGGCGGTGAGACGCATATCGTAAATATTGGTGGCGGGAATAACATCTTCGGGCATGGTTACGGGATAGTCCCAAAAGCGGAAGTTATCCACGCCGTTTGGGCTTTCGGCCACGGCGAAGAAGGATTTGCGATCGGCGCCTTCCATACGCAGCATCATCAGGTATTTGCCGTTCCACTTGATGGCGCCGGAGTTGAGGGCAGCATTCATGCCGATGCGCTCCATCAGGTAAGGATTGGAAGCTTCATTTAAATCATAACGCCAGAAGACAGGGGTGTGCGCCGCCGTCACTACCGGATATTTGTAGCGGGTGAAGATGCCGTTGCCTCCCTCCATGGGTTCATTCTTCCTCGCAATCAGCTCCTCGTGTTCCTGAAAGAGTTTGTTTACCTTATCATTAAAAGTTTCCATATTGATTGTCTTTTTCTTATTTATACAAAGAGTTTACGTCATTCGCAAAAAGAGTTTTAGGATGATTGTAGAAGTCTACAAAGTCTTCGGCAGAGACTTGCCCCGGATAGGGAGCGTAAAAATGGGTGACACGCTCGCGGGCATTGCGCCACACCAATACGTAGGCTATCGGATATTTCTCCACAGCCGGGAGCAGAGTTCCGGTCCACCATTTCGAATCGGGAATGCCTTCGTATCCGGTCTCTGTAATAGCAATGATTTTATGGTGTGCTTTACCGATACTGTCTATAATGGCAAGAGACTTTTCAAAATTGGCAATATATCCATCACGATCGAACTGGTATGTATCGAAGCCAATCACATCTATCAAATCATCACCCGGATAACGCTTCAGATATTGCGCCGTATCCTGCGGTTCACAGCCCGGAGAGTAGGCATAAAGCACATTATTCACTCCGTTATCGTGAAGCGCATCTGCCGTCATGTGCCAAAGTTGCTTGTACTCCTCGGGCGTACAGAGTTTCTCGCCCCACCAGAACCAACTACCGGTATGTTCGTGCCACGGGCGGAAAAGTACCGGCACCTTCACTCCGTCTTCCGTTTGCAGGGAGTTGATAAAAGTGCTCAGTTTCTCTAACCAGCCGACAAACTTCCCATGATTTGCTCCACCGGGAAGGATGGATTTCACAACTGTAGAATCTGATACATCCCACGCGTCTCCTCCTGTCTTCGGATTGCGCAGATGCCAGCTCAAAGAGGACAGCCCGCCCCTCTTATACTGGTTCAATATCTCTTTCCTTATTTTGCTGAACGGGACATTGTCCAGACTCGCCGTGTCTCCCAACTCGATGTGCCCCAGGTCAAAGCTGACAACCGCAGGGTAATCTCCACAGACGCTCTTTACATCGGAGCGTCCTTCGTCACCATCCCAGCCGATGCCGTAGTTAGTGTCGTCGTGATGACCGAACATGAAGCCGCGGGCTGATACTTTTTTAAGATTGGCAAGCAACTGCTCCGTTTCGGCAGTGCGCGTAGGGGCGCCCTCGTCTTTTTGAGACTTCTGCGCCGGGCCACATGCCATAAGAGAATTTGAGGCCAATATCATGGTTATTAATCTAAGCGTTTTCATTTTCATATTTATCAATGGTCTATTCATTTCACTTCACAAAGATAGCGGAATGACTGTTCGTATTCTAATACAATTTTATCCTATACCTAACTTATTCTACTCGGAATAAAATCACCGGAGTGCTACTTGAACGAAGGCAAATCTTCACGAGCCACCACATAGTCCTTGCTCATGGCATCCTTCCACCAGGCAGCGTCGGCATGTTCGTGCCCATCCAGACCGGTTGCATTATATTGATACCAAGGCATAAAGAAAGACCAGCGTGCGCCTGCGCTCCATTGTGAAGAAACAGTGGCAACACTTCCACACTCACTCAATGCCACCGGTTTACCGGAATAAGTCTCCTTGATTGAACTGTACTGGGCAGCATTGGCTACTCCATCCTTCTGATTGTAAATATCACGGCCCACGATGTCCACGTAGTCATCTCCCGGATAAAAATCAACGTCTTTCGTCTGTGTGGTCCATACCCATATCAAGTTGTTTATGCCCTTCTCCTTAAAGAAATTGAACATGTAAATCCACAGTTTCTTGTAGGCATCGGCACCATCATATCCCCACCAGAACCAGGCCTTTCCACCTGTATATTCATAGATGTTGCCGGCAGCCTCGTGCAGCGGACGCCAGATTAGGGGTATGTTCTTATCTTGCAACAACTTCAGATAACCGGCCATTTTCTCCAGGTCTGCCTTCACCACTTCGTTCTCCCAAGTGCCGTCTACCGTGGCATTACTTGCACTGAAGGTGGTTGTCCAGTTGCCGTCACTACCCTTGTTCCCACCTCCGGGAGTACACGTATATTCTACGCCGTTCTTTACGTTAGGCACATTCCAATGCCAACCCGCTCCTATCAGCCCGCCTGCATCCCACCAATCTTTTACAACTTTGATGTCGCCATAATCTATCCAATCCGCCGGTGAGGCAAAAAGATGCAAATAATCAAAGAATGCAATGGCTGGATATTTTCCGGTAGTCTGCTTAACAAGTTCCGCTTCTGCTATATTCCAGTTAACGTTGGCCATTGCCCCCGACAGCACCTTCTCTCCGTAGATGCTGAACAGGTAATCAAAAACCTTCTGAGCCTGTGGCAATGGATTGGGAGTGCATAATTTGGCTATGGACGGACCGGCTGCTTCGGCCGTACTAAAGGAAATGGTTGTTCGGGGAACTTCTACTCCTGCGAGACCCAATACGGCTCCTTGCGATACCAGCAATTCATAGTTCTTACCATTCTCCAGACCGGTAATCAGAATAGTCACCTTTGTCAAGTAGACAGACACTTCGGAAACCGTAGCACCTGCTATCGTTATTTTACTACAGGCATCAGCAGGGAGTGTTAACCTCTGGTCATAGGTGAGTACAACAGTCAAATTACCGGCAGACAAGTTCTTCTCCCCATTCACCGGACTGCTCTCCAGCAGGCGGGGTGCATCCGGAACCGGGGTATCCGGAGAATCACCGCCGCCACAAGAACAGAGAAGGGCATAGAAACCAAGAACAGTCACTATATTACATAAAGAACAAAATAGTTCTTTAGACTTCGTTACAAATCGCGTGATAATATTCATTATACAGACTATTATTTCTTCGGATCTAAACGAAGATTGTCAATACACAAGCCTTGAGGTATCTTATCTCCATATAAACCATTGTTCAGCATACCTATCTCCAAGTCACCTACCAAGTCAGCACTCAAGTCGGAAATGTTGCGGGATACGGTTATCCATTTCCCGTCCGTCGTTTCCGGGAAGAGGCCGGGGCCTATCCAAAGCCATTTGTCTGCCAAGACAATCTGCATGGCAGCCTCCGAAGCTCCCATTGTACCGGTATCAATCTTGAGGTCGAACTTAATGACATAGTTCTCAATGCCGGATATGGTGCCAATATCCTGATGGTTACAGTTCAAAAGCCATCCGTCAAGAGGTTTCACCAAATGGAGATATACATTGCCTTTATCGTCTACGGGGAACTCAGTAGCCTCAGCATCCGACCAGCTATGATCCCAGGATGAGTTATGACCGTCATGCTCTTCAAAGTCATTCAACATAATTGTCTGCGGAGTAATCGGATCGGTAAGTTCTTCATCTCCCCCTGCTACCCATACAGAAGTAAACAGCGAAACTTTCTGAATTACATAGTTCTGTCCGCTAACAATCAAACCGGATTCTTGCAACTGCGACAGTATCTCTTCTGTAACCGTCTGTTCGTAATATCCGATGTCTGCCATTCCGATGATATCGAAGTATTCAAGTTCAGGCAGTAATCCCGCCCAAGTACTTCCATTCTTCAATGAACCCTGAGCATTATCGCCACAATCGGATATATATACACGAATCAAGTCATCCAATTTGGCATCGGCAAAAGCAGTGGCTGCTATTTGTAGAGAGTTGGCCCATGAACCTACATCAACAGGCTCTTCGGAATAAATAGGCACCTCTTGCTGCACCCACGAACCGCCACCAGAACCTTTCTGAATGTCTATTGCGGGCAAAGCCATCTCTGCACCGTTCTTAAAACTTATCGTTACCTGCACGGCTTCGCCTACAGGTGTATCCTGAGGTAATGTCAACTTAATGGCAGTATTCGACTTACGCGTCATTTCGAGCGCATGAATAGTCAGGCTATTGTCGCCCAAAATAAACACAACGTCTTCCACAAGCAACAAGTCCTTACCGTTTATCGTCATGCCGGTGCCGGTCATAGCTCCATCTTTCTCTGTGAACTGATAAGACAAGAAAGTAGGTTTTGCTTCTCGTATCGTCTGGCGACTTGCCACTTCCACATTCTCGGACTTCAAGACAAGAGCAGATTCTACCTCACTTACTCCTGCCGGTGTTATCACTTTCAAAGTACGTTCATCAATTTTGGTTATCTCACCGGTTGTTACCCCGCCGGGGAAGACGACTTCATTGACTGTCTCTAATGCCGTACCCGTAACCGTAACCTCTATTCCTTCCATCACAATGGTCGGATAGAAGGACGCTACGGATAATGACTGTGCCCCTATCACTTCCTCATCAGAACAGGAACCTAAATAGACACATGCAAAAACCAGTGCAGTTAGATTATATATGATTCTTTTCATGTTCTTTCTCTATTTATTGTTGATTATTAGTTCCCCAACCCGGGTTTTGCACCAGGTTCGGATTCTTATTGATTTCACTGAACGGTATCGGAAAGAAGTAATATTTATCTTCCCAATTACGTGTCTCTTGCCTGCGAGTCAGTACTACATCACCATCGGCATTCTTCTGTAGCTTAGCCACTTTCACTGTGGCAAGTTCAGAGCCACACTTCCAACGACGTACATCCCAGAACCGTTGATTCTCGAAAGCAAGTTCTACAAAACGCTCGCGCTGATAACGCTGCAACCAATCGGAAGGATTACCGCTCCAATGGGGCATTTGTACATCTTCGCGGTCGCGCAGTGCATTGATAGCGCCATTTGCTGTCAGGCCAAATTCACCGGCAGTTTCAGCGTTGCCGTAATAGCGGTACATGGCTTCGGCAAAGTTCAGGTAAAATTCACCCAACCGCATGATGACCCATGCGTGAGGTGCAGTAGTAGCATCATTGGTAGAGATATTTACGTTACCGTCACAGTACTTCTTCAGGTAATAGCCGGTAGGAGTAGCATTGAGCAATGGAGCAGCATTGATACCACCTTCGAACGTTTCAATCGGGGTAGTGTTATAGTTGGGCCACAAATCACCATTCTTCACAATAGTCAACCCGAAACGTGGATCCAATTCAGCATAAGGCTTATCACAGGTTACATTGATATCTGCATTGGCGTGACGTTCTCCGAAAGTCTGTCCACTGCCATCATTATATTCATATAAATCAACCAGAGTCTGTGTAGGACACATGCCTCCCTGCCCATTCTCTACACCAATAGGATAGTTGTAAGACTCCCAACTATTCAAAGCACCTTGCTTAGAAGCGAAAATGACTTCTGAACCGTCACCATTATCAGAACCCCAGATTTTGGCATAGTTGCCAAGCGTAATGCCCCATTGTGCTGCATACTTAATCACATCATGATTAGCTCTTGCTGCATCCAGCCACCATCCGCTATTACTGGAAGTGTTGAACAAAGGAGATGCTTTATATAAGAGTGTACGAGCCTTCAATGCCAGACACATGGGACGAGTGGCACGCCCCACTTCAGGGTTCAGCTCTGTGGTGTAAGTGATGGGCAGATATTCTGCTATAGCGTCCATCTCTTCCACAATCCAGTTCATCACATCCAAGGCCGGCGTACGTGATATCCGGTTTGCTTCTACATTCGACAGAGTTTTCAGCGTGAAAGGTACATCGCCATAAGTACGCACTAAGTCGAAATAATAATAAGCACGCAAAAAACGGACTTCGTATTCAAACAAATCGAACTTGCTCTTCATCGCTTCATAGTCATTATTGCTGGCATAGTCACTCAAGTCTATCTTATCCAACTTCTCCAGGAAGTTATTGGCCTCTGCAATAGCTTTATACGAGTTTTCCCAAGTGAACGAGAAAGGATTGTTAGGGCTCCAACCACCATTGTAAAAACGATGCACGCTCGAATTGGACAAAGCACATTCCGCTTCATCCGTAGCCGCAGCCAAAGTAGAACCGCTACCTCCCTCATAGTTCTTGTCAAAACCATTAGGCAAATGGGCATAGACACTTGTAACCAATTGTTGAATGCCGTAAATCGGGCTCTTATAAATCCAATCTTCATCATTTGTCGTCACTTCCGTATAGTTCAAGTCCACACAACTTGTGCCGAGAACAGACAATAGCGCCGTTGCTAAAATATATTTAATCAGTTTCATATCAATTCATTTTTATCAGTTAGAACTTCAGAGATACACCCAGATTCACTCCCATTAAAGTAGGATAATTGGTTCCTATATTTTCGGGATCCATCACTTTCAGGTTAGTCAAAGTCATCAGGTTCTCACCTTTCACAAATACTTTGCACTGAGACATTCTTACCTTTGAGGTCCATTTCTCCGGTAAGTAATAATAAACCTCACAGTTTCTAAGTTTCAGAAAATTTACATTCTTATACCACACGTTGTTGGCACGGTAGTTATTATTGTTAGTACGTGACGTCAAACGCGGATAGATAGGGTTGTTACTCATATCCCAGCTGTTTTCATAATACTCTTTCGACAAATTAGCTCCATCTACCAAGGGAGTCCAGACACCTGTCGTTCCCAAATAAGCGGTATACATGCCTGCTCCCTGAAACATGGCATTAAATCCGACGTTTTTATAACGAAAGCCCAAATTCAGCGCATAATTCAGTTCCGGAATAGAAGTATCATAACCCATCTTCACTTCATCATCTTCATTAATTACCTTATCTCCATTCTGATCCTTATACTTAAAGTCACCGGGTTTGCAGACATCAAAGTTCTGCCGGGGTGAGTTGGCAATATCCTCTTCGTCCTTGAAGAAACCGACAACTTCCAGTCCCCAGGGCTGATTCACACGTCCGCCAACAGCAGACAAATAATCATAAGCTACATTCTCAATGGTACGGAGTTGCTTATTGCGCCCCCAGGTGAAACTTCCGCCTACATTAAATAACAAATCATTGTTCAGTCTCTTCACCCAGTTAGCTCCCACTTCAACACCATAGCTTGCAACTCTTCCTTGATTTACATACGAGGAAGGAATACCCATTACGGATGAGTTCAATCCGTCACCAGAAAGCAGAATGTCATCACGCAATTGATAGTAAACATCTACATTCACGTCCACAGATTTAGCCAGTCTAAGATCCGTTCCGATATTGAATTTATAGGCAGTCTCCAGATTGAAAGTACGGGTCGGCTGATATCCGATGAAAGTACCCCAGCCCTGTGAACCTGTACCGGCACCAAAATAATAATCGCCACCGCCACCATTGTAATTCTCCAGCCAAAGTCCCTGAATGGGTACATAATCTGTATGCTGTATGCCTGCCGACATACGTACCTTACCGAAATTCAGGAACGAAGCATCATCCTTATTAGCATAAATATATCCCAATGAAAGCGTCGGTGCAAACGACCACTTCTGCGGATACGAGCGGCTGGAACCATTCATTGCCAATACCAAGTCTGCCATATATTTCTGTTTCAGGTCATAATGCAGATAGCCCATCACATTCATGCGGTTAAAAGTCATATATTGACCATTAGATGTTGTATTCTTCTGATGCCAGATTAAAGATGCTGAGAAGTTATCATCTTCACGGAAAGAAGTTTGATAATCGGCAGATACGGACAGATAAGAAGAACGATTATGCTTATTGATGTAATAATTATAATCCAGGTTGTTTGTCTTATTACCTGCAGAATATGTTGTCAGCCCCGATGGTACACCATTAGAATCGAATGTATATCTCTGGTAACCGTACATATAACCCAATGCATTTGATTCGTAAATCTCCGAGAAGTTATTGTAACCGGCACGGGCCGATACACTCAAACCTTCTACCCAAAAGCCCAAGTCTTGCTTCAAGGTAACATCTCCTTGAAACATACGCGCATGAGACTTCAGGAATCCTGAACCTTGTATCTGTGCAACCACATTATTCATACCATAGGTCGTATTTCCTCCCCACACATCAGCCAACTCCCCATTTGGATCATTCTTCACCGGAAAAGCGGAAGCCGGTGTCTGATAAAGCATCCAAGTCAAGCCATTAGGGTCTGCGCCGTTCGGACGATTCGTTTCAAAGAAACTTCCCAATGCATTTACCTGCATTGTCGTAGTAGAGGTCAATTGAGCGTCCAGATTCGCACGTACATTCGCTTTCGAGAATTTCAGTTGTGAGGAATAATTACCTTGGTCAGTTCCTTCAAGAATACCACGACTATCGGTATAATCCAACATAGCGAAGTATTGCAACTTATCATTACCACCTTTCATCGACAGATTCAGTTTATCTTCAGAACCCATATCCTTGAAGGCTTCGTCTTTCCAGTTTACATTGGGGTAATAATAAGGTTCGAGCCCTGTCTGGAAGGCATTCAGTTCGTAGTTGTTATACATTGCTGATAATCCATCGTTGGAACGGGCTTTGTTGATGGCTTGTGCATAGGTATAAGCATCAACAAAATCGGCCACCTTAGGATTAAAAGTAAATTTATGATCATAAGATACTGATAAACGATGTCCATCGGTTATTCCACGTTTCGTCTTTACCAGAATAACGCCATTGACACCTTGATAACCATAAAGGGCAACCGCCGCGGCATCTCTTAACACCGTCACAGATTCGACTTCAGCTATGGTCATATAATCAATGGAGCGTTCTATCCCATCCACCAGAATCAGTATATTATTCTCGCTGGTAGTCTGATTACCACGTATACTCATCGTTGCGCCGTAACCATCACTGCCTGAGAAGCCACCCTGCTTCAGAGCAGTTAGTCCCAGCAACCTGCCGTAAAGTGCATCTTTCAGGGAGATTGCAGCAGTCTTCTCTAATTCTTCACCGCTGATAGTCTGCGTAGCAGCCGTAGAAAACAATTGGCTCTGCTCAACGCCCATTCCTAAATCGACTTTACCATTCTTGTAGTCAATCAAGGAACTTTGAGCATTCATATTCAGTGTGACTGTAGCACACACAGCAGCCAAGCTTAATTTAAAGATTTTATGATGTCTTTTCATTGTTCGCAATTTTAAAATCAAATATTAATTCCAACCGGGATTCTGCGTTAGACCATAATTCTTGTTGATCTCTTCGGGAGGCAGAGGAGCCAAAATCCATTTATTGGACCAACGTTCCGGGTTACTCCACACAAAACGAGGGTTGCTTCCCTGAATATCATAAGCCTCATATTCAAAATTAGTCGGGAAAGGCTCACCACTATCTTTACTCCATGCTTTCTCTACACGATTGCCCTGCTCGTCCAAACGATAGACACGCATACCACGCAGCTGTTTTTTAAAGTCATCGACCATTAAACGGCGGTTCATGTCATGGAGCCGGTTCTCACACTCAAATCCCAATTCACAGGCACGTTCGCGCATGATTTCTTTAATCAAATTATTTTTATCTGTAGTCAGGTTCAAATTACGATTCATCACCTCAATATCTCCCAACCCCACACGGCGGCGTACCGTATTGAGTTGTTTCAAGGCCTCCACATTCTTACCTGTTTCAGCCAAAGCCTCTGCATAAATGAGATAAATCTCAGCTAAACGCAAATAAGCCACCTGTATCGGTTCATCATCAATGGTTCCCTGCCCACCCTGGTCATCCGAGCCTAAATCGAGCACATATTTATAAGTAGGAAATCCCCACGGTTTACAAGCCCAGTCTGAACCGCAAACTTTAAATTCTCCACCAACCCACATCTGAATAGGGTTATCTTCTCCATAAATCTGATATTTAAGATTTCTTTTCTGAACTACCATCGTTTCATACAAGCGAGGGTCTCTATCAGCAAAGATATCTTTCTCAGCCGGCTTCTGTCCATAGTATTTCTGCCCGTCATACTCTTTCCCGTCTGCCCAAGGAAACATTTCCATCCAATCCAGCGTGGCTGCACATGCACCCGAGTGCCAAACATTGGCTGGCGATTGGTCCCAATCGGTCATATATACACGGTCATGTACCTCTACGAGAGTTTCCTTATTTCCTCTGGCACGATAGGCCTTACGATAAGCGGAGCGATATCCGTCTTCAGTAGGTGAAGATGCTTCTACTAATTTATAATAGCCGCCATTTACATCATTCATCTGGAAGAATTGTTCACAAGCCGCAACCACAGCCTGCCAGCGCTGTACATCATAGTTCCCATACCATACCTGTCGTGCATCAACAGCATCCTGAGGTTGCTCTGTGCTATAAGGAGTGTCATTGTTAAAAATCGGACTGGCTACATAATGCAGCAGTTTGGCCTTTACGCCCACAGCCGAACCTTTTGTCATACGTCCTGCCCAAGTTGCCAAATCTGCATCCGGTAAGTTCCAGGGGAGATTAGGTTCTGCAATCGCTTCATCCAAAAGTCCTACGGTAAATGCTACCGTTTTCTCTAAGGAAGAACGGCCTTCTTCCATCTGATCTTCTCCTTTAAAAGCATGGTCTACAATAGGAAGACCACCAAAATGGCGAATACCATCCAAATACTTCGTAGCAAGGATTACTTTGGCTTCTGCTGTATAGCGAGCCTTTTCAGCATCGGTCATATCGGGCACCCGATGAATATTGTCAATCAGCAACTCACAGTCTCTTACACAATTCCAGATGGAACGTTTGGACTGGTTACTCATATTTTGAATGCCTCCCTGAGATATGAAGGCAAAACGGCTCTGCACCCAGCCTGCGTTTGCGTTAGCAGCCGTAAGATTGCCGGTATAGAACATACGTCCTATATCATCCCAACCCAACTCAGAATGCATAATGTCCGACAGACTTTCCATCAATCCGGAATTCAATGTATAGCAATTCTTAAACGGAGAATAAAGCCCTTCATAGCATTGCCAAAGCAAATATTCCGTATATACTTTCTTAGAGAAAATCAAGTCTTCATCCACATCTTCACCTTCGGCCTTTTCCAGAAAGCCATCGCCCACTTTAATCTGGTCAACACATCCCGAGAACATGGAGGCTCCAAAGGCTATTATAACAGCACCAATAATATATTTAAGTTTTTTCATCTGATACATTTTTAGAAGTTAACCTTTACACCAAAATTAAAGACACGCATCAACGGATACTTAATGAATGAACCGTAACCTCCGCCTGTATTTTCCGGATCATTGGCATCCAGCGGAGTAAAAGTCAACAGGTTCGTTCCGTTCAGATACAAACGCAGGTTAGCTGATTTTGGTAACCATGATATGTTCCTGAAATTATATCCGATTTCTACATTCTTCAGACGTATATACTTGGCATCATAATACCAGATATTAGAGTTTGCCTGATTTTGCTTTTCATTGGCAAAAGTTATACGAGGCAGCTTAGCCGATGAAGCTGTTTCCGGAGTCCAGGCATTATCTACCACCCATTGCAGCAGAGAAGAGTTATATTGCTGCCCGAAGGGTTGGCGATATACGCCATCCAAGTTTCTGGAAACATGCGTTGCGCCCGACCATAACATTGAGAAATCCAAATTCTTATATTGAAGACTCAGATTCAAAGCAAAAGTATACTCAGGATTATCCGTATATCCCATGTGCATCTGGTCATACTCTTCGGATATCACACCATCACCGTCCAAATCAACATATACTGCATCACCATTCATCAAGCTTGCCACCAACTGAGACGGCATGTCTGCACCATAAGCAGCTTTGTAACGTTCTTCCGTTTTCCCTTTCTCATAAAACTCAAAGAAGAGGTATCCTTTTCGGGAGCCTATTGAATTACCAGTAGCATACGTCCAGTCCGGGGAAACTTCTGTATCTTCTTTCAAGCCCAATTTCTTGCCCATATAACTGTCGGCCTTAACCAACTTATCAGGTTTGGTTATTTCTGCCTGCTCCACTATTTTATTCTTGGCATATGATAAAGTCGGCGATATCGTAAAAGAGAAGTCCTTACCTATGCGGTCCGAATAGCTCAGGGTAATTTCATAACCATGGTTCTTCACCCGTCCGTAGTTAATATAAGAGGGGCGCAAGGCTGTGGGAGCCTGAATCATATTTTCATTATTAATCAGGATGTTCTTACGATCTTCTTTAAAATAGTCAAAGCTCAAACTAATCTTATCATCCCAGAATTTAGCATCAAAACCAAAGTTGTATTTCACCGCCGTTTCCCACGTCACATCAGGCGAAGCAGAAGAGTATTCACGTGCCACATTCAGGAATGTAGTATTAGTGGTACCAAAGTTATATCCTGCAAAGTCGCCTACATTATTATAATATCCGTTTGTAATTTGCCAAGCAGCCGGCAAATAGAGATAGCGATATCCTTGACAGTTATCATTACCCACAGTTCCCAAAGAGCCACGCAACTTCAAATAAGACACAACCGACTTTACCGGTTTCCAAAACTTTTCTTCCGATGCAGTCCATCCGATAGAAACCGAAGGGAAGAATCCATAACGATTGCCTTTCGCAAAGTTTTCCGAACCGTTGTAGCCCATATTGGCATCAATCATATACCTGTGTTTATAGTCATAAGTCACACGACCTACTAAACCGACATATCCTTTAGGAATAGAAATATAGGTACTGTTTTGGGCATCCCACGGATAATAGCTCTTAGATTGATTATATAGTAAGAGTGCACCTACATTGTGCCCGCCAAATCGTCTGTTGTAGTTAAAGCTTGCTTCAGCATACCAGTCTCTGTTGGGCCATGAGTTTTCATTATAGCCCAGGTTCCAATAATCACCTTTTCTTTGATACACAATATTTCCGCTGTCATCCAAATAGGGTGTATATTGTGCCGGAGCTCCATTCGTCCGATTCTTCACATGATTATAAGTAGAGTTGTATGAGCCTTTTATCCTGAAATCAAGTCCCTTCGTCAAGAAATCCATATTCAGTTTATAAATCAAGTCCACATTCAGTACATTTGTAGCAGTTTCCTTATAGCCCTGTCCATAGAAAGTATCAAGACCATCACGTGAGCTTACCACATTTTCTGAATTTGTAGGGTCTATCAAAGCAGGATTTGTTTTAATCCATTTTCCGTCAACAATTCCTGCACCCGAGAATGGCTGGGCATCCATCAAATAACGGAATATGTACTCCTCGCCATTATCGCCTCCATTATTTCCAATAGAGCGTTTGTTTTCCAAGCGTCCGCCCAAGTTGATGGATAATTCATGAATCTTACCTAAGGAAATATCCAAGTTAGCGCGGTAATTGTAGCGACGGTATGAGAAATTGGACTTCTCATTATCTCCGAAAGTCTTAAACATACCGTCCTGATCTAACATACCTAACGAAACGAAATAACGTGCAACCTTATTACCTCCCGTAACCGAAATATTATGTTGACTTTGAAGTGCAGCATCTTTCATTATGTAGTCTATCCAGTCGATATCAGGATAAAGAAGAGGCTGGTCATGACTCCTGAAATGCTCCACAACATCATCAGAAAAACGCGGTTTATTGCCATCAGACAAACGCGCATTATTGAACGTATTGGCATACGTATAGGAGTCGGCAAAATCAAGGAACTGAGTAACAGTCTGAACACCCCATGAAGTAGAAGCTGATATCTGAGTCTTACCTGCTTCACCACGTTTAGTCGTTACGAGTATCACGCCGTTTGCACCACGTACACCATATACAGCCGTGGCTGAAGCATCTTTCAGCACGGTGATATCAGCCACTTCATTCGGATCAATCTGCGTAAACGAACGCTCCACCCCGTCTACCAACACCAACGGTGTAGAACCATTCAGAGAGGCTTGACCACGAATAAAGATAGTAGGATCATCAGCACCAGGAAGACCGGAGTACTGCACGGTAGACAATCCCGGTAATTTACCTGAAATAGCATTACCTAAAGAAGCAGAAGGTGACTTTAGCAGTTCTTTGCTGTTAACATTAGAAACAGATCCTGTTACAGTCACCTTTTTCTGTTGTCCATAAGCAATGACAACAACCTCATCCAAGGCTTGCGCATCAGTATCCATCGAAATTTTAAGTATCTTCCTATTCCCGACTTTTACTTCTTGAGTTTTATAGCCAACATAAGAAACAACCAACGTACTTTCAGCAGGAACCGACAATGTAAAATTACCATCCGAATCAGTAATTGTACCACTTGCCGTTCCTTTAATCAAGACAGATACACCAATCATGGTCTCTCCCATTTCATCGGTGATAGAACCTTGCACCTGAATATTCTGTGCAAAAGTTAACTGAGGTATCAAGCAAAGTAAAGCTATGATAAACCACCATTTTAACACCTTCATGTTTTTCATCAGCATCAAAGTAAAGTTATTAAAATTTTGTATTCAAGTTTGTTTTAAAATTGATTAAGCTATCCGATTACAAAAATACATGATTCCGTAATCACACACTGATACTATTTTACCCTATCATTCTATAATAATACAATGATGATAAAAGAACTTGCTCTATTTCTTATTTATATAAATCCGGTAACCGGTCTTCAAAATAAATCTGCGAATCTTCTTTGAATTTCCTGAAATCATCTTCGGCTGGATGACCGGAGAAGGGAGCATAATAATGGTTAGGATTATAGTTCGCATTTCTCCACACCATAACATAAGCCAGTTTTATAGCGGGATTTTTCAAAATGGGCAATAACACTGAAGTGTACCATTCCGGGTTAGTCACTCCTTCTAAGCCAGTCTCGGTCAATGCAGCCAGTTTCTGTTTATTCTTTGCAATATCTGATACTATTTTTAATTTATCTACTGCCAATTTCGGGTTATTCGCCCCATCTGGACGGAAATCCCAATAATTATCCGTTCCCAGAATATCTACATATTTATCGCCGGGATAGCGTTCCAGATACTCTTTCTCAGTAGTAAACTTACAGTCAGGCGAGAAAGCATACAAGAAATTGTGTACTAGCTTTGTATCTTTCAGGTAATCTACCGTGAAACGCCACAAGCAGATAAACTCTTTTTTAGTGCAATGTGCACTTCCCCACCAGAACCAGTCACCATCAAATTCATGAAAAGGCCTGAATATTATAGGAATTAGTTCTCCACCCTTGCCTTTGGCTTCATGAGCCACTTCGGCTATGCGATCCAGATACAACAAATACTGCTGATGTTTTGTGCCACCCGGAAGTATGTGGGCCACTGCTTCAACAGGATTTTTCTCCCAATAAAAGCTACCACCATTTACCGGATTGACACTGTGCCAGCAGATGGTTATCACTCCGCCACGCTCATACGTATCCGTAATGGTTTTCAGCAAATGCTTTCTGCCTTCTTCCAACCTTTTTTCATCTTTTACGGTCAGCTTGTCAAAATCGTCTCCAATCATAGCCGGATGAGACCCGCATACATCTTTTATATCACTGCGATTTTCGCCTACCGACCAGTCATGCCCATAATTGGTTGCATCCTGCTGGCCGAAGAGAATATGCTTTCCTGCCAATTCCGACAGATTCCGATAAAGTGCTTTCGTTTCGGTTGTAGCTTCATTATCTACTAAAGACTGAGCCTTAAGATTCAGCCCCAAGAAAGACGGCAGGCAGATTATTAGTATCAATTTAAGCTTCATAATTTATTCCTCCACCTTTTGCAGTTCCTTTTTCACAATACGCCCCCAGTCTTTCAAATCTTTCTCTGCCCAGTTGCCTTCAGATGAAGCATCAGGATAAAGCATAGAGCAAGTTTCATCTTTATCAGATACCGACCAGCACACCCAGCTGATGCCATGCTTCTGCATCCAATTACGCCAAGCATCCCATTCTTGTCGGTTCACAGGTCCGTCACCGCTGGCTTCCATACCGGCACACTCAGACACAAACAGAGGCAATCCCTTACTTAATGCATAGTCGGCACGCTCCCGTAGATACTGTCCATGGGTAGCAGCGTAGAAATGCAATGTGTACATGATATTCTTATATCCTACTATAGGATTATCTGCAGCCAGATTGACATCCTGATCCCAATGAGGAGTACCTACCAAAATCACATTATCGGTATCTATGGCACGAATGACGCGAATCACCTCTTCCGAATAAGCCTTCACTGTCTCCCAGGAGTCTTCTACCGGTTCATTGAATATCTCATAAATCACATAAGGCGAATCCTTGTAGCGATTGGCCATTTTTATAAAAAACTCCTTTGCCTCTTCTGTATGTATGCCGTGGCTATGCCAGTCGATAATGACATACATATTATTTTTAATAGCCTCATCGGCCACTGCCGTTACACAAGCTATTGCCCTCTCCGGATTATTCAGATATGCTCCATCGGGTTCTACTCCCATTGCTACACGCACTACTGTGCAGTTCCATTCTTGCTTCAACTGTTTCACTACAGATGCATTGTAAAAGCGAGGCCACCAGTTATGCCAGCCAAAACTGATGCCTTGCAAAACGATCTTTTCACCTTTTCCGTTCACAAGGAAAGTTCCCTCTACCGATAATTTACTTTCATCTTTTGCTGTTATGCCGGAAGAGCCACAACCAAACAATACCGAGATTAAGACAACCAGATAAATATACTTCATAAGTTTCATAGCACGACTCCTTATTTTAATTTTTCATTTTCAACCTTAATAATCTCAACTGTTGTATCTGTGGCAAAGACAGAGTTCAAGCCCTGTTCTTCCTGTGCAGGGTCCCCCATATAATCATCTCCTTTTTCCCAATACACGTGTCCGGGAACTTGCCCGGCAAAGCCACCCCACGCCCAAAAGTTACATCCGGCAAAAAGTCCCCCGTTTTCACGGTCCTGCCGAATCAAATCGAATACATAACGATAATATTCATCACGTGCATTAGTGGAAGACTCTTTAGAGAATTTGAAACCATCGCGCGGAAAGCCGAATTCTTCAAGTACAATCGGTTTGTGGTACTTCTTTGCCACCATCATGTGTTCGTCAATATACTTTTTTGTATTTTCTTTAGCCTGCGGAAGAAGTTCCATCAGACTATCTGCCTTTACCCAACCCCAGTTATAAGGCCAGACATGAATATTGAGGTAATCGATGTTCGCATCGGCATGTATCTTTTCGAAGAGAGTAATATCATTCTCGCATCCCCACAAACCTTCGCTACCGGACGATACCATATGATTGGGATCAAGCGATTTAATCAACGAAGCCACATCCGCCATCCATTGGGCGAAAGGTTCTTTGTTATCATCAGAGAAAGCGCGAGGTTCATTGCCTATCTGCCAGGACATAAGTGTAGGATCATCCACATACTTTATCTTATTATACCTATTTGTTCTTGTTACAATATCCTTGACGTAGTTGGCAAACAAAGACTTCGCGCTGTCTGATTGCTGAAACAGTTTCACATACTCCATAAAGGCCGGCCAGCCGTCGACTGCCGGCACCACTGCTTTGCCATGTCCCGACCATTGCAGATACATGGAGTAACCGCCACTCCATTCCCAAGAATTATTCAGATAGAGTACGGCCGTCATATCGCGTTTACGCAACTCATTCATGAAGTAGTCCAGCCCGGCTAAAATAGTATCATTATATACACCGGGTGCCACTTGCAAGGAAGGTTCCACACGGGTTTTCACTCCATTTTCGCCATCGGATCCCACCAATACACGCAGATTATTGATACCAATATTTTTCAAGAAATCCAGTTCTTTGTGCAAGCGTTCGCGATTACCGCCTTCACCTTCAGAGCCAAGGATGGCGCCATACCAAAAATTAGTACCTACGTAGTAATAAGGTTTCCCATCACGAATAAACTGTCCTTTATCGTTTACCTTTATAAACGAGCGTTTCACCTCAGTAGGGCTACACGCTCCGAGAAGCAGCCAAAGGATGGACCAAAAGAAAAAATGTTTCATATTATTAGCATTTAAGTGACAATGCAAAAATAGAGGTTTTCGATAGCGGAAAACGATATTATTTTATCAATTAGTTAGCGTAATGGCATTAAAGTTCAGCGTCATAAAGAATCAGCCATGAAACGTAGCGTTGTCTCATGGCTGGCACTCTTTATTAACTTGTTTTAATGAGGCATTTTAAAGTCCTAACTGCTTTCTCAACCATTCCATCCACTCATCCCATTGCTCCTGGTACCAGTAGTGACCTGTCTCCAGATAGGGATGCAATACCTTCGGAGCCGTGATAGCATTGTAGGCGGCGTACATGGATGTAGGCGGGCAGACTTCATCATTATACCCCCAACTGAACCATCCGGGCACCTTGAGGCAACGGGCAAAGTTGGCAGTATCATAATAACGAATCGTCTGAAGTTCCTTCTCACTCGGAGCTCCATAATAATAAAAGTAATGTGGCCAACCACAGGCACGCTTCTTTATGTACGCTTCATGGTCACACAGTGCCGGATGTACAGCAGCGAAAAAAGTTACGCGAGGATCAAGGGCAGCCGTTATCACAGAGAGTGCACCACCTTGGCTTGAGCCGGTTACCCCTAATGCCTTCCCGTTATATTGGGGCAGAGAGCAAATAAAGTCTACTGCACGCAGAGCACCTACCACTACGCGATTATAGTAGATGTTATCCCGGCTATCTCGCCCAAAGGTCCAGTAATTATTCAGCGCACCGCCGGCAAGGGCATCATAAACAGACTGTTCCATCGTCACCGGGATGCCATGTATGCCGACTTCCAAAGTGATGACTTTTCCGGGAGCCGTATAAGTATCCCCACTATAAGGACGAACACCTGCTCCGGGCACACGCAGCAAAGCGGGGTATTTCCCTTCTTTTTTCGGTACACTAAGTATTCCGTAGAAACGACCGCCCCAAGCTTTTGTCCGGAAACTTACCTGATAAACATTGTCCGTTTCCGTGCAACGCTCCGGAAGCAAGGTCATCACAGGATTCAGAGGGGTCTTTCTTGCATCGATCAGCGTGTTTGCCCAATAGTCCAGAAAATCATCTGGCAGTTGCGTGATGGGTTGCAACTGTTGAGGGTCATAAGCAGCAGTAGCCAGACCTTCATATTTATGGCTTCCTATATGCGCCGTCACTTTACAACGCAGAAAGCCGGGTGTCTTCATGGTAACTTGTACTTTGAGTACTCCATCCTTAAGCACTAACCCTTTCTTGGTTTCAGTGGGATACATTTCGGGACCAAGCTCGTAATCCACCGTCACATCCGGCAAAAGATTCTGTGCTTTCATCACCTGGACTGTAAATGTACATTTTTCATTCGGCCGATAATTCCAATCGGTATGATCGGGAGAAACAATTACGCGGATTTCATTTCCACGTATCTGTGCTGCAACAGCTAAAGCGCACAGCAAGGATATAAAAAGAAGTGTAACCTTTTTCATGGTATAAAACTAAGATTATTCGTTGTATGCAAAAGTACGTGGTTTCTTATAAATAGAATGATACGATATTATCATATTACAATCTTCTTCTTCCGGTAGTTCTCCCTGAATTCTTTCGGCGAGCAATCCTTCTTTCGCTTGAACATCCTGTTGAAATTAGACAGATTATTGAAACCGCAGTCGTAGCAGATCTCAGCTATTGTCCGCGTAGAATCTACCAGCAATCGTGTGGCAAAACCCAGACGAATATCAATGATATAGTCCGAAAGAGTCTTCCCCGTGCGCAAACGGAAGAAGCGGCTGAACGAAACCGGTGTCATTCCTACCATATCCGCCAGCGTATTCAGCCTGATGTCTTCCTGATAATGAGCGGCAATATACTTCTGCACACGCTGCACACGCCGACTATCCGAGAAGGTCTCTATTTTGGCAAACGATGAGCTGGAAAGCACCTTTGCATCATCATATTGAGACAGTTCATACAGAATTCTCAGAAAATGCATCACGGCATAGAATCCTTGTTCCTCAGAGGCCAGCTTGTCCAGCCAGTTATATACCTTCATGATGGCCTGCATCGGAAAGCTGATGCCGCATTGTGCCCTTTCCAGCATGCGGCGGATGCTGTCGAACTGGTTCTTGTTCACAAAATTATTGAAGAACAGGTCGGATGAGAACTGAATAGTGATTTCACGTATTTCCTTTGAGGTGCATTCGTGCTGCTCCCACACGTGCTCCAGTTCCTTGCCGGTAATCAATACCAGGTCATAATCTCCGATAACCTCGGCGGAATCACCTACCACACGACGGACACCGGAAGCATGTTCGGTAAAATTCAGTTCATATTCGACATGGCAGTGTATAGGATAGGTGAATTCTGTCTTCCTACGGTCGGCAATGTAGAAACAATCCCGGTCCGACAAAGGAGTAATCTCCCTCATAATGTAGTTCTGGTTTTCCATGACAATTGGTTAAAATAGTATTATACGACAAATATAGTCATTCTTTTTAAACTTGCAACAGTAACACATCTCCTGCTATAAATACAGGCCTATCGTTCTTCCAGTCTTAATACGAAAGATGCAGCGGGAAGGCTGTCCGCGCCAACAATGAGCGTGGCTTCTCCTGATTCTCCGGTGCTTTGCAGTAATATCTGAGCAAGACCGTTGAAGGCTTTTACCTGATAGGTATGAGCGTTGGTGTCCGCAGGACGTTCCGTACTCTGATAGGCGGGATCGCCATTGCCCACTCCGAGTATGCGCACGGGACCGTTGACCGTAATCGTTAAATCATCGCAAGCTGTAGGGACAAAGCGTTTTTTCTTGTCCTGAAGTTCCACGCGGAAGACAGCCACATCGCGATTGTCAGCCTGGATGACAGAGCGGTCGGCAGTGAGGGAGATACGGGCGGGAGCACCGGTAGTCTCCACTTTACGGGTAAGAATTTTCTTTCCGTTTTTATAGCCTATAGCCTTCACCGTACCGGGTTGATAGATGGCCGTCCAAGAAAGATGACCGTTCTTCGGCATGGGTTTACGACCTAAGTTCTTGCCATTTACAATCAGCTCCACTTCGTCGCAGTTGCTATATGCCCATAAGTCGATATTCTCACCTTCGTGCCCTTGCAGGTTCCAGTGGGGTAGGATGTGTAATATCGGCTCATCCGTCCACCAAGACTTCAAGTACCAGGCTTCGTCCTTGGGAAAGCCGCAATAATCCAGAATGCCGAATTGCGTACCGGTGGCAGGGAACGTCATCGGAGTAGGTTCTCCGCGGTAGTCAAAACCGGTCCAGTAGAAGACTCCGGCAAGATAGGAGCGCTCGTCGTAGAACTTCCAGCCACGGCTGATGCAGTTCAGCAAGCTGTCCGGTCCGTTAGGTTTGCGATTATATGCCATCATATGTCCTTTGTCGTAAGCATCGAAGTAGATGCCGCGTGTACCGCTACCCGTAGTTTCTTCCGAACCGTAGGCACAACGCTGCGGATAATCTTTGCGGTGCTGTTCCACCGGATTCTGAAGAATATAGTTATATCCCGCTACATCGGCCGGAATCAGGATAGTCGGTCCGCTGCTCGAAGCAACAGTCATCAGGCGCGTGGGATCGAAGCGATGGCAGTATTCACGCATGGTTGCTGCAATACGGGTGCCGCTTTCTTCCCACTCGATGCCCCACTCCTCGTTGCCTATACTCCAAAGGATTACGCTGGGATGGTTACGGTCGCGTTCTATCATGCGTTTCAGCAGGCGGGTATGCTCTTCGTTAACACCAACCAGGCGGTTCTCTTCAATGACAAGAATGCCCAGACTATCACAGGCATCGAGCATTTCGGGCGTCATCGGGTTGTGCGAAGAACGGTAGGCATTGCAGCCAAAACTCTTCAGCTGCTTGAGGCGGTAGATTTGCAGGGCATCGGGTATGCCTACACCTACGCCGGGATGATCCTGGTGCATATTTACCCCTTTCAACTTCAAAGGTCGACCGTTCAAGAAGAAACCTCGGTCGGCATCAAAGGCGACGTGGCGGATGCCGGTTACGGTAGTATAAGTGTCCACCAGTTTGTCTTCCTGATAAACTTCCGTAAGCAATGTATATAGATAGGGGGCATCTGTGCTCCAGAGATTGGGGGTGTCCAATTGGAGTTGTCCGGTGGCCAACTGGCGTTCTTTCGGCAGCAAAGCTTTGCCACTTGCCTCGCAACATCCCACTTCTTTGCCTTCAGTATCCTGAAGAATATGGCGAAGGCGATAATCGCCTACCTTCAAGCCAGAGTTCTCTACCGTGGTTTCAATAGTCAGGAGAGCTTTGTCGAAAGGAGCTTCCAGCGTGCTGTATATGAAAGTACCGAAAGGGACTACATGTACGGGAGCTACCTTGTTGAGCCACACATGGCGGTAGATGCCGGCGCCTTCGTAGAACCAGCCTTCTTCGAGGGTAGCATCAGATCGAACGGTAATCAGGTTGTCTTCGCCATAGTTCAGATATTCAGTAATGTCGTAAGTATGCGTGGCATAGCCGCTGGGCTCGCGCCCAAGATAGAAGCCGTTCACCCAAACGCGGGCATCGCGAAAGATTCCGTCAAACTGAAGATAGAGATGCTTACCGAGGTCTTCGTGCGAAACGGTAAAGGTCTTGCGATACCAGCCGACACTGGTTTCAGGGTATTTATAACCCACTGTTTTGTAGCCGTGGCTATGGCTTGCTTCACGAGCGTAAGGCAAATCTACTACCCAGTCGTGCGGCAGATTCACGTTCTTCCAGGTCGCACTCCATTTGGAGGCATCGAACTTAGGCGAGTAAGGGCCTTCATTGTGTATAGAAGTGGCTTTCGTCAGATAATTGAAGTATTCTGTTCCGCAACCGAAGTCCTTTTCGGGAGAGGAAGCGTTGCCGAAGGCGAACTGCCAGTCTTCATCCATCAGGATGCGCTCGCGAACAGATTGTGCCCGCGAGGGAAGCAACACTGCCAGAAGCACTGCACATACTAGAGTCAGTTTTTTCATCATCGTACTGTGAATGTTTCCGTCAGTAAGTCTTTATCGTTGGAGGAAGCACCCACCATTACGATAAACTCGCCTGGTTCTACAACCTTCTTCATCTTTTTGTCATAGAAAGCCAGCTTGTCGGGTGTGATTCTGAAGTTCACCACTTTGCTTTCTCCTGCCTTCAACGACACGCGGGCGAAGTCTTTCAGTTCCTTCACCGGACGGGTGACGCTGCTGAACTTGTCGCGGATATAGAGCTGCACGATTTCCACTCCGTCACGGTCACCGGTATTGGTTACTTTTACACTCACGTCTACTGCACCGTCTGTGCCGATTTCTTTCTGCATCAGCTTCAGGTCACCATATTTATATGTAGTATAAGAAAGACCATAACCGAACGGATAAAGCGGCTTATTTGGTTTGCCCGCCACATAAGGATGGAAGTATTGTGAAGGCTTATGATTGTAAATCATCTGCAACTGGCCCACACTGTGAGGAATAGTGACAGCCAGTTTGGCCGAGGGATTCACTTTGCCGTAAAGTATCTCGGCTACCGCCTGTCCGCCATACATGCCCGGTGCCCAAGCCTCTATAATAGCAGACAGATTCTCTGCCGCCCACACACCAAGCGGACGACCGTTAACCAATATAAGGATGGTTGGCTTGCCCGAAGCAGCCACTTTCTCTATCAGCTCGTTCTGGAGGCCTACAAGGTCGAGGTCGGAGCGGTCGGTGTCCTCGCCATCGGTACGGTCGTTCCAGCGGAAGCGCATCATGTATTCGCCGGCCACTACGATATTGAGGTCGGCAGTGCGGGCACGTGCAGCAGCTTCGAACACCTTCTTCGGGTCCATATTGCGCGGGTCCCAGCCCTGGTCCACAAAGTCAAACTGGGTATCGGGGGAAATCATCTTCAGGCCTTCGAGGATAGTAGTTACGTTTTCATCCTTCGCGGGGGCGCTCCAGTCGCCCAGGATGTTCTGGTCATCGGCGTTGATGCCGGTCACCATTATCCTTTTGTACTTGGAGTGGGATAGAGGAAGCACGCCGTCATTTTTCAGCAACACAATGCCGTTGCGGGCAGCCTCGAGAGCTGTGACACGATGTTCGTCGCAAAGGCGCACCTGCGTGGTGCGGGCTTCATCGGCATAGGGCTGCTCAAAGATGCCAAGACGGAACTTGATGTCGAGGATGCGGCGCACGGATTCGTCTATACGTGACTCGGGAATGCGACCTTCTTTCACCAGCTCCACAACCATCTCATTCCAGTGGATACCGTGCATATGCATATCTATACCGCCCATTATGGATTGGTAAAAGGCTTCTTTCAGATTCTCGGCGGTGGCGTGTAGGTCGTGGATATGCTCAATGTCCATCCAGTCACTCACTACGAAGCCGGGGAATTTCCATTCGCTGCGCAGAACGTCCTGCATCAGCCACTCGTTGCTATGACAGGGGATGCCGTTCAGTTCGTTGTGGGCCGTCATCAGAGACATGGCACCAGCTTTCACTCCTGCTTCGAAAGGCGGGAAGAATACTTCGCGCAAAGTACGTTCGGACAGGTCGGTGGGCGAGCCGTTTGTTCCGTTGATGGGTTCGCTGCCACCTACAAAGTGCTTGATGCAGGCAAGCACATCTTCGCTGCCATTGAGGTTGCCCTGATAACCTTTAACGGATTGCACGCCCAGCAAAGTTACAAGATAAGGATCTTCACCGTAAGTTTCGCCGACCCGTCCCCAACGGGCATCGCGAGCCACTTCCACATTCGGGTTGAAAGTCCAGTGCATGTTCATGGCTCGCATTTCCCTGGCTGTTTGGCGGGCTATCTTGTAAGCCATCAGCGTGTCAAAGGAACAGGCAAGGTTGATATTGGTAGGATAGACCGTATTGTCCGGCGCATTAGCATTGCCGTGTATGGCGTCTATACCAAATATAATAGGTATCTGCAAGCGGCTCTTCATGGCAAGAGATTGCAGATAATTGGCTTCTTCAATGGTAAGCACGTGCAGGAAGGAGCCTATCAGGCCTTCTTCGGTCCACTTCTCTATATCTTTCTCCGTAAATCCGGGGTAAAAAGCGTTGGCTGTATTATTTCTCAGTTCGTCTTCGGTCATCACGGCACTATTCGCCTTGATGTGCTCCACACCGACGAACTGGTTCATCTGACCCACCTTCTCTTCGAGGGTCATCCGTTTCAGCAAGTCTTCCACACGATCCTTCACAGTGGCCGAAGGGTCTTTATATACTTCCTCCCGGCTTCCGCCACAAGAACACAAACAAGCTCCAATTGCCATAGTTGCGATAATTTTCTTCATTCGTTATTCTATATAGTATCACTTTTTCTTCTTATTCATGCTGAGACGATACAGCACAACATCGTGTCCCGGAATAGTTACACTTTTCATCTTCTTCGTATTTCCTTCTTCTTGCCGGGTCCACAGGTTACGGACGTTGTACACTTTAGAATCGAAGTCGGTGAAGCGACGGGCTACATCATCATACAGATTGAACTTTTGCCAGTCGATGGTGTATTCCTTGGGTTCGGTAGTACGGTTAAGGATACAGAAGGCCCAGTCATCATTAACCAAAGGCTTGAACCAAAATTCCAGTCCGTCTTCAGCGGCAAACTTCAAGCCTTGAATGCCGAGGCTGTCTTGGTCGAGAGCGATAACCTCTTTATTTAAAATAATGTCTTTTGTCTCCTGAGACATGTTGCGGATATCATTTCCCAGTATCAGCGGGGCTGCCAGCATGCACCACATGGAGAAGTGTGCCCGGTCTTGATTAACCGTCTGCCCATTGCCCACTTCCAGCATATCAGGGTCGTTCCAGTGTCCGGGACCGGCATACTTGCGCAATCCGTTCTGCATATCGAGTATCTGCATCACACCGTAGGCTGCCCAGCCGGGATGCTGGTCTATGCAGTCGAAACAATTAAAAATATCTCCGGTAGTGCGCCACATATGTCCGGTTTCGGCCGCCCATTCCCAAGGCTTGCTTGTGCCCCATTCGCACATGCTGAACAAGACGGGTCGTCCGGCTGCACGTAGCGCATCCCGCATCAGGTTATATGCGCCTACAGGATTGATATCTTCGCTCTCGCACCAATCATATTTCAGATAATCAATGCCCCATTTCGCATATTGCAAAGCATCCTGATATTCGTGTCCGAAACTCCCGGGACGTCCGCCACAAGTCTTCCGACCGGCATCTGAATAGATGCCTATCTTCAGTCCTTTTGAATGTACGTAATCTGCCAAAGCCTTTATGCCGGAGGGAAACTTCACCGGGTCTGCTTGGATAAAGCCGAGACTGTCCCGTTCACCATGCCAGCAGTCATCCAGATTCAGGTATACATATCCGGCGTCACGCAAGCCGCTTTCAACCATAGCATCGGCCACACCTTTTATAATATTCTCGTCAATGTTACAGGCAAATTTGTTCCAACTGTTCCAGCCCATGGGTGGCGTCAAGGCCAGGTTTTCATACTTTTGAGCAAATAAGGAGGTAAGAGAAAAAGCTGCTAAAACAGCCACTAACATAATTTTTTTCATGGTATTATCTTTCTTTTAAAGTTCAGGTACAAAGATAGCGGACTTGTATGATTTCCGGTTGCATTATTTTATCCAATTATAGTATAATTTGTTTCCGATTACATTTATCATACTTTATATGTTCTTTTCCGATTAAATCACCTACTTTTGTGTTCTCACTTAAACTCAATAGCATGATAAACCCCATTTACTCTCCCGACAGCAGTCGGTACGACAACGGCATGAAGTATCGCCGTTGCGGACGAAGCGGCATATTGCTGCCCGAAATATCATTAGGTTTGTGGCACAACTTTGGCGACGTCAATACTTTCGCCAATTCACAGGCAATGGCACACCACGCTTTCGACAAGGGAATTACCCATTTCGACCTTGCCAACAACTACGGCCCTTCCTACGGTTCAGCAGAAGAAACTTTCGGAATGATCATGAAGAAATCGTTTATGCCTTATCGTGACGAACTGTTCATTTCCACGAAAGCAGGACATGATATGTGGCCCGGTCCTTACGGTGAATGGGGCTCCAGAAAATACTTGATGACCAGCCTAAATCAGAGCCTGAGACGCATGAATCTGGATTATGTGGATATCTTCTATTCACACCGCTATGATCCCAACACTCCGTTGGAAGAGACTCTGCAAACCCTCGTAGATATTGTGCGCCAAGGCAAGGCCTTGTACATAGGTATTTCAAAATATCCAAAAGCAGCTGCTGAATTTGCATACCGTTACCTAGCAGAAAGAGATGTGCATTGCCTGCTTTATCAGGGAAGATATAACATTTTCAATCGTGAACCAGAAGAAGAAGGTATCCTGCAACAAGCAAAGGAAAACGGTACGGGCTTCATTGCTTTCTCTCCTCTGGCACAAGGTTTATTAACGAGCCGTTACCTGAACGGTATTCCCGAAGACTCACGCATTGCTAAAGGTGGTTTCCTGAAAAAAGAAGCATTGACTGACGAAATACTGAGAAAGATAAAAGCCTTGAACGAAGTTGCCATACAACGCGGACAAACTCTTGCTGAAATGGCTCTGGCATGGTTGCTAAAAGATGATATGGTTACCTCAGTCATTATCGGAGCAAGCTCTGTAGCACAGTTAGACGACAATCTGCAAGGTATCAAAAACACGAAATTCACAGCAGAAGAAATAGAAAAGATCAATCAGACATATAATCTGAAATAAGCAGATAATAAAGAACTGCTTTATTACCTACGGGCAGATAATCCGTTCCCATTAAGAGTCCACGAGCGTTTCCACGGAAGGGAACGCTCGTTTCCTGCGGCAGGACACGCCAGCACCTTAGTTTCCAACAACATACAAGCCTATATCTCATCGAAAAAAGCGTTTTTTCCTATAACTTTCTTCCCCGAAAATACAATTTTAACATACCCCTTTCCGAACCTTTTATTTTTTATCTTGTTCATGTACCAAAAGCCTGAGGTACCAGGGCAGGATTTTTATATTTAACCTAAACATTATAAAAGTATGAAGAAATTAATTCCCCTATTATTGGTGGTCTTGACTTTCGCAGCTTGCGAAAAAGACCCTGACACGGATAAGCTGGACAACAAATATCTGGTTTATACCAACTATGACACGAAAGCTGACTTCAAAGCTTTCCAAACGTACTACATGCCGGATAGCATTCTTATCATCGGCGATAAAAAAGAGGCCGAATACTGGAAAGATGAAAGTGCTCAGGAAATTCTACAAGCCTATGCTACCAACATGAATAATCGTGGCTTTGTCCGCGTAGACGACCGTGAAGAAGCTAACCTTGGTTTACAGGTCAGCTACATCAAGAGCACTTACTACTTTAATGATTACGGACGTCCCGAATGGTGGTGGAACTATCCTGGTTATTGGGATGCACCTTACTGGGGTAACTGGGGCGGATGGTACTATCCGTATGCTGTAACTTATACTTATAGCACAGGTTCATTCATTACCGAGCTCCTTAATCTGGAAGCTACACAGGGTGAAAAAGAGAAACTGCCCGTACTCTGGACAAGCTATATGAGCGGATTGCTTAGCGGTTCTACATCTGTAAATACTAAACTGGCTATTGAAGGTGTAAACCAAGCTTATGCTCAATCTTCATATCTGACTAATAAATAATTAGTAGTAAGTAGTTAAGTCGTTTAAAACAATAACAAGTATGAAAACAATAAAATATATTTCAATGAGAGTACTGGCGGTTGCCGCTCTGGCTCTTGTCTTCGCCATGCCGGCAAAGGCACAATTGACCGATAACGGTTATGCTAATATCGATTGGCAATTCAACTTCCCCCTGAGCAACCATTTCGCTGATAAAGCCAGCGGATGGGGTATGAGTTTTGAAGGTGGTTACTACGTAACTCCGAACATTGCTCTCGGTGCTTTCCTTGCTTACCATAGCAACCACGAATATTTCGGACGCCAGACACTTCCAGTAGGTGAAGGCGGTAGCATCAATACCGACCAACAGCACACACTGTTCCAGTTGCCTTTCGGTCTGGCAGGTCGTTATACCTTCGACCGCGGTAGCGCTTTCCAGCCTTATGTTGGGCTGAAGGTAGGTCCTCAGTACGCTGAAATGAAATCAACTTTCAATGTTTACGAAGCCAACAAGAGTACTTGGGGTTTCTATGTATCACCAGAAATTGGACTCAACATTTACCCATGGGCTTATGGTCCGGGGTTGCACATTGCCGCTTACTATAGCTATGGCACGAACAAGGGCGACCTGTTCACTTATAGTGTAGACGGTTTAAGCAATTTCGGTCTGCGTCTGGGTATTGCATTCTAACATAATTTGCATTGCAACACAGATAAGTTTGACTGGTATTAATTGATTGTTTCAAGACGTGAAAAAGGGAGTAACCGGCCGCGTGAGCGGGGGGCTATTCCCTTCTTCTATTATTATAGCTATTTTAACGCCTGATACATCACCTCCTGTATTCGTGTACGAATATCCATCTTCATCAGTTTCGTATTCCATACATCCGGATAGATACGATTGCAAAGGAAAACGTAAACCAGCCCATTCGTCGGATCAACCCAGGCACAAGTACCTGTAAATCCGGTATGCCCATAAACAGTAGCAGGCGCAGCCATAGCACAAGGACTCTTTGCCGGATTCTGTCGGTCAGGTTTATCGAAGCCCAGACCACGACGACTGATGCGGGATACAGTAGTAGTAAATACACGGCAAGTTTCCGGACTTAAATAACGCTTACCATCCAACTCTCCCCCATTCAACAACATTTGATAAATCTGAGCCACTTCCGTTGCATTGGAGAACAGACCGGCATTCCCTGATACACCGCCTTGAAAAGCTGCCGACTCATCATGCACGAAGCCTTGAAGAACGGTTTTCCGCAAGAATAGATCCACCGAAGAAGGTATAATTTCTGCTTTCGGTATAGGAGTATGCTTACCAGATACAATGCCTGCATATGCTGTTCCCGCCGTAGCTGCACCTTTTAATGGCAAATATCCCGTACGTTTCAACCCCATTGGAGCATAAAACTCCTGTTCCAGGAAAGCATCCATCGACATGCCCGTACGCGCCTCAACCAACTGCTGCAACAGGATGAAACCTACACAGCTATACCGATAACGGCGATCGCGCAACGGTGCCTTCACAATCGTTTGTTGATAGACTTCTTTAAAGGAACGATTCAGCCATAAGCTATCGGCAACTTGCAAGGTATGCTCTGCCGTCCGCACTTTAGAAGTCAACCCTTTCTGGAACTTAAATTTCGGATTAGCCTAGGTACGAACACCTATCTGCACAGAATGTGCAGCATCCGGTTTTGCTTTGAAAAGAGTTCCTCCATAGCTCTCTTTATCGATAGCTTCCTGATAAAACAACAATGTAGAAGGTAATCCGGATTCATGCAACAACAACTGGCGGACTGTGATATCTTTTTTATCCGTATCTTGCAACCAGGGCAGATAGTCTGACACACGATCGGTAAGATTCAAACGTCCTTTGTCATACAGCTTCATAACAGCGAGCAATGTTGCCGTAGTCTTTGTCAGCGAAGCCAAATCATAAACATCCGTCGAAGATACCGATAAAGTAGCGCCAGGAATATTGGTAGCAGAAAGCTTATTGACAGAAGCACCCGTAGCCCCCGGCCAGGTATGTGTTCCGAAAGCTTTATTATACATTTCTTTTCCATCTTTCAATATCACAATCTGACAACCGGGATAAGCTCCTTCTTTAATGCCTTCTTTCGCTATTTCGTCAATGCGAGTCAACAGGCGGGAGTTCATCCCATGTTCATCGGGTACAAAGTGAAGCGGTGTTTTCGGAGTAATAGTCCGTCCATCCCCCGTAGCAAACAAGTCACTGACACTTGCCGAAAGGCGTCCGTTTGCCGTTGCACCGGCATACAGTATTCTGGCTACCTGACACTGTACGTCATCATTCGATGAATGTGCAAGTACCACAGCATTAGCAGCCGATACTGCACGACGTATCTGCAACATTTGCTTACCGGGTATAAAAAGCAGATAAGCTGTTGGAATATCAGGAACAAATTCCCCAAAGAAGGTCTGATAAGGCGCCAAGCGATGTTCCGTCACACAAACAAGAATACGTTTATACTGTGACAGTGAATCACGCAACTGCTTACGTGCAGCCACCGGCAACTCTTTCTTCAATTGAAAGACAGCAGGTACTCCTTTTGAACCGACAGGATTAATGAATTCGGAAAGCTCCTTCAGGAACGGTTGTATTTCTTTTGCATCACCTACATTGAGCACAGCTACTTCCCGGGTATCTGCATCCAACGGAAGCAAATCGTTTTTATTCTTCAGTACGGTAATCGCCTCCTGGTTCAGACGCCGTATCAAATCACGGGTGTGCGCCGTATTAATACGATTACTTAACCCCGAAAGGCGAACAAAAGGTTTCTTTGATAGCCCGAGAGCATATTTATAAGTAAGTACCTTCCGGCACTTTGCCTCAACCTCTGCCTCCGTCAGTTCACCGTTTTTCACAGCATCCAGTATAGCATCCACTTCTTCTTTAATCCGCCGGGGCACAAGCAACAAATCATGTCCCGCTTTCAATGCCTGCAGACAAATACTCGTGTTATTGGCAGAAACACCTTTCATAGCCAGGGCATCCGTAAATACCAATCCTTGGAACTTCATCTCCTGTGTCAGCAAATCATGCACTACACTACGGGAAAGTGAAGAAGGCACCCCTCGTTTCGATTCAAGTACCGGCACCTCCAAATGTCCCACCATCATACCGGACAACCCAGCCTGAATGGCTTTCTTAAACGGATATAACTCCACACTATCCAAACGTGCACGGGAAAAGGTCAGCTTCGGCAATGAATGATGCGAGTCCACATCCGTATCTCCATGACCGGGAAAATGTTTGCTCACGGAAAGCACGCCACCGTCTTCCAGACCACGGGCATAGGCTATTACTTTATCGGCCACATTAGCAGGACTTTCCCCAAACGAACGGGTATTGATAACCGGATTCTTCGGGTTGATATTCACATCCGCCACCGGAGCAAAGTTAACCTGCACACCGAGTTCCCGACATTGCCGGGCCATCTCACGACCATATTCATAGAGCAAACTGTCGTTTTGTATGCAGCCCAGAATCATATTTCGGGGAAATACCGGCGTACCTCGCAAGCGCATGGAAAGTCCCCATTCACCATCAAAGGTTATCATCAACGGAACATCTGCCATCTTTTGTGCTTCATTGGTCAGTATCGCCTGATTTTCCATCAATCCACCGGAAAAGAGCAGACCGCCCACTTTGTAGTCATCCACAACTTTACGTAGCAAATCCCGATTTGCCTTATCTTGCTGAGGAGCAATGGTATAAATGAATAATTGTCCGATACGTTCTTTCAGATTCATCCTGTTGAGTACCGAATCTACCCACTGTCGGCATCGTTCATCATTGGAAACAGATCGTATCATAATAGGTTCAACAGGAGGTACAGGAGATTGTGGTGCCGGCAGATGGTGCGCCTGAGCATCAAAGCGGACACAACAACTGCATATCATCAAAAAGAGTAGGAATAGTTTTTTCATCATCATTTATGCATTAAGGTTACCAAAGTTATAGTATTTCGAACACAAAGACACGGAAAATACAGAGTTTTTTGGACTAATTAGTAAAAAACGCTGTATTTCCCGTGTCTCCAGTATTTCTATGTCCAGACTATTTCAGGCTTTTATAAATCGCTTCTTGTATATTTGTACGGATATTCATCTCAGTCAGTTTTGTATTCCACACATTGGGGCACAGACGGTTGCTGAGGAAAACATACACCGTTCCATGTTCAGGATCCACCCAGGCACAGGTACCCGTAAAACCGGTATGTCCGTAAACGGTATTGGTAGCCGAAGGAGCACAAGGACTGTTCTTCAAATCCTTCAAGTTAGGCTTGTCAAAACCCAATCCTCTGCGACTGACGGCGGAGGTCTCCGTAGTGAACAAACGGCAAGTCGCCTCACTCAAATAACGTTTACCGTTCCATTCTCCCCCATTTAGCATCATCTGGTATATCTTCGCAACTTCCGTAGCTGTAGAGAACAAACCTGCATTACCAGAAATACCACCCATACAAGCGGCAGTCTCATCGTGCACATAGCCGCATAAATCCTGACGGCGCAGGAAATCATTTGCGGCCGTAGGCATAATCTCTTGTTTGGAGTACCTTAATAAGGGCAGATACATGGTACGTTGCAACCCCATAGGTGCATAAAACTCTTTAGCCAAATAAAGGTCCATTGGCAACTTAACTATAGCCTCCACCACCTGCTGCAACAGGATAAAGCCAAGATCACTGTACACATACCGCTTGCTGTCCATATCACACCGGGCAATCTTTTGCAAGATGGTATTCTTGAAACTCTTGTTCAGCCACATTTTGTCAGCTACATGCAAGTTGTAAGTAGATAATTCTTTTTCAGCTACCAAACCTTTCTTAAACTTGAAGTTTGAACAATAATAGCTATGTTCACTGACCTGCGTGCGATGCCACTCATCCACCCAACTTTGAGCATACGGGCCATGCACCGAGTTCGGATCGATGGCCTCCAGATAAAAACGAATATAAGGAGGCAGCCCGGACTCATGAAGAAGCAAATCCTTTATTGTAATATTCTTCTTATTAGTATTCCGCAAGAACGGCAAATACTGGGACGCTTTATCCGTCAGCTTCAACTTACCCGTATCATAAAGTTTCATCACGGCAAGCAGTGTTGCAGTAGTCTTCGTCAAAGAAGCAAGGTCGAACATATCTGTAGGGCGTACAGCAGTGGTGTCTTTATCAGAATGAGTACCGAAACACTTATCATATACCGTCTGACCATCTTTCAACACCAGCACTTGACAACCTGGATAGGCTCCGGCAGCCAATCCGCCCTTGACAATCGCATCGATACGATGCAACTCATTAGACTTCATTCCCAAATCTTCAGGAATAATACGTCCCGGTTTCATCCCCGGAGTAATCATACTTCCCTCACCGGCCTGATAGAGGTTACCGATACTCATGGAAAGCTTTCCCTGAGCAGGGACTTTAGCAAACATCACACCCGCTACATATTGCTGAATATCCGCTTCCGACGAATGTCCCAACACCACAGCACTGGCCTGATTCAAAGCCGGAACCAAAGGTTGCATTGCACGATAGGACGTAAAGAAAGCATATACGATGGGGGCGGGCAAATTCAATCCTGCCAGAAAATCGGCATAAGCAAGTGCATCTGTATCTTTACCTGATATGCTGATTACAACCCGACGATAATTCGCCAGTTTGCGTGCCAATTCACGGCGCTCATCTCCACTCATCTCCCTCGTCAAATGAAAACACTCAACAGGAACAGGTGATAAATTCTTCATTTCAGCAATGAAGATGCTGTCTTTACCTTCGACTACACTCAGCAGTGCAATCGGAGTGTAGTCAACAGGTGTCAACGGTAATACTCCAAAATGATTACCCAGAACCGTAACAGCAGCCTGGCGAAGTCGCGTTACCAGTGCTTTGGCTTCGTCCGTATGGATACGATAACTCATTCCGCTAACCTGCAACTGCGGGCGCGGCTGACGTAAACCTAACAGATATTTATAAGTAAGTATCTTACGGCATTTCTCTTCCACAACCTTCTCCGAAAGAACACCGTCTTTCACCGCATTCAGTACCTCCTGCACAGCATTTTCAGTATTATACTGCACCAGCACCATATCATTTCCTGCAAGCAAGGCCTTTGTAGTAACCTGGGGCACAGATGAAACTCCCTTCATATCCAATGCATCCGTAAACACCAGCCCCTGGAATCCCATTTCATTTTTCAATAATCCGGTCACCACATTTCCGGAAAGTGAAGAAGCCGTGATAGCATCCGGTTCCAGCACAGGTACCTGCAGATGACCAACCATCACCCCACCCAAGCCGGCACGTATCATTTCTTTGAAAGGATACAGTTCCACACTATCCAGGCGTTCGCGGTTATAATATAGTGACGGTAATCCTTTATGCGAGTCCACATCCGTATCCCCGTGTCCGGGGAAGTGTTTGCTCACGGACAACACACCGCCACTCTCCAGTCCACGACTATAAGCGACCACCTTTTCAGCCACCTTCTTCGGGTCTTCCCCGAAAGAGCGTACATGGATTACCGGATTCAGAGGATTGGTATTGACATCCGCATCCGGTGCAAAATTCACATGAACACCCAGCTCACGAAATTCCCGTGCCACTTCACGCCCGTATTCATAAATCAGATGGTTGTCTTCAATACAGCCAAGTGCAGCATTCTTCGGGAAATAAGGCGTACCTTCCAGGCGCATAGAGAGTCCCCATTCACCATCGAAAGTAATCATAACGGGAACTTTAGAATTCTTCTGGGCAATATTCGTCAGTATAGCCTGCTCTTCCGGTGTACCTTCGGCAAACAGCAGACCTCCTATCTTATATTTCTTAACCAGATCGCGTATCTGTTTCTTCTTCTGTTTATCTACTTTGGCAGGAAAGGTGGTAACAATCAACTGCCCTACTTTTTCCTGCAGGTTCAAACCGGAATATACAGAATCTACCCACTGTTTGCAACGGGCATCTGCCGCTGAGGGGAGAAAAGGCGCTTCTTCCTGAGCATGAAGCAATCCTGTGCCACCCCACAAAAGGGCAGCAAACAATAAGAGAATAGGTCTCTTCATTTTTTACTATTTATTACTTAGATGATTGGGATATTTATTCTTCCGCAAGTGTTAGTTTCAACATACCAACGTAAATTCCACTTTTTCCGGTATGCATCACAGGTACATTCTGACCATCTTTATTCAAATAAACAGCCGGTTCTTTCATAAAGGAATGAGTATGTCCACCCAGAATGGCATCGATATGATTCGTTTTCTGTGCCAGTTCTTCGTCACAAGGAGTATTTTTAAGTTGATAACCGAGGTGTGACAAGCAAATGACCACATCACAACCTTCCTCATTCTTCAGCAAATCTGCCATTTTCTGTGCTACTTCTATCGGATCATTATAAACCACACCTTCACATTTATCAGCCTGCACCAAGCCTTCCATCTTCGGAGCAAGACCGAATACACCTATCTTCAACCCATTGCGGTTAAAGGTAGTATAGGGTTTCACCAAGCCTTCCAGCACCGTACCTGTTACATCATAGTTGGAACATACCACCGGGAAGTTCGCCATGCGGAACAGACGTGCCATATTTTCCAGACCGAAATCAAATTCATGATTACCTATCGTCATGGCATCATAGCCCATAAGATTCATCATTTTGACTTCAACTTCTCCCTGAAACAAATTGTAGTAAGGAGTTCCTTGGGAAATGTCTCCGCAATCAAATAGCAACAGGTTGGGGTTTATTTTACGCGCTTCCTTAATAAAGGTAGCCCGGCGCACCGTTCCACCCATACCGGCATAGCGGTCAGCAGCATTCACAGCAATGGGTTCAATACGACTGTGCGTATCACTTGTTTGCAGAATCACCAGTTGTTTGGTTTTCTGGGCAGAGTCAGGAGCTACCAGGCAGAGAGGCTCTACAGGTATCTCTTTGGTCGATTGCTGTGCAGATACCGGAAATAGGCAGCAAACTGCCATCAATAAAAGAATATATCGTTTCATGATTTATGATTTATAATTTATGATTATGCTCTTGCGAAGCTGGATTACTCATCTTTCACAGTTATCCTGCCTTCCATACGGGAAGTAATCTTCTTTCCGGTAGCAGTCTGTTGTTCCACATAGTCCATAAACAAACCACGCAAAGTAGCCCCATCCGGACATTCACGTTTCTCAGCTTGCGGCAGGGCAGTCATACCATCGTTTCCGTCTGCCAGGTAATCAATGGTAGCAATTGTATAGAGCTGTTCATCCTCTATCGGACGGCCTGCAACCGTACCTTCCAATAGTTTTCCGTCTTTCGTTATCACAAGCTGCATCCCACTGACACCTTGACCGTGACATGCTGCAATATTATTGAACAATTCTTTCAAATAAACACCTTTCATGGTTAATACACAAAGAGAATTTTCGAAAGGCAATATCTCATAAATATTTTCGCAGGTAATAGGACCTTCAGTCAATACATTACGCAAGCCACCCATATTTATTAATCCCATGTCGGCAGGCTTACCCAATACTTGTCCGGCTGCATTACGTAGAACATCCGCTACCAGATTAGAAAGCAGACTTTCGGGCGCTCCTTTGTCCATGCTCACTTCTGCAGTACCTACCACACGGAGCATGATACTGTCAACCTTTGCCTTATAGGGAGCAAGCAATGCCATCGCTTCAGCATCAGGATTTACATCCCAGGTAGAGTCAATCGCTACCATCGTACCCTCCGTCTTCGTCACCTTATATGCAGGATGACAAGAGCTTAGCAAGAATACAGCTACCCAAAGTACGCCGAGGATAAATTTCAAAGTCATTCTTTTCATTTCGTTTGTTTTTTTAAATTGCTACAAATATAACGAATTGTCCTTTTCATCATGCCCCGACGGAAGAAAAAAAGAAGGTTCTTCTTCATTTTCAGGCACATTTTTAAAATTCCGGACAGTTGTGGTATATTTCATCACCGAATATCTCCAAACAGATAATAAAGCAGCTGAACTTACGTTATTTATCAGGCTAATATATCTATATTTAAAGCCCGGAAGTTATATAAAGACAGATAAGCACATGGGAATAAGCACAGTAACCGATCAGAACTGGCACATAGTCCGCTACTCGGCAGAAGAAAAAGAATGCTGGGACCGTTTCGTGCGCCGCTCCAAAAACGGTACATTCCTATTGCAACGCGACTATATGGGCTATCATGCCGAACGCTTCCAAGATTGTTCCCTGCTGATTTACTGTAATCAGAAATTAACGGCCTTGCTCCCCGGCAACCTTTCCGGTGATTGCTTTTATTCCCATCAGGGACTGACTTATGGGGGAATACTCCTCTCCGCCTCTATCACCTTAGCGCAAGCAGAAAGTGCCTTCTGCACCGCCCTGAATTATTTACATACGGAGTGCGGTGTACAATCACTGGTTTACCGGGCTATTCCGCACATTTACCACCGCTATCCGGCGGAAGAAGATTTATATATCCTCGTTCGCCTGGGCGCACAACTTACAGCACGTAGCATCTCATCCGTAATTCCACTGGACGACCGTCTGCCTTTCCGCACCCTGCGCCGTCGCCAATTAAAAAAGGCACAGGCCTGTGCACTGACAATCACAGAAGACGAGGACTTCGCCTCTTTCTGGTCAATATTGGAAGAAAACCTACATGAACGATATTGTGTTGCCCCGGTACATTCACTGGAAGAAATCACCCGACTGCACAAAAACTTTCCCCGTCAGATTTCCCTTTTCCGGGTATGCGACGGAACTGAAACACTGGGCGGCTGCGTAGTATATGAAACCGACGAAGTGGCCCACGTACAATACATCGCCGCTTCTATACAAGGAAAGAAATGCGGAGCACTCGACCTGCTTTTCCACCAACTGATATACACCCGCTACGGACAAAAGCGTTACTTCGACTTCGGCATTTCCACCGAACAAGGCGGACAAATATTGAATGAAGGATTACTTTTCCAGAAGGAAGGTTTCGGTGCAAGAGCAATCATGTATGACGTTTACGAATTGAAATTATGATAAAGTATTTAGACCTGCAAAAAATCAATGCTTCCTTTGAGCCTGAACTGTCGGATGCCTTACTACGTGTTTCCCATTCGGGATGGTACCTGTATGGAGAGGCGACGGCCCGTTTTGAACAAGAATTCGCAGCCTACTGCGGTACAGTTCATTGTGTGAGTACAGGAAATGGTCTGGATGCTCTTACATTAATATTTCTTGCTTACCGTGAATTGGGAGTAATGGATGCCGGAGATGAAATAATCGTCCCTGCCAATACATACATCGCAACCATACTCTCTATCATCCGTGCCGGACTGAAACCGGTGCTTTGTGAACCTGCCTTTGAAACATGCAACATAGACATCACCTATGCTGAATCGCTGATTACCCCTCGTACACGTGCCATATTACCAGTTCATCTATATGGACGTTTAGCCGATATGCAAGGAATATACGATCTGGCTACCCGCTACGGACTAAAAATCATAGAAGATGCCGCACAGGCACATGGTGCCATCTGGAACAAAGGCTTACCGGGAAAAGAAAGCCCAGCCTTGCGAGCCGGTAATTTAAGTGATGCCGCAGCCTTCAGCTTCTATCCGGCCAAAAACCTGGGTGCCTTGGGAGACGGTGGTGCCATAACCACCCATGATGCCGAACTTGCCATCACCGCACGTTCCATTGCCAATTACGGTTCTACAGAAAAATATGTTCATCTGTACCAAGGCATGAACAGCCGATTGGACGAATTACAGGCGGCGGTTCTTTCCATAAAGTTATCCCGCTTAGATAAAGATAATGCCCGAAGGAGGGAGATAGCACAATCCTATAAAGAAAATATTGACTGGCAACGCTTGGGATTACAAAATACTGTCCATACGGATCATATTGATGAAGCCAATGTCTTCCACATCTTTCCCGTCTTTTCTCCCCGCCGGAATGAATTGCAACGTTATCTGACCCAATGCGGTATTTCGACTCAGATTCATTATCCCATTCCACCTCATCGCCAGGAAGCGTTGAAAAAGGAATATGGAATGCAACAACTCCCCATTACAGAACGTATCCATAATGAAGAGTTAAGTCTCCCCATCTCTCCATTACTCACGAATGAAGAGACAGAGCATATAATAAACCGCATCAACACCTTTATTTAAAAAGTCAGTACCTTATAATATGAAGACTTCGGTAACAGGTTCTCATCAAACAGAAGCGGATAATTACGCTGACGATTCCCCCAACGACGATCCAGCCATGAATCGCCATCATACACATTCCAGAAAGTAACGTTACTAATCACATGCTTATAATCACGCATCACCCGGAACAACATATCATACTGGGCCACTTGCGCTGCATCCGCCTCAGGAGTCAGTTCCAACTTCTTTCCCTCCTGATTTACACTGAGCTGTCCGCCTTGTTCCCGGGTGTTGATACGAACATCCAATTCAGTAATATGAATATTATCAACCACTTGTGAATAAAGTTCGAGAGCCTTTCTGAACTCATCTTCCGTAGGAGAAAGAATATTGTAGTGTCCTTGCATTCCAATACCGGAAATGGGTACTCCTTCGGCCTTCATACTCTTAACCATATTATAGATACGATCGCGCTTAGCAGGATTCGTTTCGTTGTAATCATTATAAAAAAGTAATGCTTTAGGGTCCGCTTCATGAGCATACTCAAAAGCCTTTTTAATAAACTCATCACCTGCAATCTTGTAATAGAGAGACTGACGGTAAGGAATCTCCGCTTTTGCATCATCTGTCATTGCTTCGTTCACCACATCCCACGCATAAACAACATCTTTATAACGATTGACGATAGTGTGAATATGAGTTCTCATTCTCTCAAACAACACTTCCTTTGAAACCAAATCACCTTTTTCATCATGAAACATCCAGCCTCCGGTCTGAGCATGCCAAACCAGGCAATGTCCCCGAAGTCCAATCTTATTGGCACGCGCGAAGTTAGCAATCTTATCGGCATTTTCCCAGTTCCATTTTCCCTCTGCAGGCTGTGTGGGCTGAGGTTTCATATCATTCTCCGCAGTGATACTGTTGAAGTTAGAAGTAATCAACGCTATCTGTTGAGGTGAATTAAAATTCGCCATATTCACCGCGCATCCTATAGTGAAATAATCAGTATATGCATCCTTTAGATTATTCACTTGAATATCATTGGCAGAAGTAGCATGCAAACCTATCAGACAACCGGTAAAGCCACCGGCAACATTGGTTGAAAGAATATCACCGGACACGGTGTTACCCAGCAACACGAAATTATTCCCATCCAGCGAATAACTAAAGTCATAATTATCCCCTACACCTTTCACCTGCAACTGAATTGGATTCTTCACATCCACCTTTGCACTTGCAAGCAGGCGGGTATTGCCTTTTTCAGTTTTCGCCAGCACTATATGGAAATCTTTATCTTGCTTCATCAGACCGAAAACATAATTAAAACTCTCACTCTGCACGCAAGTGATACCTGCCAGATCTTTCTCCGTTTTCGGAGTATAGTCCAAGGTAGTAGTAAATGAGAAGTTATTGTGCTGCTGTCTGTAGAAAAGCGTCGAGGTTGGTTTCACTTCTTTTATGTTTACCGGGAACGGGGTGATTTGTAATCCTCCATCCTTCAGTACTGAAATAAATTCTTCACGAGGACCTCTCAAACCAATCCAGCGGTAATCCAGTTGCGGAGATGTGAAATTTTCGGTAAACGTAAAATTACCGTTGGGGAAATAGCCGTCTTTTCCGGTTTTATTTTCAACACCTGCAGGAGTCTTCAGCTTTGGCTCCATCGGGATAAGTCCGTTTTCAAAGACCGGAAATTCACCCGACCAGTCTACCGGTAAGATAAATGTCTCCCGACCGATATTCACTCTCCCCTTTTCATTGGGACGGATAGCCAGAAAAACACCATAGTACTTGCCATCAGGTCCCTCTACCAAATCGGCATGTCCTGCCCAATCTACCCTGTTCTTCCGGTTATGATCCAGATATCTCTGACTCAGGATAGGATTACTCGGAGCCGGGATAAAAGGACCTTTCGGATTATCACTCACAAAGATAACTTCACTATGCCAGCCGCCCGTACCACCTTCGGCACACATCAGATAGTAGCGTCCGTCTTTCTTATAGATATGGGGAGCCTCAATCCAGATAGGCTTCTTGGATAAATCCACACCCCCGTTTACAATAACCTGATCCGTACCGGGAATCACCTGGTCGTTCTCTACATCATACTCCCAGATTTTGATAACGCGGTGTCCGTTATAGAGTTCTTCGCTTTTCTCCGGTCCATCGTTATGAACCACGTATGCCTTACCATTGTCATCAAAGAAAATAGACGGGTCAATTCCGTTAAACTTCAATCTAATAGGGTCGCTCCACCCTTTGAAAGGATCTTTCGATTTTACTACGATATTTCCAAAATCACCGGCAAACTGGGTGGTAATCATATAGAAAGTATCATTATTGGGATTATACTTGATAGCCGGAGCATACACACCCGCACTAATACCCGTATCCTGTACTTTCAACTGTGAAGTACGGTCCAATACATGACCGACCTGCGTCCAGTTCACCAAATCTTTCGAGTGGAAGATAGGCACACCGGGAAACATGGCAAACGATGAACACACCAGAAAGTAGTCATCCCCTTTCCTTGTTATGGACGGATCGGGATAGCAACCCTGCAGGATAGGGTTATAGAACTCACCGGACGACAGAGGATTCTCACTGTACACCCGGTCATTACCCTGATAAACCACCTTCGAGAATACCGGAGCACCCTTCATCTTTTTACCTTTAGCTCCCTGGCTAAATCCTGTTACTGAAAACATTGCCATACAAAATGACAACAAAATGATGCGCTTCCCCACAGAAAGCGTCGATTTCATCTTTCTCATTTCTATTTAAATTATCGATTTATAATTATGAATCGCTTTATTTCTTATCGCTGATACGGAAATAGTCAAAATCCACATATCCTCCGGCTGCTTTCGTTGCATAGTTGAAAAGTCCGAAACGATACCCCATAAAGTGTGGGAGAGTATAGGCCATTTTAAGCTGACTGCCTATTTTAATCCACTTCTTGCCATCCAGGCTATAGTAGAAACTGGCTATATCTTTCATATCCGTAAAGTCACATTCAGCTTTCAGGAATATCACTGTCTGGTTCAGTGGCAGACTTTCCACCTCTTCCGGCTTATCAGTCTGCGCACTTACCATTACAATCTTCTTTACCCCGTTTTCATACTTCACACCTACGAACCCATATTTTTTCTGAAGAAGTACAAGACCTGCAAAATCTCCCTCTTTCATATTAGATACATCCACAGAAGTGGTTCCCGAACATACCGGACCAACTGTTCGCTGCGTCAATGTATTTCGTGCAGACAGGAAATCAGCATCCACCCGTCCGGTTTTAAGGCGCAGATACCCTTTTCGTTCACTAACTGACCAAAGAGAATTATCCGGATTGTGATTCCACTGCCAAACCAGTGGTAAAGCCGTATCTTTCTTCTTGCGTGTAAACTCATCCGAAGCCACGATGCCCGGTATCAATCCCTTACTTGCCGGAAGTTCCAACCTCTCCGGTACTTTCCCGTCTATACCAAGAACCGGCCAACCTTCTTCCCACTTCACCGGAACAAGATAAGGAATACGACCTACCGCACCATTATCACGGAAAAGATAAGCAAACCATCTGCCATCAGGCGTATCTATCAAACCTCCCTGTGCAACACCTTTATCCTGCAAGGCCACCCTGCCTTCCCAAGGCCCATTTATATGATCGGCGCGATGAATAACCACCGTGCGCATTCCACCTTTGGGCCAGGTGATGTTAAACAGGTAATACTTTCCATTCACCTTAAACAACTGTGAGCCTTCGGCCGGCAAACCGACATTATCCCCTGACGGAGCGCTGGCATTCTCTATGAAAATACGTTCGGTCCCTTCCTTGATGCCGGACAAATCGGGTTTCAACTCAGCTATCCGCAGTTTACCACCACCCCAGATTATATAAATACGCCCATCATCGTCAAAGAAAACCGTATGATCATGATAAGAGGGAGTAAACGTGATTGTTTTCCAAGGACCTTTTTCTATATCTTCCGTAGCATATATATAGGTCTTCCCGGTAGTGCTTGAGAATGTCGATACATAATACATATTATTATGATAGCGAATACAGCTTGCCCATGTTCCGCTTCCATAAGCATTTTTTCCATTATTCAGGTTCAGTACATCTACATCAGCCAGAATATCATAGCAGTAATTCACCAACTCCCAGTTCACAAGATCTTTTGACCTCATAATGGGGACTCCCGGAGCCATGTGCATGGTCGTACTACTCATATAGTAAGTATCTCCCACCCTGATTATCGACATATCGGGTACATCGGCATAAATCACCGGATTTCCGGCCGTGCTTCCCTGGCCCAAAGCTGTGCAACTATATAGGATGGTTGCCAGCAAGAAAAGATAAAAACGTTTTTGCATACTATTTCTCTTTTGATATTTCTTTGCTTGTTTCTTTCGCAGGGAAATCTCCCCCGCAGCAAATATACAGTATAGATATCAAAAGGTACCTACAGTTATTTTACACAAACTTTCGCTGATATTACATCTTTCGCAGTAACATTTCATTTTCTTTCACTCATGTTACATCAAAAGGGTACAGAAGGTATTCAAGGACAAATACAGGCTATAAAAAGAAGAAAAGGCAGAAGGTAATTGTTTCACTATCTGAAATAAAAAGTTTCAAGGCATGAAACAAGTTATTTCTCGGTGTGAAACAAGTTGTTTCATTGCTTGAAACAAACAGTTTCATGCCGTGAAACAAATGATGAGTTATAAAGGGCACTAATGCCGCTCCCAGAAATCGAGGTATTGCCGGGCTACTTTGATATGATCGTGATGTTTGGCTACGTATTCTACACTTTGCGCCGATAATTCCGGAATACGTTCTTTATGAAGAACAATCTCTTCCAGTTTCCTGTAAATGTCCTGTTCATCAGGCAAGACATTGATAATAGGGCGAAGCTCCGTTTCATTTAAAATTTCATAGTTTTCCGGTTCACCACCTCCCACAACAGTTACTCCTTTTGCCATGGCAAGCAGTGAATTCATGGAGGGAGTATATGAATACAACTGGTCTAACTGCACATCCGCATCATCCATCAATTGCTGATAACGGGCATAAGGCACATCATGCACTTCGGTAATGCGGCAAAGGTCGGGATATTTATGTTGTACTTCTTGCAACACAGGCAGCATAACATCAGTCCCTTTTAAATTATTACGGGCAGATTGAATACCAATAAAGAAATTCAGCTTCTCCGGCACACCGCGAACGCGGGATGTTATCTTCCGCAAATCAATAGGCAAAGGAATAAAGACCGTTTTCTCAGGAAAGTTAGGTTGATAAGAAACGTAATACTCCCATAAGCAAGCGATAATGCCATTACAAGTTTCAGCTATAGCCCGAGTGGCACGAGCTGCCCCACCATAATACCAATCCTGAAGAGTGATCTGATTAAAAGCCGTATCACGATACCGGTCTCCGATTTTAAAATCCGAATAGTGGAAAATGCTTGTTTCCATACAAGCACGAATATAATAATAGTCGGTCCCGAAAGCTCCCAAAAAGACCTTGCCATTGTGCCGCTGCAAATAACGGTAAACAGGCAAAGTACGTTCACTGCGCAAGCGCAAGAAATAAGGACTGATAATCTGAACTACATCATACCCCCGAAAATCCGGCAAATGACGCAATATACGGAGAAGACAACAGATACCATCACGCAAACTATCCGTCGGCCGGTCAAGAGCTATATCACGCGGATAGTTCCTCCAACCACAACCATCGGAAGCAACACAGACATCGTGCCCCAATGCCCGAAGCCCTTCCGCAAGATTCCAATGCAGCCCGCTAAACTCTCCAAGTAACAATATCTTCATATAACAAAACGAATATAAACATTAATGACAGGACAAACCAAACAATACTTCCAGGAATACTTTTTATAGGGCAAAGGAACTAATCCCTCTTGTTTCAGGATAGCCAATCGTTGGTTTATCTCTTTCATACTACATTTATTTCTCCACATCTGACGAATATAATCAATAACAAGAAAATGAATTCGTCTATTCAATGCCTCCAAACGTTCAGCAGAAGCGTCAGACTGACAGAGCTGACTAAACGCTTTCAACCGAAAAAGCATTTCCCTGAAAGCAGAAACTCTCTTCCGGCACTCTTCGTCAGCAACCATTCTCGTTAAGGAAGAGGATGAATGGCAATAACCATATACTTTATAAGAAGTCACCAGCATTTTTCGGGCGAAGAAGTAGGCTTTGACTACAAATTCTTCATCTTCAAAAAGACTCGTCTTGCTGAAATAAAGGGAAGACGTCTCCAATAAACTTCGACGGAAGAAATGTGCCCAAACCACTCCGGTGAAGTTATTTAATGCCATGAAAGCGGCACCGGATGAATATTCAACATAAGGCGGCAATTGATTTGTCTGATTCTGTTTCTCCAACAAAGAGTCACAGGCAAATTCCACAAAACCAAATCTAAGAATATCAGGCGAGTATCGTTTCAACAAAGATAAGCAGAAAAAAATTGTATCCGGTAATAAAACATCATCCGCATCTACAAAAAGAAGATATTCACCATGTGATTGTTGTATTCCACTATTACGCGCTCCACCCGTAGTCTGACTCTCGTCGTCCACCACAATGATTTCATAACTTCCCTCTTCCATCCCCTGTTCACGGATAGAAGTAATACAACGTTGCAGCAATACCGGGTCTGCCGTACCATAAAAAGGAATGATTATGCTGATAAAAGGACTCATGCAGCAAATATACAGAAAATCCTCCCCCAGCCTCGTAGCCGAAGAAGGATTTTCACGAGAAAGACACTAAAAAAGTTATTCAATCGGTATTCCTTTATAGAAGTCCAATATCTTTGTACGGAACAGATATTCATATTTAGCCTGCAATTCATCAGATTGGGCTTTCATCAGATTCTGTTTCGCTTCGTTATACTCTACAGCGGTTGCTTTACCATTGTCGTACTTTTCACTCATCAGTTTGAAAGACTCTGCACTGGCATTGGTAGCTGTACTACTACTGGTATACTTACTTTCGGAAGCCAATGCATTGTACCATGCCTGCTGTATTTCTTTATAGAGCGTCTTCTTTACATCGTCCAACTGCAAAGAATAATTTTCCTGCTGCAAGCGGGCTGTACGTACACGATTGCGAGTGGCAAAACGATTAAAAATAGGCACACTAAGGCTGAGCCCTATGTACTTACTAAAGTTGTCCTGCATCTGCTGGCTAAAATTACGATCAAGAGTAGAATAATAATTCGTACCAAGACTACCATTCAGATTCAATTTAGGATAAAAAGCACTCTGAGCAATACGAATACTGTGTTCACTACCTTCCAAACGATATTTTGCAGCCTGAACAGCAGCCTTACTTGTCAATGCCGTCTGATAAACTTCATCCGGTGGAGTAAGAGGGAGCAAATCCAGAGTTACCGCAGGAGCCGACAAAGAAAAACCTTCCGGAGTTTCCAACTCTATAAGCTGGCTAAGATCAAGCAGAGCAAGCTGGTAATTGTTATCTGCCTGCACGGCTTTCATCTCATCTTGCGCCACGCGGGCCTTAGCCTCAGCAACCTCGGCAGGAGATGCTTTACCCAGTTCGGCAAGACGTGCAATGCGTGCCAACTGTTCTTTACTCAATTCCACCTGACTGATGGCTACCTGATATAACTCCTGATTGAACAGCACCTGCAAATATGCAGAAGCTATATTAATGGAAATATCCTCCTTAGCCTTTTCCAAATCCGCAATAGCCGCTTTCAGATTCAATTTAGACAAAGCATACTGATTGGGAATTTCCAGACCGGAAAATAAAGGAACGCTGGTAGACACAGACATACTGGTACTGTTACTGCTTGTATTGACATAAACCGTAGAATAATCACCAGTGGCTTCATTCTTTATAGCCGTCTGCGTACGTCCCCAGTTCCAGCTTTGCCCGGCACTACCATTCAGATTCGGCAAGCGTGCCCATTTAGCCGTGTTCACACTCACGGCACTCTGTTCCGCAGAATTAGCAGTCCGGCGGATGCTAATATTATGTTCTATAGCGTAGTCGATGCATTGGCGCAACGTCCAGCCCTCCTGGGCCTGTACTGAAACAGCCAAAATAGCCATACATCCCATTATTAAGTTCTTCTTCATAATCTGTTATTATTGAATTATACAAGGTTACTCCAACGGTTTTTATTTATCCTTCTTTTCTGCACCACGTACTTTAGACTTACCGTCTACACCGTCTTTGATAACAATCTTGATACCATCGCTCATGCCAACTTTCACTTCTTTACGTTCAAACTTCTGGGCGGGCACGCTATCCGTCATTACATATACGAATGTGCTGTCTCCACTGAATTCGATTGTACTCTCAGGCAAAGTAAGTGCCTTTTGCGCACGTTCCAGAACGATTTCTGCATTAGCAGAATATCCCGAACGGATCATCACCGTATCCGGTACCTGAATAGCCGCTTTTATTTCAAACTGATTAGCACCATTCTCCTCTACCCCCTTCGGAGAAATATATTCCAATATAGCATCAAATGAAAGATTCTGCAAAGCACCGATTGTCAGCTTCACCGGCATTCCTTCATGCACACGTCCTACTTCCGTTTCGTCAATCTTACCTCTAAAGATGAGGTCGTTCATGTTAGCAACCGTAGCGATTGTAGTACCATCATTGAATGTATTACTCATAATCACCGAGTTACCGGCCTTTACAGGTACATCCAGAATCAAGCCGTCGATTGTAGAGCGGATCAGCGTACTTGAAAAAGAAGCACTGTTCTTCGTAATACCCTCCTTCACAATTTCCAGATTATCCTTAGCTGTTTGCAACTCCTCACGTGCCTGTTTCACACTAACCTCAGCTTTTTCATAGTCCTCACGGCTAACCAGCTTGTCTTCAAACAGCTTCTCTACACGGGAGAAGTCAATTTCACCCTGTTTCGCATTGAGTTCAGCCAGACGCACACGGCTCTCGGCAGAGTTCAGCGTACCCAGTTCGGGAATTACTTTCACTTTAGCAATCACTTCACCCTTACGTATAGTTTGTCCTGCTTCTTTATACAGTTCGTCAATGATACCCGATATCTGAGGCTTGATAAGGATCTCGTCTCTCGGTTCCACCTTTCCGGTTGCCACCGTTGTTTTCTCCAAGTCAGCTACCGCCGGAGTGATTGTCTCATAAACCGTAATCTTCGGTTTCGACTTCTGGTAAAGGAACACAAACGTGAAGATGAAAATGGCAGCTACAACTACCAACAATGCGATTTTCAGATACTTTTTCATACTATTATTATATTATTGTTTCTTTATTTCTATTTTTACATCCCGCCCACACACCCGCAGGCCCTTTCATTTTTAATTATTAATTTTTAATTTATAATTATTATTCATCCCTGATAGCCTCGATAGGCTTGATCGCCATGGCACGATAAGCAGGAGCCAGCCCTGCAAGTACCCCCAGACCTATCAGCAACGCACATGTACCGATAGCCAATCCGAATGAAACCTGATAATGCGTAGTTATATGCCCCGGATCATTGGTAGCAGCCTCCAATACTTGCAGCACCAATACGGCAAAAGAGATACCCGCCATACCTGCAATCGTGGTCAGTACCATACTCTCCGAAAGAATTTGTTGCAGAATATCCCGTGGACGTGCTCCAATAGCGCGTCGAATACCGATTTCCGTAGTACGTTCACGCACCGTCACCATCATAATGTTCGATACACCAATTGCTCCGGCAAACAAAGTACCCAAACCTACCATCCAGATTAATATCCGGACACCGGTCATCAAATTATCCACCATAGAGAACATAGCCTCCGCATTCAGCATCATCACTGCCTGCTTATCATCCGGAGATATGTAATGAGCAGCTTTCACAATGCGCTCCACCTTATCCTGAATATCCGTTACCTTGATGCCCGGTTTCACGGTAAAACAAACCACATGTATCCGATTTCCCAGATTGTATGCCTGCTTCATGGTAGTATAAGGTAAAGTCACAGCCTCCGACGCCTGTCCCTGAATATTCACGTTACCCTCGGACGAGCACATACCAACCACCTGATAGTAAATACCATCTACCCGGATATATTTCCCACAAGGGTCTTCTCCCGGACGGAACAAACTTTCATACACACGTTTACCGATTACACAAACCTTGCGTGCCTCCTTAATGTCCACATCATTGATGAAGCGGCCGTATGTTATTTCCTGATGTTCTATATGCTCATATTCGGGATATAATCCCTTTATACTACATTCATATTTCTTATCTCCATGGATAGCAGTTCTTCCCCAGTAGGCGATAGAAGGAGTAATAACCTCTATTTCATTCACCCCAACGCGCAAGCGTTCAATGTCAGAGAGTTCCAGATCCCACCAACGTCCTTTACGGAAACCTTTATACGCTTCCCCCGTCTTCTGCGAAACCAGAAAAGCCGAGTTCGTGGCAAAGCCTTCGAATTGGGAACTCATAGCCTGTTGCATCCCCTGGCCACCACCAATGAGTGCCACCAGCATAAAGATGCCCCAGAATACACCGAATGCCGTCAGCAAGCTTCGCGTCTTGTTTCTTGTAATCGTGATGAGGATTTCCTCACAAGAGTCTATATCTATTCTCATGTTAATAGTGATTAATGTTTAGTGATTAGTGATAAGTGATTCATACTTTATATTCATCGTTAGCCACTAATCCGCTCTCAATGCTTCTATCGGGCTGATGCTTACCGCCTTCCTTGCAGGGAAGAATCCTGCCAGCGTACCTGCAATAATCAAGGTAAGCGTAGCCTGAATGGCAACACTTAAGTCTACAGTCGGATTCGAGAACATAGTTTGCTGGAACATTCCCGCATCCATAGTCTGGTTACCAAAGGCCGAATTCATCCATTCCGTGACGGCAATGCCGGCCACCATACCTATATATCCAAACAAAGTAGTAATAGTAACACTCTCCACAATAATCAGCCAAAGAATAGAAAACGGCTTCGCTCCAAGAGCCTTACGAATACCGAATTCACGAGTACGTTCCTTCACTGTAATCAACATGATGTTCGAAACGCCTACAATACCGCTCAGCAAAGTAAAGATACCAATTACCCAGATAGCCGTACGCAGCATTCCCATTGCATTCTGTGTACGCATATAATCCGTGAAGCGGTTCCATATCCAGATAGCACTGTTGTCCTGAGGGTCAAAACGACGACTGGCACCAATTACCCTACGATAGTTCGCCTCAAAAATTTCATTGCTCTCTATCGTTTCCAGATTCTTAGTCGTAAAGATGATATTATTCAGCTGTTCGCCTTTATTATAGATGGTCTGCAAAGTAGAGAAAGGGATATAAGCCTCGCTGGCTTCACGGTCTCCCTGGTCATTATAGATACCAACGATCTGATAAGCAACTCCACTTGCATTCACAAACTGCCCGATAGGCTCAGTATGAGTCTTGCCAAATAAAATCTCAGCAGTTTTCTTATGTATAACCATAACTTTCCGGCGCTCCTTCAAGTCATTCTGGTTGATAAAACGTCCGTCGGCAGTCTTCACTGTCTCTACCTCCGTATAGTTAGGATGCACTCCTAAAAGGGAGATATTGACATACTCCTGCCCAAAGCTGACATTTACATTACTCTGCCGTACGGTAGCACCGGCACTGATTACATAATCCGGAAAATACTTTTCGGTAGCTTCCAGATCATTATTCTCCAAACGAACACGACGTCCCTCCTTCAATCCCGCATAAGGCTTGGAAGTCCATCCCGGAAAAATGCGGATAGAGTTCAATGCACGTTCCGAGGAAGATTGGTCGAAAGCATGGATGATACCGTTTCCGGCACCCAGCAACACGATAAGCATAAATATGCCCCATGCTACGGCAAACCCTGTGAGGAACGTACGCAATTTGTTCCGCTTGATGGTTCCGTATATTTCTTGCCAAATATCAAACATATATTCATTTACTATTTGACAATTTACAATTTACAATTTGCCTTCCGGAATGTTGGCGAGGCCTCAATTGTACGTTGTAAATTGTACATTGTACATTCTTTTATTTCATGAATCCATCTTTTCCGAATGGAGAAGCATCATGATTATGATTTTCTTCAATACTGCCGATAATACCATCCTTAATATGAATAATCTTATCCGTCTGATTAGCCACACCGCTTTCATGAGTAACCACCACAATAGTCATACCCGTCTTGTGCAAATCTTTAAGAATCTGCATAACTTCCACGGAAGTCTTACTATCAAGGGCACCGGTAGGTTCGTCAGCCAGGATAATCTGCGGCTGAGTGATAAGAGCACGGGCAATGGCAACACGCTGTTTCTGTCCACCGGACATTTCGTTAGGCATGTGATGCGCCCAATCTTTCAATCCCAGGCGATCCAGATATTCCAGTGCCAGGGCATTGCGCTTACGGCGGCTCACTCCCTGATAGAAAAGGGGTAGCGCCACATTCTCCACTGCATTTTTAAAGGAAATCAAGTTAAAAGACTGGAAGATGAACCCAATCATACGATTCCGGTATTCAGCCGCCTTGGTCTCACTGAGATTTTTGATCAGCGTACCATTCAGATAATACTCACCGGTATCATAATTATCCAGAATACCTAAGATATTCAGTAAAGTGGATTTACCGGAACCCGAAGCTCCCATAATGGAAACGAACTCCCCTCGCTTAATTTCGAGGTTGATGCCTTTGAGCACATGTAGGGGTGCCCCGTTGTTGTAGGTCTTGTTAATGTCTTTCAGCTGTATCACGGATCTCTCTGTTTAAGTCTGTTTCTTATTAATTTTCACTATTAGACGCAGCTATGTTACGAAAAGTTGCAAAAGGGGTGAACTTTTTTTCAAAAAGATTTTGAAGTATCATTTTTCTTTGTGTAATTTGTAACCATAAAACTAATTAACTAACCCTTTAAACAAAACATTAATATCATGAATTCAAGCATGGAAAAACCCTACGTAGTAGGTATTGACATAGGCGGAACAAACACCGTCTTTGGTATTGTAGATGCACGCGGAACTATTATTGCAAGCGGTTCCATTAAAACCGGCGCTCACGAACAGGTAGATAATTATGTAGACGAAGTCTGCAAAAATCTGTTGCCTTTGATTATTGCCAACGGTGGCGTAGACAAAATTAAAGGTATCGGTATTGGTGCTCCCAACGGTAACTACTACAGCGGTACTATTGAATTTGCCCCCAACTTGCCCTGGAAAGGTGTAATTCCTTTGGCAGCCATGTTTGAGGAACGTCTGGGTATCCCGACTGCATTAACCAACGACGCTAACGCCGCAGCTATCGGTGAAATGACTTACGGTGCTGCACGTGGTATGAAAGATTTCATCATGATCACTCTGGGTACAGGTGTAGGTAGCGGTATCGTTATCAACGGCCAGATGGTTTATGGTCACGATGGTTTTGCCGGAGAATTAGGGCATGTCATCATACGTCGCGAGAACGGTCGTCTCTGCGGATGCGGACGTCACGGCTGTCTGGAAACTTACTGTTCGGCTACCGGCGTAGCTCGTACAGCCCGTGAATTCCTGACTGCACGTACTGAGCCAAGTTTGCTTCGTTCTATTCCTGCTGAAAGTATCACGTCTAAGGATGTATACGATGCAGCCGTTCAAGGTGACAAACTTGCACAAGATATCTTTAACTTTACAGGTAATATTCTGGGTGAAGCTATAGCAGATGCTATCGCATTCTCCAGCCCCGAAGCTATCATCCTGTTTGGTGGATTGGCTAAATCCGGAGATTATATCTTCAAACCTATCCAGAAAGCTATCGATGACAATGTGCTGAATATCTATAAAGGTAAAGCCAAGCTGTTGATGTCTGAATTGAAAGATTCTGATGCTGCTGTATTAGGTGCCAGTGCGTTGGGCTGGGAACTAAGAGACTTGAAGTAAAAATAGTCCATCATAATTTTAAGTAGAATCCTCCTTTTGCCGGTAAAACGGGAAAGGAGGATTTTTTATTTCACAAAACGCCAAAAGCTTTCAGGTGTAATTATTTCATAAACTGAGTTTGGGTAGCTTTCCGTAAATACTTTAGGTTGTTTACTTTTAGCCTTAGTATTCCACTTAAACTCGAATGTTTTTAATATTCCATCCTGCTCTTCAATAAGGTCTATTTCTTTCTGGTCGTGCGTACGCCAAAAATAAAGTTGTGCAAAACTTCCTGAATAGGCATTATGTTTCACTCGCTCGCTAACCATCAAATTTTCCCATAATGCACCGACATCCGTTCTCAGTTCCAAAGGAGCAAAATTAGAAATCACAGCATTTCTGATTCCATTATCATAAAAATATATTTTCTTTCCTTTTTTTATTTCATTCCTCAGATTTCGACTGAAAGAGTCCAGCCTGAATACAACAAAACATTTTTCCAGAAGACATATATAGTTTTCAACGGTTTCTTTATCTATTCCCAACAGATTACTTAGTTCATTATAAGAGACTTCGCTTCCTAACTGTAAAGCCAAAGCTCTAACAAGTTTTTGAATAACATCCGGCTTTTTCAAGCCCTTATAAGAAAACAAATCTTTATACAGATAATTGTTAGTAAGAGACATCAATGTTCTTTTGGCATCCGCCGGCTCCGTTACCACTTCGGGGTATAAGCCATAAATCAATCTATTCTCTAACAATCGTTTTTCCTCTCGCTCTGAAGTATCAGCAGCCAACTCGGCCAAGGAGAAAGGATAAAGGTTATATTCTATCAAACGCCCGGTGGCTGGTTCATTGATTTCATTTGCCATGTCAAACGAAGAAGAACCAGTGACAACAATTTGTGTATCTAACTTTAGATCACCTATCATTTTCAAAGTCAATCCGATATTTTTTACCCGTTGTGCTTCATCAATAAAAGCCATATCATAGGACGATAATAAATATTTCAGTTCTGTTGACGTACGCGCTTCAAGCAATAGTCTATCGTCAATATTATCACAATTCAGTGACAGCACCCTTTCTTTATCAGATTGCAGTGACAACAAAAGGGTTGTTTTACCTACCTGTCTCGCTCCCAACAATACAATTACTTTCTTGCGTTTAAAATCAGCAAGAATTGAATTCTGGATTTCTCGTTTAATCATAACTATATTTTTCTACAAAGATATAATTTTTCGATTGTAACCGAAAAATTCATTGTAATTTTTCGGTTACAATCGAAAAATTGTAGTTATATCAGCCTATGCAAGGAGGGGTTTACAGAGCTTATCCTTATAAAATTCAAATCTATCTATTTCTGAAATCAGACGTTTTCCCTTCGTTTCCCAATAGTAATTGGTACGTTTGCTTTCCTAAGATAACAAAACATAGAATAAGCTAATGCATATAGAACAAACTTATGACCGAACCTTATCCGAAACATACTTGCTCCGTACCTTCTCCACTCCCTGGTACCTCTAAGTGGAGAAAGTATGGAGTTGGTACGGAGCAAGTATATTCCGGGTAAGAAGCTGATATTTTAAGCAGCCAGCCAAAGTCAAAATCCCCCAACTACGCAAATCACTGCAAACGGACGCAAAAATCACATTCATGAAGACAAACCGCCAAATTCATTTGGCAGAAGAAAATATTAATACATACCTTTACGTCAGAAACAAAAGAACTAACTTAAAAACGCGACATTATGGGAACAATCAATCAAGGCATACTCGGAGGGTTCTCCGGAAAAGTGGGACCGATAGTCGGTTTTCGCTGGAAATCAAAATACTATATACGGGCACGGGCGGCCAAGGTCAGCAATCCGCGCACACCTAAGCAACAGGAACAGAGAGGCAAATTTGCCACAGCTTTCAATTTCCTGAAGAATATCAAACCCTTTATACGCATCGGCTACAAAGAATTCACAAGAGAGAGATCAGCATTCAATTCAGCAATGTCCTACATGCTGAAAAGAGCAGTGACAGGTGATGGAAAAGATGTCAAGATTGACTTTGACCGGGTACTGGTATCCGCCGGAAGCCTGATGCCGGTATTTGAAGGTACAGCCACACAGGACAGAGATAAAATGTACTTCAACTGGCAAGATAATAGCGGCATGGGAAATGCAGAAAGTGCAGACATAGCCATGCTATTGGTCTACAATAAAGATAAAGAGACAGCAGTTTACGATACAGAGGCTGCCTTGCGCTCTGACAGGCATACCGAGCTATCACTTCCGAATGATTGGGAAGGGGATGAACTGGTAGCCTATCTCAGCTTTTGTAGTGCAGACGGAAGCTGTGTATCCAATAGTATCCGCCTGCCCATATCTGTGAATAGCAATACGTTACATATCTCGGATAATAATCCACCATCCACTGAATTCTTCGCAGTAATGCCAGATCTTATCAACCCAACAGAAAATTTTATCCCTATCGAAAAAAACAGAAAGATCGCCGATCATCAACTCCATTATCAGCAGACCTTTCAGAATTTGCATAACTTGCCGACACCAACTAAGCACCTTTCTTCTTGATAGCTTTTACAGTTTACAAGACTCCCGCGTCAGTATCGCTATTCTGCATTTTCTTATTATTACTCTTATAGTCGCGACCGAAGTTGATGTTCCATGACAATGTAACGCAAATCATGCGGGCAATATCATCGATATGATACTGATAACTGTATCCTGCATATTTGTTCCAGTCCGCCTCATTGCGTTTGTAATCCTTCTGGAAAGGATTGAACATACGCAGGCCGACATTCAACCGTTTCCAACGATATTGAAGATCAATTGCATGCGCTTCTTCACCAGTAGCCAGAACTTCGCCAAAGAAATAATCACTATTATGCTGGAATTCCACAGAAGCGGTGAAGTTTTTATACATAAAGGTAGCAGCTACGTCCCAACCGATGCTATGCTGTGTATGGCGAAAATCAATACCATTACTCCAATATTTACGACTTTCGATGCTACCACTCAGTTGTAGCACATCCCAAAGCATGCCTACACGTGCATCCAAACCGACAGTCCAATCCTGGAAATTGGAATGATTAGCGTAACTATGGATAAATCTATCATCCTCACGATAAATGTGAGGCATGATGGCCTTGTCACGGTAGTTATACTGGTTACGCAATCCGACATCCCATTTGCCCTTGTTGTAATTCAGACGGAAAGTGGAACGATAATAAGAATAAGGCTTCAGGTTCGGGTTACCACGTTCCGACTGCAGGGAATCAGTAAATTGCTCTACAGCACTTAACTGCGAAAGTGAAGGATTCATTGTGTTGACATTTCCGTTCAGTGAGATGCTCCATTGATCGTTGAAAGCATAAGTCAGGTTCAGGCGCGGATTCAAAGAATAAGTTTCATAATCTTCCTGCCCTATTTGCTGAAACCATGAGCGGGTGACACCCATTCCGAGGCGATAGCCCAATTTACCCCATTTACCATTATACTGTGCATAAGCATAAGTATCGGCCTGCTTCATCTGTGAACTGTACTGCAGCGTACCATTATAATCATTATCCGTATATCCCTGAGTATGACGTACGCCTGCACTCAATTTTCCTCCATCTTTAAAAGTTTTCTCATAAATACCTTCACCGATCAACGAATATTTTTTACCGCGTATCCCCGAGTAGTAATCTACCACCGGTTCTCCAGACAGCAATTCGGTATAACTGCTACGATTCTTGGTATTAATATATGTACCCACCACATTGAGGGCCAGGAATTGCTTATGTTTCAGGTTTTTCTGAAAATAAATATCCAGATAAGGACTGAGGTTGCGGTCATGGTTCCACTCTTCACGGTCGGTTACGGAATTGGGAAATTCTTCGGTATACAGTTTCCCTTTCATTCGCAAGTCAGGATCATTATAGTGAGAAAAGCCTACAGTAGCGTTCAGCATATACTTATCGGCCTCTTGCAAATTATAAGTTACAGCACCCCATTGCTGCAAGTTCTTTTTCTTGTTTGCCTCAGCATACTGGCTGCGATGGTACTGACTGCCATCTTCAAAAGTGAACGTTTCATTCTTATCGAACCATATCTCGTTGAAATATTGCAAGCGGTTACCGTAGTAAAAGCTGATTTCCGATTGCTTGAAATTCACTTTTCCCGTCAGGTTATGATTGCCAAAGCCACTCTTCAGGCTTTGCATGCCATTGTAGCCAAAGGAACCTCCCACCTCATAACGGCGGACAATGTAGTTTATCACCGCACCTGCATCGCCATAACGCAAGCCCGGGTCTTCCTGGAATTCAACACGTATAACCTCTTCAGGCAACAGGGCGGTGACTTCCTCCTTTGTAGCTTTTCGCCCATTGATACAGAGTTGCACACTGCTACCGTCGGTCATGCCTACACTACCATCTATGCTATTGACACGAAGCCGAGGCAACATCAAATGACGCAACATATCTACCCCATTATTGGATGCACTGATTTGTTTTTTACTGGGAAATATCAATTTTTGGTCTGCCCGGCTCACCCTGCTGGAAGCGGTGACAATTACTTCACCCAACTCTTGCGAAGCGTCTGCCAGAGTTAGCGTACCTACATCGGCAGTACGTTCAAAACCTTGGAGAGAAAGATATAACGGCTGATAACCGATACTGGAAATCACAAGCCGATAGTCTCCGGCAGCGATTTTCTGGAGTTTGAATTCACCTTTCTCACCAGTAGTAGTTCCGGTTACAAAGACAGAATCTATAGTTTGCAACACTACGTTAGCATAAGGAAGCGGTTGCTGCGCTTCATCCACCAGTTTTCCACTAATATTTTGTGCCACAAGGCTAATGTACGCAGCCAAGCACAGCATTGACAAGATAATCCTTTTCATTTCTTAATATATGATATACAGTAGTTTCGTATAACAAAGAAAAAATACTTCTGCAAATTCAGATACCATGTACCTGCACCCGATCCTTCGCATGGATCAAACAGCTTACCTACATTAAACAAAAAGAGGAAACTCTTGCGAAGTCTCCTCTTTTTATCTCGAAATTAGAGTATAACTGATTAGCTATTAACTCTTTTTTCTTTAATTCTTGCTTTCTTACCGGTAAGAGCACGCAGATAGTACAATTTAGCGCGACGAACTTTACCTACCTTGTTCACCTCGATGCTATCGATAGCCGGTGATTCGATTGGGAAAATACGTTCTACACCTACGGTACCAGACATCTTGCGTACAGTGAAACGCTTCTTGTCTCCGTGACCGGCAATCTTGATAACAACACCACGATACAACTGTACACGTTCTTTGTTACCTTCGACAATACGATATGCTACTGTAACAGTGTCACCTGCTTTGAAGCTCGGGTGTTGTTTACCGGTAGCAAATGCTTCTTCTGCAATTTTAATTAAATCCATTGTTATTGTTCTTAAATTGTTTGATCGTTACAACGCAACATACCAGGCTTCTCTCTGGGTCCTGACAGCGATTGCGCGAAAGCGGTGCAAAGGAACGAATTATTCGGCAGATACACAAATAATTCGCTCATTTTTTACTTAGCGGCGATCGCCCGAAGAACGACGGGAAGTACCGGAGCTACTGCTTCTTGTAGAAGAAGAACCGCTGCTACGGCTGCTGTTTTCTGTAGATTTCCGCACACTGGAAGAACTGCTCTCTTTACGTTCCGTACTCGGCTTGGTAGTGGTGCTACGGCGAGTGGTATTCGTATTGCTTTTCGTTTCGCTGCTGCTATTGCTACGAGAGCTATTACTGTTGCTGCGGGAATCGCTATTATTGCGCGTACTGTTATCTGTTCTGCGCGTGGTGCTACTATTGCTGCGTGAGCTATTATTAGTATTGGTAGTAGCATTGCTGTTCGTACTTTCACGACGGGTAGTACCGGTAGTGGTAGAGCGGTTATTATTGGAACTGCTACGACGGGTAGTGTATACATCGTCTCTTGCCGGTGCACGATTGGAACCCGGACGTACAGTTACAGAACCGAAATCCGAACGGCGGTGCGTAGTATAGGTTTTAGTATCACGGATACGGTACGAACCGTTATAGAACGGATGCTTGTAACGTCCACGATAATAGCTTGTATTATTATGATGTGTACGATAGTGCCCGCCTGCGTATGTGCGGTAGTGATATGGACGGGGGAAGTAGAAATGATTGTGATTGGTATACGTGACATAAACACGGAAGTACCAACGGTTTCCACTGGTGTAGATGGGACGATAGAAATACTCTGCCTGTATAAAGCGGGCATACTGGCCACTGCTCAATACCCAACGAAGATCGTCATTGCGTACATCCAGGCAATCATAATAACGATTGAGGGCCCACTCATTGCCATACAACACATCATCCATCAGATAACGTATGCCGGAAATGAAATCATAATTGATTTCATACACATCATTGTATTGCTCGGTGTTCAGATTCAGCTCATAAGCCATTTTATCGGTGAGGAAACGAGTTTCCTTACGTACTTTGCTATTACTCATAGCGTCCGTGCCTGCGCTGCAAACAGCAGTACTCAAAGTGGCAAGCAGGATAAATAATATTCGTTTCATGGTAGCGTTTTTTTACTTAGTTCATGAATATCTATTCTTTGTTGAAAACAAAAATAGGGGAAGATTATCCCCTATTCATTTGTTTCTCTCTATTCTTATATAGGGATTTCCCTAATCAGTTTAGGACTTCGGGGAAGTTGCCAACACGATACCATCTCCCTGCAAGAGGATGAGGTGCTTTTTATAAAGATCGCCCACTCCTTTCTTAAAGGTCTTCTTACTCACCCCAAAGGTAGAGTAGATTTCATCTGCCGGACTTTTATCATTCAATGCAATCCGACCGCCATTATCCTTGATGTATTGCAACAGGGTTTTCGAAAAATCGTCTACCTTTTCGAAACCGGGTTTTTGGAGTATCAGGTCTATCTTACCATCTTCGCGCACCTGTTTGATGAAAGCTTTCACCCGGTCGCCCGTGTGCAGGGACTGGAATATTTCACTATCATAGAGCAAACCGCTGTACTTATTTTCAATGATGGCCTTGAAACCTAAATCCGTCTTTTGCCAGATCAGTATATCTACTTCATCTCCCGCCTCGTAAGGGGCGGGCTCTTTGGAAAGATAACGGTCTACTTTGGCAGAAGCTACGATGCGGTAGCTTTCATCATCCAGATGGGCATGAACGACATACTTCTTCCCAACCTGCATCTTCATCTTTTGTTCACGGAAAGGAACGAAGAGGTCTTTCATCAATCCCCAGTTCAGGAATGCCCCATACTCGTTTACCCATGCCACTTCCAGACAGGCAAATTCGCCCACCTGCACCAGCGGGGTCAGCGTGGTGGCAACAAGGCGTTCCTCATTATCCAAATATATAAATACATTCAGTAAGTCCCCCGGCTGACAACCTTCGGGCACATAGCGCAAGGGAAGCAGGATTTCTCCGTCTTCACCACCATCCAGATACATGCCAAACTCTACTTCTTTGACTACCTCTAAGACATTGTATTTTCCTAATTCGATGCTCATAATTTCTTTTCCTTTGGGGACAAAGGTAATGCAAACCGAAGGCAGTACAAAATAAGGCCGCTTATTTTTAATGCCAGGAGGCTGCTTATCTTCGCTTTTGAGCAAAGATAAGTATAAGGAATAACTTTTCAATCTAAACCATAACTTTTTTCTATGAACAAATCTCTTGGAAAACAGTTATTTTTGTAGCGTGAAATCAGAAATAAAAAAATAATATTCACCTCTAAATACATAAAAGTTATGGAATTTCTAACAAACGAAAAGCTTACGATTGTAGGAGCAGCCGGTATGATCGGTTCTAACATGGCACAGACTGCCATTATGATGCATTTGACACCAAACATTTGTCTGTATGATCCTTACGGCCCGGGCTTGGAAGGTGTAGCAGAAGAAATGTTCCACTGCGGTTTCGAAGGACTGAACCTCACTTACACTTCTGATATCAAAGAAGCACTGACAGGTGCCAAATACATCGTATCTTCGGGTGGTGCTGCCCGCAAAGCCGGCATGACACGTGAAGACTTATTGAAAGGCAACGCCGCCATCGCCGAGGAATTCGGTAAGAATGTAAAGGCTTACTGTCCGGATGTGAAACATGTAGTGGTAATTTTCAATCCAGCTGACATCACCGGATTGATTACCCTGTTGTACTCCGGCCTGAAACCTTCACAGGTAACTACCCTTGCCGCTCTCGATAGCACTCGCTTACGCAGCGAACTTGCCAAGCATTTCCATATTTCTCCCGACAAGGTGGAAAACTGCCGTACCTATGGTGGGCACGGAGAACAAATGGCTGTTTATGCTTCCACTGCTAAAGTAGACGGCAAGCCTTTGTTGGAAATCATCGGTACTCCTGCTCTTACTGCCGAGCAATGGGCTGAAATCCAAAGCAAGGTAACCAAGGGCGGTGCCAATATTATCAATCTCCGCGGACGCTCTTCTTTCCAAAGCCCTGCATACGTATCCATAGAGATGATTGCCGCTGCTATGGGTGGAAAACCGTTCCGCTGGCCTGCAGGTACCTATGTACACAGCCACGGCTTCGACCACATCATGATGGCTATGGAAACAGAAATCACCAAAGACGGCGTACATTACAAAGAACTGAAAGGTACTCCGGAAGAAGAAGCCAAACTGAAAGAAAGCTATGCACACCTTTGCAAGCTACGCGACGAGGTAATCGGAATGGGTGTACTTCCTGAAATAAAGGATTGGAAAAGCATCAACCCGAATATAGACTAATTATAAGAAGACATTCCCCCTTACATGACTTATAAAATGTAAGGGGGATTTTTCTTTTATTTTTTCAGAAATCCTTTGGCTGTATTAAAAAAACTATTTATCTTTGCACCCGCAAACGAAGAAGGTGCCATAGCTCAGTTGGTAGAGCAAAGGACTGAAAATCCTTGTGTCCCCGGTTCGATTCCTGGTGGCACCACTTTTTTGAAAGGGTATCGGAATGTAGCGCAGTTGGTAGCGCACTACGTTCGGGACGTAGGGGTCGGGCGTTCGAGTCGCCTCATTCCGACACAAAGAAGGTCTGATTCTCAATAAGAGTTAGACCTTTTTTGTTATATATCGGTTCACAAAAGACAACATTTTCCTAAATCTATATCAACATGGTTGACATTTTACTCATCACATTAGGCGGAATATGCCTTATCGTAGGCTTATTGGGCTGTGTCCTGCCTGTCATTCCCGGGCCGCCTATATCTTACATCGGTTTATTATTACTTCACATTACGGATAGAGCGCAATTTTCTACCACTCAGTTACTCGTGTGGTTGTTGCTGGTTGTGTTGGTACAAGTGCTGGATTACTTTACTCCTGCCATAGGAAGTAAATTTAGCGGTGGAACCAAATGGGGAAGTTGGGGATGTCTGATAGGTTCTATTGTCGGAATCGTGTTTTTCAGCCCGTGGGGAATTGTTTTAGGACCTTTCGGAGGAGCTTTCATCGGAGAACTTTTAGGAGAAAGAAGTGCCCGGGACGCCTTCAAATCGGGCATCGGGGCACTGATAGGTTTCTTGGTAGGAACCGTATTCAAAGTCGTGATATGCGGGTATTTCGTATGGTGCTTTGCCAAGGGATTACTTACCGTTGCAGCGTAATACTCATCAACCCGATTACCACATCATTGGAAAGAGTTTCGAGAACAAGATGGGAAAGCTTCTTATCGGGGTTCAAAGGCATTTCGAGCAACACAGCCGCTCCACCATCCAATTCACGGGAAGCACCCGGGAATCCCAACTCTTCACCGAAATTATTACTGATTTCGCCTGTTTTAAGTCGCAGGCGGTAGAGCGCCGGGGTATGGCGATTAAACGCCAAACCGTCTTCAAAGAAGATGTGCTCGATAGGAGGCCAGTTATCCGGATTGCGCAAGGACATTACATCACAGCTACCGTCTTTATAATAGACACGGATAACTCCGTTATCGATATGACACTGCATATGGTTCGTACTGCCCGCCATAAGCAAATAAGCACGGGAAGCTTTTCCTTTGAGAGGAATTTCCAGACTATCCGGATAATTGTCCCAAAGAGAAGTAAAAGCCACATTATAACCTTCAGCAGGAGTGCGGAAAGGTATGCCCAACTCGGTATTCAATATACCATTCTGAACAGAAGAACGAAGCCCGGCATCATTAATATCCACTGTATGCAAAGGATGACACCACTCCCCGATACCCTGTTTGGGTATTTGCAAAGTAGTATAAGGAGAACGGGGAGAAAGATATTCGTTACGGAAAATATCCGTCACAGATGAATTGAAACGGGTATCCATCACTACCGGCTCACATTTTGCAGAATGAACTTGGGTGAAAGTACTGGGTTCTATCAAACTTTGATTGGCTTCGGATTGAGGTCTGTCAACAGGGTACCACCATTTCATTTCATCCTGTTGCATAGGAGCAAAGCAGACAGGAGCCTCAGCATATGCAACATTGGCAGGAACTAATGCAGGAGAAGAAAGCTCTTCACCACCCCATTCAATACGTACATCCGTCTCTTCGCCGGAAGAGGCAGGCACCACAACAGACAACATTGGACGAGTGATGGATTTCTCAACCAACGTCCATGTGGCAGGTTTCCCATTGATTGTAAGTTTTGCCACCTTAGAACGTTGTGCCGGAAATTGAAGTTCCAGAGTACGGACAGCAGGCAAACGATGAGTTACTACATAAGAGGTAACTCCTTCCTTATCTCCCCGCTGAAAATCGAAATCAATATCCGGTGTATGCAGGGAGGCAGACGGCCATGCGGACGGTAAACCGGGTTTCACTAACAAACGTTCGTTCATTGCATCCGGCAGAATACCATAAAGACCTTGTATCAACACGCGGGAAGCAACACCGATAGGATCGCCGAAATCGCGGTAACACTCTCCACGGGCGGCATCATAGAAGCTGATCTGCCCAAAGTTGGCAGGACTTTCACCTAAATACATACCATCCAAAATAGAGCTTTTCAACAATTTGAAACCGGCATCGGTACGACCTGCCTGGAAATAAGCAAGGGCGGTATGCATCACTTCGGCAAAAGCTACATTATTGATACTCCAGGAATAAGGCAGCCAGTTGGTAGTGGAAATAGTAGCATACCCTTCATCTTTCAGGCCTTCGCCACGAACAGGAATATGAGGAATCTCACGGTCTACATAACTGGTGGCAAGATATGCTTGGAAAGGATCGGCAATATCGCTATCGAGTGCATGATAGATGGTCCACACCCCGGGAGCGGTATGCAGACGTTTATGTCCCATGAAATCCTGGAACTCAGCCCAATGTCCACGCTCGGGCATCCAAAGGCGGGCATTCAGTGCTTTCAATATCTTATCAGCTTCCTCACGGTAAGGCGTGGAATCTTCCCCTATTTTTTCGGCTATCAGAGCAGCAAGGCGGTTGGCCCGATAGTTATAAGCGGTACTGTGAGTTACGGCACCGCTGTTGTAGTAGAGGGCATCGCTTGCCCAGATACAGGCGTAGGCATCGTAAAGACCGTCATTATCAGGATCATAGTTGAGCTTCTCCCAGGCAAGATGACGAGTAAGTACAGGCCACATACGACGGGCATATTCCAAATCACCGGTCCAGTTAAGATGCCACAAGAGTTCATCTATATAGCAAAGATTCATGTCGTAATGATGCATCTGATCGTTACGACGCGGATTACGACAGATATATCCGTTACTGTACTGCGGTGTACCCCATTGCTTTACGGAACGAGCCAGGGCAAGGGCAGAATCCTGTGCAGAATGTGGTATCGTATTGGGTACCTCAGTCACTTGGCTGGCAGCATAGGCATCGAAATGCGTACGGGCGCGATCGTGCCACCCCAGGGCATCACCTGTATAAGCTGCACGCCAGCCGCTAAGGGGCATACGCCAACCAATAGCACCATGCAACCAGACCTCGCCATCCCAAATACCATCGGCAGCTACGGCAAGGGCACCACCCAAGGTATTGAAAAATGGATCGGGAGTTGTAATCCGAATGCGGGAAGCCAGTTCGGCACGGGCTCGCCCTGATTTATCATAGAGAGCAACACCTTCTTCAAAGGAAGGAATCACCAGGGAATAATCGCGGACAAGAATATAGATATTCTGTGGAGCAGTGTCCAGAGCTATATCCGTAATCTGCAATTGTCCGGGATGCTCCGGTGCATCGAAGCAACCGGGAGGGTCAGCCCCCATATCACCGTTACGGCTCAGTTTGTCAAGGCGGATTTCGCTCAGCAAAGAGCGTAAAGTAGCCCCCTGAGGCATATTGATGGGAGTTATCTTCCAGATAGCAGCATCTTCATCGGGCAAGGCGAGAGCGGAGATCTGCAGTTCTGCATTCTCACCCCAGGCAGGATGCGTCAGGCGATACGAACGGCGACCGGGAGTGTAGCGTGATTCACACCAGGCAGTAGAATCAAGAGCTACAGAACTGCCATCACTCAGCAGAAGACGGAAACTGATATTCTTACTATTACGCTTCTCATAAACAGCAAAAACGGGACGGTCGCTCGTCTCTAAACGGAAAGCTGTGTGGCTGCCATAGAGAGCTCGGGTATAACGGTTCTTACCGTTGACGCTTACAAAGTCTTCTCCATCCGGACGATATTGCAGGGTACGGGAGGCACCACGTTTATGATCGTTGAAAGAGGTGGACTCTATGCGATCGCCAGCACCTTGCGGTTTATTACCGGTGGTATACTGTGCGTAAGCGATGGCAGGCAACAGAGAGATAGCGGTATAGAGAAATATTCGTTTCATATAGGGTTATGAATTAAATGGGTACGCGTCGTCCGCGTATCTATTTATTTATTACTTTTCCGTTTTAAATTAATTCCACCAACGGAATACGCGATTTTTTAATGAGCAGACAGTTACGGCATCGGGCTCAGACCTTCCCAACGTACATCCCATGTTCCGTCCTGCGGGAAGCCCGGATTCTTCACTTGGCAACCATCCCAACCGGCACACATCAATGCTACGGCAGTCAGCAAGCCACCATTACCGGGCAAGTAACAGCGCAGACGCCCATCCTGATAATTATGTCCATTCAACAGGTAGGTATTAGTGCGTTTATCCATCAGCAAAGCGCCTACAGCCTTTTCGGGTTCGCCCAGACGGGTGGCATTCATTGCAGTCATCGGATAATCCCAACCCCAGGTTTTTCCCCAGTTCCAGTTGTCCCACACCCAGTGCAGGGTATTCTTCATATAGTCGTCGCGAATGAGCTTGTTCATCGGAAGAATACCTACGGAACCAAGCACGGCCATGTGGTCGCTGGTAAAACGAATATCTTTGTAAGTATCGACGGCATCTTCGGATGCCAGGTAGAGATGATCCTCGTTATAAGCAAGCGGGGAGAGTTTGTCTATCATTTCGTCCCATTCCAGATTGCGCTTTCCACCGGCACGCTCGCGCCACTTCTGGGCTGTCTGCATAGCAAAGTGCCAGTAAGAGAGTTCGAAAGGAGGGTTGATAGTGGTAGCTGCACGCAGTGTTTCCTGTGCAGGGATAGCACCTTTCAAGATGAAACGACCGTGGAATTCATCATAAGTTGCGAAAGCATACATGAACTCGGCAGTTTCCTGCACCAGTTTATTGTACTTCTGAATCACTTCGTCTGAAGGATTGGAACGGTAAACAAGCTCGGCCAGATAAATGAAATGCGGTTGTTGCCAGATCAGGAAAGAGCCTACATTGGAAGGTGCTTCCGTACCGCTGGGATCAGTCATCTTCATCCAGCGCACACCGGGGAAACCCTGGCGACGGGCTATTTCACGGGCAACGGGTTCTACGGTTTCATACCAACCCAGCGTACGGTCCAGCAGATCAGTATGTCCCCAAAGCGGTTGCCAGGCTTGATGCCACCAAATCATTTCGAGATGGAACTTACCGAACCAGGAATTATAGGTCAGACCAGTTTCCTGCGGAGGTACACTACCGGCAGACTGGATAGCGAGAAGATACTGGCTGAGTACCACACGACGTTCCAGCTCCCCGGCACGCGGATCGGTGCAATGTGAGAAATCGACAGCAGCGCCATTCGTCCAGAAGTTCGTCCAATAAGAGGCACTGGCAGCAGCAGTTTCTGTGAAGGCAGGCAAGACCTGATCTGCGGCAGGCTCCTCAGCAGTAAAGAGACAGGAGAACGCCAGCATATCTTCATCCGGAGTCAAGACGAAATAGTTCTTGGATTTCTCGGCCAGATTGGCTTTGCCTTCCCAACGCAGAGTTACATAATAAGTGGTTTCATCGAGCACACGCTTCAGCAGGGCACTTTGGGCATCCTGACGGACAATGGTTGTAGAATGTTTATCGTTCGCATCCCAATTGCATGCATCATCGGCATGTGCACCCGTGGGATACGGAAAGCGCAGATTGACACCGGCATGTGCACGACTGGTGACACTGGCGGAAATCATATCCTGATCGGGATGGCAGACTGTCTGTACATCAAAAACGTTACCATTCAGTGTGAAGTGGCTGGTGATTTCACCTTTCCACATATTCAGTGTTTGGCGGATATCAGTAATATCGGATGCTTTCACTCCGTCACCCAGTTCCAGACCGACAATACCCAGGTGCAAGCGGTGCGGATTGACGCGGAACCAGTCGGAAGCTTCTTTTTGCCGCCCCGCCTCCTTGAACTGGCAGGCGTAGAGTTCTTCGTGTCCACGGCCGAAGTCAAAGGCTTTCAGGGTTTCTTCAGACTTGTATCCCTGCGGATTGGCAAATGAATGCCAGCCCCACTGGCTCTGTGTACCCAAAGGCACACCTTTACTATACATAGACGGGAATGTTTGCAAACCGGTAGCATCTACCGTGAACGCAAATTCACCATTACCCACGCTGAGCGAAGCCAACGAATCGAACGAGGCTACTTGAGGATTGTTACGGGCCACCAATGCTTCACGGTCTATCGGAGCTTGTTTCTCCGAACCGCAAGCCGTCAGCACGAAAGCGGCGAAAAGGGAATAAAATACTTTTTTCATGGTATTCTTAATAACAGATAGTTAGATTAATAGTCGGGACAAAAATAGCAGTTCCCTGCGAACTGTGCTCTGTATGCTTTGGCATAAATGATAAGGTAAATGACATTTACTTTATTATCAGTCCTTCACAAGAGCATTGAGATAGACTTCGATATTCGTATATTTTCCATCCTGTGTGTAGGCAGCCGCATCCAAGGGATCATCCGGATTCAATCCGTGACGACGTTCCCAAGCATCGGGCATACCGTCACCATCGCTGTCGAGCGGTGCTTTGCCTGTTTTCAGTACGGGCCATCCTCCTACATCGTCCGGTGAATTGATGATGCCGTTGACACCGAATGTACCTATTCCTTTTTTCATCTGCCGCAGCACTTCCTTGTCATAGCTATCACGCTGAAAACTACAACCGACAGACTTCAGTACGCGACGGTAAGCCTGATCCGGCTCATCCTCCGAGATTGCCGCATAGGGAAACGGCTGCTCTACCAGACAAGTTGCAGTTTCCTCTCCCCTCTCCGGACGTGCTTCAAGTGATATGCCGGAATCCGGTGAAGCACTTTTCCGGTGAAGAATGTAAGGCTTCCCGGCACAATCACGTACTCCGATACGATTGTCACAGGTGACAGCCTGATCACCTGCCATCACATTACCTGCTACATAATAACGGCCTGTTCCATCCTCTGCCACATCGAGCAGACGATGATGCTGGGATGCCGGTCCCGGTTTATAGTAATTCTTCACCATATTGATTTCTCCATGATGACCGCCACCGTAGGCAGCTTTAAATCCCCAGTTGTAGACTACATTATTGCGATAGTCCACCCATTTAGTCCCGTCTACAGAAGAAAAACGGGGGTTACGGCTGGCATGGTTGGCCAGAAGGTTATGATGAAAAGTCGCTTTATAGCCACCCCAGATGCCACCGAAACCATGGCTCCCTTTGGTATGCACCGATGCATTCAGGCTATGGGCCACAAGACACCATTGCACGGTCAGGTTTTCTGTTTTGTAGATAGACAGGCATTCGTCGATGCTCCAACTGACGGAAAGGTGATCGAGAATCACATTCTTCTGCCCATACCGGCCACCCCCCAAGCCATCACTGTCCAACTGATGGCGGTCGCCGACACGTACACGAAGATAGCGGACGATGACCTGACTGGCATCTATGATGAGAGGATAATCTTTCAGACAAATACCCTGCCCCGGAGCAGATTGACCGGCAATGGTGATACTGTCGTTCTTAATACGCAGGTGGGACTTCAACTCGATGGTACCATCTACAGCAAAGGTTACGATACGAGCCCCTTCTGATTCTACAGCCTCACGAAGACTGCCCGGACCACTGTCATTCAGATTGGTTACGACAAAGACGCGCCCGCCACGTCCACCCCATGTATGCTTGCCATATCCCTCGGCACCGGGAAAGGCGATTGGTAGCGACGCTTCATCAGCGGATGCCATCGCACGAGACGTTAGTTGCGCATGCACACAACTAACTGCCGCCAGCAATATGCTGACGGCAATAATAATAGATTTCATAGATTATCGTATTTTGTTTACTTATCTAAAGTCGAACATCAGATTCAGCCGTAATCCTTCGTCTCCTTTCTTGATGCGGATAATTCCCGGCTGACTCTGTGGACCATGTTGGCTGATGGGCTTGAAACAACGGATACCCGGAATATCGAGCAAGAAAGAAATATCTCCCGCGGGGAAGTCGGGCATGGTATTGATGCCATCCTGGCGGCCGTGGGGTTCTTCGGGCGTGAATACCCGCAGGAAGATGCCATCACTGGCAGCATACACGGTGAAAGGAACCGTAGAACTTTGCAAGGTAGCCCAATAGAAGTTGGCATGATAGCCCTTGAATTCGGGGTACACAAGGCGGTCGGTACTTTCACCGGTGATGGTATTGTTATAATCTTTCTGCCAGATGCCATAGTTGGCACCGGGGATACGATTCTTCCAGACACGGTAGGGACCACGTCCCATCCAACGCATGCCGGAGCACTCGGATTCGGGATATGAGAAAGTGAGTCCGAGGTTCAGGACTTCGGTGTCGGTAAAGGCATCGTCGAAGCCACCGCCACCGGAAGCACGGTTCAACAACACGGCATCCATAGAGAGGAGACCGGCAGGGGTGAGATGCCAAACGATGGAGTCGGCAGCACCCCGATAGCGTGCACAAAGAACAGCATCACCATTTTCCGTACGGGCGGAGAGATTGGACAGGATCATCTTCATACCCACGGCAACGGGACCATCTTTCAGAGGAATAACCCGACTGTCGGCATTCCTTATTACGGAAGTGATAGTAGCGTCACTCTTCCGGAAAGAGACGGTAACGGCAGGAGAATGCAAAGTAATCAGAGTATCGGTTTCTTCAACACGGCAATTACCCGTGGCTGAAGTTTGTGAAGCGGACGAATGAGTATTTGCCTGCAGTTCACCTTGCAGATAATCTTTCGCATAATGTATCGGGAAGGTACGTGTACAGATGCTTTCGCCATCGGCTCCATAGGCTTCAAGTTCGAGGATATCCCCCTCAAAAAGTTTGGGAGCTGCGATTCGGGCGAATCCTGTCTCACCGGGAACCAACGAAGGAAGTTGTACCATTCCGCTATCTACTACCTGACGCCAACTTTGGGCACCTCCATCGGCTACAGATACCGGGTTACCCACAGCTTCACCTTGCAAAGGCGATGCACAATGGAGTACGCGCCAACGCATGGAACACTTGTCCAGGTTCGTAAACAGGAATCGGTTCGATACCCGGAAGTCACCACGGAACGAGGGGGTAATCATCAGAGGTTCCACATAGATAGGCGACCAGACTTCACGGACAGAATAGTAACTGCCCTCCTTTTCGCGATAGGGACCGAGGATACCATCCGGGGCATTGTAATCTTCACTATCCAGTGCACCTCCACGGTCGGAACGGCGTACAGCTTCGTCACTGTATGCCCACATGAAGCCTCCGGCGAAGAGAGGATGGGCGGTGTAGCGTGCCCAGAAGTCCTCCAGTCCGGCACCATGTCCCTGATCGTACTGGCCATGCATGAATTCGGCGGGCATGAAGACTTTATAGCCATTAGTAAAACGGGCCACTCCGGTGAGATAAGCAGGATAGTGGTGCGTATCGAGTTCATCGAAATCCGCCCAGGGGTGGATGACATGACGTTTTTGCGGGTCGTAAGTGCGGAACAGGCTATCAATTGCAGTATTCCATCCACCTTCGTTACCATTGCTCCAGAGCACGATACAGGGATGATTCACGTCACGCGTCAACATTTCACGGACAAGGCGGGTACCTGTAGGGGTATCATAAGCATCTTGCCAGCCAGCCAGCTCGTCGATGTAGAGCAAACCAAGAGAGTCGCAGGCATCCAGGAAATGTTCATCGGGGGGATAGTGAGAACGGACGGCGTTCATATTCATCTCCTTGATGAGCTTGACATCCTGTATGCTGAGTTCTTTATTCGTGGTTCGTCCGCCATCGGGGTGGAAGGTGTGGCGATTGATGCCCTTCATAACAAGCTTGGTACCGTTCAGGTAGAGTCCGTCGCGAGGGCGGAAATCAATAGTGCGGAAGCCGATGCGGGTATCCATGGAGTGAATGACGTTTCCTGCCTTACCGAGCAAGGAAACTGTAAGCCGGTAGAGTACAGGGGATTCAGGAGTCCACGGAGATATACCGTCGAAATGAGCAGTCAGCAACTGAACGGAATCTTTAGTAACTTTCACGGGACGGTGTCCGGCATCCTTGGCAGATATCGGTGCCACTTCCATAGAAAGACTTTCTTCTCCGGTGGTGCCTTGCAAATGTACTTCTACTTTTAGCTCTCCATCCGCACGGGCATCTACGGCGAGGCGTTCGATATGTGTAGCCGGCTTTGCTTCCAGCCATACAGGGCGATATATTCCACCAAAGAGCCACCAGTCCGCCTTGCGCTCGGCAGCGTTGATGGACTTGTTGTCAGAGTGCTTTTTTACACGAACTTCAATTTGATTGTTGCTTCCGAATTTCAGCAGATCGGTGACGTCATAAGAGAAGCGATAGAAACCTCCCTGATGTACGGGGCCTGCGGATTGACCATTGACGAAGACTTCGGTGTCAGTCATTACACCACCAAACCAGAGATGTACATTCTGTCCCTGCCAGTCGCGGGGAACACGGAAAGAGCGCTTATAAATACCTTCTTCCATCGAAGGATTCTTCACTCCGGGTTTCTTATACCAACGGCCATAGGTATATTCACCGAAGCCTTGCAGTTCCCATTGTGAAGGAACTTCTATTTTACTCCAGCGCCCGCTGTTGTTTCCTTCGGATACACGAAACTGCCAGGTCACGGTGTTACCCAACCCAGTGCCGGAAAGATATTGACGTTCTGTTTCCTGAGCTTGTACAATCCAAGCTGTCAGTAAGAAAAGGATAGTACCAAGAAAGTGCTTTCTACTCATAGTATTTGGCTTTATTATTCGATTTTACAAAGAAAGACATTCTCTGGCAAACAATAAATAAGCAGAATGATTTTCTGGCTGTACAAAATGACGGAGAGATAATCCCCGCTTCTTTCCACTTAGCTCTTTATATCACAAGAAGTCACTCATTCCGCTTCACTGCGAACAAAAAGCTATCAAAACTATCCTTTTCCCAACAGAACATTTTCCACAAACAGTTCAAATAGAATCCGATTGCATAATCCACGGAATATAAATGCAGCATTTTTGTATAAAGCAGGCCATATATGCAATACTTATGCAAGAAACTATAGATCTTTCACAAACGAACTATGGATCTAACGCAAACAATCTATGGATGGAACGCATCTGATCTATAGATGAAGAACAAACGATCCATGGATCGAACATAAACGGTCCATGGATGTGAAACAAACCATGTATTTTCAGTGGACAGACCATCTATTTTTCTTTTTTCAGAGTTGTACGTATTTCTGTATTCCACTTTCAATCAGCAATATGCTGATTTCCGTTCGTTTCTTTTCATTCTCCCCCTCCGTTGGACGGAAATATCGCATTCTCATTATGCATAAAAAGCAAAATGTCAAAACGCTTTCCGCTTTATCTTCTTACGTATCCAAAGGTAATATCCCGTTAACGGAAGACTTGCGCCTATCAATGCGGCAATGAAGGTCAGTATCCGCGTCAGTATGCCGCTCCAACTGCCCACATGCACGGAGTAAATCCAACCACGGATTTTACCGGAATTCTCCAAATCCTTGTATAGAGTCGTTTCGGTTATTTCACCGTTGCGGGGATTGAATTTATAGCGGTCGGTTGCCCGCTGATTGCCAAAGCGATTGAAAGCAACACTGGCGGAACCGTCGGAGATGCTGATTTGTTTGTAACCGGGATTTGCTTGGGCCAATTGTTCGTACACCTGTTCCCAATGTATATAAGGAGAACGCCTATGCACACCACGTCCTTCCGGTCTGCCACTTTCGCCCTCGGGTCTTTCACCCCTGTTTCCGGAACGTTCACCACGGCCTTCCCTACCCTCCGGTTTACCTCCTGACTTCCCGCCTTTCGCGGTAGCATTGGCTGCTGCATTTCCGTGCCCCATACTGGGCTGCACTTCCACGCCAAAGGTTTTATAAAAGCCTGTCCTATACCACTGAAAAGACCATGTCAGTCCCGTAAGAGCCATAGCCAACAGGAAGATAAGCGTATACATTCCGCCCGCCACATGCAAGTCGTACCAGAAGCGACGCCAACCTTTATTTGCTACAATCTTCAGGCTGTTCTTCAATGCCTTGCGCGTACGCGGCCACCAGACGACGACGCCTGATATCAGCACAAACACAAACATCAGCGTACTGGTGCCGACAATCATCTTGCCCCAGAAGATGCCGCCATCCTGCTTCATGCTGTCCAGCAACCAACGGTGCATCCGGAACATAAAGTTGAAAAAGGGTGCACGTTCATATTTGCCCGTAACCTCACCCGTATACTGGTCCACATACATAGATGCGCGACGGGGTTTGGAAAGCGTAACCTGATAGGCTCGTTCGGGATCAGACGAAACATTTACACCGGTCACTGATACGCTATCGGGCAAAGTTGCCGCCACTTTAGTCATCAGCTGTTCCATGGGTAACGGAGCAGCCTCAACCTTTTTCACAAAGTAGAGATCACGGTGGCAAAGCTCCATCACTTCTTTCTCGAAGACCAGTGCTGCGCCCGAAAAGCAGATCAACGTAATCAGTATCCCGAAAGGGATGGAAAGCCACAAGTGTATATTACGGAATATCTTTCTCATTATGTCATTTTATGAAGTTCGTAAAAAAGAGCCTGGCCGGCATATACCAGCAGGCTCTTTATCCCTAATTATAATTAATGAATGATCTTTCGCTTATTTAGTAGGTGTCAACCGGCCTACACCGCTGATTTGAGTAGCCTCAATGGTGACTCCCTTTGTTGCAGTGGCACTCGACGGATTAATCTTGTAAATGGCAGGATAACCCTCAGTTGTCGTTACAGTCAGATAAACATTGCCATTCTCGGTATAAGGCGCATTGCCGAAGCCGGAAATCAATTCAGTCTCAGGCAAGCCGGTTACATAAGTCAGCTTCTTGTCGCCCGCTTTGAAGATAGCCAGTTGATTGGCAGTAAAATCTTCTTCAGTCAAAGCACGGTCATACATCAACATCAGGAAGTAATCACCCGTAATGTGCCAGCAACGGAGGAAAGATTTTCCGCCACTCTGAGCTTCCAAGTCACAATAGTAATCATCAAAGTCTTCCGTACCGTTAGGAATACGTACTACACCGGCAGGCAGAGTGGTCTGCTGGCGCACGTCGTCCATTGTCTTGGCAAAACTGGGAGAGAAAACGTAGATATCACCATTGTCTGCTTCCCAGATAGTCTGGTAATATTGCGACTTGTTTCGTCCGCAGGCATAGCTGATTTTATCTGTACTGATAAGTTTCTTGCTGGTAAGAGTTTCATCATCAAAGATGGCTACCCAACATTCATTCGGATATTGCGTCCATTGCAATTCTCCTTTCTTGTAGCTGCTGCTGTTTGAGCCACCGTCTTCCGTCTTTATCAGGTCCTCATTGCCCGGCAACACCCACTCGCCATTATTGTACGCCGAACCATACTGGCTCAATCCCATCGGGACAGCTGCGCTATAAATCTTGTTACCGTGTTGCAGAATACCTGCCAGTGTCACAAACTCACCATTTCCCAGGAAGTTTTCCGAGAGGTAAGCCTTGTTCTGTGTATCATTCGTCTTATAAGTTTCGGCCGCTACATCCAGATAAGAGAGCAGGAACGTCTTAGGCAGATACCCGTTTTCATCGGCATAACCCGTATATCCGTCGCCCGTAGAAGACGTGATGATATATCCTTCGTAAATGCCATAGCTGGTGAAACGCTTCACTGCATACTCGCCCGAACGCGCCACCATTTCATAGTTTGAGTTCATCACGAATGAACGGGTGGTACCGGCATTACCCTGATTGTAGGTCAAACCATACAAGTATTTGTCTTTATAGAATATCCACTGCGAAGCTCCGTCATTCACAAGGCCATTATTTATGGCAGACACCGTACCTTTATCCAATGTTTCGGAAGTCAGCAAAACGTTTGTAGTATTTCCCGAAGCCGTAACGGAAGATGCTATTACATACTCTCCTCTGCCCTCGGTGCCATTACCCAGGCTCGGCTCATTGTCAGTACACGCTGTCAGCGCCAGTCCGGTCATTGCAGTTGCAAACAGTCCGGTCAAAAAGTTATTCTTCTTCATCTTGTTTTTTACCTTTAATTTAATCTCTATATATAATCCATGAATCTCTAATTACCAAAATACACACGCACCTTGCCGTAGAATGCCCGTCCGGGCTTCTGAAGGCTGAAGTTATCATACAGTTTCTCGTTTGTAAAGTTACGGCACTCAAACGACAGGTTGTAACGGCCACCGTGCAAGCTATAAGAAAGAGCCAGATTGTGCGAGAACTGGTTAGGCACCACATAATCATTCTTATTAGACCCGATGTTGGATGAATAATAAGTGAAACTGTGCAGATATTGGTTATCGTAGGACATTGTCAGTGTATTGCCCTTCTTTCCGAGGTTGCGCCAGTAGAATGTCACGTCCGAATCGGCAAACATATATGGCAGGTTGGGCATACGTTCTTTGTAGGCAAGGTTGGCCGCACTGCTGGAAATCGAAGTCTTCATATTGTCGCGCACATTCATTTGCGTAAAGTTTCCCCCGATGCTCAGCCATCTTCCGAAACCGTATCGGGCGGAAACGTTAAAGCCTTTTGTCAGCACCTTACCGTAATTTATATAAGTAGCAGCCGACTTACCTCCGCTCAGGTCGGCAATGTTACGCTGGATATAGTCCTTTGTATTGCGGTATATCAAACCACCTTCCACATATACGGAGTGACTGCCGAATGTCCGGGTGTAGCTGAGGTTAAGATTCAGGTTGTCACTGTTCTCCGGTTTGATACCGATATCTCCCATTTCCAAATCTTCATCACCGAACATCTCTTCAATAGTAGGCAAGCGATAGGCTTTCTCATAAGACAACTTCGCCTGCAGACCGGGTAATATGAAATAGGTACCCGCTGCACCATACCCCATGGAACTGACATCGCGGGTGGTGCGTACATACTCACTCTGATTACTGGATGTAGCCATCGGACCTCCCACAAACTGATGGTAGTATTTACCAAACACGGAGAAGTTCCAATTCTCAGATGGCATCAAACGATAGGACAGTCCGGAAATGTTCTTACGGGTTTCCTTGGCGATAGCTTCTTTCTGCTCTTCCTTGGCAAGCAGTGAAGTGTTGGAACGGTGAAAAGCATTCAAGACATGATTGAAAGTCAACATCTGTACCTTATCAATTCGATAATTCACAGTCAACGTACCGTTCCAGTTATTATTATCCGCCCGCGAATATTGGTAAGACTGTTCACCGGGGGAGTTCATCAGCGCTTTCTGCCCGTACCAGTTGTACTTATAGGAAGCAGTGTCCACATTGGTCGTTTCATTCTTATTATAATTAACGGTCAGTGCCATATCCAGCCCCTTAGTCAACAAGTCACGCTTGCTATATTCCAACGACGGCATCAGTGAATGACCTTTACGATGTTTCTGACCGTACACAATCTCCTGCCGCACACCTGTCTGTATATCTTTATACATATGCGAGTAGGTGAAGCCCAACAACAGTCGATCCGCCCATTCTTTATCCACAATGCCAATCTTTCCGATGATAGCTTCGTTATGGTACGTATCATTGAAACGTTTTACACGTACTTTCTTATCTCTGTCGATTCTACCGGTTTCGAAGTCCTCTACCGGAGCCTCTACATGATAGTCGTTATCCGAATAATTCTGGAAAGCATTGATTTCATACATAAACCCATTCTTGAAAGTTTGTCCGAAATTGACGTATGATTTATGTGTATTAAACGAACCATAAGAGTAGGATGCATCCAGGAACCAGCGACGGCGCTTCTTGTTAGTAACAATATTGATGACACCGCCAATAGCATCGGTACCGAACCCCACAGGCACTACCCCTTTATAAACCTCAATCCGGTCGGCAAAATTCACAGGAATATTATTCAGTCCGAAAGAGTTTCCCACTCCTTCCTGTGGTACACCGTCAATGAATATCTTAACGTGCTTCCCGCTGAATCCGTCCAGCATGAGCTGCATATCCGAACCTACGCCGCCCGATTCACGAAGTTTCATACCCGGTGCTTTGGTCAAAGCATCGCTCAGATTCTTCGTCGTATTCTGCAGTTCTTTCGTATCAACAGCCACTGCATTGAAGGCTGATCTTTTCAATCGGGTCACTCCTGTGGAAACGATGGTTACTTCATCCAATTGTTGTGTCTCGGGAGTAATCGTGAGATTCTGTTTCACTCGCTCTCCGGCAATCAGTTTCACTTGCTTCTCAACCGTTTTATAACCGATGGCAGACACGACCAATGTATAGTTACCAGCGGGCGCTTTTATATGATAGATACCTTCTTGATTGGTAGTTCCACCATAGCTCGTCCCCTTCAAGTAGACAGTCGCGAAATCAACGATTTCTTTTTCCGTAGATAATATCTTACCGGAGATCATAGCTCTGTCTTGTGAAAAGGCAGATAATGAGGAAATTAACAGAACAATAAGAACAAAGAGTTTTATTATATTTGCTTTCAATTTACAAAGAGTTTTATGCAGTTAATAAATCACCGCAAAGGTCTTTATAAAAGAAAAGCAAAACAATCGCTATATGCAGGTAAATATCTCACCGGAATATTTAATAGGAGTATACGCTACAATCGCTATTAATAGGTATATTGCATTTTTTACAAAGGGAATAACAGACACATTTGTTAGTTGCGACCTTCCATCGCCAGTTTTTAACTTACTCTATCAAATCATCCAGATAAACTTTAGCATTGATATAATTTATATCTAACGTATAATCAGATGCGTCCAAAGCATTTTTCGGATTCAGCCTGTAAGTCAATCATGTAGTTTATGCCGAAGGTGTCAATATCATCCATCTATAATAAAAATGATAAAGAAAAAGGCGGTGCATCCCATAATATGCCCGCCTTCCTCTTTTTACCATCAAGAAAAACAATTACCCATTAATAAGATGGATGCTGTTGACCGGCAAGCCCCGGATTCACATCAATTATGTTCGTAGTATTAAACGGTAATATTTCTACCATATTCTTCTTCATGCCGTAGAATACACCAGTTTTACCTGTAATCCATGCATTATTAGAAGAAAGACCTTCAACATCTTCTACACAAAGATTTCCTTTTTGCTTAATGGAATTGACGCTGAACATATTCAGAATTGTATATTCCACTTCTTCTACTTTCTTTGCGCCAGCCGGCACATCTTCGCTTTTGAAATAAACTTGTCCATCAGCCTCAAAGAATTTTCTTTTTATGGCACCTTTGGAACCGGAATTCAACGTATGCATTGTTGTTAGTTCAGTTTCAGAGAGTTCCATATCCACCAAATCCTGTTCAGTCATTGAGATATAAGGTAAAGCTATTGTCGGATCTGCAAAAGATGGGGTTGAAGCCAACTTATAAGCACGATATACATCTACGTTTGCATATCTTCCTTCGCGCTTGGCCAATTGAACCAGCTTTTCTTTTTCAGTTGTCAGATAATCAACCAATATCCCCCAACGAGCTAAATCGCTCTTGCGCAGTCCCTCATTAGACAATTCCAATTTGCGTTCCTGTATAATAAAGTTTTTGAATTCTTCATAACCGGAAGGAATCGTACCAACTTTAGAGGCATCATTATTAAATGCACGCAGACGAACATCTTCCACCGCTTTCTCAGCTTCGGGAGTAGAACCGTTATTCAACTCATTCAAAGCCTCAGCATACATCAGCAAGACATCAGAGTAGCGCAATATAGGCCAATTAAAATCACGTTTACTGTCAGAAGAACCTCTGACCTTTTTCCAGTTAATACGATATTTCCCCACACCCATACCGGCAAAAGTATTCATTTGATAAGCATTGTTGCCAGTAGATAACTTAAGACCATAATTACAAACTGAAACATCACGCCGTTGATCGTTCTCTTCAAATTCAAAATAGAATGTCGGCATGGCTATCATCTGGCTACCGCCTTTACCCAAACCTTCATTGTCCGTACCACTTGTAGGAATGCCATTTGTATAACCTGTACGAACATCCTGGCCATTAGTACTATACCAACCATACTCAAACATAGTTTCATCATTATATTGCTGATTTCCCAAGTCTCTGAAAATCTGATCGTAATTATCCAGCAACCGATTTTCTCCCTTAGTTATTACAGCTTTACAAGCATCCGCCGCTATTTGATAGAGTTCTTTTATACGAGCAGCATCACTACGTTGTGCTATTTTTAAAGTGCTCTGATTATAAGGCACTGTATTCAGATCCCAACGTAAAGAGTAACCGGCAGCGTAAAGAGCTACACGAGCCAAAATTCCATAAGCTGAATTCTTCGTGAAACGTTCGGGAGTAGCAACCATACCTTCACTTTTCCAAGGAAGCAATTCAATTGCACGTTTTAAATCTTCAATACAATGATCATATATAGTATCACGACTGACACGCGAAGAAGAAAATGTAGTCAGATCTACTGTAGGAATATTAGTATAAGGCACATCACCATAGAAACGAACTATGTTCCAATATGCATAGGCCCTTATCGCCAAAGCTTCTCCCAGTAGTGCATCTACTTTCTTCTTCTCACCATCACTAACATTCATTTCCGGAAGGTTCTTAATACAAACATTAGCATATTCAATGGCTTTATACATATTTGTATAAGTAGAACTCAACATACTGGAGGTATTAGTGTAATCATAGTTGGCCACATTATATTTAGAATTGGACTCTGTAGAAGCAGCTTCATCCGTACCCATCAATAATTGATAGCCCAGTTCTTGTGTATGCAACCATGAATAACCACCCATCACGGTCATCTCCGCTCTTCCTACTGTTTCAAAAACAGTAGAACTATCCGCTTTTGATTCGGAAGGCATATCGAGCCAATCTTCACAAGAAGTGAAAACCAACAACATGGCAGCAGATATACCTAAAATATTCATTATCTTTTTCATATTAATTATCTAATTTAGAATGTTAAATTTACGCCTACTACCCAACTCTTAGAACGTGGATAAGATGAATTATCGATACCCGGTGTCAAAGCGCTGCTTGATGCAGATACTTCAGGATCATACCCTGTATAGCCAGTAAAAGTATGAATGTTATTCAGGGTACAGTATACGCGGGCATTACTGATTTTGGCGCGCTGTACTAATTTCTTCGGTAAAGTATAACCCAAAGTAATAGTATTCAGACGCAAGTAAGAACCATCTTCCAAATAGTAACTACTACGTTCACTAATAGCAGTTTTGTTATTACCTGAAATATTCCATAAAGCATCACCGCTATATTGGTGTGGATTTAAAGCAGCCAAACGTGCTAAATCAGTACTTTCCTTACCGGTTGATGGATCAATCAATGTGAAACGATTCTTCATTTTTTCAAGTGTATTTTGGTTAGCTAAATACGGACCGATAAAACGTTGCGTACTCATGCTGAACACATCATTACCTACTACAAAATTCATGAAGATGGTCAAATCAAATCCTTTGTAAGTAAAGGTATTGTTCCAACCTCCGATAAAATCAGGAGCTGCATTTCCTATTACAGTACGGTCATTAGTCCCCCATACCGGATTTCCATCTGAGTCTACCTCACCAGCCGTCGGCTTATATTTAGCATCACCCGGTTTTACATTTTCACGATTAGAACCTTTCAAATAAGGAATGCCATCCTTCAACGTATAACCACCGTCAGCATTCTGAACAAAATCGTCTGTTGTATAAATACCATCATAAATCAAGCCAAAAAATTGTCCTAATGGTTTCCCCTCTTCAATCTTGAAACCCATACGAGATTCATATTCTGCTATGAAATTATCAGTTTCACCATCTCCATAAATATCCAATACCTTAGAACGGTTGAAAGCTATATTGAAATCCATTGTCCAACTGAAATCCTTCGTACGAATATTGGTTGTATTCAAAACTAATTCTACACCTCGATTACGAATAGAGCCAATGTTTTGGAACTGGTGAGTATAACCGGTAGAAGTAGGAATCTTATTCTTAATCAATAGATTGGAGGATTCATTGTTATACCAATCTACAGACAGATTGACACGGCTATTAAATATTGATACATCCAAACCTATATTGGTGGTGGTGGTTTTTTCCCACTTCAATTTTTTGTTTCCAAGTGTTGTACCGGGTACAAGTGTAATGTAATCACTACCATTATAGCCATAATGCCCCGATCCGTAATCTGTAGCATACATATTGTTATCAACATTATTATTACCCGAAGTTCCATAACCAACACGCAATTTCAGATTCTGGAAGAAATCAAAATCCTTCATGAATCCTTCTTCAGAGATACGCCATGCCGCAGACGCCGAAGGGAAATAGCCCCACTGTTGACCACGGGCAAACTTAGAAGAGCCATCGGCACGTAACGTTCCCGTAAATAAATAGCGGTCACTATAATTGTAAGAAAGACGACCAAAAAGAGAAACAAGACCTACCCGACTTTTTCCCGACTTCCACGTTTGCGGAGTACCCATACTGACATCATTCAATCCAAAGTTACCATCTGAGAATTTACGATATTCGTTATCCAAGTTCATAGACTCTTGATACCAAGTTTCTTGACCAAGCAAGACATTAAAACGATGAGCTTCTTTCACATTAAATGCATAATTCAATGTATTTGTAATCTGCCAAGAAAACTTTTCACTGTTGTTACGGTAACCATAACCATAAGGACTTTGATTGGAAGAAGCTGTCTTAGTATTACCATTATCCCAATAATCATGACGAACTTGCTGCCACATATAACTTCCAGAAGTACGGAAAGTTAAATCCTTCAATATATCTATTTCGAGTCCAGCATTCACTGTAGCCATACGGGTATATTTCTCGTTAGTAATAGATTGGTTATTAATAATCGGATTATTTGCATCATAATTGTCCCCGCCATACATTTCAGAGAAAAGATCAGCTAAATCAGAGCCTAACAGTTGTTCATTGGTCCATTTCACACCACCAGTTACCGGCTGCAAAATAGTCTGCTTCAAGGTTCCTCCCAATGAACCACCTCCATCAACTTTAGTCATTTGTAAACTGGAAGAAAAATCAAACCGCACACCTTTCCATAATTCATGATTAATTTTAGCACGAATACTATTCTTTTGATAACCATGTTTATCCATTATACCGTCTTCACCCGTATAGTTGTAGCTCAACATGTATTTAGTTTTCTCGCTACCACCACTGATATTCACATTGTGATTCTGAGTGATACCTGTATTACCAAACACCTCATCCTGCCAATCAATGCCGGCACGATTACCGTACTCGTTAGCAATACGCCCATAGGCACTAGTATAAAAATCACCAGAATTAATATCTCCACCAAAAATATTCGAGAAGTTATCTTCATTGCCACGAAGCAATTGGAATTCATATTGATACTTTACATAATCTTCAACTCCCATTAAATCCAACTTCTTTCCTAAACGGTCAAAACTTACAAAACCATTATAAGATACTTCCGTCTTACCTGCCTTACCGGATTTTGTCGTAATCAATATAACACCATTCGAGCCACGAGCACCATAGATAGCCGTTGCTGAAGCATCCTTCATGACATCAATAGTTTCAATATCATTAATATCCACATTCTGCAAACCATTCTCCATCTGAAAACCATCAACGATATAAAGCGGTTCGGTACCTTGCGTAATAGACGTACCACCACGTACTGTAATATTGATGTCAGCACCCGGAGCTCCACTCTGTTGTACAATATTCACTCCAGCCGCTTTGCCTGCTAATGCTTGCGCGGCAGTAGTCACAGGGGCAATGGCTAAATCCTTGCTACCAACTGAAACAGAAGAACCAGTCAATTCTTTACGTTTCACCTTCGCATACCCAATAGCAACGACCTCTTCCAACATTACTGAAGATTCTTTGAGCGTAACTGCAAAATGGGTTTTGTTACCAATAAGAACAATTTGATCTTCATAACCAATAAACGAAACCACCAATTCCTTAGCCGAAACAGGTACAGAGAGTTTGAAATTACCATCCATATCGGTAATAGTACCAATAGATTTGTCACCTTTCACCGTAACAGAAGCACCGATCACCACGTCAATCGCATCGCGAACCGTACCGGTAAGCGTCTTGTTCTGGGCTAAAATGCTTAAAGGACAGCCTATTAACAGAAGCATTAATAAGCACATTTTTCTGTGTAAGATTCTCATAGATTATTAATAAATTTGATTAATAAATAATTTAAGACTAGCAAAATGTACAACCGTTATCGAGCACATTATTTGGGTTACAAAAATAAAATCAACAACCAGCTTATAAGATGTTTTTTTTGACCGAAACACTTTCTCTTTTGATTTTCTTAATAAATAACTCAATATTCAAATAAGGAATAGGATTTATAGTAGCATTCTTTAGTGGACTAAATATAAAATCAGTCTTAAAAATACCATAAAAAAAAGGATGCTCATTACGAACATCCTTTCTTCATGACCTAATCATTACAGCTAATCAAAACTCACCAGGCAATGGCCAATTGGGAGTAGGTACATGCATTTTATTCATTTCCTTCTCAAATTCAGCTATTACTTCAGGATATTTATCGGCTAAATTCACAGACTCTGTTATGTCTTCTTTTATATTATATAATTCTAAAGGAGCATCTTTTTTAATAGTAACAACTTTCCAGTCACCTCTGCGAGCTGCACGTTGTTTACCAGGAAACTCCCAGTACAGTAAACGATTATCCGTATCAAGCTGTTTACCATAAAATAGCGGCAAGACATTTATACCATTTAATTTGGGGGGCAATTTATCTGTGGCATTAGCCAACGCGGCCAATGTAGGCATTACATCCGGAAAATAAATAATGTTATTCAATTTCTGAACCGGAACTTTACCTGGCTGATTAACAATAAAGGGCACCCGAATTCCTCCTTCATAAAGCTGTCCTTTCATACCCTTAAGCGAACCTTTACACCCTAATTCGGCCAATGGTGCCTGTTTAGCAGCTCCATTGTCCGAAGCAAAAATGATCATTGTGTTCTCACGCAATCCCAATCTATCAAGTTCTGCCAACAAGCGTCCAATTGCCCGGTCCATGTGTGTGATAAGCGCAGCATATCGTTTAGTATTTATATCCCAAGTTTCATCATCATACCAGACTGTTTCATCTATAATATAAGGTTCATGCGGTGCATCATAGGCCAAATATAAAAAGAATGGATTTTTCTTGTTCCTATTTATAAATTTAATCGCATCTTCCGTTGAAAGATCAGTATTATGTTTTATATGCTTGTCTCCTTCATTCTCTTTTATATTTTCAAGTTTCTCATTATTGAAACGCCAATAAGGATAGTAGTATGGATCATTAGAATATATTGTACTAATAAGCCAGCCATAAAACTCATCAAATCCTCGATTCAAAGGGGTAGCCTCAGGATTAAAACCATCCAAATGCCATTTGTTTACCAAACATGTCCGATAGCCAGCACTGCTTAATACAGTAGCGATTGTTGTATCATTCGGTAACAAATGCATTCTTCGTATAGGCTTTGTACCTTTCATCCCTTCAATACCTCCTGCATTACAGAAATTATCACGAATGGTAGTATTCCCTGTATTCCGCCCCGTCATCAACGCACAACGGGAAGGAGAACTTATTCCCGATCCTGCATAACACTGAGTAAAAGAAGTGCCAGTTGCTGCCAGTTTATCAATATTAGGAGTCTCAATATATTTATTCCCATAACAAGCCAAATCACAATAGCCCATATCATCCGCCAATATGAAAATAATATTAGTTTTTTTATCATTTACCGCAGTTGACTGCTGGGCTTTAACCACTATTTGAGGAAGAACCAACATATTTACGGCACAAAATCCTCCTAAAAGTTTACTCTTATTCATATTCTACATTTTTTTTTATTCATAGTTTCATTCTCCAACACACATTATGGCATATCAACATTCTCATTATACTCCAATATCAATTCATCATGAGCTTTAATCTGAACGTCATCTAATTTCCAGTCCTTAGCCCAAATGATTTTTCCAGCTTTATCACCTTCAATACAGACATTACGAAGTATAAAGTTTTCGATTTTGCTGTTTGCTATTCCAACTACATTCATACAAGTTCTTGCATTAGAAGCTGTTACATTATCAAGAGTAACATTCCGAAAGACAGGAGTACCTTGTTCCAAACTTACCGATTCTAACATTTTACTCCAGTACACTGGAATTTTCTCCATATCATATCCCTTCGGAAGTTTAGAAATACTATATGCAGGATTCCAATTCAAATCAACAACAAACGGCCGTTCAACCCCTATCATCTCGATGTCATACAAATAAATGTCTTCAATCACTCCACCACGCTGACAAGTACTCTTGAAACGCAACCCACATTTTGTACCTACACCTTTCATTCGGTATGCCACTATATTACGAATTCCCCCCGAGGTTTCACTACCACAAGTAAACATCCCCCCTCCTGAACCAGCTACACAATCACGAATCACCACATATTGGCAAGGGCGATTCACCCTAAGCCCGTCACTATCTCGTCCAGCTTTCAAACAGAAATTATCATCATTGCAATTTATATTAGCATTCTGAACAAGAATATATTCAGATGAATCAATATCAATGCCATCTGTACTTGGACCATGGCCTTCAATATTATTACTAATTATGATACCATCAATTGTTATATGCTTACTATATAAAATATGTAAACTCCAAAAACCAGGCTGATACAATACAATATCACGTACAGTAACATTCTCACATTCGGCAATAAGAATTCCACGAGGGCGTTCACAATCATAATCCACAATCCAGCGTAATCCCTTTGCCTCATAATCCTCCCGCATATTCCAGTACTTATCCCAAAACACCTTGCCACGCCCATTTATCACTCCATCACCAGAAATAGCAGCATTTTTCTTACCAATGATATTTATCAATGCAGAAGGCCACTCCATTTCTATTCCTGCAACACGCGTATCTATCTTCTTATAATCACCTATATCTTGAGAGCCTATAAGAGTCACTCCTTTTGAAATATGAAGATTTACATTGTTCCCTACAAATAAAGAACCTGTAAGATAAATGCCTGGATGAAATACTACAGTTCCGCCTCCGGCTTGTTCTGCAGCATCAATTGCTTTTTGAATAGCCGTAGTATTCATACTTAGAGCATCTCCCTTTGCGCCATAGTCTGTGACATTATATACAGCCTGCTGTACCGGATAAGACATAGCACCTACTTTTCTCATCCAAAAGAAATCTGGTATTTCTCTGCCATGAGCATTCGTAGATAAACCGGTCATCCATACAGACAATGCAAACAGAATAAAGTAATTCTTCATTATATAAATTAGATTAACAAGTAAATTATACGTTATTGAAAGGTTAATTAGCAAACAATAATTACTACAAAGAATAAAAGTAAACAATTGTACAGCCACAATTATATTCCTTTTGACCCTAATACTTTTCTTTTTGATTTTGTCCAATCAAAAAGCATTTAATTGTCCCTTAAAAAGCATATTTTACCAAAACATTACTATCCGAAATAGCCTGTTTTGCTCAGCATATTGAGAGTTATATATAATATGAGCATAATTCAATATTGAAAGTACATTATTAGATTTTACAAAGGAAAATAACTTACTTATATCAGAAATAAAACAAAGAGATTTAAGACCTTATTCTTCTCATTATTCCCTTCCTCGCTCCCCCTACTAAAGTTCATAAATTAAGGAGATAGAAGAGCATAGAAGGGAATAAGCTTTAAACTGCAGATAAAGGAAAAGCCCCAAACAGGCTCTACATTTTCTCATAATTACTTTATAACTCTCTAGTATCCAGTAATCTAAAAAAGAAGATGATAAACTTCGCAAAGCAACCACCTTCTTTCTTCACTAACCCTTTATAAACCTCAATAAACTCTCACACAGCGTACGGAAAAAGCATTGGCACGGCTATTCTTCCCTACCACATCTACTTTATCCTTACCCACGTTCATGTAACTTGCATCTGCCCCATTAGATGAGAAGGCTGTACTTTGCCAATAGTAACCGGATTTCTCCGCATCCTGAAGTTTCCCCGTTTTACGATTACGCAAACCACCAAGCGGATACCACAACTCCTGTCCATTATAATTCAAAGAGTAACCCAAATTCTCCGCATCCCAATTAGAGGTAGACAAAAAAACACTCGCCTCAATGCCGGATGTAGAAGAAGATGAATTCAACCATGTATCACGCGGTGCAACCATGTAACCTTCAGGACAAGGATCGTATACAGATTTCTGAATAGAAGCAACTGACGGATAATCATATCCTTCGGGATTTCCCCAGAGAGCATTATCACCCCAATAGAGCCAGTCATATGAATAATAGTAAGGTGGGGTGGCAACATTGCTCTTGGAACGTGAATACTTAATATACGTAACCGGATTCCGGACAGAATAAGCTACCGTGCCTCTTTCTTCACTGCCACTTTCTATTTTCAGGCTAACCGTCCCGCTCTGGTCATACATCTCAGCTTCAATATTCTTCCCTACTTCACAGGTTGTTACAAACGGATCCTTACGTCCCCATTGATAAAGTAACCCTATTGCCCTAGCATCACCCGGAGTAGCAGAAACAGCACCCAAATTACGATCCATAACTGTATAACTATTGCCTTTGCTATTTACTCCGAAAGGCTGATCTGCAACATCAGTAACCCAAATATGATAAGACCAGAGAATAGTAGCATCTTCTGCATCAGCATCTTCCATGTCATAAATAGCGATAACCGCATTACCTGGTTGCCCATTCAAAGTAGCTGTGAAAGATTTACGGTCGGAAGATAATGACACATTGCTTATAAAATCGGTAGAAACATCATTCCAAAGTAATTTGGCAGAACGAGCTAATCTGCTATCGTCCGAAACATGATTCTCATAAGTGTACTTCAGACTGGTAGTATAGTAAGGAGTACAATCAACGGTTACTGAAGCTGTACCGGGAGCCACTATGATTGAGTTGGCCTTACCATAATAATTGGTCACCGATACCCATTCAATGCTCTCTAAAGCAACAGAAAGGACTTTACCGCGCTCAATGCTCTTTCCGTTTAAGTCTACAGAACAAGTACCAATTCCCTTAGGAGAGACAAGAGTTATATCCAGCGCACTACTCAATGCCATCGGCGGAAGGGGAAGATACAGTTCCTGACCTTCGGATATGTTTATATCGCCTTTCAACATAAGTGTTTTAGATGTATTCTCCAGGAAAGTAATCTGTCCCGTCGTTGCATCTACACGTATATCTCCCGCAAGCATATCGTTCTTGGACTCAAAAGTAACGGAGGTAAGAGAAGCAAAATCTTCATTAGCCGGAACTATCAGTTTCAATCCTCCACAGACTGCATTCATTTGCATATTATTCAGACCGTCATTATCCGTCAGGCAATAAAGCGGACAAGCGGTCTGGTCTATCGCACCTTGTGTATAAGTCTGAACCGTCGGTAAAGAATAATCCAGATTATTGCCCGAAAGTTGGGCATTAGCAGGATAATAAATCAGATATTGATTGGCAACAGGAACATCGTACATACTAACGCATGCATTCGACAATACGGAGTATTCCGTTCCATTGATACCTATTTTTTCTCCGGTCTGAATATCTACTTGCAATTCATCTTCCTGATTAAGAGTCAAGGTAAACGAATTGGGCTGTTTATAAATCAATTGTTCGGTATCGTCACAACTAACCATAATTACCACTAATGCAGTAACGAGATATTTTATCAGTGTTTTCATACTGTTTCTTCTCCTTATGTTTAAAAGTTAATTATTAAGTTTAGCATCAAGTGTAAAGATATAGTTTTCGATATTCGTATAACCGTTGTTTGCTATCTTTGCAGCATCGGAGGGGTCATTCTTATCCAAGCCATATTTGTCTTCAAATTCATCAGGCATACCGTCATTGTCGCTATCCAAAGGTTTCTCCCCGTTTTGAATAGTGCCTACACCTCCCAATGAAAACTGTTGTACATCTTGTTCATTCTGAATAATCGTTCCCTTTTTACCCAGTGAAGTCAGCTCATCAATCAGATATTGGTCTACTTCGTCACGAGCCGGAAGACTGGCACCTACATTCTTTACAATCCAGTTATAGGCTTCTGTTGCAGATGTTTGCTGGCTAATAACGGGATGTTTATCCGAAGGCGCACTCAGGAAAGTAGGTTCCCCTTTGCAATATTCGGCCCAGTTGGCTTGTGTCAGTTCAAAACCATTGAGCAAACCATCCTTATCATTATCATAATAATTTCCTTTATAATAAGCTCTAAAGTCGACATTACCTCCCAGAAACGGAGGAGTAGGACTCATCGGAACTTTTTCCACCTTAATAGAGTTATCTTCTTGTCTTACATTCTGCCAGTTGTTCACAGGCCCTACAATGAAGTAGTTATCCTCAATAGTTGTTTCCGACTGACCGGACGAATCACCACCCATATTATAAGCTGCACCGCTCCCCCAGTTATAAACCACATTGTTTACAAACTGATTTAAACCTTTCACTTTCGGATTGCGTGTTTTATTATCAGTATAAAGATTACGGAAAAGGGTGATACCTGATTCTGTATCTGTTTGAATCAAACCACCGCAAGAATGATTTTGTAATCCCTGACCGAGAATTGAATTCTGAATGGTGATATTGCGTGGAAGTGTTCCTTTACTATCCCAGTTGATAGAGAAGTTTTCATCACGTCCCCAAGTAACAGACAAATGATCGAAAATCATATTTTCACCATTTGCTATTCCGGCAGCATCTTTTCCATCAGGCCCATTCGTTCCCATACGGATACGCAAGTGACGGCAAATCAGATTACTGGCTCCAGTAAACGAAACGCGGTTACCATAAAGGACTACACCATCTCCAGGAGCTGTTTGAGCTGCAATAGTCAGATTCTTGGAAAATACGAGTGCTTCTTTCAGGTTGATAGTACCTGCAACATCGAATACAATTATCCGGTCGGGTTTACTTACCGCAGCACGCAATGAGCCTTCTTCTCCGTTGTCTTCCAAAGTAGTAACATGGTAAACGTCACCACCACGACCTCCTGTTGCCCCGGCTCCATAACCTTCAGCACCGGGAAAGGCCAAAACTTTACCATAATCGGGGAAAGGACCGTCGCTGCCTTTCTTTATAACAACTTCAATATCATTATCACTGCAACTCATTCCTAATGTTGCAATAAGGAGTAAAACTCCGGCATTCTTAAAGAAATTAAATAGAGTAGTTTTCATTTTAGATTGATTTATACAGGTAAACATTCGTTGTTCGATAAAAGCAATAAGAATCCAAGCTTCTGTCCGTATGGACAAAAACCGATCTTTTAATAATAAATGTTTTGGGAATAGATAATAGATTTAAAAAGATAGCCTTAAATCTACATAAGAAACTTTATAAATATTCGTTTTATGCAAATTTAAGGCTATGCATTATCTGCTTTTAGAATAAAGCAAGATTATTTAGCGTAAGCCGGATGCTGAGTCAGATTCGGGTTATCTACCATCGGATGCCCGGGATCCTTTGCTGCAAAAGGCAACAACTCGCAACAGTTCTTTTGGAAACCATAGTACAAGCCGTCACTTCCATCAGAAGCTTCAATCCAATTAGGGAATTTATCACCATTTTCAGCGTAACCTGTAGGATTCTTATAAATGATGGCACCAATTTGCAAAGCATTAAATCCACCGGTAAAACCGACAGCTTTACGTGCATTGCCATTGAATGTACTTGTATAAGCCTCAAACATATTAGTCGGATACCATTTATCTCCATCTTCTACTGCAATTCCATGAGCTCTCACTATTTCAGCTAACTTCGCTTGATATTCATTATATTTTCCTTGGTCTGTCGGAATCTCCTTTACAACTGCAACTTCAGCCTCATCTGTCAAGTCAATATAATCCAAAGCAAGGAATTTATCACCATACCGCTGTCCATCTACCTGGAACTTATACAAACGATAAACCGACATATTGGCATACTTGCCTTCGCGCTTAGAAAGTTCTTTCATATCTTTCTTAGCTGCTTCCAGTTGTTCGGACAAGCGATTCATACGAATCATATCCGTACGAAGCATAAACTCGCCAGCAAACTCCCATTTACGTTCTTGGAGTAAAGCATCCTCAAAAGCTTGTTGGTCAGATGGCATGGAAAGCGCACCTACCCCGGCACGGTCACGCACTTGCTTCAAAGCATCTTTAGCAGCCTGCGTAGGACCGTTATTCAGATAGTTTTGAGCTTCTGCATACATCAATAATACATCGGCATAACGCATTACAGGGATGTTCAAGTTACGTTTTGCAGCCTCTTGCGGCTCCACGCACCAGGGAATACGGAATTTTCCATGCATAATGCAAGAATAAGTAGTACCTACATCAACAAATGTATCATCTGCTGCACCTTTATTCAAAAAGTAGATACTATAAGATGTACAAGTAACATCACGACGCGTGTCATTTTCATCGAACGACAAATAATACGTTGGCAACATAAACTGCATAGCCTTACGTGAACCATAAGTACCACCACGAGATCCCGGTTGTGCTAAAACCCCAAAATTAGAGTTCGTATTCGGACCATACTGTGCCAAATCCCAAATCATTTCAGCATCTGTTGCAGTGAAATTACGCTGACAGAAGTTATACCATAGATATTGGAATCCACTCATACCACTTTGAGCCTGAATCAAAGAATTTTCATTCTTATCGATAATAGCTTTACAAGCATCGTTAGCGATCTGATAAAGTTCACGAACACGTGCTTCATCATCACGGCGTGCCAATTTCAAACTGGCAGGATCATTCGTCTGCAAATTCCAACGTAATGAGTAACCACCTGCATAAAGAGCCGTACGAGCCAGCAAGGCATAGACACCTTGTTTAGACAAACGTTCTGCCGTAGCATATCCACTTTCTTTAAACCAAGGTACCCAGTCCTTAGCTTGCTGCAAATCTGAGATGATCTGATCATATATTTCATCACGCGATGAACGTTTAGGATAGAATGTATTTTCGTCATTCGGGTCCAGTTCTTCCATCGGGGTCCATACTGCCGGAACATCACCATAAATACGTATTAAGTTCAAATAACAAAAAGCACGAATAGAAAGAGCTTCACCCAACAGAGCATTACGTTTAGTGGTCTCACTCATCTTCTTCAACTTAGAAATAGCAAGATTGGTAGATTCAATGATACGATACCCCTCTTTAAAGATTGTAGTTACTGTAGCAGGTACCATTGGATCATAGCTATAATTACAAATTCTATATTTTGAATTATTAGTAGAGCCATCTTCACTGGAGTGCATCACCGTCTCACCCATACCTAAATGGTAATACATTTCCTGATGAATCAAACCACGATAACAACCCAGAATAAATAATTCTGCCATATCCTCATTTTGAAACACCGTTTCGGAATCAGGGTCTGTGTAAGATGGCATATCAAGCCAATCCTGACACGAAGTCACACCCAGAAGAAAGGAAAAAATAGCTGTTGCGAACAACGTCTTCTTCAACCCAGACAATATAATTGATACTTTTTTCATGATTAATAAACGTTTTAGATTAGAATGTTAAGTTAAGGCCGATTACATAACTTCTGGAACGAGGATACATAGAACTGTCATATCCAGGCGTACAAGCCACATAATCACTACTACCAGCAGAGACTTCAGGGTCATAACCAGAATAACCAGTAATTGTAGCCAGATTATTAGCCGTGAAGTAAATACGGGCATTCGAAATCATAGCCTTCTGTAACCATCTCTTAGGGAATGTATAACCTACTGTTACCTGTGCAATACGCAAATAGGAGCCATCCTCTACATAATAAGAAGAAGGATAAGTGATATAACTTGAATTCGTACTACCCAAATTCCACAAACGAGAAGATTCATCAGGATTCAATTCTTTGATGCGTGCTAATGTTGTAGCTTTCTGTCCAGTTACAGGGTCTATCAGACGATAGTAGTTACTTCCAAACTCGGCAGGTACATTTTGGAATTGTCCATAAGGACTCATACTATGCTTAGTTGCGTTATAAATATCGTTTCCGATAGAGAATTTCATAAATACACTCAAATCAAAACCACGAAAAGTAAAAGTATTATTGAAACCACCGATACAATCCGGTGTACCATTACCGATCTTTACCTTATGAGCTTCAGAGAATTGTGCTGTACCATCTTCACCAATTTGATTTGCTGCAAATTTAATATCACCAGGTTGCACTGGTTTAGCTTCCCCTTTTGAATTTACAGGAACAACAACACCTTCACGCAAGGAGAAATTACCTTTATCATCCTGCATAAAGTCATCAGTAGTATAGACTCCATCATATATATAACCATACATGTCACCTAACTTCTGACCAACTACAGCATAATAAGTTACCGTACCGGAACGGTTACCGCCAACAGCAAAAGTTTTTTCATTCTGTCCTGTTTCCAACGAAATCACTTTGGAGCGATTGAATGCCAAGTTTAGGTCTGACGTCCAACTAAAGTCCTTTGTTCTTATATTCACCGTATTGAGAGTCAATTCAAAACCTCTGTTACGCATTTTTCCGACATTTTGATATTGTGCTGTATAGCCGGTTGAGGAAGGGATAACACATTTCATCAACATATCACTCACCTCGTTGTTATACCACTCTGCTGTCAGGTTCACGCGACTATTAAACAAAGAAACATCCAAACCAACATTAGTGGAACGCAATGTCTCCCATTTCAAATTCTTATTTCCTAAAGTAGTGTCCAATACATAAGCCAATGTACCGGTATTATTATTCATCGGATAATCGGACTCTTTAATTGAAGTGGTGTATAAGTAATCACCGATATTGCAATTACCCGTCGTTCCGTATCCCACACGCAATTTCAAACTATTAACATAATTCATCAGACTACTTTCTTTAAAGAAGCTTTCTTCAGAAATACGCCATGCAGCTGATGCAGAAGGGAAAACGCCCCATCTATTACCGTCAGCAAATTTAGAAGAACCATCGGCACGGACAGTAGCAGTAAACAGATATCGTTCATCAAAATTATAGTTAGCACGTGCAAAAGCAGAAACAATACCGCTATGCTTATGAGAGACGCTCTTCTCATAAACTGTAGCATTAGCTATATTATCAAGTCCGAAGTTAGGATACGGAAATTGTCTAAGTTTCATTGAATTTCCTTCTGATTCGCTATAAGAAGCTTCATGTCCTAACAAAACATCCAATTTATGTTTTTGGGAAAAAGTCTGATGATAGTTAAGGGTATTAGTGATTTGCCATTTGTAAGACTCATCATTACCAATACTACCATTAATACCTGTATTTTTCGGATCCATCAAATAAGAAGTAGAATTATGGTCAGCAAATGAATCCGATTTAGAACTAGACCATGTATAACTTCCAGCTGTACGCCAAGTGAAATATTTAAAAAGGTCAAATTCTATCCCAGCATTAACCGAATACATACGTGAACGTTTTTTAGAGGTAGAAGCCTCATTCTGCACCAACGGGTTAGCCGTATCATAATTACTATTCAAAGAAGAATAGTTCGGATAAGTCTGAGTGTTCAACAATTCATCTTGTGTAAACATTGTACCTCCGTTAATAGGCTGAAGCAAAACGTTCTTCATACCAGAATAAGCACCGCCACCCAGCGTTTTCTTATTAGAAAACATAGCATTTACATCCAAGCGAATACCCTTATAGAGTTCGGTATTGATCTTTGTACGGAATGAGCTTCTATTAGAGCTATGATTAGCCAACAAGCCATCTTGTCCACTATAATTGTAAGTCAGCATCACTTGTGTCTTATCGGTACCTGTAGTAACATTGACATTATGATTTTGCGTCAAAGCGGAACCTCCAAATACTTCATCCTGCCAATCAAGCGTGGAAGCACCGGCATAACGATCGTGAATACGATTGTAAGCACCTGTATAGAAATCGGAAACATCCGTAGCTAGATTATTATCAAAAACACTGCTCCAGTTACCCGGTACTCCCTGCAAATTAGCAAATTCATACTGATACTTCACATACTCTTCAGCATCAGACATCATATCCAGTTTTTTACTGAGTACATCGAATGAAAGATAAGTATTATAATTTACTTGAGTTTTACCTTTCTTACCCGATTTTGTTGTAATCAAAATGATACCATTAGAACCACGTGCACCATAAATAGCCGTAGATGAAGCATCCTTTAATACATCAATGCTTTCTATATCATTCACGTCAATATTGCTGAGCGCATCACTCATCTCAAATCCGTCCACAATATAGAGTGGTGAAGTACTTTGAGTAATAGACATACCTCCACGAATAGTGATATTAGCTCCTGCACCCGGAGCACCACTGGCAGTAACAATGTTTACACCGGCAGCCTTACCTTGCAAAGCCTGTGCAGCAGTCATAGCTGGAACTGCCGCCAAATCATTACTTGATACCGAAGAAGTTGCTCCCGTCAGATCTTTACGTTTCACCTTCGCATAACCAATGGCAACAACTTCCTCCAACATTACAGAAGACTCTTTCAATGTAACATCAAAATGTGTTTTATTGCCAATCACTACTGTTTGGTTATCATAACCAATAAACGAAACGACCAACTCCTTGGCAGAAGCTGGCACAGAGAGTTTAAAGTTACCATCCATATCAGTAATTGTACCGACAGAACTATTACCCTTCACCGTTACAGAAGCACCGATTACCACGTCAATTGCATCCCTGACGGTACCGGTAATCGTTTTGTTCTGAGCTAAAATGCTTAGAGGACAGCTTATTAATATGAGCATTAATAAGCACAGATTTTTGTGTAAGATTCTCATAGATTATTAATATAATTGATAAATAAATTCAAGCCTAACAAATTATACCACGACCGTTATCGGACACAGAACTTGCGTCAGCAAAAATAGATAATCTCGCACCTATACAAAATACAAATTTTGACCGAAACACTTTTGCTTTTGATTTTATTCATGAAAAGACAAGCGTCACAGAAGCTGAATCAGCAGATTCCCAAAGAATTACTAATGTTTTTGATCTAAGACTAAACGTTTTGGCTTCACAATAAGTCCTCTTCTTCTACATTTGTTTCGCGCCCAAAAGATCTGTATTCCAAGGGTGTAAATCCAGTACGTTTTTTAAAAAGAGAGAAGAAATGTTCAGTGGATTTATAATCGAGCATAAAAGATATTTCCTTGACAGACTGAGAAGTACCAACCAATAATTGCTTTGCTTTACGTAATTTTAGTTCTTGGAAATATTTGGCTGGCGCATATCCAGTATAATCCTTGAATACTTTGCGAAACCACGAATAACTGATATTCAGCTTCATCGCAAGTTCTTCCGGATCAATATCCTTAAATACATTCTCATTCATAATGATTTTCGCCTGCTCAATCTTCTGGTCTACGTCTCCTACTTCAAAAATCTTATTCTTAGAAATGGAAAGGATCATTCCTATCATGTGCAGCACAATACCGGAAAGATATTGTTGAGAAGAAATCTTATCGGCTTCAGCTATTTCCAATGCACGTGAGAAAAGAGTAACTAATTCTTCATTCAACCCCACTTCCAATACTTGGTTATCTTTAGAAAGGAAGCCACCTCTCAACATATCATCTATGACTGGTCCTTCAAAACCAATGTAGTATTCATTCCACCCTGTCTGCTGGTATGGGTGGTATGTATGCCACTGTCCGGGAAACAGTACCATGAGTCGTCCCTTACAAACTTGCTTCTCAGGAGTAGTCTCAGATGTAAATAATCCTCGACCTTTAGTAATGTAAACCAGCTGATACTCACGTAAAACACGCCCCTTTTGAGCATTGAAGAAATATCCAGAAGGATGATCCTTCAAGGGATATGGAGAATTCGGCTGAATAGACTGGAAACCTACAGTGTTTACCCACAGACCAAACTTTTGGTCCATGTCATTTACAATCAAGTACTTAAATTCAACCCCTAAGTCATTATAGTTCTTAGTCATAATACGTGTTTTTACAGGATAGGCAGGGGCAAAAATAGGAATTATTTGCGAATAAAAAAATGTCCGCTCCAGGTTAATTCTAAAAATATACCGGAGCGGACTAATAAATACGAATAAAGAGAAAGAGTCTATTTTTTTACGACAATCTTATCATATTGCTGTTCAGCCTTTATTTCTGTATACTTGGGAGCATCTATCATTTCAACCAATGCACGAAGTACGGGACCTTCACCCATAGGATCATTTTCCTGTGTAGGACGGTTATAATAATATACCAGCGAAGGCATGATACCTGTTCCTACACAAATAGAAGTAACATCTCCATTATCAGAAATCTTTTTCATCATACCTTTCAATCCTTGCTCAGCTACGTAAATAAAATCAGGATGTAGCCACCCTTCTTTCACACCACGGGCAATACCAAAAACAAACATTGCTGTTCCTGTGATTTCTTCATAAGAATCTTCTTTATCCAACAACTGATGCCAAAGTCCATTCTTACCTTGATAACGGGCTACACCACTTGCCTGTTGGCGGAAATTTTCGATAACAGCTTCACGCATCGGATGATCTTTGGGCATCATACTAAGCAGATCAGCCTGTGCCATAAATACCCATCCGTTAGCACGGCTCCAGTGAGCTACTCCATGTTCCTTGTTGTCCGTATGATAACAATGATAATAAATCTGTTTTTCAGGACACCAAAGATAACGGGTATAGTTTAGCACCTGATTGGCAGCATCATTAAAATACTTCTCATCACCAGTCATTTTACCCATGCGTGCCAGGAAAGAGATTGCCATAAAGGCATCATCTGCCCAAATCGTATTGACATGCGGCCATATACGGGCAATAGTTCCATCCACCAAACGAGGTTCACCGTAATTCAGGTGTTCGGCTGTTTCGTTAACATAATCCAGAAAAGATTGATTAGGATATCTCATCTGCAGTTCAATCAGACTGGCTCCCATCGGGCCATTATCATCCAAACGCTTGCCACGGAAGATCATGTGCCAACTCAATTTCCGTACGGCATTCCAACCATCTTGCTTAAAGGCCTCATCGTACTGTTTGCGAAAGAATTCGAGATTACCTTCATTGAACACAAAATTCATGTTCTTCAAGACATATTTCTCATACTTCTTGTCAGCAAGTTTATCCCCCAGTTCCATGAGGGCCATATTGGTTACACCATTCGTATAATGCCAGTTATTGTACTTGCATGCTACCTTCACATTCATGTCAAGAGGTAACTTCTTGACGGACTTATAAGTCTCACCAGTCTTCGTATTCTTAAACTCGTATGTGGTACTGGCAAGAATGCGGTCTGCAATCTTTACAGCAGCTTCTCTTGCCGTCATATTGGTCTGGGCGGTAAGAGTTGTCACTGCCAGCAGTAGGGCGAGAGAGAAGAATATTCGCTTCATATTATACATTTAAAGAATTAATAGTAGATAGTAGTCAAAAAAATGTCCACTATCTACTTAAAAATCATTTAGGCAGATTAAATGCACGAGTCATTTCCTGCATTTGTTCCTGGCTCATACCGTCAGGTTCAAAGCCCATATTTTTGGCAGCAATATAAATCAGAGCAGACTTATTCAGTACATCCACCTGATCGAAAGCCGACATGATATCCACATCTACTGCAAAAACGCCATGCTTTTCCCACATGGCCACATCATAATCTTCCAATTGCTCAATGGTAGCCTCTGCCAATTTTACGGAACTTGGCAATTCATAAGGAATAATACCCAAACCACGCGGACAGAAAGCCTTAGTTTCGGGAATCATACTCCAAAGCAAATTGGTAGCAACATCTTTTTCAAGGAATTTCTTACAGTGAGTCATAGCAATCAATTCAATGGGATGAGTATGCAGTGAAGCTTTATAAGGCGAACCTTTCTCAATCAGACGATTGTGCACACTGAGATGGGCAGGTAATTCAGAAGTAGGCATCACAGGATGATCCGCAATAATTACATAACTGGCACAGTCATCCAGAATACGAATTACAGAACCATGTTCCATCGGCCAACGAGCCAAATCACGCATACGCTTGTTAGTTCCTTTGCAATAGAAATAACAGCCTTTCAGATAAGGTAGAGTAGCACCGATCTGCTTTACATCGCTAATAGCAGGCAACGACTTTATCTCATTGTCTACAAATTCAGTAATATTCAGTGTGATGTTGCCGCCATTACGTTCAGCCCATCCTTTTTGCCAGAGATATCCGGCAACTTCTGCCGCTTGATTGACTGCATAGGTCAATGCCTGGCGATTTTCGAGAATTGATTTCATATCTAATAAATTAAGTTACGAGTTACGAGCTATGGGCTACAAGTCACTATACCCTCACACCGAAAGGCACTCGTAACCTGTAGCTCGTAGCTATATACTATTATACCTGTGCCATTGCCACTACTATAATGGAAGATATCAGAACCACCAAGCCTAAGATAAGAACGGCAATCGTAGTATTGCTGACACCTTTCCACTCTTTCAGTAAAATACCCCAAACATTACTGAACGTAACATTCAGTGACATCAGGATACTCCAGGAGAAAGCAAGAAGTATAGGACTGTCTGTCAGGAAACTCTTACCCATTTCAAGACCAAAGAACTGTGAATACCACAGTACACCGGCAAGAGCACAAAATAAGAGATTATTCGTCAATACCGCACCTTTTACAGAGAAATATTCCTTACCGGTTTTATTCTTGATATTCTGCCAGATACAATAAATAGCATTTGTACAGAAACCACCGAGAGTAACCAGGAAAATTACGGGTAAACCAGCATAAAGAGCTTCTACTCCACCTGCCAAAGCGGCTTCTTTTATAGGTGTTCCGGCATCCAGTCCAAGAGCAAAACACGCACTCATCACACCTGCCAGCAATGCCACGAGCAAACCTTTCGTCAAAGCAAAGTCCTTAACAGCAGCCCGTTTTTCTTCTTCCGTCATATTCTTGGAGCGAAGACTACCGGCATATCCGATGATAGCAATACCAGCCAGCGTTATACAGACGCCAATAAGTAGCATCAGTCCTTCACCATGCAGCAAATCTTTTCCGGCAAACAAAGCGGGGAAGAGTGTCCCGAATCCGGCACATGTACCGAGGGCAATACTTTGTCCAAGTGCTACACCCAGATAACGCATACTTAACCCAAAAGTCAATCCACCTACGCCCCATAGAACACCATAAACCATAGCAGGCAAAGCACCACCTGCTCCCCAGAGTTCTAACAGTGAACTTCCTGCCGGAATAGCAAGTAATGCTCCCAACAACGGGAAAACAAGCCACGCAAAGATTCCCTGTACAAGCCAGAAACTTTCCCATGACCAATTTTTCACCTTATTGATAGGCACATACGAACTACTCTGTCCGAAGCTCCCGATAGCTATAATCAACAATCCTATCAGTGTATTCATGATAATAACGTTTAGTAATCACTAACCATTAATCACTTAATTACGTTTCGACGTAACGTCTGCTTCGTATTTCTGTATCTCAGTAATGAATTCTTCACCTACAGGTACACCGTTCTTCAAGCAGAACATATCCCAAACTGCATTCCAGGGTAAAGATTTTCCTTCTTCGAGCAAAGCAAGACGCTCAAATAATTGATCATTTGCTTCATATTTACGCAAAGTATCCAGCGGCTCCAACAGAGCTTGCAACACACATTTCTGTGTAGCACGGCTACCTATAACATACGCACCGATACGGTTGATAGAAGCATCAAAGTAATCCAAGCCGATATGTACGCGATCCAAAGCATTACAACGTACAATTTCTTTGCAGAGATCCATTGTTTCATCATTCATAATTGTCACGTGGTCAGAATCCCAACGTACCGGACGGCTCACATGCAACATGATTTCCGGAATGAATAACAATAAAGAAGACAGTTTGTCTGCAACGCTTTCAGTCGGGTGGAAGTGCCCTGTATCCAGTGTGACAATCTTATTACGACTCACACCATAACCGATATAGAAGTCATTGGAACCTACCGTATAACTTTCCAAACCGATACCAAATACTTTAGACTCCACACAGTCTTTCATATTCTTATATTCCACTTCGAAAATGCGATCCAGAGAATCCTTCAATAATTCACGATACAACATACGGTTTACTGTGATATCCTTGCTACCATCATGTACCCACAGATTCATGATACAAGGATCACCTTGGCGCTTACCCATCTCTTCTGCAATAGCACGGCAACGTTTTGTATGCTCTACCCAGAAGTCACGAATACTTTTATCAGGATTAGAGAGGGAAAGATTACCACTCTTCGGATGAGAGAAAGAAGTGGAGTTGAAATCCAACTTCATATTATTTTCAGCTGCCCACTGTATCCAACTTTCAAAGTGAGCCGGTTCTACTTGGTCACGATCAACAAACTTGCCACCGAAATCACCATAGATTTCATGAAGATTCAAACGGTGAGTTCCAGGAATATAGCTAGCTGCTTTCAATACGTCTTGTCTTAGTTCTTCCATATTACGAGCCTTGCCAGGATAGTTTCCGGTAGCCTGGATACCTCCGGTCAATGCACCCTGTGCTTCAAATCCGGCTACATCATCTGCCTGCCAGCAGTGCAGGGATAGGGAAATCTTTTGCAAGGCGTCCATTGCTTTCTCTACATCTACACCGATAGCTGCGTAACGTTCTTTTGCCACTTCATAGGCTTTCTGAATCAATTCTTCTTTCATGATGGTACTAGTTTTTAGTTATTAGTTATAATTTATTAGTTATACGTTATCACTGACAAGTAATATTAGGCTAACTGCAAGAAATGCAGATAAGCGGTATTCCAAACTTCAACATTCTCCGGAGTAAAAGTCTTCAATGGAATAGAACGATTAATAAGCTGACGCATGGAAACAACGTCACTTGCTGCACCTGCTGTAAGAGCTTGTATCATTACGTTGCCGATAGCAGTTGCTTCCGACGGTCCGGCAACTACAGGAATACCTACCGCATTGGCAGTCCACTGATTCAGCAAATCATTACGGCTTCCTCCTCCGATGACGTGCAGTACTTCTACAGGACGGGGAGAGAGGCTGCACAGGTTCTCCAAAACCTGGCGATAGCGCAGTGACAAGCTTTCAAAAATACAGCGCACAATCTGCCCACGTGTCTCCGGTATCGGCTGATGATGGTCAGCGCAATAAGTACGAATAGCCTGTTCCATGCTCATCGGATTGACAAACAGGACATCATCCGGATTTATCAGACTACGGAAAGGTTCGCATGCCTCTGCTTCAGCAATCAGTTCAGGATAAGATATTTCTTCCCAATCACAACGGCAGCGTTCCAACAACCACATGCCACAAATATTCTTCAGCAAACGAATTGTCCCTGCAACACCTCCTTCATTCGTGAAGTTCAGTGCTTCTGTTTCTTCATTAATAACCGGTGCATCTGTCTCCACTCCCATCAATGACCATGTACCACTGCTCAGATAAGCAAAGTTACGGTCCAATGCTGGTACAGCAGCTACAGCGGAAGCCGTATCATGTCCGGCAACAGCAATCACAGGTATTGCTCCCAGTCCGGTAATCGTTTGTATTTCTTTGGTCAATACACCTACTTTATCACCCGGATATACAAAACGTCCGAAGTTATCTTCCGTTAATCCAAGTTCTTTCAGCAATGCCGGTTCCAGACAACGGGTCTCAGCATTTACCAACTGAGCCGTACTGGCAATGGTATATTCAGTCACCATCTCTCCTGTTAGTAAATAACTAAGTGCATCCGGCATGAAAAGTATCTTATCAGCCATTTCCAATGCACTATCTTTATTCCGGCGTAAAGTATCCAACTGGAAAAGCGAATTGAAATTCATAATCTGAATACCTGTCCATCCATATACCTGCTTACGGGGAACGCGGGCGAAAAATGCCTCAGGAGCTCCCATAGTATGCGGATCACGATAAGAATAAGGCTGACGAAGCAGACCACCATCTTTACCCACACATACAAAATCTACTCCCCAGGTATCAATTCCGATAGAGGTTATCTGCACATCGTCCATCCGAGCTGCCTGTTTCAAACCTTCCAAAATATGACGGTACAATTCGTAGATATCCCAGTAGTAATGTCCTCCAACTTCAATCAGATGGTTAGGGAAGCGGTTCACATCTTGTAGTTCTAATCCTTGCGGAGTGAATGTTCCCAGTATGGTACGGCCGCTGGTAGCTCCCAAATCAACCGCAAAAAAGCAATGTTTCATGATATTAAATAGATTTTTGACGATACAAAAATAGGGGATTACTCCCCTATACTCTGTATTAGTTTTGACTGAAAAGATGTTATTTCTGACATTCTTACCATGAAAAAACAGAATGTACAAAAGGAAGACTTTACTCTACCCCTTCACAGTAACGAGTCACAATCTTCTTTCCCTCCGTATTACGGATATTCACATTCTTCATACTAATATTTTTGCTATAAATAAACTCAGCACCCAATTTAGAAGTAATGTCTATATCTTCTAATATAATACCATCAATCGGCATTTCCGGGATACCATTAAAGAATAAAGCACGACGTGCTCCGGCACAGACCAGATTTTTCACATGAATATTGCGGAAACAAGGCGTAGTCTCATCCACTGGCATCGGCTCCACTTTAGCAGGTACAGTTTCACCGCTTTCCAGCACTTCTACAGCCGACTTCCCACCATAATAAAGATTGAATGTTATCGGTTCGGTCGGAATATCCATCATAGATATATGCCGTATCCATATATTCTCCACGACTCCTCCACGTCCTCGTTTACTCTTAAAACGCAGCCCGACATCTGTACCGAGAAACTGGCAGTTACTGACAGATACATTACGCACTCCCCCACTCATCTCGCTACCTACCACAAAACCTCCATGGCCTTTGAACACCGTACAGCCGTCTACTACCACATTCTCGCAGACACGCCCCCTACGCCGGCCGTCCTCATCTTTACCACTCTTCAGGCAAATACCATCATCACCCACATCAAAAGTAGAGTTCACTATCAGCGCATTCTTGCAAGACTCTAAATCCAGACCGTCACCATTCTGTGCATAATTCGGATTACGCACCTGCACTTCTTCTACCAATACATTCTCACACATTAACGGATGCAGATTCCACGCCGGTGAGTTCTGGAAGATAACCCCTTGTAGCCATACGTTCTTACACTCTATCAGACTCACCATCACCGGACGAAGAAAATGACGTACACTCTGCCACTCTTCTTCCGTCTGCAAATTCTGAGGTACATTCATATTACTGATGGTATCCCCTTTCAATGTTTGCGGATAAGGAAACCAATAAGTGGGACGTTTGTAAACTCCACCACGGGCTACAGTTTGCTTCCATACACTCTCTGTAACTTTCTCCCGTTTCAGAGGACGCCAGTAGTGTCCGTTACCGTCGATGGCACCTTCCCCCGTTATCGCTACATTTTCCAGATTACGACCGGATATAGGTGATTGGCAACGACGGGTATCCAAACCCTCAAAAACCGTTTCCACCAACGGATACAAATCTACGTCCGGCGAAAAGAGAATAATAGCGCCTTTTTCCAGATGCAGGTCAATATTACTTTTCAATACAATAGGACCGGTAAACCAAACACCTGCAGGGACAATCAAGTGCCCGCCCCCCTTTTCTGCTAAGGCATCAATGGCCTTGGCAAAGGCTGATGTACAAAGTTCTTCACCATTACCTATTGCCCCGAAGTCAGCAAGATTCACTTTACGGTCCGGAAATATAGGAGCCTCCACCCGTGGCATATCAAAAGGCAGGTCACGGTATACAGCTTCATACTTATACGTGGAAGATTGATGCACTTTACCCTCTTGAGCATTCAGAATACCTGCCAACCCCAACAGGCAAAGCATAATTAAATTCGATTTCATTGATTATAGTTTTAATTAAGTTTCTCAAGTAGCCTGAAATCCATTCAGGCTACTTGAGAAATTGAAGTTACATTATCATTTTATACTCTGCATCGGAATCAAGCGCACAGGCCCCAACAGACCACTTGGCACCGATTCCCACTTTCCATAATTATCCTTCTTATAATGGATATTCACAATATTGGCATCTTTATAAATACGCCAGGGCACATTACGACGATCCATATCTGCAATACGGTTGGCAGGCAGATTCGTTACTTCCACTTCAAGTGTATTCACACCCGGACGAAGATATTCGCCCACTAAGCAACGGTAAGGAACAGCAATAAGCGTAGCTACCTCTTGTCCGTTAATGCGTACACGTGCACTCTCGCGAACATCGCCAAGATCAAGCATCCATTCTCCAGCCTCAGCAGGAGTTTTCAAAGTGAATGTGGTGGTATAGCAAGCTGTCCCCATTGTATTTTTCACACCTTCGGCAGCAATTTCCGTCCACGAACCAAGAGAAACACTATCCGGTACATTACTTACCACAGGCATTGCTTCTACGAAACTAAATCCCCATTTACCGGCAAAAGTACAAGCACCCGGAAGTATCTTTGCCGCTTCATCCTGAACCATAGATGTCCAATACCCATATTCCGGTACGGAAACATCTTGATCTGTAAATGTTTTCAGAATTACAGACTCACCGGATGCCAATTGCAGGAAGACTTCTGTCCTGCCGTTATTCTGACGCAACCGCGCCTTACTGGATGTACCGTTCATCGGATTATACAGCATTGCAGAACGTGCCTGTACTGCCAATGGTATCCAACTTTCAGTGTCTTCTGTCTTTAAGGCTGAGATAAAGTAGTGGTGTCCTTCGGGATGTGAGCGGCGGATGCTACTCAATCCAAAAGTGGTTTTCATTTCTTCGGGAGCAGCGGCCGTGGCAGCCAGCGTACGGGCATAATCTGTTCCGAAAAGGACATGTCCTTTTCCTTCCCGTTCCTTTATTTGTGCCAAAGCTTTATTAAACTCTGCACGACGTTTACCCAAATCATTCAATCCCGGTACATCTTCCGGATACTGTTCCAAGAAAACAACCGTAGCACCCTCATCCGCCAGGCGAAGTAATTTCTCCATTACATCAGCAGGCATCAAGCGTGCACCGGGAACTACCAATGCTTTATAAGAAGCTCCACCGGAAGTCAATATCTTACCATCCTGACATATAGCGTTACGGATAAAGTTATCAGAAATATAATCCATATCATACCCTGCACCATAAATGCGATGTACCGCCTCTATAAACCGAGGAGCACGTTTCGCCATCTTATGAATATCGAAAAGTAACAGACGACCGTCCTGATCGTCCCACATATCATAAACAGGCAGATAAACCAGGAAGTCATTATCCGGTTGTCCCATTTGCAGAAAGCTCTGGCAACGGGTAACATAATCAAAGAATGCCGGAGCATCCCGCCAGACATTATTTGTAGGACTCATATCAATAGAAGCATAAAACTTCCATCCCGGCCATGCGGCCTCAGCCGGCGAGTAAGTCGTTCCATGGAAATACATGTGATTCACACCGGAAACGAACATCAAATCCATATCGGGCTTACACTGCGATAGTGAAGTACGGAAATGCTCTGTCAACCAAGTGAATGTCTCCGAAGTCGTATAAGGCTTTCCTGCGATATGTGCCGCCGAAGAAGCATATTTCAGCATGGAAAGATCAGAGTCGTTAGGACGGGTCAACGAGTCTTTACGTAGTCCGCGGATACCGAAATCCGACAGGCCGAAGCCCTCACATTCGGGTACATCGACCGTTGCATAAAGATCTATCAGATTACCGGGTGAACCGTGTGCCTGATTGCGAGTACGTGAACCATGTTTATGCGCCCAGTCTGTCCACTGACGGGTAAAGTTCTCCTGAAGCAGTTCTGCAAGAGTCTCACGATAATCGGAAATGATACGGCGGGTAGCCTCTGTACGTTCTTCCGAAAGGAAATCGGGCAAGTACTCCTCCAATTTATATCCACGACGGAGGGCAAATTGCTCAAACAGGTCACCTGTCCAGTCAGCACCGTAAACCTCATAAGAATCATTAAAGAAATTATGCGGATACTCAGTTGGAGTCCCGGCTGTTCCATTAGCTGTCTTTCCTGAGAAAGCCTGTTCAAAACGATTCAAGTAATTGGATACAGCTTTTGCCGAAAAGTGATTCATCACATATCCTTCACCGCCGGGTGCAGCACGTTTTACCTTCTGAAATGTTTTTCCCATGAAAGCGGCAATCAAGCGCCACTCTCCTTTCGGAGCTTTCCATACCAGCTTTCCGTTTTCGATCTTCGACGTCAGGTCATAGCAACGTACAGCTTTTTGTTCCTTCGGGGTAGAAGTGCCTGTCAGAACCCTGAAAGCCATCAGCCGACACAGTTTGGCATACGGACGTTGTTTTTCATCCGTCACTTCTATGGTTGTTTTCAGGCGTTCGCCACCTTTCAATGTATATTCTTCAATCAGTAATTTACAAGCAGCATCTTCTATACCCACTTCCGGACCACCAAAAGGCCATCCCGTACCCGTATTCATATCAATCTTCATGCCCAAACGCGCAGCCTCACTTTCCGTATGGCGCAACATCTGCATCCACTCGGGCGTAAGGAACTGAATTTCGTTTGCGTCATTGCCCTGCACACCATAAATAGGAGTAACTTCCATCGTACCCATTCCGGCTTTGGAGTATGCTTCCAGATTACGAGTCAGATTAGCCGCATCTACTGCACTCCCCATCCACCACCAACGGGCACCGGGTTTAGCTTCCGTGGTTACCTCAGGCCACGAGATGTTCTGTGCAGAAATGGTTCCGGCACAGAAGGAAGCAAAGATTATTGCCAATAAATTCTTTTTCATGATATATATTATTTATAAAAGCGACAGTTTGTCACTTTCCCAGCTCAATGCACCCCATAATAAACGGTCCTGTTGCTTTCGCATCATTATCCCGCATCTTTTCACCTATATAATATTCAAAGCTGCCATCGCGATACGGATGTCCGCCCAAACCGCCTACCTGACAGCAACGAGTCAATGTCAATGTACCATCCTGGCGTTCTACCATCAATTTGCTCTTCAATCCGTTGAAAGCCTTCTCCGCCACTGCACGATACTTTTCATCAATATATCCCTTGTTCACAGCTTTTGCATAAGCATACATGAATTGCGTTGTCACAGATGCCTCCGGGAAGTTTCCTTTCCGTTTCGGCTGATCGAGCACCTGATACCACAAACCGTTCTTATCCTGATATGCAGGCAACACCTCAGCCAGTCCTTGTATCCAACCGATCATCCGGGCACGCCCTTCATGGTCTTCCGGAATATAATCCAATGCATCCACCATCGCCATAAACCACCAGCCGATACTGCGTCCCCAGAAGTTAGGGGAATGCCCGGTTTCCGGATCGGCCCAACGCTGGCTCTTACTTTCATCCCAAGCATGATGATAAAGCCCGGTCTTGGCATCATAGGTATGTTTCTGACAAAGCGTGAATTGTTTCACTGCCTCATCAATCCATTCGGGTTTATTGAATTCTGCACCATACTGGGCAAGGAAAGGGGAGGCCATATACAAGCCGTCCAGCCAGATCTGGTGTTGATAAACCAACTTATGCCAGTAAGCACCTTCCAATGTACGCGGATGATTTTTCAACTGTCTGACAAGGGCATCCATCGCCGTCTTATATTTCTCCTTACCAGTTTCACGATACAAGTCGAACAAAACCTTACCTGAATTTATATAGTCAAGATTGTATGTTTCCACACGATACAAATGAATTTCCCCTTTGTCATCGATCAATGAATCTGCCCATTGCTCCACATAGTCAAAGTAACGGCGCTCTCCCGTCTTCTTCCACATTTGCAACATCGCACAGCAACCTACCCCTTGTGCATACCCAAAGAAAAGACGCTTCCCATGATCCAGCTGATACGCCTGCGGAAAACGTACCATCTCCGAATCAGCGAACCAACGGGCATACGAATCCGGTTGCCATGTATCCGTACGGAAAGGAGTAGCCGGGAAGCCTTCCTTATTATAAAGATTCACACGGAAGAAGTTGCAATACGCATAGCGTACAGCTACAGGTTCTGCAACCTGTGGAGCCGAGACTTCCAGTTTATCACCCTTAATTACAGCCGTAGCCGGATAGAAACGACGGTCGGCCCCGGCAATAATAAAACCTTTTACCGGTTCATTATCCGGAGTCATCAATCCCTCTCCGACATAATCAAAGCTCAAAACAGCTTTGTTACCCTCTATTTTCATAGCTTTAAACAACGGACCGGAATAGGTCACATCTTTTCCATACTGTTTAGCCAGCGCCCAGGCTGCCAGACGTTCACCTGTCACAGTCTTATTACGGGGATGAATATCAAGCGAATCACCTACATCAGTAATCACAGCCATACCCACATTCTTCAACCCGCTTTGCCATGTTTTCAGTTGTGCTTCACGGATGGTTGCCGGCTGCCCATATTGCGGAGCTATCTGCACAAAGTAGAACGGCATATCCGGCTGTTTCCACTCTTTACGCCAGCTATTTATCATATTAGTGAATACCTGCTGGTATTTATCGGCACGAACTGAATTAGATTCACCCTGATACCAGATATTACCTTTCACCGTATACCCCAAAATGGGGTGTATCATACCATTCCACAGAGTTGCAGGTACTTTACAGTAATTCTTTTCTTGCTTCACGCCTTCCAATGCAAAGTCTTTCAGCACATCTGCATAAAGAGGGTCCTTCTTCATTACGTCCAGTTTCGTCCACGACTCCGCATGCGTTCCGCCCCAGGTAGATTGAATCAAGCCCACAGGCATCTTCAACTCTTTATGTAATTTACGTCCGAATACAAAGCCTACAGCCGAGAAATCGTACAGGTTCTTCGGGTTACAAACCAACCATTGTCCTTCACAATCATCCACTTCACCGCCGGGTGCCAACTGGTGCTCCACATGGAACAGACGGATTTCAGGATAATCAGCATCCTTCATCTCCTCCGTTTCATTCAGCATTCCGGTCTTCCACTTCACGTCCAGATGGCGTGATACGGGAAACTCCATATTGCTCTGTCCTGTGCAAAGCCAGACTTCACCTATTAATACATTATTTATAGTAATCGTATTTTCGCCACTCACCGTAATGGATTGATTGGTCATTGCATCCGGGGTTTTCAGCTTTAACGTCCATTTACCGTTGGCAGCAGCTTTTGCTGTTACTGCTTTGTCTGCCCACGATGCTTTAACTGTTACTTTTTCTCCGGGCGTAGCCTTGCCCCACACATTCACTTGTGCGTTTTGCTGCAATACCATGTTATCTGAAAAAATGGCAGGAAGCGTCACCTTTGCTTCTGTGGTGAGAGAAGCAAACAAACCTAATACAAGGAAAATTGAAAATCTAAGAAGCTCTTTCATGTGCTTTTAATAGTTTATAGATTCACATAGATTATTTTATAGAACATGCCAATACCTGACGGCACAAAAATAGGGGTTTTGATGGAAACCCCTATTTTATATTTTGATAGTTTTCTTATTGCTTTTGTTGTTTCCATAAATAATAGGATCAACATCATCTATTCCTTTACCTTAAGCCATCCCCAAATTGTTTTCTTCCGGGAAATGCCAATTAAAGCAGTCCCCATCAGGCAGCAGGCACAGCGTAGTTCTTTATTGGAAAGTTTATTCAGATTATCAACAATACCTGGTAAGGGGTAATTCTCTTTAAAAAAAGAAAATACATCGGCTGAGTTTTCTAAGTCGGTTTTCATTTGGCAGGAGCAAGTAAAAGGTTCATCCATCGTGTTATAAGTTTTAAAGGTTGATGTTGTCCCTATACCTTTCTAATAAAATGGCATGGGAACTATTGACATATTATTAACTCTAAGGCTCTGGTAAACCCGCAAACAATAATAAGCAATAGCCCCACGCCAGAATATATATAACAAAGTTATATGTAATCCAGACGTGGAGACTTTCACCTATTATTCGCGTTTTTAAAAATTTACCAGACTTTTAGAGTTACGAATAATAAAATGATCTCCAAATCGCAAAATACATCTCTTCACTATTGAAGAAATATGCAACAAAGATACATAAAATATCGAAAAATATAGATTTCAAAGTACAATAATTAGTATCTACCAGATTGTCATATAAAAATTACTTTTCAAGGTTGTAGAAAGAGAGTTATCAATTGATGTAACAAAAGTTCATTAATAATACGAATCAGTTGTTGAATTGCCTCCTTTCTGTAGGGTTATGAGTTAAATGATAAATAATCTTTTAGACGCGGATGACACGGATGACGCGGATCTTTTTTTATTTTTTATAGCGCAGCCTTTTAAATCCTCGTCATCCGCGTCTAAAAAATAACATACCGAATGGCGCTAATCACTTATCACTAAACACTAATCACTTTTGTTCTTTTCCTTTCCGTTATGGATTATCTTACTTCACCTTTATAAGTACATAGTCGTTTTCCTTTCATGAAAATTCTGTTTACCCCAAATGGTAACTTTGTTCACTCCACACGGTAACTCCATTTACATGCCGAGGTAAAGACCGTTACATGCCGAGGTAAAGGTCGTTACAATAAGGGGTAAAGACCGTTACATACGGCGGTAAACGCTTTTACATCTTACGATAAGCTTTCGGTAAATACTATTAACTGATTATCAACAAACTGACGGAAAATTATATGTTGTTTTCCAATATATGCCGGAGAAGACAGACATACAATTATATTACTCGCACGATAGACACGAAATTTATCTGCCAACTGCCCAAATATGCTTTTCACATCCTTGGGAAAAGATAGACCATTTATCGCAATTCGTAGATTTTCAGACAATATCAGACGGAAAAGCTTATACCTTCTCAGAAAACGAGCTATATTGTTACTCTTTTAAGGACATGACATTAGAAAAATATCAGCTTCCCTTCGACACGGAGTGGTATCCTTGGGATATGTGGACACAAGGCACGTGTATCAATCTAAAAACAAAGCAATGGGAGTTTTACGACAAGCTTCCCATATCACTTTCCAGTTCATTCAGCATAACCACATGTGAAGATTATCTGGTAATAAAAGAGAGATCCTCATACGCCAATCAAGTGATAATCTATCATCCGAATGAAAAAAACTGGAAGTCCTATTCAGACATGGCAGTATGGAATATCTCATGGATAGGAAGCAACAAAGGCTATTTTTACTATTTTGAAAATGCTACAGGTAGCTCAATTATCAAAAGAATAAAGATCAGAGAATGGAAGGAAACAGAAGAAGTATATCGTTTCCCCACAACCTATTCATGGCTTGCATGGATCAATCAAGCCTACATAGAAAATGATTATCTCTATATGCTTGGAGGGCATGCGATGCGCATGAAGTTATCTGCCGATCCTGCAATAGTCGAACCCTTAGGAAGCCCACTTAATGCTAATATACAATCTATACTACCTACCTCCGACAATCTCTATTGCATAGATAATAAAGGGAGTATTTATAGATATGCAAAAGGATTACAAGAATAAAAATACTAAAAAAACATCCATTTTTGTATATTATATCCCAGATTATTCCTACTTTTGCGCCATTCTTAGAATAATTATACAGAAAAATGAAGAAAAAAGCCAATCGGTTAGACGCCATCAAGATGATTATCTCAAGCAAAGATGTCAGTTCTCAGGAAGAACTGCTGCAAGCTTTGAGTAGGGAAGGCTTTGAGCTGACACAAGCCACGCTCTCCCGCGACTTGAAACAACTGAAAGTTGCCAAGGCGGCAAACATGAATGGGAAATACGTATATGTATTGCCCAATAACATCATGTACAAGCGTTCCAATGACCAGAGTGCCAGCGAAATGCTGATGACCAGCGGTTTCGTTTCCCTGCAATTCTCCGGTAACATTGCCGTTATTCGCACACGACCCGGCTACGCCAGCAGTATGGCCTATGACATTGACAACCGCGAATGTCCCGCTATCTTGGGCACCATCGCCGGTGACGACACCATCATGCTGGTAGTGCATGAAGCTGCTTCGCACAGCGAGGTACGCGAATTCTTGTCACAAATCATTCCGAACATTAAATAAATAAAGAACGAATCAATAAGAAATGGATACCAAAAAAGTGGACGTGATGGTGGCTGACGCCTCTCACGAAATTTATGTGGATAAGATTTTGGATACCATCAGAGAAGCGGCCAAAGTACGTGGAACGGGCATCGCAGAACGCACACACGAATATGTGGCGACAAAAATGAAAGAAGGAAAAGCTATCATCGCCTTATACGGAGACGTGTTTGCAGGTTTCAGCTACATCGAAAGCTGGGGAAACAAACAATACGTCGCTACTTCCGGTTTGATTGTACATCCCGACTTTCGCGGCATAGGATTGGCTAAGCGTATCAAAATGGCATCCTTCCGACTGGCACGCTTGCGATGGCCCAACGCCAAAGTATTCAGCCTCACCAGCGGAGCTGCCGTCATGAAAATGAATACGGAACTGGGATATGTACCTGTTACTTTCAATGAACTGACAGATGACGAATCCTTCTGGAAAGGTTGCGAAGGTTGCATCAACCACGATATATTAGTAGCCAAGAACCGCAAGTTCTGCATCTGCACCGCAATGCTCTACGACCCGGAACTGCATGAAGATGATAAAATTTAAAAAACAAAGGATATGGAAGATAAGAAAAAAGTAGTAGTCGCATTCAGCGGCGGTCTTGATACTTCATTTACGGTAATGTACCTTGCCAAAGAAAAAGGGTACGAAGTGTATGCAGCTTGTGCAAACACCGGTGGCTTCAGTCCTGAACAACTGAAAACGAACGAAGAAAACGCCTATAAACTGGGCGCAAAAGAATATGTTACTATCGACGTAACTCAGGAATATTACGAAAAGAGCTTGAAATACATGGTATTCGGTAACGTGCTGCGTAATGGCACCTATCCTATTTCCGTAAGTTCCGAGCGTATTTTCCAGGCACTTGCCATTGCACGTTATGCCAACGAAATTGGAGCAGACGCTATCGCTCATGGTTCTACAGGGGCAGGTAACGACCAAATTCGTTTCGACATGACATTCCTCGTACTGGCTCCGGGTGTAGAAATCATTACACTGACCCGTGACATGGCATTGAGCCGCCAGGAAGAAATCGATTATCTGAACAAACATGGTTTCTCAGCAGACTTCACCAAGCTGAAATATTCCTATAATGTAGGCTTGTGGGGTACTTCCATCTGCGGTGGTGAAATTCTGGATTCAGCACAAGGCTTGCCCGAAAGTGCTTATCTGAAACACTGTGTAAAAGAAGGCAGCGAACAACTGCGTCTTACTTTTGAGAAAGGTGAACTGAAAGCAGTAAACGACGAAAAATTCGACGATCCCATCAAAGCTATCCAGAAAGTGGAAGAAATTGGTGCTGCTTACGGCATTGGTCGTGATATGCATGTGGGTGATACCATTATCGGCATCAAAGGCCGCGTTGGTTTCGAAGCTGCTGCCCCGATGTTGATTATCGGTGCACATAAATTCCTGGAAAAATATACGCTGAGTAAATGGCAACAATACTGGAAAGACCAGGTTGCTAATTGGTACGGTATGTTCCTGCACGAAAGTCAGTATCTGGAACCCGTAATGCGTGACATCGAAGCAATGTTGCAGGAAAGCCAGCGCAACGTAAACGGTACAGCTATATTGGAACTCCGCCCGTTGTCATTCTCTACAGTAGGTGTAGAATCGGAAGACGACCTTGTAAAAACCAAGTTCGGTGAATACGGCGAAATGCAAAAGGGTTGGACGGCAGAAGATGCAAAAGGCTTTATCAAGGTTACTTCTACTCCGCTGAGAGTATATTATAACAACCATAAAGACGAGGAAATCTAAGCATGGATAATAATAACAAGAAACTCACTCGCTCACGCAGTGACAGAATGCTTGCTGGAGTTTGTGGAGGTTTAGCCGCCTATTTCGGACTCGATCCATCACTCGTACGCATCGGTTATGCATTATTGACGTTTTTCACCGTATTTGCCGGTATACCTGTATACCTTATAATGTGGCTTATCGTTCCCGAAGAAAGAAACTTATATAACAGATAAAGAACATAGTATAAACTAACATGATTAAAGTAGGAATCATCGGCGGAGCCGGATATACGGCAGGTGAGTTAATTCGTTTGCTGGTCAATCATCCGGAAGCGGAAATCGTATTCATCAACAGCTCAAGTAACGCCGGAAACAAAATTACCGACGTACACGAAGGATTGTACGGCGAAACGGATCTTGTCTTCACCGACGAGTTACCTTTGGATGAAATTGATGTATTATTCTTCTGTACCGCTCACGGCGATACGAAGAAATTCATAGAGAGTCACAACATTCCTGAGGAGCTGAAAATCATCGACCTCTCTATGGACTACCGTATTGCTTCTCCGGAACATGATTTTATTTACGGTCTGCCGGAGTTGAACCGTCGCGCTACTTGCAAAGCAAAGCACGTGGCCAATCCAGGCTGTTTTGCCACTTGTATCCAATTGGGCTTGCTGCCCCTTGCCAAGCACCTGATGTTGAACAACGACATCATGGTGAATGCTATCACCGGTTCTACAGGAGCTGGCGTGAAACCGGGATCAACCAGTCACTTCAGCTGGCGAAATAATAACCTGAGTGTTTATAAAGCATTCGATCACCAGCATGTTCCCGAAATCAAGCAATCCCTGAAGCAACTGCAAAATAGCTTTGATGTGGATATCGACTTTATCCCCTACCGTGGCGATTTCCCACGTGGTATTTTTGCTACCATCGTAGTAAAAACCAAAGTTGCACTGGATGAAATCGTCCGCATGTACGAAGAATATTATGCAAAAGACTCTTTCGTACACATTGTAGAGAAGAATATCGACCTGAAGCAAGTGGTAAACACCAATAAGTGTCTGCTACATCTGGAAAAGCATGGTGATAAGTTGCTTATCATCTCCTGCATCGACAACTTGCTGAAAGGTGCCAGTGGACAAGCAGTACATAACATGAACTTGATGTTCAATTTAGAAGAAACCGTCGGCTTGCGATTGAAGCCCAGCGCCTTCTAAGTAATTCGTATTTCGTAATTTATAATTAAAGAAATGAATTTATTCGACGTATATCCTCTTTTTGACATCAATATTGTCAAGGGAAAAGGTTGCCACGTATGGGACGAAAAGGGTACTGAGTACCTCGATCTCTACGGCGGACACGCTGTTATCTCCATCGGCCATGCGCATCCGCACTACGTGGAGATGATAAGCAAGCAAGTTGCCACGTTGGGATTTTATTCCAACTCTGTCATCAACAAGTTGCAGGAACAGGTTGCTGAACGCTTAGGAAAAGTTTGTGGTTATGATGACTACTCCTTATTCCTGATTAATAGCGGTGCAGAAGCCAACGAGAACGCCTTGAAACTCGCTTCGTTCTACAATGGACGTACACGTGTGGTTTCTTTTAACAAAGCATTCCACGGACGCACTTCACTGGCTGTAGAAGTAACCAACAACCCGAAAATCATAGCTCCCATCAACGATTGTGGACATGTCACTTATCTCCCGCTGAACGATATCGAAGTTATGAAAGCCGAACTGGCGAAGGGGGATGTTTGCGCAGTTATTATTGAAGGTATTCAGGGCGTAGGTGGTATCCAACTGCCAACGGATGAATTCATGCAAGCTCTGCGCGAAGCTTGTACCGCCCATAACACTGTACTGGTTTTAGATGAAATCCAAAGTGGTTATGGTCGTAGCGGTAAATTCTTTGCTCATCAATACAACGGTATCAAAGCAGATATTATCACTGTAGCCAAAGGCATCGGCAATGGTTTCCCGATGGCAGGTACACTCATCAGTCCGATGTTTACTCCGATTTACGGACAGCTGGGTACTACCTTTGGTGGTAATCATCTGGCATGTAGCGCAGCGTTGGCAGTACTGGATGTCATAAGTCAGGAAAATCTGGTTGAAAATGCAGCAAAAGTAGGTGAATACTTAATGACGGAACTGAAGAAATTCCCACAGATCAAGGAAGTTCGTGGACGTGGTCTGATGATCGGTCTTGAATTCGAAGAGCCAATAAAGGAACTTCGCCTGAAACTTCTGAAAGAACAACATGTATTTACAGGTGTCAGTGGTACAAACGTACTCCGTTTGCTTCCGCCTCTCTGTCTCAGCATGGAAGAAGCCGATCTCTTCCTCGAGCGTTTCAGAAAAGTACTTTAAAGTATATTTGACTATATAATCAGCAATAAACAGGCAGCCTTCGGACGTTTCAACGCGTCTTAAGGCTGTTTTTTGTTTTAGTGCACAAGTACTTTTTTACATCAATTAGCTTATAAAGGTGGAAAAAATATCTACCTTTGCCCATCGACAACCCTTTTAATAACAGAATGATATGAAAACAGCAATTATCGGAGCAGGAAACATGGGCGGTTCTATAGCCCGTGGATTGGCAAAGGGAAGTATTATCCCCGCCTCGGATATCATAGTCTCTAATCCCTCGCGAGGAAAGTTGGATGAACTGAAAGTAGAGTTTCCCGCTTTACAGATTACACATGACAATCAGGAAGCCATTATTGGTGCCGAATTTATCATACTTGCTGTGAAACCGTGGCTCATCAAAAGCGTGCTGCGTGAATTGAAACTGAAAAGCAAGCAAATCATTATTTCTGTCGCCGCAGGCATCAACTTCGAAGAACTGGCCCACTACGTACCGGAACCGGAAATGACCATGTTCCGCATCATTCCCAATACTGCCATCAGCCAAATGGAAAGTATGACTTTGATTGCCAGCCGCAATGCTACCAAAGAACAAGAACAACTGATGCTGGATATCTTCAATCAAATGGGAGTCGCCATGCTTATCCCTGAAGAAAAGTTCGCAGCTTGCACTTCCATGGCCTCCTGCGGCATTGCCTATGTACTAAAATATATTCAAGCTGCCATGCAAGCCGGCATAGAAATGGGAGTTTACCCCAAGGATGCTATGAGAATGGTGGCCCAATCCGTAAAAGGAGCAGCTGAACTGATACTGAACAATGACACACACCCCAGTGTAGAAATAGACAAAGTATGTACTCCTGGCGGTATCACCATCAAAGGCATTAATGAGTTGGAACATGACGGTTACTCTTCTGCCATCATCAATGCCATTAAAGCCAGCAAACAATAAGACAAACAATTAATTCATTAAATAAACAACCACATGGACGAACAAATTAAGCAAATAGCAGAACGCCTCCGCGGACTTCGCGATGTACTGGAGCTGACAGCTGAAGACATTGCACGCGAATGTGATATTTCTGCCGAAGAATACCGTCTCGCAGAGTCGGGAGAATTTGATATTTCCGTCAGTATGCTACAAAAGATAGCGCGCAGATACGGAGTTTCGTTGGATGCACTGATGTTTGGCGAAGAGCCGAAAATGAGTTCCTATTTCCTGACCCGTGCCGGAAAAGGAACCAGTATTGAACGTACTAAAGCCTACAAATACCAATCACTTGCCGCAGGCTTCATGAATCGTAGCGCCGATCCATTCGTCGTGACCGTAGAACCGAAACCGGATAGCGAACCAATACATTACAACAGTCATGCCGGACAAGAATTCACCCTTGTACTCGAAGGGCGTATGATGATAAGCATTGATGGCAAAGAACTTATACTAAACGAAGGAGACAGCCTGTATTTCAACTCCAAATTGCCACATGGCATGAAAGCACTGGATGGAAAGACGGTACGATTCTTGGCAATTATCATGTAACAACTAAATGAAGAACAGAGAACAATGAATGAAGAATTCCCTTGCACTGTCTATATAGAGCAATCCCTTCTTCATCCTTAGTTCTCAATTCTCAATTCCTATAATTATGGTAGAAAGATTTTTATCGCAAACCTCTTTCACTACACAAGAGGACTTTATCAAGAATTTTAAAATAAACGTACCGGAAAACTTCAACTTCGGCTACGACGTAGTAGATGCCTGGGCTGCCGAACAACCAGACAAACCTGCATTGTTATGGACTAATGATAAGGGTGAACACCAACAGTTTACATTTGCCGACATGAAACGCTATACGGACATGACAGCTTCGTATTTCCAAAGCCTCGGCATCGGTCATGGCGACATGGTAATGTTGATACTGAAACGTCGTTTTGAATTCTGGTTCAGCATCATAGCTTTACATAAACTTGGTGCTGTCGTTATTCCTGCCACTCACTTGCTGACCAAAAAAGACATTGTATATCGCTGCAATGCTGCGGATATCAAAATGATTGTTTGTGCTGGTGAATCGGTTATCACGGATCATATTGTTACTGCTATGCCAGATTCACCCAGCGTGAAGAAACTCGTCAGCGTAGGACCTGAAGTAGCTGAAGGATTTGATGATTTCCACAAAGGCATCGAAAATGCTGCACCTTTTGTGAAACCGGAACATCCGAATACGAATGAAGACATTTCGTTGATGTACTTCACCAGCGGAACAACAGGTGAACCGAAAATGGTTGCTCACGACTTCACATATCCACTGGGACACATTGTCACCGGTAGTTTCTGGCACAACCTAACGGAAAATAGTCTGCACCTTACTATTGCCGATACCGGTTGGGGAAAGGCAGTATGGGGCAAACTTTACGGACAGTGGATTGCCGGAGCAAATATTTTTGTATATGACCACGAGAAATTCACTCCTGCCGCCATTCTGGAGAAGATACAAGATTATCATGTAACATCTCTTTGTGCACCTCCCACTATCTTCCGTTTCCTCATTCACGAAGACCTGACGAAATACGATCTCTCGTCTCTGCAATATTGCACTATTGCCGGTGAAGCTCTGAACCCTGCCGTATTTGAAACCTTCAAGAAACTGACAGGTATCAAACTGATGGAAGGATTCGGACAGACAGAAACCACCCTGACCATTGCCACTATGCCTTGGATGGAACCGAAGCCGGGAAGCATGGGATTACCCAACCCACAATACGATGTAGACCTGATAGACAACGACGGTCGTTCTGTGGAAGCCGGTGAACAGGGACAAATCGTAATTCGTACGGATAAAGGTAAGCCGTTGGGATTATTTAAAGAGTACTACCGTGATCCGGAGCGTACACACGAAGCCTGGAATAATGGTATCTACTATACGGGAGACGTTGCCTGGAAAGATGAAGACGGTTATCTTTGGTTTGTAGGCCGTGCAGACGATGTGATCAAGAGCTCCGGTTATCGTATCGGTCCATTCGAAGTGGAAAGCGCCCTGATGACGCATCCCGCTGTAATAGAATGTGCCATCACAGGTGTACCCGACGAAATTCGTGGTCAAGTGGTTAAAGCTACCATCGTACTGGCTAAAGAATATAAGGGAAAAGAAGGTGAAGCACTTATCAAGGAATTGCAAAATCATGTGAAGAAAGTGACGGCTCCTTACAAATATCCACGTGTGATTGAATTTGTAGATGAACTACCGAAAACCATCAGCGGAAAGATCCGTCGTGTGGAAATCCGGAAGAACGATACAAAATAAAGGAAAAAATATAAGGAATAGGCTACTTCTAAATCGTTTGCACCTTTTATGTTACTTTTTGATCAATTTGAGTTATTCTGTTTCCCGCAAACCGCTTACTTTTGCGACCGGAAAGTACAACTAAAAGTTTTAAAGCACATGATTACAAGTAGAAAGATTTCTCAGATTAATGTTTTCGCAGGTAGCCCCTGGGAAGTGGAAAGTGTGAAGCAATTATTGAAGTCAGCTTATATCACTGCTTCAACAGAAGACAAAGGTTATGGCATTCACGTGTCTGTTCCTTGTCAGCAGTACACTGCCGCTATGCGGGTTATCAGCAACCGAAAGGTTTTATAAGACTTAAGAGAAGACGAAGTGAAAAAGACTGCCCCTTGGAAGCAATTCCTTCAGGGGCAGTTTTTTATATCAATATACCGCTTCTCCACCTTCGGGTTTCTCACGATATTTTATATCAAAACGCCCCTCTTTGATACTTCCACCACTAAATGTGCCACTGATGATGGTTCCATCCATACGAGTAATATGGGCTTCGCCATCTTCTAAATCTTCTCTGCCGAAAGCAGCATCCGTATAAGTGCAGTTAGCTCCCTGACGAGGATTCACAAGCACCAAATGCAAACTGTTGAAGACTCCAATTTCTGCATCAATTGTAACATAATGATTTTCTTCATCATTGAAAAAACTAACAGATGGAATGCTATACCGCCCACTGGAATATACCCAACCATCTATCAGGCAGCCTAACGTATTTTCACCGGTAGTTGTAGCTTTCGGCATCAATGTCGGGTCAACACTTTTATCCTCTTCACAGGCACAACAGCAAATCAGCAGGAATAGAAATAATAGTTTTTTCATAACGCTTAAAAATGATAGTTTAAACCGAAGAGTAAGGATAGTTGACCGAAATAACCAGTACCGGTTTTCGGATTCTCTACATCCCACTTCTCATTATGATACTTCACTGAATAAGATTCGGAACTGGATGCTAACCAATTCAATCGAGCAGAAGCTCCCCAATGACTCGTTAGGAAATACTCACCCGAAAGAGCCAGGTTACCGGCAAGCTTGCTCATAGATACTTTCCGCGGTTTGTCATATACCGTACTCTTATCGTGGTAGAGTTGGTAACCGACCCCACCGGAAAATTGAAGTTGATAATGTTTTTGTACCATGGTTAAGGCTACCTGAGGAGCTACATAATGCATCAGAATCTTGTCTGCCCCGGTTTCATGCGTATTCTTATACGAACTTCCCTGATACAGAGCTCCTATTCCAAACTTCAGTTCCCTACCTACAATTTGTCCAAGGTAGTTAACGTCCCAGGCTACGCCTTTTCGTAAGTCACTGCGATAGGCATCTGCCCCATCAGTAATTCCCATAAAGCGCCCCAGATACCATGACGGGCCGGCATGAACAGAAAATGATGATCTTTTATCACCTGTACTCTGGGCGTACAAAGAGGTCGTCAATAAGACCCCAACAAGGAAACAAAGTAAGTATCTCATAATAATTTGTATAGCGTCGTTTTCTTATAAATACCCCAAAATTGAAAGTACTGCATTCAGGTGATAACTATTTTTAATTAAGATAAAAATCATCGCATCCTTCTATCACCTCTTTCGCTCTATATCTTGTGTACGAAAGAATGCTTCAGAATATCGGGCTCCCCAAAGTTCGTAACGTTCAAATTGCATTTCTATCTTACGAGCAAAGTTTGTCCAATCTTTCTTTTCTAATGGCGACCATACGTTCTCCGCCAACGCTGACATACGTGGAAAAACAGCAAACTCAGCTTTCCAGGTGGTGGGAATATATTCCGTCCAGAGGCATCCCTGTGCCCCCCAAACTAATTCTTGTTGCTGCGTTGTCAACGAATCCGGAACAATCTGAAACTCATAAACTTTCTCCAGAGATAGCGGTCCACGTGGACCAATTTCCGGCTGTATACGACTCTCTTTCAGATTGAAATACGACCAGGCAGAGCAAGTGAATATCGTACGATGCCCTGTTCGTAATGCCTTCTTCCCAAACTCCGGACGTCGCCAATTCATCACAACACAATCTTCAGAAATACCTCCTTCAAGAATTTCATCCCAGCCAATCAAAGTCTTGCCTTTCGCATTCACCACTCCCTGTACGTAATGAATGAAATAGCTCTGCAATGCTTTTTCATCCCTCAAACTATGTTCCCGCATGAATTGTTGTGTCTCTTCGGACTCTTGCCACCAACGCTTGGCACATTCATCACCGCCTACATGGATATATTGTCCGGGAAAGAGATCGCACAATTCAGAAAAGACATCTTTCAAGAAATCAAAAACTTCCGGTTTAGGAGCCAGTACATTATTAAATTTATTGAAGATGCCCCATGTCAGCGCTGCCTTTTTCGCTTCATCGGGTGTAGTACTGAACTGAGGATAAGTAGCAAGCACTGCCATACAATGACCGGGAATATCTATTTCGGGGATCACTGTGATATGCCTATCAGCAGCATAATGTATCACTTCTTTCACTTCTTCATGAGTATAATATCCACCATAAGGTAGTGGTTGGTATTTCCCCGGATAGAGTCCAAAGATTTCTCCCTCACGAGCAGAACCTTTCTCCGTCAGCTCCGGGCGACATTTCATTTCAACACGCCAAGCCTGGTCATCCGTCAAGTGCCAATGGAAATAGTTGAGTTTATGCAGTGCGAGGTAATCGATATACTTTTTAATGAATGATACCGGAAAGAAATGGCGTACCACATCGAGATGCATGCCCCGATAGGCAAAGCGGGGATAATCGTTAATCTGCACAGCCGGAAGGATAGGTAACACACCAGCACGGGTAGGTAACAATTGTATCAGTGTCTGCACGCCGTAGAAAACGCCTGCTTCGTCATTACCCTCAATACGTATGCCTTCTCTTGAAGTTATCTCCAGTTGATAGCCACCAGAAACATCTCCGTTCTTCCGATTAATTAAAACGATACAAGGCGGTTCACCAGACTTCAGAGTGATAGGTTCTACCGCAGGAATACCTTTCTTCCGAGATTTACCCACCTTAGGAATTTCCGTTTGCAGCGGTATGCCGAGATAACGGTCCATATAATCCGCCAGATACGCAGCCGAAGATGCCAATGCAGGCTCCGACACACGAATCACCGTATTACGTTGGATTTGAAACTCTCCCTGTCCGGTCACGGTAGTTTCCACCGGCTCGGGAATGATGTTGAAAGGTTTCTCCTGTGCCTGCCCGGCAAGCGCAGTAAGGGCAAGGGTTGCAGTCATAATTTTCTTTAAGTACATAGATGATGATGATTTATACTGCAAATATAAGGCTTTTACGGAAAGCTGCTTAATAACTCACCCAGAATAAGGGAAAATTTTAAGTGATGCCTAAGGAAAAACATACTTTTACCTTAGGCATTTTACCTTTTTGGTACCGACAAATCTTCATCTTCCAATTGCGGGCCCGACAGTTTCCATATGGAGGCCCAGCAGCCAGCAGTTGGAAAACGGACAGCCAGCAATTAGAAAACGAAGTTTTGAACCGGTCATCCGGACATTTTCCTTTAAGCAAATCAACAAAAAGAATAGAGTAAATGCAAGTTTATCTACCTTCTACTTCCTACGCTGCTGCCTATAACACACAGAGCAGCTATCAATAAAGAGTTTAAAGCATAGCAGTATGAGATGTAGAGAGTAGAGAAGCAAGAAGATACCTAAAAGAATAAAGCTCCATGAACAGATAGTTCACAGAGCTTTAAGATTGATTTTTTTTATTTATTCTTCCACTATATTTTTGAAAGACCTCCATCCATCTGCAATGCTATAAGCATTTTTACAGCCTCTGGGTACATATAGAACACATACACTTGTATCTACATTTTCAAAAACAGATGGATTCATACCAGATACAGATTTATATCCAATATGAATTTCTCTCATACGTGAACATCCCCAAAATGCATAATCTCCAATACTAGTCACACTATTAGGGATTGTAATAGAAGTAAGACCGAAACAAGCCGAAAATGCACCTTTTCCAATACTTGTCACACTATTAGGAATAGTAACAGAAGTAAGACTTGAACATCCCCAGAATGCATTAATACCAATTTTTGTCACACCTTTAGAAATAGTAATAGAAGTAAGACCTGAGCACCAACTGAATGCTTCCATGCCAATACTAGTCACACCGCCAGGGATAGTAATTGAAGTAAGGCGTCTACAGCACGAGAATGCCTCTATCCCAATGCTTGTCACACTGTTAGGAATCGTAATAGAAGTTAGGCCTGAACAACCAGCAAATGTCTCATTTCCGATAGTCGTTACACTATTAGGGAGCGTAATTGAGGTAAGGTATGAACAGTTATCGAATGCTCCATTTCCAAGACTTGTCACGCTATTAGGGATTGTAATAGAAGTAAAGTTTGAACTAGATAATGCCCTATCTCCAATATTAATCACACTATTAGGAATTGTAATAGAAGTCAGATTTAAACGGGACAATGACTCATCGCCAATACTTGTCACACTGTTAGGAATTGTAATTGACGGAATGTCTTCAGGACATTTTATTAGTGTCGATGCATTTTTATCATATAAAGCTCCATCTATAGATAAATATTTAGCATTGTTTTCATCCACATTAATAGAAGTAAGACGTGAGCACAGATAGAAGGCTATATCACCAATATTTGCCATATTGCCAGGAATAGCAATTGATATTTTACCCTCAGGACACTTCAGCAGTGTCGACGCATTTTTATCATATAAAGCCCCATCTATAGATGAGTATTCAGTATTATCTTCACCCACATCAATAGAAGTAAGCTCTGTACAAAATTGGAATGCATTACTTGAAAGAGTTATTACCTTGTCAGGGATAGCAATAGAGGTAAGTCTTGAACAGCCCCCAAATGCATATTTTCCAATACTTGTCACACCGTCAGGCATAACAACAGAAGTAAGTCTTGAACATTCCCAAAATGCACCTTCGCCAATACTTGTCACACTACTAGGAATAATAATAGAAGTAAGATTATTACATAGTTGAAATGAGTAATACCCAAGTTTTGTCATATTCACTTCGGACAAATCCAAAACCTGTATTTTTTTCATTTTACGCAGGAATTCCGTATCAGTAGAGTTTAGATTTCCTGTAATCTTTAGTTTTGTGATTTCATCTTTCACAGAACTGTTAATCAACCTTGATAATGTACCTGCTGTTTCTACATGTATAACAGGAAGTGCTCCTTGCTGAATGATTTTAATATTCTGGCTAACTCCATTGCCAGAAGCAAAAGTAATATGGCTTGCTCTACTATCATCAGAAGTATTCTCTGCAATATTGAACTTAATTTTCTTAGTGGTCAAGGCTCTCGTATTCTCCACACATGAGATCCAATCCTTCCCATCATCAGCAATAGAAATCGTATAATCAATGTTAGAACTTAACTCCACTTCTATAGTTTTTCCCTTTGCATCAATTGTATATTCATTATTTCCAATAACGATAGCATCTTTTTGCACTTGTATGATGGTTAATGTATCGGCGCTTGCAGTATTATTCTTATCGAAATAGATAATTTGCGCAGAACGGCTGTCATAAGTCTCATTAGGATTGATAATATATTTCAGGGTATGGCTGGAAGCACCACGCACGGAAGCCTCATCATAAATCCAATCGACCTGTGGCATTTTTATTCCGTATTCTACATTGCTTTTTATTTCTACGGTAATAGTTTCTCCTTTATCGCTTACTTCATATTTTTCTTTTGTCAATACTATGACTGCACCACCTGCCTGATAAACCTTTACGGTTTCTACATGCTCTCCCTTTTTGAAGTAAATCTCACCTTCACGTTTCTCATATTCTTCATTTGCTGCAATAGAGAAAGTATGGTTATGAGTAGTTAAAGCACGTGTGTTAGTTTCAGTAATCCAACTTTTTGCCGTTTCTGAAATTTCCATTTGATAGTCAATATTTGACTTTACTTCTACATTAATAGAACCACCTTCTTGGACGATTTCAAATTTATCTGTGGTCACAAGTATCGCCTCTTTGCATTTTTGTATAATAGTGAAAGTTTGGCTTGCAGTTCCTGCCTTAATGGTTACAGACACACTTCGGTCGTCATAATCCGAATTATCAAGAGTAGTAAACTCAACTGACGCCTCACCTTTTTTACCGCTCACAACCGATGCCATGCACCATATTGAACCGCCCGTAGTGGAGGCTATATTCAGTGTCCAATCAGTATTAGTGGTGAAGCTAACAGATTTTATACTTCCTTCTGCTGCAAAAGCCAAGCCATTTGTGATAATACTTGAATCAATAGTAATTGTAGAATTTTTATCAGGATCAAGATCATCCTGCTCATTACCATCACTGCAAGCTGCAAAATTTATACTAACAAGCATAGTGATTAAAACCAGTCCCAATAACCTAAATGTTCTCATAGTATTCTAACTTTAAATGTATAGTAGCAAGGGTATCTGATTCGGACTTCTATCTGGTATAGAAAGCAAAGGAGATGCCTAAAAGAAAAAGCTCCATAAATCAATGACTCATGGAGCTTTAAACAAGTACTCGAAGCGGGACTTGAACCCGCACAGCCGCAATGGCCAAAGGATTTTAAGTCCTTCGTGTCTACCATTCCACCATTCGAGCATCCTTTCAAAGAGAGCGGAAAACGAGACTCGAACTCGCGACCCTAACCTTGGCAAGGTTATGCTCTACCAACTGAGCTATTTCCGCAGGTCTTTTTTGTAGAACGGGTGCAAAGATAAGGAGTTTCCCCGTTACAGCCAAATTTTTTACATAGAAAAAGTTGCTATTTTATCAGTTACGAACTTGTAAAGTAGTACCGGATACAGAGACTTTATAATGTTTCAGGTATTCTGTACCTTCTCCTGTGGGGAATCCACCACTGCTTAAATTATATTTAGTGTGGCATTTAGGGCATTCAGCAGTACCCAATCCATCTTCTACCAACTCGACTGAAACGCTACGATTGGCCTCCACCGGACAGGCGGCATCATAAGCGACATAGGTATTGCCATCCGAATATACGCTTTGTCCTATTATTAATCCTGCATAGCCTACAGGTAATCCATTCACATTCTTATCTACCTTCAAGAATTGGCCGGGAGTCGTAATCTTATAATAAGGAGACTGTGAAAGACTGCATGAGAAATTAAAACTAATAGAAGGAATGCTTGACTCGTATGAATCACCGCAACCGGTAACACACAGCCAAAGCATCCCTATAATTATACAGAATTTCCGCATACAATATTATATTTATCGCCCAAGCAAGGCTTTTTCAGCCACTTCCATTCCATCAAAATTAAAACCATCTACCACTTCTTGCATCAGTGCAGAGATTTCATCGTTACAGAGATTACCAATACTTCCTTCATGCGTATGATGCACTTCCTTACTATGTGAGAAGTTTCCTGCTTCAATATCCAATCCTACTTTCTTATAAGCATCCCGGAAAGGCATACCTTCACGTGCCAGACGATTTACTTCCTCCACACTGAAAATAAGCAGATACTTGTCATCATCAAGAATATGTTCATTCACTTTGATTTCATTCATGATGTAAGTCGTCATCTGCAAACAATCTTTCAGTTCCTGGAAAGCAGGCAAGAATACTTCTTTAATAATCTGCAAATCACGGAAATATCCAGAAGGCAGATTATTAGCAATCATCATGATCTGCTGTGGCAGTGACTGCAACTTATTACATTTAGCACGTGTCAGTTCAAAAACATCAGGATTCTTCTTATGGGGCATAATGCTGGAACCGGTTGTACAATCATCAGGCAACTTCACGAAACCGAAGTTCTGGCTATTGAACATACAAGCATCAAAAGCCAGTTTAGAAATAGTACCGGCAATACTTGCCAAGGCAAAAGCTACATTACGCTCCATCTTGCCACGTCCCATCTGTGCATAAACAACATTATAGTTTAAGGAGTCAAATCCCAATAAACGTGTTGTCATTGTACGGTTCAGCGGGAATGAAGAACCATATCCGGCGGCCGATCCCAAAGGATTCCGATTACACATTTTAAATGCTGCCTGCAGGAAAAGCATATCATCTACCAGACTTTCAGCATAAGCACCAAACCACAAACCGAAAGAAGATGGCATTGCTATTTGCAAATGAGTATAGCCAGGCATAAGCACATTCTTGAAACGCTCACTCTGGCATATCAGCACATGGAATAGTTGCTCTACCGCCTCAGCAATATCCTTGATCTGTTCACGCGTGAAAAGTTTCAAGTCGAGCAGTACCTGATCATTCCGAGAACGTCCACTGTGTATCTTCTTACCGACATCACCTAATTTACGCGTCAGCATTAACTCCACTTGCGAGTGTACATCCTCTACTCCCTCTTCTATCACAAACTCACCTTTTTCAGCGGTTGCATAGATATTCTTCAATTCATCAAGCAGGAGACCCAATTCTTCGTTTGTCAACAGACCGATACTTTCGAGCATTGTAATATGGGCCATAGAGCCTATCACATCATGCTTTGCCAAGTAAAGATCCATTTCACGGTCACGCCCCACTGTAAAACGTTCTATATCCTTATTTACCTGAACGGATTTCTCCCAAAGTTTCTGAGCCATTTATTTAGTGATTAATGATTAGTGATTAATACGGTATAATCGAAAGCATATCCGCCATTTTCTCTAATCCTTCCTGCAAAGGTTTCTGAACCATACCTTTCATAAAAGGATTCAATTCCATGCCGATGGTTAGCTTCATTTTACATTCAGTCTCTGTTACCGGCACAATCTGTATCCACAGATTAAAGGGCAATGGCGAAGTGGTCGTGGCAAACTTGATACATTTACACGGGTCTTTCTCTACTATACTCAACGCAATCTTACCCACAGGAGCAACTTCTATCACCATACTCTCCGAATCAAAGCTCAAGTTCTTCACTTTATCCTCCGGTAAGCTGTCTTTAAACTTTTCCAGATTATTCAAATCAGATAATTTCTCATAAACAGCTTCCTGCGAGGCAGGTATTGTCTTCACACCACTTTCAAATTTTGTCATATTTTGAATCTCTTTAAAAGACAAAAAGAACTATCCGGACAGAATCTATCCGAATGGCCCTTTCGTCATATTATTTATTTTATAGAATAAAACGCTGTTACTTTCCAGCATCCCAATGTGCAGGGTCCTTACGCCATTCGTTCAGCGTTGCTATATCTTCTTCTTCTATATAACCCGTACGAAGTGCAACATCCAACACAGCCTCATAATTTGTCAGCGTTACCAAAGGAACCTTGGCATCTTTGAATGCTTTTTCCGCAACCGGGAAACCGTAAGTATATGCAGCTACCATACCGATAACTTCACATCCATCACGGCGTATAGCCTCTACAGCCTTCAGACTGCTTCCACCTGTAGAAATCAAATCTTCGACCACAACCACCTTCATACCCGGACGAAGTTCTCCTTCAATCAGGTTTTCCAGACCATGGTCTTTCGGGGTAGAACGTACGTACACAAACGGCAAGTTCAGCGCATCAGCAACCAAAGCTCCCTGAGGAATGGCACCTGTTGCTACACCGGCAATTGCATCCACCTGCCCGAAACGTTCCAATATCAAACGGGTAATTTCAATCTTTACAAAATTACGCAAGGAAGGATAGGAAAGAGTTTTGCGGTTATCACAGTAAAAAGGAGATTTCCATCCGGAAGCCCAAGTAAAGGGATTAGCCGGCTGTAGTTTAATCGCTTTTATCTTCAGCAACTTCTCTGCGAATAGTTTTTCTAAAGTTCTCATAACTAAATTAGCTATTTATAGTAAATATGGCACAAAAATACGGAAACTGAATGAGAATAAAAAAAAGAATAAAGAGATTTTTCACTCAAAGTCATCATTTTCGTCAGAAAGTTGTATACAATGACGAATATCTTTCATTTCGAACCCACGACTCAGAGCAAAACGCATTAACTTTCCATTCAACTCATATTCATTCTCCGCATGTACACTTTTACGTTTTGCAGCCAAAAGGCTATCTAAAATAGATAGGTATTCCTCCTCATCTATCTCATTCAAAAAACGCCGGCATACATTATAAGAAACCTTTTTCAGCTGGAGCGCCTGGGCTATTTTCACTTTTCCCCATTTCGCAAAGCGATACTTGTCATTGACAAAAGCCCGACAAAATCGTTCTTCATCAATATACTTTTCATCCTCCAGCCGTTTAAGGATACGATCAATGGCATCGTACGGTAATCCCCAACGTTGTAGTTTCTCAGAAATCTCGGCACGGCAATGCTCCGCTGTGGAGCAATAGCCTGCAACTTTACTTAAAGCCTCTGTTTCAGTAATATTTGTCATTTTTGCGCTATTACAAATCGATCATTATGGGAAATATCCTCTTGGAGACGAACAAAGCGATATCCTAATTCACGCATCATAAACACGATGTCTTCTCCAAAAGTACGGTTAATTTCAAAATAAAGTTTTCCGTCAGATTCAAGCATTTCAAGCCCAAGCACAGCTATACGACGATAGAAACGTAAAGGATCTGTATCAGGTACAAACAGTGCCAAGGAGGGTTCCCAGTCCAGCACATTCCGTTCCATATCTTGTTTCTCTGCTTCAGTAACATAAGGCGGATTACTCACTATCACATCATAACGCTCTGTTACACCGGGAGTATAAGCCAGTACATCACGCTGTTCAAAACAGACAGGTGCCTGTAAAGCCAGACTGTTAGCAGCAGCAATAGCCAAAGCTTCTTCAGACACATCCCAGGCAGTAACCTGTGTTCCGGGCAATTCCTTTGCCAATGTGACAGCAATACAACCACTGCCTGTCCCAATATCTAAAATACGAGAAGTAGAAGAAATCTCTTTCAACATTATTTCCACCAGTTCTTCCGTTTCAGGACGTGGAATAAGAACACCGGAAGCTACCTGAAATGCCCTCCCCAGGAAACGTGCTTCTCCTAAAATATATTGTATTGGTTCAAAATTCCGTAAACGCCTGAGAAGGCTTTGCAATTCCTGTTCTGCTTTTGCAGATAAAGTTATATCTTTGCCCAAATAATAATCCACAACCGGCTGCCCCAGAATCTCGCAGCAGATAAGTCTGGACAAATTTCCGGCTTCCTGCGGTGTATAATAATCCTGCAATTCACGGCGGATATAAGAGGCAGTAATATTCATAAATGGATATTTTGGGGATTCTTCGTCAGTTCTATTACCGAACCAAGATGAGACCCGGTCCGTATCAAGTCCGTACCAAGTCCGTGTCAAGTCCAAGCGCATAGATACGGAGATGGTACGGACTTGGTAGACACCGGACAGGTATCGGGTATATCACCGGGAAACCTGTATCCCAAACAACGAAGAATCCATTTTGGAGTGCAAAAGTAAGAATTATCGTAGAAAGATAACACACATGGAAGAAGAAAAATATATGCGTCGCTGTATACAGCTGGCACAGAACGGATTTTGCAATGCAGCCCCTAACCCAATGGTGGGGGCAGTCATCGTATGTGATAGGAAAATTATCGGAGAAGGGTATCATGTACGCTGCGGAGAAGCGCATGCTGAAGTAAACGCCATTCGTTCCGTAAAAGACACTTCATTATTGAAACATTCAACAATTTACGTCAGCCTTGAGCCTTGTTCTCATCATGGAAAAACACCGCCCTGTGCTGATTTGATTATTGAGAAACGAATTCCCCGTATTGTCATCGGTTGCCAGGATCCTTTTTCTAAAGTTGCCGGACGAGGTATACAAAAGCTAAAGGATGCCGGACGGGAAGTGACCGTAGGAGTGTTGGAGAATGAATGCAGATACCTCATCAGACGTTTCATCACTTTCCATACTTTACATCGCCCGTATATCACCCTAAAATGGGCGGAGTCCGCAGACGGCTTCATTGATTTATTCAGGAACGAAGGCAATCCTGTTATCCTATCCACCCCATTGACTTCCATGCTGGTACATAAAAAACGTGCAGAACATGCTGCCATACTTGTAGGTACACGTACAGCCGAACTGGACAATCCTTCCCTTAATGTACGCAACTGGTATGGACGTCCTCCTGTACGCCTTGTCATCGACCGGAGACTGAGTCTGTCACCGACACTCCATTTGTTTGATGGCAGCGTGCCGACACTCGTATTTACCGAGCATTTCCATAATTCCCTACCCAACGTAGAATATCTTCCAATAAACTTCGAACAAGATATATTGCCCCAAATCATGCAAGTTCTGTACGAGCGCAATCTCCAATCCCTTTTAGTAGAAGGCGGGAGTACCTTACTGCAATCTTTCATTGATGCCAATCTCTGGGATGAAGCATTTGTCGAAGAGAGCCCCATTCATCTGAGATCTGGTGTTAATGCACCTAAAATGAACGATAAAAATAGTTATGTCAACGAACAATATTTCGGTAGAAGTATACGGCATTACACTACGACAAAATAGTGCGAATCACCTCATTTTGATGCTTTTTTATCGAGAAAAACGGGCATATTATCTATAATTTTATATAAAACTTGCCTGTTATGCTGTTTATCGAGAAAAATGTTCCTATTTTTGCAACTTGTAAATAAACACTATCTTTAGAAATGAGAATAAAGTTTTTATCCGTAATCATGAGTTTTCTTCTTATGTCGATTGCCATAAGTTCGTGCCTTAACTCAGATGATAATTATGAATACAGTTCCGACGCAACGATACGTGCCTTTGGTCTTGACACCATAAAGAAAGGTATATATTATAAGTTTACGATTGATCAACTGAAAAGAGAAATTTATAATGTTGACTCGCTTCCTGTTGGATCGGACACTATCATAGACAAGATATTGATTGACACACTCAATGTTACGGGTTGGGTTACATCCGGTTTACAAGATACACTATTCAACAACCTTACTGACTCCGTTGATTTGAGAGAACCGATCACCCTGAAAGTACATGCAGCTGATGGAGTTACTACCCGTGAATATAAAATCACAGTAAATGTTCACAAGCAGGATCCGGATTCACTAATCTGGAGAGAAGCATTGTCATTACCTACTTCACCTGCCGCCAACAAGCAGAAATCAGTAATTCTTATAAATGATGCCGAAGAAGAAAATCTATATGTATATACTTCTACAACATCAGCATACCGCAGTTCATTAGGAAATCCAGCCCATTTATCTTGGAATTCCATCGAAGTTACGGGCATGCCTGCCAATGCAGATTTGGGATCTATTGTAAGCTTCAGAAACCAGCTTTTTGTAGCTACCCCAAGTGGAGAAGTATTCTGCTCAAACAATGGTAGTGTATGGGTAAATGCCGGTATACAGGAAGTTAAAGAGAGCAAAGAGGTGCAGTCCATGCAAATGAGCACACTGGTTGCTACACTTGAAGCTGATGAACTAACAGGCATATCAGAGGAAACGTTGATCGGTATTCTTCTGGATGGAGGCCAGAAATACTTCTGCATAAGTACCGACGGTAAAAACTGGACAAGAAGCAAAGAAACAGTGTCCAATGATTTCCCGATAAAAGACATATATGCTACTGTATTTACGAATGCAAGCGGCATCAAGCAGACAGTAGTAGTGGGTAAAACAGAAACATCAGCCAAAGCAGTAGTCCCTTGGTTCACAATGGATGGACTGACATGGGCTGACATGAGTACCCCAAGTGATTTCTATTGTCCGGCTATAGAGAATCCAGCCATCATGTATTATGGAGGCTTGTTCCACATGATGGGTGGAAAATTTGAAACGATTTACTCTTCACGTGTAGGTATCGCTTGGAATGAATCTGCCGATAAATTCAAGTATGCAATGAAAAAGATAGTAACTCCGGGAGAAGATGAAGACGATGAAGAAGAAGTTACATACGAAAGCCTCTTCAAGGACAAAGGAGATTATTCTTTGACTATCGATAAGAATCATTATATTTGGATTGTATGGAACGACGGTAGTGTATGGCGGGGTCGTCTAAACAAACTGGGTTTCAAGATACAATAATAAAATAGTCAATTTTCCGTTTCCTTAATAAATAAGGAGTAAAAAGAGAACGGTATGACTATTGCAAGGAATATAAAGATAGTGTTTTTTCTACTCATGTTTCCCTTCTGTTGCGCCATAGCGCAAGAGGAATATACTTGGGAACTGGGAGGAGCCATTGGAGGAAGTTTTTATATGGGAGATGCGAATAGCAGTACCCCGTTTAAGAATACAGGAATAGCGGGAGGTTTCATAGCCCGATACTTACTGAATCCACACATGGCAATAAAAGGCAACCTGACAGCCGGCAGGATTTCCGGCGACACGAGAGATTTCAAGAATGTATATCCAAATGAAGAATACGCCACTTTCAAACGGACGATATTCGATTTAGGAGTGCAATTTGAATATAACTTTTTGGGATATGGTATCGGTAACACGTACCGGGGTGACCGTCGGTTTACACCTTATATATTAGGTGGATTAGGTTTTACGTTTGCACCAAAACCTGTAAAAACGGTCTTCACTATGAACATTCCCATTGGAGTGGGAGTGAAATACAAAGCAACCCCGCGCATCAATATAGGATGTGAGTTTACGATGCGGTTCAGTCTTAGCGACCAGTTGGATGTTACCCAACGGGAAGGCTTGCAACTGGAAGACCCGTACCAAATAAAAGGAAAAGGTTGGAAGAATAAAGATAGTTACGCATTTACTGTTTTTTTCATCACTTACGACCTCTTCCCAAGATGCAAGGAATGTAACAACTAAAAAAAGATGCAATATAAAGAACAAATTGATTTGAGCCGGATACCCCAGCATGTGGCGATTATCATGGACGGCAACGGACGATGGGCGAAGCAGCGTGGACACGAACGCAGCTACGGACATCAGGTCGGTGCAGAAACCGTTCATGTGATAGCCGAAGAAGCCGCCAGGCTGGGCATCAGATATCTGACCCTATATACGTTCTCAACCGAAAACTGGAACCGTCCTACAGACGAAGTTGCTGCTCTGATGAGCCTTCTTTTCGATTCCATCGAAGAAGATACATTCATGAAGAACAACATTAGCTTCCGGATTATCGGAGATATAGAAAAGTTACCCGCAAATGTACAAACCCGTTTATACAATTGCGTGGAAAATACATCTAAGAATACAGGCATGTGCCTGGTACTTGCCCTTAGTTACTCTTCACGTTGGGAAATAACAGAAGCCAGCCGGCAAATAGCTGTCTTGGTACAGAAAGGAGAATTGACACCCGAACAAATCAACTGCGATTTAATGTCAAAGCACCTGACAACCAGCTTCATGCCTGACCCCGACTTGCTGATACGCACCGGTGGAGAAATCCGCCTGAGCAATTACCTACTTTGGCAATGCGCATATTCGGAACTTTACTTTTGCGAAACCTATTGGCCCGATTTTCGGGAAGAAGAACTTCGTAAAGCCATTTGCGACTACCAGAGACGGGAACGCAGATTCGGCAAAATCAGTGAACAAATCAGTTAAACTCAAACATATTTAATCCAAAACATAAATGCACTATCGTATTTTCTCTATACTCACAGCGTTTATCTGCCTCTTTGGTTGTGTATTGACAAGCGCGGCTCAAGATGCCAATGGCACCGATGACGATGCAGCAAAACCGGTTATTCTCTACTCGGGAGCACCCAAAAAGTATGAAATTGCAGAAATTAAAGTAGAAGGAGTAAAGAACTATGAGGACTATGTACTCATCGGACTATCCGGTTTGTCTGTAGGACAAACGATTACAATACCGGGTGAGGAAGTCACTCAGGCTTGTAAGCGTTACTGGAAGCATGGTTTATTCTCCAACGTCCAAATCACCGCAGATAAGATAGAAGGTGACAAGATTTGGTTAACAATCCATCTGACTCAACGCCCTCGTGTCTCTGAAATTCGCTATCACGGAGTGAAGAAATCAGAACGTGAAGATATCGAGAGCCGGATCGGTATGATCAAGGGCGGACAGGTGACACCCAATGTCATCGACCGTGCCAAGACTCTTATCAAACGTTACTTTGACGATAAGGGTTTTAAGAACGCAGAAGTTATCATCTCACAAAAAGACGATGTATCTAACGAAAACCAAGTGATCGTGGATATCAACATCGACAAAAAAGAGAAGGTAAAAGTGCATGAGATCACCATTGTTGGTAATGAAGCGATTGCAACCAAGAAGTTGAAACGCATCATGAAGAAGACCAACGAAAAGAATAAATTGCTCAATCTGTTCCGTACCAAGAAGTTCGTAGAAGAAAACTTCGAGGCAGACAAGCAGTTGATCATCGACAAGTACAACGAGTTGGGTTATCGCGATGCTATGATCGTAGAAGACAGCATCAAGCCGTATGATGACCGCACTGTGGATATCTTCATGAAGATTGATGAAGGAGATAAATATTATCTGCGTAATGTAACGTGGGTAGGTAATACTCTGTATCCTTCCGAACAGTTGAACTTTATGCTTCGTATGAAGAAAGGTGACGTATACAACCAGAAATTGCTGGAAGAACGTACCATGTCAGACGAAGATGCTATCGGTAACCTCTACTACAACAACGGTTATTTGTTCTACAGCCTTGAGCCCGTAGAAGTAAATATCGTAGGAGACTCTATCGACTTGGAAATGCGTATTTATGAAGGCCGTCAGGCTACTATCAATAAGGTTAGCATCAATGGTAACGACCGCTTGTACGAAAACGTTGTTCGTCGTGAACTCCGTACCCGTCCGGGTGACCTGTTCAGCCGTGAAGACCTGATGCGTTCTATGCGTGAAATCCAGCAGATGGGACATTTCGACCCGGAACAAATTAAACCGGATATCCAGCCAAGACCAGAAGACGGAACAGTGGATATAGGTTACGATCTGGTATCCAAAGCTAACGACCAGGTAGAATTCTCCGCTGGTTGGGGACAAACCGGTATCATCGGTAAGCTGAGTTTGAAGTTCACCAACTTCTCACTTGCAAACTTACTGCATCCGGGTGAAAACTATCGTGGTATCCTGCCGCAGGGTGATGGTCAGACCTTGACTGTCAGTGGACAAACCAATGCCAAGTATTATCAATCCTATAGCATTTCATTCTACGATCCATGGTTCGGTGGTAAACGTCCGAATGCATTCTCTCTGTCAGCATTCTATTCTGTACAGACAGACATCAGTAGCCGTTACTACAACTCAGCATACATGAACAGCTACTACAACAGTATGTATAGCGGTATGTATGGCTACGGTATGTACAACTATGGTAACTATAATAGTTATGAAAACTATTATGACCCTGATAAGTCTATCAAGATGTTCGGTGTAGCCGCTATGTTCGGTAAGCGTTTGAAATGGCCGGATGACTACTTCCAGTTCACCGCTGAGTTATCCTACCAACGCTATATCCTGAGCGACTGGCAATACTTCCCTGTAACAAATGGTAAGTGTAATAACCTCAGCATCAACCTGACATTGTCTCGTAGTTCTATTGATAACCCGATTTATCCTCGTTCAGGTTCTGAATTCTCATTGTCTGTACAATTGACTCCGCCGTACTCACTGTTCGATGGAACTGACTACAGCAAATACAGTACCAGCAATCAGGATGATATGAACAAGATGCACAAATGGATTGAATACCACAAATGGAAATTCAAATCCAAAGTATACATCCCGTTGATGGACCCAGTAGCAGTTAAACGTACTCCGGTATTGATGGGTCGTGTTGAGTTCGGTTTGTTAGGACATTACAACAAGTATAAGAAGTCTCCGTTCGAAACGTTCGACGTGGGTGGTGACGGTATGACTGGCTACTCCAGCTACGCAACGGAAAGTATTGCTCTTCGTGGTTATGAAAACAGTTCATTGACCCCTTACGGCTACGAAGGTTATGCTTATACCCGTCTCGGACTTGAGTTAAGATATCCGCTGATGCTGGAAACAAGTACCAGTATTTATGCGTTAGGTTTTGTAGAAGCCGGTAATGCATGGCACGATGTAAAGAACTTCAATCCGTTTGAATTGAAACGTTCTGCAGGTGTTGGTGTCCGTATCTTCCTGCCGATGATCGGTATGATGGGTATTGACTGGGCTTATGGTTTCGATAAAATACGTGGTTCGAAAGATTACGGTGGCAGTCAGTTCCACTTTATCTTAGGACAGGAATTCTAATTGTATCACAAAAACCAAACGTTATGAGAAAGTCTGTTTTATTAATGATCTTGCTGTTTGCCGTAGGTATGACAGCCAGTGCGCAAAAGTTTGCCTTGATTGACATGGAGTATATCCTGAAAAACATTCCGGCATACGAACGTGCTAACGAACAGTTGAACCAGGTTTCCAAGAAATGGCAAAGTGAAGTAGAAAAAGTTGCCGAGGAAGCCAAAACGTTGTACAAGAACTATCAATCGGAAGCCGTCTTCCTTTCTGAAGAACAAAAAGGAAAGAAAGAGGAAGCGATTGTCGCTAAGGAGAAAGAAGCCGCTGAACTTCGCCGCACTTATTTTGGACCTGAGGGGGAATTATTCAAGAAACGTGAAAGTCTGATGCAACCCATTCAGGATGAGATTTATAATGCGGTTAAAGAAATATCGGAGCAGAAAGGATATTCGGTAGTTGTAGACCGGGCATCCGCAACAAGCATTATTTTTGCTTCTCCGCGTATTGACATCAGTAATGAAGTGCTTGAGAAATTAGGATATTCAAATTAATTTCATACATTTGCTAGTCGAATATAGGCGCACATTTCAGTATTAAAAATAAGCTGGCTTATTTTGTTTTACATTTGCTTTGCACTATATTTGCACCAAACAACGACTAATTATTAAAATAAACAATAAACATTATGCTTAAAAAAATCGCACTACTCGTAGTACTATTCGCTCTTCCGTTAGGAGCGATGGCACAGAAATTTGCTCACATGAACTCTCAGGAGGTTATCGTTGCTATGCCGGAATATACTAAGGCACAAGCTGACCTCGACGCTATGTCAAAACAGTATCAGGAAGAAATGCAGCGTTCTCAAACTGAATTCAATAAGAAAGTTCAGGAATTCCAGCAACAAGCAGACTCCCTGCCGAAGAATATTGCAGAAAGACGCCAAAAAGAATTGCAGGACATGGCTCAAAGACAAGAAGAGTTCCAGCAAGATGCTTATCAAAACATGCAGAAAGCACAGCAAGATGCTTTAGTGCCTATCTATAAGAAATTGGATGAAGCTATTCAGGCTGTAGGTAAAGCAGAAGGCGTAATCTATATCTTCGACTTAGCTCGTACACCGATACCTTATGTAAGTTCAGAAAGTGTAGATGTTACAGCTAAAGTAAAAACTCAGTTGGGCATCAAATAAGAAGACTAATCGTTTAAAGATAGAAAAAAGGCGTGAACTGCATACAGTCCACGCCTTTTTTCTATCTTTAAAGAAGATAAGCTACATCTCAGCAGAACTTTTTCATGCAAGCATGAAAGTTCTGCATTCGATTTGCATTATCTTTGCAATGTGTACAAAGCTTTTCCAGTATGAAACAAGAATTACCTACTATTCCCGGCCCTATCGGTGTATTCGACTCCGGATATGGCGGACTTACTATCCTGAGTAAGATACGTGAAGTGTTGCCTCAATATGACTATATCTATTTAGGAGACAATGCACGTACTCCCTATGGCACACGGTCTTTCGAAATTGTATATGAATTCACACTACAGGCAGTCACTAAACTGTTTGAGATGGGATGTCATCTTGTTATCCTGGCTTGCAATACGGCGTCCGCCAAAGCATTACGCAGCATACAGATCAATGATTTACCAGAAATGGATCCGGCACGCCGTGTATTGGGTGTCATCCGCCCTACCGTTGAATGTATAGGGAATATTACACAGAGTCGCCATGTCGGTGTTCTTGCCACAGCGGGAACTATTAAATCAGAATCCTACCCGTTGGAAATTCATAAGCTTTTCCCGGATATTCAAGTAGCAGGTGAAGCCTGTCCGCTATGGGTATCTCTCGTAGAAAACAACGAAGCGGAAGGAGACGGGACAGATTACTTCGTTCGTAAATACATCAATGAACTGCTGGCAAAAGACACGCAGATTGATACCGTGATTCTTGGCTGCACTCATTATCCCTTACTACTACCTAAAATAAAGAAGCACATGCCGGAAGGTATCACTACAGTGACGCAAGGCGAACTGGTAGCCGACAGCTTGAAAGACTACTTCCGCCGACATCCGGAAATGGATGCCAAATGTACAAAAGGGGGAAACTGTACTTACTACACCACGGAAGCAGAAGAGAAGTTCATTGAGTCAGCATCCACTTTCCTGAACGAAGCGGTAACCGTACAGCGAATAGAGTTATAACCATTAATATTTGATGGTAAAACAAATCTTTTCTCCGAAATACTTGTTATATTTGTAATATATAAACCTATTAATACTTACCATTATGAAATCAACAGACTATAGCCGCACAGTTGAAGTGTTCAAAGGCTCACCGTGGGAAGCAGAACTTGTTAAAGGTCTACTCGAAAACAATGGTATAGCAACTATTATCAAAGACGGGCTTATGAGTACCATCGCACCTTATATAGCACCGGATGTAACCATTCTCGTCAGCGAAGAAACGTATGAAGATGCCATGGAGATAATCCGTGAACGTGATAAAGGGAAAGACGAAGAATAATCTTTTTCACTTTCCTTCTGAAACCACATAAGAACGATATACAACACATGGAACAACAATTTTCGAGAATAGCTGTAAAGGTAGGCAGCAATGTCCTGACGCGCCGTGATGGTACTCTGGACGTAACACGTATGTCTGCCTTAGTCGATCAGATAGCCGAACTGCATAAGACAGGAGTCGAAATTATACTTGTCTCATCCGGAGCCGTAGCTTCCGGACGTAGTGAAGTGCATTCTGCCAAGAAATTGGACAGTGTGGATCAGCGTCAGCTTTTCTCTGCCGTAGGACAGGCTAAACTTATCAACCGTTATTACGAACTCTTTCGGGAACATGGCATTGCTGTAGGACAAGTGCTGACTATGAAAGAGAATTTTGCTACGCGCAGGCATTATCTCAATCAAAAGAACTGTATGACGGTAATGTTAGAGAATGGAGTAATTCCTATCGTCAATGAAAACGATACAATCTCTGTAAGTGAACTGATGTTTACAGATAATGATGAGTTGTCCGGCTTGATAGCATCCATGATGGATGCGCAGGCATTGATTATTCTCAGTAACATCGACGGTATTTATAACGGTTCTCCTGCCGATCCCGCTTCTGAAGTCATCCGGGAAATCGGCCAGGGGAAAGATCTCTCTTCTTATATACAGACTTCCAAATCCAGCTTCGGCCGTGGCGGAATGCTTACCAAAACCAATATCGCCCGTAAAGTAGCCGATGAAGGCATTACCGTTATCATCGCCAATGGTAAACGGGATAACATTCTGGTCGATTTGATTCAGCATGCTGAAACAACATTGTGCACCCGCTTTATCCCTTCTCCAGAGCCCGTATCAAGTGTCAAGAAATGGATTGCCCATAGCGAAGGTTTTGCCAAAGGTGAACTGCACATCAATTACTGTGCTACGGAACTGCTTTTTTCGGATAAAGCAGTCAGTATTCTGCCTGTAGGCATCACCAACGTCATTGGCGAATTTGAGAAGGATGATATCGTGCGGATTGTTGACTTCGGAGGCAAACCCATCGGTGTGGGCAAAGCAAACTGTGACTCCACACAGGCCCGTGAAACAATGGGAAAGCATGGCAAGAAACCGGTAGTACATTACGATTATCTATATATAGAATAGAAAAAGGCACTATACACAATATTTTGTATAGTGCCATTGGTCAGTTGGTTATATAAATTATATCTTAAAGGTACGAAATTCAACCAACATATACAAATAACGCCTAATTATCAATTGGATAAAATCTCTCGACTGTCTATGATTGAAAGTTCTAACACTCGAAACAGCCGGATATGTTATCCGGCTGGACGGAAAGGAAACAGATACCTTATGTTAGGGGAAGACTCTTTTTCCAGTTATTCCAAAACCCTCCGAAAGAAATCCATATATTTATACTCAGAATAAACAGAATAGGAATATAGTACCAAATGTTTTGCTCAACTCTTGTTGAAAATAAATACAAAATACACACTCCCAATACTGAAAAAATGGAATATATAGATAGTAGCAAATATAATACAGCCCTTATTCTACAAGACCGAAATAAAAGCAGTAAACATGATACAAATATCAAGAATAAAGTTACTATTACAATACCTACTCCAAGTGACATAAAACAATAATAAAGCATACAAGCTTCCAGAATCCACCATAATGAAATAAATATTCGTTTTCTACTATCTTTCAAATTCATATTATCTCTTTTTTATGTAAATTCCATTTGGATTATTCGCGATAATTGCCCTATAGGCTACACTTGGCAAATATGGATTATATTGTGCACGAGAACTATACATAGCAGGAGCCCCCATAGGAGAATAACTATAATCAACTTGAGTCTTAACTCCTGCAGCATTTAAAGCCTTTTGTACAGCCATAGAACATTGATTATTCAGCAAAGAATATCCTTTGTCAATTGTTTCAAGGAATGCTTTTCTAATCATTTTATCCTGCTTTTTTGTCGTGGGAATCATATAACCTTCTTGATAACCATAGCCGTTTACTTCTCCATTCTCTAAATCTCTATTAGAACTTTGTCGATTATAATCATCATCAAGAAAATCCTGAGGGGCTGTCCAAGATTGTTCTCCTTTATTATCTTTAGGACCTCCACCCATACTCCCTTCAGTTGAATTATATATTTTATCTCCATTGAAAGAATAATATTGCCACTGCTCAGAATCATTTTGGATTAGCATACCTAAATGTTCACCAGTAGTAAGATGAAGAACGACAATACTATCTCCATTAATATCAATATTACCCACCGGATTATTCCCTGCATACTGATACGGTGACACCGAATAATACTTCTCCGCAAATCTATCCATCGTCGTAAACCTTCCCAGCGCAGCATCATAATGCCTCGCCCCGTAATCCATCCAGTTCAACCCGTTCTTACGTTCAAACTCCTTACCGTTATACTTGTAAGGCTGCTCGTTCTGCTTTCCGTCGCTAGTCTCCGCCATGGGAAGACCGAAAGGATAGTAGTGGTTAAACTGAATATTATGGTTGCCACCATCGATTACAGCACGGACATTGCCAAGATGATCGTTGAAGTAGAAGTAATACGTGCCGCCTTCAATATAGCCACCCTCAAACAGAATCCTTTTCAAAGAGCCATTCTCATAAATGACACTCCCGACATAGTCACGAGACGTGCTGCCTTGTGTCACTTTGAGCTTCCTGCCATCGGCAGCATAAGTGTATTTATGCGTTACACCATCAATGGTCAGCAACTCAGGCAAATGTAAGGAATTATAAGATATGGCGGTTATCTTTTTATTCAAATCTTTCGTAAGGTTGCCATTTTTATCATAAACATAGCCCGGATTGACAGTAGAGCCTTTCTTAAAGTCATTGGACTCAGGCAGTGTCACAGTTACGGCAGCATCCGAAACATTGGTCAGTTGGTTACCGTTGTAAGTCATTGTCAGGTTATCCGCAAGACCGTAAACACCCAGATCACTATTGGCAGTCTTGCCATAACGCTGCAAGGAAAGGATATTGCCATGTTTATCGTAAGAATAAGAAGTACTATACCGTTCAGCATCCTTACCACCCGAAAAAGTGGCGGAAACAAGACGGGACAAAGGATCATAGCTGTAAGCGTATTTACGGGTGGTACCGTCAAGACGCCACTGCATGGAAGAGATATTGCCGTTATAATCATAAGTCAGATTCTCCGTGTGTTGAGCGCCGGAAATCCCGGTAAGCCACGAACGGACATTATACTCATAAGTATCGGACAAAGAAGAAACACCATTACGGCTGTTTTTCTTCAGACGACCCAAATCGTCATACGTATTGTTCGCCAACGTAATGGTACTTCCGGCATTCAGTTTATGGGTAACGGTTTTCACACGGTCCGCATGATCGTAGGTATAAGTATATACTTGTGTTTGTTGGGTCTTGCCCATGGCAGTATGTACATGCGTCACTGTCTTGGGTTTACCTGTAAACGTATAAACAGTGGTGGTAGTATCATAACCGCCCAAGTGATTGGAAGAGACAGTCTTCTCCGGACGCCCTTTTTCATCGTAATAATAAGCGGTATAAAGTTTCTTGCCGCTGCCGTCGAGCAACGTAGTTACCGTACTCGTCAGCAGACCGCCCGCCGGATGGCTTTCCTTGGGGAAATATGACTCATTGTCGAAACCTGCCAGGCTGCGGAAACCATAATCGTCATAGTAGTTGATGGTATGCACTACAGGAGAATAAAGCGTCATATTAGGATTGTAGCCGCTATTTTCCAGACCTGAAGCTATGATTTTGCCATCATACGACCGTTTTAAAGAAGTCAGCATCGCCGTAGATCCCAAAGAAGCGATGGACCCCCTGAACTCACAAGTCCCCTGAATCACCGGACGGTTGTCAATGTCATACAGGTAGAAAGTGCAGAGCGCGGGACTTTTAGCAGCCTGTTCCCCATCCTGACTGGCAATCATGCGATCGGCACGGTCGTACTCGTATCTTATCCCGCCGGTACCGGGAAGCTTTTTCCAAATACAACGGTTACGGTCATCATACTTATACAGATATGCATATTGCGCCAGTACACCCGTACCATCTGTTGCAACCGTCCATGTGCCCGCAGCCGCAAGCGCATCGGCCGCCAGAGGAGGAAGCACGGCACGTAAGTTACTGTAAGAGTCATAGACATAATAGGTATCATGATAACTCGTACCATTCTTGCGCCGGGTAAGGAGCAAATGGCCCTGCTTGTCTTTAAATTCCAAGCTTATCCCCGTACCTTCCTCATCCGTAGTACGGGTAACATACAGTTCTCCTGCCGGGTAATACACTTTTCCGGATTGGATACTGATCTGTACATTGCCACGGGTATCCGTAGTCCGATACCACCTGCAAGACAATTCACCATCGGCTGTATTGCTGAGATACTCGGTCTTCACACGTTTACCGTTGTTATGCCACTCCTGTCCCGGACCATACTGTTCCAATACCCGGTCCAAAGGTGAAGCCTCATAAACAGGTTTTGAATACGCTTTGCCGTCACCATAATTGGATGACAATTGGGAACGGGATTGAACGGTGCTCAGTGATAGCGGTTTTCCGTTATTGCCTGAAGCAGCATTCACGGGAAGCCAAGAAGACGAATTACGGCCTGCGGCATCATATTCCTGATAAGCCACCAGATCGAGTTGACTGGGATTTATTCCTACCTGAACAGTCTGCCAGGAACGCCCCAGATCATCAAAATATTGGTAGGAGGTAATGCTGTTGGATACCGAAAGACCGGTTGTAGAGGTGGCAGCAACGGTAGGAGTGGTAGTCTTCACATAATTATTGTTTCCGGTCTGCGCCTTCGGGTGATGCAAGGAAACGCAAAGCAGCAACATGAATAATAAGTTTCGTTTCATAATCATTGCGTATTTATTGTTTGTAATTGTATTGATAACTCTCTATAATCTTTCCGTTCTGGTCTTTCACGCACGCCAGGCGTCCGAAAGAATCATATTCGTAACTGGTCTTAGTACCATTGGGCATTACGAGCTGTTTCAGATTCAGAGCAGAATCATAATAATAAGTCGTTATCCGGCTACCCTCAAGTGAAGGGTTGCTTCTAAGTGCTTCTATGATAGCCATATCAGCCGAGGAAGGAGAAACGGCACTTGTCACTCTGTCTGTCAATACGGGACCCAATGTATCGAAAGAACCACCCCGGATCTCGGCAATGACTCGCTGCCCCTGATGGCCCCAGATATAGGAGACCTCTTCAAATTCACCATCCTTAGAAATAACCGTAGGATTACCGTATTTATCATAGCTTTGATATTTTATGCGAGGCTCGTAATAATTAAGTTGCTTCACATTTTGCAGAGCAATAAAATCTCCCCAGTCCTTGTATTCATTGGTTGTCTTACCGACCAATGCCTCCCCCTTATACACAGATGTTTCCAGTGCCGGAGAATGTATATTTTTCCAATACATTTTATCGTATATGCTACCCGACATGGCATCTTTCCAAAAATCACAGGTATATTTCTTGCGAACAATCTGTTCGTTTCCTTCGGAATTCACCAAAGTCTCCTCAATGATCTGTCCCAATTCATTATACTTGTAGCGGACCGTTTTATACACTCCATCATTGAACTCCTTCGACTCCTTGACAACATACTCGCCGCTAGTGATATAATAATTATAATAGTCGTAAAGTGAACCCTCTGTAGCCGTAGAAAAATCAGTATGAGTACTGAAAATTTCCTTGATCCCGGAAGCCGGACCATAAATATTGCAATAGGACAATACACGCAGATTCAAGTAATCTCGACGGTTGATTTCTTCATAAGTATTACTCAAGGAATAAACTATTTTACCACTATTGTCCGTTACCGTCTTACCTACCAGTTTTCCGCATTTCCACGCGTTCGACCATTTTGGGATCTCAGTCCGGTTTCCGCGCATCGTTCCATAATACCACTCGTCCATAAAATCACTGAAACGATATTCGGTTTTCCCTTCGGGAGCAGCAGGTGTGCCCATGTACTCCGTCACGCATGAATAGACCACCGTGCTACCCTGCTGGAAGTAATCCGAAAGCGGAAAGGCATGGTATGCTTCTACGCGTGTCCGTTCACCCAGTAAAGTGATAGCACCTTCAAAACCCGGAGCCCAATATGCCTCCAGCAAATAAGACTGAGAGCAATAATCATTGGGATCAACTGTACGTATCGCCCTTCCATTACCGCTTTCATTCAGTCCGTATTTATACCATTTCTTCTCCTGTAGATTGCCGCTTTCATTGTAGACATTCATTTCTTTGATGCGCAATCCGCCGTAGAGCACACCATTCTGTCCACGATGGGGTTCATAAGTGAACGTCGTATATCCTTTGGTGGGATAGACTATTTTAGTCAACATCCCCTTCTGCATATACGCCTCATTTAGCGACCGGTTCAATCCCGGAATCGTACGGTTGTTGGGAAGTGTAAAGTTGGGCACATACAAGGCATGGGGAGAAGAGGCGCTGGGACCGTTGCAATATCCCCAATAGTCAATAGACATATATCCTTCCGGGCGTTTGCCATTGTACTCAAAGCCATAAGAGTATATCTCCTTGTTGTCACTGCCATAGAAACGCGCAGCATCCAGATAGGCATGGTCAGTCTTGGCTAGACGGACAGATTTCACCAAAGTTCCCTGCTGATAAATGCGAATCTGTTCCAATGAACGTATTTCAGTCGATGAATACTGAAATTCCACTCTATTCCCCTTATGGCTGATCTCCTTTAGGATAGGTGTGTTGAAACTCTTGCGAGTAATTCCCGTAACGCCGTCGATGCTGCTTTGAGTAGTACCCTGCATATTATCCTTGAATGAATAGGTGGCTTCTATAACGGGACGGTGAACCAATTTATCGGTCGCCCCCCAATTTATCTCCTGATAAGAGAAGTGAATGGTATCCCCCTTATCCGCCGAAATAACCTTAGTCAGATAATACGTGAAGTTCCTGGCAATGTCCCCGTCTGAGTCGCGCACACCAAATTGGTATTCGTTACCATGCTCATCACGTGCCACAGGCGTATAGCCGGAGCCGTATAAATAAGTAGTCGATACCGGAACGGTGAACTCCTTATTGTCTTCCAGCAGATAATACTGCCCGCTATGTTCCGGAAAAGAGAAATTATATACATCATACTCTGAGTCACGGTATTTGCCTTGAATTGTATAATCGGACTTACTGCCGTTGATGACGTAGTCCAGCTGCAGTTGGTCGGAATACAAAGATCCTGTTTTATCATTCTTTACGATATCCTTCACCTCCTTGATGAAAGGTTCTCCTTTTTCACCTTTGGTCAGGTAAGCACTGGCCGCCCGTGCACTGTAGCTCACCGTTCCTCCCGCCATCAGCGTCCAGCCGTATCCTACCTCCATCGGAAGATCGTCATACTTCAAACCCGAAGCGTGATACTTGAACTCGATAGGAATCTTGATCCCTTTCACCTCAATAGTATGAATAGGAATTGTAATATCCACCAGCCCCGTATACAGGTTAGTCGGATAATATCCGAAGCGGTCTACCATCGTTGCTTTGGGCGACGGAGTGGTCAGTTGGGGCAGAGAAGGGACATCGGACGACTGCCCATGCATGCCCGCAGTGCACAGTATGCCGAGGATAATGGTTAATATTCTTTTTTTCATATAATTCTACTTATTAAAAATGTTTGATTGATATTTTGTAAATTCAGACAGAAGATTTGTGAATGTGGAAAGAATGTGCCAAAAGAGATTTTCCGGCACACCCTCATTTTATCTTAATGCATCACATTCATTGCATTTGCTCCCACTACTCCTGCCACAGCCGAAACTACTGCGATGATCACTTTAAAGATCATACTCCATACAGATTTTTTAATTGCCATTATTTTCCACACCTCCTTTCCACCAGCCTTTAATTTTTAATTTATAATTTCTCAAAGCTCCTTCCTCACCTCGAAGCACGGACATTCCTTTATCCACTCCTCCGGCTCAATCACCCCATCCCCATTCAGGTCCGGACTGAGGTCACGATGTCCGCAAATGCAGACATTGTTTTTGAATCGTTTCAGTAATTGTGCCACCAGCAAATGCATGGCACTGCGCTGCTCCGGCGTGCGTGTATCCTTGGGACGCCCTTTCGCATCCAGACCGCCTTCATAGCATATCCCGATGCTATGGGCATTGTGTCCTTTACAATGTGCCCCCACAACCTCCAGTGGGCGGGTATTCGCCACCGTACCGTCACGACGGATGTAATAATGATAGCCAATGCCGCGAAACCCACGACGACGATGTACCGTTTCCAACTCCTCTACCGTAAGACTACAATCCTCTCGGGTAGCGGAACAATGAATTATGATATGATCAATTGTTCTCATGTGAAGATTTATGATTTATAATTTATGATTTATAAGCCGCGCAATGCACCCTCACCGCTTCGTATCCGGTTTCCCGCATCGCACCGCCTTTCATTCTTTAATTTTTAATTTCTAATTTTTAATTTTCAAAGCCTCCGGCTTTAGACCCTATCCCAGCGGATCATCTTCTATGCCGCCGTCTCCGGAACCGCCCTGGTTGCCGCCACCTTCCTCTTCATCGGCCCCCTGCATATTCAGCCGTTTAAGCTGCGTTTCAAGGTCGACAAAGTCGATGCGGTCCTCCGCACGGGTGGTAGCAGGGTCCAGATTGGGACGGATGGCACTCGAAGCACGGAAATTGATGCGGACCGACTTGATCTTCTCAGGCAGACAATCCTTCTTGACTGCCGAACCTATGGTAGTAGCAGAAAGGCTGAAGACACCAAAACCGTCGACATTGACGGAACGACCGTTGTAGAGTTCACTGCGCAAGGCTTTCACAAAATTGGTGAGTACACTCTGAATGTCGCCCAAAGTGAGCGAGCTGCTTTCTTTCATCTGGGTAGCAATACTGTTCAGGGTGGCCGACTTGCCCCAAACCAGAAGTTGGGGATAGTACTTACCCGAACCGTCCTTCAGGAACGGGTTCTTACGAAACTGTTTTTTGTACGTTACTGACATAATAATTGATTTTCTGAAGATTGATAATTTTCGTTTATCAATCGGTATGAATCGGTATCGAGCGAAGAAATGGCAGAGGCGACGTCTTATCTCCGGGAAATTCCTCACAGGGTCCCCGCATTGAGGACATCACAAAGGTACGGAGCAGAGAAAAAAGGGATGGTTGAAACGGGATGTACCGGTATGTACTTGTACGAACTTTGTCGTACTTTGTCATACAACTAGACTTCAAGCGGGCATGTTTGGTGCATTCTTGTAGGGTTATGAGCTAAATTGATACGCGGACAAGGCGGACGAACGCGGATTTTATAAGGCTGAAAGCCTGAGATTACATAGCGTAGGGCAACGCCCTACGTGATTATGTATATCTCTATTTAAGCCCTGAAAGGGCGCAATTAAGCATCAACCTTTATATCGCCCTTTCAGGGCTTAGAAATGGGGATGCACATTACGTAGGGCGATGCCCTACGCTATATAATGCAAGCCTTTCAGGCTTAAAATTCAGCCCGATAAATTATCATTTAGCTCATTATTGTACCAAAAAGCACAAAAAGTGACCGTTTGAAGTTCAATCAGAAAGCAATGATATAATGAAAAACAAGCAATGCCGTGGCATGAAACATAGCTTGTTCCACGCCACAACATTGCTTGTTGACAGCCCAAGTGCGGGATGTATTACCTATGACGCGTCACCCCGTTCAGGGCGCATCCAGATATTTCACCAGTATCGCTACCTGACGCCGGCTGAAGAGCTGGTCATTCTTCCCCTCGGGGCCATTGTAAAGCTCACGATGCAGAGACGGATTGAAGTTTATCCAACGGCGGAGCTTCCTCAAAGCCGCTTCGGACGAAAGGCAGGGAAAATAAAGTTGTGCCAGGTCGGACTTCAGATATGCCCTGACCTCAAACCGGAGAGCCTCGGAACCGGATTCTTCAGGAAAAACCGTTTCGGTATTTGTGTACTTTTTTAGATTCATACTGTTTTTCTGTTTTCTATTATTCATGCTTTATTCAGGAAAAATCGGAACACCAGAAAGACCTCGGAAAGCGTTTCCGGTGCTTGTACAGGGGTCAATTTAGGGTCAGGGTCACTTATACCCCCGCCCGGAGCCCGTTTTACGTTTCTTCCGATAGCCATTCTCCTCTTTTACAAGACATTGAAGTTTCAACGCTTTACGTAAAAGCCGTTTACCCGTAGATTCGGACATACCGGTATTCTCCACTGTTTGAACAAACTCCGTATAGGTAAATTTCCTGGATAGAGATGACAAAATTTCATCCAACCGATGAAAACGGTGCATACTGACAGGGGGCTGAGTGGTATCAGGAAGCGAAGTGCTGAGCAGCAAGCTATGCTCAATCAGCGTGCGAATGATATCCATTGCCGTATGGAAATCTTCATCCGTACACCCATATTCCTTGGCATAACGGTAATCTTCCCACTTGCGGAAAACGGTGAGTACAGCGGCCAGTCGCATACCCAACAATCCGGCACGGCGGATGAGGCTGCCTGAAGAATCACGCCCCTCCACCAATGCACGACGCAGCAATTCGCTGAACATCTCCGTATGAAGCTGCCACTGTGAAAGACTGAAAGTGACCAGCGTAGGCGACTCCAAAAGTACCTTGTGCATCTCAAGCAACTCCTTTCCCAAACTCTGGAAGTAACGCCGAAGATCCACCTCTTCATCACCCGGAGCACACGATTCCCATTGTGGGTTTTGCTGCCGGGTGTAGAATGCGAAACGGGAAAAAAGCCCCACTTCGAGCGAACGGAAAAAGACGAGGAACTGCTCTTGAGTACCGGCGATATTGAGTGCCAGATGCGGATGCTGCACCACTATCGGATCGCCATCTATCTTGTACGATGAAGAGACTTCCTCATGATGGGCGGCCTTACACAGAATATCCTCATATTTGCCACAATCCTGCCCCAGCGAGGAAATCATCGTATTGATTTCTGTAGTAGTCATGCAGCATCCCACTTCACCGGCTGCTGCCAGATGTTCGATAAGACGGCTCTTGCTGGTGGTAGCCGATATTTTAAGGTACTGTGCTTTCGGCTCTTCCGGTTTCAGGTTGATGTCCGGCAGGCGTTTCTCGCGTCGTGCCTGCTGCTGTTCCGCATCCCATCCCAGCAAGGCTTGTTCATAAGCTTTCTTGTTCATGCGGCGTATCTGGTCGTAATACTCCTGCGTGGGATCCAGTAAAGCAGCAGTAAATCCCAGAATACCTTTACCCGCACCGGCAGGAGCCACACTGGCCAAATAGAAATGGGGTGAATACAACGATTTCTTATAGTAGAAACGGACGTATGGAAAGAGTGCGCTGCAACTGTTCAGGCACCCCAGCAATGCCATGTCACGCTCACGCTTGTCGCTTGTATAACGGCAGCAGCGTGTCAGCAAATCGGGCAGACGGGTAAAGACATCGTCGGGAATATAAGGTGCCTCGGCACGCAAATCGTCATTTTTTTCCAACACTACTTCCGGAGCATCTTCCTCATTGGAGCTGTAGCCGGGGTTATAAGTGACCCTGACCCCTTTTTGACCCCTATCCGGCTGTTTGTTTTCTTCCTGCAACTTCCCAACGAACTGATAACCAGCCAACACGCGTTGACGAATATCTTCAGCCGTGAAATCACCCGACGCATAACGTCCGGAGAAAAGGGAGACCAACTTTTCAAGTTCTTCAAGAGAAAAACCTTTACCTCCTGCCACACGCCCCAACTTCAGTGCAAGGTCGTTACGATTGCCGCGACGAAAGGGATTGTTCCGTTCAAATTCGTCGAGCAAACGGGAAATAAACCCGCATGCTACAGACGAAGTACCCGGATCGATAATCTGCAATGCCTTTGACTGCCCGTTTGCCGAAACCTTCGGCGGAATAGTTGCCGGGGTATCCGGTAACGCCGGACACTCCGGCATTTCAAATGCCACAGCCTCAGCATTCCAATATGCTTCCGGGTCATAACTGTAAAAACAAGGCTGAGTCAGAATCTTGCATTTCTCATCGTAAGGATGTCCTACATGGGTACTCACCATACTACCCACAGCAGCATAAAGGCGTGCATAATCTTTCTGCACATCCTCTTTCCGCACCCGAACCAGTACTTTGATTCCCTCGCCGGAAATACTGATAAACGAAATACAAGTAAAAGGTAAAGAGCGTGTCAGTTCCAACACCTCCTGTGTCCGTTCGCCGGTATGGTCCAAGTCAATGCACAGCAGTCCGCTATGCACCGACAAACACTGTACCGCATGCCCTCCCCGGCAAATGCCGGCGGGTACAATACAAGGCATTCTGTCCTTTACGGCTTGTGCTTCGGCTTCATGCCCCGGCAGAGCTTTCAACCGGCGATACTCCTGTACCTGCCGGCAATAGCCGTCGCTACGCACCGTATCTACAAATTCCCGAATAGTAATAGTACGTGATGTTTTACTCCGCACGCCCGGAAATTCAGAGACGGAACCGGGAAATTCCGAATCTACGATTTGTTTTTGATCTGTATCCTTCATCTTTTCAATGTTACAGCATCAGGCAACAGGCACTATTGTCGCTGCCACTGTAAAGGAAAACATAATAAAACAAATCGCCCTTGAGTTTTTGTACACTTTTATTTTTTAATCATCTCATACCCAATGATATAAAAATCGAAAGTGTACATTTTACGTATTTACATCTTTTAATGGTTTATCCTGCTTCTTACAATCCATATTTAATTTTCTCCCTTTCTCTTTTTCTTTTTTCGTCCTCTTCCTCATAGTCCGACTGAAGCTTGGTGAGGTTCTTCAGAACGCGCTTCACTATCCTGAACGCTTCCTCGCTTAATGACTTATTCTCTGCCAGATCAGCACAAAAAGTGTCCAAATTCCTCAACTTCCTTAACTCCTCAATATTAATTTTAAGTCGCTCTTCCAAAACTTTACCCGTCTATCCTGTTGCCACATTTTATTTCAGTTTGCATCAGGTTAAGCTCGGGATATCCACAAAGGATAGACAGGGGGAAGACCTGTAGTACACACAATGACTACTTATGCATAGAGAAAATATATTATCAATTATAACAATTCCAATGATTTTTGCATGAATCGTCATAGTCAAAAAAATTACTCTGCAAAAGTACTAAAGTTTAGTTTCCCAATACGCACACATGATCATTTTCTGCAGGTAATTTATAATAAAAACCTACACGGACGAAATCTTACCTTATCCTTATCAATCATTCATTCATTTTCTTTATTACGTTATGCCTATTTTACTTAATAAGTATGCTCGCACGTTGGTCATTGAGTATATACAAGTTTTCTAAATGCTTATTGATGATGGCTTCACCACCTCCTACTTGTATACGGTTGCCACCTTCGGCACCAAAGCCTCCCAATGCCGCCGAGCGCACATCGGCCACATAGCCGGGTGAGCGTCCTTTCACATATGTATAACCAAAGAAGAGAGGAGTCACATCGGCCAGTCTGGCTTTCTCCTTCCATTCCAATTGAAGTTGTACGAACATCTCACCGGGGCAAACGGCTATTGCAAAGTCATTAATAAGGAATGTAGCGATATGGACATCTACCTTACGATTTTTGTCCTCGCGAGTAGAGAATTGCAACGAGTCTGTACGCATTTTGAAAGAAGTGTTATCACTGGAGGCATGTAGTGCATTGGCAAGTTTAATCACTTCGATTCCGAGCAATTCTCCTGTGCGCTGAATGGGCTTGTAGTCTGTTTTGATAGGATCATCGGGTCCTGAGCGTCGCCGACTAATCATCAGCCCTTCTACATTACCGCCACCACCGGCTACAAAGAGGCAGATAGCTTTGTTATCGAACGCTTCTTCCACCTTCCTACAAGCATATCCGGGATAGTCGGCCGAAATTTCATAGCTGAAACAACCAAGGTCTGCATGCATGGCATAACTCATAACAATGGCACGGGCATTGCCTTGCATATCTTCTACCTTAATTACTCCTACTTCGGGGTCAACCGGACCGAAAGGTATCCGTTCGGGGTTTTCTACATTGTAGTGTTCATCGCCTATCCACGATTCGCGAGCCTTACCGTCTTTACGGATAATAAGGCGATTGAACCCCAATTGCGGGAACGTACGTGTGCCTGCTGAGATACGTGCGGGGAACATATTGCCGATTGCTTCGCCTACTACCTTAATGATGCGCTCTTCGAAGAACGGGGTATTATTAGGTTTCTTTTCACGGGGTCTGGCATCAGCCATGTTGGGGTCTTCGTGAGTATGCGAAGCACAGACCAGCAATTGCGTGATGCCATATTTCTCTTTGCAAACCTGTGCCACACGATCGCTGTGAAAACTGACCAGATCGACAGATACCTGCGCTACCCGCATATTACCTATCTCCATTACAAGTGCACGTGCATACACAGAGTCGTGTAGCGGGATGTTCTGCTTGGGAGTAATGTTGATTTTAGCCGTTCCGGCCATTAGCTGTCCTTCGGCAGCATTGAGTGTGCCCGATAGAGCGAAACATCCACAGAGCAGAATGAAAAGGAATACTTTTTTCATGATTAAAATATGATTATTCAGTTAATACTTTATGTAATTCTGTATAATGAGCATTAATTATACAAGCCGTTAATAACAAGATGTTACCAACGGCTTCCAAATATTTTCCAACATATAAGAGCCGGTTTAATTTTTGCTCGGCATTATTTAAACAAGCTCTTACAGGATACCGGATGAAAAGATTATTTCTTCCAACTTACCGTATGGAAAGAATGAGGAGGCAAAGTCAATGTAACTTTTTGTTTCCCCATCTCAAGACTCATCGTTTCTTCCATATCGGTCACATTGGCAACAATCACACTGACCGTACCATCGGGATTAACGAAAGCCAGCATATTCTTATCCGACGGTGTTTCCAGCCTATAAGCACCTGTCTGTACAAAATGCCCTAAGTGCTTCATCAGATAAAATTCCGGATTATACTTCACGTTTTGTTGCTTCTTGTCAATGGATACCATAGAATTCTGATTCCATCCCCAAGGACTAATGCCCGGAGTAGGAAGAATCATATTCCAATAGTGATAGGAATTGATACCATTATTGAAATAGTGCTTCATCAGGTTCCATGTATATTCAGCATAATCCCATGAGTTTGCTCCGTTGCCACATTCAGTCTCGGTTTGCATCAGGTTCAGATTAGGATATTCACGATGGATAGTCGGGATAGCCTTCTTACCATCCCACTGGAAACCAACGCCCTTAATGTACTTAGCTGCCTGTTCATCCCGCAAAGCAGTGCGCACATAATCCGGATTGGATGTATTGATAGTTCCAAAATAAATATCAGTTTTGATGTTCTCTCGCTCAAAAGTCGGCCCCAGATAATGCCCCAGGAAGAAAGTCAGATCTTCCGTGCGCCATTTACAACTGGGAAAAACCTGGTTGGAACAAGGTTCATTCTGAACATGAATACATTCCAGCGGCAATCCTTCAGCTTCATAAGCTTTGATAAAACGTGCAAAGTAATCGGCATACGTTTTCAGATAACCCTCTTCCATCCGGAAACCGGTACTGAATTCTGCTATAGCTTCACGCGGTAGCAATCCATTCACGTCTTTCTCTCCGGATGGACGGACCGCAGAAGCATAATGATTATTCGTCTTCATCCAAGCCGGAGGACACCAAGGAGAAGCCCAAATGCGCAAGTCAGGATTTATCTGGCGGGCAGCTTTGATATAAGGAATCAGAATATACCTGTCACGGTCGATATTAAAATTCACCAGATTAAAGTCTCCTGCAACATCCGCCGAAGAGTAAAAACTCATGGCAAAGTCATTGGCTCCCATCGGAAGACGACAATAGTCGAAACAAGCTCCATCTTTGCCAAAGATAGCTTGAAGAACAGTTTCACGATCTTCAGCCGACAAAGCATTCAGCGCATCCCAACCCATTTCATTGAAGCAGCCACCTATACCCGTAATCAATTGTAAGCGTTGAGTCGGGTCAAGCACAATCTCTGCTGCGGTAGTTGCACGTTCCGGCTTTACCTTCTGTTTCACCCACGGAGAAGTCTGAGTGGTAGCATACCACTCGACTTTCTGCGCTGAAACAGTTCCACTCAGCAGGAAGAGTAAAATCAGACTTATAAACCTCATAAACTATCTTATTTTCTTTGTTTCACCATTTGGATAGTTCCGTCTTCATTGTAGTAAAGTTTATCTACACATATAGAGCGCAACCAGTCATGATTAGATAAAGCACTATTGTGGTAGAATGCAAACCACTGCCCTTTATATTCTACGATAGAGCCATGATTGGTATAGCTGTCGGTAGGCTCCATATAGATACCCATAGATTTCCAAGGGCCGAGCGGGTTATCACTGATAGCATAACGCATACGGTTGTCACCTTTCACGCCGTCATTCCAGTTTTCATCGTGGTTATCGGAATAAGAGAGGTAGTATTTTCCATTATATTTATGAATCCATGTAGCTTCGTGGAAGTCTTCCAGGCCTTCCATTTCTTTCATTTCACCATCCAGTTCCACCATATTGTCTTTCAGTTTACCGCCTTTGCAGATCTGGCCGCCACCGTTATAGATATAAGCCTGACCGTCATCATCCACAAATACACAAGGGTCGATCAACGGGTCCATTCCTTCGATATATCCCTGCACAGTAAAGTTAGCAGCCGGTTCTTTGCTGGTAGCGACACCTATCTTCCAACTATCATTCCACTTCGTATCACTGGGATGCGGGAAGTAAAAATAGTACGTACCATCTTTGTAAGCACAGTCGGGAGCCCACATAAATCCACCTTCTTTACGTCCCCAGGGCACTTGTGACGAATTCAGAATTTCACCATGATCTTTCCAATTTACCATATCATCCGTAGAGAACACATGATAACGGTCCATCAAATCGCAACCACGCGGAGGATCTATATCATGCGAAGCATATACATACAAACGTCCGTCCGCCCATACATGTGCCGAAGGATCGGCTGTGTACATGTGCGTGATAAATGGATTGGGAGCCATACTGTCAATTCCGGCTGCCTCTTCTTTCGCCGAATTGCTTTTAGGCGACTGACAAGAAAACATAGCTCCCACCAGGAATAATGCAAAAATAGGATAAAAATGCTTTTTCATAAGTAATGTGTTTTATATTAGTAATTAATAGCAACCATTGCTATTGATAGTCTATTGTAGCTTTATAAGGTTTCCCTTGCTTCAACTGAATAGTACGATCATACAACTGACCTGCTTTCATTCTTATTTTCCGGTCTTTCGCTGAATACAAGGTTACAGACACCTTATTCTGCGAAAGATCCCACGAAAGATGTTCAATGGTAACTCCGCAACGAGTCTTTATTCCACTGATACTGCCTTGTCGGATACCCTCCACCAAAGCTGGTAATAATTCAAGCCCTTCTTCATTGGAGCCAACCAGCATTTCTATCAATACACCGGGCACGGCATGACAAACATCAGTACAGAAAGTCCCGTGGTTCGGATAATGTGCGGTAGACAAACTGTTATAATAGAAATCCTTCTGAGTAAGCGTCATCATTTTCTTCCTTAACGAAGAAGCATCATGTAGTCCGGCAGCAATCAAGGCAGCGTGAAGATAACCATGACCGGCATTCTCATAATTATATTGATCTCGCATTTGCAATGCCCTGTGAGCAGCCTTGTAAAGTTCCGGTGTCTTATCTTCCGAGAATTCCCGATAAGGCCATACCATCATCAAGTGACTGGAATGACGATGATTATAGCTCTCTTCAAGTCCCGGCCATCCCCATTCTTTGATGGCTCCATCCTTATTAATCCGGTAGGGAGGCAGTTCATTCAATAAGCATTGCCAACGGATTTTGCCACCATTTACGCCCTGCTCTTCTCCCAGTAAATCGCATACCTTAACCAAAGTAGACAACAGGAAGCGAGCTCCGGAAAGATCAAAAGCGGAATTATTAAGCAAAGATACCCGCAAATTGGACGGTTGGTTTTCCGGTGAAACAGATCCTGCAATAATGTAGTGTCCTTCATCATCCTTGTACTTCAGGAAGTCTTCATAGAAATCTCCCATACACTTCAGCAAAGGGAACAAACGATTTTTCAGGAACTCTTGATCTTCCGTTATCAAATAGTGTTCCCAGAAAGGATAAAGTAACCAGGCTTCTTCACCCGTTGCATAATGGTAAGGATAGAAATCATTGATAGAGGCCATCAATCCTGAAGAAAGTCCGGGCGTGTTTCCACAGGCCAACATACCCCGACAGCCCAATAGTTTGGCAGCATTGGTTTCAAAGTCTTCCCGCCACACCTCATTCAGATGGAAATAACCTTCCATCACTTCAGGCATGGCCCCCGTATTGCCACCACTGACTTGTAGATTCAGATTGGCATCCAAATGATAGTAACCGCCCCATCCGGCATTACAGTCGCCAGTCCAGATTCCTAACAAGTCAGGAGGAGTCAGTTCGTTTCCGGAAGATAGGAAATGATACCTTCCGGCATCAAAGATACGCTCCCATAAAGCCAGTACAGGCTGATCGGTATTCTTTTGCTTCTCCAACAGTTCTTCGTTAGATAGTGAGCGTTCCTGAGGAGTCGCACCCAAATCAATCCGCACCCGGTTATAGATAGAGGTGTGGAGAGCTTTATGAGCTTTCAATAATCCATTATAATTGGCACGAACCGCATCAAGCTCTTTTTTCAGAAATCCTTTACTCCATTCAGCCTCGCAATTCTCCGGATACTTTTGAGTTCGGGACAGCAAAAGGATTTCCGAGGCATCCTTTATGTATAAGGTATCGTTACGCAAAAAAGAAGAGCCCCCTTTCTGTTTCACGCGGATACCTCCTTCATAGCCTATAGTATCCATAGGTGCGGCATAGTTCACACGGATATTCAGATAATCTTTCGTATGCAGACATTTTGTTTTCAGTTCTTTCGGGAAATTCATCTCTGCGGGCATTTGCAAACTGATGGCACAATTCAGTTTACCAGCAGAAGGTGCCTGTAGTTCGAAGACTGCAACATCGGCCTCTCTTGAAACAAACGTCCGACGCTTCCATGCTCCACGTTCATCACTCCACCGGACAGTAATTTCACCGGTTTCATAATTACAAATACGGCGATAATCTCTTACCGCTCCGGAAGCATCCATATCTATTTTAAGTGCAAAGCCCGGATGTCTTCCACCCTCTCCCCCGTCTTGCCAATGCGAGGTACGGACAGCCAAATCATTCGCTTCTTTAAACTTCCCGGTTGCGCAGTATTTCTTTATCAAATCAAGCGTATCACGGGGAACCTCCGCAAACGTACGTGGGTTCTGCCGTGGAAAGTTGAAAGAGCGATCATTGAATACCACCGTTTCATGTAAAGGATTTCCAAAAACCATGATACCCATCTTACCGTTACCTGCCAGCAGAGCTTCCTGCCACTTCGTATAAGTATCAGGAAAATGAATGGAATATCCTTGACGTACAGCCGACTGGGCGCATACTCCCAGCGATGCTATACCGATTAATATGAAGTATAGTATCTTTTTGTTCCACATAATGACCTTATTTATTTCAGTGTGAGTAATCTGCTGCGCTTTAAATTATACCCTTCAGCAGAAATCGCAACTTTTCCCCGGGATACATATTCCACCGTTACCGTTCTCTTCTCTCCCGGTAACAAATTAAAATAGCCGTCGGAAGCATAAGCTGGCAAAATACGTTTATCTGTATCCGCCTCACGGACATTGAGTTTCAGAGCGAGGGCAGGCATTACTCCGGTGTTCTGTAATTCTATTTGTATCCGATTCTCCTTTTGCCAGATCAGTTTACAGTTTATGGAAGCTTCTTCCAAAGCATTGAATCCCTCGAAATTACCCTCACCGTTATCTTGCCAATAATCATTGATCGAAATAAGCTTGCCACGCTTATCCTGAAGTATCAAGCGTTCCATATATACTCCGGATACAGCAACCGGTTTATCTTGTACGAAGCATTCTGTCAATCCATTAGCCAGTACATTCAGCCTGGAAGTGCGCTTAAACAATGACTTACCTCCAAGGGAATAAACTTCATATATAACTTTAGCCCCCTTTATTTCTTTTAAAGAAGTATTTACAACAACAACTTTCTGATCATCCAGATTCTTTTGAATATGAATCGGCTCACACGCCTTACGGCATCCATAGAAAGAACCGAAAGTTTCATAATCCCAGGAATAAATCTGCCAAACCATGCTGGGCCAAGCAGGATGACTCATCCACAACAACAGCCCACTTGTGCTATTCCACATTTTACTGTTCCAAGCTTCCATCATGGCACGGTGACTGTCATAATTGACAATCTGTGCTTTCCGGCTAAAGTCTTTCAGGTCCATTGGTTTTCCATATTTCTGATCTATCGCCTCCATAAATTCCCTTTGGCCACCATGTAAGTCATGATAATACCACACATCACTGATGGGCCAGGCATCTTTCACATCCATCATAGCCAGGATGGATTCTTCCGTAGGAATGGAAGTTGAACCTTGTTCAGTATTGAACCCATGTGCCCGGTCGCGATAGTAATCCACGGGATTCTTATGATAGTTCCATGGACCGCTTGGTCTCAGGTTGCAATGGGTAGAATTCGGACTATAATAACGGGTACCGTCTTTCTCGGCAATCATCTTTGCCAGATGTTCTTCGATATATACAGGTGCAAACCCCTCATTCCGGGGATTCCAAACAGCAATGGAAGGATGATTACGGAAACGTACCACTACATCTTCTGCATTCCGCAAGAATAGGTTATCATCATTTACCGGCATATTGTAGCCTTGCGTACTCAACCAGAAGTCATTGAAAACCAGCATACCATATTCATCACACAACTCATAGAAGCTCTCTTCCGTACTCTCGCCTGTCCAGTTACGGATCATATTAAAGTTCGCTTCCTTGTGCAACCGGAAATAAGGTTCAAGATGTTCACGCGAAACGCGCTTCATGGCATCATCCATTCCCCAATTTCCTCCTTTACAGAAGATACGCCTGCCGTTGACTTTTATCACCATATAATGCTGCATGGCTTTATCGGGTGCCGGCACAAGAATATCAGAAGAAACATTCTTTTTCAGACGAGGCATACACATGCCGCCTTCTATATATTTGCGGTTTATATTATCAAAGATAGGTTCGCCCTGCCCCATAACCGTCGGGCGATATTCCACCCGGCGGATAGAATCATCGGGAAAACAGACTTCCAATTCATAAGAAAGCTCACGGACGCCGAAACGAACTTTCTTAGAATCAGAGGGTACACCTTGTTCCGCTACAACCACGTCCATCGTATAAAGTTCCTGACGGCCGTAATTATTCGGCCACCACAAACGGGGAGACTTCAGTTCCAATGCCTTGTGAGCATCCGGAGTAAAGACAACCGTTTTCCGCTCCTTCGGTGCAAGGTTTACTTCCTGAGTCACCTTTTTACCTTCAAGATTCAGGTCAACGGATACTCGTCTGGCTATCGGTTGCAGGTTCTCCACTTCCGTACGTACGGTAACTTCAGCGACCGTAGTATCCGGTAATGCCAGATGAGTAACTACCTGCGTATCATGCAGACGAATACCGTTCGTGAAACGTAAATGTACATCCTGCCAGATTCCTATATTCCGGTCACGGATACCCGGCACCCAGTCCCATCCCTCTGAAGAAATAAAGGTAGGCCCGTCCAGACATAATTGCCCGCCATTCATACCGTTTCCGGCGGATGGAGATTGTTCATGAGGAATTCCCGGGTTAGGCGGCGGAAGAATACGAACAACCAACGTATTCTTGCCATCCACCAAATGATCCGTTGCATTAAATTCACCCCGGATAAAAGCACCTTTCATTGCACCCAGGCATACATCGTTCAGCCATATCTCGGCTTGATAATTGATACCTTTGAAAACCAGCCAGGCTTCCCGACCTTCTGTAGGAACAGGTGAATTGAATTCCAAACGATACCACCAATCCATCCTGCAAAGAGTGTCGGGGATTGCCAGATTATTCAGTCCATAATAAGGATCGGGATACACACCCTGATCCACTAAAGTAGTCAATACAGTACCCGGAATGGTTGCATTATACCATCCATTTTTGCCATCCGTCAGTTTCCAGCCCCAGTTCAACAGGAAATCATTCTCACCAACCTTCTCTACCACCGCTTCCACCGGTGTTTGCGCTTTCGGGGTGGACATCATGATTTGCGCTTTCGACTTCGGTAACGTCTCTTTCGGCTGAGGATGAGTCAGTCCCCAATTTGCCACATTCTGTGCTACTAATGAAGTAGCACAACCCAATAAGAGACAAAATATCCACTGAAATTTGGCATTCCGTTCCATACTTATTTATTTTTCCGGGTGAGACATCAGATAATCATACATGGCCTTAGCCATCATTCCTGACCCTTCAGCATCAGGATGGATACCATCTTTCATCAACTCCGGATGCTTGTCAAGTATCGGATGCATATTAATTACTTCTACATTTTTCTTCTGCACAGCACTGATTGTGGCAGGAGTCACATCTTTCATTATTACCTCATCATAAATGCCATTTGAGTCCTTCACGAAAGAAACGATAGGAGTCAAAACTACGATGCGGGGCTTGGAAGGAAGCTGTGCAAAAGCATCGATCATATCACGGCAATCTTTCTCAAACTCATGCATATAAGGACGATTGACCGCTTTACTGTCATTACCACCCAAATCTATAAATACCACATCCGGGTTAGATTCCAGTGCTTTCTGATATTCTTTCGTTTTCCAATAAGGGAAATCACCGTGGCGAAGCATAGTGCAACTGCTTACTCCATAATTAGTTACTTTATAGTCATTTCCCAGCAACCGACCTAACTGAGCCGGATAAGAATCCGTAGCCGGGTTGGCTGTGGTTGCTCCGGCAGTAATGCTGGCACCCACACAAACCACTTTGACCTTCTGCAATACCGGAACCACTTTCTGTAAACGAATGTCAGCAGAAGAAGCACCTACCATGATTGTATAATCACCGGAAGGATATACAAACTTACCTTTCGCCTCATCCCAGTAACGCAACAGGTCCTTCCGCAATTTCAAAGTCACCTTCCTGCTTTCACCACTCTTCAATGTGACACGTTCAAAACCCTTCAATTCTTTGATAGGCATTGCTTCATCCCGTTCAGGCAATTTCACATACACTTGGGCAACTTCGTCACCTGCATACTTACCCGCATTCTTCAGTTGGAAGGAAACATGAATCTCCGCTTCACCATCTGCCACTTGCAGGTTGGAGTACTTGAATGTGGTATAACTTAAACCATAACCGAAAGGATACAGAACATCCCCCTTGAAGTATTTATAAGTACGTCCTTTAGTAATATCATAATCATCGAACGGAGGGAGTTCATCCAGACTTCTGTAATAGGTCAACGGCAGACGGCCACCCGGATTATAATCACCGAACAAGACTTCCGCTACAGCTTTACCTCCGCTTTCACCGGGATACCAGGCATTCACGATAGCCGGAATATGTTCGTCCATCCAGTTGATAGCCAACGAGCTACCTGCCACCAGTACAACTACGATATTCGGATTTACCTTGTAGATTTCCTGCAAGAACTCCTGTTGGTCCGCCGGAAGCTGGATATCATATCTGTCTTGTCCTTCACGTTCTATTGACTTATTAATGCCCAATACGGCAACCACTGTCTCACACTCACGCACTGCCTTTCCGGCTTCACCGTACAAATCCAGTCGTGTCATTTTCCCGACCTGTGGAACGCGCCATTGCAGTTTAGCAATAGCATAGTCACGATTATCATAATATTCAGCCTTCAACTGATAATCTTTTCCTGCTTCCAGATAAATAGCAGCGGTATCAGTCCGGACAGCATGTCCCGGCCAGGCATCAATCAGCATCTTGCCGTCAATGCTCAGGCGACAACCGTCGTCCGATGTGAAACTAAGTGTATATTGTCCGGTAACCGTAGGGCGCAATTTTCCGGTCCAGCGGACAGACAAAGGAGACTTAGGCAAAAAGGGATCCGGTGCCTGATTGGCAGGCTCAAAGTTGATCCATTCTTCTTTACGCACTTTCGGAGTTCCCTGCAACTTGGTATTGTCAAAATACTCGGCCTTCAATCCTTCCGGGAAACTGGCACCCTGTATAAGCTCCATTCCATCTACAGCTGACTTCCATGGGGCGTATACCACTTTTACATCATCGCCTACCCTATCTTTAATACCTTGCAATACAGAGATCGGAGCGATTACCGGCAATCCGCTATAATCTCCAAATTCACTGCTACCCGCATTGATGCCTACCACTGCTATAGATTTTACCTTCCTGGCGTTAAGCGGCAACATTTTCTTTTGATTCTTGAGCAATACGATACACTCACGTGCAGCATTCAAAGCCACTTCCTGATGTTTTGCCGATCCTATCACAGCAGGAGATATTTTCGTATAAGGATTCTGTTCTCCACTATCGAACAATCCTAATTCCATGCGTGCTCTCAACACGCGATAGGCCGCAGAGTCGATGTCCGCATCCGTAACCATATATTGACGGTATGCACTCAGCAAAGGCTGGTCATATACATCATCTCCACATTCCAGATCCAAACCTGCTTTTATGGATAAAGCAGCGGCCGCCTCTTTAGTCTTTACATATTTATGCGCATTCACTAACAAGGAAGGTCCACCGCAATCGGAAACCACATATCCTTTGAATCCCCAGTCCTTACGCAGTACTTTCGTCAATAACCAGGCGTTCAAGGTACAAGGCACATCATTCAGCGCATTATATGCTGACATGATGGAAGCCGATTTACCATCCTTCACACACGCTTCAAAAGCCGGAAGGTAATATTCACGTAATTGTTTCTCTGAAATCTGCGGATTACATACAAAACGATTGTGCTCTTCATTATTGGCTGCAAAATGTTTGGGAGTCGACACTATCTTCAGATAACGGTCATCATCGCCTTGCAGGCCTTTCACAAAAGCAGTCCCCATGACACCACTTAAATAGGGGTCTTCTCCGTAAGTTTCCGGCGTACGCCCCCAACGTGGGTCACGCGCCATATTCACTGTGGGAGACCAGAAGGTCAACAAGTCACTAAACTGGCTTTTTTGCTCCCGTCCCTGGTCCAGTTCATTCCAACGGGCACGGGCCTCATCAGAAATAACCGTGGCTACCTGCAATTGCAGCTCGGGATTCCAGGTTGCCGCCAGTCCGATAGCTTGCGGGAAAACGGTAAAGCGTCCCGGACGAACCACTCCGTGAAGCGCTTCGTTACCGTGGTAATATTTAGGAATATCCAGACGGGAAATTCCCGGAGAAGTGGCACGCAACAGGCTGATTTTCTCTTCAACCGTCAAGCGTGATAATAAATCCATGATGCGCTCATGCATCGGTGCTTTCTCATCCTTATATAGCTCTTGAGCCTGTGCCACTCCGGCACAGGCAATTAGAGCTAATAATCCTGTAAATACAATCTTTTTAAGTGTTTTCATGGTGTTTTCCTATTGACTTATACCTTATTGTTTTTCTGCGGATGGAGGCACTGCATCACCTGCACTCCCCCATGCCTTATTGGGTCTGCTTCCCATCACCAATACCAATTTGCCACCTTCTTTTATGTCGTCATGACTAAACCAAGGCTTATTCCATTCTTTTCCGTTCAATGTTGCAGACTGGATGTATTTATTTGCATCCGACGCACCTTGTGCTTCTATTTCAAATACCTTTCCATTGCTCAACATCACCTTTGCCTTAGTAAACAAAGGACTGCCGATATTATAAGCAGGGAATCCCGGCGTAACCGGATAGAAACCTAAAGAAGAAAATACAACAAATGCCGACATACCGCCACCGTCTTCATCTCCCGGTACCCCCATCAGGTCGTTACGGAACCAAGTCTTCAGCAACTGACGGATACGTTTCTGTGTCTTCCAGGGCTGACCTGCATAGTTATACAGATAAGGAATATGCAAAGAAGGTTCATTGGCCATTGAGAATTGCCCCACATTTCCGGTATGATCCGGTATCTGTGCATAGAAAGCATATTTGCCACGTCCCAACGGTTCACGGAAAGTCTGATCCAGATTTGCAATAAACTGTTTGTCACCACCCATCAGATCAATCAGATCGGCTACATTGTGAGGAACATCCCAACGATAAACCCAACCATTATTCTCACCATAATATTCACGGGCCCCCATACCTCCTGAGAAACGATAATCGAACGGTTCGATCCACTTGCCATTCTTATCCTTCGGATGGAAGAAAGCAGTTTCTGCATTATACACATTGCGATAATTATGGGCACATTGCAGATAGTAAGCAGCTTCTTCTTTCTTACCCAACATATCGGCTATACGAGACAGGCACCACTGGTCATAGGAAGTTCCTAATGTTACTGCAATCGGCTGACGCTTTTCGAAATGATGTACATTCGGGTCCGTTTCTTTTTCACCCGCCTGGAGTGCAGGAATATATCCGTTCTTCTTATAGAAATCGTCGATCCAACCGGCAGCAGCCCCCGACCACGGAGCCAATGTTTTTTCTTCAATGCCTTTACGGCAAGCTTCATAGGCTTTAGCCAAATCGAACTGCAAGCCTTTAGCAGCCGCATCAGCTACTGTTGCTACGGCATGATTGGAATTCATACGACGGGAGTCACCTGTAATTTCAGGGAAGGTCGGCATCCACATATTACCCATTTGTTCAGCCATGCGCAGATAAGAGTCAATCACATTCTTTTCCGTATCTTCGTCAATCAGGAGGCGCAGGGGATGAGCTGCACGATAAGTATCCCAAATCCAGTCGTCCGTATAGAAAGGTTCGCCATTATCCTCGTGTACTTTACCGTCGAACGCACTGAAATAACGACCGCCCTCACTGATGCAAACTGGACGTTCGAATATGCGATAAAGTGACGTATAAAGAATTTGCTTATCTGTATCACTGCCACCTTCTACTTGAATATCGCTCAATGCTTTATCCCAGATTTGACGTCCCTTTTCTGCCAAAGCCTGTAGATTATAGTCCGGCAATTCACGTTGTAGATTCTCTTTTGCCTGTTCCTCGCTTATAAACGAAATACCATAGCGCAGATTTACCGTTTTCGTTCCATCGGCAAAGTGCAGAACAGCACAGGCATTGCGACCTTCAGCTTCCTTTGTGCCTGCATTTATTTTACCATCAGCCAGAATACCCGTTTCTATAGGGGCAATGTCCGATTCTATATACAGGTACACACGCGTATTATTCTCCAGTTGCTGGTAACCGCTCACAAATCCGTCACCAGCTTTGATGGCACCGTTTCGTGAATTAATCATCATGTATACAGGTTTATCCTGCTGGCTATATTCTATCTGATAAAGAGCTGACTGATGAGAAGGAGCATACTTCACTTTAATTTCCTCGTCATCAAGAATCACCTCATAATAATAAGGTTTCAACTTCTCATCATCATAGCTATAAGCTACAACCGGACGAAGATTCTCTCCCTGGTACGGACTCAGGTTAAAAGCTGAACTTCCACGATGACTGGTTACAATCAAAGGAAGACCGTTCAACTGATCTGTTGTATAATCCGCCCGTTCGGGATAAACACGAAGCATACTATTCGGAAGATGAATAGTCGGGAAAGTGGGCACCAGCAAGTGGCTGATATTTCCCATGTAAGGATTTACATAGTCCACCGGACCTTTCACGGCAGCTACTTGATTTTGTACTCCACTACAAGCGCCCAACATGGAAACTAAAGCTACAGAAGCCAGGCAATGTGTAATTTTCATAATATAACAGTTTTAGTTTATATTTATTCGCGAAGGCAAATGTAAGACCTAAAGCTTTCCCTTTCGATTAAAAAAGACTTAATAGCCGATTAAAATTGAATAAAGCGGTTAAATTGCCTACTATTTAATCATCTTTTCAATCAATTCTACTAATTTCTCCGGATTTTCGGGAGTAATCGGATAATGTCCACGTCCTGCATCGATGATTACTGTCATCTTGCCTGCATAACGTTTTTTAGCTTCACCGGTCTGAGTCTTCAAATTAGGATCAAGACTTCCGCAAGCGTGCAGAATAGGCACCTTCGCCTCGGCAAGCGGTTTCAGGTTATCCAATGGCTGTGTCTTAGCCAAAGAAGAACGCAAAATAGGATTTTCCCCATAGATTCCGGCTATTTTATCAGGGTTCTCAATAGCCCAGGCATAAACTTCTCCTGTGGCACCTCCACGCCCGGCTACAACCGGATGTGCTGCAAACCCCTTACTCACAAGATAATTGTATGCAATGTTCCACTGGCCCAATAAAGGGCCATCGGCATTATAAGCAATGGGAGCAACCACTATATGAAAACCACGTGCAAGCAATCCCAAGTCTACAGCAGAATTACCTTCTGGCTGATCGCAACGGAAAATCCAGGGATTTCCGGCGGCAGGTTTCTCAGGAGCAATAACCGTAACCAGTCCTTCCACACCTTCCAATGAGAACATATATTTATTATAATTACCTGTAAAATAAGGTCCCCATGAGGTAATCCAGAGTTTATCGTATTCAGCATACGAATAAACAGGATCTGTACTATAAAAATTACTTTTTTTGTATTTATCGGGCAGAAATGCAGGCTTCTCTGCTGTTTTTTCCTTATAAGCCTGTTCGATAAAATCTGCTATAATACTCGGATCCCGTAAACTGTGCGGATGATGTGCCGTACCGTCTTTAATCAAAACCGACATACGTCCACCATTGCCATGATAAACACCTTGAATGGCATAAGTATTATTAAGTATAGGGTCGATGCTGCCACAGATATTCAGGATAGGGATATCCTGTCCGGCAAGTTTATCCATTCCCATCAGAGCCTTTTGTGAAAGTCCGGGATTGTCGGCACAAATGGCCAGAACCTTATCGGGATGCTCAGTTCCCCAAGTAAAAGAATTGGCTCCACCACGACTCATACCGATAAATGCAGGTTTAGGTGATAAACCATGTTCATGAACCAGAAAATCATACCATACTTCCCATGTCTGATCGGGATCGGTAGTGATGTAAGCAATATGAAAGCCACGCTTCAACAGTTCAATTTCAGCTTGTGGCTGATGGTCCCAATAGCAACCACGCCATGACCACGGGTTACCTTCAGCGGCCTGTTTCGGAACAACTACGATGCATCTACGCATTCCTTTTTCCGGACCTGCAACTCCTGCTCCTTCACGTTGTGTTGCCTTGATAGGCTTGATTTGGAGTGTTGCTTCACTCATTACGAAATCATAACGGTCGAAGCCGTGCCAATCCGTTTTTTCACCGGTAAAAGACTGAGCCCTTACGGACATAGCTACAAGAGAAAAAAGAAAGAGAAAAAATAAGTTCTTCATCGCATTATTTATTAAATTCAAGTTAATCAATTAAGTCTGACAGACTTTCATTATATAGCGTAGGGCATTACCCTATGCCAAAGTTTTCATACTACTAATCTAACTTCTATCTGTTTCCGCGGGTCTGCTTTACAAGTTGTATGGTTCCATCTGAATTATAGAACAACTTATCTACACAAACCGAACGTAAATTTCCTTGTCCTGAGAAATCAGAGGTGTGATAGAAAGCATACCATTGACCCTTATACTTTACAATAGATCCATGACTAGTGTCACAAGTGGTCGGTTCCAGATAAATGCCCTCATACTTCCATGGACCTAACGGGGAGTCGCTTGTTGCATACCTCAAACGATTGGCGCCTGGGTTATTATCTGCATACGATAGATAGTACTTGCCATTGTATTTATGTATCCAGGTCGCTTCATGGAAATCACTCAAGCCGGTCATCGGTTTAACCTCGCCGTCCAGTTTCGTCCAGTCATCTTTCCGCAACTTACCACCATAACATTTGCCTCCACCTCCATTATAAATGTAAGGTTGACCGTCATCATCTATAAATACACAAGGGTCTATTTCCGGGGGCATACCTTCGATATAACCTCTTACACGGAATTCCTTATTCGGATACTTACTGGTAGCGACTCCCACCCGCCAGGTACTATTCCAATCTGTAGCATTGGCAGGATGCGGGAAGTAGAAATAATAGGTCTGATTCTCCGGATTATAAGCACAATCTGGAGCCCACATGAAGCCATCACAACCCCAACCATTATGTTTCCGCACTGTGGCTGCATTCATTATCTCCCCATGATCGGTCCAGTTCACCATATCTTCCGTAGAAAAGACATGGTAACGATCCATACGGTCGCATCCAAGCGCAGGCTCCATATCATGCGAAGCATATACATAAAGTACTTCTTTTCCATCAATGTTCCATACATGTGCAGAAGCATCAGCCGTGTAGAGAGGTCCCTTTACCCAACTATTGTACATCGGTGACTCCCACTCTACAAACAGAGGGTTACTCATTGCTTTCGTAACAGGATAAATGAAAGAATTAGAAATATCTTCCAACTCACCTGTACGCGTTAAAACAAACTTATCGATGTTTCCCGGTGTATTGGCACAATACTTCAGTACATGCTTCCCTTTAGTCAGTTGGATTCCGTCAACTTTCACTTTATAGCTAAAATCCGTCCATCCCCCAAGAGGCATATCTATACTGCGGCTTGCACCCCGACCATCCACCTCAAAGTAAAAACTTCCTTCCGATCCGTCCCCTTTCACGCAGAACGTTTCAATGGAATAGGCACCATCTCCATCCACCTCAATCGTATAACACATCCATTCACCTGGCTGTACATCACCGATATAATAACCTCCGGAAGCCTTACTCTCAGCACGGACATCAACCGCATGCGAACCTCTGTACCCTGTATCAGCCGGTTTAGAGTCGCTCTCATAATAGGCCACATTCTGTGCCCCCTCATCAAAGTCTTCCGCCTCTAAAGTACCGGGTACCCGATGCGGACCTTTATAGGCCGTTCCTTTATAAGCTTTCAGATATTTTTCCGAATCATAGTCCATATCGTAATCGTACTCATACGGCCCGTCAGGAAGCGGGGGATCTACCTCCGGCACTTCAGGGGGAACTTCAGGAGGTATTTCTCCCGGTGTATCTTTATCGCTGCAAGCTGTAAAAGCGAGTGCAGCAATAAAGAAACCTAACTTCAGCAGATGAACAAATAGCCGCATACGATTTTATTTTGTTTGTTCTACAACTTTTATAGTTCCATCCGGATTATAGTATAACTTGTCTACACAAATAGAACGAAGATTTCCCCTGCCTGAAATAGAACAGTTATGATAGAAAGCATACCATTCACCGTTATATTCAGCTATAGACCCATGACTTGTATCGCAACCTGTCGGTTCCAAATAAACACCCTGATATGTCCACGGTCCTAGCGGTGAATTACTGGTTGCATAATTTAAACGGTTAGCCCCCTTGCCATTCTCCGCATGGTTATCAGCATAGGACAAGTAGTACACACCGTCTTTTTTATGTACCCAGGCAGCCTCATGAAAATCTTTCAGACCCTCCATAGCACGCAGCGGTTCTGCCAGTTCCATCATATTATCCTTCATTTTGGCACCCACACAACGACCTCCACCGCCATAGTAGAAATAAGCCTGATCATCATCATCCACAAAGACGCAAGGATCTATCATGGCAAAGCAATCGTCTTCCATTCCTATCATGTCAATATACTTGTCCTGTACAGTGAAGTCTTTGGCAGGATGTTTACTGGTAGCTATACCCACTCTCCAGGTATTGTTCCAGTCATCACCACTCGGGTGCGGAAAGTAAAAGTAATAAGTACCATTCCTATATGCACAATCGGGTGCCCACATGAAGCCACCATCTTTACGTCCCCAAGATACTTGCGAAGAGTTCAGTATTTCACCATGATCTGTCCAGTTCACCATGTCATCCGTAGAGAACACATGATAGCGGTCCATCAAATCGCACCCACGCGGAGGATCGACATCATGGGAAGCATAAACATACAGACGTCCGTCTTCCCATACATGGGCGGAAGGATCAGCTGTGTACATGTGAGTAATGAAAGGATTCGGGCCTAAAGTAACCGGTTTAACTGCTTTTTGGCTGTTGCAACTCATCAGTGTCAACGACAAGACAGCCAATGTGATTAAGAAATTTTTCATACGTAATTTATTGTTTTATGTTTAACATGAGCAAAAATAAAGTCACATGATTAATATCCCTCTTAATTTTGGCTTAACGCTTCACTTATTTTCATATCTCGCCGAGGCATTTCAAAACTTAACGGTTTCTCCCCACGAAGCATTCTTGCCGCTTCCCCTGTCAGCCACAAATAATGGTCAGAAGGCATCCCGTCCATACCTACAAACTTAACTTCTTTTCCTACCGGAGGATTATCCGTACATTTAAAAATGGCAGTACCTTCATTCACTTCATCGAACATAGCTACATACAACATCGTAGCCCCTGCATTGATTGCCGTAGAAATCTGTTGCCAATAAAAGCGTCCGCCCTGACGGGGAATAGAACCGGAAGGTTTCACATCATCCTTGAATGCATGACGACTTAGATTGTGCCAACTGAATCCAGGAGTTACACAAGGCACATAACCGATATTATTCTTTTTACACCAGGTAATATCATCCAGAATGACATCACGATAGCGGTCCATATCATTGTGAAGCAGTGGGGTAAAACGTTGTACCATCCATGGCAGAATGATATCAGCCTGTCTGATAAGCTCATGCAAATAGGGATCATGGATGCAGTCAGCATTCAAGTCTCTCCAGAAAGTAGGTACCCCCAGCATCACACTACATCCGCCGTACTCCGGATCATTCTTCAGGAAGTCAATAAAGCGCTCCAACCCAATATTACGAATATCATACGGACGGTCCGGGAAGCCGACTCCCCAAATAGTAACCAGCGGTTTACCATTATAAAAGACATAAGTCTGTTCACCCTCCTGATTGGTCACACGCAACGAATCAACCAGATATTTCCAATCATCCATCAACATGGAACAATCTTCATTCTTAGCCGCCAGACCGGACAAATCATACATCACACCAATAGCACGTCCATATTTGGAAGCCGCTCTCATGGCGTGCTTCAAAACAGTGCTCCGTTTGCGTGCTTCCGGACGGGCAGCTCCAAAGAAACGTTGCATAAACACTCCGTCCAGCCCATACTCCTGCATCCACTTAAAATGCAAGTCTACCGTACTTTCATCCGTTGAAGAAAAGAAACGGGCAGTAGAACCATCAGCCAGTTTCTGTCCAGTCGGATATGTCTTCTCATATTCACTGACATCCGGCCACATGTCAATACGGACACTATTTTCGTCAGGATACATCACACCTTTCCCCGGTTGATGAAACCATCCCTGATATCCCGCCATAACAAGGCCCTTGTACGATGGGTATTTAGTAGTTTTAGAATGCTTGGGTGCTGCACTCAGACTTCCGGATAAGAAAAAAACGAATAATAATAAAAGACATTTCCTCATGGTTGCAAAAATTTAAGTAGATATTAAAATAGGACTGTTACTGTCCGTTCCAAAGTTTCTTGATAGTTTCTTCTTGGGAATAACCGAAAGGACAAGCGATGCTATTCGTATTAGCCCGATAGTTACCCTCTGTCCGGTTGGGGCAGGTTATCATACGGCAACCTGGCATCTCCAGATGCCCATTTGGATCTGTACGGTGTATCCACTGATAAGCATATACCAGCCATTCATTCCGGTAATCTTCCGGTTGTAGAGATAACCAGGATATTTCATCCCATCCCCATACAAAATGCGAAGTCAGGTCTGCAACATTGGGCTCTTTCCCCCGACCGTAGTTGTCAAACTCTACCAAATACGGCAAATGCTCACATTTCCAACCGCTGGGTGACACACATCCCTTACTCTTTTTGTAAAGAGCATCCAGATGCCCCACAGCCAGTTCAGCTTTATAGGGCTGGTCAGGAATCTCTTTTATACGAAGCGGAAAAGAGTTAAAGTCGAGTAGACTCACTCCATTTCTTACCATACCCCCATAAGGAGTATGGGCATCCAGCAATACCCAGTGACGACGTGCATGAGTACTTGCATATTCACGTATCTTTCCGATGACATGAGCCCAGGATTCCCGTTCCGGGTCGTTCATTCCGATTAACTCAATCTGCCCGAGATGGAAAGCTTCACATCCGACACCTATATAAGCACATGCCAGATAATAAAACCAAAGCTGAGTTTCCAACCTGCTGATATCAGGCACACTACTGCCTTTACGCCAATGATCGACCAAACGTCCTTCTTTATTCAACATATCTGCATAAGAGAAAGTACGCGCCTCAACTGGCAAACCATATCCGGTGAATACCCAATCCGGAATCTTAACCTGATTTACTTCTTCCGTAACAATCTCGAACAGGCATCCTTGGAGGATTATATCGGGATCGTACGTATGTAGTTCATTGGCAAGAGTTTTCGCCTTATTCCAGAATTCAGGTTCATTCAGCAGGCTCTCGCCTCCCCAACGATAGATGGAGCGACCGATAAACTTTGCCCCGATATTCTTGACCATACGCATATCGTCCGCATGATAAGAATATACTCTCCTGCCTTCCGGCTTATCAGGCATCAGCAGATACACCATTGTAATGGAACGATCTAAATAATTTTCCAATACCTGCCGGGAAATGCCTCTCTCATCGAAATGATACCCTTTCCCTTGGCCTCGCAGGGAACAAGGGAAAGAGAAGAATAATAGAATAAAGAAATAAACAATATTTTTCATGATACTCTGCTTGTTAAATGTTACCAGGCACTGCGTTCCCGATAGAAAGGAACTGGCTCCGTAGTATACTCTATTTCCTTAGTCTGATAAGGCAGTACACGCATCTCTGTGACCGGTTTAATGTCATAATTCTGATTACCAGTCAGTGTAGCAGCAAACACCGCTATACCTGCATCTTTAGGCAGTACCAGCATACGGGCATCAGCAGGAATATCCAGGCAAAGCTTATATAAATAGGCAAAACTATACGAATCATTCCCCTTATGTTCACTATGTTTATGGTTAGCAATGTATCCTATGGAAGCATCCTTGATATAACCTTCACTCTCACCCTTCCAGCCCCATTGACCATAGAAACCCGAATAGTAGGGTACATTGAACTGATAAGACTTACCATCCACCAAAAAAGTAGCCTGACGGTCACCTTTAACGGAAGTTGCCAAGAGGAAAAGCTTATTCGCACCATGATGCTCAGGCAAAAGAATGGTGTCGCCATTAGCCCGGATATAATTGAATACAGCAGGATCATTCTGCATCTTGAACTCAACTCCATCCGAAAGAATCCTTTCAGGCATCAGTTCAGCCGCCAGTGAATTTCCCTGACGGTCAAAGTTACCTGTACGGTTAAATTCATCGGATGTCAGAGCCACCGCATTATATGCCAATTCTATAGACTGGCTGGTTGGAATGCTCAGCAAAGGCTTCTGTTTAAACGTAACCTTAAATGTACGAGGCTGGAAAGCTTTGCCACTGACCAAAAGCTTCTTACCGGAAAAAGCAGCATCTCCAATTTCCTCTTCAATGCCGTTCACTTCTTTGGCACTTTCAATATCAGATGCAAACTCCACACATCCTTGCTCATAAGAATTACCGTAAATTTCATTGATACGAATAATATATCCTTTTCCATCCTCCGCTTTCTTTATAGCTTTCAAAGCTATTTGAGGACGGTCCGCAGTAGCAAATGAATAAGAGCTTCCCAATTTACCAGCATGCTTGGCAGTAGCAAACGCCAGTAACGGTTGGTTAAAGTTCTCAGCCTTCCAGGCAATATCAGCTTTTGTTGCATCGGACTGATGCCCTACAATTGCATAGCGGAAAGCGTGATGCCCATGATCCTGATGATCCTGATAAGTATAATGTTTGCCAGGCTGGGGGGTATGAAGCAATGTCAGGCGAATGGTGTTATCGCCAGGCTTATCCCACCCATATTTTGATTCATTTAAAATAGAAATACCATAAGAAGAATCACTGGCAGTCAGATCAGCCCATTGATGTCCCAAAACTTCAAAAGAGTTTTCTACATTATTACCACGCTTCACATAACCTAAGCCCAAATCATAAGTTGCTTTTTCATTGGATACGGTAGTCGGAAATTCTGCTTTTAGTAAGGCTTTCTTTCCTTGCCAGTCAATCTCATTGTTGATTTCAATTCTGTCATCCTCTGCTCCGTCTGTTAAGGTGATATATTGTATAAACTTAGAGTCGTCGTATGTACGTTCTATGCGCAAGGATGCTCTTAAGGGACCATTCTCAGCTACAGAAATCTTCACATTATCCGTAATGGAAGTACTCGGTCCATCCAACACCTTTTTATAAATCTCCCAAGCCGGATAATCCGTAGAAAGATTTTCAGTAAACATCATCAGGCGAAACGGTTTGCCGGCTTGTACCAGTTCACGGTTGTTCTTTTTATCAAAAACAGAAGCCATGTCTCCATATGCATCCAATGTTATCTTATAGACAGCATTTTCAATAGTCTGATTCTTTACCTGTAAATTCTTAGAAGCAGCAGCGGCTCCCGGCTGAATGCTATATACCGAGAAACTAAGCGGATCAACCTGAGCAACAAAGAGAATTTCCGCCATTCCATCTTCCCAGGCAATCAATTGTGCAGGCATATTTTCGCCTTTCTGAGAGGTTACTTTAATTCCTGACGGTCGTTTATCCATCTTAACCGTAGCCTTCACCACATCTCTCCGCCCGGAAGCAACAGGATTATAAACCACAACCGGTATTCCTTTTACTTTAGTATTCAAAGCCCGGCTCACAGCTCCTACTGCCGTCGTAATGGCTTCGGCAAAACGTGTCTGAGCTATCAATTCATCATTCCAGGAGAAAGTATATGATTGCGGGATACTGGTTCCCGTCAGGTCATCATGGAATTGATGCCACAGAAAGCGTTGCCAATTTTCGCGTAAAGCATCCGAAGGATATTCCAATCCGCCCAGTATTTCTGCTACTGCAGATGCTCTCTCAGCAGCATCCGCCAGATGTTCGTTCCGACGGTTGAAGTGTTTCATCGCCGCCTGCGAAGTATAACAACCTACCCCATGCACGTCCATCAGTAACTCACCATCATAGACAGGAAGTTCGGGATGCTTTTCAAAAGGATAATAATCCTCATATATCTGTCCGGCTTTGGCACTGATAATTTCTAACGGGCCATCTGCCTTTAAACTTTTTTCCAATGAATAAACGGAAGGAAGTGTGGGCGATCCGCCTCGGTCTCCTACTCCGTAGTAGCTATAAGCTGTATTATCAGGACCTAACTTAGCTCTCTCCAGAATACGGCGATTGGTACTGATGTCATCGTAGTAGTACGACGTACCATATCCTCCAGCATCAAGTACAGCCATAATCCGGGCACCATCCAGACCTTGCCAAAGACCTATCTTAAATGGCATTTTTTCTTTTTTCCCAAAATACGGATTTTTCCGCCATTGGAGTTTCTGGGTAGAAAAACCTATCAGCCCGCAATGCGCGGCGATGGTGGGTAATGTGTAACCGAAACCGAAACAGTCCGGCAAATAAATATCGTTTGATTTTATACCAAACTCTTTTTTATAGAATTCCTGCCCTAACAGGACATTCCTGAAAAAAGATTCGGAGGAAGGAATATTAGGATCCGTCGCTTCCCATGCACTTCCCACTACATTCCAGCGTCCTGCCTTGATGTACTTCTTTACAAGTTCGTACTCGTGCGGATAATACTCTTTCATCCACGCATATTTCTGAGCACTCTCAAAGTTAAAGATATAATTGGGGAAACGCTCGAAGAGCCAAAAGTTCTGTACCATTGTACGGTGCAGATAATCGTCTATAGATTCACGTACATCCCAGTTCCACTGCGTATCAAAATGGGCTGTTGCTACCAGATACGCCTTATACTCTTTTTGTTGACTGTACAACAGATGTACCGAACAAAAGAGTGTAAACATGCAACATAGCAGTTTTTTCATCTTTCGCTTTTTTAGTTAGGGAAAGTTTTCATAATAGATTATGATATCTTTAAAAAGGAGGAAAAGCATACCTGCTACATACCAGAACCATACTTGCTCCGTACATTCTCCAGTCAGAAGTACCTCTGAGTGGAGAAACACTGGAGATGGTACGGAGCAAGTATGGTTCTGGTACGTAGCGGATAGATGCAAATCCTTGATTTATCTGGAAGGCCAGGAAGCTTTCAAGGGAATTTCTCCCCGTAGCATCTTCTTGCCTTGACCTACAAGCCATAGGTAGTGATCGGTAGGCAATCCGTCTTCAATACCCATAAAGGTTATATTCAAATCCTTGGCACGTTGGCACCAATCATTGCCAGTCAATCCTTCAACCATTTTGCTGCTAATCCGGTATCCTCCGTTTTGATAAACAACATAATAGTCAACGGCAGACTCATTACTCGGAACATCACTCTGATTTAAGCATTTATAGATAGCTGTACCTTCATCTATTTCATCGAACATAGCAATATAAAGCAATTGCGCACCCGACTTAATGCAATGATACATCTGATTCCAAAGGAATTTACCACCCACACGTGAATTTATACCATTATTGGGATGCATATTACGATCGGAAGAACCCGGGAAACAAAGCGGAGCATATTCTACCTTATTCTCTTTACACCATTTGATGTCATTTTCCACAAGACTGTGGAAATTTGAGTAGTTATCATTGCCAAAGCGACCGACAAACCATGGCATGATAACATCGGAAGCCTTTATCAAGTCATGTAATTTTGCATCCGGTAATGCATCATTCCTTCTTTCACGCCAATAAGTAGGAACACCTAACATAATACTGAATCCCTTTGCTTTCAAACCATTCATCAGTTCTTCAATATCATTAAGTGAATAAGGCCGGTTATCATTGAAGCCTACGCCCCACAGCACTATAAGTGGTTTTCCTCCCTGGTAGAGATAATACTTTTGTTTAGCATTCCTATTCAATAACTGGAATTTGTCCATAATAGCTTGTGCATCAGCCAGAACCGCATTGGTATTCCGGCTATTATCAGACATAAAGCCACCTAAATCGTACATGACACAAATGGCACGCTGGTAAGTATTAGAACCTTTCATGGCTGATTCCAAGACCTTATCAAAGTGATCTTTTCCATCCGGATTATTTATAACTTCACCAACAAAGCGTTGCATAAATACACCGTCAAGTCCATACTCCTTCATCCATTTGAAATGGAGTAATACACTGGACTCATCATAAGCACTATAGACTGTAGCAACTTCTCCATTCGGATATTTGAATTTTCCGGGGGTATATTGCTTCTCGTACTCCTTCATGTCGGGCCAGAAGTCAATAGAATTACGTAATACACCAGGTTCAAACATGTCATTTTCACGATAATGATACCATTGAGTATTCGTATGTTTACTATGAGAACAACCGTCGCCAGGAGCACCAAACCAACCTTGATAACCTGCCATCACTAAGCCACGATAAGTATCAAAAGGTTCACCATCTACGTGAGGAGTAAAATCGGGGGTATTGTATACTTCCTCAGGCGTAGGAGGATCCGGTTCATCAGGTTCTATAGCAGGTGGAATGAACGCATCATCTCCACCACCACAAGATGTAATACCTGCCAGAAGAGCACATAATACCAAATAATATATTTTATTCAATCTCATTTTTCTATTTTAAATAGTTAAGACAAAGGCCGGAAGAACAAACATTCGTCTCCCCTTCCGGCCAACTATCACAATCTTATTACCCTTAATGAAACTACTCGTTAGGAACTTCTATCTTTACAATCTCTGTATAATTGTATTTTTCAAATTTATCCTTTACTCTGGCTCCCATACGAGCGAAATAAATATATCCAGGCTTCACAGGTACTTCAACTGTATAAGTCAAACTTTTACCATCTTCCGCCTTTTCTATTTTATCCCAAGTCTTCATCACATTGATTTTAAATGTATTCGTATTGTAATAACCAATGCAATTGGAAGCGCCACAGAAATTATTTAAACTAAGAAATGGGCGAATTTCCGTAATCTGAGGAAGCCCTTCGGTTTTCGGAGCATCCAATCGACAAGACATGGTAAGTGTAGTTCCTACAAGTTCTGTTTTAAAATCAAACACTTTCAGATAAGGAGTTACCTCAAAATTCTGACTGGTTTTATTACCAATACCCATGCGGATGGTATCTGCAGGCCACCAAGATCCTTCCGGAACCATATCGTATGTACCGGCAAAGAGTTTAGTATTGTTGAATGTACCATCTTCCTTGACTACAAGATCCTGACTTCCGGGATTGACTTTATAGCTCACTTCCCATATACGAATGTGGCAATCTCCCCGGTCGGAAACGATACCCTCTCCAGTAGTAGAGTCTATAATCTTTCCATAGAAATGGCAATCGGGTGCATCGAAATTATCCACCTCCATGCATGATGCCATTAGCAATGCCGAAGTACCAAACAATAAACTATATATAAACTTTTTCATATCAATACTTTTTCTAAAATTATTCCATTTAATAACCATCATTACGAATCAACAACGGGTTCTTATTGATTTCGCCACCCGGAATCTGTTCATAATAATGACGTTTGTCAAATGTCACTCTACGACCTTCACGCTCTACCTCATTCAAGAATATCCACTTATTTTCATCGAGAACCAAATACGGAAGTAATGTATGAGTATACACGCCATTCTGGAACATGATGTCGGCTACTCTCCAACGACGAATATCGAACAAGCGATGGTTTTCGAAACAAAGTTCACGGGCGCGTTCATCACGGATATATTGCAAATTCTCATCGATTGCAAAGCCATAGGTTTCGGAACCTACATCTATCGGATTAGTAACCATCTCATGTTGATGGGCACCTGCACGGTCACGTATCTCATTTATATGTTCGAAAGCTTCTTTTTTCAAATCTTCGTTACCGGTAATCAGCCCCAATTCATAAGCAGCTTCTGCCCAATTCAGCAAAATCTCACCATAACGGAATACCTTCCATGGCTGATAGTTGGTGAAGAATACACGTGCATTGGTTCCCTCGGCCTGTACGTACTTACGAATGCAAGCACCCATACGAGAATAACCTTCATCACCTGTACCTTCTGCCAGACCATGAATACCACTAACTTTTACCTTCGTACCATTAATATCCTTGTATTCACCTGGCTGAGATGCTCTTACACGATACTGGTTGGTATAGTCATTGACACTTCCCTGTGTTTCTGCAGTACCATCAGCGGCAAGCCCCGGATAGCTTTTATATACACCACCCTGGAAATCCAATTCCGTACCAGACATAGATTCCTTCATACCACTGAAGTAGAAATTGGCACGGCATCTCGCTTCCATTTCACCATTATTCCAAAGCTCCCTGTAATCATTAAAACGTACTGGCTCACCTGTTTCTTCATCAATGATGGCAGGCATTTCATAAAGCCCCATGATTTCCCATGCCGGCTGAAGTGCAACGCCTACGTCACCTGAAAGACCTTCACCCTTCGGCAACACCATGCAGTCCCAACAATGGAACAAACTTGTGTTGGTAGGAGTACTGGTATTAGGACCATATTGCTTAACCATGATATCCTCTTCCGTATTCGGATTCAAAAAGACTTCAGTATAAGCTTTCTCTTTATCTGCACCTGTGTGCAGTTTAAATCCGGCATCCTTCAAAAATTTACATGCATCATAAGCATATTGGAAGAATTCTTGTGCCTTGTCTGCCGGCATACCCATCAGACCGGCAGAAACAGCCGGACCGGTAACAGCAGTATACTGATTATATTTGGCGATAGAACCCGCATATAGCATGGCACGAGACATCAATGCCGCGGCTGCATAACGGTTAGCACGCCCTACTTCATCTTTAGAAGCGGTGGCATTTTCCATGGCAAACTTCAAATCCTCATAGATGAACTTCCAGCATTCATATTCTGTATTACGCGGTTGCTGTAATTCCTCTAATGGTGCTTTAGGATCAAGCACTTTATCCACAATAGGTACACCGCCATAGCGTTTCACTATTCCGAAATAGTAAAATGCACGTAGGAAACGAGCTTCGCCCAAATAGGCATTATAATCATTCTCTTTATAATTGGAACGATAATCTGGTAGTTTTTCCAGCATATTGTTGATGTCACGGATACGGTCGTAATTCCAATATCCCCAACCATCGCCATAAGAAGTGCCACGGCCTGCTGCCTCAGCAGCACAAGACGCCGGACTACCTTTCTGGGCCTGCCATCTATTACCGCTATGCCAACCACTGGCATTTACTGTTGCATATCCCTTATCGTCACCATTCTGACTATAATTGAAATCTTCTATCGGAAGATCCTGGTACATCAGAGCAAGATACTTCTTGATACCATTGTCCGATTGAAACAGCACATTTTCATAAATAAGTCCTTTCGGCTCCAGATCTAAGTCATAGCAAGAAGTCGCCGTAAGCCCCAATGCAGCTGCTACAAATATATATTTTAATGTTTTCATATTCTATCCTTTTATCTTTAGAATTTGATTGTTGCACCAATGTTAAACGTACGGTTCACAGGATAATTGTAGAACAAAATACCAGAAGAATCACCATTATTAGCTCCACCCTGACGACCGGGACGTTCCGGGTCTATATTATCCAAACCAGTAAAGGTCAAAAGGTTATAAGCATTGAAATAAACGCGAAGATCTTTAATTCCTGCTTTGGCTACCCAAGTTTTAGGTAATGTATAACCTACTTCCAAAGTTTTCAGACGCAGATATGAGGTATTTTTAATACCCGTTCCTGCATTACTGAAACTGTGCCCCGTAGCTGGGTACAAACCTGATACCCACTGAGTATTCGGATTGAAAGGATCATCGCTTGGGTTAATTGTATGCCAGCGGTCAAGGTAAATATCCAACACTGCACCACCATTAAACGGACCAACTTCGGTAAATACCTCATCATAAGAATTGTATACGCCTGCTGCGCCCTGCCAGTTCAGAGAGATGTCTACACCTTTCCATTCGGCTCCCATCACAAAACCATAGTTAAATACCGGTAGGTTATAAGTTGCCATCGGGTGGTTATCATCACCGTTGATTACACCATCACCATTCCAGTCTTTATAGTAATAGTCACCAGGTAAAGTTCCTTGACCATATCCACCACCGGTAACATTGTGATAACGAATCTGCTCATAGCTGGTAAAACGTCCACCTTCTTCGTAAGAGAACCAGATATCTTTGTTACGTCCAGATACATCTCTACGACGCCAAGCATCCATAGAGTTACTAGCCTGACTGTCCAAACGATAATCCCAACGATTCTTTGTGGCAGAGATCTGTCCACCTACCCAATAGTTCACTCCAGCGACTCTATTACGGTGATTCAAACTGATTTCCCAACCGAAAGTCTGGTCACTGTTCAGGTTTTCCTGAGGCAAAGATGCACCGACTGTACCCGGAACAACAGTTGAAGAGGTGGCAAGCAGACCACTACGTTTACGCTTGAAGACTTCAAACGTACCGCTTAACTTTTGATTCCAAAGATCGAAATCTAAACCAAGGTTATAGGTTTCGGCAGTATACCATGTTAAATCAGGATTAGGAATAGCAGTCGCAGCAACACCGGCCATTAATGCACCATTATAGAACCAGCCAATCTTGTCTTTTTCAATATTATAAGCTATTACTGTCTGAGGATAAGTACTGGCACCACCATCATCACCCATCTTTCCGTAAGAACCACGAATCTTCAAGTTGGTGAGGAAAGGAATCCATTCTTTCATAAATGCTTCTTCACTTATACGCCAACCGGCAGAAACGGACGGGAAAAATCCCCAACGCGACCCTTTCGGGAAACTGGAAGAACCATCATAACGGAAAGAGAAATCTACCATATAGCGTCCTTTGTAGTCGTAGTTTACTTTACCTACAACTGACTGACGAGTCTTGTCACCAGCGCCTCCCATCGAACCTATCTGATCCTTCTCTTCACCATAAATCAAGTATTCACCATCCAACTGCATAACACGTTGTGCATAAAAGTTATCCCAATTGTTATACTGTTCTTCGAACAATACCATAGCCCCAACATTATGATCACCAAATTTATTGGCATAGTTCAAAGAAAGCTGCATCACTGTTCCGTAATTCGGGTCAGTATTACGTCGCAAATTGCTGTCAGCATTGCGATCGAAACTTTCCATTGTACCATCTTCACGCTTATTGTACAATTTATAAGCACGTTTATAACTCGTATTATTGGTAGTATAATAGTCGTAGCTATAAAAAGCCTTTGCACTCAAACCTTTCACACCCGGAATGTCATAGGTCAATGACAAAGCGCCATTGAAGTTATAACGTTTTTCACGGCGATAGCCGGTAAGATCACTGTTGATAGCAGCTACAGGATTTTCAGGTTCACCCATTTCGCTGTCCCAAGCAGGATAATTATGATCACCATCTACATAAGCCTCTGAAGTCGGCCTATAAGTCCAGGCTTTTTTATAAACAGACCAAATATCGGTAAACGGTTGATTCTTCTCATCCATATAACCACTGGTTTGTATAGTAGCCTTCAAACGGTCAGTAATCTTGGCATCGATATTGCTACGGAAGTTCCAACGATCGTAATTCAAAGAACCGCTTTTATATGATCCTTCCTGTTTCAAATAACCGAGGTTAAAGAAATAGTTTACCTTCTCAGAACCACCATTCACACTAACGTTATATTGTTGCTGTGGAACGTTATCATCAAACAATTCTTTTGTCCAGTTCGTACTTTTTTTCCTTCCAGTACTGTATTCCATCATTTGCTGCCAAGTGTATTTAGCAGGAGTGCGGTTCGGATAAGTGTTGTCACCAAAAGCATTATAATACTTTTCATTGATAAGCAACATGTGGTCTGCCGCACTTGCTGTTTGCGGTACATAAAGGAATTGCTGCCAACCATAATTAGCGGAGAACGTAATGTCGAACTTACCATTGGAAGCTTCACCATGCTTGGTAGTAACCAAGATTACACCATTAGCAGCACGCACACCATAAATAGCCGCAGAAGCATCTTTCAATACAGATACATTATCGATTTCATTGGCATCCATACGAGAGAAATAAGCCTTATCACGAGGAATACCATCAACTACAATCAACGGATCACCCATACCACGAATATCAATGGCATTATCAAACTCACCAGGCTGTGAACTCTTCTGTGAAATACGCACACCGGGAACTTTACCAGAAAGCATGTTCACCACATTTTCGTTCTTGGTAACGGCAATTTCCTTGTTATTGATGGCAGAAACCGCACCTGTCAGTGTAGCTTTCTTCTGTGTACCATAACCTACAACTACTACTTCTTCCAAAGTCTGGCTGTCTTCTTTTAGCGTAATCTTCAAATTGGTTTTATCTGCTGTAACTACAGCATCGATATAACCGATAAAAGAAATAGTCAGCTTTTCCTTTGCATCGGCAGCAATCTCAAACTCACCATTAATATCGGTAATGACACCCCGAGTGGTACCATTCACCCGAACATTGGCTCCAATGACGGTTTCACCGGTTTGGTCAACCACAGTACCGCGAACAATGCGGTTCTGTGCCGACATAGGTAATGCCGTCAGAAGGCATAAAAGCACAACCATCATCGTTTTCCATGAGGAGGATACGCTTCTATCATTATTATTTAAATTTATATTTTCCATGTTATTCTCTATCTATTTAGAAAAGATCTATAAGAAAGTCTCTATTTGCCTCAAAAGACTTTCTTATTATTGTTTTTAAATTACTCTTCTATCTTAGTAGGGTTATCTACTACACCCTCAGCACAATCACGACGATTGATCCAAAGGAAGCACAAACAACCGTCGCTAATGTCTCTAGAGCCATAAGCATATTCAAAGCGAACACCAAAGCCTACACGAAGAGCCCAGCCGCCATAAGCCTCTGTTGTTTCCAAATTACCCTTATTTGTGATTTTAAGGCCATTAGCCACCATAGTAGAACCATTAAGCCCATCAAATCCATTCAGAATTTCACCATTGCATTCAGCACCGGCAAACGCTTTCTTTTCATCGTCACTCATAGTCCAACTACGACGTTGAGAAGAAGCGATAGAAGTCTGGCGGTTATAATAGACAACATTACCTTGGAGTTGCTTACCAAAATCATCCACAACCAAAGACGAACCATCAGAATAAACAAGATTATCACCATCAACCTCAGCGATATACCCCTGAAGAGCCTCTACAATTTTGGCCCCCCCCTCACCATGTTTCAAAGACAATTTGCCATTGGCTATCACATCATATAAATTAAGACTGTTTACTCCAGGAGCAAAAACAACAGGAGCACCTTCATTCGTACCTTCTGCAGGCATCTCACCATATTCCACATGTGGTTCACCTAAGCCTTTCAAAGAGCCTTTAAACACGTCATCTGCAACAACAGCCAACGGGTCTGTTATTACTACATAAATTTTAGCCTTCACAATGTCATCTGCAAGCACGTTTATCAAGAACCCTGAACGATCTGCATTCTCATTGAAGCTTGTTCCCGGTCTTTCACTAAATTTCCACGTACCGTCAGCTTTCAAACTAGACTTCAGCATTTCAAATTTTTCCTGTGCTTTGCCCCCCGGTTGTTTACTTGCTGCTGCAACAGCAAACTCAACCCTTTCCGGAAGTTCTGAGAACAAATCTTTAAAGTTCAAATCTTTCAATAAATCCAAACCATTAATAGTCATTTCTTTAAAGCCATCAGCAAGGTCTTTCGGCGCATAATCAGCCTTAATCGTAACACTTCCTAAATCTTCAGCTATAGAAGAAAAGTCATCAGACACTTTCACAGTAAAGTAGTTAGAACCAATAATTGTTCCTTTTAAATTCATTTGAAGAGATACAGCATAGGTTTTTCCAGCTTCCGCTTCACCAAGTGCCTTAATAGGGACTTTAATAAAATCGCCTTCCAATGTTACATCTCCATTTACTTTAAACTGTTCACCATCCGCAGCACGAGTAAGCACATGGGATTCAGCAATTGTAAATTCGGCACCATCCAAACTTTTGAGAGCGGGTCTTGCCAAGAAACTCACCGTGGTAGCAGTATTACCGATTTCTACAATACCATCTATTGTCTCTGGACTATAGATCAACGAGTTTACTAATGAACCCAACGGAAGAACATACTTTTCACCTTCTATTGTAATAATAGCCTCCGTATCAGTAACTACTATAGAAATATTTCCTCCACCTGGCTTAATTACAATCTTTTGTCCATCACTCAACGTCAACGTATATGTACCGTTATTTTCATCTACTTTTGTGATACTTGCACCGGTCATCAATGCTTTGCCCAATTGTGTTTTGATGTCATCAATTGCCACTTCAATTACTGACACTCTTGATTTCAAATCATCAACATCATCATTATTACATGAAGTAAAAGTTCCTGTTGAAAGAACCACCGCTCCAAACAAGAGCGCATTTAAGAATCGTTTGTTCATAATAATTAAATTAAAAGTTGGTAAATATATTATTTGAGTCACTCAAAAAATTTCATCTTTTCAGTTTGTCCAAGAAGGACTATTCGCAAGAGGATACTTTACGTATACTTGTGCATTTTTCATATTTATTAAAATCATATTTAAAATTATATGGGCAAAATTATGAGGCTATCGTTAAAATAGTCCTTAAAAAGACATTAATCGAAGTAGGTTTTTTGAAGAAAAACAAGGGTTTCAGAGCTTTTTAACTCTTTCACATTAAAGAATCATATATAAATGGATTAATCGAAGAAAAATAGACTTCAAACAAAGGTTATTCTTAGATTATATATTATAATTAAACCTCTCATAAAAACAAAACTTGTGGCTATACAACCCATAAATAAGTTATATAACCACAAGCTTTAATTAAAGATTTCTGTATTGATCAGTTATTGGCTTACACCATTCTCATTAAAAGCACTAATAGAGAAGTAATATTCAGAATCTCTATTGAAATAACGGGCCTCATATTGATTTTCGTAAACTACCATAGAGTGAGTCAATTTCTCTTCTTGTGTTCCCCAGCGTAAAATATACCCTGTTACATTTTCCTGCGGATTCCATGTAAACCGATAGATACGTTTATCATTATTATCACGTGAAGCTTGGAATCCTGTAACTCCGGCAGGCGCCTTACCTCCACCTTGACCAAAGACACGCAAATCGAACAGAGAAAAACTTCCTTCCATATCTTTAGTATTACAGATTTTCAGATATTGCACTTTCGCAGGAACATTCAGAGTATGCAGTTTATGAGGAGCATCCTGCATATTCTTTTCTTCATCCACCAGACGAGTCCAGTCTTTGCCATTTGTAGAACCTGCTATATAATATTGATAAACCACAGGATCATGGGGCGCATGTACATTGAAATTATGATCTGCGAAATTCACCTGAATAGCATTCACTTCCATTGTTTTTCCAAGATCAATTTGCAGCCATTCACCGACATTGCCTGTTTGAGCAGCCCACCAGGTTTCCACCTGTTCATCATTAGCCAATTCTGGTTGATAGCCTTCAAGGTGTGAAGACGAGGATACTTTTTTCTTATATGAAAGCAAGTTCCACCCCATACTAATATCTTCCTTTCCAAAATCGACCTTCCGATCAGGAATACAGAAAGGATAATCAGCAAAAGTTGTCAACGCATACATACCATATTTCTCAGAAACAACTACCGGAAATAAACCTAAACGACGTTCAAACCAATGACGAACAGAAATAGTCATAGATGCTACATGCCAGTAATTACCATATTTATCTTTGAATGTATGTCCATGACCAGCACCACCGATGAAACCTCCGGGCTTAAAAGAGAATGGATTGTCTTCCACATATTCAAACGGGCCTAACGGATTATCACCAACATAATTACCATCACCATAAATACGGTATTGAGTACCGGGAGCTGCATATTGCAAATAATAGCGACCATTATGTTTCAGCACACATGGCCCTTCATTCCAACCTTGACGTGGTTCTTCATTGTTCTTACCAGGAACTTCCCAACCATATTTATCACAATTATGTTGAATCAAAGCTTTAGGCTCTCCAATGGCTCGGAAGCCATCTTTAGGATCCACTTCTACTCCCACGATCGGATCAACATCCGAACATCCCCAATAAAGATATACTCTTCCATCATCATCCCTAAAGAAAGCTGGATCATGTTGACGATAAGTCAATTTTGTATCTACTTCTTCCCAAGTGTCCTTTTCAGGGTGAGCGTTTTTATAAATACGGGTGTTTCCACTGGATGCCGTAAAATAAAGAGTATCACCATAAACAAGGATGGTCGGAGCATAATCTTCCATCGTTGGAATGGTTGTACAAGGGATATATTCCCATTTTGCCAAATCCTCAGAACGCCAGTATCCACCGGATTTAGAGGCGAACATATAATAATATCCTTTAAAATATTCCAGTACAGGATCGGCCGCTTCACGCCGTGACTCATCATTAGGTTGAAAACGATAGTTCAGATCAATGGGATTGGTTACAATTCTATCATTCTTAACCGGAGCCTGTTCCGAAGTACAACTACTTATCAGTCCTGAGACTAAAGCCATACTCACTAATTTCGCTAATTTCTTCATGGTAGTTTTATATTTATTTTTTTTCCTTGGTATTCCACATTTACAGTATATGACTCATTATCCAACCCTAATCCGTCTTGTCCATTTACAAGAACAATATGAAATTTACGTTCTTGCAACATACCATCATAGCTACCTTGACGAGAATGAATAATCAGTTTTCGCTCCTTATCATTCCACGTCATACGGATAGTGGAATATTTACCTTTTTCATAATTATAATTATCATCCTCATCTTCATACAGAGTAAATTCTCCATTAGCTCCCGGATAAATACGAAGCTGTAAATCGTCCCATGGTTTCTCTGTTGCAAACTGAACAGCAGGACCAACAGGAATGATAGAACCTGCTTTCACATACAATGGGATAATATCAACAGGTGTTTCACGGGTGATTTCACGTCCACCGTCTTGAACTTCTCCAGTCCAGAAATCAATCCACTGGGTTCCTGCCGGCAAATATAGAGAGCGGCTTCTGGTCTCACTGGTAACTGGAGCTACTAATATAGATTTTCCAAAAAGATATTCATCACCCAAATCCAGCACTTTCTTATCTTCAGGGAAATCAGAGAATAAAGCACGCATCAAGCTTCCACCTTCAGAAGTAATCTTCCATGAAGTTGAATAAATATAAGGCAACAGGCGATAACGGAGATTGATCATTTTCTCTTGTGCATCGAAAGCCCAATATCCACGTTCACCAAACATGAAGATTTCACGAGGCGTGTTTGTACCATGCGAACGCATCATTCCAGTAAAAGTAGCAAATTGCATCCAGCGTACATACAATTCATGGAATGCCGGCTCCTTTACACCTTCCGGAAATTTGTTGGCAGAGAAGAAACCACCAATATCCGAGTTCCAATAAGGAATACCTGTCAAAGAGATATTTAACGCTGCAGGTATCTGATTACGTAACACACCCCAATCAGAAACCACATCACCCGACCACGCTTGTGCAGCATAACGTTGTTGACCGGCAAAAGCAGAACGAGTCAGAATAAAAACACGCTTATCAGAAGTTTCCTGTCTTTGATGATCATATACACCTCCCACGCTCACAATCGGGAAAGCATTACGGACCTTGCGGAAAGAGCCCAGATAAGTCTGAAAGTCCAAATCACCCTCTTTTATCGGACCATGTTCCGGTTCGGTTGCATCCAGCCACCAGCCATCCATTCCGAGGCTGAACATATTCTTATTCATATATTTCCAGTAGATATCTCTTGCTACCGGATCATAGGTATCATATACTTTCACTCCATTATTCTGTGGAAAAGTCTCATGCGCCATCAACTTATTCTGTGCTTTCAATTCTGCATAAATCCCGCTTTCCGGACCAAAAGAAGGCCATACTGAAATAATGGCATGAGCATTCAAACGATGTACTTCTTCCATCATCTTTTTAGGATCAGAGAACTTCGGGTTACGGAACTCAACTGCATTCCAGTCTTTATGATCCTCACCCCAATAACGCCAATCCTGAATGATACCATCCAAAGGAATTTTTAAATCACGATACTTCCTGACCACGCCTACCAACTCATCCTGACTAACATAGCGTTCTCTTGATTGCCAAAAGCCATAAGTCCAAAGAGGGAACATAGGAGCTTGCCCAGTTAGTTCACGTAATCCAGCCACAACTCCATCCGCTCCACCACCATAAACAAAGTAATAATCACACAAATCACCCACTGCCGAATCAAAGGTCATACCCTCTGCATTATCAGTGAAAGTTGTGGGAGAATAATTATCCCAGAATAAAGCATAACCTTTGATAGAATGAACCAAAGGAATACAGATTTCGGTATTGGCTTGTTGCAAAAATAAAGTTTGGTTACGCTGATTCATCCGCCCCTGCTGGTGTTGTCCCAAACCATAAATAGCCTCATCACTATCCAACACGAAAGTCTGGCAAACCTGATAGGTAGAATTTCCCGCATCATTGAATGGAATAAAATCAATAGAAGAAGGCTTCTCAGTTAACAAGACTTTACCATCCTTATCAGTAAAACGAACTTGTTTTTGGGCAATATCCATAATTGCTACTAATTCGGAAGTAGAAAGAACCACTTCACCTTTTGTCTCTTGCAATTTGTATTTTACCTTTTCCGGTTGCATAGTGACAGACAATGATTGTTTATCAGGTGTCTTTCCGACTGGATATTTCTTCACGCGAATGATAGAAGAAGAAAAACATTCCAACTCTATACAAGTCGTTTCAGTCTCTACTTTTACCCCATTTGGAGTACGCAGCACAGATTGCCCCCATAACGGGACAATCTGTACACAGATACATAAGAATGCTAATAGTTTTCTCATAGTATCAAAATTATATAGATAACACTTTATATTTGGTAGTAAATACAACTGGAGCCGTATTCTCCTTATCCACACTGAAAGGTATCAGTTTCTCTTCTCCCGGAGCTAACTCATAATGAACGTTATCGCCTACTTTATTACCCCCGACATACATTTCAATTTTTCCTGTATCCATCAAAGTCCCATTGTTTTTGACAGACACCCAAATAGTCTTCTGATTCTTTACCAAGTTTTCTTCCACTTTGAACAAAGTCAAACCGAAATCTGCTGCAAATTCATGAGTATATTCAAGCATACCGGACAAACCTTTCTTGGAATCTGCATAACCCACACTATCCTTAATACGGTCTTTGGCCACATACTGAGGACTTACACCTCCAACTAAGATTTTAAAGGCACCTTTCTCTATAACCCGGTCCATATGATCGTTCAACAATGATAGTTCATAAGGTGTCAGTTCAAAAGAAACCGTTTTCGCTTCACCCGGTTTCAGATGAATACGGGTAAAGTCTTTCAACTCTGTAATACGTGTCTTCACACTGGCATACATATCCGTTACATACAGTTGTACCACCTCATCACCGGCCCGTTGACCTATGTTCTTCACAGTAACCTGCACTGAAATATTACCATTTTCTTTTTCCTGTACTTTCAGACCAGAATATTCAAATGAAGTATAACTCAAACCATATCCGAAATAGTAAAGAGGATAATATTCCATATCCGAATATTCATAACGACGACCGGAAGTTTTAAAGTTATAATAGAGAGGGAGCTGACCTACGTGACGTGGGAAAGTCATCGGCAAGCGACCGGCAGGATTATAATCACCAAACAGCACATCTGCTGTTGCCGGACCACCTTCTTGTCCCGGCAACCAATTCACGAGGATAGCTTTACACAGCTCTGACGCCTTAGACAGATTATAAGGACGCCCTGCCTGAAGAATCAATATAACAGGTTTTCCGGTTGCACAAACGGCTTCCAATAATTCCTGTTGTTTACCCGGCAAAATCAAGGTTGCGTAATCATGGTTCTCACCGGATGTCTTATATACATCTGTCGTAGCCTCACTGGTTGAACAATCTCCCAAAACCAATAGCACCACATCTGATTGTGAAGCTACTTTTACTGCCTTTGCAATATTGTTTTCACCCAAGCTTGTAAAATCACAACCTTGTTCATAAACCACTTTTGTCTGCTTTCCTACCGCTTGTTTGATACCAGTCAACACAGATTTCAACTGGCCAGGTAGAAGTTTAGGAGTATAATCACCGGGCTGAAGATCATCTGCACCGGGACCTAACACAGCAATCGTACGCATGTTTTTAGACAGAGGCAGAATATTATCCTTATTCTCTAACATTACGATCGATTCGCGGGCAGCCTGACGTGCCATTTCTTTATGACTATCCGAATTCCACCCCGGATAAATTTTATTCCAGTCCAACGGCTTGTTTGGTGCTTTTTCAAACAACTCATTGCGGAACATCATACGCAACATTGTGCGGCACACTTCTTCAAGATTCTCCATATTGATACGTCCATCTTTTGCGGCCTGTATCACCTCCTTATCATTATAAGTATCACCACAGTTCGTAGCGATACCAGCAGCCAAAGCTTGATTAGCAGCTTCTATTTTATCTTTAGCTGTATAATGTTTACGGGCAGTCAAGTTACCTATAGCACCACAGTCGCTAACGATAAAGCCGCTGAATCCCCATTCCTCACGCAAAATATTATGTAGTAATTCTCTACTTTTAGCTACCGGCACACCCAGGAAATCCGAATAAGCCATCATCAAAGATTGGCAATCATAGTTACGAATCACATGACGGAACGGAACCAGATGTACTTCGCGCATTTCACGTTCAGACAATCCTATATCATGAGAATCGCGCCCTCCCAACGGAGCACCATGACCACCAAAATGTTTCGGAGTAGTATACAACCCCATAGACTGGTAGCCTTTAATCCAAGCTCCACCAATTTGTGACACCAAAACCGGATCTTCTCCAAATGTTTCCTCACAACGTCCCCAACGGGCATCCTGAGCTACATCCAGTACCGGAGACCATGCCTGCATAGTACCTGCCGAAAGAGTTTCATTGCCAACTGCCATCGCCACTTCTTCCGTCAACTTCTTATTCCAAGTTGCTCCCATTCCCAGGGCTTGGGGGAAGATAGTAGCTCCACTACCATATGAGAAGCCATGTACAGCTTCCACCTTTGTAATGGGCGGTACATATAAGTGAGGAATACCAGGAATCCCCCAGCCTTCACGTATCAGTTCCATTTTATCTTCCGGTGTCATCACAGACAATAGACTTTCTACACGTTCTTCCACCGGAAGCGTAGGGTCCATATAGCGTAGCGAAGTCTTTTCTCCTTTCAGGTCTTTCAATTCCTTATCAGCTAAAAGAACAGATACTTCCTTTACCATAAAAGGTTTAACACGATCACCTCCCTTAAAAGCCAACCGGACATGTGCCCCATATTTAGGTGAGAACTTCAACCGCATCTCTTTAGCGCTACCCTGTATCTGATAATCGACAGGCACTCCCAAATTCATAGGATCATATGTAACAAAGATATTCATCAGTTGCTTTAAGTCTTCTTTAGAAACACCTTGCATCTGAACCCCAAGTTCACATACATCACCAGAGGTCTGGATAGTAAACATCAACCATTGGTCTGTTTTCAAGTCCTGCCCACTAACTTCCCACATTGTCTTTTGATCCTTATCAAAAGCTAACGAAGCTTTTTCCACATTAGTGGATGCTGAAACGGATAAAATATCACTTGGCTGCTGAGCCATTAGAAAAGAGCAGGATAATATTCCTGCAAATAAGAATAAGTGCCTTTTTAAATTCATATTATCAGATTTTAATCTATTTATACTGCAAAGTAAGCGGCAACCGCTTAATAAAATGATAAAACAATAATTAATGAAACATTAAAATCCACTTAATGAATCACTTTTGCAGAAAAAGCGAAGCCTGGCTGTAATAATTGCATAAATAAGTAATCGGTTTTCACTAAAAAGCATTACTTTTGTACGAGCTAATACTTCATTAAGAACATACAAAATGAAAAAGACACAATCTATTATCTTTCTTCTGTTGATGTGTATGCGTTCAGTCGCTCAGCTTCCTGAATATGGTTTGCATATTCAATCCTACCCGCTTCAGAATTCTGAGTTTACCAGTATGGTATTAGAAGATGGAAAGCCCATAGAGACTAAAGGAGACAAAATTACCCTGAGCTTTAACCTCTGGGTGAGACCCGATAATGTATTCGGAACCGTATTCCGCATCATTACTGAAAACAATAAGAATGTCGATCTGATGTACAGTGTCAGCGAAAACGACAGACGCTTCCCTATTCTGGTCACCGGAGATGCAGTATACCCCATTCAAAAAGAAGTGAGGCGTGAAACTTGGATTTCAGCCAGCCTGACCCTCGATGTTAAAGAGGGAAATATTACCGTATTATATGATAGTACGGAAATCAATGTGAATTACCCCGACTTAAAAGGTACGCAGAAACTACGCTTTGCTTTCGGTTATTGTCCCTATGAGGGTTTCTCTTTAGCCGATGTAGCTTCCGTTAATTTAAGAGATATCAGTATCAAGCGCGGATTGCAGGAAATACGTTTGTGGAAAATGGCACGCCACAATAAGGAAGTCTGTTATGACGAGATTTCCCACAGTCCGGCTTCCGGCAAGAATACCCGTTGGATTATAGACCAGTATATCACCTGGAAGAAGATTCATTCACAGCAATTCAAATCTTCTCCCTCTATAGCATTCGATCCTACTGTCGGAACTTTCTACATAGCCAACAATAAACAAAAGCTGTATGTTTTCCATACGGATGAAAGGATAACTGACACCATTCAGGTAAAAGGCGGCGAGTTCGTAGCCAACTATCCCAACCAGTTGATATATCTACCAGAGCAACATCAGTTGTTATCCTACAACCTGAATGAAAATCTATATTCGTTCTTTGATCCTGTTTCGCAAAGCTGGAAAGGAACACAGGCAGCCGTACAGGAACATGACTATTGGAATAATACACTCGTTTATAATCCGGCCAATTCTTCATTGATCAGCTTCGGTGGATATGGACATTATCACTATAATAATAAGCTATTAATCTGCTATCCTTATGAAGATACCCCGCAGCGTCACCTCAATCTGACAAATATTCATCCCAGATACTCTTCCAGTTCTGTCATAGTTGACAGCACACTTTATATCTTCGGAGGACGCGGTTGCCCATCCGGACGGCAAGAATTATCTCCCCGCAACTATTATGACTTGTATGCTGTCAATCTTTTGACCCAGCAAGCCAATAAACTATGGGAACTCACCCAGGTTCCGGATGGAGGAGACTTTCAGCCCAGTGAGAATATGGTTTATGATCCCGAAAAAAAATGTTTTTACTTCTTCAGTACCCAGCAAGGTGGTACGTTGATGAAAATTGATACTCAAACACCTCATTTCGAGCTCATGTCATTGCCTATAGGACTGAAATTAGAGGCTCAGTATATGTATACCAACATATACTATTCCCCTAAACAAAAGAAGTTATATACAGTGATTCACCGAGCTGAAGTAAGCGGAAAAGCTGATATAGATATCTATGAACTGAATTTCCCTCCGATTCCTATTTCATCCTTTAAGCAGCCGGATGTGGTTGCAGACAATGCCGGTCAAAACGATCAGTCATCTATATGGCTGTACATTATAGTCGGAATACTGGTTATTGCCGGAATGGGAATTCTCTATTATAGAAAGAAAAAGGCTGAAATAAATCGGGTCAAGACCGCTACCGGAAACAACAAGAAAGCGGAAACAAACAGTCTCCAATCAGAAACAGCGAATGGCTCTCTAATCAATGATAGATCTGAGATAAAAATAGAAATGCCCATACACACAGAGACAACAACATTCCACAACTATGATTTCTCCAAGGGATGTGTTTGTTTCTTTGGTGGTTTCCATGTTGTGGATAAAGAAGGCAATGATATTACAGCCTTATTTACTCCAACCCTTAAAGCCTTATTGATATTGCTTGTGCTCTATACCGGAAGAGACTCCAAAGGAATCATTGGTCATAAACTAATCCAACTATTATGGTATGACAAGACGGATGAATCTGCCAAGAACAACCGTAATGTATATATGAGTAAACTACGCGGTTTATTGGAAAAAGTAGGTGATATCAAAATATTGAATCAAAATGGCTTCTGGAGCATACAGTTTGAAGAAGGAACAATTTGCGACTATCTGGAAGCACTTTATTTATATAAAGAGAATAATAGTCAGAACTTAGAGAAGCTGCTCGAGTTATTGCTACGTGGTATGATGTTACCTAATATGGAAACCGATTGGATTGATACGTTTAAAAACGATTTTTCAAATAACACCATTGATCTGCTTTGCAGATTACTGAAGCGGGAAGACCTCTCGGAGACGTTAAAGCTAAAAATTGCAGATACACTATTCCAACATGACTATATCAACGAGGAAGCTCTTTGTGTAAAATGCCGTATTCTTTGTCAGCAAGGTAAGAAAGGGCTTGCCAAGACTGTCTATGATACTTTCTGCAAAGAATATGTTGCTTCACTGGGAACAGAATACAAGTTCTCTTTAATGGAAATTATCGACGAACAAAACTGAAACAAATAGATACTCCAAAAGAAATGTCTGACCTGGATACTCCCAAGTCAGACGTTTCTTATATTATAATCCGGATTCTACTTTGATTTATTTGCGTTCCGGTTGTTTCATTTCCAACGGTTTTTCTTTACGCAACATTTTACCGGCCTGACCTACCAACCATAAATAATGGTCACTTCCAATCCCTTCTTCAATGGGCACAAATGTACTGGCACCAACAGGAACTTTCTTAGCGCACTTAAAGATGGCTGTACCCTCGTCTATTTCATCAAACATGGCTACGTAAATCATCTCAGCCCCTTCTTTGATAGCACCGGATAACTGTTTCCAGAGGAACGAACCCTTATTGCGTGGTATTTGCACACTATTCTCATGACCTTTCATGTTACGCCAGGAGAAGCCCGGAAAAGCCAGAGGAGCATAGTCTACTTTATTTTTCTTAGCCCAGGCAATATCATCTTTAATCAGTTTCTGATAACGGGGATATGAATTCTCATTATAGCGTCCCACGAACCACGGCATCACAACATCACACCGTTTTATCAATTCATGTAAGCGAGGGTCCGACTCGGTATCACCATTCAGTTCACGCCAATGCGTAGGTACTCCCAGCATTACACTAAACCCCTGTGCTTTCAGACCATTAATAATCTTTTCTGCTTCGTTCAGACCATAACGGCGACGGTCATTGAACCCTACACCCCAGATTGTAACCAGTGGTTTCCCATTATGATACAGATAGGACGGGTTCTTAGCATGATCCTTTAAAGCATGGCGCTGAGATATGTCGGCAATATCCTTTAGCAGAACCTCTTCATCGCCGGGACGCATACCACTCAGATCATACATCACGCAAATGGCCCGTTCATACTTATTAGCAGCCTTCATAGCTGAATTCAGTACTACGTTGAAGTGATTCAATCCGCTCTTATTACGAATCTCGCCTACAAAGCGTTGCATAAAAACTCCATCCAGTCCGTACTCTTTCATCCATCTGAAGTGAGTATCCACCGTAGATTCATCATGCGAAGAGAAAGTATAAGCCGGAGTACCATCGGCAAACTTGAATTCCGTTTTATACAGTTTCTTGTACTCCGACACTTCGGGCCAGAAATCAATCGTACAAGAACCGGGACGAAAACCGTCGTGCCCGGTATAGTGATACCAACCACGGCCGGCGCCGTCATCAGGGGCATTGAACCACCCCTGATAACCGGCCATCACCAATCCTTTGTACGAATTATACTGCTTGCCAGCAGCTTGTGCTGTAACACCTATTGAAAACAGCAAACATACAATAAACCAATTTATTCTTTTTACCATAACCTATTTCATTTATATCGCCTTTTTAAAAAGCTCTTTGCAATGTGTACTTTTCTCCCGGTCGAGTCTGTATATCATACTCATATATCCTGTACAAGATGGGGTACTGTGCCTTTAGCCCTTCGGCCACCAAGGGTTCCTTGATATCTCCACGTTTCATCAACGGGTTCGGATTATCACCTTTAGCCTCTTTCAGACCAGCACCTTCCAATGGTACATACGAACGTATACGCAGATTTCCACCGATACGTGAAGTTACAGTAGCCGTCGTCAGCTCACTGCCATCCCAGTCCATATCAACTTCAAAAGCCCCACGTGCCACCAGACCTTTCACACTACCTTTGCTCCATGCCGTGGGCAGGGCAGGCAACAGGTGCAGAGCTTCATCATGGCTTTGAAGCAACATTTCGGCCACGCCTGCCGTAAAACCGAAGTTTCCGTCAATCTGGAAAGGCGGATGTGCATCGAACATATTCGGATAAGTACGTCCGTCAGGATTACCCTTCTCCACCAGCTTCAGCATATTTTTGATAATCGTATACGCATGATCCCCGTCGAGCAGGCGTGCCCAAAGATTGATTTTCCAACCGATGGACCATCCCGTAGCCATATCACCTCGATAGAGGAGCGAACGCTTGGCGGCCTGGAAAAGCTGCGGATGGGCATAAGGAGAAATTTGATTACTTGGGTAAAGTCCGTACAAATGAGAGACGTGACGGTGATCATTATTCGGATCATCGACATCGGCAAGCCATTCCTGCAACTGGTTATGTTTACCTATCTGCATAGGAGGCAAGCGCTTGATCATGCCTTGCAGGCTATCGCAATACGATGTATGGTCGGGATATAACAACTTCGTGGCGGACAGTACCGAAGTCAGTGCATCCAGTACAATCTGAGTGTCCATGGTACATCCGGCGGTCAGCATGGTTCCCGTTCCCGGAGGACCTTGCTCGGGAGACATGGACGGCACACAAACCATCCAACCGTACTTAGGATGCTCTACCAGGAAATCGAGGAAGAAATCGGCTGCCCCTTTCAAAGCCGGATAAGCAGTCTGCAAGAAAGCCTGGTCACCTGTATAAAGATAATGTTGCCACAAGTGCTGACTGAGCCACGCACCGCCCAAAGGCCAAACATACGAAGCACCATCCACCGGACCGGCCATGCGCCACAAGTCCGTATTATGATGCACCGTCCAACCCCGACAATCGTACAAGGTACGCGCAGTGCCTTGTGCCGACTCGGACAGTTCTTTCACCATCTGGAAAAGAGGTTGATGCATTTCGGACAAATTGGTTACTTCTGCCGGCCAGTAGTTCATCTCTGTATTGATATTGATGGTATATTTTCCATCCCACGGAGCCAGCAATTCATGATTCCAGATGCCTTGCAAACCGGCAGGTTGCCCACCGGGTTGTGAAGAAGAGATAAGCAAATAACGTCCGAACTGGAACATCAGGGCTACCAGTCCCAGGTCTTTTCCCTCGTTAAAGTGCTTAATGCGGTAAGAAGTTTCTTCCTTGCTGGAAGCACCTATATTCAGTGAAACACGTCCGAACAGCTTTTGATAAGTCTCCTCGTGAGCGGCAAGGGCCTGTGCATAGGGGCGTTTCATGGCCTGCGACAGGAATTCTGTTGCACGGCGGGTTTCATTAGCACTTACGTCTTTATAATTGACAAAGTTGGTGGCAGCGGTTACATAGATCACTGCTGCGTCTGCTCCTTTCACTTCGATACAGTCGTTGGTGACGTTGATTTTGCCTTTCTCGGCCTTTATCTGCGTACGGGTTTCAAAGCGGATGGCACCCGGAATGCCTTCGTGTGCAGAGCCATGTCCGGACAGCAGCAGGCTTTTACCGTTCTTTTTTATTTCGTATTCTTTATACGGAGTGCTATATCGAGTGGTAAAATTGACTGCTCCCGGTTTGTCGGCTTCGATACGCACAATCAGAGCATTATCTGCCAAGGATGTAAACACGGTACGGATATAGTTTACTTCACCTATTTTATAGCGTACGGAGGCTATTGCCTTCTCCAAATCCAGTTCCCTGCGATAATCGGAATAGTCGGCGTGTCCATCAAATTCCAGCATCAGGCTACCAATGGTTTGAAATGGCATGCCGTGTTGTCCGGTAAAAAAGTTGTCGGCAATCATTTTTTCAGCTTCCTTCTCACGTCCGGAGAAAAGCAACTCCCTAACTGTGGGCAATACACCGAGTGCTTTCGGACTATCATTCCGGTGCGGACCACCACCCCAAACGGTCTCTTCATTCAGCTGTATCTGCTCGTTAACTACTCCGCCATAGACCATGGCACCTAAACGCGAATTACCCAGAGGTAATGCTTCAGTCCATACTTTAGCCGGCTGCTTGTACCACAGCTTCAGATCGTCAGCTTTGGCCATCACACAGCAAGCACACAGCAAGCACAGACTTATTAAACGGTTTTTCATGATTCTTAAATTTACATTTTCCAGATGCAAAGAAAAGCGTATCTCATTAATAAATTCAATGAAAATGCATTAATATCGACTTAAAATTATATTAATGCATAATCGGACGATGAAATTTACTCAAAATGGAAAAGGAAGGAATAAAGGAGTGATAAGGTGGTAGGGTGATAGGGTGATAAAGTAGCTGCGTTATATATCGCAGGGATTTGTCAGAATTTATCAATAGCATTATGAACTTTTGTAACTTTCTGATTATCAACATCGTTAAACCATACTCTATTCAGTATACGACTGAACTCTATTAAGTATACGACTGAATGGCATTCACTATACGACTGAATTAGGTTCAGTATACGACTATTTTAGAAATATACATCATTTGTAAATAACATGCACCACTATCCTGTTTTTTTAGTTCATAACCCGATAAAAATGAGAAAATGATATATAGAGCCCTGTCATCCCCTCCTTTCTCTACACATTCTTTTTCAAAGAGATAAAGCAGGCATTCCCAATATAATTACTACATTTGCAGAATAATCAACTACAAAAAGTACAAAGAAGATGGACTTAAACAAAGTATTTGCCACCGTGCAGGAAGCCAGTCGGGAATTGCTGTCGTTAAGCGACCGGGAAATCAATCAGATACTGCTGGCTGTAGCGGATGCCGCCTTGGCAAAGTCAGACTTTATTCTTGCAGAAAACAAGAAAGACCTGGAAAGGATGGATCCTAAAGATCCGAAGTACGACCGACTGAAATTAACCGCCGAACGCCTTCAAGGCATCGCCGCGGATACACGCAACGTAGCTACCCTCCCCTCTCCCGTAGGACATATACTGAAGGAGAATACACACCCCAAAGGAATGAGACTTAAAAAAATAAGTGTTCCATTCGGTGTTATCGGCATCATATACGAGGCTCGTCCGAACGTTAGTTTCGACGTATTCGCACTTTGTCTGAAAAGCGGCAATGCCTGCGTATTGAAAGGCGGTAGCGATGCTGACTACTCCAACCGGGCTATTATTAGCGTAATACACGAAGTTTTGGAACGTTTCCAAGTCAACCCTCATATCGTAGAATTATTGCCTGCCGACAGGGAAGCAACAGCCGAACTGCTAAATGCAAGGGGCTATGTGGATTTGCTTATTCCCCGTGGCAGCAGTAGCCTCATCAACTTTGTGCGTCAGAATGCTACCATACCGGTTATTGAAACAGGTGCAGGTATTTGTCATACATTCTTCGACCGCTATGGTGATGTGGAAAAAGGTGCTTCCATTATCAATAATGCCAAAACCCGTCGCGTCAGTGTATGCAACGCTTTAGATTGCCTGCTGATTGATGAAGAGCGCCTCAGTGACCTGCCGGTACTTTGTGCTCCGTTGCCAGATAGCCATGTGATAATCTACGCAGATACACATGCATACAACGTCCTGAAAGGCAGCTATCCCACCGATTTACTGAAAGAAGCTACGGAAGAAGATTTTGGAACGGAATTTCTGGATTACAAAATGTCTATCAAAACAGTCCAGTCTATCCGCGAAGCCATAGCACATATCCAAAAATACGGCTCCAAGCATAGCGAATGTATCGTAACGAATGATAAAGCTCATGCCGAACAATTCTGCCGTGATGTGGATGCCGCCTGTGTGTATGTCAACGTACCAACGTCCTTCACGGACGGAGCGCAGTTTGGACTGGGTGCCGAAATCGGCATCAGTACACAGAAACTTCACGCCCGCGGTCCGATGGCGCTGGAAGAGCTCACCACATATAAATGGATTATCGAAGGCGAAGGACAGATAAGGGAGTGATAAGTGGTAGAGTGATAAGTGATCAGCCAAAGCCCCCACCATAAATCATAAATTATAAATCATATAATATATAAGATGAAGAAGTTTACTTGTGTGCAGGACATCGGAAATCTGAAAGCTGCACTGGATGAAGCATTTGAGATTAAGAAAGACCGTTTCAAATACGTAGAGTTAGGACGAAACAAGACGTTGATGATGATATTCTTCAACTCAAGCCTGCGTACCCGCCTCAGCACGCAGAAAGCTGCAACAAACCTGGGTATGAATGTTATCGTACTGGACATCAACCAGGGAGCATGGAAACTGGAAACGGAACGCGGAGTCATTATGGACGGCGACAAACCGGAGCACCTGCTGGAAGCTATCCCCGTAATGGGTTGCTATTGCGACATCATCGGTGTACGCTCTTTCGCACGATTCGAGAATAAAGAAGATGATTACAACGAAATCATCATAAACCAGTTCATCAAATATTCCGGACGCCCTGTATTTTCAATGGAAGCAGCTACACGCCATCCATTGCAAAGTTTCGCCGACCTCATCACTATTGAAGAATACAAGAAAACGGCACGTCCCAAAGTAGTAATGACCTGGGCACCGCATCCGCGTCCATTGCCACAAGCCGTGCCCAACTCATTTGCAGAGTGGATGAATGCTACAGATTACGATTTCGTCATCACTCATCCCGAAGGCTACGAACTCGACCCGCAATTTGTAGGACATGCCCGCGTAGAATACGATCAGATGAAAGCATTCGAAGGTGCAGACTTCATCTATGCCAAGAACTGGGCTGCCTATGCCGGCGATAATTACGGACAAATTCTAAGTAAGGACCGCGAATGGACAGTAAGTGATCGCCAAATGGCTGTAACCAACAACGCCTACTTCATGCACTGCCTGCCTGTACGCCGTAATATGATTGTAACGGATGATGTCATCGAAAGCCCTCAATCCATTGTAATCCCCGAAGCCGCCAACCGAGAAATATCGGCTACAGTAGTATTGAAAAGACTACTCGAGTCACTTTAAAAAGTTATCTGGACAGCGGACATTGAACTATTATATAAATTTCGCCTTAGTTTGTCTTACACTCTAAGGCGAAATTTGTATTTTTGCTCAAAAAGCAAAGATAAGCTGCACCTCAGCATCAAAAATAAGCAAGCTTATTTTGTACTGCTTTCGGTTTGCATTATCTTTGCCCCAAATAACGCTAAGGATTATGACAATAAAAGAGTTTTTTTCTTTCCGACAGAATAAATTTTTCTGGGTAAACCTGATCGCAATGATTGTTGTGGTTGCCCTTGTACTGTTTGGAGTTTTGAAGGGACTGGATATATATACCCGTCACGGCGAAGCGGTAGTAGTTCCCAATGTAAAAGGCATGGGAGTGACTGAAGCCGAGAAAATGTTCCGCAACCAGGGGCTGACCTGTATTGTTTCCGACTCCAGCTACGTAAAGAACTTACCCGCCGGATGCATCCTCGAACATAGTCCTGCTGCCGGACAGAAGGTAAAAGAAGGACGTACCATCTATCTGACAATAAATACACTGAATGTACCTTTACAAATCGTTCCCGATGTAGCAGATAATAGTTCCATGCGTCAAGCGCAGGCACGCTTATTAGCTACCGGTTTCAAGCTGGCCGAAAACCAATACATACCCGGTGAAAAAGATTGGGTATATGGTGTAAAGTACCAAGGACGTACACTGACCAATGGCGAAAAAGTTCCCGTAGGTTCCACACTTACCTTAATAGTAGGGGATGGCGGAGCCTTAGCTCAAGAGGCAGATTCTACGAATACGGAAACCACAGGTACTGTTTCTTCCGGTGATTCTGCCACTGATGACTCTTGGTTCTAAACATCATATTCGGGGAATAAGCTACTTTCAATCAATAACACATAGAAAAACGAGGAATGATAGAAGAATTGCCGGATGACATAACGATTGATGATGACTTGGACGACGTAGAGCCTGTCGGTGATGAGGCACAACTCTATGAGCACTTCCGTGTGGTAGTGGACAGGGGACAGGAAATGATGCGCGTAGACAAGTATCTCTTCGATCGTCTGACAAATGCTTCACGCAACCGCATTCAGAAATCAGCAGAAGCAGGTTTTGTAATGGCTAACAATAAGCCTGTCAAAAGCAGCTACAAGGTAAAACCTATGGACGTCATTACCATTATGATGGACCGTCCACGCTATGAAAATGAGGTCATTCCCGAAAACATTCCACTCAATATTGTTTATGAGGATAAACACCTCATGATAGTGAATAAACCTGCCGGACTTGTTGTGCATCCGGGGCACGGTAACTACCACGGAACTCTGGTGAACGCCATAGCCTGGCACATGAAAGATCATCCCGATTACGATGCCAACGATCCGCATGTCGGTCTGGTGCACCGCATCGACAAAGACACTTCGGGTTTACTCGTTATAGCAAAGACACCGGACGCCAAAACCAATCTCGGTATACAGTTCTTCAACAAAACCACCAAACGTCGTTATCGTGCATTGGTATGGGGAATCGTTGAACAGGACGAAGGAACCATTATAGGTAACATCGGCCGGAATCCCAAAGATCGTATGCAAATGACCGTGTTGCCCGACGACCAGGGTAAACATGCTGTTACCCATTACCGGGTACTGGAGCGTCTGGGTTACGTCACCCTTGTGGAATGTATTCTCGAAACGGGACGTACCCATCAGATACGTGTACATATGAAACACATCGGCCACGTACTCTTTAATGATGAGCGCTATGGCGGACACGAAATTCTGAAAGGTACTCATTTTAGTAAATACAAACAGTTTGTAAACAATTGCTTCGATACTTGTCCACGGCAGGCATTACACGCAATGACGCTGGGCTTTGTACATCCCGCCACCGGTGAGGAAATGTACTTCACTTCTGAAATGCCCGACGACATGACCCTGCTGATAGACAAATGGAGAGGCTATATCAGTAACAGAGATTTAGAATGAAACGCACGATTGCTATCGTTTGCGGAGGTGATACCTCCGAATTTCAGGTTTCCCTGCGCAGTGCGCAAGGAATCTATTCCTTTATCGATAAGGAGAAGTATACATTATATATCGTCGAAATGCACGGACTCGACTGGCACGTGCAACTTCCTGACGGCAACAAAGCTCCCATCGACCGGAACGACTTCAGTTTTCAGGTAGATGGCAAGAAGGTAACATTTGACTTTGCCTATATCACCATTCATGGAACTCCGGGTGAAGACGGACGTTTACAAGGCTATTTCGACCTTCTTCATATACCTTATTCCTGTTGTGGTGTGTTGGCAGCTGCACTTACTTACGATAAATTTGCGTGCAACCAATATCTCAAAGTATTCGGTGTGCGTATTGCAGAGTCTTTAGTACTCCGTCAGGGACAGTCTATTTCCGATGAAGATGTAATAGAAAAGATTGGTTTGCCTTGTTTCATCAAGCCCAGCCTAGGTGGTTCCAGCTTTGGCGTAACCAAAGTGAAGACCAAAGAACAAATACAGCCTGCCATTGTTAAGGCATTCGGTGAGGCACAGGAAGTCTTGGTGGAAGCCTTTATGGAAGGTACGGAAGTAACCTGTGGTTGCTATAAGACAAAAAAGAATTCAGTAGTATTCCCTATTACGGAAGTAGTAACAGAGAATGAATTCTTCGACTACGACGCCAAGTATAACGGACAGGTTTCAGAAATTACTCCCGCCCGTATCTCCGACGATTTAACTCACCGAATACAGACTTTGACTTCAGCCATCTATGATATCCTGGGAGCTTCCGGCATCATCCGCGTAGATTATATTATCACTGCCGGAGATAAAATCAACCTGCTGGAAGTGAACACTACACCCGGAATGACGGCCACCAGTTTTATACCTCAACAGGTACGTGCTGCAGGTTTAGACATTAAAGATGTAATGACTGATATAATTGAGAACCAGTTTTAGTGACTAAGGGTTAATGATTAGTGATTGGCACTCAGCAGCTTCACTATTCACAACCAACTAAACGTTAATCATTATGAATATGGAATTTGATGAAATCCGCCCTTATCATGACGAGGAACTCCCTCAGATTTACGAGGAATTGATTGCCGATCCGGCTTTCCAGCAGGTGGCGTCTGCTGTCTTTCCAGAAGTTCCTTTTGAGGCGCTTGCGCAGAAAATGCGTGCTTGCAAGACAAAATTAGAGTTTCAGAAAGCATTCTGTTACGTTATTCTGAGAAAGTTTTCCCGAGATACGACTCAGGGAGTGACTTTAGACCATACAGCACAGCCAGAGCATGAATCTGCTTACACTTACATCTCTAACCATCGCGACATTATTCTTGATTCAGGTTTCCTGTCAGTAGAATTGATAGACAAAGGCATGAACACAGTAGAAATCGCCATTGGTGATAATCTATTGATCTATCCCTGGATTAAGAAGTTCGTACGTGTCAACAAATCCTTCATTGTACAACGCGCCCTGACCATGCGCCAGATGTTGGAATCCTCCGGACGTATGTCACGCTATATGCACCACACCATTAAGGACAAGAATCAATCCATCTGGATTGCCCAGCGTGAAGGACGTGCCAAAGACTCCAATGACCGCACCCAGGAGAGTGTGCTCAAAATGCTTGCCATGGGCGGGGAAGGCGATATTATTGATCGTCTGACTGAAATGAATATTGTTCCATTGGCCATTTCATATGAATACGATCCCTGTGACTACCTGAAAGCACAGGAGTTTCAGTTGAAACGGGATATACCGGATTACAAAAAGACACAAGCTGATGACTTGAAGAATATGCAAACCGGACTGTTCGGCGCAAAGGGACATGTACACTTCCAAGTGGCTCCCTGCATCAATGGAGAACTGGCTAAATTAGACCGTTCTCTTCCCAAGCCGGAATTATTCTCAGAAATTGCTGCACTCATAGACCGGAATATTCATGCGAATTATCGTTTGTATCCCGGTAATTACATAGCCCATGATTCTTTATCGGGTACTGAAACTTTCACCGGTCAATACACGGCCGGAGAGAAGAAGCATTTCATGGATTACATTGACCAACAACTTGCCCGCATCGAATTGCCTAATAAAGATATGCCGTTCTTGCGTGAAAAGATATTGCTGATGTATGCCAATCCGTTGACGAATTATTTGGCTACCCAAACTGATAATCCGAAATAGAATAAACAATGAAAGGTAAGTTACAATTTCCGGTTTCTTTATCCTGGCTTTTGCCTATACTGTTATGTGTACTGGCTTCCTGTAGCGATGATGATGACTACTATTATCCATCTGTGAAACTGGACTTCCTGACTGCCCAAGCAGGTGCCGACGGTAGTTTGCAGTCCATATTGACAGATGAAGGTGAGACGCTTGCAGTAGTGGAAGATGCATCAAACACACGTATAGATGCCAATTCTTCCCTCCGTATTGTCAGCAACTATGGCAAGGCAGCAACTGCCAATGGAGAGTCCGGAGCGAAATTGTATGCAGTACTGAAAGCAATATCTCCTGTTCCACAACCCGAGGATAAATTTAAAGATGGAATAAAACGTGATCCAGTAAATGTATTAAGCATCTGGATGGGCATTGATTACCTGAATTTAATGTTGGAAATCAAATCACAAAATAAAAGCCATGCGTTCCACTTTATAGAAGATGAAATCATCACGGACATAGAAACAGGAACCCGGACAGTACGCCTATCCCTCTATCATGATGATGGCGGAGATGTACAAGCTTATACCAAACGTGCTTATGCATCCGTCCCATTACGGCAATATGCAGAGGATGGAATCAACAAGATAACGGTTTATTTCAGCATCAACACGTATTCTGGCAAAGAAGCAACTTACGAATTTGAATATAATCCTCAATAAGATGAAAATGAATTCTTTTATTGCAGGCATTTGCCTGTTTTTCTCATCACTTTTCTCCTGTCAGCAGAAAGGAGACTTTAAGTCCGTCTCTGTGGAAGATTTCTCCACACTGATTGCCGATCCTGAGATGCAACGTCTGGATGTACGCACCTTAGCCGAATATTCAGAATCTCACATTCCAAAAAGCATCAACATTAATGTGCTTGATAAGACTTTTGCCGAAATAGCAGATTCAACCCTGCAAAAAGATAGACCAGTAGCCTTGTATTGCCGTAGTGGCAAACGCAGTAAGAAAGCTGCCGCTATCCTCAGTGAGAAAGGTTATGTGGTTTACGACCTTGATAAAGGTTTCGAAGAATGGAAGAAGGCAGGAAAGGAAATAGAAGAATAATATAGAGCAAGAAACAAATTGGCTCAAATAGAAAAGCCGCAAAGCACTTTATCAGTCCTTCGCGGCTTTCTTATTCTTTATTACAAAGAGTTTGCTTATGCTTTTACTCCGTTGTATTCGTCAGAAACAGTCAGTTTCTTGCGGCCTTTAGCACGACGTGCAGCTAATACTCTGCGACCGTTAGCGGAAGCCATTCTCTCACGGAAACCGTGTTTGTTTTTTCTCTTTCTGTTAGAGGGTTGAAATGTTCTTTTCATTACTGTATATTGTTTTATGTTATTATTTCACGTAATCGGGCTGCAAAAATAGGGACTTTTTTCAAAATAACCAAGAGTTAAGTCTTTTTCTCTCAAAACTTTTTGCGATTTTTACTGATTTCCATTACTTTTGCACCCGCAAAGCTCACTGAAGACAATTATATAACATCTAAAATAAAAAATATTAGTATGATTAATGCCCAAGACATTAAAATCGGAACTTGCATCCGTATGGACAACAAGTTGTATTTCTGTATTGACTTCCTGCATGTAAAGCCGGGAAAAGGTAACACTTTCATGCGTGTTAAACTGAAAGACGTAGTGAATGGTTATGTGCTGGAACGTCGTTTTAATATCGGTGAAAAACTGGAAGACGTACGCGTAGAGCGTCGTCCTTATCAGTTCTTATATAAAGAAGGTGAAGATTATATCTTCATGAACCAGGAAACTTTCGACCAACACCCCATTGCCCACGACCTGATCAATGGTGTTGACTTCCTGTTGGAAGGTGCTGTGCTGGAAGTAGTATCTGATGCTTCTACTGAAACAGTTCTTTATGCTGATATGCCTATAAAGGTTCAGATGAAGATTACTTATACCGAACCGGGTGTGAAGGGTGATACAGCTACAAACACGTTGAAACCTGCCACTGTAGAGTCTGGTGCAACTGTGCGTGTTCCGCTGTTCATCAATGAAGGTGAAACAATTGAAATCGACACTCGTGACGGTTCTTATGTAAGCCGCGTGAAGGCATAAGCCGGTTCCCGACTACATAGTACGATTATACAAACTGCCTGTCAGAAGAATTAAACACTTCTGGCAGGCAGTTTTTTTCTATAGGGGAGCAAAAGAATATACGATTGGGAAGATTATCGGAAAAGAATGATTTATCTTTGTAAGCAATAAGCAATAGAATTGCACCATGAGTAAACTGATAAAGACAGACAACGAATATAAAGAGTGGATAGGCGAACTGAAACAGCATATCCGCCAAAGTCAGATTAAAGCAGCGGTAAAAGTAAATACGGAGTTATTGAAACTATACTGGAGTATAGGAGGTGATATAGTCCGGTTGAAAGCGGAAGCAAAATGGGGAACTAACATAATGTCCCAAATTAGCTTAGACCTCAAAGAAGAATTCTCTAACTTAGGAGGATTTTCTGAAACAAACCTACGCTACATAAAAAGGTTCTATTTATTTTATGGACAGAATCAGCCCCAAGTTGGGGCTAAAATAAAATCAAAAAAGCAAGAACAACATAGTGGCACGATATACGCTGGATACAGCCAGCCTGCCCATCGGTATTTCTGAATATGAATTAAGTCAGCTTTACCCAAAAGATTTCAAGAGTACCCTGCCCAGCATTGAAGAAATAGAAAACGAACTAAAAGATTAATACCTATGAGATATTCCGTCATTATTCCTGTATATAATCGTCCCGATGAAGTGGACGAACTCTTGCAAAGTCTGACCGAACAAAGTTTCAAAGACTTTGAAGTCGTGATTGTGGAAGACGGTTCCTCCATCCCCTGCAAGGAAGTAGCGGACAGGTACCAGAAGCAACTGGACATGCACTATTATAACAAACCCAATTCCGGTCCCGGACAAACCCGCAACTATGGTGCCGAACGGAGTACCGGAGAGTATCTGATCATTTTAGATTCTGACTGTATCCTGCCCAAAGGCTATCTTACCGCCATCGAGAAAGAATTGCAGATTAACCCTGCCGATGCCTTCGGCGGACCGGACCGGGCACATGAGTCTTTTACGGATATACAGAAAGCTATCAACTACTCCATGACTTCCTTCTTCACTACCGGAGGCATCCGGGGAGGAAAAAAGAAAATGGATAAATTCTATCCACGCAGCTTCAATATGGGTGTCAAACGAGATGTATATGCTGCATTGGGGGGATTCTCTAAAATGCGTTTCGGAGAAGATATAGACTTCAGTATCCGCATATTCAAAGGCGGTTATCGCTGCCGGCTGTTTCCTGACGCATGGGTGTATCATAAACGCCGCACGGACTTAAAGAAATTCTTCAAACAAGTACATAATTCAGGGATTGCACGTATCAATCTGTATAAGAAATATCCGGAGTCTTTGAAAGTTGTTCATCTCTTACCCGCTGCATTTACATTGGGAGTAGCTATACTATTGCTTGGTAGTCCTTTCTGCCTTTACAGCCTGACGCCCATCGCTTTATATGCGCTACTGGTATGTGCGGATTCTTCCATTCAGAACCGAAGCCTGCGCATCGGCATCTATTCCATTGCCGCCTCCTTTATCCAACTTATCGGATATGGCACGGGATTCTGGAGAGCCTGGTGGAACCGCTGCATACTCGGCAAAGATGAATTCGAAGCCTTCAAAAAGAACTTTTATAAGTGATTAGCAATTCACAATTAACATGGAAAAACTAACTATCAACCAATGGGCGGAAGAAGACCGCCCGCGGGAAAAGATGATGCTGAAAGGTGCAGAAGCCCTGAGCGATGCCGAATTGCTTGCCATCCTTATCGGTTCGGGAAACACAGAAGAAAGCGCAGTATCACTTATGCAACGGGTACTTTCCACCTGCAATAACGACCTGAGTCAATTGGGTAAATGGGAAGTACAGGACTTCTCCCGCTTCAAAGGCTTCGGTCCTGCCAAAAGTATCACCATCATGGCAGCACTGGAACTGGGCAAACGTCGCAAACTACAAGAGCGTCCGGAACGCACCACCATCCGCTCTTCCAAAGACATCTACGAAATCTTCCACCCGCTTCTCTGCGACTTGGCACACGAAGAGTTCTGGGTTTTACTCCTCAACCAAGCCTCCCGCGTCATCGACAAATCCCGCATCAGCCGAGGTGGTATCGACCAGACTACTGCTGATGTACGCAGCATCCTGCGTGAAGCTTTAATGCAGCGTGCCACACAAATAGCCCTGATACACAACCATCCTTCGGGCAGTCCACGACCTAGTACAGACGACCAGTGCCTGACGCAACTTGTCCAGAAAGGAGCCCAAACCATGAACATCCGCCTCATCGACCATGTTATTGTAACAGACGGAGTATATTATAGTTTTAACGATGAAAGAATGATTTGAAATAAAGGGTTAAAAGGAGTCGCCCGCATCTCCCTTAGCGCCATTGCAAAAGATGGTATCTTTTACATCAGAGCAATAAAGGATGCAAATGAAAGGGAGTAATGTTTGATGGGAAAGGCTTTAATTATCTGTTTGCCGAGTATCTATAACAGGCTTTTTCAAAACCCGTTCTTTTGTAGTTTCAATTTATTTCTTTAGCTTTGCTTTAAGAAGATAGTCTGTGCTCGGCATAATGCAAATAAATTTGCTTCTGTTTTCAGTTTCAACTATCTTTGCCTAACTAAAATAATACGAATATGACCAAGTTTGAAATAGAAGAAAAAATAGTGGCGATGCTCAAAACCGTATTCGACCCGGAAATTCCGGTAAACGTGTACGATTTGGGACTTATCTATAAAATAGATGTCTCCGACAGCGGAGAAGTTAACATTGACATGACCCTGACAGCTCCCAACTGCCCGGCAGCCGACTTCATCATGGAAGACGTGCGCCAGAAAGTGGAATCAGTGGACGGTGTCGCTGCTGCCACCATCAATCTGGTATTCGAACCGGAATGGGACAAGGATATGATGAGTGAAGAAGCCAAATTGGAATTGGGTTTCTTATAAGTACCCAAGTAGTAAGCAGTTAGTAACAAGCAGAATAGCACGGTTATGAAGAACGTATATTTTATTTCGGATGCACACCTCGGCTCACGTGCCATCGAACACGGGCGCACACAAGAACGACGCCTCGTCAACTTCCTCGACAGTATCAAGTACAAAGCATCTGCCGTGTATTTGCTGGGCGATATGTTCGACTTTTGGTATGAATTCAAGACCGTTGTGCCGAAAGGCTATACCCGTTTCCTGGGCAAACTGTCCGAACTGACGGATATAGGAGTGGAAGTACACTTCTTCACAGGAAACCATGACATTTGGTGCAGAGACTATCTGACTGAAGAGTGCGGTGTCATCATGCATCGCGAACCGCTTACAACGGAAATATACGGCAAGGAGTTCTACCTTGCCCACGGTGATGGTTTGGGTGATCCTGACAAGAAATTCAAGTTCCTGCGTTCCATGTTTCACAACGAGTTTCTACAAGTTCTTTTTTCTGCCATACATCCCCGTTGGAGTATGGAATTGGGACTGAACTGGGCCAAGCAGAGCCGCTTGAAACGCATTGACGGTAAAGAGCCCGACTATATGGGTGAAGACAAAGAATTCCTGATACTCTACACCAAAGAGTATCTGAAAAGCCATCCGAATATCAATTACTTTATCTACGGACACCGTCACATCGAACTGGATTTGATGCTGAGCACTACTGCCCGTATCACCATACTGGGAGACTGGATTAATTATTTCTCTTATGCCGTTTTCGATGGTGAGAACCTTTTCCTTGAGAACTTTATCGAAGGAGAAACCAAACTATAATCCTCCCCCGGCAACCTTAAAGTGCCAACCAACCGTTTGATCTGATATGAACCTTTTAAGTCCCAAATATTTCTTTGCCGGATGTTTGCTTATTGCAGGCACTCTTTCGGCAGGGGGACAGTCCGCTCCTGCCCTTGCTATCCGCATTGATGACCTCGGAGCATTCCATTCTGTCAATGAAGCCTGTATTGAGACCTACCAATCTGGTATTGCCCGTTCTGTAGAAGTAATGCCCGTAGCCGCCTGGTATCCGGAAGCAGTCCGTCTGCTAAAAGAGAACCCGGGATTGGATGCCGGTTTACATTTAGTGATTACCAGTGAATGGGAAAATGTAAAATGGCGTCCCTTAACCCATTGCCCCAGCCTGACGGATGAGAACGGATACTTCTATCCGATGATGGGACCCAATCCCGCCTATCCGGGACAATCGGTTATGGAAAATAAATGGAATATAAAAGAGGTAGAACAGGAGTTTCGCGCACAGATTGAGATGGCACTGAGAAACATTCCCCAACTCAGCCATATGACGGGGCACATGCTGTCCACCGGATTCACTAAAGAAGTGAATGAACTGGTGCTACGCCTGGCAAAAGAATACAATCTTCCTTCCATTGATCGTATGGATTCACCACAAGATTATCAATTCACCTACATTGGCTATGACGGTCCGAGCCGGACATCTGCCGAAAAGGAAGAAAGCTTCATACGTTCCCTGAATAAGCTGGAAGCAGGCAAACGATATCTGTTCCTCGATCATCCGGCACTGGACAATGAGGAGATGAAAACAGTCTTTCATATCGGCTACGAACAGGTAGCACTCGATCGGCAAGGTGTCACAGACTTACTTACCAGTCCGCGTGTAAAACAAGTTATCGAGGAGAAAGGCATCAAGCTGATTTCTATCAATCAACTCACCAAAGGACTTCCCCGCAGCACTCCCTCCAAGAAACTGGAGAAAGCAATGGGAAAATACTTGGAAGCGGTGAAGAATGCCGACCAGGACCTGCATAGCATCATGATTGTACAGCATGGCAATGTACTTGCAGAAAAATGGATGAGCGAAGGAAAAGAAGACGAACCCCATGTACTAAACTCTGTCAGCAAGACTTTCACAGCCTCAGCCATAGGATTTGCAATAGCTGAAGGTAAACTAAAACTAACGGATAAAGTAATTTCCTTCTTTCCGGATCAGTTACCTGCAAATATAAGTGAGAACCTGGAAGCCATGACTATCCGCGACTTACTAACTATGACTTACGGACATGACGGTGATCTCAGGAGTAATGAACAAGCAGCAAAAAATGCAGATAAAGGTTGGGTGGAACAATTTCTTGCCTATTCCGTAGATCATAAACCGGGAACATTCTTTGCATACAACAGTCCTGGTAGCTATATGCTTTCGGCCATCGTACAGAAAGTAACCGGAGACAAGTTAGTGGATTACCTATACCCTCGCCTGTTCCGTCCACTGGGGATTGTCAATGTGAAATGGCAGGAAAGTCCGGAGGGCATCAATTGCGGTGGCTGGGGATTGTACCTCAAAACTGAGGACCTTGCCAAGATGGGGCAACTCTTCCTGCAAAAAGGAAAATGGAATGGACAGCAAGTGTTATCGGAGGAATGGATTGCAGAGGCATCTGCCAAACAGGTTGCTTCTTTCCCGGCAGGGATGGATCCCGAAGCAGCCAAGAAATCAAAGAATGCCTACCGCGCCGATGGAGCAGACGGACAATATCTCGTAATCCCAGAAAAAGATGCCGTTATTGCCGTAACAGCGCATATCGGAGATATGCAGGCGGAACTGGATTTAATCTGGAAATACCTGCTCCCGGCACTGTAAACAGATGCTTCGTCTATTTAATCTTCTGTAAATGTCCCCGAGAAAAAGGGAATAAACGAAACCTTTTTACTGTAATCTTGTAATATATCCATAAACCATTAAAAATATACAGTTATGGATGATTTGATTTATAGGAATAATGCAATTGCCGAAGAGAATATCGACCCGCATGGTCGTCCGGCAAAGGATGAATTCGAAGAATTCAGTGAAGAAGTTTCTGAGCATACAGATCTTGGGTACAAGGATCAGAAAGTAAAGTCTGCAAAAGAGCGGAAGAAACGTCTCAAAGAAATGGACGAAATAGTCAAGGAAGACTTAAAGTAATAATAGCTAATATGAATGTAGAAGTAGCAGCACGTTATTATACAACAAGCGCGGATTAAGCGGATACGGATTGTGTAGTCCGTATTATCCGCTTAATCCGCGCCTGAAACAAATCAATATCTGATTATTTATATCCCGCAACCTTTGCTATACGCTTCGGGATTTCCGTATTATCATATTTGCCAGCAAATTCCTTAGAGCCTGCACCCACCGCATATACAGGTACATATCCTGCTGTATGGCTGCCGCTTGTCCAACCTACCATAGCAATCTGGCTCATTACTTTTCTTGCAGAAGCAGCCAACGGTTCAGTCTTTGAGTAAAGAGTTTCTTCGAACACGACCTTGTTCTTTACAAACGACTGTTCAAACTCATCACGCAACATCTTTTCCTGTTCCCAAGTCAAAGGCAATTCTTTCCAAAAGCCCATCTTTTCTGTCAACAGTGCTTTGGCATCTTCCCAAGTCACATCATGTCCTTTTGCCTTACGCAAATCAGTGATAGCAACAGAAAGTAAATCCTGAGATTGTTTTTGATTTTTCAAGGCTTTCAGATGCAATTCATACTTGCCGGTGCCCAATCCTAAACCACCAGTTTCATGGTCTGCCGTTACCACAATCAAAGTTTCTTTGGGATGCTTCTTATAAAACTCATACGCAACCTTGATAGCATTGTCCATATCTATCACTTCTTCGAAAGTAGTAGCAGGGTCATTTGAATGGCAAGACCAGTCTATCTTTCCACCTTCTACCATCAGGAAGAAACCTTTATTCTTACCTTTAGTCAAAAAAGAAATAGCGCTTTCAGTAATCTCAGCAAGAGTCAAGTCACCATCTTTACGGTCAATAGAATAAGGCAGGCAAGAAGGGTTGGCATCATCTTTCTGAATCAGCACCATCTTATCAGCCTGAGCAGCTTTAGCTTTAAAATCGTCTACACCTTTTGCAATCGTATAACCGGCTTCCTCAATGATGGGGAAAATGCTTGGAGCTTCTTTCTTGTCAGCCGTAGTAGTTGGCTTCAGGAAACCACCACCTGCATAGAAATCAAAGTTAGCCTTCGGCAAGTCAAGAGCAATCTCGTAATACATATTACGATTAGGCTGATGCGCATAGAAAGCAGCAGGAGTAGCATGATCCACACTGACACTGGTAGTTACACCAACTTTCTTTCCGGCTTTCTTTGCTCTCTCGGCAACAGTCTGAATCACATTCTTCTGGTCATCCATACCGATAGCACCGTTATACGTCTTCACTCCGGTAGCCAAAGCTGTTCCGGCAGCAGAAGAGTCCGTTACAGAGTTGGTTGCAGAGAAAGTTGTGGCAACACCCACAGCCGGGAACTGAGTAAACAACAACGGTGTCACACCAATGCGTCCTTCCTGTTCAGCCAGATACATTTCCGTACCGTTCACTTGGTTCACTCCCATTCCATCACCGATGAAATAAAATACATACTTTGCCTGTTGGGCATACGTCACACCTGCCAACAGGACAAAGAACAATAAATACATGAATCTTTTCATAAATTGGTATATTTAAAGTAGTTTGAATAAATGTCGCTTTCTCTTAAGAGACAAGCAAAGATAAGGATTTTAAGCCAGTTCTTGGAGCAGATACTGTAAAAAAATAAAGCCGGAAGGCAATCCGCATTGCTTCCGGCTTTATTGTTACATCGCGATTGCGAGATTATTAACTTTTCAAGGATTATTTCTTATTTAAGATAGCCATAGTATCCGAAGCAATCATCAACTCTTCGTCAGTTGGGATAACTACAACTTTCACCTTAGAGTCTTCAGCAGAAATCACTGCCTCTTCTCCACGAATCTTATTCTTTTCCAGATCCAGTTTCACACCCATATATTCCAAACCTTCACATGCTCCTGAACGGCAAGAAGCCTGATTTTCGCCTACACCACCTGTAAATACAATGATGTCCACGCCACCCAAAGCAGCAGCATAAGCACCGATATACTTCTTAATACGGTAGAAATACATCTTTTCAGTCAGGTCGGCCATTTTATTGTTACCAGCAGCAACAGCAGCTTCCAACTCGCGCATATCACTGGATACACCAAAGACACCCATTACACCGCTCTTCTTATTCAGCAAGTCAGATACACCGGCAGCATTCAGATTCTCTTTTTCCATAATGAAAGTTACGGCACCGGCGTCAATGTCACCACTACGTGTACCCATCATCAAGCCTTCCAGCGGAGTCAAACCCATGCTGGTATCAATACTCTTACCATCTTTTACAGCAGTGATAGAACCACCGTTACCAATGTGACAAGTAATAATCTTCTTTCCTTCAGGATTCACACCCAGAAATTCGCACACACGTTGTGAAACGTAACGGTGAGAAGTTCCGTGGAAACCATAACGACGTACGCCATACTTTTTATACAATTCGTAAGGAATAGCATACAAATAAGCATAGTCAGGCATAGTCTGATGGAATGCAGTATCGAATACACCAATTTGTGGTACATTAGGCAATATAGCAGAGATAGCGTTTACACCTTTCAGGTTAGCAGGATTGTGAAGCGGAGCCAGATCGTTGCAAGCAGTAAAAGCATCCAGAACTTCCTGTGTCAGTAATACAGATTCACTGAATTTCTCACCACCATGCACCATACGGTGACCTACTGCGTTAATTTCATTTAAAGATTTAATAGCACCATATTCAGGGCTGGTCAATGTATCCAGAATAAATTCTACCCCTACGGTATGTTCAGGAATATCTTTCTCCAAAATTTTCTTTTCACCGCTAGGCAAAGTAAATTTCAGGAAAGAGCCTTGCAGGCCAATTTTTTCGATACCACCCTGTGCGATCACTTCTTTATGATCCATATCAAACAATTTGTATTTGATGGACGAACTACCGCAGTTTAATACTAAGACTTTCATTTTATATATTCAGATTTAATAGTTATTTATGATCCTTTGCTGCAATAGCCTGATTAGCAGTAATCGCAATCATGCGATAAATATCTTCAATGGAGCAACCGCGTGAAAGATCGTTCACCGGACGGGCAATACCCTGCAAAATGGGACCTACTGCATCTGCATGACCTAAACGTTGTACCAATTTATAAGAAATATTACCTACTTCAAGACTCGGTACAATCAACACATTTGCGCTTCCGGCAATCGGAGAACCCGGAGCTTTGCTGGCACCTACTTCTGGAACCAATGCAGCATCAGCCTGCAACTCACCGTCGAGAGCTAAGTCGGGAGCCATTTCATGGGCAATTCTCACAGCTTCAATTACTTTATCCACAACCTCATGTTTAGCAGAACCTTTAGTTGAAAAGCTCAGCATCGCTACCTTAGGTTCCATACCTACCACTGACTTAGCAGTGCGAGCGGTACAAACCGCAATCTGCGCCAGTTGTTCTGCATCGGGAACCGGTGTAACAGCTACATCACCCATCACCAAAATACCGTTCTTTCCATATTCGGGAGCGTGTGTCAACAACAACATTGCACCGGATACACAAGTGATGCCCGGAGTTGTCTTAATGATTTGCAATGCCGGACGCAATACATCACCCGTCGTATTGCGTGCACCTGCCAATTGACCGTCAGCATCACCATTCTTAATAATCAGACAGCCCAGATAGAGCGGGTTAAGTACCAACTTACGAGCTTCTTCGATAGTCATACCTTTTTTCTTGCGAAGTTCACACAACAATTGTGCATACTCTTCTTTCTTCGGATGATTCTCCGGATCAATAATAGTAGCCTTACTGATGTTTCCAAGTCCCCATTCTGTTGCACAAGCGTTAATTTCGTCCGGATTACCCAGAAGAATCAAGTCAGCAACTCCATCTGTCAAAATTTGATTGGCAGCTTTCAAAGTACGTTCTTCCGTTCCTTCAGGAAGAACAATACGTTGGCGGTCGGCTTTCGCACGCTCAACGATTTCATTAATTAATCTCTGCATATATATAAATTGTGTATAAAAATTCGGTAGATGTGTTATTCACGCCGCAAAAGTACACAATTTTGCAATATCAACATTGCAATTCGGGGCATTTTTGTGTTCCAAACCGCAATTATTATAATATTTAACACTAAGCTGGCACAAAACGTACAAATAGAAAGAAATATCGCAAGAAACTGTGACAGCCAATCTACAAAACACCTAACTTTGCAGCGTTTTCAGTAAACAATTCAACTTTCGGTCAGTTATTAAGAAAGTTATTGCCCAAAGAGAGTTGAATTTAATAATAATAAATAGGTAATATAGTATGATTCGTCAATGCGCCATCCTTTTCGGATGCCTGGCTTTGGGTGAATTGGTTGTTTTTCTTACGGATATCAAGCTTCCGTCCAGCATCATAGGTATGCTGTTGCTCACCCTTTTCCTGAAATTGGGTTGGATTAAACTGCAATGGGTGCAGGGATTGTCCGACTTTCTGGTTGCTAATTTGGGATTCTTCTTTGTTCCTCCCGGTGTAGCTCTCATGCTTTATTTTGATATTATCGCTGCTCAATTCTGGCCGATAGTGATTGCTTCTTTAGTTAGTACCCTGTTGGTTTTAATCGTTACAGGGTGGGTTCATCAATTAGCACGCAAAATCAAATGAGTTACTTAGACAACGAATTCTTCTTGTTAGCCGTTACTTTCGGCGTGTTTTTCTTTTCAAAGCTGTTGCAAAAGAAAACTGGTATTTTATTGCTTAACCCCATTTTGTTGACTATCGCCATCCTGATTATCTTTCTGAAACTGGCACATATCAACTACGAAACCTACAACAAAGGCGGATACCTCATTGAGTTCTGGCTGAAACCGGCAGTAGTAGCCCTTGGCGTACCTCTATATCTACAATTGGAGGCCATAAAGAAGCAATTGGCCCCGATCCTGCTTTCACAATTGGCAGGTTGTATCATCGGGGTAGTTTCCGTAGTGGTGATTGCCAAACTGATGGGAGCACCGCAGGAGATTATTTATTCATTGGCACCTAAATCTGTTACTACCCCTATTGCCATGGAAGTAGCAGATACATTAGGCGGCATTCCTGCACTGACGGCTGCCGTAGTGGTTTGCGTCGGTTTACTGGGTAGTATTGTCGGAATAAAAACCCTGAAACTTACGCGTATTAAGAGTCCTATAGCCCAAGGATTATCCCTGGGAGCTGCTGCCCATGCTGTGGGAACTTCCACCGCCATGGATATCAGTAGCAAATACGGAGCTTACGCCAGTCTTGGACTTACACTGAATGGTATTTTCACCGCCCTACTTACGCCAACTATTTTGCGATTATTAGGGTTGCTATAACAATTTCTCCTTATCTTTGTTATTCTTTATATTGAAACTAACGAAAACGACGATATGATATCATTTAAAGACATCGAACTTAAAGATAAAGAACTCATTACATCTTATACACAGCATAGTCCCCGACGCAACTGTGACCTTTCATTTTCCAATCTCTGTAGTTGGCGTTTCCTTTATGACACCAAGTTTGCAGTACAGGACGGCTTCCTGATACTGAAATTCTGGGCAGGAGAAGAATTGGTATACATGATGCCAGTCGGGAATGGAGATTTAAAGAAAGTGCTGGAGGATATGATAGAAGATGCCAACCATGAAGGTGAACGCTTCTGTATGCTCGGAGTATGCGCAGGCATGCGGGCTGACTTGGAAGCCATAATGCCTGATAAGTTTCATTTCGAAGCGGACAGGGATTATGCCGATTACCTGTATCTTCGAACCGACCTTGCCACATTGGCCGGCAAGAAGTTCCAGGCCAAACGGAACCACCTCAATAAATTCCGCCGGACCTATACTAATTATGAATATGTTCCTCTCACTTCCGACCGTATACAGGAATGTCTCGATCTGGAAGCCGAATGGTGCAAAGTGAACAATTGCGACCAGCACGAAGGTACGGGTAACGAACGTCGTGCCCTCATATATGCACTGCATAACTTCGATGCCCTTGGCCTGACAGGAGGTATTCTTCATGTAGATGGTAAAATTGTAGCTTTCACTTTCGGTATGCCCATCAACCAGGATACTTTCGGCGTACATGTAGAAAAAGCAGACACCACGATTGATGGTGCCTACACCATGATAAATTATGAATTTGCCAATCATATTCCCGAACAATATACTTATATCAACCGGGAAGAAGATTTGGGTATCGAAGGACTACGCAAAGCCAAATTATCCTACCAGCCAGTGATTATTCTGGAGAAATATATGGCTTGCCTAAAAGATACCCCTGTAGATCCGGTGAAATGGTAAGATTCTTTTAAGTAAGTTAATAGCAAGTAATAAATAAGTAAAAGATAGTAAGCATTTGAATAGGAGATAGAAATAATGCGTGAAAAGGTAAAGAAGTTGTGGAAGCTTTGTTTTAACGATAATGACGAATTTGTAGATATGTACTTCAGCCTTCGTTACAACAGCGAAGTGAATGTTGCCATCGAAAGTGGCGATGAAGTCATTGCCGCCTTGCAAATGCTTCCCTATCCAATAACTTTCCATGGTAATAACGTACCGACTGCATACATTTCGGGCGCTTGTACTCACCCCGACTACCGTAGCCGGGGCGTTATGCGAGAATTGTTGTCCCAGGCATTCGGACGCATGTATCGTAATGATATCGCATTTACGACCCTTATTCCTGCCGAGTCTTGGTTATTTGATTATTATGCACGCGTAGGTTACGCAACGGCTTTCCGTTACGGTAAACGCACTTTTCATTTACCAACAGATGAAACGGATGCTCCTTCTCTCACTTCATCTGCCGAGACTGGTTGGTGCTTTCAGGCTTACACAGACTATGATGAAGATGTCTACCAATATCTGAATCGCAAAATGCAGGAACGCCCTTGCTGCCTGCAACATACAAAGACAGACTTCTACGTCATACTGGCCGACCTCAATCTGAGTTGTGGGTGCATTTTCACTCTTTCGAATGAATCTGGAATTGCCGCTCTTGCCATTGTCTATCCCGATGAAGAAGCTTCCAAACTATTTATAAATGAACTATTTGCAAATACTCTCGAAGCAGAGCGTTTGCTGCTCACCCACATCTGCCAAGACATGCAGACCGAAAGTCTTGATATCATCATACCTCCCGTAAAAGACCAAACCTCTTTCGATTTGGGTATGATACGCATCATTCAGGCCAAACCTGTACTGCAACTTTATGCAGCCACACATCCCGAGGAAGAAATGAACATTGATCTCATTGACAACGAACTTTCAGCCAACAATGGTTATTATTACCTGAATAAAGGGAAATGTATGTATAGTCACAGACGCCTTCCAGGCGCACATGAGCAACTAACCATCGGGCAATTAACAGAAAAAGTATTTGCTTCGGAACAAGCATACATGAGTCTGATGCTGAACTAACAAAAGTACATCAGTAATCTTTAATTCATTCCCATCCCGATATAAGCTAAATCAGGTCTTGGAATTCCGTATTTTATATCTATATGGGTTGTAAGACATTATTCGAGGTAGTCTCAGTCGTTATTCAAGGCTACCCCAGTCGTCATGTTAAGTATCCTCTTCTTTTAAAATTACTCTCGCCAACTGACAAAAACAGTAATTCAGTTACTTTTATCTGTAATCTGTATACAACGTTTATGGAACATCTTCGGTAATTTTGCATTGTGAATGAAGCAGATATAAATCTTAATTTAATAAAGAAGTAATATGAAAAAGCTATTCTTATTTCCAGTAATGTTATTGTTTGCCCTTACAATAACGGCATGCAGCAATTCTCCCAATGGTTTTGAGGAACCGGAAACTGAACAACCGGAAACTCCCGGAAATGATGGTGATGAAGATAATAAACCAGAAGATAATAGTATGAAAATAAAGATAACCGTAGGTAACCGTGAAGTTACCGCAACGATGAAAGACAATGTTACAACTCGTGATTTCCTATCACGTCTGCCTATAGAAGTTACTATGAATGATTATGCCGGAGCAGAAAAGATATTTTATCCGGAACCTGCATTCAATACCGAAGGTGCACCCAAGGGGCATACTCCATCGCGTGGAGATATTGATTTGTACGCTCCCTGGGGAAACGTCGCTCTCTTTTATAAAAGTGGAAGCCACAGCAGCGAACTGATACATCTGGGGCAGATCGACGGAAACGGAATAGAAGCTTTCGACGTAGCAGGCAATGTCGTCGTAAAGATTGAAAGACAATAGAATCTATCACCATAAAACAAGATATTATGAATCTGAAAAGAATAATCATTGCCATGACGGTTGCTTTAATCGGTACAGGCAATATAAACGCACAAGATATGAAAACAGAAGTTCCTAAAATCAGTGACTTCCCGGTAGGGGAAGAGAATACTGGCTACGCACAGTATTTCACAGGTAAATCCTGGCTGGCACCTTTGACAACCAGCAAAGAATTAAATGTACCGATGTCCAACGTTACGTTTGAGCCCGGTTGCCGCAACAACTGGCACAGTCACACAGGCGGACAACTACTAATTGCCGTAGGTGGTATAGGCTATTATCAGGAACGCGGAAAGACTGCACGCCGCCTATTGCCCGGCGATATAGTAGAAATCGCTCCCAACGTAGAACATTGGCACGGCGCCGCACCCGATAGTTGGTTCTCACACCTTGCCATAGCATGCAATCCGCAAACGAATCAGAATACCTGGCTTGAGGTGGTGAATGATGAAGAATATGCGGAAGCTGTAAAAGACCAAAGAAGCGAGAATAAAAAGGATATGAACAGAGTTGATTTGTGCAAAGAAAACTTCACCCAACTATTTGGAGGAGAAGCTCTGACCGGAGAAGGCACAGATCCGGAAATGATGGATATACTTCAGAAATATATCTTTGGAGAAGTGTTCCGCACAGGTGATCTGGATATGAAAACCCGTGAGATGATTACTTGCGTATCATTAGCCGCCATGCAGCAACTGCCACAGCTCAAGAGTCATGCCGGAGCTACATTAAATGTAGGGGTGACTCCGATTGAATTGCGCGAAGCTATCTATCAACTTGCTCCTTTCATTGGTTTTCCCAAAGTACTGAATGCATTAGGTGCAATAAACTCCACATTTACAGAAAGAGGTATCAAGCTGCCTTTGGAAAAACAGGAGAAAGTGACAGAAGAAAATCGTTTGGAGAAAGGCCTTGCCATTCAGGAACCGCTTTACGGAGAGGCTATGAAGGAATTTCTGAAAGATGTTCCGGGCGGCATGGGAGCCGACGTAGCACGTTTCCTGACTGAAGTTCATTTCGGAGATTTCCAAACCCGAAGCGGACTGAATGCCCAAATGCGTGAATTATTAACCTTCTGCGTGTTGACTGTAATTGGTGCGGAATCTCAACTCCCATTACATCTTCAGGCCAATCTGAAAGTAGGGAACAGTAAGGAAACGCTGACTGCCGCCGTCATACAATGTATGCCTTATATCGGTTTTCCGGCTGCAATAAAGGTACTGGATATTATCAAAGAAGCATGATACTTCTTACCATAAATCCTTTATTGACACAACCGTTTTAGCAAATCTTCATGATCCGGGTAAAGTTTCGATAAACGATCGAACGTACCCAATTCAAAATCATCGAAGGTAAAACCGGGAGCAACAGCACAACTGACCAATGCATATCCGAAATGCGAAGGCAACTCAGCAGCAAACCAACATCCGGGTTCAATGGCAACCTGCTGTTCGCCCGAAAAGTCAGCAGTCATCAAGTGAGTAACTAATCTACCATCGGGATGGATCACATGTAGCATCAGGGGATATCCCGCATGGTAGTACCATACTTCGGGGGAAGTCAGTCTGTGGAAAGCTGATTTATCTTCATTTTCCAACAGATAATAAATGGAGGTCATGGCTGATTTATCGTTATCAACCAGTTTTTCGGAACGGAATATTTCTTTGTAATATCCACCCTCAGGATGGCGACTCATATTAAGATGATTTATCCAGTCAATTGCTTTCATACCTATATTATTAATTAATCCCGCTTTTCCGTGATAAACACCATAGAAAAGCGGGATTTCTTTTATTTAGAATCTTTAAAGTCCACTGAAATCAACTCCTTCAAACACTAATGAAGGAACTAACCAGCTACGATCCGTACGGGCATCATTACCGATAGCCGCCAACGAATTCCACAGCGTCAGGAAGTTTCCGGTAACATTCATTTCATTGACAGGCTGCGTCAACTTACCATTCTCTATGAGGAATCCTTCAATACCGTAAGAAAAGTCACCTGTGTTGCTATTGCTGTTACCACCATTCAGGCCGGTAACAAGGATACCATTCGCTACATCAGCAATTAAGCCATTAAGATCTTTGTCACCCGGAGTAAGTACCAGACGTGACGGACCGCTAATAGTAGGAGCTACACCCATCTTCTTGGCATTATAAGTATCAAAGAAGTAAGTCTTCAACACACCATTTTCAAAAATCGGACGGTGTTCCGTTGCCACACCTTCATTGTCGAAGTAACGTGAACCGTTGGCACCTATCACGTGCGGATCATCCATTACGGTCAGCTTATCCGAGAATACTTTCTGATCCAGTTTATCAATCAGGAAAGAGTTCTTTTGCTGCAAAGAGGAGCCATAAAGAGCGCTCAACACAGGGCTCAGCATACGTCCCGAATTTATAGGATCAACCACCATTGTATATTTACCGGACTTAGCTTTCTTCTGTCCCAATTTACGCAATACACGTTCCAATGCTACTGAACCGATATCTGTTTTAGGCAATTTATCATAGAACAGAGAGCTTCCATACCAATAATCAGACGGGCGGGCTTCACCCTCACCTCTGATGGCTACACTGGCAGAAACTGAATACCAAGTTGATTTGGATTCACCCTCAAAACCATTACTCATCAGACGGTAAGAAGCATTCTCACCATCACTGTATGAGGTCTCTACTGAAATGATGCGGTCATTCTTGCCCATAGCCTCCTCAGCGGCAGCACGGGCCAAAGCTACTTTATCATCCGGATTAACACCGAAGATCTTATCATCGAACATCTGCAAATCGGGTTTCCCACCTGTATAGTAGCGGGCAGGATCTGCCAATACACGGAATTCATCCGGAGCCAAATAACGGGTAGACTCGATACCATTCTTGATAAACGTTTCAAGTTCTTTCTTATCCAGACGGTTGGTAGAATAATTACCGTAACGTCCGTCTACGTATACATTGATTCCCATACCACTTTCAGAAGCTTGTTGCAGACGATCCATCTTAGCGTCACGCAATTCGAAAGAAGTGTTTGAATTGGCATACAATACAACTTTGGCTGCCTGACAACCATTCTTCAGAGCGAAATCCATCGCCCATTGAGCCAGTTTTTTATTATTATCTGTTATCATCAGTTTTCTCCTCCTACAGTTAATTTACTTACTAAAGCCGAAGGCATACCGCAAGTCACCGGACAAGATTGTCCGTCCTTACCGCATGTCCACGTACCGTTATCGATCTGGTCATTGCTTGCCACCATCGTGATGTCTGCCAATGCTTTCGGTCCGTTACCGATAATATTGATATCTTTGACAGGCTGCGTCAGCTTACCGTCTTCAATCATATAACCGAATTTCACGAAGAACGTAAAGTCACCAGCACCAATCTGTACCTGTCCATTGGTGAACTGCTGTGCATAGATACCGTTCTTTACAGTAGAAATGATATCTTCTTCCTTCATATCTCCGGCTTCCATATACGTGGCACGCATACGAGGAATAGGTACATTACGGAAAGTATCGCGACGTCCGTTTCCGGTAGGAGCCACACCGTAATGTTTTGAGCTGATACGGTCGTGCAGATAGCTGGTCAATACGCCATCCTTCACGATATAAGTCTTTTGTCCTTCTATACCCTCATCATCGAAGTTTACAGAACCACGATTGAAAGGAATCGTACCGTCATCTACCACACTGATATGTTCATTACATACTTTCTTGTTCAACTGATCGGCAAAGATAGAAACATTCTTACGGTTGAAATCAGCTTCAAACGCATGTCCGATAGCTTCGTGCAACAAAATGCCCGAACCGCCAGATGCCATCACCACAGGGAGTTCGCCACCTTTAGGCTTAATGGCTTTAAACATGATTGCTGTATTATCTACCACTTCGCGGGCTATCACTTCGATGATATCATCCGTCATAAACTCAAAGCCTTTACGATAGGAACGGGTAGCGTAGTTATTTTCCATACGTCCGTTCTCTTCCATAATACAGAAAGCCATATAGGATACCATCGGACGGTAATCATAGTAAGTCACACCTTCTGAATTACAGAACAGCACATGTGTTGTGTTGTCGCTCAAAGAAGCCTGTACCTTACGTACACGATTATCCAACGCAAATACTTTATCATTCAGTTTTTGCAGATAAGGCATTTTCTCCTTCAGGCTCACTTCTTCCCAAGGAGTAACTACAGAATAACGGTCTCTTTCAATCGTCTTCTCCTTAAATGCAACAGGCTTTCCGGCCTTACCGGAAGAAGCAATACGGGCAGCCGTACGTGCGGCACGCAACATTTCTTCCAACGTTACACCTTCTACATAAGCATAACCGCTTTGATCACCGGCTAATACACGCACACCCATACCGAAGTCAATATTTGAACTACAATTGTTCACTTTGCCATCCATCAGGGCTACAGCATTGTTAAAAGAGTGTTCAAAATAAAGATCCGCATAATCTCCACCTTTTTCAAGTGCAGCAGTCAGCACCTTCTTCAGGTCTGCCTCTGTCACACCAAAATGGTTCATAGCCGCAGCTACGGCAGATTTGTTATCCGTTCCTCCCAAAGCTCCCCGTACCGTATCAGGCAAGGCAAGCGACGGAGCAGCCAGCGAACCTAATACTGCCAGACTCCCCATCCGTAAGAAATTCCGTCTATCCATCTTTCTGTTTTTTAAGATTGCTAATAATATGTTCTTTATATAAGTTCTGTTTTTCAGTATATAAGACGCTACTTAGTATCATTTTGTCACACCTGAAACTAATTTTCTTTTGTCAACAGGCTTTCCAGCTCTTCCGCATTCAAACGTAAGTGGAATTGCCCCTTATAGGCTACAGAAATGGATCCGGTTTCTTCGGAAACAATAATGGCAAGTGCATCAGATTCCTGAGAAATTCCCATCGCTGCACGATGGCGTAATCCCAGTTCCTTCGGTATATCCAGATTATGCGATACCGGTAAAATACATCCCGCTGCCTTTATACGACCTTTACTGATAACCATTGCGCCGTCATGCAAAGGGCTGTTCTTAAAAAATATATTCTCTATCAGACGCTGGTTAATATCAGCATTGATAATTTCACCCGTACGCACCACATCATCCAAAGGGAAGTTATGTTCAATCACAATCAAGGCTCCCACTTTCTGTTTGCCCATACTGATACATGCCATGACCACCGGCATGATTTCATCGTGCTGCATATTTTCTTTTTTATTCCCGGTAAAGAAACGTACCAAAGCACTGGCATGCTGGTGTGAACCAAGCGTCAACAAAAAGCGCCGTATCTCATCCTGGAAGAGGATAATAAGTGCTACTACTCCTACACTCACCAATTTATCAAAGATGGAACCGAGCAGTTTCATCTCCAATACCTGTGACACTACCAACCAGATCAATATGAATATCAGGATACCTGTAAACACATTGATAGAACCGGAAGCTTTCATCAACTTATACGTATAGTAAAGCAGAAATGCAACCAGAAGAACGTCAATAATATCTTTTACTCCAATATCAAAAAACATAAGAATTATGATTTATGAATTATGTTTTATGAGCTAAGTGACTTTCCTTATATCACTTATCACTCTATCACCTTATCACTATTTTTCCGCATTGCCTCCACAATCTTCACTGTTTCTACGGCTTCGCGTACATCATGTACCCGGAGGATATCAGCTCCTTTCAACAGGCAAATAGTATCAAGTACCGTTGTTCCGTTCAATGCATCCTGCGGAGTGTTACCCAATAAGCGATAAATCATGGACTTACGGGAAACGCCTACCAACAAAGGCAATTCAAAAACACGAAACTCTTCGAGATGTGCAAGGAGTTCATAGTTATGCTCCACAGTTTTGCCGAATCCAAACCCCGGATCAAGAATGATATCCTTCATACCCAGGTCACGTAACTGCTGCACCTTTTGCGCAAAATACAAAAACACCTCTTTCAGAAGATCATCGTAGTGTGGATGTTGCTGCATATTCTGCGGAGTTCCCTGCATATGCATCATAATGTAAGGTACATTCAGTTCGGCCACTGTACGAAACATATCCGTATCCATCTCTCCGGCAGCAATATCGTTGATAATTGCTACTCCATACTCCTCCACACACATCCGTGCCACATCTGCCCTGAAGGTATCAACAGAAATAACAGCTCCGGGGTGTGTTTTACGCAAGATTTCCAATCCCATGCGTAAACGTTCCATTTCTTCACGGGGAGAAACGTTTTCTGCATTCGAGCGGGAAGAATATGCACCGATATCTATAATCCCGGCACCTTCATCCAATATCTGTTGCGCCCGTGCAGCTATTTCAGCTTCAGTTTGCATACGTGAACCAGCATAGAAAGAATCAGGGGTAATATTCAATATTCCCATAACGCAGGGTACAGAAAGGTCGAGTAAAGAACCGTTGACATTGATATATTTAGAAGATAATGTTTCCATGGATAGTCCTTTTTCGTTTATACTTTGCAAATGTAAACAAAAAAGGTCAGCATAATCCTATAAAATATAAAAAAACAAATTAACTTTGCTCAGGATTGTCAACTAACAGATAAAAGTAGTAAACTATGAAAATATACAAGATAGGCAGATTGACCTCTCCTTTCGTACTCTTTTTCTGGTTGCTTATTCCGTGGCGACTTTACGGACAAGAAACAAGCGAACAAGAAAAGTATCATGTAGACAGTACATTGTTTGTATACTATCAACATTGCAAGGCAGAAATCAAATCTCCCTCTGTCATGCAAATGCTTGATACCCTCTTTCTTATGGCCAAAGAAAAAGGAGATATACGAATGCAGGCAGTCGCCATCTCCAGCAAAACGGACCATTTTTATTTCAGCCCGTTCTTTGAAGGTCAAGAAGACAGTCTGATATTATATACCAATATGATTAAAGACTTTGCCCGGAAAACCAATCAGCCCCAATATTATTATTTTGCCTGGGGCAACCGCCTCATAACTTACTATACAAGACAAAAGAAATTAAACCTGGCTCTCTATGAAGCCAACAAGATGCAACAAGAGTCGGAAAGCCGAAAAGAAATCGATGGCATGCAGAATTGTTATCAGGCACTATTACGTATCTATCAGAGTAAAGAACTCTATAAGCAAGCCACTGTATATGCACAAAAACTGATAGATCTCACATTAAAATATAATCTAAATAAGTATAATCTGACAAATAAATATCTTGAATTAAGTAACTGCTACCTCCGTACCAATGAACCGAAAAAGGCTTGGGAAGCTCTTGAAGAAAGTAAATTGTATATAGGTAATGAACTAAACCAGGGAGCTTATCTATGCGGACTACTCCGTTATTACATTCATACCAAAGATATGGTCAAAGCTCGGGAAACATTAAAAGAAACCACACAACTTTTCAACAAGAATACAGAATTACGCATTAAGCGTGCCACTAATCTACTGGAAATTGAAACCAATTATTACATAGAAACCGGTGAATACGATAAAGCCCTGGATGTATTCCAGCAAGCCTTTGAAAAGCTTAGCCAGAGTGGATTTATCACCCCTACACTATATCGCACACGCGGGTCTATTTATACTGCTAAAAAAGACTACCAGAAAGCTATTGAGAGTTATGAAAAAGCTTTTGAACTCAGTGATTCACTGAATAGCGCCCAGGAAGACATAGCTGTAGGAGAGTTCGCAACCATTTTGGGAATGGAACATCTGAATTTGGAGAATAAGGAGTTAATACAGAAAAATCAGGAAATACAATTAGAAACACGCTGGCGTATCATCATTCTATTATGCATCATAGTAGTAATTGTCGGCATTATGTTTTTTCGCGAAACCCGGCTGAATAAAGTTCTACGCCGTGCTAAAGATGCAGAACAGAGTGCCAGCCGTATGAAAACTGAATTCATACAGAATATGAGCCATGAGATACGTACACCACTCAATTCCATAGTTGGTTTCTCGCAAATACTCAGTAGCAAGATCTCTGAAGAAGACGAAGAATCGAAAGAATATACAACTATCATCGAGCAAGGCAGTAATCATCTGCTTCAATTAGTAGACGACGTATTGGAATTATCCAGTCTTGATAGTGGCACTACCATCCCTATCGACACAAAGAGTGAGCTAAATGAACTTTGTCTACAATGGATGGAACGTGCAAAAGGTTTGGTTAAACCCGGAGTCGTTCTTTCTTATCAACCGGAACAGAGCGAACTCTATCTGCATACAAATCCGACACGTCTTGGACAGGTAGTATTACATTTGCTTCACAATGCGGCAAGATTTACAGAGGAAGGCAGCATTGCACTTAGCTGGCGCATTCTTTCCAAACAAAAGCAAATCATGATTTGCATCACCGACACCGGCATTGGCATTCCCCAAGACAAACAAGATTTTGTGTTCGAACGATTTGCCAAGTTAGATACATTTTCAAAGGGTACCGGATTAGGGCTTGCCCTCAGCCGCCTAATTGCGAAGAAAATGGGGGGTAGCCTGACTATTGATTCAACCTACACCACAGGTTCCCGTTTTATTCTGATTTTACCTTTGAAAGAATAAAAACATTTTCATTGCAAATGTATCACTGTAGCGGAGAATATCTATCTTTGCAACGTTTTAGAGAACAGAAAATAACAACGTTTTAAAAAGGAGATAGTTATGAATATCACCACCCTATACAAGATATTTCTGGAATGTACCAGTGTGACTACGGACAGCCGCAACTGCCCTGAAGGTTCTTTATTCATAGCACTAAAAGGTGACAATTTCAATGGAAACGCTTTTGCTGTCAAAGCATTGGAATCGGGAAGTAGTTACGTTATAGTAGATGAAGCCGAATATGTACCTGTAGAAGACCCACATTATATACTGGTAGATAGTTGCCTGCACACTCTGCAAGAACTCGCCAATTATCACCGCCGTCAAATAGGTACACGTATTATCGGCATCACAGGAACCAACGGAAAGACCACTACCAAAGAATTGATTGCAGCTGTTCTTTCAAAGACATATAACGTACTTTATACGCAAGGTAATCTGAACAATCATATAGGGGTCCCTCTCACTCTGTTACGTCTGAAAGCGGAACATGACCTCGGCATCATAGAAATGGGCGCCAGCCATCCGGGCGACATCAAGGAATTAGTAGAGATCGCCGAACCGGATTATGGAATTATCACGAATGTGGGTAAAGCACATCTGGAAGGTTTCGGTTCTTTCGAAGGAGTTATCAAAACCAAAGGAGAACTGTATGACTACCTTCGTGAGCGTAAAAACTCTACTATCTTCATCCACCATGATAATTTATATCTGAGAAATATGGCTTGGGGATTGAAGCTGATTCCTTATGGAAGTGCAGATGAATTATACATCAACGGACATGTTACAGGCAACTCGCCTTATCTGACTTTTGAATGGAAAGCAGGCAAAGACGGTGAGCATCATGAAGTGAAAACACAGCTAATCGGTGAATATAATTTCGCCAATGCACTTGCTGCTGTTACTATCGGGCACTTCTTTAATGTAGAATCAGAAAAAATAGATGCCGCTTTAAAAGAATATACTCCGCAAAACAATCGTTCGCAACTAAAACAGACAGCAGACAATACATTGATTATTGATGCATACAATGCTAACCCTACCAGTATGCAGGCCTCAATCAGCAACTTCCACAACATGGAGGTCGACAATAAAATGCTGATATTAGGAGATATGAGGGAATTGGGGAAGGACGGTCCGGAAGAACATCAGAAGATTGCAGACTTCCTGACAGAATGTGGTTTTAAAGAAGTAATGCTGGTAGGCGATCAGTTCGCTGCTGCAAAGCATAACTTCCCGACCTATCCGGATGCCTCGGCAGTTATCGAAGCTTTACAAAAGAATAAACCTCATGGAAAAACCATCCTGATCAAAGGATCCAACGGAATTAAACTGAGTACAGTGATTGATTACTTATAATCGACACTACTTATTGTTTTTTCGCCATCCACGGACGCAGTACAAAATAACCTATCATTGAGGCTATAAACGCTCCTGTTGTATTCGCTGCAAAGTCCAGCCAATCGCCGCCACGGTAAGTAGTGCAATATTCCTGCAGCAATTCCACCATTCCACTAAATAATACGGGGCACACAAATGCCCCCATCCATGCATGCCATAAAGGGGAATCATTTCTGCGGTGAGCACGCAGAAACTCCAGCCACAACATGCCTGACATGCCTAAATACATACAAATATGTACAACTTTATCAATATTCGGTATTCGGCTTAATTCCGTTGTTGGCGGTTTAAAGAACGACAAATAAATCACTGTCAATATAATCAGCAACGATACCGGATATTTTTTAATATAGTATAGCATATCTCAATTTATGAACGATTTGTGCACAAAAGTACAGAACATTTTCTATATTTGCATGTTCTAGTAGAGAATAATAACGAAATGAAAGAAAAATCTACTTTTTTATGACTAAAAATGACAGAGCCAATTTCGGGAGCAAATTAGGCGTCATACTTGCTTCGGCAGGTTCCGCAGTCGGTCTGGGTAACATCTGGCGGTTTCCCTACGAGACTGGCAATCATGGCGGTGCTGCGTTTATTCTCATTTACTTAGCATGTGTACTTATTTTAGGAATCCCTATCATGGTATCCGAATTCCTCATCGGGCGACATTCACGCGCCAATACAGCAGGAGCTTACCAAAAACTGGCACCCGGTACACAATGGCGCTGGGTAGGCCGCATGGGTGTATTAGCAGGGTTTCTGATTTTGAGTTATTACTCTGTAGTAGCCGGTTGGACTCTGGAATTCATTGGTGAAGCTGTTACCGATAACTTTGCCGGAAAAACGGCAGCCGATTACATCAATACATTCAATTCATTTTCTTCTAATCCCTGGCGTCCGGTCATCTGGCTGGTACTCTTTCTTCTTGCCACTCATTTTATCATCGTAAAAGGGGTGGAAAAAGGGATCGAAAAGTCTGCTAAAATTATGATGCCAATGCTATTTATCCTGCTGATTATATTGGCTGGCTGTTCTATTGCATTGCCGGGTTCAGGTGCTGGTCTCGAGTTTCTCTTGAAACCCGAATGGGATAAGGTGAATGCGAATGTATTCCTGAGTGCCATGGGACAGGCATTTTTCTCATTAAGTTTGGGAATGGGATGTCTCTGTACCTATGCATCCTATTTCAAAAAAGATACGAATCTGACTAAAACAGCTTTTAGTGTTAGTATCATCGATACATTTGTCGCTATATTGGCAGGGCTGATCATCTTCCCCGCTGCATTCTCGGTAGGTATCCAACCGGATGCCGGTCCAAGTCTCATCTTTATTACACTGCCCAATGTTTTCCAACAAGCGTTTAGCGGAGTACCTTTATTGGCCTATATATTCTCAGTCATGTTCTATATTCTTCTGGCAGTTGCCGCACTTACTTCTACCATTTCCATGCATGAAGTAGTGACAGCCTACCTTCACGAAGAATTCCATCTGAGCCGGAAACGTGCAGCAAGTTTTGTAACAGGCGGTTGTATGTTCTTAGGCATTTTGTGTTCACTTTCGCTCGGTGCAGGTAAGGGATACACTATATTCGGTTTGAACTTATTCAACCTGTTCGACTTTGTCACAGCTAAAATTATGTTGCCATTAGGTGGTCTGTGCATTTCCATCTTTACCGGTTGGTACCTGAATAAGAAGATTGTCTGGGAAGAAGTAAGTAACAATGGAATGCTGAAAGTAACGTTCTACAAATTACTGATATTCATATTGAAGTTTATAGCTCCGATAGCAATTTCACTTATCTTCATCAAAGAACTGGGCTTCTTGAAATTGTAGGAGATGCAAAATCCATTTAAAGATTACTTTTACTTTTCCCGGGGAGAAAAACGAGGTATCCTGATGCTCATAGCAGTTATTTGTATCGTTTTTCTCTCCGGGCATCTTATATCCGCCTGGCAACGAAGGAATCCTATCTCCCCGAATGATATGGCTATACAAGCTAATGCCCAACAAGAATATGAAGAATTCATAGCCTCATTGGAAGAGAAAGAGCAACCCAGTGAAAGGCAATATACGACTTATAAGAGAAAAGAAGAGAACATTCCTGTAGTCCTGACTTCTTTCAATCCAAATACAGCAGACTCCATCACATTCCGACATTTAGGATTGCCGGCTTGGATGGCAAAAAATATCCTGCATTATCGGACAAAAGGTGGTAAATTCCGTAAACCGGAAGATTTTAAGAAAGTATATGGAATGACGGAAGAACAATATTCCATCCTTTCTTCTTACATACATATCCCACCGGAAGATACTGTATATCATACCACACAATTGTACATTGCACAAACCGCATCGGTGGAGAATATCAAATATGAAGCCGGAACCATTCTTGATTTGAATCGCGCCGACACCACCGAATTAAAGAAGATTCCGGGTATCGGAAGTGGCATTGCTCGGCTGATAGTTGGTTATCGGCAGAGATTAGGCGGATTCTACCAAATAGAGCAGCTAAAGGATATCAACCTGAATACTCAGCAACTGCAAGCCTGGTTCAGCATTGACCCGACGATTGTTCGCCGCATTAACCTAAACCGTATCAGTGTGGACAAATTGCGCTCCCATCCCTATATCAACTTCTACCAAGCCAAAGCCATTGTGGAATACCGCAAGAAAAAAGGCTCGCTAACGAGCCTTAAGCCTTTCTCCCTCTATGAGGAATTTACAGAAACGGACCTGGAAAGAATCGGTCATTATGTTTGTTTTGAATGATTCAATCACTTTTCCAAAACTCCTGATTTTATTGCAGTATCACGTTCATTCTTCAATCGCTCTTTTTCTTGTTTATATTCATTTTTAAGTGCTTTTACCTTGGCTTTCTTTGCGTCTTTAGATAAAGAGCTATTCTCAATTGCCTCCTTATCCTTTTCAAAATTGGTTTCCAATTGACCCAATCGATGATCATAATCACCTTTCATGATGCCACGCAGACCTTTCCTGTTATCCATACTTCCGTAATGCTCTTCCCATAACTTAACCTGCTTCTCTGACAAGATAGCTTTAATGGCAGCTTTGTGTTCAAGAGCCAATGCTCTTTTCCTCTGCCCTTTTTCGTACCCAGGAAGATTACTCTGTCCGATAGCTTTAAACTTGGGGCCAACTTCTCTATTTAGTTTTTTGATTTTTGCAATTTGATCGGCTGACAGGTTCAACACCTTATCCGATTCGATTCGTTTGAAAGAATCGAAAGCTACATCCTGCGCATATGTAAATGACACAAATGCTAATGTAACTAAAGTAAGAACTACTTTTCTCATAATGTAATCTATATAAATTATAAAAATCGGGGTAAAGGTATAACAAAATGTCATAGATACTAGCTGCCCATTATAGAAACGAACTTAAAAGTAGTTTGTTTTTCTAAATAAAAAAATAGATTAGTACTTTCCAGCATCATACTCTAACAACGAATACCGGAACGGGCATAATTACGATACCCGTATGAATCAAGGGAATAGCCATATATTCAGTGGAGTGCTATAGAACAAACTATAGACTCTTTCCAGATACGTCGTGGAAATCCGAATCTGAAATCGTACATATGCTATCGTACGGAACTGACTTATGAGTGGAAGAAAGGTATTTTCTACAGTAACCTATGGGATGCATACAATTATCTCCCAATGCCATTATGGATGAAAAGTTACAGGAAGGCAATAAAATAGTACAAACGTGGGATAACCAGAAAGACTGGCAAAAGTTATCCGGACGTCTGATGCTCCGGGTAGGCCCACTATGGGATATGCTGCAACTTTCATTCACAGGAGGAGTGAACCATTATATAAGTCATGGAAACAATTACTCTCACACTTATACCAACTGGTATTACGAAGGACAAGCTTCATTCAATTACAAACGATTCTCCTTGTTCTGGCAAATCAATACCAATTGGAACAACTTCTGGGGAGAGACCCTCTCAGGAGGAGAAAATATCCAGATATTAGTTCTATATTATAAATATAAAGATCTCCGTTTAGGTGTAGGCGCTTTCAACCCATTCACTGATAATTATAAAGTAGAGAATGAGAATTGGAATCAATTTGCCTCGTACAAGACTAAAAGCTATATTAAGGAAAGCTCACATATGTTTCTGGTCAGCTTATCCTACAATTTCTCTTTCGGACGTAAATTCAAAGCAATACAAAGAAAAGTAAACAATAGCGATAATGATTCAGTAGTAATGAGTACGGGAAAATAAGATTAAACTATTTCCCCGTCAACCATGTGCACCGTACGGTCCGTAATCTGTGCCAATCCTTCATCGTGAGTAACAATAACAAATGTTTGTCCGAAACGATTGCGAAGGTCGAAGAAAAGCTGATGCAATTCTTCCTTATTATGAGTATCCAGGCTACCCGAAGGTTCGTCAGCCAGTATCACAGCCGGATGATTAATGAGAGCACGGGCTACGGCCACACGTTGTTTCTCCCCACCAGAAAGTTCATTAGGCTTATGCCCGGCGCGATCTGTCAGTCCCATAAACTCCAACAGTTCCAATGCAGATGCAGTAGCTTCTTTCTGCCCCACACCGGCAATAAATGCAGGTATCATCACGTTTTCCAATGCCGTAAATTCCGGTAAAAGCTGGTGAAACTGAAAGACAAACCCTATATGTTTGTTACGGAAAGCCGACAGTTCCTTCTCCTTCATACGGCTGACCAAAGTACCGTCGATAGTTACCGTACCGCTATCAGGGGCATCCAAGGTTCCCATAATTTGAAGTAAAGTAGTCTTTCCCGCTCCACTCGGGCCAACGATACTAACGATCTCGCCTTTATCTATATTCAAGTCAATCCCCCGCAAAACTTGCAGGCTACCGAAACTCTTGGTTATTCCTTGTAATTGTATCATATATACTTCATCTTTATCTAATGTTAAGTACTGATTCTTTGCCAATAAGGTGGCAAAAGATGCGCTTGCTGATCATAATCTCTTCAACACATACTCCGCCAGATAGCATCCAAATACCGCCGGCATATAGCTGACTGTTCCGCATGTTGATTTCTTATTCATTTCATCCTCTGTCAGCAGTACAGCTTTCGGATCCGCTTGTTCCGTACTGAATACCACCGGCAGTTTACGCTTGATTCCCATTTTCTGAAGTCGTTTTCTGACTGCCTTGCTCAGTCCGCAATGATAGGTATCCCATATATCGGCAAAGCGGACCTGGGTTATATCACTCTTTGCTCCGGCTCCCATACTGGAAACAATCTTAATATGTCGCTTTAAAGTTTCTGCAATCAAATGACATTTCGGAGCCAGCGTATCAATGGCATCCACTACAAAATCATAGGATGCTGCATCCAGCAGTTCGGGAATATTCTCATCTTTCAGGAATACCGGCAACACCGTCAATTCAATTTCCGGATTAATATCCCGGAAACGTTTCTCCAAGATTTCCGCCTTGCTCATTCCCAATGTAGAATGTAAGGCCGGAAGCTGACGGTTGATATTCGTAGGTTGCACTGTATCCGCATCCGCAATCGTCATGCGTCCCACTCCGGCACGACAAATCATCTCCGCTGCATACGCTCCTACTCCACCAAGACCCACTACAAGCACGTGTGCCTGCTGCAAACGTTCCATCTTCTCCTCACCCAATAAGAGCCGTGTCCTCTGTCTCCAATCTTCCATCCTCACTAATCACTTATCACTTTGTTGCTAATCACTAATTACTCTTCTTGAACCATTTATAGAACCATTTGCCTACCTTTTCATAATGCTGATCTTCATTATTACCACGTGGATTAGAGAAAGACAACATATCTTGCGGTTCACCCAACTGATCCGGATAGAGCACTATCAAACTATTGTTGGCAAAATACTTTCCTAACTGGGCAGGAAGTCTTTCGAATGCAGGATCATAAGAAATAGAACCACGGCGGGCACTGATAATCACCAGTAAGTGATCATAATTCACTTGTCCGGTCAACAACAGTAAATCCCCCCAATCATCCAAACGGGAGAAATCAGTCATTGTCGAGCTAAACCTCTTCTTTACCAGTATTTGTAAGAGCGTAGTAGTTTCTTCATTAGCGAAGAAGTGTACCCGGCATCCCAATGTACTTCCCATACGGCAGAAATGTTCTACCCACTTCTGGAAACCCGCTTCATATTCTGCTTTCGGCGGAACAGCAATATTAATTCTCCGTATAGTATTAATCGGCATCAGGAATTTTGCAATTATCACTTCCCGGTGCAAACCTTTCAACAGATTCTCCGCCAACATACCAAAGAAGGAATCCACAATATTAACTTTACGGTGCAAACCTATTACCACATCCGTCACTCCATGCTCTTTTGCCGTATGAATAATGCCGGAAGCAATATTCAAGTCATAACGGCTGATTTGTTTCAGCGGCACATCCACCGATGCCGTTATCATGGCTGCTTTCTCAAGATAACGTTTTCCGCGAAGTTCCAGAGCTTCCGATGCATTATTATCATTAATCACATTCAATGCCACCAGATTATCTCTCTGTTTAGGATCACGTATCAACAAGGACAGACTCACCAAATCTTCAATCGTATCCGGATTGGCAACCGGTATTAAAATCTTTTCCAGCTCTACCGGACGTTTTTCATCCTCCAGATGGGCCTCATCGATAGCGATCTTACGAGCAGCGCGTTCAGTAATAAATGAACTTACCACACAGGTCACGAGGATTAACAATACAGTGCCATTCAGGACATCGTCATTCAGCAGTCTTTCACCATTAGGCAGAATTATATTATATCCAACCAGTACAGCAGCCAATGTAGCCGCAGCCTGGGCATTGCTCAAGCCGTACATTAGTTCCCGCTCAATAGCTGCCATTTTATATATCTTCTGCGTCAGCCAGCAAGCAATCCATTTACCAGTCAAAGCAACAGCAATCATTACCCCAGCCACCTTCAACGCATCACCATGGCCAAAAATCACATGTATATCAATCAGCATTCCCACACCGATCAGGAAGTAAGGAATGAAAAGTGCATTGCCCACAAACTCCAGGTGATTCATCAATGGAGAAACATGCGGAATAAGCCGATTCAGTACCAAGCCGGCAAGGAAAGCTCCGAGAATGCCTTCCATCCCCACAAATTCCATTAAGCCTGCCCCCAGAAATACCATGGCAAGCACGAAAATGAATTGCATTACATTATCATCGTATCTGCGGAAGAACCAACGCCCAATGCGAGGGAAAAAGTACATAATCAATCCACCCAAGAAAACCACTTTGACAACCAGCCATACCCAGAACAGTCCACCGGATTCCCCCTTAAACATACCACCTACCACAGCTAAAACCAACAGCGTAAGGGTATCAGTCACCGCCGTACCTCCCACTGCAATACTTACACTGCGATGTCGGGAGACGCCATATCGAATCACGATAGGATATGCCACCAGCGTATGCGAAGCATACATACTTGCCAACAGAACTGAAGTGATCAAACTATATTTCAGGAAGGTCATGTTCACCACAAGACCGATCATAATTGGAATGATAAAAGCCAGTAACCCCAACATTACGGCCTTTCCCCTATTTTGCTTAAAGTCTGACATATTCATTTCCAGACCAGCCAGAAACATGATATAGTATAAACCTACCTTGCCAAACAACTCGAAACTACTATCCCGTGCTAAAATATTAAACCCATGCTCGCCAATTACCAATCCTGCCAATATCATACCGATGATATGTGGGATACGAAGTCTGTTCAACAAAATAGGAGCAAACAATATAATAAGAAGTACAAGGAGAAATATCCATGTAGGGTCGGTAATGGGAAGTTTTAGACTGAAGTCAAATAAGTCCATGGGCTTCAAGTTTTAGGTTTACGTTGCAAAATAACAAAAAACTTTTCATTTTATACGTTGTCATACAGCAAATTGTTATAAATTTGCAGCCAATTCTATCGTTTTTAAGCATAGAAGAACATTTTTATAAACTTAATTAAAAAACAAAAGAAAATGAAAGTAGCTATTGTTGGAGCAAGCGGAGCCGTGGGACAGGAGTTCCTGCGTGTGCTCGATGAAAGGAATTTCCCGTTGGATGAGTTAGTGTTGTTCGGTTCTAAACGCAGTGCCGGAACAAAATACACATTCCGCGGTAAACAGATCGAGGTAAAACTCTTGCAACACAACGATGACTTTAAAGGGGTTGATATCGCTTTCACTTCCGCAGGCGCTGGTACCTCTAAAGAGTATGCCGAGACCATCACCAAACATGGTGCCGTGATGATCGATAACTCCAGTGCTTTCCGTATGGATAATGACATACCTTTGGTAGTTCCCGAGGTAAATGCTGCCGACGCAAAAGATCGTCCACGCAGCATCATCGCCAACCCTAACTGTACCACTATACAGATGGTAGTGGCACTGAAAGCCATCGAACAGCTTTCTCACATAAAAACTGTACACGTTTCTACGTATCAGGCTGCCAGCGGTGCAGGTGCTGCCGCTATGGATGAATTGTACACACAATACCGCCAGGTGTTAGCAGGTGAATCTGTTACTGTTGAAAAGTTTGCATACCAGTTGGCATTCAACCTCATTCCTCAGATTGACGTATTCACTGATAACGGATACACTAAAGAAGAAATGAAGATGTTCCACGAGACCCGTAAGATTATGCACTCCGACATTAAAGTAAGTGCAACTTGCGTACGCGTTCCTGCTCTTCGTTCTCACTCTGAAAGCATTTGGGTAGAAACAGAACGTCCTATTTCAGTGGAAGAAGCTCGTGAAGCTTTTGCAAAAGGCGACGGCTTGGTATTGCAGGATAACCCTGCCGAAAAGGAATATCCAATGCCTCTGTTCCTTGCAGGCAAAGATCCCGTTTATGTAGGTCGTATCCGTAAGGATCTGGCTAATGAAAACGGTCTGACTTTCTGGATTGTGGGCGACCAGATCAAGAAAGGTGCTGCACTGAATGCAGTACAAATTGCAGAATATTTGGTAAAAGAGAATGCTCTCTAAGCATTACCAATAAAATAGAACCATTGGAGAAATGGTTGCAAACGAAAAAAGAGGTTATCCCGGAAACGAGATAACCTCTTTTTCATACTAACCCATTGGCGGGAATTCATTCATCTCGGCATGAAAATGAATTAAAGGTTAGTGATAAGATTTTGTTAGTTTACTGATAATCAATCAATAGTATTTACCAATTGGTTACTACAAGATGTAAAAGCATTTACTGCCGTATGTAACGACCTTTACCCCTTACTGTAACGACCTTTACCTCGGCATGTAACGCCCTTTACTTCGGTGTGTAAATGGAGTTACCGTGTGGGGTTAACAAAGTTACCATTTGGCGTAAACTGAATTTCCATACGAGGAATCAACTTTCATGAAACAACAAGCATTCTTTTATAGCTTTTTCGACAAGCTTCTTTGCGGCAGGCCTGCATCCAGGGAAAAAAGATGTATCAAAAGCCCCTCTCTTCGAAGTCTTACGCCAGTTTCCCGTGATACGGCCTTGATGAAGAATAACAGGTTGAAATATACCAAAATTATTATAGGCATACTGCGCGTGCGATTCCTTTATACAGTCAAAGCGGTTTTTATAACTTACCAGATATTCATCAAACGGCGGGAGAAACTGGAGAATACTTTTTTCATCAACTTCTACCTCCCCGGTAAGTCCGGGTGAAGAGATATGTATCATCATCTCCCTGTCATTATATCGTTCTGTTATAATTTCCTGACCAAGTGACGCTATAGCGCTACGTACTTCACGTATGTTCAATGCAGACCACCACACAAAATCTTCCAGTGTTGCCGGTCCATGACTTCTGAAATACCTCCGGGTAAGCTCAGCAAGAGCCTCTTCACGAGATAGCTTTATGGCATCCGGAACCCTTTCACCGGTCAGTGCATATGTATGTTTTCCATTTTTCTCAATGCCGCTACATACCGTTCCATCCACTTCTGCAAAACTCAGACACATTTTAGTTATAGGCTCGCTAATGTTTATCCCCTTCAAGTTTAGTTGTTCAAAAGCTTCTTGGCACGTCAGATGCTGTCCAGTCAAGATTTCTTCTATTTTAGGTTTGTATTGCAAACAATCCTTCTCCGTCAAACCATGATGCTTTGCATAAAAGCTGAACCTTGACAACATACCCTTAGCAGACAACTCAGTCATCCATTTTATATCCTTCCCCGGAATATAATGCCACGTAGGACGCATCACGTGAGTACGCAAAATCCGCCCTGAATCCAATGCCTCCTGAACAGCCGTCAACGAAGGTTTCGCTACACGCAACCCCACTGCCCACTTAACCGCCCTGATCTCTTGCGCCTGCATAGCACCCATCCATTCAACAACCTCCTCCGGCTTTTCAAACCGTGGCCCTGCAATTCCCTGTGATAACATTCTTAATTTAAGCATACTTCTAATGACAAAATTATTATTTTACTAACGGACAGCTTTTTACAAAGATAGAAAATATTTATGATATCCAATCATCCCTCTATATCGCAGCAAAAAAGAGGTTGAACTCTAAGTAAATAGAATTCAACCCCTTTCAGTTACACCATTAACAATCTCACCTTATTTCCAGAACGGATTCTGTTCCATATTCGAGTTCAAAGTCAGCTGAGTTGTAGGTATCGGATAGAAATAATGCTTGGCTTCGTAAGTACGTGGCTGGTTAAGAGTATTAGAACCAATCATATATCCATCACTATTCACATCGACTTCCGGATTCTCCACATTCTTCATGTTAGCTCCAAGATAGATCGTAGGATTCTTGGAAGAATCAAGTAAATCAAGTTTATGCCAACGAATTAAATCCCAATAACGAGTCCAGTTATCACACATCAACTCACAACGACGGCAACGGCGGATCTCCCAAATCAAATTGCTAACGCCCATATTGTTGGCTGGATCAGCTTCCGGTTGAGTGGTCATACCGGGTAGTCCGGCACGTTCCTGTAACTTATTAATGGACTTATCAAGATCAGCCTGTGTCAATGTTCCAAGCTCTGCCTTAGCCTCAGCGAAGTTCAGATAGACAACAGACAGCCAGAAAAGCGGACAGTCTGTATATTGCTTGTTGATACTGTTACGATCGCCTACTGCCAATTCCTCCGGATTATCATATTTAGCTATACCGTAACCAGTAGTAGAAGTAAATCCTGCAACTCCGGCACGGCTATAAGCACTACCCTTGAAACATAACACAGGATCGAGAGTAACCGCTAATCGCTTATCGCGAACAGCAAGAACAGACTCAAGATTGTATTTACCATCTGCATCTTTCACCGCGGCATCATTGGTATCCATTGTAGTGGTTGCTTTGGGTTTACCGTCAAGGAACAAGTAATTATCAAAAGCATTTTTGGTCATACCGCTGGTACCACTTGTATTAACAGTATAGTCGATGGTGGAATGCATGAAAACATTCTGAGAATAAGGCTTGAAGAAAATCATTTCAGGATTAGAGCTAAGCGAAATTGAATTATAGTTTCCCTTATAGCTCGGATTCAATGAATATCCCTTAGTCATCAATGCTTCACAAGCAGCCACGCATTCACGCAGATACTTTTCAGCACGAGTGTTGTCAGCAGCCTTACCGGCATTGTCACTTGCATTGCGATATTTACAGTAAGTACCTTCATACAACGTGATGTCAGCTTTCATAGCCAATGCCATGTCAGCACTGAAGCGTTGCTTGTTAGTGCCCGTAATTGTATTCGCAGCATAGTTTAAATCTTCAAGGACATTGTCCATTACCACATCTCGATCCGTACGTGGTCCGTAAACCACATCTTTGTCTGCCGGATCTACAACTGTAGTTATCCACTGTACGTCACCATACATGCGAACCAGTTGATAATACTCCCATGCCCTGTTTAAGCGAGCCAGGCCTTCATAATTAGCTTTAACAGCTTCATCGAGAGAGGATGTTTGCAAACCTTCGATAATATAATTGGCACGACGGATTTCAGTGAAAGGATCTGACCAATTTGTAGAAGTAGCCACCACACTTGTGTAAGTCCAGACTGTTGACTGATAGTCTACCTGGTCATCACTCAGTGTTTTGAAATAGAACCAGCCACCACCACTGCCATTTCCATAACCCGAATAGTTGTTATAGAATGTATTGCATTGGTTGTCAAGATTACTCGTATTACTCCAATATGCAGGAGTATTGGTAAAGGCATCCAAAGGTGCTTTGTCGAGAAAGTCATTACAACTTGTCAAGGCCATCAGTGCCATTGTTCCGTATATGAATAGCTTTTTCATCATTCTTATTGTTTAATAGTTATTATAAGGTTACCTGAATACCGAATGAGAAGGTACGAGTGATAGGAGTTGTACGTCCCCAGCCTCCATAGGTAAGGCCATCACCAGTACTGATTTCCGGATCAACTGGAAGATCACTGCCCTTGTAGAGCAAGAAGAGGTTACTACCACTAAAGTAGATACGTGCCTTTTCGATGAAAGCTTTGCGGGTCCACTCCTTCGGTAAAGTATAACCAACAGTTACGTTCTTTAAACGAAGATAAGACATATCAGTTAAGTAACGAGATTGCGGATAATAGTTATTGGAACCGTTTGCAATACCTGATACAGTACCTTTGGCTTCATTTCCCGGATATAAACGAGGATAAGTGTTACCTTGGTTGATATCATAACCGGTAATCGTTTTCCAATCATCAGTATAGAATACTCTATTGAAACTTTTTTGATTATCGTAGATAGCCAAGTCAGCTGCGCGCATCATCGGGAAATTCAAAGAAGAAATAGTCCAATCAGAACGTTTTCCCACACCTTGGAAGAATAAATCCAAGTCAATACCTTTCCAGTTACCCCCCAAATGGAAACCATATTCATAACGGGGGAGTGAATTACCGATAACCTTCAAGTCACCATGATCATCAGCGGTTCCTTTTCCACCGTCAATTTCGCCACTGCCATCCAAATCTTTGAACTTAATATCACCAGGACCATAATGGAACGGGGCACGTTCAAGTGCGGACTGACCGGCAATACCCGGCTTGTAGTTCCATGAACCGTCTGCATTCTGGCCGGTAAAATCAGATTCCTCAAAATAACGATCTGTTTCGAAGCCCCAGATATCACCATAATTCTTGCCCGAATAGTAAGAACTGAGCAACTTAGTGTCATTATTCCACTTCGTTACTTTTGTCTTTGAATCACTAAGATTGAAGTTAGCATACACATTAAATTCACCGAATTTATGATGCCAATCGAGGTTTAATTCCCATCCACGGGTGCGCAGTGTACCTGCATTATCATAAGGAGCAGTAGCACCTACACTGTTCGGAAGAACCTGAGCAGGAGCAAGCATATCACGGTTTTCACGTTGGTACCAGTCAAATCCTACAGTTAATTCATTATTCAGGAAACCTAAATCCAAACCAATATCAGTAGTGCGGATGCGTTCCCAAGTAAGAGACTTCGACACCAGTTTAGGCATATTGTACTGAGTCAATCTATTAGCATTAGCTCCATTACCATCCACCCAGTAAATATATCCTGAAGCCAACGTGTTTTCGCGTTGGCTGATCAATGCCTCAAACATATAGTCTCCGATGGCTTCATTTCCAATTTCACCATAAGATGCACGCAACTTAGCATTGTTAACCACTCTCTTCAAAGGTGCAAAGAAGGCTTCTTCTGAGAACCGGTATCCGATAGATGCAGAAGGGAAGAATGCCCATTTATCATTATGTGGGAATCTGGAAGAACCATCATAACGTCCATTCACCTCTAACAGGTAAATGCCCTTATAATCATAATTAATACGTCCGAAGTAACCGGCTGAAGCACGGGAAGTGTGCGACCAATTTATTTGTTGTCCATCTTGGCTTGCCAGATTCAATTCAGGATATGCTTCATCATACAATCCTTTGCGGTATCCATATAAATAAGTATAATCCACTTCTTCAGCATTGGCTCCGACCATTACATTCAAATTATGGCTCTTTGCAAAAGTCTTGGCATAGTTGGCATACGCATTCAAAGTCCAAGTATTCTGCTTGGAATTATCCCGCCAGATTGCCGAGTTACTTTTGGTAACAATATATTTAGGAGTAGGCATTCCCGACCAGTCAATACCATAGACCGAGAAGTCTTCAGAACCACTGTTCAAGTTCTGAATTGCATAAGTGAAATCAGCATTCAAAGTAAGTCCTTTTACTATTTCTGCTTTCAAGAATCCATTCAGACGGGTAAGGTCAGTTATTTCCTTACGGTCGGATGCTTGCTTACGCATAGCCATGAGGCGAGTGTCATAACCATCAATAGTACCTGAAGGAATAAAGAAAGAACCCCAACGCCAAAGGGTCTGATAAGTACTACTGTAAATGTCAGGACGCTGATAAGCCTTACGAGAGTAATTGACACGTGCACCTACTTGCAACCAATCATACAAATTGGTCGTTACATTCACTGAAACATTGTATTTCTTCAATTCATCGGGACGTACTTTCATTATACCTTCCTTCTCATCATAACCAAAAGAAAGATAATAATTAGTCTTACCAGAACTTCCCTGAACAGATATATTATGGCTTTGTGAAGGGGCTGCTTTGCTATAATAAATATCTTGTACATCCCAGTCAGCATAATAATAAGGAGTTCCGTCAACGATGCTATAATCACCCACATTGCTATCGCTCTGATATGGTCTCATTTCACCGTACTTCAGTTTTCTTCCGCCATTCTGTTGCGCCCATTTCTCGGCATAGGGCAACAGCTTGTCAAAGTACATACCGAAGAGCTCAACTTCATATTGGTTAGCATTAGCCTTAGCCTCTAATGCAGCTCTAAGCTGTGTGGGTACATCCGGGAAATTCGGAAGGTAAGTTGCTTGATCCCAAGCGAAATTATTACTATAGTTTATAGTAACCTTTTCCGTCGGTTTAGCACTCTTCGTATTAATTAAAATAACACCAAAAGCTGCACGTGTACCATAAATAGAGGTAGAAGCAGCGTCTTTCAGCACAGAGATACTCTCAATATCCTGTGTATTCAAGAAAGAAATGTCATCCATCGGGACTCCATCCACAACAATCAACGGATTACTCTTTTCAGAATTACTTAACGTACCGACACCACGAATACGCATTGCAGCACTTCCGTTGATATCACCATTTTCAGTTGTGATACTCAAACCAGGAACCGCACCTTGCAATGCTTTGGTTACATCTTGCTGAGGACGGCCTGACATCGTTTTATTCAAGTCTACAGTAGTAACTGCACCTGTTAAATTGGCTTTCTTTTGTGTACCGTAACCAACTACTACTACTTCATCCAATAATTCCGTATCTTCCTTCAACACGATTTTCATAGTAGGTGTAGCCTTTACTTCCTGAGGCTGATAACCTACGAATGATATTTTTAATATTGCTCCTGATTTTACACTCAATGCAAACTTTCCATTAACGTCAGTAACAATACCATTAGTTGTCCCTTTTTCTACCACACTGGCACCGATAACCGGCTCGCCTGTCGCATCTACAACCAAACCTGTAACATTGATAGATTGTAACTGCTCTGTTACTTCTGAAACATGATCAGAAGCAACCTGGTTAGCCATCGCATTACCGCTTCCTAAAAACAGTGCACTGATGGCTACTGCTGTGAAGAATTTGCTATTTGCTAATCCTCGTTTTTTGCGATCTTCATTCATAAATGATTGATAATTTTGTTGTTAAATAAAATAGTTCTCTCAAAAATTAGGGTAAGGATAATCAGATAGAAATAGTTAGTCAGATCTATTTCTTCTGTCAGACAAGTTTTTCTTCCATAGGCGTTTTTTCTTATTTATAGGTTTAACTTATATTTTATCTCTCTTGTTATTTTTAGAGGTTTACCAAGTTCCAAGAGAACTTAGTATGCTTGTGTTGAATAAATAATATTCTATAAGATATGTTGTCTTCAACTATATCTAAAACATACTTGCTCCGTACCATCTCCATACTTTCTCCAGTCAGAAGTACCTCTGAGTGGAGAATGTACGGAGCAAGTACGTCTCAGGTATGGCTGTGGTATGGCTATGGTGTGGCGTAGGCTATAAAAAGCGATTTTTATTCCAGTTAATAGATATAGATCTTAGGTTAGTTTCCTTTTTAAAGAAAGGTCTTTTATCCCCCTCGTGAAGTCGTTGTAAGCATAGCTTCACAGGGTTACACCCTTTCTTTCGGATGGCTACACCCTTTGGCTGCAATGGCTACACCCTTTATAGCAAAAGGTGTAGCCCTGCATAAGGGATGTTTTGCATATTAGAAAACGGCTTACATTTATTCAATATAGGCTTGTGGAACTATCCGGTAACACATATTTTTCCTCGTTTCTACCCTATATCCATCAAATACTCATTTTATTGAGTAGTACACTCTCCAAGAACAGGATGATAAAATGAAGTTTTGGAAGTTTTTGTGCTGGTATATTAAAAAAAACTATATATTTGTATCCAATTCTAAATCTAACTGCGTATGAAACTGATTGCAGAAAGTGGTTCAACAAGAACTGAGTGGGCCTTAGTTGAAGACAATCACCTGATACAACGTGTTTTTACTGAGGGACTTAATCCTTTCTTCCAAACCCGAAGAGAGATCAGCCGAAGTGTGCGTTTAGGTTTACCCGAGACTTTTTTCAAAAGAAAGCTTGAGCAAGTATATTATTATGGTGCTGGTTGTACTTCTTATGAAAAAAAGAATGTATTGGGGGCCTCATTAGTAGCACAGTTCAAAACTCCGATTCAAGTAGAAAGCGATTTACTTGCGGCTGCCCGTGGTCTATTTAAATGTGAAGCAGGAATTGCGTGTATTTTAGGTACAGGTTCCAATTCTTGTTTTTACAATGGAAAAATTATAGTAAAAAATGTCAGAGCTGGTGGGTATATATTGGGCGATGAAGGCAGTGGGGCAGTGCTGGGCAAGCATTTTCTTTCAGATGTATTAAAAGGTTTAGCACCCAAAGATATTATGGCCGATTTCTTTGAAAAGTTTCGTATTAGCCCGAATGAAGTAATGGAATCTGTTTATAATCGTCCATTTCCTAATCGTTTCCTCTCTACTATTTCGTATTTTCTGGCAGATTATACAAGCGATGATTATGTATATGATCTAATAACTACTAATTTACGCAATTTCTTCATAAGGAATGTTTGCCAATATGATTATAAGAACTATCCAATCCGTTTTGTTGGATCATTGGCTTATAGTTATGCAAAAATTTTGAGAGAAGTTGCCAATGAGTTTGATATTGAGCTGGATATTATTGAAGAAACTCCAATGAATGGTTTAATTGACTTCCATTCATTAAATATTGAAGAATCTTAAAATCTGTATATAAAGTATATTGACAGGGGTATAATAATCCCTTATTTGCAAATATATAAATATAAAGTTAAATAAATGCAAAGGAATGTTCTTGATATTAAATTATAATATATCTTTGCTAAGAAGAAACGAAGAAATTACGTTTCATCACCTTTGTTAATAACGAGTTTATCTCTTAAAATGACCAGCTAAATTGTAACAGTATTTAGTGAATTTTAATTTTCGACCGACAGTAGAATTACTAAGTTCTCTTGGAACGGTAAATAGAAACAAATAGAGATACTATATAAGTCAAACCTAATAAATAGAAGAAACGCCTATGGAACAGAAACTTACCTAATAGAAGAAATAATTCCGTTTTATTTCTAATTCACTACCCTTACCCTAAATTTTGAGAAAATTATTTTGATTAACAACAAAATCATCAATCTTTTATGAATGAAGATCGCAAAAAACGAGGATTAACGCATAGTAAACTCCTCATGGCAGTAGCTATCGGTACGCTGTTTTTGAACAGTGGAAATGTACTAGCTACTCAGATTGCCTCCGACAGCTCTTTGGAAGTGACAGAGCAACTACAAACTCAAACGATTAACGGCTTGGTTGTAGATGCCAACGGTGAACCGGTTATTGGAGCCAGTATTATAGAGAAAGGAACTACAAATGGTGGTATTACGGATATTAATGGTAAATTTACACTGACTGTAAAGCCAGGTGCTACCTTAAAGATTTCATACATAGGCTACCAGACTCAAGAAGTGAAAGCTGCAAGAACTATGAAAATTATTCTGAAAGAAGATAGTGAATTGCTGCAAGAAGTAGTAGTGGTAGGTTACGGTACACAAAAGAAAGCTAACCTGACAGGAGCAGTAGCAACAGTCGATGTAAATAAGACATTAGACAGCCGTCCTATCGCTGATATTGGTCGTGGATTACAAGGTGCGGTAGCGGGAGTTAATATCACAATCCCAACTGGTGAAGTAGGCTCAGACCCTTTGATTAAAATTCGTGGTCAAGTTGGCTCTATTTCAGGAAACAATACACCACTCATCTTATTGGACAACGTGGAAATCCCAAGTATCCAGATGGTAAATCCTAATGATGTTCAATCTATTTCTGTTTTGAAAGATGCAGCTTCATCTTCTATCTATGGTTCTAAAGCTGCATTTGGTGTAATCCTAATAACCACAAAATCAGGAGCACAAAGTGATAAATTTGAAATAAGTTATTCGAATAACTTTTCTTGGCAAGACCCTGCTAAGAAAATTGAGATTGGCGGTATAGAAGCCTTACAATATACACTGGATGCGCAAACAAACAGAAGAGAGCCAATGCCAGCCGGCGGTTTCTGGCGTATTAGTCCTGAAAGCCTGGAAAAGGCCATTGAATGGCAAAACCTGTATGGTGGAAAAGTAAAATGGAATGACCCGGTAGTGTATGGTCGCGATTGGTACTATGACGGAAAAGACAAATATGGATATAGACTTTATGACGGTGCTAAAGCCATGATTAAAAATTGGACACCGACAATGACCCATAACTTGTCTGTTAATGGTAAGAGTGGCAAGACCAGCTACAATATCGGATTAGGTTATCTGGATCAGAGCGGTATGTCAAAAACGGCTAAGAAAGATGACTTCAAGCGATACAATGCTTCGGTGAGTGTTACTTCAGAAATCAATAAGTATATTACCGTAAGAGCAAGTTCAATCTATTCAGATCGCAACAAACGCTATCCGGGAATTGGAAATACAACCGCTGACCCATGGTTATATCTTTATCGCTGGAGTCCGCTAATGCCTATGGGGGTAACTGAAAATGGCAATCCGTTAAAAGAACCCACTTACGAAATGGCAGCTGCCAATACGGATAATCTGCAAAATAAATACTACAATATCAATTTAGGTTTCACACTGAATTTAACCAAAAATTGGGATGTCAAGTTTGACTATACATATGACAGACAAACTACTGAAACGAATTCATCCGTAATGCAATATGAGGCTGGTGAAATGTGGTATGCTCCCACTGCCTGGATGGAAAACGGCAGTCAGGTATTTGTTAACGAACAAGGAGAGAGAGTAGACACCGGTGGTATGCCTGCATATCGCTTCCCCGTGAACAAATACTATAACAGTTCCGGTCCAAGTGCCAGTCAGGTAGGCAATAACAGTAAATCTATTGATAACAATACTTTCAACATTTATACCACTTACAACTTATTACTGGGCTCAGAAAAGCAACATGCATTCAAGTTTATGGCAGGTATGAACAGGGTTACCAATAAATGGAGTTCATATAAAGGTTGGAAAACAAATCTGATTGATTTGACAAATCCGCAATTCCCATTGGCATCCGGAGATCAATTTATTGAAGGAAACCGGAACTGGGAAGCACAGTTAGGCTTTTTTGGCCGTCTTAACTATTCTTTTGAAGATAGATATTTTGTTGAAGCAAATATACGTAGGGATGGTTCATCCAAGTTCCCAAAGCATCTGCGTTGGAAGTGGTTCCCTTCTTTCTCTGCCGGCTGGGTATTTACCAATGAAAAGTTTATGGCACCTATTAATAATATCTTAAGCTTCGGTAAATTCAGAGCTTCATGGGGTAGTATTGGTGACCAATCTGTTTCAAACACTCTGTATAAATCCATATTGTCAGATGGTCAATCATCATGGCTGGATGGAAGTGGAAATAAAACACCTATGTTCGGTACTCCATCATTGGTGGACAGCGATATTAGCTGGCAGCAAATCGAAACACTGGATTTCGGTGTCGACCTCAGGTTCTTTAACAACAAGTTCGGAGTAACTTTCGACTGGTTCCAACGTGATACGAAGAACATGATTATTCCTGGTGAAAGCTTACCGGTGACTCTTGGTGCAGCTGCCCCCAGTGGCAACTATGGCAGTTTGAGAACCAAGGGTTGGGAATTGTCAGCTGACTTCAACCATCGTTTTGCCAACGGATTGGGCATTAATGCAACAGCTTCTATTTCAGACGCTTCTACTTTTATCACAAGAGGTGCCGACTACTTGACTCCGTGGGAAGATCGTAGTTTGGGAACTACCTACTCGACCGGAAGACGCTATGGTGATATTTATGGTTTTGTAACTGACAGATTATTCCAAAAAGAAGATTTTATATATGGAGCAGACGGCCAGATTGAAAAGATTATCGTTATTTATAACGGAACAGCCCGTACCACCTATAAACAATCTTCAGAGTATCCGGTTTATCAGGTGCATTATGAAGATGGAAATAAGCTAATATTCTCTCCTGGTGATACCAAATTTGTAGATCTTGATGGTGATGGTTACATCACTCCGGGAACCAGTACAAATGGTAATCCGGGTGACCAAACTGTTATCGGTAATACCACTCCTCGTTATGAATACAGTTTCAGATTGGGTGCTGACTATAAAGGTTTTGACTTTTCTATCTACTTCCAAGGTATTGGAAAACGCAAGATTTGGGGTAACGGTCAGTTAGCAATTCCTGGGTATAATGCTAAGGAAGGTGCACTGCCTAAAACTTTTACAACAGACTATTGGACAGAAGAACGCACCAACGCTTTCTATCCCAGAGCATGGGACTTAGGTGGCAGCAATACTGGATTTGCTATGCAGAAACAATCCCGCTATCTACTGGATATGTCTTATTTAAGAATCAAGAATATAACATTGGGATATACCGTTCCGACAAATATCTTATCTAAGATATACATCAGCAAAGCGAGAGTCTATATGTCATTGGAGAACTTCTTTACATTTGATAACCTGAGAGGATTACCTATTGATCCGGAAGCTATATCAGGATATTCTATGTTCTCCACCAACTATAATCTTGGACGTACAGGTACCGGTACACCGGTATTCAAAAGTTTGTCATGTGGTGTTCAATTAACCTTCTAAAATAGAATCATTATGAAATTAAAAATATTTATAATTTTAGCCGGTGTCGTTTTATTGTTTACGAACTGTAATGATGTGCTCGACCGCCCGTCATTGACTACGGCTGAGGATGATGCATATTGGACCAACGAAGATAGAGTACGTCTATATGCTAATGCTTTTTACACAAACTTCTTTGTGGGGTATGGATTAAAGTATACAACGACTTATGCTCCTAACGCCAATTATACATTTAATGACGATGCAGTGAGGATGTCCACTCAAACACAGTTTGGGCGTACAGTTCCTACATCTAAAGGAAGTACAAGCCTGGACATGATGTGGCAAAGTGAATTTACCGGTCCTACATGGAATTTTGCCTGGGTTAGAAAAGCAAATGTTATGATTGACCGCATCACTAATCTGATGCCTGAAATATTGACAGACGAACAATATAACCATTGGACAGGTGTTGGACGCTTCTTCAGAGCACTGGAATATGCTCGTCTGGTAAATGTTTTTGGCGATGTTCCTTATTACGACACAGAAGTTCAGAATACGGATAAGGATGGCTTATACAAAGACCGCACTCCGAGAAACGAGGTTATGGATGCAGTTTACAACGATTTTGAGTATGCATTACAGAACGTTCGTTTGAATGATGGAGGTCAATATGTGAATCGTTACGTAGTAGCCGCCATGGTTTCAAGATGGGCTCTGTTTGAGGCAAGCTGGCAGAAATATTATTATAAAAATAACGAACGGGCTAAAAAGTTCTTCGACCAAGCTGTTGCTGCGGCAGAGATGGTTATGAATAGTGGTAAATATGGTATTGTTGAAGATTTCCGCAAATTATTCGGTTCTACTGACTTAACCAACAGCAAGGATTGCATTTTATATAGAAAATATGACGCAGGTCAAAACGTTACGCATTCCATTGCATCGACTTGTAATATGAATGACCCTACTGATGTTGGTCCAAACCTGGATTTGATTAAAGCGTTCATCTGTACAGATGGTAAGGATTGGCAGACTTCTTCTTTGGAGAATGTAGATGATTTCACTCTTAGCAATCTGATTAAAACAAGAGATTCTCGTTTTGAAGCCAGCTTCTATACTAAACCCACCCCAAGATCCAAGAGTAGCTATTTATATGTAACGAAGTTTATTCCACGAAGTGGACTGAGTTATATTGAAAGTGGTGGTTCTCCGGCTGCAGAATTCCAAAGCGAGAAAAACGTAACCGGGTATCCGGTATTGCGTTATGCTGAAGTCCTGTTAAACTGGATTGAAGCGAAAGCTGAACTTGCAACATTGGGTGGTGCAGAGGTCTCTCAGTCTGATATAGATATATCTATCAATCTGATTCGCAAAAGACCGGTGGCAGATGAAGCCAAAGCTTTAGGAGTAACAATGACAGCTGAAATGAAGCTGGACGCACTTCCACAAGATCCTCATAGAGATCCTACTGTGCCGGCATTACTTTGGGAGATCAGACGGGAAAGAAGAATGGAATTTGCTTTTGAATTCTCACGTATCATTGACTTGAGACGTTGGAAAAAGCTGGAATACATGGATACCGATAAGAATGAAGATTTGCTGATTGGTACCTGGGTTAATTTCAACAATGAAGTAAAAAGTGAATTGAAGGATGAGAATAAAGGAAAGCTCAGAGTAATGGCCAAAGACGGCAGCTTTATAGTATATGATGGAACTAATGCCGCTAAAATGAATGGTTTCTTCTATCCTACACAAAATCAGGGTAGACTGCCGTTCCTGAACGTTCCTAATGTTAATCCGTATCTTTCTCCTATTGGTACGAATCAAATTTCAGATTATAAAAATAAGGGATATACTTTGACTCAGACTGAAGGTTGGCCAACAGGCATCAATTGACAACATGAATCAATGAAATCATGGAAATTATTTTAAACTAAAACATGAGATTATGTATAAATTAATAAGAAATATAGGATTTTTGGCTGTATTGCTGGGACTTAGTCTGGTATCCTGCGATGAGGATTATCCGAAAAGCCATATAGCACCTTATGATACCGAACTTCTTTCTATCAAAATAACCAATGCAGGTGCAGATGGCAATACAGTTGTAGAAGGAACTATTGATGAAGACAATAAAATCATCAATTTCCCCCGCTTGGATATGACAACGAACTTCTCTGCTCTTAATCTGGACGCGAAGCTTTCTGATGGAGCTACTCTTCAAAATTCGGTATTGGATTTTTCTATGGATGAAGAAACAGCTTCTAAGACTTTGGTTCTTCGGATAGTAAATCAAAAGAGATACAAAGAATATTTTATAAGAGTCAGAAAAAGAATTCCGGTATACGGAGCTGATTTTGAGAAGCCTACAGTATATGATTTCTCCGGAGATAATATTTATTCTGATTATGGGAGCCAACTGACAAGATGTGCTTCTTATGATGGCGAGCATGTATTGATTGTCAGCAGAAAGACCGCTCCTCATCTTCTTAAGGTATCTGACCTAAAGAAAGGAGAAACTAAACCTATAATGTTAGATCTTACAGGTGTAACGGGGGGGACTTTCTCTTACAATATGGGAGCATTGGCAAACGGACATGTATATATTGCATCGCTATCAGGTTCTCAAGCATCACCATTGAAGATTTATTATTGGGATACACCGACTTCTAAGCCTGAAGTTATTGCCGATATCAAAGTATCGGATATTCCTGGAGCTGGAAACAGGCATGGGGATAACATATCAGTCAACATTGATAAAAACGGCAATGGATTTATTTTCTTTGGAGATAATGCATCTACTAAATTTTTGAGACTGACCGTTAGCAATCATAAGACAATAGGCGAACCGAAAGTACTGACTTCAAGCGCTGATGCAACTATGGTCACCAATGTATATAGGATAGAAGATACAGACCAGTATGTATGGGCAGGAGTAAGATTGCCTGTTACATTGGTTGATGAATCTCTTGGAAGTAAATATGCAATGAACAAATCGAACTTGGAAACAGAAGCGGTTGCCCCCAGGATATTTACCTTTAATGAGGAACGTTATCTGATAGTTTGTAGTGCCGGACAAGGAAGCGCGTCCAAAGCAACTCCTTCCTTAGTTGTTTACAATCTGACCAAGGGAAGTACAGTGGCTGAAGCAATGCAGAAGTTTGATGAAGGAGATAATCATAATCCTGATTATAAATTCATCTTGGGTGGAAGCGGTAATGGAGCAGCTCTTGCACAAACAGATTATCTTATAGAGAAAGATGAAAATGGAAAGGATGCTAAACTCTGCATTTTCGGCTCGCGTACAGATTCTGGATTTGTAATCTGTGAATTTCCTATCAAACAAGAGGAAGAAGATTAATAACTATCTTCGTTTTTTAATCAAATAAATTATAGTATTAACATAGGAGCCGTCTAATGAGTGAGAATTAGGCGGCTTCATTATTCTGAATTTAGAAATGAAATATTTGAAATATCTAACCTTGATTATTTTCATTGCATTTGTCGCATCTTGTAGTAAGGACAATGACGATGATATTATACCGCCACCGGAAGAAAATACACCTTCGACTTTACCTCAAAAAGAGTTACGTGGAGTATGGGTAACTACAGCCTGGGGTATCGACTGGCCCATGGAGGAGTACAATGCTACAGCTCAGAAACAAAAGTATATTGACTATCTGAACTTATTAGTCGAAAACAAAATGAATGCGATCTTCTTCCAGATTCGGGGAATGGCAGATGCATTTTATGATTCGCAATACGAGTCTTGGAGTAAGTATATCACAGGAACTGCCGGAGTTAAGCCAAGTTATGACGTTCTGGGATTCCTTATTGAAGAAGCTCATAAACGAGATATCCAATTCCATGCCTGGTTGAATCCTTATCGTATTTCTACCCGGGCCAATAAAGGTTCGGCATTTCCTCAGTTGGATCCAAAGATTCCAACTGAACTGACTAAGGATTACGAAAAGATTCGGATTTATAATCCGGCTTTACCTGAGGTGCAAACCCGCATCACACAAATCGTCAAGGAGATTATTACTAAATATGATGTTGATGGTATTCACATGGATGATTATTTCTATCCTGCATTAGAAGCATCTGAGAACATGAATGATAATGCAGAATATGAAAAATATGGTAAGGCGCAATTTGATAATATTGCTGATTTCAGACGAAATAACGTAAATGTAGTAATCCAGAATATTCAAAAGACTATTATCGAGACTCGTCCTGATGTGATCTTCTCAATCAGTCCTGCGGCCAATATGGATAATAACTACAATACTTTGTTTGCAGATGTGAAAAAGTGGTCGAAAGAAGGCTGGGTGGATGTTGTAATTCCACAATTGTATTTTGCTACGGGTACGGAAGAAAGTAGTTTTAACCAGAGACTAAATTTATGGTCACAATATATCTATGAGAATCATCTTTTAGTAGGATATGGAGTTTATAAATTTGGTGACCCGGCATATGGTAGTAAATTCCAGTCGTCCGAGGATCTGCAGAAACAGTTCGACTTTGCAAAAACAAAACCAAAAGTAAAAGGAAGTGTTTTGTATAGCGTTAAATATCTGGTAGAAAATAAAGTCAGGATTATGGATGTAATCAGGAATGTATATAAAAGTCCTGTTTTACTTCCTTACTTAGGCAGAACCATAACTGAAAAGCCAAATGCTCCTACCAATGTTCGCATAAATGGAAGTAATTTATCATGGAATGGAGTACAAGCTGCTTACTATGCAGTGTATAAAGATAATGGTGTCAACCAAATAGCCAGCTTAATAGGGACCACTAAAGATACCACATTCAAACTGAATGAAAAAGGAACTTATTTCGTAACAGCACTTGATAAGAAAAATGCAGAAAGTGATTTATCGGAATCTGTGAACTATTAAAATAGGTTCATCCTGCAAAATATTCCTTGAAAATCAGAACATAAGCAGATACTTTTTGACCTTGCACTAATTAAATAGCCATTAAATTAATGATCATTTAATTAGCACAAGGTCAAAAAATTAACAATCTTCTTTGTCCAATCTGCCAGATATAAAGGTATATTAATCAGCGTGCCATCTTGTTTTAGATTATTCAATGAATAGCGTAACTTACATGCCGGATGATAATTTGCATCATAAACAGACAAGCTTTTACCTCCTAATCGGGTTTGAGCTTTCACCTCAACAGGGATAATTTCACTACCAGACTGAATGACAAAATCAACTTCAGCTTTCCCTATAGAAGTCCAATATCGTGGAAGAATATTATATTGAGGAACTAAACTCTGCAAAACATAATTTTCAGCAATAGCTCCTTTAAATTCCGTATATACATCGTTACCCAAAAATATAATTTCAGATGGAAGCCCGGATAATTCACGCAACAGTCCGACATCGGATAGATAGACTTTGAATGCTGACAAATCATCATAGGCTTTCAAAGGAAGAAACGGTTTTGTTGTACAAAATACCCGATAAATCAAACCGGCACTTTCCAACCAAAGCAAAGCGTCTTCATAATCACGGGCACGTGCACCGGGCTTAACCAATTTATATAGGAACTTTCTGTTCTCTTTAGCCAACTGGCTGGGAATGGAATTCCAAATATGGGTAATACGGGGAATATCTTTATTCTCTGCATGTTTTGAAAAATCCAGAGTATAGGCATTCAGTATTGTTTGCTGTTCCTTTTTCACTTTTTCCATACCTTTGTTTTCGAGGAAATAGTTTATTACGGCGGGCATTCCACCAATGACCAAGTATTGCTGATACAGTTCACTAAGCCTGTCAGTAACGAATTGTGGTAAAGGAGCTATTTCTGTAAGTTCTTCAATATAACTGTATAGTTTTTCATTGATCGTCTTCAGGAACTCCTTAAATGTAAGAGGATATAAATTCAAGAACTCAACTTTGCCTACCGGGAATGAATCTCCCTTCGACAAAGCCACACCTAACAAAGAACCTGCCGCTACAACAGCATACTCAGACGCATCTTCGTAGAAATACTTCAATGCGTTCAGGGCAGGATTGCATTCTTGAATTTCATCGAAAATAAGTAAGGTTTCGCCCGGCAGAATAGGACTATCAGTGAGCAATGACAATTGTGAGATAATTCGGGAGGGTTCTTTAGTTGTTTCAAATATCTCATGGATAGAATGATCCTTGTCAAAATTAAATTTGACCGTGTACTTAAACTCTGTTCTCCCAAAATATTCAAGAATCCAGGTTTTTCCGGTTTGACGTGCTCCTTTTAATATAAGGGGCTTTCTTTCAGAATTGCGTTTCCACGCTTTCAAATCTTCTATTATACTCCGATACAATTCCATAGCTACAGTCTTATGTTCCGATTATTGGCATTATCACACAAAACAGGTTTCTGTTTTTGGCAAAGCTACCAATAATCGGAACATAAACAAATAATAATCGGATAATTATTCTCTCAACATATTCTATATGGCATTTTTTAACCTTATCAGCTATTACTATAGGTGATATTCAGGACCAACACGTTTTTTGCTCATCTTTATTACTACATATCTTTTAGCAATGTTCTCTTGGAACTTGGAGTATGCCTAAAAAGAATAAGAGAGATGAAATATAAGTTAAACCTGTAAATAGAGGAAATGCCTATGGAGAAGAAAATATATGATCAAAGGGAATAATCGTCGGTTATTCTTGAACTAACTATCCCTATTTTAATTTCAAAGAAAACATTTAATTACTATTAAAATCATCAATCTTTTATGAATGAAGATCGCAAAAAAAGAGGATTAACACACAGCAAATTCCTCACGGCAGTGGCTATTAGTTCACTGTTATTAAGTAGCGGTAATGTTATGGCTCCTGCAACAGTACCAAGTGCTGTTGCAGGAGTGACAGAGCAATCACAAGTTGTCACTGTTACGGGTTTGGTAGTGGACAGCACCGGAGAACCTATTATCGGTGTCAATGTTGTGGTAAAAGGCAGTACAAATAAAGGCACCATTACAGATGTTAACGGAAAATTCACATTATCTGTTTCACCGGGAGACAAGTTGAACATATCTTATATTGGATACAAAACAAAAACGGTAGAAATAGGGAAACAAAGATCGTTAACCATCACACTGGAAGAAGATGCCAATGTATTGGGCGAAGTAGAGATTACAGCAGAATTTGGTATGAAACGTGTGGCACGCTCCGTAGGTTCATCCGTACAGAACGTTAAGGCGGCCGATATCATTGAGTCCGGACGCGACAACTTCATTTCAGCACTGCAAGGACGTGTATCGGGCATGAACGTATCGTCCAGTGGTGGAGCACCAGGTTCTTCAACCACAGTCACACTGAGAAGCATCACTTCCATTTCGGGCAGCAACCAGCCGCTATATGTAGTGGACGGTATCCCCATGAACAACTCAACTTTCGACCCGACCGCATTTGCCGATGCCGGTGAAAGTTTCAGCAGCCGTAACTTGGACTTTGCATCACGCGGAAATGACTTCAACCCCGAGGACATAGAATCCATGACCGTACTGAAAGGCGCTGCCGCCGCCGCGCTTTACGGATCGGACGCTTCCAACGGTGCCATCATCATCACCACCAAGAAAGGGACTTCCGGCAAGGGACGGGTGACTTATAGCAACAGTTTCCGCTGGGACAAATCGTATGGTTACCCTGAAATGCAAGACAAATATGCACAGGGCGCATACGGCACCACCAACTATTACTATACCAACCGATACGGTGGGCTCTATCCGGAAGGAACAGCCCTATACGACAACATCGATGCCGTGCTGCAAACCGGATTCACCAGCAAGCACAACATTGCCGTGGAAGCAGGAAGCGAAAAATCAACGCTCCGTGCAGCCGCTTCTTTCCTCGACCAGACCGGTATCATAAAAACCACTGACTACGGTCGCACCAACCTTTCTCTATCGGGTAAAGCGGATATTACAAAGTGGCTGAAGTTTGAGGCTTCCATGCAGTATACTTCCACTACCAACACAAAGGCATTGCGTGGAACATCCGGCCCGCTATATCTGGCCATGAGATGGCCCATGGTGGATAATATGGCAAACTATCTCGACACAGACCAGTCGCACATGCGCCTGCCGGACTACTATACCGACACGGACTTACTGAATCCTCTCTTCGGACTTTACAGAAACAAATATTATGATGAGTCCGACCGCTTTCTCTCCAATGCCGCTATCACCATCAATCCCATCAAGCAGGTATTTATCCGTGCACAAGTGGGTTGGGACGTGGGCACCCAGACATTTGAGACTTCAAACCATCCTTATTACTCGAACAATAATGCAGGTTCCGGTTCCTACAACCTGTCAAAGTCCAACTTCTCCGACCCTACCCTCAACATCCTGGCAGGGTATAACAACGAATTCTTCAACAAGAAAATGACTTTCAATGCCCAAGTCGGTTATCACCAGATAGAAAATGGCGTCACCCGCCTGTCCACTTATGGTTCGAACTTTGCAGTCCCCGACTTCCAGTCCATCAATAACTGCGATGCCACCACCATCAGTGCTAAGAAGCGCACTACCAAGCGCCGTGTACAGGCCATCTCCGCACAAGCCGAGTTTGGTTACAACAACATGGCATTCCTTACGCTGCGTGCCCGTAACGACTGGTCGTCTACCCTGCCCAAGGAGAACAACTCTTACTTCTATCCGGCAGCAGAACTGGCATTCGTGGCCACAGAACTCCCATTCCTGAAAGACAATAAAGCCATCAGCTACCTGAAACTCCGAGGCTCCATAGCACAGGTCGGCAAAGATGCAGGACCACTGGAGATTGACCCGGAGCTGGAACCGACCGGAATGCAGGGAGGAGGTTACAATTACGGCTATACCGGCCCCAACAAGAACCTGAAACCTGAAATGACGACCTCCTGGGAAGCAGGATTTGAAGGCCGCTTCCTCAACGACCGCATAGTGGCAGACTTTACATACTTCCATACACACTGTGCCGACCAAATCGTAAAGGGCTTCCGACTGAGCTATGCCACCGGATTCATCCTGAACAACATGAATGTAGGCACATTCAACACCTGGGGTTGGGAAGCACACATCGACGGAGACATCATCAACCGGAACGGACTGCGCTGGAATGTAGGAGTCAATTTATCGCAAACTGACTCGGAAGTCGTATATCTGCCCGAAAACGTGAGTGAATACTACAATGCCTATACGTGGAACTCAGGAAACATCAGAAATGGCATCATGGTGGGTAACCCTGTTACGACCCTTACCGGACGTGCCTATACACGCAACGAAAACGGCGACATCCTCATTGACCCCACCACCGGACTTCCGCTGGTCGACGAGACCTGGAGCGTCATCGGCAACCGTGAGCCGAAACTGCGCTATGGACTTACCACTGCCTTGACGTGGAAAGGATTCCGCCTCTCCGCTATGTTTGCCGGCCGCTACAAAGCAACCGTAGTGAACGGCACGAAACGCTCCATGATGACCACCGGCACCAGCTGGGAATCCGTGAAACTGCGCGAAAGCGGCCCGGTCGTATTCAACGGCGTACTGAAGGATGGAAACGAAAACAGTGCCAATCCCACTAAAAATACGATAGCTGTGGATTACAAGACCTATGGAAGTTCCATTTATGGTGGAGGCGATGAGGACTGGCTTGAGAAAGACGTCAATTATCTGCGTCTGCAAGAGCTGCGCTTGTCTTACACAGTACCCGGCAAGTATCTGAAGAGAATGTTCAGCGGCCTAATCAGCAATGCTAATATTTATCTGTGCGGCAATGATCTCTGTACATGGACCAACTACTCGGGCATCGATGCAGTGGGCAACACCGTATCGGCCGCAGCAGGCGGCACCGGTGGAGAAGGATACGATGTATGGTCGCTTCCTAACCCGCGCAGCATATCATTCGGCATCAGCCTGACTTTCAACTAAACAATCCGGTTATCAAACTAAAGTATACAAATTATGAAGAAACTTTCAATCATAGCAATACTGGCAACAGTGCTGTCGTTCAACACTAGTTGCGACGACTATCTGGATGTCAACAACAATGTGGATGCTCCCGACTATATAGAAGGATATCTGTATCTGTCCGGTATCATCCAGAATTACCAGAGTATCTACTACGACATACGTGCCGTAGGACCGTTGACACAGATGATGGGAACCAGCTCCTATACAAATTTCGCCAACAACTATTATACCAGTGGCTCCGATGCAGGCGGTGAACTTTGGCGGATGGTATACTGGCTGCAAGGCATGAATCTGGAGAACCTCATCAACCAGTCCGTTGCCAATGAAGAATGGAGACTGGCCGGCATAGGCCTTGCCATCAAAGCGTTCAGTTGGGACAAGCTCACAAAATATCATGGGGAACTTCCCATGAAAGAAGCCTTTACCCCCGACCAGCTTTCTCACCACTATGACAGCCAAGAGGATATTTATGCACAAGTAAGGGAATGGGCATACAAGGCCATTGAATACCTTGAACGGGAAGATATCCATAGCTATGGCTCCAAAATCAGTAGCAACGACTGGATTTACAAAGGAGACAAAGACAAATGGATTAAGTTTGCCTATTCTGTCATCGTGCGCAATCTGGCTTCCCTCTCCAACAAGAGTGACTTTGTGAACAAATATGCCCTGGAACTGATAGAATGTGCCGGAAAAGCTTTCCAAAGCCCGGCAGATGATGCTACCGTATCCGTGGAAGGAAAAGGGGAAAGTTCGGCAGAATCTACGTACAACAATTTCTGGGGAACTTACAGAGGCAACTTGTCACGCTCTTATTTTCAGCACGAATATGCCGTGCAGGTAATGACGGGCAGCATACCCAAGTACGATGAAACAACGGGCGAGAAATACCGTGTAGAGAACCAAGACTATTATCCGTATGAACTGGCAGAAGGACAGATTGTCTGCGATACACTGAAAGACGTTGCAGGCCACTATGACCCACGTATGGCCGTGAAATTGGCCACCACCGATAACGCCGACTACGAGGACATCAACGATGCAGACAGTGTGAAATCCTACCACTACTACGGAAGTACCTTTACCAGCACAAGCGGTCCTATTGGAACCACGCCCTCCTTCTACGGACGAAATGCCACTTCACAGTATCAGGGAGACGTAAACGACGGAAAGGGCAAATGGATTTACCGTGATGACGCCCCTTACATCCTGATGACTTATGCGGAAATAAAATTCTGCGCAGCGGAAACATACTACAAAATGGGAGAGAAGACCTTCGCATTACAAGCTTTCAAAGAAGGCGTGAAAGCTGACTTGGAATTCACGGCAACCTATATCTATCCAGGCACACCGGGACAAACCTCCGGAGGAGATAAGATTACAAAAGAGTTATTCAGCGCTCTGGCCAGCGAATATGCCAACGGTCCTTATGTAGAAGGAATGACGGCGGATGAACTGACCTTGTCGCACATCATGATGCAGAAATGGGTAGCCCTATATCCTTGGGGAGCACATGAAGCTTGGGTAGACATGCGCAAATACCACTATGACATCCAATATAGTGGAGAGTACCCCAAACTGGGTAACGGATGGTCCGAAACAATGGTTGACCAGAAATGGGACACTGACGACTCCAAAGTCTATAAAGGATTCTATCTGGCACCGGCACAAGTGCAGGGACGCAAGGGACAATACAACACCCGCAATTACGGTTCACCTTGTTTCAGAGTACGTCCGCGTTATAACTCGGAATACATGTGGAATGTTCCCTCACTCGAATCGTTGACACCAATCAGCGGAACGGCAGACAATTACCAATGCTCCATCCCTTGGTTCGCATTCCCCGGAGAAATGCCCGAAAACTTATAAACATCAGTATGAATAACAATCATTAATAGTACTACAATTATGAAGATAACAAAATTTATAGGTCTATGCTTGATTGCAGTGAGTGCGGTTTCGTGTGAAAAACATGAAATAGAGTATATGACCACTCCAATAAGCAATGATATGGCAGAAATCCAGCTGCACTATTTCGTTCCCGTAACCGCTACTGCTACAAACAACATTTACAAGATGGAAATCGGTAGGCAAGAATACGTGAACAACGGTGCCGCTGTCGTCAGCACATATAATGCTGTACCCTCGGGCAGCGTGGGACGTTTCTACACAACAGCAGCCGGAGATGTCAACATCAAACTGTACAAAGGAACCGACCTTGAACTGGTCTATGACAAGAACGCGAAACTTACTTCCGGTAAGCAGAACGTGTTTGTCTACGACTTTGACAAAGACCCCATCGTATTCGACAACGGATACCCTTACGAAACCAATACTACAATGGACACAGACAGCACCTGCTGGGTAAAGTTCTACAATTTTCTCTACGAAAAGGAAGGAGAATACAGCACTCTGAAGCTGCAATACCAGTATCAGTACACCACCAAAGAAGGCAGCAAAAGCGAGTGGAAAAATATAGGTTCTCCTATAGCTTTCGGTGAAAGCACTGGTTGGCAGCCCATCACAGTAATAAAGAGTATATTCAACTCCAGCGGCTATGCCCGCATCGACTATAAAATAAAAGTACAAGATGAGAACGGTGAATACACCCAGGACTTGCAAGTATGGAACTCAAACGGCAAGTACGTATCATATTCCGACTATTGGAATGGTTACATCGGACGCCGCTACCATCATATTCTGAAGGGGATGCGTTCGGCCAAGCCAATCAGTTCGGTAAGCCAGTTCACAGCACTATAAATACGCTCGTGATTTCACTTCGCAAAGGGGTGAGAGCTGTATTGGCTCTCACCCCTTTTATATTACTAATCTAATTAAATGATCATTAATTTAATGGCCATTTAATTTATGCAAAGATAAGAGGTAAAGGGTAATAAGCAAATAAACACTTCCTCCATATAAATTAAGGTGAGCAACCTGTTATTTGCAAATTAATAATTATAATACTAAAAATAATAAAATAAGTGTTTTTGATATTAAAATAAAGTCTATCTTTGTTGCTACGAACATCCTCCTTAACAATAATACTATTATGAAGAAACTTCTGCTACTGACTCTTTTATTGTGCAGTGCCTTCTTGTGTCAAGCGCAAAAAGATCGAATCATTTTGGGTGACGAACAGACTTCCGAGTATTTTCCCATCCTAAAAGATAAGAAAATCGCTATATTCTCCAATCATACAGGAATGATAGGAGACAAACATTTATTGGATGTCCTTTTGGAAAATAAGTTCAATGTAGTTGCCATTTTTTCACCGGAACATGGATTCCGTGGAAATGCAGATGCAGGTGAACACGTATCCAGTTCAGTAGACTCAAAAACGGGTGTACCTATACTTTCACTTTATGAAGGCAAAGATAAGAAGCCAAGTAAGGCCTCAATGCAAAAGTTCGATATTTTAATAATAGATATACAAGATGTAGGGCTACGATTCTATACCTATTATATAACAATGTGCAGGCTAATGGATGTTTGTGCAGAATATAATAAAAAAGTCTTATTGTTAGACCGCCCCAATCCAAACGGACACTATGTAGACGGTCCTATTCTGGATATGAAATATAAATCAGGTGTGGGATGGTTGCCGATTCCTATTGTACACGGAATGACATTAGGGGAACTTGCATTAATGATTAATGGAGAAGGCTGGTTACCCGATTCACGCAAATGTGATTTAGCTGTTATCAAGTGTAAGAACTATACACACCAGACAAGGTATCAGTTGCCAATTCCTCCATCTCCTAATCTGCCAAATATGAAGTCGATATATTTATATCCGTCCACTTGTTTCTTTGAAGCAACACCTGTCAGCCTAGGCAGAGGGACTTCACTGCCATTTCAGGTGTATGGACACCCCAATATGACCGGATATAATTATAGCTTCACTCCAAGAAGCATTCCCGGAGCAAAGAATCCGCCTCAGTTGAATAAACTATGCTATGGAGTAGATCTGAGCAATATGAGTGATGAGGAAATCTGGAAGCGAGGAATAGATTTAACCTATGTCATTGACGCCTACCGTAACTTGAATCTTGATGACCATTTCTTCCGTCCGTTCTTTGAGCTGTTAGTGGGAAGAGATTATGTACGAAAAATGATTAAAGAAGGAAAAAGTGCTGATGAAATTAAAGCCATGTGGAAAGGTGATGTTGAAAAGTTCAAGACACAACGTAAACCATATCTGCTTTATGAAGAGTAAGTTTATTACCGATATAAATCATTCAATCGTAAATTAATAGTATGAGCCCGATATCCGTTATTATCACCATTGCCGCTTATTTTGTGATATTGTTCACTATATCCTATATAGCTGGCAGAAAAGCCGACAATGCAGGTTTCTTCGTCGGTAACCGTAAATCGGCCTGGCATGTTGTGGCATTTGCCATGATTGGGTCCAGCATCTCCGGAGTGACGTATGTATCAGTGCCGGGCATGGTAGCTGCCAGTAGTTTCGGTTACTTGCAAATGGTATTGGGATTTGTTGCGGGGCAACTAATCATTGCATTCGTATTGACGCCACTGTTCTACCGGATGAACCTGGTATCCATCTATGAATATCTGGAAAACCGTTTTGGTATGTCTTCCTACCGGACAGGCGCATGGTTCTTCTTCATTTCTAAGATGCTGGGAGCTGCAGTACGTTTGTTTCTCGTATGCTTGACACTGCAACTGCTGGTATTCGAACCGTTTGGATTACCTTTCATTTTGAATGTAGCTATTACCGTAGCATTAGTATGGCTCTATACTTTCCGGGGTGGAGTAAAATCCCTGATCTGGACAGATTCACTCAAAACATTCTGTCTGGTGGTATCCGTAGTTCTCTGCATCAGTTATATTGCTTCCGATCTCAATCTGTCGCTCAGTAGTATGATCAGCACCATTGCAGATAGTGACATGTCACGTATCTTCTTCTTTGACGATGTAAACAGTAAACAGTATTTCTTCAAACAATTCTTTGCCGGGGCATTCACAATGATTGCCATGACAGGACTGGATCAGGACATGATGCAACGTAACCTCAGCTGCAAGAACTTCAAAGATTCACAGAAAAACATGATTACGAGTGTTATATCACAGTTCTTCGTAATTCTGTTGTTCCTGATGCTGGGGGTATTGCTTTACATCTTTGCTGGTAACCAGGGCATTCAGGTAGAAAAGAGCGATGAACTCTTCCCATTGATAGCCACCGGTAACTACTTTCCTGCAATTGTAGGCATCTTGTTTATCATCGGACTTATTTCTTCAGCTTATTCCGCTGCCGGATCAGCACTGACAGCTTTAACAACTTCTTTTACAGTGGATATCCTCGGGACAAAAGGCAGGACAGAAGAAAAAATCGTAAAGATACGCAAGCAGGTACATATTGGTATGGCTGTAATTATGGGTATCACGATATTCGTATTCAACCTATTGAATAACACAAGTGTAATCGATGCCGTATATATACTGGCAAGTTACACATACGGTCCCATTCTCGGATTATTCGCATTCGGTATATTCATGAAACAACAGGTTCGCGATAAATATATCCCATTGGTAGCTATCCTCTCCCCTATCCTTTGCTTTATCCTGCAAAAGAATTCGGAAGCCTGGTTCAATGGGTATCAGTTCAGCTACGAACTGTTGATATTCAACGCTTTGTTCACGTTTATCGGACTCTGCCTGTTGATCAGAAAAGATAAGAACTAATAATTAACTTAATACATCATCCATGAATGTAAGACTTCATTTTTTGTTCACTTTGCTCACCGCCTCCCTGATCCCCCAGACGGGAGGCGCGCAAGAGCTTCCAACGGATGTCCGCCAGGAAATCGGTAAGTTTCTGGACGCAACCGCACGGAAAGAGGTTTCCGTAGGACGCATCCGGATTGACTCTGTCGCCACTGAAGGAAATACGTTGCAATTATTCGCTAACATGAACTGTGCATATATTCCTTTCCGAGAAGATAATGTGACAGAGATTTATCAAGGTGTGCAGGCACTGCTTCCGGCAGAGTTTTCAAAATACAACCTGCAAATCCGCACGAATAAGCGTAGCATCGAAGAATTAATACCCCAGGCCCTACGCAGCAAAAAGGATAAAAAAGCCAAAACATTCAATCCTGCCGGAACAAAACCTTTAGTAACGGCCCTTTCTACCCCCTATACCCCTACAAATGGCCTAAAGAACCGTCACATTGCCTTGTGGCAGAGTCACGGCTTCTATTATGAGCCCAAACTGACACGCTGGGAATGGCAACGCGCCCGCATCTTCCAGACGGTGGAGGATTTATATACGCAAAGTTATGTACTGCCTTTCCTGGTTCCCATGTTGGAGAATGCAGGAGCTAATGTGCTGATGCCCCGTGAACGGGATAGCCAAATAGCAGAAGTTGTTGTAGACAATGACGGTTGCCTTCACTCCCGTTCCGTTTATACAGAAAAGATAGGCGATAAGAACTGGATGCAAGGTACTGGTGAAGGTTTCGCCCATCTGCGCGATCAATATATCAATTTTGAGAACCCATTCCGTGAAGGAACCTTTCGCACTGTTGAGACGGTGAAAGGTAAGAAGGAGAGAGAAAGTACAGCCGAATGGATTCCTGAACTTCCGTCAACCGGACAGTATGCCGTTTATGTATCCTATAAATCATTGCCAAACAGTACGGATGATGCCCTTTACACTGTTTATCACAAAGGAGGAGTCTCCCAATTCAAAGTGAACCAACAGATGGGTGGCGGCACCTGGATTTATCTGGGTACATTTGGTTTTGATGCCGGAAAAAGCGATGCCGGAAAAGTTGTTTTAAGCAATCGTTCTGATAAAGCCGGACGTATCGTTACCGCTGATGCCGTAAAAATCGGAGGTGGTATGGGAAATATGGCACGCCGTATCTCTGATGCAGGTGCCACAGAGAATATTAAAAGTTCGGACGGCAATGCTGCCATAGTGCATAAAGAAATGCCGAAGATAGATTACTCGTATGAGATAAGCGGTTATCCCCGTTTCTGCGAGGCAGCACGCTACTGGCTTCAATGGGCAGGTATTCCGGACAGTGTCTATTCCGACAGTCAGGGTAAGAATGACTATACGGACGATTACAAATGTCGTGGTATCTGGGTGAATTACCTTGCCGGTGGTTCTACGGTTAACCCGACAGAACAAGGACTGAATATCCCGGTAGATATGGCTTTCGCCTTCCATTCAGATGCAGGAACTACGCTAAACGATTCTATCATCGGAACACTGGGTATCTACTATACCAACGTTTACAATGAAGAATACGCTAACGGAGCATCCCGCTATCTGGCACACGACATGACAGACCTGATTCAGTCAAATATAGTACGGGATATCCGCAGCCTATACGAACCGGATTGGACACGCCGCGGTATGTGGAACCAATCCTACTACGAAGCACGTGTGCCCCGTGTCCCCACTATGTTGCTGGAATTACTTTCTCACCAGAACTTTGCAGACATGCGTTATGGTTTAGATCCACGCTTCCGTTTTACGGTAAGCCGTGCAATCTATAAAGGTATGCTGCAATTCATTTGCTCGCAATACCACATGGACTATATCGTTCAGCCGTTGCCTGTCGACAATATGGCATTGAAAATGGTAGGCGAGAATGAAATAGAACTGACCTGGCAACCCGTAGCCGACCCACTGGAGCCAACGGCAAATGCTGAAAAATATATCGTTTATACCCGTATCGGAGATGGCGATTTCGATAATGGCGTATTGGTAGATAAGAATACCTATCGCACTGCCCTCCCTGCCGGCATGGTATGCAGTTATAAAGTAACTGCCGTCAACAAGGGCGGAGAAAGTTTCCCGTCCGAAATACTCTCTGCAGGACGTGCGTTTAACAGTTATAAGCGATTAGCGATGAGTGATAAGCAGACAAACGCTAATCACTCATCACTAAACGCTAATCACTCAGATATCGTGCTGATAGTAAACGGCTTCGACCGCATCAGTGCTCCGGCAGATTTTGTTGCACCTGCTCCCGGAGATACTTTACTTGCCGGTTTCTTAGATGAACTGGACCACGGCGTACCTTATCTGAAAGATATCAGCTACATTGGTAAGATGAAAGAATACCGCCGTTCCATTCCATGGATGGACGACGATGCTTCCGGCTTTGGCGACAGCTATGGTAATTACGAAGATAAAGTAATCGCCGGAAACACATTCGATTATCCCGCTATTCATGGAGCCGCCATTTTGAAAGCCGGATATTCTTTCATATCTTGCAGCGATGAAAGTGTGGAAAATAAAACAATGAACCTGAACGACTATAAGTATGTAGACCTGATATTAGGTAAAGAATGTCAGACTAAAATGGGACGTGGCGGTATAAAGCCGTTAGAGTTCAAAACATTCAGCCAACCTATGCAGGAAGCTATCACCGCATATTGCGGACAAGGCGGAAACATCTTCGTCTCGGGTGCCTATGTAGGAACCGACCTTTGGGACAATCGCCTTGCCCCGGTTCAGGAGTCCGATAAGAAATTTGCAACAGAAGTCCTGAAATATAAATGGCGCGTGGGGCAGGCAGCTACAGAGGGTAAGGTGAAATGTGTAGCTTCACCGTTCCCCGCCCTTTCAGGCAACTATACATACCATAATGAACTGAATGCAGACAGCTATGTGGTAGAATCACCGGATGCCATCGAACCGGCAACAAAAGATGCATACACCGTAATGCGCTATTCGGAAAACAACCTGAGCGCCGGAATTGCTTACAAAGGCGACTACAAAACCTGCATACTGGGCTTCCCGTTCGAAGCATTGCGCACTGCCTCTGAAAGAGAAGCGTTGATGAATGCCATCCTGACATTCTTCAGTGAAAAAACTAATTCATTCAAGCAATAATATACTAAAATCAATCATCATCTATGAAGCGAAGACTTTTAATAATGTTCCTGTTGGGCTGCCTGCTACCGTTCGCGATACAGGCACAACATGGCACATTCCGTTTTGCGCAAATAACGGACATCCATTTCAGCCCTAACAATCCCAACCCGACGGAAGACTTACTACGTTCCGTCGCGCAAATAAATGCGACAGACAGTATCGACTTTGTTTTGGTTACGGGCGATATCACCGAAGAGGGCGACCGTGCCACCATGCTGAAAGTAAAAGAGACATTGGATTTACTGAAAGCAAAGTATTACATGATTCTCGGTAACCATGAAACCAAATGGAGCGACTCCGGCTGTACTGCCTTCGGTGAGATTTTCGGCGGCGAACGCTTTGAATTCGAGCATAAAGGCATCCTGTTTCTGGGTTTCAATTCCGGACCGTTAATGCGTATGGCTTACGGACATGTTGTTCCGCAGGACATCCGCTGGATGACGGAAGAGATGGATAAGTTTGGAAAAGACAAGCCGGTTATACTCGTTACACACTACCCGTTACTGGATGGAGATGTGGATAACTGGTATGAAGTAACAGACGCAGTACGCCCCTATAACATTCGTTTGTTCATCGGCGGGCACTATCACCGTAACCGGGATTTGCGTTATGATGGCATTCCGGGTATCCTGATGCGCAGTAACCTGCGTGATAAAGATAGAAAGCCGGGATATGGCATCTATGATATAACCAAAGATTCTATCCTTGTCTACACTCAGCGCATCGGAGAACCGAAAAAGCAATGGGCTGCTTTCTCACTGACCCAACCCTATTATGACCGCAATGGAAAGGCAGAGAAATACCCAGACTTTTCAGTCAACACAGAATACCCGAATGTGAAAGAACAGTGGGTAGTGCAAACCGGTGCAGGTATCTATTGTTCGCCTGCAGTAGAAAAAGACAAAGTGTTCGTGGGAGACGATATGGGTTACCTGACTTGCTATGCCTTGAAGAATGGAAAGAAACTGTGGAATTTCCAATCCGGTAAGCGCATTGTAGGCACTCCGGCTACGGCAGATGGTGTAGTCGTATTCGGTTCTGCCGACCGTAACATCTACGGTCTGAACAGCAAGGACGGGAAACTACTGTGGACTGTAAAAGCAAAAGACCCGGTACTGGGTGCGGTAACCATTGAAAATGGAATTGCCTACATTGGTGCCAGCGATTCTACTTTCCGTGCTATTGATATCCATACAGGTAAAGTGATCTGGGCATATACCGGTGTGAAAGGATACATTGAAACCAAACCACTGGTAACAGCCAACAAAGTGATCTTCGGTGCCTGGGACAATACCCTCTATGCATTGAATAAAGCAGACGGTAAGGTATTATGGAAGTGGACAGGCGGTTTAACGCGCATGCACTTCTCACCCGCAGCCGTATGGCCGGTAGCCGCAGAAGGCAAAGTATTTATCACCGATCCGCAGCGAGCCATGACAGCTATCAATATAGAAAACGGAGAAACAGTGTGGCGCACTTTCCAGTCTATGGTACGTGAAACGATTGGCCTGTCGGAAGACGGAACGCGCGTATTCAGTAAGACCATGAACGACAGTATTGTCTGCTATGCCACACAGGGAGATCAACCCCGCGAATTATGGGCAAGCAATGTCGGCTTCGGATACGAACATGCACCCTCCATGCAAGTGGAAAAGGGAGGTGTCATGTTCGGCAGTACCAAGGAAGGACTGATTTTTGCTTTGGAAGCCCAAACCGGTAAAGTATTGTGGAAACATAAGATAGGTAACTCGCTGATCAGTACCGTAGTGCCGCTGAACGGGCGACAGGTATTGTTCACAGCTACCAGTGGTGAAGTGGGACTGCTACGAGTTAAGAATTAAAGAATTAATAATTAAAAGCAATATAGGACATTATGAATAAAATCAATTGCTTCGTTCCTTTTTCGGGAGCTGCACAAGCGGAAAAGACAGTAAAAGGCCTGCAAGAAACCGGCTTAGTGAATAACATTTATCTGCTCACCCTGCCAGACGTTACAGAAAACCTGCCCGGATGCAGTACCCTGCACATGCAATCTATCCAGTCCAGTACCGCCATGAGGGATATTGCCGGACATAGCGATGCAGAATACACACTGATCTATACGAAATATACGACGCTCGAACTGGGTTTATTCGCCCTGGAGCGTATGATACACATTGCTGAAGACAGCGGTGCAGGTATGGTATATGCTGACCGCTACCAGGTAAAGGAAGGCAAGCAAACCAATGCCCCGGTGATCGATTATCAATTCGGCTCATTGCGCGATGATTTCGACTTCGGTTCCGTACTGTTATTCCGTACGGATGCATTCAAGGAAGCCGCTGCCCGCATGAATGAAGACGAGTATAAATTTGCCGGGCTTTATGACCTTCGTCTGAAAGTAAGCCAAAAAGAAAGTTTGGTACACATCAATGAGTATCTGTACAGTGAAATCGAAGACGATACCCGCAAGAGTGGTGAAAAGATATTCGATTACGTGGATCCCAGAAACCGTGACCGCCAGATTGAAATGGAACAGGCTTGTACCGAGCATCTGAAAGAAATCGGCGGCTATCTGGTACCTGAATTCAAACAAATAGAATTCTCAGCAGGCAACTTCGAATATGAAGCTTCGGTTATCATCCCCGTACGCAATCGTATCCGCACCATCCGCGATGCCATTCATTCGGTATTGAAGCAGAAGACCGACTTTAAGTTCAACCTGATTATCATCGACAACCACTCTACGGACGGGACCACAGAAGCTATTGACGAATTCAAGAACGACGAACGCCTCATCCACATCATCCCCGAACGCTATGACCTGGGCATCGGCGGTTGCTGGAACATGGGTGTGCATCATCCCAAATGTGGTAAGTTCGCCGTGCAACTGGACAGCGACGATGTATACAAGGATGAAAATACACTGACTACTATGGTTCGCGCTTTCTATGAACAGAATTGCGCCATGGTGGTAGGCACCTATATGATGACGGACTTCAATATGAATATGATTGCTCCGGGTATTATCGACCACAAAGAATGGACACCCGAAAACGGACGCAACAATGCACTCCGCATCAATGGTCTGGGTGCTCCGCGTGCTTTCTATACTCCGGTGCTGCGTGAAGTGAAAGTTCCGAATACCAGCTATGGTGAAGACTATGCACTGGGATTGAACTTCTCCCGCCAATACCAGATCGGCCGTGTGTATGATGTAGTTTACCTGTGCCGCCGCTGGGACGACAACTCGGACGCTTCGCTGGATATTGTGAAAATGAATAGTCATAATCTATATAAAGACCGCATCCGTACCTGGGAACTACAGGCACGTGTGGCTATGAACAAGAAAGGATAAATACCTAGTGTGTTCCGTACTTATACCACACAAGTGTTTCTCAAATGAAATGCTTGTGTGCCACAAATGTAACACAAGTGTCCCTCAAATGAAACACAAGCGTTACGCAACACATTAATAAGTAACCAGTTACAGCAATTAATATGAACCAAACCATAAACAATCTGCTTACCGAGCAACTTGCCTCTTGGGAAACGGCTCGTAACAACTACGCCGCCCTTTCGGGTGTGCAGGTGAAGGAGCTCGATGTAAACGGTATTCCGTATAAGGTACAATTCAATCCTGCACGTATCGTTTCTTCGGGAGCTAAAGTAGATGCCCAGTCCATCAAGGAACGCAAATGTTTTCTCTGCCCAGCCAATTTACCGCCGGTGCAGAAAGGAATTCCGTTCGAAGGACATTATAATATCCTGGTCAATCCGTTCCCTATCTTTCCCCGCCACCTGACGATACCGGAAGTGGCACACGTGGACCAGCGCATAGCCGTCCGTTTCAAGGATATGCTGGCATTGGCACAGGCGTTGACGGATTACACGATATTCTATAATGGTCCCAAGTGCGGTGCATCCGCCCCCGACCATGCTCACTTCCAGGCAGGCAACAAAGGCTTCATGCCTATTGAAAAGGACTGGCGCAGACAGGTAGCAGGCAAAGTGGCAGATTACGGTGAAGCTACCCTCTGGTACTTGAATGATGCTCCCCGTGCAACATTGGTCATCGAAGCAGCCAATAAGAAACATGCTGCCGCCCTGTTCGATATCATTTACCACTCACTGGACATCAAACCGGGAGATGACGAACCAATGATGAATGTATTGGCATGGTACGAAGATGAGAAATGGATCGTATGCGTATTTCCACGTGAGAAGCACCGTCCGGCTTGCTATACAGCCGAAGGAGATGCCAATTTATTGAGCAGTCCTGCATCTGTAGACCTCGGCGGAGTGTTTATCACACCGGTCGAAAAAGACTTTCTCAAGATCACAGCCGAAGATATAGCCCAGATCCTGAGTGAGGTATCGCTTTCTGCCAAAGACTTCCATCGGGTGCGTCAGCGTATTAAAGAACAAATATAAACGATTATGAAAGAGCCCAAAGTACACGTAGGCATATTGTTCGAGCCGCAAATAGAGTTTATCCTGCTGAATCCATACCGCATCAACGGCATGGAAATCAGTGGTAAGCAGGTTGTGACCTACAACGAAGGCAGGATACTGTGGAACGGACGCCTTTATGACGAGCTTCTATTTGAACCTGTAAACGAAGCCACCGACGCTTTCGAGCTGCTCGATGTCACCATCGGCATCAACTTCCACTGGGAGCGCAAAGAAGACCAGCGTTTCCTGGGTTCTCTGAAGATTATTGTGGAGAACAAGAAGCTGACAGGCATCAACGTCATTCACGTAGAAGATTACCTGACCAGCGTAATCTCCAGTGAAATGAGCGCAACAGCTTCGTTAGAGTTGTTGGAGGCACATGCAGTAATTTCACGAAGCTGGCTTTTGGCTCAGATTCATAAGAACAAGGAGATTACGGAAACCCAGACTGAGTATTCCGCTTTCACCCAAACAGATGAAGAGTTAATCCGTTGGTACGACCGTGAAGACCACACCCGTTTCGACGTCTGTGCAGACGACCATTGTCAGCGTTACCAAGGCATTACCCGTGCCTCCACTGAAATCGTAAAGCAAGCCATCGCTGCCACCCGCGGACAAGTATTGACGTCTGACGGTAAGATATGCGATGCCCGATTCTCTAAATGCTGCGGCGGTGCATTCGAAGAATTCCAGTATTGCTGGGAAGATGTGAAGTATCCCTATCTCACCAAACAGCGCGACTGGAGTAAGTCAACTACGAGCTACAAGCTACCAGCTACAAATGCTATGCAGAATGACAGCGCAGCACCCGTAGCTGGTAGCTCGTCGCTCGTAGCTGATTCCCCCCTTCCCGACCTGACCCAGGAAGCCAAAGCGGAGCATTGGATACGCACCTCCCCGGAAGCTTTCTGCAACACCACAGACAAGAAAGTCCTCTCACAGGTATTGAATAACTACGACCAGGAAACCACCGACTTCTATCGCTGGAAAGTAGTTTACACCCAGGAAGAACTTTCCGCACTGATCCTGAAACGCTCCGGCATCGATTACGGGCAAATCATTGATCTTGTTCCTATCGCCCGTGGAACTTCAGGTCGCCTCTGGAAACTGAAAATCGTAGGAACCAAGAAGACGCTCACCATCGGTAAAGAGCTGGAAATACGTCGCACGCTGTCTACTTCCCATCTGTACAGTTCCGCATTCGTAGTAGATAAGGAAGATATCTCTCCCGAAGGCATCCCCGCCCGTTTCATCCTCACCGGAGCCGGCTGGGGACACGGTGTAGGACTATGCCAGATCGGTGCTGCCGTTATGGGCGAACAAGGCTATAAGTATGACGCGATATTGCTGCACTATTACATAGGTGCAAGTATCGAGAAGCTATATGAATAATTTAACAAAACAATAAACAATATCATGAACAGTACAAAAAGCATATCACCGTGGGCATGGGTACCTACCTTATACTTTGCACAAGGCATCCCCTACTTCATAGTCAACAACATCTCGGTACTGATGTTTGCCAAGATGGGTGTTCCCAATGGAGAGATGGCTTTGTTTACGAGTCTGCTGTATCTCCCCTGGACCATCAAGCCCTTCTGGAGCCCATTCATCGACATCATCAAGACCAAACGATGGTGGATCATCTCTATGCAAATCCTGATGTCGATAGCATTCATTTTGTTAACACTGTCCATTCCGAAACCGGATGAAGCAACAATAGCTGCCGGAACAACTCCCATCAGCATGTTCACCATCACACTGATTCTCTTCATCATTACAGCATTTGCTTCGGCCACACATGATATTGCCGCCGATGGCTTCTACATGCTGGCATTAAAGCAAAGCGACCAAGCCGCATTCGTCGGTATCCGAAGTACCTTCTACCGCCTTGCATCCATCTTCGGACAAGGAGTACTCGTAGCCATTGCCGGTGCCATTGAACTGAGGTACAAAGACATTCCACTGTCGTGGACCATCACAATGCTGGTTACAGCCGTCATGTTCAGTTTGGTAACTTTCTATCACCTCTTTGCAATACCCAAGCCTACCTCCGACAAGTCTGTACTGACACCGGGAACAGCCAATGCAAAAGCCATATTCCAAGAGTTCGGGCGCACGTTTGCCACTTACTTCACCAAACCTGGAGTATGGTTGGCCATCGCGTTCATGCTGCTTTATCGTCTGCCCGAAGCATTCCTCATCAAGATGTGTATGCCTTTCCTAGTAGCTTCTAAAGAGGCAGGAGGCCTGGAACTTTCCACAGCAGAAGTAGGCATTGTATATGGCACTATCGGAGTGATATTCCTCACAGTAGGTGGTATCCTGGGCGGATTATTCGCATCGCGCATCGGACTGAAGAAATCCATTTGGTGGATGGCAGCGTGCATGACGCTCCCTTGTCTGACTTTTGTCTATCTCGCCATCGGACAACCCGATAATCTGTTTGCCATTTCAACGGCCATTGCCATCGAGCAGTTCGGCTACGGATTTGGATTCACAGCCTATATGCTTTATATGATGTACTTCTCCGAAGGAGAGTTCAAGACGTCGCACTACGCCATCTGTACCGCTTTCATGGCACTGAGCATGATGATTCCAGGCATGTTTGCAGGTTACCTTCAGGAAGCAGTCGGCTATGTCAACTTCTTCTGGATCGTAATACTCTGCTGTGCCGCCACTATTGTGGTCACGGTGTTTGCCGACAGGAAGATTGACCCAACATACGGAAAGAAGTGATTAACAATTAATAATAAGTAACTAGTTATGAAGAAGATAATTACAATATCCTTGTTCTGCCTCCTTTTCGGAAGCGTGGTGCAGGCACAAAAGATAAGAATAAAAACAGGTATCGAAGTCCTGAAAGACCAGAATTTCAAGTGCCTGGAAGGCAAACGCGTAGGTCTGATTACCAACCCCACCGGAGTAGATAATCAGATGAAATCCACCATTGACATTCTACATGAAGCACCGAACGTAAATCTGGTTGCCCTCTTCGGTCCGGAGCACGGGGTTCGTGGCGACGTACATGCCGGCGACCACGTGACGGACATCAAAGATGCCACCACCGGATTGCCCGTATATTCCCTTTACGGCAAAACCCGCAAGGCTACGCCGGAGATGTTGAAAGACATTGACGTATTGGTCTACGATATCCAAGACATCGGTTGCCGCTCATTCACCTATATCAGTACAATGGGACTGGCTATGGAAGCAGCAGCCGAAAACAGTAAAGAATTTATCGTATTGGATCGCCCCAACCCGGTAGGCGGACTCAAGATAGAAGGCAACCTGGTAGAAGATGATTGCATTTCTTTTGTCAGTCAGTTCAAGATTCCGTACCTTTACGGGCTGACTTGCGGTGAACTGGCATTGATGCTGAACGGAGAGAAAATGATGGCAGCACAATGCAACCTGCATGTTGTGAAGATGAAAGGCTGGAAACGCAAGATGGACTATGTACAGACGGGGTTGCAATGGGTACCCTCTTCTCCGCATATTCCCCATCCGCACTCGGCTATATTCTATCCGGTAAGCGGTATTCTGGGTGAACTGGGATACATGTCCATCGGGGTAGGCTATACGATACCGTTCCAGATGTTCGCCGCACAGTGGGTAGAAGCAGAAAAACTGGCGGGAAACCTGAACGCATTGAATGTGCCGGGTGTTGTATTCAGACCGATGTATCTGAAACCTTTCTACTCCGTGGGCAAGGGTGAATTGCTGCAAGGCGTACAGGTACACATCATGGATGTACAGAAAGCCCCGCTGAGCGACATCCAGTTCCTGGTGATGCAGGAGATCGCAGCGCTCTATCCTGACCGTGCCGTATTTGAGCATGCCGACAAGGGACGTTTTCGTATGTTCGACATGGTAAGCGGCTCGGAAGAGATACGCAAGCGGTTCTCACAGCGTAACCGCTGGGAAGACGTGCGAGACTATTGGTATAAGGATGTTGAAGACTTCCGACGGTTGTCGAAGAAATACTACCTGTACAAGTAGGGAACAATAAACGCTTCTTACACCGAAAAGAGCCATTAAGGAACCGGGATGTCATAAGGGGTGACGAGTGCTTGTCATCACAGGCAGGTGAAAGAAGAAAAGAATGATAAGGAAAAGAAAGGCGAAAGCACTATGGTAAAAAGTAGCTACACTTCGTTTTTGCAGGAAATAAGGGGACTTATTCCGCAAGATAGGATATACACCGACGAACTGCGCCGGTTAGCATGGGGAACAGATGCGGGTTTCTACCGCCTTATTCCACAAATCGTGATTCGTTCCAACAGCGAAGAGGAAATTTCCGACCTGTTGAAACTTGCCGACCGTTACGGTCTGCCAGTAACGTTTCGTGCCGCAGGAACCAGTTTGTCGGGACAAGCCATCAGTGACTCTATCCTGATAGTAGCCGGAAAACATTGGGAGAAGTACAGCATTTCTCCCGATCATGAACAGATTACCTTGCAACCGGGCATCATCGGTCAGCGGGTCAACGAGATTCTCGCCCCCTACGGACGTAAGTTTGCTCCGGACCCGGCAAGCGTGAAAAGTGCCATGGTAGGCGGCATCGTCATGAACAACGCCTCGGGTATGAATTGCGGTACACACGCCAATAGTGACAAGGTACTTCTCTCCGCCCGCATCGTATTGGCGGACGGCACCGTGCTAGACACAGGGGACGACATTTCGCGTGCTTCCTTCGAAGCCACCCACCCCGATTTCTACAATCGCATCTGCGAATTGCGTGACCAGATACGTGCCAATAAAGAACTCGCTGCACGCATCCGCTACAAATACTCCATCAAGAACGTAACCGGACTGAACCTTCTGCCATTCGTCCGTTTCGATGACCCGTTTGATATTATTGCCCACCTGATGGTAGGCTCGGAAGGCACGCTTGCATTCCTTTCCCAAATTACCATGCGCACAGAGTACGACTATCCGTACAAGGCTAGCGCCATGCTCTATTTTACCAGCATCAAGGATGCTTGCCGGGCGGTGGTGGCGATGAAAGAACTCTCAAATGATAGTACTTCCGCATCAGAAGCAGACAGAAAGATAGTAAAAGGCGCCGAACTGCTGGACTACAAGAGTCTCTCTTCGGTAGAAGACCCTGTCTACTTAAAGTATAAGCAAGAAGTTGCCGATGCCTCCGGCCTTACAGCCGTGCTGACCGAGACCAAAGCCCGCACCCGCGAGGAACTGGAACAGAACATCTCAGCAATCGAGGAATGTCTGAAAACTTTCAGCACCTACATCCCCGTGCACTTCACCGACCGGCCGGAAGAATATTCCAAGTATTGGGCTATTCGCTCAGGCATATTCCCATCCGTAGGCGGTACACGCCAACCCGGCACTACCTGCCTCATCGAGGACGTAGCCTTCCACATCGAAGACCTGCCCGAAGCCACTGCCGACCTGCAACAGCTCATCGCCCGCCACGGCTACGATGATGCCTGCATCTACGGTCATGCCTTGGAAGGCAACTACCACTTTATCCTGAACCAGTCTTTCAGTACCGACGCCGAAGTAAAGCGCTACGAGGACCTGATGAATGACGTAAAGACTCTGGTAGTCGATAAATACGACGGTTCGCTGAAAGCAGAACATGGCACTGGACGTAACATGGCCCCCTTCGTGAAATATGAATGGGGAGAGGCAGCTTTTGAAGCCATGAAGGCAGTCAAGCAGTTGTTCGACCCGAAAGGGCTGCTCAATCCGGGAGTTATCTTCAATGATGACCCACAATGTCACATCAAGAACTTCAAACCGTTACCGTTGATTCCTATCGACGAAGCCAGTCCTGCCGAAAAAGTAAACAAGTGCATCGAATGTGGCTTCTGCGAAGTGAACTGCCTGTCGTGCGGCTTTACCCTTTCTTCGCGCCAACGCATTGTATTGCAACGGGAAATATCACGTCTGAAACAAAGCGGCACAGACCAGGAACGTCTGTCTTTACTCGAAAAACAATACCGCTACCCGGGCAATCAAACTTGCGCAGGAGACGGACTGTGCTCCATGTCCTGCCCGATGAATATCAATACAGGCGACCTGACCCACATCATCCGCCAGGAATCACTGCCGAAAGGTAGCCTCGGATATAAAGCAGGAGATTTCGTAGCCAATCACTTCGCCGGTGTCAAGAGCGCCCTGCGCCCCGTTTTATCATTAGCCAATTTCGGACACTCCGTATTGGGAACCAAAGCCATGAGCAGCATTACGAAAGGGATGCACAATGTATTGGGCGTGCCTTTGTGGACGCCTGCCATGCCAAAGAGCTATAAAGCTACAAGCTACAAGCTACAAGCTACGAGTAGCATGCGGCATGATAGCGCAGCACTCGTAGCTCGTAGCCCGTCACTCGTAGCTGATAAAGTAGTTTATTTCCCCAGCTGCATCAACCAAACCATGGGGCTCCCGAAAAAATCCCCTGTGGAGCAACCTTTGGTAAATAAGATGATCTCCCTCCTACAAAAAGGCGGTTACGAAGTCATCTTCCCCAAGAACATGGATAAGCTCTGCTGCGGCACCATTTGGGAAAGTAAAGGTATGCTCGACATTGCCGACCGCAAAGCCACTGAACTCGAAGCCGCCCTTTGGGAAGCCAGCGAGCAAGGCAAATACCCAGTTCTCTGTGATCAAAGCCCCTGCCTGCACCGCATGCGCGAAACCATTCAGAAGATGAAACTCTACGAACCTGCAGAATTCATCTACACCTTCCTGCGAGACAAACTAGTCTTCACGCAGACCGACCGCCCCGTAGCTGTACACATCACCTGCTCCATGCGCAAAATGGGTCTGGCAGATACAATTATCTCCCTGGCAAAACTCTGTTCTACGCATGTCTTCGTACCCGAAGAAGTAGGCTGCTGTGGTTTTGCCGGAGACCGTGGATTCACCTATCCCGAACTGAATTCCTATGCCTTGCGCAAACTCCGTCCGCAGATAGAAGCATCGGGTATCACTATCGGCTACTCAAACAGTCGTACTTGCGAAATAGGACTGACTACCAACTCAGGTATCCCCTACGTCTCTATCGCCTATCTCGTAGACCAATGCACAAAGAGCGTGAAAGCCGAAACAACTGATAACTTATAACTAATAACTTAACACACTTATTACAATGAACAGTCAGACCAAGACAAACAAGCGCATTCTTGCCCTCGACATCCTTCGCGGTGTCACCATTGCGGGCATGATTATGGTGAACAACCCCGGCACTTGGGGACATATATATGCCCCCCTGCGCCACGCTGAGTGGAATGGCCTCACCCCCACCGATCTCGTCTTCCCTTTCTTCATGTTCATCATGGGTATCTCTACCTATATCTCCCTGAAGAAGTACAATTTCGAGTTCAGTCATGCAGCCGCCATGAAGATATTGAAGCGTACCATTATCATCTTCCTGATCGGACTTGCCATCGGCTGGTTCTCCAAATTCTGTTACTACTGGGCAGGCTCCCATGAAGGACTCAGTTTTGGCGAACAACTCTGGGCATCCGTCTGGACTTTCGACCGCATCCGTATCCTGGGTGTCATGCAGCGTCTGGCCCTTTGTTACGGTGCTACCGCTATCATTGCACTGACCATGAAACACCGTCATATCCCTTACCTCATTGCCATATTACTGGTTGGCTACTTCATCCTGCTGATGTGTGGCAACGGATTTGCTTACAACGAAACCAATATCCTTTCCATAGTGGACCGTGCCATCCTCACCCCCGCACACATGTACAAGGACAACGGCATTGATCCCGAAGGTCTTTTAAGCACCATACCCTCCATTGCCCATGTATTGCTGGGCTTCTGCGTAGGCCGTATGATGCTGGACAGCAATAAAGCCGAGAGCCGCGAGGCATTACTGAACTCTCACCTGATCAAATTATTCCTGGTTGGTGCCGTCCTTACTTTTGCAGGCTTCCTGCTGAGCTACGGTTGCCCTATCAACAAGAAAATCTGGTCTCCCACCTTCGTCCTCACCACTTGCGGACTGGCCTCCAGTTTCCTGGCACTGCTCATCTGGATCATCGACGTAAAAGGATACAAGAAATGGTGTACTTTCTTCGAGGCTTTCGGTGTCAACCCCCTGTTCATGTACGTTCTGGGTGGAGTACTCAGCATCCTGTTCGGCAGCATCAGCTTCCCCTGGGGCGATGGCAGCATCAGCATACACGGATTCTTATATAAGATCGTTCTCATGCCGATATTCGGTGAGACAGGCGGTTCACTGGCCTATGCATTGCTCTTTGTAGCCATCAACTGGTGCATCGGCTATCAATTGTATAAGCGGAAGATATATATCAAGATATAGTAGCAAGCAGATAAATCGGCAAAAGACTATAACACCGATGAAATATAAACGATGAATAATTAAAATTAAACGATATGATATTAATAGCAGACAGTGGCTCTACAAAAACCGATTGGTGTGTTGTAGAGAAAGGTAAACTCATCCAGCAGGTTTCTACGAAAGGTACCAACCCTTTCTTTCAGTCGGAAGAGGAGATCAGTAATGAAATCGCGACAGCGCTGCTGCCCCAGTTAACGACCAATGCCTTCGACGCTGTGTACTTTTATGGTGCTGGCTGTGGCTTCCCCGACAAAATTGCCATGGTGCACCGTGCCATTATCCAGCATCTCCAGGTTTCGGGCGACGAAGTGGAAGTAAATACTGACATGCTTGCCGCCGCCCGCGGACTTTGCGGACACGAACCGGGCATAGCCTGCATCATGGGCACAGGTTCCAACTCGTGTTATTACGACGGCAAACACATTGGTGCCAACGTCTCTCCCCTGGGTTTCATTCTTGGCGACGAAGGTAGTGGTGCTTGCCTGGGTAAGTTGCTGGTAGGTGATATTCTGAAAAATCAAATGACTCCAGAGTTAAAAGAAAAGTTCCTCAAGCAGTTCAATCTGGAACCGGCAGACATCATCGACCGTGTATACCGTAAACCATTCCCGAACCGCTTCCTGGCAAGCCTGTCTCCATTCCTCGCTCAGAATCTGGACGAGCCTTGTGTGCGCACGCTGGTGCTGAACAGTTTCAAGGCTTTCCTGAAAAGGAACGTCATGCAATACGATTATCAGCATAGCAAGGTACATTTCATCGGCTCCGTAGCATTCCATTATAAGGAGGTACTTACCGAAGCTGCACAGGAAATGGGCGTTCAAGTAGGTATCATCCTCCAGAGCCCTATGGAAGGCCTGATTAGCTACCATAGCTAACCCACCCAACAACGCATAAATCATAAATTATAAATCATAAATCATCATCATGGCATTCGTAAAGATATCAGAGCAACCCTCGCTCTACAACGACTTAGAAAAGAAATCTGTCCGCGAAATATTGGAGGACATCAACACAGAAGACCAGAAAGTGGCATTGGCTGTTCAAAAAGCCATTCCACAAATTGAGAAACTGGTGACACAAATCGTTCCGCGCATGAAGCAAGGCGGACGCATCTTTTATATGGGAGCAGGCACCAGCGGTCGCCTGGGTGTGCTGGATGCATCAGAAATTCCTCCAACATTCGGTATGCCTCCTACGCTCGTCATCGGACTGATAGCAGGTGGTGATACAGCCCTGCGCAATCCGGTGGAAAATGCGGAGGACGATATGCGTCGCGGTTGGGAAGAGTTAGTTGAACGTAACATTACGGATAAAGATACCGTCATCGGCATTGCTGCTTCCGGCACGACTCCTTACGTGATCGGTGCCATGCAGAAAGCACGCGAGCACGGCATTCTTACAGGCTGCATCACCAGCAACCCCGACTCTCCGATGGCAGCAGAAGCAGATGTTCCCATCGAAATGATTGTAGGACCGGAGTATGTAACAGGCAGCTCACGCATGAAATCGGGTACGGGACAGAAGATGATACTGAACATGATTACCACTTCTGTCATGATACAACTGGGCCGTGTGAAAGGCAACAAGATGGTGAACATGCAGCTGAGTAACCAGAAATTGGTAGACCGTGGCACCCGCATGATTGTAGAAGAGCTGGGATTAGATTATGGCAAAGCGAAAGCGCTGCTACTAATGCACGGTTCAGTGAAGAAGGCGGTAGATGCTTACAGAGGAAAATAATCGCCTTTCCGATCATTTCCCATTATTAATCATCTAATCATTAATAACACCCCCTTATGAAACTTTTCCCTTCCTTTTTTTTCTTTGTGCTGCTTGTCCTGCAAGCCAACGCACAATCCTTGCAACGTGTTGCCCCCGAACAAGTCGGCATGGATTCCCGTCATTTGTTGTACGCTGATGAAGCGATAGAAACCGCCATCGCTAATAAAGACATTCCCGGTGCCGTGCTCGCTGTAGTACGTAACGGGAAGATGGCCTACCTCAAAGCATACGGCAACAAGCGTGTGTACCCTAACACCGAGCCTATGACCGTAAACACTATTTTCGATATGGCCTCATGCAGCAAACCCATGTCCACTGCCATCTGTACCCATATCCTGGCAGAACGTGGCAAGCTCCGCCTCTTGGACCCCGTCAGCCTCTACATCCCCGATTTTAAATCCTGGATAAGCGAAGACGGAAAAGATAAGAAAATCATCCGCATCGCCGACCTGTTGACACATACTTCCGGCCTCCCCCCTTATGCCCCAACCACTGAACTGGAAAAACAATATGGCTCCCCCAGCCCCGACGGAATGATAGAGTACATAGCCAACTGCCGCCGCGACTTCAAGCCACAAACCGACTTCCAATACAGTTGCCTTAACTACATCACCCTGCAACGCATCATCGAAACCGTCAGCGGACAATCTTTACGCGACTTCGCCCGCGAAAATCTATTTGATGTATTAGGTATGGCCCATACCGATTATCTCCCCTGCAAGCGCGACAAGGATGGAAAATGGATCAATACAGCAGATGCCCACTGGGCAACCTCTACCGAAGGTGACTGGCATAGACTCATCGCTCCTACCGAGAAGCAATCCGATGGCAGCGTCCTCTGCGGACAAGTACACGATCCACTCGCCCGCATCATGAATGGCGGTATTTCCGGCAATGCCGGCGTATTCTCCTGTGCCGAAGACATAGCTGTCCTTTGCGCCGCCCTGCAAAACGGCGGAGAATGGAACGGACACCGCATCCTCAGCCCATTGGGAGTAAAAGCTATGTGTACCGTCCCTCGTGCCACCGCTACATTAGGACGCACTTTAGGATGGGATAATTTCACCGCCTACGCTTCCAATAACGGAGATTATTTCGGTCCGAATACCTACGGGCACACCGGATACACCGGTACTTCCATCATCATAGATCCGGACAACAATACTTCCGTCATCCTGCTCGTCAATGCCGTGCATCCCGAAGACGGTCACAGCATGGTTCGTCTACGCTCTCTGATAGCCAATGTTGTTGCAGCTTCTATCTATCCCACCCCACGTATTTATACGGATCATTACTATAAGCGCTTCCTTCAATTCATGGATGAACCTGCCATTACTTCCAAAGACATCGTCATGGTAGGCAACAGCCTTACAGAAGGTGGCGGCGACTGGAATGCCCGCCTCAACAAGAAAAACATCCGTAACCGTGGTATCATCGGTGATGAAGTTATGGGTATTTACGACCGCCTGCACCAGATACTTCCGGGACACCCAGAGAAATTATTCCTCCTTGCCGGTGTCAACGACATCTCACACGACCTCACTGCGGACAGCATCGTCAGTATGATACGCATGACCGTAGAGCGCATTCAGCGCGAATCTCCCGATACGAAACTCTACCTGCAAAGTCTCCTGCCTTTCGATGAGAGCTTCGGACGTTACAAAAAGCTAACCGGAAAAACCGACATGGTTCCCGAAATCAATGCACAACTGGAAGTGTTAGCCAAAGATCATAAGATTACATTCATCAACCTCTTCCCGTTATTTACAGAGAAAGGCACGAATGTACTGCGCAAAGAGCTGACCAGTGATGGCTTGCACCTGAATGAGGAAGGATATAAAATTTGGGTGAAAGCATTGAAAAAGAAGATGTAATGAGTGATTAGTGGTTAGTGATAGCTCCATGCGGAATAATAGCGCAGCCTACTAATCACTAACCACTCCCAACAACGCTTTCGTCTTATCCGCCAGGAACAAAGGTATATTCAGCAAATTTCCATCCCGCTTCAGATTCAACATTGAATACCGAATTCGACAAATAGGTTGAAAGAGTTTCTCATACTGAATCAGACTTTTGCCCTGTATATTTTGGTCTGCTTTTACTTCTATCGGATAGATCTGATTGGCATACTGAAGCAAAAAGTCCACCTCTGCCTTATTGCCTGAAGCCCAATAACGGAAAGGCATTTGAAACTGTGCTGTAAGGCTTTGTAATATATAGTTCTCAGCTAACGCCCCTTTATATTCTGTATAGGCAGGAGTAGGCAGCAATAATATACTGGCATCCAATTCAGACAGCCTCCGCAACAAACCCAAATCCAATGTATAAAGTTTAAATGTACCTAAATCATCATAAGCTTTCAATGGCAACTTGGGAGCTTTGCTAAGTAACACTTTATTTATAAGCCCTGCCTGCTCCAACCACAAAATGGCATCTTCATATTCCCTGGCACGTGCTCCCGGCCGGACCAACTGATAAACAAACTTACGATTCTCTTTCGCCAACTGCGAAGGCAACGAGTTCCAGACATAATTGATACGAGGAGCCAAAGTCGGAGTAGTATGTTTCACGAAATCCAAAGCATAATCATTCAATATATCTTGAAGTGCAGAATCCACTCTCTCCATATCATTAAAATCAACCATCAAGGTGGCAGGTTCGGGCATACCTCCACAAATAGAATAAGCAGTAAAAGACTCCCGCAACTTATCAAAAAAAATCTGTGGCAGTGGTTCTACCTTATCAATAGAATGCATATACTCATGCATAGCCGGGTCTTTTGTCCTCAGGAACTCCGTAAAAGTGAGCGGATACATATAAAGATGATTCACTTTCCCTACCGGAAATGATTTACCCACATGATTCAGATAAATGCCTAACAAAGAGCCCGCACACGCCACAGCATACTCAGGAGCTTCCTCACAGAAGTATTTCAATGCATTCAATGCCTCGTTGCACTCTTGAATTTCATCCAGAATCAATAAGGTTGTTTGAGGTTCTATCTTCTTTCCATGCAAAAAAGATAAGTGTTGAATAATTCGTTGAGGGTCCTTCGTTGTTCTAAAGACATCGCAAAGACCACTTTCATCCTTATCCAAGCTAAAATAAGCAACATCGTCAAAATACTCTCTGCCAAAGTACTTCAAAGCCCACGTCTTACCTACCTGTCGTGCACCATGAATTACCAGCGGCTTTCTGTTCGTATCCGTTTTCCATGCTGCCAATTGCGAGATAATGTCTCTTTCAAACATAGCAAATCACATTTTTGATATCACAAATGTGGAAATTCACACATTTTCGATATGAGTTTTGTGCAAATATACACATTTTCAATAGAAAACCCCGTAATAGCAAAATATAAAACAAAAGAAGGAGGCATATCTAATCGAAAGAAATAGATATGCCTCCTTTATTGTTTCATGAAGAAGTTAGTTTACTGAACCACCTCTGTCATTATCACATCAAAAGCTAATACTGAATAACCGGGAATCGATCCACTACCATCAGTTCCATATGCAGAACCCCATGGAACATAAACCATCCAGCGTTCTCCAACGCGCATATATTGCAGGAAAGTTCTCCATCCACTTGTCAGTGAAGATGAGTTAATAGTAAACTTAACAGTCCAGTCGAAATCTGTCGGCTCATTCTTTGGAGGATTAGGGATAGCCTGATCTATTGCACTATATCCCGTAAAACTTCCATCAAACTTAATACCAGTAATCAGTGTACCATAATAATAAGTATAAGCTGCTTCTGTAGCCATCGGACGCTGTCCATCCAGATTCTTCACAAGCTTTTTACAATATATATATTCCGGAGTCTGAAGAGTACTGACAAATTCATTCTTAATATAGAACATTTCGCCTACCTCTACTTTATCCAACTTTTCCAAGTCCATAGGAACATAATTATCCCCCGCAACGACTTTGATAGAATCCAGAAACGCTTGGTTACGCTCCTGCCAGTTCGCATATTTCCCTTCCTCTTCCACTTCTTCGCAAGAGACAAACGCACCTGCCAAGATCAGCAGGAAAGGCAAAAATACTAAGAGTTTTTTATTCATTCAATTATTTTTTATTCTGTATTCTAACTTTCGAATTCCAGTACTTATTGCAACCCTTTCAGCAATGAAGTGATGCTGACACGGTCTGCAATAATGTTATTCAATTCAGCAATAGCCACGCGTTCCTGTTGCATCGTATCACGATTACGCAGTGTCACGCAGTTATCTTCCAGAGTTTGGTGGTCAACAGTCACACAGTACGGAGTACCGATGGCATCCTGACGACGGTAACGTTTACCGATACTATCTTTTTCATCATACTGGCAGTGGAAGTGGAACTTCAATGAGTCGATGATCTCACGAGCCTTTTCAGGTAGACCGTCTTTCTTCACCAACGGCATTACAGCCAACTTCACAGGAGCAAGTGCGGCAGGCAATCTCAGCACTACGCGGCTTTCTCCGCTCTCCAGTTGTTCTTCGCAATAAGAAGCAGACATGATGCTGAGGAACATACGGTCCACACCAATAGAAGTCTCGATAACATACGGAGTATAACTTTCGTTCGTCTCAGGATCGAAGTACTTAATATTCTTACCAGAGAACTTCTCATGCTGAGACAAGTCAAAATTCGTACGGCTATGGATACCTTCCACTTCCTTGAAGCCAAACGGCATCAGGAACTCGATATCTGTAGCTGCATTTGCATAGTGAGCCAACTTATCATGATCATGATAACGGTAGTGGTCGTCACCGAATCCCAATGCCTTATGCCATTTCAGGCGAATTTCTTTCCACTTCTTAAACCAGTCTAATTCAGTACCCGGCTTCACGAAGAACTGCATTTCCATCTGTTCGAACTCACGCATACGGAAAATGAACTGACGGGCAACAATCTCGTTACGGAATGCCTTACCAATCTGTGCAATACCGAAAGGTATCTTCATGCGGCCAGTCTTCTGTACATTCAGGTAGTTCACAAAGATACCCTGAGCTGTTTCAGGACGCAGGTAAATCTTCATGGCACCATCCGAAGTAGAACCCATCTCTGTAGAGAACATCAGGTTGAACTGACGAACTTCCGTCCAGTTCTTTGTACCGCTGATGGGGCAAACGATTTCTTCATCCACGATAATCTGGCGAAGCTCGTCAAGGTTATTATCATTCAGTGCCTTTGCAAAACGTTCGTGCAATGCGTCACGTTTAGCCTGGTGTTCCAGTACGCGACCGTTTGTGCTACGGAACTGCGCTTCATCAAAAGCCTCTCCGAAACGCTTGGCAGCTTTGGCAACTTCTTTATTGATTTTATCGTCGTACTTTGCAAGTTGGTCTTCAATCAATACATCGGCACGATAACGCTTCTTGGAATCACGGTTGTCAATCAAAGGATCATTGAATGCGTCTACGTGTCCGGAAGCCTTCCAGATGGTGGGGTGCATAAAGATAGCGGAGTCGATGCCGACAATATTTTCGTGCAGCAACACCATGCTCTGCCACCAGTATTGCTTAATGTTGTTTTTCAGTTCCACACCCATCTGACCGTAGTCATACACTGCTCCCAATCCATCGTAGATGTCGCTGGAGGGGAATACGAAACCGTATTCCTTACAGTGTGATACGAGTTTCTTAAAAACGTCTTCTTGTGCCATTTTTTTGTTATATCTATTAATTTTAATCCTGTTCTTTATTAAAAAGCGCCACAAAGATAGGGATTTATATCATAAGTCGGGCAGGTGGGGTATTAATTTATCTTATCGTAACAAACTCTCACTTTGCACTTCCGACACAATCTGTCCGTCAAACAAATTGATGATACGGTGGATATACGAGCCCAAAATCCGTCTCATGGGATGATTCTTACCGCCCCACGAAGCAAGGTTGTCCCATCTCACGAGACGGATTTCGTCGCATCACGGGACGAATTTGGTCATCTCGCGAGGCAGTTTTACCCGAAGTTGGAGAAGAATCCATTGCCTCGTGAGATTGTTCCAGATAGCATTGCCTGCCGGGTGGAGAAGCGCCTCGCTGGCGATAGGGCAGCTCACAGAACGGCTGCCTGAGACAGATGGCAGGAAAGAAACTACTGCCGGAAAAGGGAAAAATGGCAGTATCGGCAGCAACATAGATACCACTGTGATTAACAGTAGCAGCAACAGCAGATATTTCTTTTTCTTTTGCTGCTGTTGTTATTATATCTCTTATATTCTCTTTATGCTGTAGATTTTCATTCGATAAACCACTGATATTCGGAGTATTGCGATTTATTTCAGATTCATTTCCATCGCGATTTTTGTCCATTGTCTGCCTGTTTTTCGTCGAAAATCCGTCATTTTTGCCCGATTTTACATCATTGTCTGGGTACTTTTTGCCATTTTGCCCACTGTTTTTTGCTGTGTTTTTTGCCGGTTTCACCTCCACATCCTCTTCTTTTTTTTGCGGCTCTTCAACGTATTTCGTATTTAGCTGCACGGGTGAAAAATGATCGCCGACAATAGTGAACAACTGGAAATCCGTGACGATCTTCATCATATAAGGATAAGTAAAATTACGGGTGGCAAAAGGTTTCAGGTATTTCATGTCCGCTTCCATATCGGGCAGAAAGCTCAGTTTCTCCATAATATACCAATAAGTACCGTAGGCCTTACCGCCCTCACGGGAAATCATATTCTGAATACGGGGATCATTGAAAGACATAATCTCATGCTTAAGGTAAAAGTGCTTGTTCATATTCTGCTTAATTCTGTTTCAAATAATTTATCTTTTTGCTTTTACAAAGATCCGATTATTATTCCACTACACCAAAAACCGTTTTTCACGAAAAGGGCCGTTTTCTTACTATTTGAAATGCAAGAAATGAGATAGGAAACGGCTTGTTAACTGAACAAAAAACCATAAGCCACCACACTAATAATCAGCATTTTACAACCAAGAACCTTCTTATTTCCATTCTCATTCATAAATTCTACAAGTAGATTCGGAAAGTTGACAAAAAAACGAAATGCCGCCCACAAGCAGCCAAACGCCACATATTAGAGAAAAAAACTCACATTTCAAATAGTGCGTTTTCGGCCATAAATGTCTTATTTGAAAAGCATTTATTTATGATATAATAACACATTGAATACAAAAGAGAAAATCACACATACAACATCTGATAAATGATAATTTATTATTCATCTGCAGATTGTAGCTTATGTACATCCAAGATGTACCTTTCTTTTCCAGATAATTAAAAAGTCTTCATTTGCAGATTTTCCCAAGAAATTTCGTATTTTTGCGTTCGACTGAAAAATTCAGTGATTATTCAGAATAGATATTCCCGAAATAGATATGAGCGAAGACTTTGAAGCACCGAAAGACGACTTGGAAAAGAACCTCCCGGAAGGGAACGAAGGACATTCGGATTATAAACCCGCTGACACGAAAGACGTAAAAGCAAAATACCAACTTAGCGGTATGTACCAGAATTGGTTTCTGGATTATGCTTCATACGTTATTCTGGAACGTGCCGTACCCCACATCAATGATGGTTTAAAGCCTGTGCAGCGACGCATATTGCACTCCATGAGGCGTATGGAAGATGGGCGCTACAACAAAGTGGCAAACATCGTAGGGCATACCATGCAGTTTCACCCGCACGGTGATGCTTCCATCGGTGATGCATTGGTGCAATTGGGACAGAAAGATTTGCTCGTAGATTGCCAGGGGAACTGGGGTAATATACTCACCGGCGACGGTGCGGCTGCTCCCCGTTACATCGAGGCACGTCTGTCTAAGTTCGCCCTCGATGTGGTCTTCAACCCTAAAACAACCGAATGGAAACTCTCCTATGACGGACGAAACAAGGAACCGGTAACTCTACCAGTGAAGTTCCCTTTGCTCCTGGCACAAGGGGTAGAAGGTATTGCCGTAGGTCTTTCTTCCAAAATACTTCCCCATAACTTCAATGAACTTTGCGATGCATCCATCCGCTATCTGCACAAGGAAGAGTTCAAACTCTATCCGGACTTTCAGACTGGCGGTAGTATCGACGTTTCTAAATACAACGACGGTGAGCGCGGAGGTGCAGTGCGTGTACGTGCTAAAATCGAGAAGATCGACAACAAGACACTTGCCATCAAAGAAATTCCTTACGGTAAGACGGTAGCCAGTGTTTGCGATTCCATTGTGAAAGCAAGCGAAAAAGGCAAGATTAAGATAAAGAAAGTAGAAGACCTCACGTCCGGGAACGTGGAGATACTTGTTCATCTTGCCCCCGGCGTTTCTTCGGACAAAACAATCGATGCCCTGTATGCCTTCACGGACTGTGAGGTTAGCATATCACCTAACTGTTGCGTCATCGACGACCAGAAACCTCACTTCCTCACTGTAAGCGATGTACTGAAGAAATCAGTGGATAACACTCTGTCTTTGCTACGCCAGGAACTGGAAATACGCAAAGACGAAATACAGAAAAGCCTGCACTTCGCTTCACTGGAAAAGATTTTCATTGAAGAACGCATCTATAAGGACAAGGAATTTGAACAGGCCAAGAATATGGATGCCGCTTGCGAGCATATCGATGAACGCCTGACACCTTACTATCCACGATTCATCCGCGAAGTCACGAAGGAGGACATCCTGAAGCTGATGGAAATCAAGATGGGACGTATCCTTAAATTCAACTCCGACAAGGCAGAAGAACTCATTGCCCGTATGAGGACGGACATCGAGGAGATAAATCACCATCTGGCCAATATCGTGGAATATACGGTAAACTGGTACCTGATACTGAAAGACAAGTACGGCAAGAATTTCCCACGCCGCACGGAATTGCGGAACTTCGACACCATCGAAGCAAGCAAAGTAGTAGAAGCCAACGAAAAACTATATATCAACCGTGAAGAAGGCTTCATCGGCACAGGTCTGAAGAAGGATGAATTCCTGTGTAACTGCTCAAGTCTTGATGATGTCATCATCTTCTTCCGGGACGGACGGTATCTGGTTACTCCCGTATCCGACAAGAAGTTCGTAGGCAAGAATATTCTCTATGCCAACGTTTTCAAGAAGAACGACAAGCGTACAATCTACAACGTTGTTTATCGCGACGGAAAAGAAGGTACACAGTATATCAAGCGGTTTGCCGTAACAAGCATTATCCGCGACCGTGAATATGACGTAACTCAAGGTACACCCGATTCACGCATCATGTACTTCACAGCCAATCCTAACGGTGAAGCGGAAGTCATCAAAGTAACCCTGAAGCCCAATCCGCGTGTACGCCGCATTATCTTCGAAGAAGATTTCAGCAATATCAACATCAAGGGACGCCAGGCAAGAGGTAATATACTAACCAAGCTTCCGGTGCACAAAATTGCTCTGAAACAGCGTGGAGGATCAACACTGGGCGGACGGAAAGTATGGTTCGACCGCGACGTGCTTCGCCTCAACTATGATGGACGAGGTGAATATCTGGGAGAATTCCAGAGTGACGACAGCATCCTGGTAGTACATGATAACGGAGATTTCTACATCACCAACTTCGACCTTAGCAATCACTACGAAGCTAACATCCGGATATTGGAGAAATTTGACCCGAATAAGATATGGACCGCTGTGCTCTACGATGCAGACCAGCAGAATTTCCCGTATATCAAACGTTTCTGCATGGAGGCAACCAACCGCAAGCAGAACTATATGGGAGAGAACAAGAATAATCGCCTTATCCTGTTGACGGACGAATGTTATCCCCGCTTGGAAATTATATTCGGCGGACATGACAGTTTCCGCGAACCGATGATTATAGAAGCGGATGAATTTATTGCCGTAAAAGGTTTCAAGGCAAAAGGTAAACGTATCACTACGTTCACAATGGAAACCGTCAACGAACTGGAACCTACACGGCAACCCGAAGTTCCCCAGGAAATGGAAGACCAGAATGAAGAAGAACCGGAAATACTGGACCCGGATCACGGCAAAAGTGAAGACGATATCCGGGACGAGATAACAGGACAGATGAAACTGTTTTAAGTGATTAACGGCTAATGATTAGTGATAAGCAACTCTATCAATGAAGCTAAATAAGATTGGTGTAATACTAATGGGATGTCTGCTTCTGACAAGCGGAAGTATACAGGCGCAAAGTGTGGAAGACAGGGCGCTACAGGAATTAAGAGCGGACTCTTCGGCCCGGACACGTTTTATAACCCGTGCTACCATGTATGGCATCGGTTACACCAATGTGTACGACACTTACCTGTCACCGCAGGAATACAAAGGTATAGACTTCCGCATTTCACGCGAGAGCATGCGCATGACCAAGTGGATGAATGGCAACGTATCCCTGCAAAGCTTTTTCCAGGCTGATTTCGGTTATACCCACAACCGTGTGGATAACAACAATACATTCTCCGGGCTTGCCAACTGGAATTACGGGTTACATTACAACTTCCCGATTACTTCCAACTTCAAGTTGCTTGCCGGAGGATTGATCGACCTCAACGGTGGCTTTGTCTACAATCTGCGCAATGGCAATAATCCGGCACAAGCACGCGCTTACATCAATCTGGATGCATCCGGAATGGCTATATGGGATTTACGGATCAAAAACTATCCCATCAGCCTGCGCTATCAGGTTAATCTTCCTTTTGCAGGCGTTATGTTCTGCCCGAATTACGGACAATCGTACTACGAGATATTTACGCTGGGCAACTGGGGCGGAGTGATAAACTTCACCTCCCTGCACAATCAGCCATCTTTGCGGCAAATGCTGACTGTTGATTTTCCGGTAGGAAGGGCAAAAATGCGCTTGGCTTATCTCTGGGATGCACAACAGGCAAAAGTAAATGACATAAGGATGCATACCTACTCGCACGTATTTATGGTAGGTTTCGTAAAAGAGTTGTTTCTCATTCGTGATAAGAAAAGAAAATAGAGTGATAAAGCGACAGCGTGTTAAGGTGATAGAATAATGAAAATAAAAGGAATATATCATATTAAATTAAGGTGGCTTGGAATACTTTTCATGTTGCTGCCATTGTTTTCAAGTTGCATTCGGGAAGAAGAGTTCAACAACTCTCCGCAAGGCAATTTTGAAGCCTTGTGGAAGATTATCGACGAACAATATTGTTTCCTCGACTATAAACAGATAGACTGGAAAGCCATTCATGACGAGTACCAGCCTCTCATTACTTCGAATATGCCCAACGATGGGTTATTCCAAGTGCTTGACAGTATGCTGGCAGAACTGAAGGATGGTCACGTCAATCTGTACAGTTCTTCGAATATGGCCCGATACTGGGACTGGTACCTGGATTATCCACGCAATTTCAACGAGGGTATCATTGAACGGCAGTATCTTGGAAAGAGTTACCGTATCGCCGGTGGCCTCAAATATAAAATTCTTGAAGACAACATAGGGTATATCTATTACGAATCATTCTCCAATGGCGTCGGTAACGGTAATCTGGACGAAGTTCTCTCCTACCTTGCTCCATGTAGCGGACTGATTTTCGATGTACGAAATAACGGCGGAGGTAATCTTACTTACTCTGAGCGTATTGCCTCCCGCTTCACTAATGAAAAGGTATTGACGGGATACATCCAGCACAAGACAGGAAAGGGACACAGCGATTTCTCTGATCCTGAACCTATTTATCTGGAACCATCCAACAGCATTCGTTGGCAGAAGAAGGTAATGCTTCTCACCAATCGCCACTCTTACAGTGCGACGAATGATTTCGTGAACGCTATGCGCTACTTTCCTAATGTCACTTTAGTAGGTGACAAAACCGGTGGTGGTTCAGGTTTGCCTTTTTCTTCGGAACTTCCTAACGGTTGGGGAGTACGTTTTTCTGCCAGTCCACATTTGGATGCCGAAAAGCAACATATAGAATTCGGCATTGATCCGGATGAGAAAGTAGATATGGCAAAAGAGGATGAAGACAAGGGGATAGATACGATCATTGAAAGGGCACGGGAACTCTTAAAAGTGGTCCAATAAATACTTTCTGCACCAAACTATTTGCTGAAAAGAAAAATCTTTCTATCTTTGCCGTCGCTTAACAAGAAAGCCACTGCGGGTGTGGCGTAATTGGCAGCCGCGCCAGACTTAGGATCTGGTGCCGAGAGGCGTGTAGGTTCGAGTCCTATCACCCGCACAAATATTTAGATACAGTTAAAAATGTAAGAAGAAAAAGCCTTCGGAATTAGTTTCCCGGAGGCTTTTCTTTATTTACAATTCAATATTTCAAGAAATACAGATATTAATTCGCACGGATATTCTCTAATAATTCTTGTTCTTCTTCACAATTATAAAACTTCATAATATACTATCCTTTAGTAAATAGGCACACACTCATTGATATTATTATTGTAACAGGCATTACGGTAATAGTCATTACGATAATACAAAGATGTTACGCTTACTACCAAAGAAATGCCAGCATCTTTCCAAACCCTGTTTTACGAAAGGAATTGTGTTAAAAAACCGGGATTTGAATGACCTCAAAATCTTTTTTTCATTTGCATTGTTCTGATGCAATATATCATTCACATAAAAATTTAATGCAATGAAGAGAAACCTGAACCCTCCTATGAAGAGAGCCCTAAGGCTTAAAAATCTATTCTTGACGGCATGTTTCCTGTTGATAGGCACTGCCGCATTCTCTCAGGAACACACTGTAACAGGTGTTGTTACCGATTCATTTAAAGAACCGTTGATTGGTGTATCCATAGTGGTACAAGGAACCAACACCGGTGTAGTGACCGGACTGGATGGCGATTACTCGATCCAAGTTCCTGCAGATGCTACCCTCGAATTCTCATACGTAGGTATGGAGAAGCAAAGCATCAAGGTAGGCAACCGCAATGTCATCAATGTACAGTTGAAAGAAGACTCACAAATGCTTGCCGAAACAGTAGTCATCGGTTATGGTAGCGCAAAAAAACGCGACCTGACGGGATCTATCACCAATATCAAAGGGGATGAGATTGCCAACAAACCGGTTGCCAACCCACTGTCTGCCCTGCAAGGAAAAGTGGCCGGTGTACAAATCATCAACTCCGGTAAGGCTGGTGCCGACCCGGAAATCCGTGTACGCGGTACAAACTCTATCAACGGTTACAAACCATTGTACGTAGTAGACGGCCTGTTCAATGACAACATCAACTTCCTGAATCCACAGGACATTGAGTCTATGGAAATTCTGAAAGACCCATCTTCACTTGCCATCTTCGGTGTACGTGGTGCCAATGGTGTTATCATCATCACCACCAAGAAAGCTAAAGAAGGACAGACCCGCGTAAACATCAACGGTTCGTTTGGCTTCAAGGCCATTACCAACAAGATTGCGATGGTGGACGCAGATGGCTTCAAGTTGCTGTATAACGAACAGTTAAGAAATGAAGGTAATCCGGAATATAATTTCTCGGACTGGACAGGCAACACCAACTGGCAGGACGAAATCTTCCAGACCGGATTCATCACTAACAATAACATCAGTATCACAGGTGCTTCCGATAAACATAGCTTCTACCTCGGTGCGGGCTATGCCTACGAACAAGGAAACATCAAACATGAAAAGTATAGCAAAATCACACTGAACATCAGCAATGATTATAAAGTGACGGATAACTTCAAAGTAGGTTTCCAATTCAACGGCGCACGTATGTTGCCGGCCGATTCAAAGAGTGTTGCCACTGCCTTGCGTGCAGCTCCGGTGGCCGAGGTATATAATAAGGAATATGGTTTATATACTTCCCTTCCCGGATTCCAGAAAGCACAGATGAATAACCCGATGGTAGACGTTGACCTGAAAGCGAACACTACAAAAGCAGAGAACTACCGTGGTTCGGGCAATATATACGGGCAATGGGACTTCCTGAAACATTTCCAGTTCAAAGCCATGTTCTCACTAGATTATGCTTCAAACAGCACACGGACTTATACACCGATTATTCAGGTATATGACGCCAGTGCGGAAGGAGATATAGCCACATTGGGTAACGGCAAGACCGGAGTCACCCAGGCTAAAGAAACGGAAATGAAAGTGCAGAGTGACTATCTGTTGACCTATACCAATTCATGGGGTGATCACAGCCTGACAGCCACCGCCGGTTTCACAACCTATTACAATAAACTCGAAAACCTGAATGCCGGACGCACACAAGGTGTAGGGCTGGTCATACCGGATAACTCTGACAAATGGTATGTAAGCATTGGTGATGCAGCTACTGCTACCAATGGTAGTACACAGTGGGAGCGTTCTACGGTATCTGTACTGGCACGTATCCTCTATAATTATAAAGGTAAATACCTGTTCAACGGTTCTTACCGTCGCGACGGCTCTTCCGCCTTTTCGTATACAGGCAATCAATGGCAGAATTTCTATTCCGTAGGTCTTGGCTGGCTGATGAGTGAAGAAGAATGGATGAAAGACATTGAATGGCTGGATATGTTGAAACTGAAAGGATCATGGGGTACATTGGGTAACCAGAACCTGGATAAAGCCTATCCGGCAGAACCTTTGCTAAGCAATGCCTATTCTGCAGTATTCGGTGTTCCATCCGCCATCTACCCGGGTTATCAGCTTGCCTATCTGCCCAACCCGAATCTGCGTTGGGAGAAAGTAGAAGCATGGGAAGTAGGTGCTGAAGCCAACTTCTTCCGCAACCGTCTGCACTTTGAAGGTGTATATTACAAGAAGAAAACGAAAGATCTGTTGGCAGAAGTTCCCGGCATCTCAGGAACCGTGCCGGGTATCGGTAACCTGGGATCTATTGAGAATCTGGGTGTAGAACTGGCATTGAACTGGCGCGACGAAATTGGCGACTGGAACTATAACATCGGAGCTAATCTGACTACCATTAAAAATAAGGTGTTGAGCCTTGTACAGGAAGGATATTCCATCATTGCCGGAGACAAGAGTCAAAGTTATACAATGGCAGGTTACCCTATCGGTTACTTTTATGGCTATAAAGTAGAAGGTGTTTATCAGAGTCAGGAAGAGATTGATAATTCACCGAAAAACAAGCTGGCTACCGTCACTCCGGGTGACTTGAAGTTCAAGGACGTGAACGGTGACGGCGAAATCACTACAGCCGACCGTACCATGATCGGCGATCCGACACCGGATATTACTTATGGTATTACACTCGGAGTAGGTTATAAAAATTGGGAGTTGGCAGTAGATATGATGGGACAAGGCGGCAATCAGATTTACCGTACCTGGGACAACTACAACTGGAGTCAGTTCAACTTCATGGCGCAACGCATGGATCGTTGGCATGGTGAGGGCACCAGTAATACCCAACCGTTGCTGAATACAAAGCATACCATCAATAACATGAACTCCGAATATTATATAGAAGATGGTAGCTTCTTCCGCATCCGTAACGTATCATTGGCTTACAACTTTGATAAGGCACTGATTTCTAAGATCGGCATGCAGGCACTAAAGCTCTATGTGAACATTCAGAACCTGAAAACGTGGAAGCATAACACGGGATATACCCCTGAGTTGGGCGGTTCGGCCATTGCTTTCGGAGTAGATGACGGAAGTTATCCGATGCCGGCGATTTATACATTCGGGTTTAATTTAACTTTCTAAGGGATAGTATTATAATAACCATAACAACAAAGATTATGAAGATAAAGAAATATATTCTATCACTGTTGATTGGCGCAGCCGCCTTCTCATTCAGTTCTTGTAATGACTTCCTGGACCGCGATCCGCTGGGACAGTTCACGGAAGACGACGCCCCTAACGCCCTTGTAGGCGGAAAGATGTACAACGTCTACTACCTGATGCGTGGTTATGACATCACGGCGGGTATTCCTGCTTTCATGATACACATGGTACGTAGTGAAGATTCCGAAAAAGGAAGTGATGCCGGCGACGGTGGTGAACAGGCAGCCATGTACGATGATTTCGAGTACACAGCCTCCAACGGCCCTTTAGGTGCATATTGGAGTCAAAACTATAAAATCATCTACCAGTGTAATGAAATTCTGGATGACATCGAGAAAAGCGCAAACAAAGACGATACTGAGAATATCCGCACAAAAGGTGAAGCTCTGTTTTTCCGCGCTTATTGCTACTTCAACCTGGTACGTGCTTTCGGCGAAGTCCCCTTGGTAACCATCAAAGTAGTGGAAGCATCCGATGCCAATGTACCTAAAACAACTGCCGAGAAGATATATGAACAGATTGACAAGGACCTGACCACAGCTGAAGATTGTCTGCCTTTGCGATGGGACAGCGACTACACAGGACGTATCACTTGGGGGGCCGCACGCTCACTGCACGCACGCACTTACATGATGCGTAACGACTGGGAAAATATGTACACCGCTTCTACGGACGTCGTTAATTCCGGAATTTATAACCTGAATACTCCGGTAGATAAAGTCTTCACCGTAGAAGGTGAGAATTGTGGTGAAAGTATCTTCGAACTGCAATGCGAATCCACCGACGCTATGAAGGAAGACGGTAGCATTGGTAGCCAATTCTGCCAAGTACAGGGCGTACGTGGAGCAGGCGATTGGGACCTGGGATGGGGTTGGCACATGGCCACCACCTTATTGGGTAAAGCTTATGAAGAAGGCGACCCGCGTAAAGATGCTACACTGCTTTACTTCCGTCGCAGCAATGAAGACCCCATCACACCGGAGAACACAAATAAGCCTTATGGAGAATCACCCGTGTCCACCGCCATGGGCGCTTACTTCAATAAGAAGGCTTACACCGACCCAACCTTGCGCCGCAAATATACGTGCATGGGATTTTGGGTAAATATTCGTCTGATCCGTTATCCGGATGTCTTGTTGATGGCTGCTGAATCTGCCAATGAGAAAGGTTTGATGGGTGAAGCAAGCGGTTATCTGGAACAGGTACGTGCACACGCTCGCGGCACGCTGACCAATGTACTGCCGAAAGTGGAATCTCTGGATCAAAGTGTATTGCGTGAGGCTATCCGTCATGAACGCCGCGTAGAACTGGGCTTGGAACCCGACCGTTTCTATGACCTCGTACGTTGGGGTATCGCACAAGAAGTGCTTCAGGCTGCCGGTAAGAACTATCAGCCCAAGAATGCACTGTTACCATTGCCGCAGACGGAGATAGATAAATCAAACGGTGTATTGGTACAAAACCCCGATTATTAATCAAATCGAACTCCACAAGTATCGGTAAGCCGTGCAACCGCAGAGTTTATCAGAAAATCTTGCGGAGGCTAAGGGACCATGGGGGAAAGAATAAGCAAATACTACCGCGCGGCTTAGTAATAGGCAAGAAATTTCTTAAATATCGCAGTCAGATTGCTTATGACAACCCATGCTCATTTTATTATCTTAAAATATAGAAATATATGAAAGCAATATTCAAAAAAACAAGCTTGTTGTTGATGGGCGCCCTGATAGGTATATCAACCGTACAGGCGCAAAAGTCTCCCCAAGACATGGACCGCTTCATCGATGCGCTGATGAAAAAGATGACTGTGGAAGAGAAAATCGGACAGTTGAACCTACCCGTCACAGGAGATATTACCACAGGACAGGCTAAGAGCAGTGATGTGGCACAAAAGATTGAAAAAGGATTGGTAGGCGGACTCTTCAACCTGAAAGGGGTAGACCGCATTCTTGAAGTGCAAAAGCTGGCAGTAGAGAAATCACGTCTCGGTATTCCCCTGTTGTTCGGCATGGACGTGATACACGGATACGAAACCATCTTCCCCATTCCGTTGGGATTGTCTTGTACCTGGGATATGGCAGCCATTGAGAAGTCTGCCCGTATTGCAGCCATCGAAGCAAGTGCCGACGGTATCTCATGGACATTCAGTCCGATGGTAGATATCAGTCGTGATCCACGTTGGGGACGTGTCAGTGAAGGTTCGGGCGAAGACCCGTTCCTGGGTGGAGCTATTGCACAAGCAATGGTATACGGATATCAAGGTGCCAACCTGCAGGACCAACTACACCGCAATGATGAAATCATGGCTTGCGTAAAGCACTTTGCCCTGTATGGAGCCGGAGAGGCCGGGCGCGATTATAACACAGTGGATATGAGCCGCAACCGGATGTTCAATGAGTTTATGTATCCGTACGAAGCTGCCGTAGAAGCTGGTGTAGGTAGCGTAATGGCTTCATTCAATGAAATAGACGGGATACCGGCTACTGGAAACAAATGGCTATTGAGCGACCTGTTGCGTGGTCAATGGGGGTTTGAAGGGTTTGTGGTAACAGACTTTACAGGTATTTCGGAGATGATAGAACATGGTGTCGGCGACTTACAAACCGTCAGTGCGCTTGCCCTGAATGCAGGTGTGGACATGGATATGGTAAGTGAAGGTTTTGTCGGCACACTGATGAAATCCATTAAAGAAGGAAAAGTGAGAATGGGTACGCTGAATACCGCTTGCCGCCGGATATTGGAAGCAAAATATAAATTGGGCCTGTTCGACAATCCTTATAAATATTGTGATGTGAACCGTCCGAAGCGGGACATCTTTACAAAGGAACATCGGGATGCTGCCCGCCGGATTGCCGCCGAGAGCTTTGTGCTCTTAAAGAATGCCCCCCTCACCGCACAGCCCCTCGTCACTCGTAGCTCGTCACCCGTAGCTGACTCCCCCGTGCTTCCATTAAAGAAGCAAGGCACCGTTGCAGTCATCGGTCCTCTCGGCAACACCCGTAGTAATATGCCGGGCACTTGGAGTGTAGCTGCACGCCTCAACGATTATCCTTCTTTATACGAAGGACTGAAAGAGATGATGGCAGGCAAAGTCAACATCACCTACGCCAAAGGTAGCAACCTTATCGGTGATGCAGCTTACGAAGAACGTGCCACCATGTTCGGTCGTTCACTGAACCGTGACAATCGTACGGACCAGGAATTATTGGACGAAGCATTGAAAGTAGCAGCCGGAGCCGATGTTATCGTAGCTGCACTGGGAGAATCTTCTGAAATGAGTGGTGAAAGTTCAAGCCGCACAGAACTCGGCTTACCCGATGTGCAGCATACTTTGCTGGAAGCCTTACTGAAAACGGGCAAGCCTGTAGTACTTACTTTGTTTACGGGTCGCCCGTTGACACTGAATTGGGAACAGGAACATGTACCTGCTATCCTCAATGTATGGTTCGGAGGTAGCGAGGCAGCTTATGCCATTGGCGATGTGTTGTTCGGTGATGTAAATCCAAGTGGAAAACTGACGATGACGTTTCCGAAGAATGTAGGCCAGATACCTTTGTTCTACAATCATAAAAATACCGGTCGCCCGTTGGCAGAAGGTAAATGGTTCGAGAAGTTCCGTTCAAATTATCTGGATGTGGATAATGAACCCTTATATCCCTTCGGTTATGGATTATCATATACCAACTTCCAGTATAGTGACATTGCACTGAGCACGCCTACACTGGGAAAAGATAGTTCTGTTACCGCCGTAGTTACTGTAACCAATACGGGTAAATACGATGGTGCGGAAGTAGTGCAACTCTATATCCGTGATCTTGTAGGAAGCATCACCCGTCCGGTGCGCGAACTAAAGGGTTTCAATAAGATCTTCCTTCGTGCCGGAGAAAGTAAAACAGTATCATTCACCATCACGCGTGATCTGCTCCGGTTCTATGATTATGATATGAATTACGTAGCCGAACCCGGTGACTTCAATATTATGATCGGTGGAAACAGCCAGACGGTGAAGACGGCAAAGTTGACACTTAAATAAAGTGATTAGTGTTTAGTGATAAGTGATTAATGCCATGCGGAATAATAGCGCAGCCCACTAATCACTTATCACTAAACCCTAATCACTAAACTTCCCCTCTATATTAATTATGAAACAACTAACAACCTATTTTCCTCTCCTCTTCCTGCTCCTCCTCGGAGCTTGTAAGAATTCGAAGACCGGAAGCACTGCCCAACTTACGGACGATGCACTGATGGACACTGTTCAACGGCGAACCTTCAATTACTTCTGGAAAGGTGCAGAACCTAACAGTGGTCTTGCCCCCGAACGTATCCACATGGACGGCATCTATCCCGAGAAAGACCAGAACGTTATCACTTCCGGTGGCAGTGGCTTCGGTATCATGGCCATACTTTCTGGCATCGACCGCGGCTACGTCACCCGTGAAGAAGGTCTGGCACGTATGGAAAAGATTGTCTCTTTCCTTGAGAAAGCTGACCGCTTTCATGGAGCCTACCCACATTGGTGGTATGGAGATACCGGTAAAGTGAAACCTTTCGGACAAAAAGACAATGGTGGAGACCTTGTGGAAACAGCCTTCCTGATACAAGGATTACTGGCCGTACACCAATATTACATCAATGGTTCGCCGGAAGAGCAGGCACTTGCCAAACGTATCGATACCCTCTGGCGCGATGTCGATTGGAATTTCTATCGCCAGGGCGATCAGAATGTACTCTACTGGCATTGGAGTCCCGAATATGGCTGGGCAATGGATTTCCCTGTACATGGTTATAATGAATGTCTCATCATGTACTTGCTTGCTGCAGCCTCTCCTACACATGGTGTTCCCGCTTCTGTCTATCATGACGGTTGGGCACAGAACGGTGCCATCGTCGATCCCCATAAAGTAGAAGGCATCGAACTTCACTTGCGCTATCAGGGTTGTGAAGCCGGCCCTCTCTTTTGGGCACATTATTCTTTCCTCGGATTGGATCCGACAAACCTGAAAGATGAATATTGCGCCAGCTACTTCGGTGAAATGCGCAACTTGACGCTTGTGAACCGTACTTATTGCATCCGCAATCCGAAGCACTACAAAGGTTTCGGCCCGGACTGCTGGGGACTGACAGCCAGCTACTCCGTCAACGGATATGCCGCCCACATGCCGAACGAACGGGACGACCAGGGAGTTATCTCTCCTACTGCCGCCCTTTCATCCATAGTCTATACACCGGATTATTCGCTGGCTGTGATGCGACACCTCTACGGAATGGGCGATAAGTTATTCGGTCCTTACGGTTTCTATGATGCCTTTAGCGAAACTGATAACTGGTATCCCAAGCGATATCTCGCCATTGACCAAGGCCCGATAGCCGTCATGATAGAGAACTATCGCACCGGATTGCTATGGAAACTCTTTATGAGCCATCCGGATGTACAAAACGGATTGCAGAAACTGGGATTCTCAATAAATAAATAGATAGAAAAGCCGGAAGCAGTACACAATACTTGTTTCCGGCTTTTGTTTTTGTTAGATAAGTTTCATTATACACTTTCCTTATTTCATTAATAAACAACGCATTAAATTAATTTGAGTAGTAAATGAGTAGTCTTTGAATTGTTAAAAATCAGAGATATGTATTGGTGGTGAATATGTTTTTTGTACCCGGCTTATTTCTATTCATACTTTTGCCCCAGACTTAATTCCCGCCAAAAACAGAAGAAGCGAGAAATGAAGTCCAACCTAGTTATCCACTAAAAAATTTAATGCAATGAAGAAAAAAACACTTCTTCCCTTGGAGAAAGCCTCATGGCTTAAAAGTTTATTTCTATTAGTGTGCCTCGTACTTTCCGGCACCACTGTATTCGCCCAGGAAAAAACAGTAACCGGTGTAATAACCGATTCATTTAATGAGCCGCTGATTGGCGCATCTATCGTAGTGCAAGGTACCACTAACGGCGTAATAACCGATCTTGATGGTAAGTATTCCATTAAAGTTACTCCGGGTGCCACCCTCCAGTTCTCATACGTAGGTATGGAGAAACAAAGTGTCAAAGTAGGCAATCAAAGTGTTATCAACGTTCAGTTGAAAGATGATTCCCAAATGCTTGCCGAAACTGTAGTTATCGGTTATGGTAGTGCAAAGAAACGAGATCTGACAGGTTCTATCACCAATATCAAAGGTGACGAGATTGCCAACAAACCGGTTGCCAATCCATTATCGGCCCTGCAAGGTAAAGTGCCCGGTGTACAGGTTATCAACTCCGGTAGGGCAGGTGAAGACCCAGAAATCCGCGTACGCGGTACCAACTCTATCAATGGTTACAAACCTTTGTATGTAGTTGACGGATTGTTTAACGACAACATCAACTTCCTGAATCCGCAGGATATTGAATCTATGGAAATCCTGAAAGACCCCTCCTCGCTCGCCATCTTCGGTGTACGTGGTGCCAACGGTGTTATCATCATCACTACAAAGAAAGCTAAAGTAGGCCAGACTCGCGTAAACATTAACGGTTCTTTTGGTTTTAAGAGCGTACCCAATCAGATTGAAATGGTAGATGCAGCCGGATTCAAAGAACTATATAACGAACAGCTAAGAAATGAAGGTAATCCCGAATTCGACTTCACGGGTTGGAACGGTAACACTAACTGGCAGGACGAAATCTTCCAGACCGGTTTCATCACCAATAACAATGTCAGCATCACAGGAGCTTCCGAAAAGCATAGTTTCTATCTTGGTGCCGGTTATGCTTATGAACAAGGTAACATCAAGAACGAAAAGTACAGCAAAATAACGCTGAGTGTCAGCAATGAGTATAAACTGACAGATAACTTCAGAGTAGGTTTCCAGTTCAACGGTGCACGCATTTTACCAGCCGACACTAAGACTGTAACCACTGCTGTTCGCGCTACCCCGGTAGCTACAGTATTCAATGACCAATACGGCCTTTATACAACTTTGCCTGAATTCCAGAAGGCACAGATGAATAATCCAATGGTAGACGTTGACTTGAAAGCTAACACAACACGTGCCGAGAACTATCGTGGTTCGGGTAACGTATATGCCGAATGGGATTTCCTGAAACATTTCCAGTTCAAGGCTATGTTCTCTATGGATTATGCTTCTAACAATAGCCGCAAGTTCACTCCTGTCATCCAGGTATATGATGCCAGTGCTGAAGGAAGTATAGTTACACTGGGCGACGGTAAGACAGGTGTCAGCCAAGCCAAACAGACAGAGATGAAAACACAGAGTGACTATCTGTTGACTTACACGAATACATGGGGTGATCATAGCCTGACAGCTACTGCCGGTTTCACCACTTATTACAACAAACTGGAGAATCTGGGAGCTGCCCGTGCACAAGGTGTAGGTCTGGTGATTCCTGATAATCCTGACAAATGGTACGTAAGCATCGGTGATGCCGGTACTTCCACCAATGAAAGTACACAATGGGAACGCGCTACCGTATCAATGCTGGGACGTATCCTTTATAACTACAAAGGCAGATATTTATTCAACGGGTCATTCCGTCGTGACGGTTCTTCCGCTTTCTCGTACACAGGAAACCAATGGCAGAATTTCTACTCTGTAGGTGCAGGCTGGCTGATCAGCGAAGAAGAATTTATGAAAGATATCACTTGGCTGGATATGTTAAAACTGAAAGGTTCATGGGGTACACTGGGTAACCAGAATCTGGACAGAGCTTATCCGGCAGAACCTTTGCTGAGCAACGCATACTCTGCCGTATTCGGTACACCGTCCGCCGTCTATCCGGGCTATCAGCTATCTTACCTGCCTAATGCTACCCTGAGATGGGAAAAGGTAGAAGCATGGGAAGTCGGTGCAGAAGCTAACTTCTTCCGCAACCGCTTGCACCTGGAAGGGGTATATTACAAGAAGACTACGAAGGATCTGCTTGCCGAAGTACCGGGCATTTCAGGAACAGTACCGGGTATTGGTAACCTGGGATCTATCGAAAACAAAGGTATCGAACTTGCCATTAACTGGCGCGACCAGATCGGTGACTGGAACTATAGCATCGGCGGTAACTTGACTACTATCAAGAATAAAGTGCTGAATCTTGTACAAGAAGGTTATTCTATCATCTCAGGTGACAAGAGCCAAAGTTATACAATGGCCGGATTCCCTATCGGTTACTTCTATGGTTACAAAGTGGAAGGTGTTTATCAAAACCAGGCTGATATAGACAACTCACCCAAGAATACACTGGCAACCGTTACACCGGGTGACCTGAAGTTCGTAGACGTGGATGGCAACGGTGAAATCACTCCTGCCGACCGTACCATGATCGGCGACCCGACTCCGGATGTGACTTACGGCATCAACTTCAGTATAGGTTACAAAAACTGGGAACTGGGTGTTGACATGATGGGACAAGCCGGTAACGAAATCTACCGCACATGGGACAACTACAACTGGAGCCAATTCAACTTCATGAAACAGCGTCTGAACCGCTGGCATGGTGAAGGTACCAGCAACAGTCAGCCGTTGCTCAACATGAAGCATACGATCAATAACCTGAACTCTGAATATTACATTGAAGACGGTAGTTTCTTCCGTATCCGTAACGTACAGTTGGCTTACAACTTTGATAAGACATTACTCTCCAGGATCGGAGTACAGGCGCTCAAGCTCTATGCCAATATTCAGAACCTGAAGACCTGGAAGCATAACACCGGTTACACACCCGAATTGGGCGGTACAGCCATTGCATTCGGTGTGGACAACGGTAGCTATCCGATGCCGGTAGTTTATACATTCGGTTTCAACCTTACTTTCTAAAATGAAGAATGAAATACTAAACATTAATCATTAAACATTGAAAACATGAAGATACAAAAATATATCCTGTCACTGTTGATTGGCTCTGCAGCCATCTCATTCAGTTCCTGTAATGACTTCCTGGACCGCGACCCGCTGGGACAATTCACGGAAGACGATGCCCCCAATGCCCTTTTGGGTGGAAAAATTTATAATGTATATTACCTGATGCGCAGCTATAACATTACTGCCGGTATTCCCTCTTTCATGATAGAAATGGCACGCAGCGAAGACTCCGAGAAGGGTAGTTCGGCAGGCGACGGCGCCGATGTGGCAGCCATGTACGACGATTTCGAATACACGGCCTCCAATGGAACTATGGGAGCTTACTGGACTCAGAACTATAAGATTATCTTTCAGTGTAATGAAGTGCTGGATGACATCGAAAAAGAAGGAAAGACAGATACGGAAACCATGCGCAATAAGGGAGAAGCCCTTTTCTTCCGCGCCTACTGTTACTTCAACCTGGTACGTGCCTGGGGAGAAGTGCCTCTGATCACTTTCAAGGTTGTGGACTCTGCCGACGCAAATGTAGCTAAAAGCGGTGTCGATAAAATCTACACACAGATTGATAACGACCTGACCGAAGCAGAAAAGCTTCTGCCCTTGCAATGGGATTCAAACTATACAGGCCGCATTACCTGGGGTGCCGTACGCTCACTGCATGCACGTACCTATATGATGCGTAACGATTGGGATAACATGTACAAACTCTCTACCGAAGTGATCGGTAAGGGCCTTTACAACCTCGACACTCCGGTAGACAAGATCTTCACCGTAGAAGGCGAGAACTGCGGTTCCAGTATTTTCGAGTTGCAGTGTGAATCTACAGATGCATTGAAGAACAGCCTTACCATAGGTAGCCAGTTCTGCGAGGTACAAGGTGTACGCGGCTCCGGCGACTGGAACTTAGGCTGGGGATGGCACATGGCTACCACAGAATTGGGCAAAGCTTTCGAACCGGGTGACCCGCGTAAAGATGCTACTTTACTCTACTTCCGCCGCAGCATCGATGAGCCTATCACGGAAGCCAATACCAATAAGCCTTACGGCGAATCTCCCGTCTCCACAGCCATGGGTGGTTACTTCAACAAAAAGGCATACACCGAACCATCATTGCGCAAAAAGTATACCAAGGGTGGTTTCTGGGTGAATATCCGCCTCATCCGCTACACGGACGTATTGTTGATGGCTGCCGAAGCTGCCAATGAAAAGAATCTGCCGGGCGAAGCCAAAACATATCTGGAGATGGTACGTGCACATGCCCGTGGTCTGGACAAGGAAATCCTGCCCGAAGTTACCACCAATGACAAGGTTGAACTGCGCAAAGCCATTATGCACGAACGCCGTGTAGAGTTGGCTCTCGAACCGGGACGCTTCTACGACCTTGTACGCTGGGGTACTGCAAAAGAAGTGCTGGCCGCTGCCGGTAAAACGTATCAAGACAAAAACGCTTACCTGCCTATTCCGCAAACGGAGATAGATAAATCGAAGGGAGTATTGGTGCAAAACCCGAACTACTAATAAACAATACTATCTCAATTCTCTTCATTCCAAGATGAAGAGGATTGGGGATAGTTCTTATAAAAAACAAAGTGTATGAAGAAAGTTTTCAGAAGAACAAGTGTCTTGTTAGCAGCAGCGTTTCTTAGCACTGCTGCCATACAGGCACAAAAGTCTCCGCAGGACATGGATCGCTTCATCGATGCATTGATGAAGAAGATGACTGTAGAGGAAAAGATCGGCCAACTGAACCTGCCCGTTTCCGGTGAGATCGTCACCGGACAGGCACAGAACAGCGATGTGGCAAAAAAGATTGAACAAGGACTGGTGGGCGGACTCCTCAACCTGAAAGGGGTGGAGAAGATACGCGATGTACAGAAACTTGCCATAGAGAAGTCACGCCTGGGCATCCCCCTGATATTCGGCATGGATGTGGTACATGGTTACGAAACCATTTTCCCTATTCCATTGGGGCTCTCCTGTTCCTGGGATATGGAAGCTATCAGGAAATCTGCCCGCATTGCAGCCACCGAGGCCAGTGCTGATGGCATTTCCTGGACATTCAGCCCGATGGTAGACATCAGCCGTGATCCGCGCTGGGGACGCGTCAGCGAGGGGAACGGCGAAGACCCATTCTTGGGTGGAGCCATCGCCAAAGCAATGGTATCGGGTTATCAAGGCATCGACCTCAACAACCAACTGAAGCGCAACGATGAAATTATGGCATGCGTAAAACACTTCGCACTGTATGGTGCCGGAGAAGCCGGACGTGATTACAATACCGTAGACATGAGCCGTAACCGTATGTTCAACGAATACATGTATCCCTACCAAGCTGCCGTAGATGCAGGTGTAGGCAGCGTTATGGCATCTTTCAACGAAATAGACGGCGTACCGGCCACAGCTAATAAATGGCTGATGACCAACGTACTGCGCAAACAATGGGACTTCGACGGCTTTGTGGTGACAGACTTTACCGGTATCTCCGAAATGATAGCGCACGGCATCGGTGACTTGCAGACTGTTTCCGCACGTGCACTCAATGCAGGCGTGGATATGGACATGGTAAGTGAAGGCTTCACGGGTACAATCAAGAAATCCATCGACGAAGGCAAAATCAGTATGGAAACCCTGGACAAAGCCTGTCGCCGCATCCTTGAAGCCAAATACAAACTGGGATTATTCGACAATCCTTATAAATACTGCGACCTGAAACGCCCGAAGCGTGACATCTTCACCAAGGAACATCGCGACGCTGCCCGCAAGATTGCAGGAGAGAGCTTTGTACTCCTGAAAAACGACAAGTCAGATACTTCTGCAAACCCGACACTTCCTTTGAAAAAAGAAGGTACGGTAGCTGTCATCGGCCCACTGGCAAATACCCGCAGCAACATGCCGGGAACTTGGAGTGTAGCCGCACGCCTCAACGACTATCCTTCTGTGTACGAGGGATTGAAAGAGATGATGGCAGGCAAAGTAAACATCACTTATGCAAAAGGTAGTAACCTCATCAGTGATGCAGCCTACGAAGAACGTGCCACAATGTTCGGCCGTTCACTAAATCGTGATAATCGCACAGACAAAGAGATGCTGGATGAGGCACTGAAAGTGGCCGCCAATGCAGATGTAATAATAGCCGCATTGGGAGAATCATCCGAAATGAGTGGTGAAAGTTCAAGCCGCACCAACCTGGATCTTCCCGATGTACAGCGTACTCTATTGGAAGCTCTGCTGAAAACAGGAAAGCCTGTCGTACTGACGCTCTTTACCGGTCGCCCGCTAACGCTGACTTGGGAACAGGAGCATGTGCCCGCTATCCTGAATGTATGGTTTGGTGGAAGTGAGGCAGCATACGCCATCGGCGATGTATTGTTCGGCGATGTAAATCCCAGCGGTAAACTGACGATGACATTCCCCAAGAACGTAGGCCAAATACCTTTGTTCTACAATCATAAAAATACCGGGCGCCCCTTACCGGAAGGCAAATGGTTCGAGAAATTCCGCAGTAACTACCTGGATGTAGACAACGATCCATTGTATCCATTCGGCTATGGTTTGTCATATACCAACTTCCAATACAGCGACATAACTCTGAGTGCCCCGACTATGGGACAAGATGGTTCTGTTACTGCTATGGTCACGGTAACCAATACCGGTAAGTACGATGGTGCAGAAGTAGTGCAACTTTATATCCGCGACCTCATAGGAAGCATTACCCGCCCAGTAAAAGAGCTGAAAGGGTTCGATAAAATCTTCCTCAAAGCAGGTGAAAGTAAGACTGTATCTTTCAAAATCACTCCGGAGTTACTACGCTTCTACGATTATGAACTCAACTACGTAGCCGAACCGGGAGACTTCGACATAATGATTGGGGGTAGCAGCCAATGTGTAAAAACGGCTCATCTGAGTTTGGATTGACAATTTTGTGTTTTGAAAGTTATTGATTCACTTCGGACGGGGTATCGTTTAGTATATAAGCGCTTGGTCTTAATACTAATTGCTTACAACAAGCCAATAGTCGAGGCATAGTCGCATACTTAGGATACCTCAGTCCTATACTTAGGGTATCTCAGTATCATACTTAGGGTACCTCAGTCGTATACTGAGATAGGACTGTTACAGTTTCCTGATAATCAGCCGGTTGCAAAGCGTCCTTTTATCATCAATAAATCGAGACAAGCAATCGGCAAAAAAATAAAAAAATGAGTTCATTAGCATACCAGATATGAAGATACAATATAGCTTATTACTGCTCTTATTACTATCAGGCTTTACACAATGTAAAAGCCCGACAGCAAAATCCGGTTCCATAAGCGACGAAGCACTGATGGATACCATACAACGCCGCACTTTCAACTATTTCTGGGAAGGTGCCGAGCCTAACAGCGGACTGGCATGTGAGCGCATCCATATGGACGGCATCTATCCCGAAGATGACCAGCACGTAGTAACCACCGGTGGCAGTGGTTTCGGAATTATGGCTATATTGGCAGGTATCGACCGCGGATACGTCACCCGCGAAGAAGGGCTGGCACGTATGGAAAAGATTGTTTCTTTCCTCGAGACAGCCGATCGGTTTCATGGTGCTTATCCTCACTGGTGGTATGGAGATACCGGCAAGGTAAAACCTTTCGGTCAGAAAGATAATGGAGGCGATCTCGTAGAAACAGCATTCCTTATGCAGGGATTACTAGCCGTACACCAATATTACGTCAACGGTTCGTCCGAAGAGCAAGCCCTGGCCGGACGTATCGACACCCTCTGGCGTGAAATAGACTGGAACTTCTATCGACAAAACGATCAGAATGTGCTCTACTGGCATTGGAGTCCCGAATACGGTTGGGAAATGAATTTTCCCGTACATGGTTATAACGAGTGCCTCATCATGTACATCCTTGCCGCCGCTTCTCCCACACACAGTGTTCCCGCCGAGGTCTATCACGATGGTTGGGCAGAGAAAGGCGCTATTGTCGATCCTCATATAGTAGAAGATATCGAACTTCACCTGCGTTACCAAGGGTGCGAAGCCGGTCCCCTTTTCTGGGCACACTATTCATTCCTCGGATTGGATCCGACAAATCTATCCGACAAATACTGTCCCGGTTATTTCGATGAGATGCGCAATCTCACCCTTATCAATCGTACCTATTGCATCCGCAACCCCAAGCAATGGAAGGGTTTTGGACCTGACTGCTGGGGACTGACAGCCAGTTATTCTGTTAACGGCTACGCTGCCCATGCCCCGAATGGGCTTGCAGATCATGGCGTCATCTCTCCTACTGCCGCTCTTTCTTCCATTGTCTATACTCCTGAATATTCATTGGAAGTAATGCGCTATCTTTATAAAATGGGGGATAAAGTGCTCGGACCTTATGGTTTCTATGATGCCTTCAGTGAAACAGAAGATTGGTATCCTAAACGCTATCTTGCAATAGACCAGGGACCTATAGTTGTAATGATAGAAAACTATCGTACAGGATTATTATGGAAACTCTTCATGAGTCATCCCGATGTACAGACAGGATTAAAAAAGCTGGGATTTAAATAGAAACATGGGGAGAGACTTTCATATTAAGAAGAAGAATCTCCCCATATTTTTTTCCCTTACCTTAAATTAACTATCTTTGTCCCAAGAATAACAATAAGGTCATAGCCTTTTCTAACCTTTATTCAATCTATTTATGGACATCCGAAAGAACATCATCATAACCTGTGTGTCCCTTTTTGTCTGCGCTACCCTATTTGCCAATCAAAAACCTTATGTCACCAATCTCTCACGTGACAAATATCACGCTGCCAATAAAAATTGGTCCATCGGGCAAGATGAAAAAGGCATTATGTACTTCGGAAACAGCATCGGGTTACTGGCATCCGACGGTATGGAATGGAAACTTTTTCAAATGCCCAATGCCAGTATCGTGCGTGCCATTGCCGTAGAATCGCATCAGACCATATATAGTGGTGGCTCCGAAGACCTGGGACGCTGGGATCGCGACCAGTCGGGAGAGTTGAAATACACTTCCCTTAAAGGATTAATCAAAGGAGACAATCCACTCGACAATCAAAGTTTCTGGCGCATTTGGATAGATGGCAATAAAGTCTATTTCCAATCTTTCAGCCACATCTATGTATACGACCATCAAACCATCACCCCCATCGACGGTCCAAGCGCTTTTCTACTACTGCTGAAAGTACGAAGTGAATACTGGGTACAGGAAATGTACGGTGCCCTTTATCAACTGAATAATGGAATACTCAACAAAATTCCCGGAAGCGAATTCCTGAACGGTACTACCACTCGCGTCATCCTGCCTTACGACACTGACCGCTATTTGATAGGCACTTCCACCGGAGAAATTTACATCTATGACCAAAAGAACTTTATTCCCTGGAATCTGTCTCTTTCCCGACAGTTAAGAGGCCAGGAATTAAACTGTGCTATCTATTCCACCAAACGGAACACTTATTATCTGGGTACGCAACTTAGCGGTGTATATGAAGTCGATACCCACGGAAACATCCTCAACCATTTCTCTACCACCAACATTCTTCAGAACAATACCGTTCTGTCTCTCTACGAAGATAACCAGAATAACATTTGGGCAGCTCTGGACCGCGGTCTCGCATACATTCGCTATACTGACGGATTGAGTTACTATCGTTCTACCGATGGTGGATTCGGGGGTATATACGATGCTACTATCTGGCATGACAACCTACTTATCGGTACAAATCAGGGAATCTACTATACCCAGTATAACAAACTCAATGAGCTGGATGTATTCTCCTCTCTCAAATTGATAGAAGGTACACAGGGACAAGTATGGTCTTTTCGAAAAATAGATGGACGATTATTCTGCGCACACACCAACGGATTACTGGAAATCCTTCCCGACTTCCGCATCCGCCACCCTTACCGTGTCAATACCGGAGTCTTCCGTACATTGGAGGCAACCATCAATGGAAAACAGATACAAATTATCATTACCTACGATGACCTGCTGATACTGAATAGAACTACCGGAGAATTAAATTCCATGCGACAGATATCCGACCCGATATATAACGCCGAAGTAGACCATCTTGGAAATATATGGTTGGAAACCGCCAGTCGGGGCATATATAAATGTCGGCTGAATGACGAACAAAATGCCTTCCGCTATTATACTTATTATGGTAATGAAAAAGACAGTTCGCTCCCTGCCCGGCTGCAACTATTCAAATCGGGCGGACGTATCCTCTTCTTAGGCAATGATCAGTTTTATATCTATGACGAGGTCAACGACAACTTACAACTTGAACAGCACCTAAATCGCTGCTTCGAAACCATACATGATCTTAAACGTATCGTCCCTATTGATAGCGAAGAGAGTTGGGCCATTACCAGTTCATCAGTCTATCGTTTCTTTTACGACGGTTACATTGCACGCATCCGCGAAGCCTATAAAGTAGAAGCTGATAATCTCTCGCTCATCACTGCCTACGAAAATATCGCCGTCCTCAACGACTCACTTTCACTTATTTGTCTGGATGCAGGTTTCATTCTCCATAACTCCCATCGCAGTAAGCGGCAGACCGTAGAGCTTTCCGCTCCTAATCTGGAGTTTATTCATGCCGGAAAAGAGTTGAATGCAGGTTTTATAGATATTAACCAGACCATCCACATCCCTTTTCAAGACAATACGGTTACTGTCGGTTTCTCTGTCAATGCCGCATTTGCCGGAAATCTCTCTGTACAATACCAACTGGAGGAGATGGATAGCACCTGGAGCGCCCCGAAACAACTGAATAGTATTTCCTATGCGCGTCTGCCACAAGGCAAGTATACATTGCGCCTGCGCACTACAGATGGACTGAATAATTACTCACCGGATACCCTTCTGGAGTTTAATGTACTTCCCCCCTGGTACAATACCGTTTGGTGGTATCTGACCTGCTGTGCCCTCATCATTGCTACCTTGTTTGGTACCTTCTACCTGATGAAACGGCACCTGCAAACCAAACATCTGCGCCGGATGAAAGCCCAGGAAGCTGCACATTTGCGTTTGATGAACGAGCAACTCCAAAATGAAATCGAAGAAAAAGATGCCGAGATCTTCACTCAAACTTCATTTATCATCCACAAGAACGAACTCATCCTGAAACTCAAAGAGATGGTAGATGATATCTGTGCCCGAAATACACAGAAAGGATTGATCCCCCTTTATCAGAAGATAAACAATCTGCTCGCCAACAACCTCGATACCGAAGATGACTGGAAAATGTTCCTTATCAAGTTCGAACAGAAGCATCGTAACTTCTTCAAGCGACTGAAAGAGATGCATCCGCAACTCACCAATAATGACTTGCGCCTATGTGCTTGTCTCAGACTGAATATGGAAACCAAGGACATCGCTTCTTTAATGAACCTTTCGGTCCGTGCGGTAGAGAATAACCGGTATAGATTGAGAAAGAAGCTTGATTTGAAGCCTACACAAAACCTGAATGAATATTTTTTGAATATTGACTAAATAGAACAGGTGCCTTCTTTCATCTTTAAAGATTTCATCCTAAAGATGTAACGTAATGAAAAGTATCTGTAACATCATCCTGACCAGGCTATAAAAACATCATCTATCTTTGTCGGCAGATGTAAACCTCTTAATAAAGATAGAAACATGAAAAACAGGAAAACACATTTACTGGCACTGATTATGCTGCTGAGTATAGGAATGGGTACTTCGGCATTCGCACAGAAAATCCCTTTAGTTTATAACGTGGAGAATACGGGAATAAAGAATCTATCTCCCGTATTACCCGGAATCAATGAGTTACCGGTAGTCAAACCATTGACTGACCCTTTTCAATGGTCTGACGGTAGCGGTCGCTCAACCAACTTCAAAGACTGGAGTCGTCGACGTGCCGAAATAGCCCGCGAAATAGAGCACTATGAAATAGGTGAGAAACCTGTAGTATCAAAAAAAGATATTACTGCGGATATCGTGGATGATACTCTTAGAGTCAATGTAACGGTAAATGGACAGACACTCGCTCTGAAAGCCAAGATTTCTTATCCGGAAGGTAAAGGTCCTTTCCCAGCCATCATCGGAATAGGCAGAGGTACAGGCAGCCTTCCTCCTGTCATTTTCATGAGCCGTAATATAGCACAAATCGCATTCAATTTCACACAAGTTATGTCGCATACACAAAAGCGCGGCAATGAACCTATCAACAAGCTCTATCCCGACCAAACGGATATGGGAGCCTACTGCGCCTGGTCGTGGGGAGTAAGCCGTATCATCGACGGATTGGAAATTGTAGGAAAAAAGAGTAAGATAGATACCAGAAAATTGGCCATATCCGGTTGTTCCTTTGCCGGTAAGATGGCTCTTTTTGCCGGAGCATTCGACGAGCGCATTGCACTGACTATTGCTCAGGAACCCGGTGGTGGCGGTGCTGCTGCATGGCGAGTTTCCGAAACGCTGGGTGAAGTGGAAACCCGGACTATGTATGGCTCGCTGACGAGTCGGGTTATGTCTCCTGCCGTGCCGCCCGCAAGGTATGGGGAACCTTCGGTATTGCCGACAGAATGGGCTTCTCTATTGTAGGAGGGCATAGGCATTGTCAATTGCCGACGAGTCAATACCCTGAAGTAGAAGCATTTGTCGACAAGTTCCTGCTTGAAAAGAAAGAAGTAAATACAGAAGTAACCATTGCCCCCCTTTACGAAAAGGTGGACTATGAGCGCTGGTGTAAATGGTGGGGAACGAATGACCCATCCTTCCCTTAAACTTATTTGTTTTCGCGGTAAAAGTAATGTTTTACCGCGGAAACTTTTTATCTTTGGGGGAACACTTACTAATACCCCCAAAAATCATGAAAAGAATTTTATTGGCTATCTGCGTGATAGCGCTGTCTGCCCTCTCCTACGGGCAAGACATTAACCAACGAGCCTTCACTTTCGCTTGGCTCAGCGATGTACACCTCAATTCTTTCGCCTATGCCGAAGATGATCTGCGGCAATCCATTGAAGACATCAATACTAATCCAGATGTCGACTTCACTATTCTCAGCGGTGACGTCACCGAATTCGGTGATACCAAAGAATTCTATTTGCTGCAAGACATTCTGAAAGACTTCAGGAAGCCTTATTTCCTCATTCCCGGCAATCATGATGTAAACTGGAGTGAAAACGGATGCACGATGTTCGACAAGATTTTCCAGGCTTCCCATTTTTGTTATGACTGGCAAGGAGTTCGTTTCATCGGCTGTGGCGCCGGACCAAGCCTACGTATGGGACCGCCTCACATCCCCCGCGAAGAGATTCTGTGGCTCGATTCTATCGTCCGTGCTACTCCGGCAAAGCAACCTATTATCTTCATCAATCACTTTCCTCTCAATCGGGACCTGAGTAACTGGTACGAAGTTATCGACATTCTTAAGACTCGTAATATACAAGCCGTACTCGGTGGTCACCTTCACGTGAACCATGCTTACGATGCTGAAGGTATTCCTGCCGTCCTCGGGCGCTCGTCTTTACGGAGAGAAGATCCGATAGGCGGATACAATCTCGTAACCTTCCGTGGCAATACATTAGAGTTTCAGGAACGCATCATCAAAACAGAAACTCACCCAGTATGGCATACTATCCTCCTGGCTCCTCTGCAGAAAAAGAGAGATACCACCTACTATCGCCCCGACTTTACCATCAATGACAAATATCCTTCAGTGCGCGAAAGCTGGAAATTAAAAGACGTAACTGATATTGCTTCACAAGGCAGCATAGACGGTGATCTATATGTCTATACCAATACTGCCGGTGTGGTCCACGCCCTTAATGTCGCCGATGGTAAAACATTGTGGACCTATACCACCGGGAATAAGATATTCTCAGCCCCGTTCATTACTCCCCGGCTTGTAATCATATCTTCGTGTGACGGCTTCATCTATGCCCTCGACCGGAAACAAGGCACTGTACGCTGGAGGTACAATACGAATTACCCCATTGTAGCTTGCCCCCTCGTATCAGAAGACATAGTTTATATAGGCAGCAGCAACGGTAAATTCTATTCTTTAAAACTGGCAGACGGAACACTGAACTGGACTTGCGACGGCTTGCATGGCTACATCGAATCGCGTCCGGCTATTGATAAAGAGCGTGTGTATATAGGCACCTGGGGAGCAATGTTCTATGCTATAGACCGCAAGAGTGGAAAGAGAGTATGGGAGTTCGACACCAAACGAGGCAGATATTTCTCACCGGGTGCCTGCTGGTCGGTTGCACTACCGTATACGCAGCAAGGAAAGAAGAATGAGCAAGTCATTGTCCTCAGTTCCGACTATTTCGTCCGCTCATTTCGCCCCGAAACAGGAGAAATCCTCTGGGCTTCCGATGAAGCAAAAGGGCGCGAATCTCTTGGCTTCTCACCGGATGGAAAGACAATGTACATAAAAGGGATCAAGAACACTATTACCGCAGTAGACATTTCTCAAGGTACATACGACAGTCTTTGGAACACATTGATGCCTTATGAAGGTAACTTTATCCCTACCCGTATGGAAACTACCGGACAGTTGGTATTTGTTCCTACTGAATTCGGCGTCCTTCATGCTATACGGACAGATGGAAGTGGCATTGCCTGGTCGCACAAAATCTCCCATTCGGCAATTACTTCTCTGAAGAATACAGGGAAAGGAAAACTTATCGTTATGACAATGGATGGTACGGTTACTTGCCTGGAATATCCGGTTAACTAATAAAAAAATGCGGGAAACACGAGAGAGTAAAATAATCTCTTCGGGATTTCCCGCATTCATTTATCAGAAGTATGCTTTACACAACTTCCCGCTTATCTTCCTTATTCCATAAATTGAGGAGTAAAGCGGAAGTCGGAGGCACTGCCCCTTGTTTCCGTAAAGTCGGCACCGGTATGATCTTTCGGCCCCGGCATAAAGAGAGCATGATTCAATATATACCTCACACGTGCAGCCTGCTCTGCAGTAAATGCGTTGGCATCCGAAATGGCATAATCCATGATGTTAGTCGAACGGAATTCCACATTCGTTTTGCTATTTACACGCATCACATACACCTTGTAAGCATCAGAGGATTTTGAAGTAATCTCAGGATTATAGGTCAGATAATTGGTCAGCTTCACATCATACAGTGCCTTGTTGTAGGGCGGTGTATCCGTGCAATAATCAGTATCCAGATTTGTGTTTGTATTACCATTATTCAATTGGTTGAAAGCATGATACAACCCTAAGAAGTGACCTAACTCATGGGAAAGCGTCACAATTACATTGGACATGGAGTATTTATCCGCACCCTCCGGAATATCATAGATATACTTATTATTAAGGCTTACGCACTGCGGATAAGGATTCTCACTCAGGTTAGCTCCTTTCGGTGCCTGGCTGATACCCCCTAATTCAAAAGGCTCGGGCAACCATGGAAATTGAGCAATACCCATTACCAATTCATCGGAGAAGTTATACAAAACCACATTGACATATCGGTTCGTATCCCACAAGATGTCTTTATACTTCTTGTCACCGCTACCCATGAAAGAGGTACAATCCATCGTTGTATACTGCCATTTCTCACGGCTCACACCCGGTTCTTCCAGTTTGTTGCCATCGGGATCTTCTGTAGCCATCACAAACTCAAAGTTCATGTCGACACCACTATTATCATAATACTGGTTAACAAGATCCAATACTTTCTGTAAGTGCCCTTCCTTTACATAGTGCTGTGTGTTGTTTGCATTCCAGTAAAGTACATGGAAGACAACCGGCAATTTATAGTGGTGATTCGCACTATAAGCATAAGTGCCTTGCTTAACAGAAACTGTCTGCGAAAGATTCTCGGCATTAGTCAGTGTAAGAGTCAGCGAACGGTCTGTCTTTTCAAGGTTCTCATTCACTTTCAGTACCAGCTTATCCTTTGTGGCAGTGATTTCCGTAGCGACCCATGCCGCACCTTCGGATACGGTCCAGTCACTGGTACTTGTCACCGTTACCGTATACTCGCCACCTTCGGCATTGGCAACCACTTCCGCATTCTGTAATGTGAAAACAGGCTCTGCGTCATCTTCTGAACAGCCGCAGAATAATACGACTGTAAACAGTAGGAATAAATATTTCAATTTCATCATTCAACTTGTTTATTTATATTCAAATTTCACCTGGCTGTTCAGTTTGCTACTAATCACATTGTCCACCATATAGCGCGCACCGCTTTCATTACGGGTAACGATAATTGCTACACGCACATTCGCCATATTTGTAACAGAGAGCTTCTTCAAATCAAACTCATAAGAGAAACCCAAGGTTTCACCAGACTTACATTCTTCTTTTCCACCCAGGTTCACACCCGTAATCGGGCTGGTCGAAGAGATGCAGCGCAAAACGTTGCTATGATGAGTAAAGTCATAGGTTCCTTCCAATGAGGGATAGTTGTTCAATTGTCCGGTTGCATGAATATCATCTTCAAGCACCCACGCACAAATACGATATTTTCCAGCCTTACCTACCTTTACAGCAGCGGTCACTTTGATAGAACCTGAAGCTTCGGTACCAGATACAGCAGCACAGATACCTGTATTAGCACCGCCCTGCAACAGAGTTTGGGCAGCAGATTGAACACGTTTAGCTACACTGCTGGGAGAGTCCGCAGTGCTGAGACCCAATATCTCACTACTTGAACGCATGTTAAACAATAAAGCAGGTATACCGGTAGTGTTGAAGCCCATGCCTTTGGCTACGGCGGTACTGTAATCCGAAATCATATCATCACCCGACATGATTGCATGAGCAGACACCAATACGGTACTCTTGCTTTCTTCCAGCTTGGCATATTCCGTAAGACCGGCAATCATAAGAGGACAGTATACACATCCCAAACTTGTGCCCTGCACTGCCAGCACACGTTGCTTGAATCCGTCAAATTTATCTGGCTGAGGATCTTCGGGTAAACCTTGCATTCCGGAAGTCACTGTTACTGTAATTGCAGGAGACATTTCACCATTATAGCTGGCGAAGAAAGCGTATTCACCCGACTTCTTTGAAGAGAAAGAAGTAGAAGCCATCAGATCATAGCTTGCACCATTCTTCTGATAAATTTTAGCTTCGGAAGTAACATCTTTCTTACCTTTCATAACTGTAAATACAGCCTGGTCCGTACCATTATTCTCTATATACGCAGCAGAAGAGATCAATACTAGTTCGCCACCTTCAGGCACCTCGTCTTCACCTGAATTGCCAGAACAAGAAGCAAATACAAGTAAGAAAGAACACAATAATAAATTCCAATATTTTTTCATAAGTCTTTTTTTAGAATGAAGTAGTTAATGTAAGATTAGCTCCTGTGTAAGCAGGGGTATAGCGACATACACCTCCCGAACATACATATCCGGCACGATTCCGCCCATAGCTCAACTGTAAGCGCGTATTCTTCTGAGTATAGCTCACGGAACCATTATAATAGTGTACCTTCGTATCACCCATATTATACATATCGCTCACGGAAAAGCTCCAACGGGGAGCCAGATTAAATTCAACCAGTCCTGCAATCCAGTCTTTTTCATAATCCTTTGAATAAAGATACTGTATTTCGGCACGCAGTGACTTCTTCCGGTCAAACTTATACAAACCGTCTAATACGAATATATTCGATACATAGGTTTTGTCATCCATCCCATGAGTAGGGCTCCATTCCTGAACGGATACCAGGAAAGTTGTCTTCAGTTGTTTGTTCCACTGACGTTCTACATCAGCATTGATATCCCGCCACAACAAACGTGACTCTACCGTAGTGGCTTTATCTGAATAAAACATAGAACCGTTGGCATGGAAATTCCAGTATTTGCTACGATCTTCTTTGCTACGTAAAGAGTAGTAAACATCTACTTGTCCACCTTTCTCACCTTCACCATTACTTTGATAAGGATTCAAGTTAGCAAGCATGTAAGTATACTGGCGCGTCAGGGCAGGTAGATAATTCAGAATATTTCCTACCCCACTACCGCCCAGCGAGAGTTTCGTGCTCATATATTTCAGTTCGCGATAAGTACCTAAGACTGAGAAGCCATTATTACTGTAGCCCAGCTCAGCCAATAGACCATGACCTTTGGCAGTAGCACCTAACAGTGCAGAAGAGACATCTTTGCCCTTACCAACATATTCCACACGACCATTAAAACCATTCCAATCAAAATTGGCACGTGCCGAATACATATCCAAATTAGGCTTCATCAGTTCCGCCAACTCATCGGATATCTTTTCATTACGATTCACATAGCTACCTTCCAGATTGAGCATGATTCCCTGCCAACCGATAAGGTTAGCAACAGAAAAACTAAGATCAGCACCACGTACCCATGAATCTGTATAATCCGTATACAGACGAGGTCGTCCATACAATCCTTTCAGCGTGAGGATATTTTCGTAAGAATAAGATCCGAAAACTCCTTCGATAGAGTTGTTGATGCCCAACGTACGATCCTCAAAACTACGGAATATCATACCCGAACCAAACTGCTCGAAGATATCTCCCACACGGAAACCAAAGTTATCATCCTGCCAGCTTACATACTTTACACCCAGAAATGCTTTCTTGTCACCATAGTTCCCTATGTCATATCCTTGCAAAGCAGGGAAAAAGCCTTCCAGCTGAACTCCGGCACTGAACTTTCCTCGGGTATAGTCAAGTTTCAGATAATTATTGCTTCCAAAATGATCATCCGGATAGACACTACTCTCATCTCCAAGCTTACTATCTTTTACATAATATATGCTGTTCGATTCTAACCCTCCTGTCAAGTGTCCTTTATCCTGTGCACACAGATTGGGCATCGCAGTACCTGCCAACAGCAATAAGAATAAAATGTGTTTCATTTTTTAGTGATTGCTTTAAGTTGCTCCAACAATTCATATTCACTGCCCGGAGTATAACCGGTATGTGCATAAATCACCTTTCCGGTACCATCAACAACAAATGTCTGTGGTGTCAGCATAACGTTCATCGCACGTTTCAAATCTTGATTTTTGTCGAATAGGCAGATGAAATCCCAGTCAAAACCTTTAGCCATAGAACGGGCACGCGCTGTAAAGCGACTATCATCAATAGATACAGCAATAACATTGAAATCGACTTCTTTTCGCCATTCTTCCAGCAATTCATTCAATGTGTTCAACTCCGTCATACAAGGCTTACAAGTAACACCCCAGAAAGAAACAATAGCTGGTTTTCCACCAAGTATTTCTTTGGTACTTATTACCTCACCTTTTTCATTTTCTACTTTTACATCCGGCCATGCCTCCTGTGCAGAAACTGTCACAGTAAAAAGAAGAAAGAGAGTTATATAAAATAATTTATTCATAACTAAAATATTAAAAGAACTTCTACAGGAGCTCTCTCCCATAGAAGTTCCTTATTGTTATACTAATTATTTCTTCAAATTCTTTTTCATAGAATCTACAGAGAATATATTTCCCTTAATCGGATTCTTAACAATATAATCATAAGGAGTACGTGTTCTCCGGAAATAGTTGCCATTATGAGCAGATACCTTCGGAACCTGAATAATATTGTTAGAAGTCAAACGCATAGCATTCCCGTCCTTCACACGCTCCAGGATAATACCGTCGGCAGTAGTCGGGAAACTCCAGCTAAAATAGCCAGAACCAGCCATGATTTCATAAGCGAATCCTGGAGAATAAACGACTCCATCCTGTTCAACAGACTTAATGGAGACTGTATTCATATCATCAGAGATCTCAACCGGAAAGTCTGCCATATAGAAAGAACCTGCACTAGCAGGATTGAAAGCATACAAGCACAAAGCACCACACCAATCTGCCACCGGATCAATATAGCGGTAATAATCCATACCATTATCTTGATAACGGGTGGTAACAACTGTAACTTCGTCTTTATCATTCTCACCTTTTGCAATCTTGAAGAACATCTTCGGACCATAGTCACGGAACAATTCATCTGTATTAAATGCAGAATACTCGGTAGACTGGAATAAATCCCAAGAATTTGCAAAAAGTGAATAGGTATCATCATAAGTAAAACCTGTAGCTACCACCCAATTCTGTCCTTCGTACTTCTTTGTATAGTAAGCCGCTTTTTCTTTATACTCATTAAAGTTATTAAGTACAGTCTTTTCAGCTTGTTCTTCAGAAGAACCGTTTTTCACAAAGTAGGCAATTAGTTTATCTTTCACATCGTCAGGCAATACAGAAACGGTTTCCGGACCAGCAGCAATCGTAACAGGCACAGCCATAGGAGTTGTAACACCATTTTTAGTCATTGTAGCCATCCAATTACCTTGAAGTTTGCTAAAGAGTTCGCTGTTTACACGTTCTTCCGGAACAAGGGGAGTCGCCGTCACTTTATAGTTGTCACCATCATAGAATAGCTTAGTCTTTTCATCCGAGTTATAAGATTCTAAAACCAACCAACTCTCAGTATCATCGATAGACGAAAAAACAAGATCAAAACCATCAGCACTATTAATCTGATTCAAAATCTCTGCATTATTTATACCTTGTCCATAGGTCCCAATCATGCTAGCAATATTTGCCTCCAAATTATCTCCTTCCAAACTATTCAGTTGTGGCCACCAGTCTTTAGTATAGTTAAATAGATATTTAAATGCAGAGCAATCTTTATTGGGTGCTTTGATATTAAATCCTACTTGATAAGGGTTTTCTATCTTTAATGGAGTAACCTGGAGTTCTACAGCAGGTTTATCAGACACAATCGGTTTAATGCCCCCAACCTTCTGGAATGACTGAACGTCTCCTGTTTCATTATATAATCCTACAATATATACAGTATAGGTATGCCCTTTCTCTAACGAATAAGCAAGCTGTTGCACGCCATCAAAAACAGAACCATAAATCAATGCACTTGCCTGCAAGCCATCCTCACCACCAATAAGAGGGAATAGTTCTTCCTCAAGGCTTGCATCATCAATCATAGCAATAGCATATTGTAATATATCATCACTCGGAGTATATGTAATTAAAGCAGTCTGCTCGGTGAGGCGATCAATAGTAACATTAACAGTTCCTTCACCTATCTTTGCTTGTTGAGAAAAGAGCATAGTCTTTGCATAAAGTCCAGTAAAATCAACATTTTCACTAGTCGGTTTTTCTTCGGTATATTCTTTTACATTAGGTAATGAAGAAAGCAAGACACCTAGGTCATCATCTCCACCGCCACCATTGTCTTTTATGTCCGAATAATCATCTGTGGTGCCATCTTCAGCACATTGACTGACAAAAAGCACATATCCGGTTCCCGGATGTATTACATATGGGTCAGCATACTCAGCATACTCTGTCTCATTCAGAGCACCAATATAAGGATTCTCCCCATTTTCAATCGTAATGTTGCGAGGGCCTTTAAAGCGAGGACTCTGCATACCACCATTATAGGTTACAAAATCAACATCACGGTATCCATAAAGCATTTTATAAGTCTCATAGTTTTCTCTTAAAATGAAGCCTACATTATAATAAGCATCTTCAGGTACTTCCACATGGAAGGTTATAGAAAACATATCACTTTTCAATATAGTCACCATTTGAGAATACTTTGGTGTATTAATCACTTGTGAATGTATCTTATACTCGTTACCTACCTTAAATACAAAAAATACAGTATAAGTTTTATTACCTTCCAGACCAGTTACAGTTGCTTCGTCTGTATCTCCTTTTACAGTTACCACTTCACCTTTTTCCTGTGCTTCAGCATAAGTAACTACAGGATCCGGTTCAGTAGCATTAGCTCCTTCTACAGCTTTATACACATAAGACTCTGCTCCTTTAGTTTTCAGCTTAAAAGTCACCGAAGTTGCGAATACAGCATCCGAAGCTGGTGCCTCTACTGCCAAAACAGTGCCATCCCCATTGCCACCTGGTTCGTCATTATCATCCGAACAACTCCACAATCCTCCTGCCAGAGCAAATATGCCCAGCAAGAATAGACATCGATACAATTTTCTCATAAATCAAACAAATTAAATTAATAAATACACGAATCAGTAATCCAAAAATATTCTCCCAATTCGTTAAATAAAAAACTCTCTTATGTAATCAATAACCTTTATAATATTCTGTAAGCTTACCCTTTTGGATATGATAAATACGGCATAAAAAGCGGCTAAATAACATTGCCTCTTTTCATGTTTTTATAATTTGTCCAAAAAGTCATTAGCAATGCATATCTGATGTTTGTACACAACAAACATTTGTAGATAAATAAATTCTACATTCTAAAAACAATAGTCCGTGATTTGATTCTTTAAATAGAAAAGTAAAAAGAGTATTCTCACCTTTCTTGGGCACTCTCAAAAGGGAGGAACAGGTGATAGCATGAAATTATCATTAAAAGTAGCATCATTATAGAGGATAGATACTTGGATAGTACTCCTCAAACCTAAATTATTGCAAAAACAACATGTAAAAAGTTCAATGCAACAACTTACCAATGAAAGCGTCTTTTTTGCATTTGTCATATTCGTCATTTTATTATGTGAATAAGCCGTTAATACGTCTTCTCTCAATTACCCTCGTCAGACTTCTACACGTTCCTATTTATTATTATTGTAAATAGAAACGATTTCAATCTTAAAAATGGCAAGTTCAAGAAGAACTTAGTGAAATACAATTCTCTTTTTTATATATAAATATATCTGCGTATATTGATATGTAAAAAAATAGTTCAATCTGTTGATTTTCAAAGCCGATATAAGCTCTTTTGAGCCTCACTTATTTTGTATTTACAAAGATATGTATTTTTTTTGTAAAAATGATACAAACAAGCTCTTTTTAACGCAATAGATTTAATATTTATAAAAACTAATTGGGATACCATGTTGTCTGTTGTAATATTATAAAACAGAGATGGTTACTTATAATATAACATGTATAGGGATGATTTACTCTCATTTTGTATTTCTCTTTTGATTCTTCTAATTTTCTACTTTCCTTATTCTAATATTAGAATTTAACCTTGTTCTGAAATGTATGAGATACAATTACTTGATGAAATAATACTTTATAAAGCATATTGATCTCCTCCGTTTCTACTACTTTTTTTGACCTAAGTAAAATATAACTCTAACAGACTTAAAATAAACACATACAGCATGTAATTAAATGTTCTTCTTGTACTTGGTAAGTTTATTCTTATCTAAAAAATCTACCAAACAGAATATTCAAAAGAGAAGGAATAAGTTTATTACTTAATAACTATTTAAATCTCACAACTTCAATTTATTTGAGACGTAGCACAATAAAAAAGAGGAAGCTCATTGTAAGCCTCCTCTTCTACTATTAGTTTGCGGTTCAATTATTCTCCACCGCCACCGCCTTCGCCGCCGCCACTTTTCACATCATCATTACTGATGGTACGTGCAGCTTTCTTCACGCTGGCTTTCAATTCACCGATGCGATAGCTAACGCTTACACCAAAGCGCTGACGAGTATACCGATTCCAGCTATCCTGGGTAAATCCTACACCTTCTATACTTGAAGTAGGACTTGTGTATTTCTTAAAGAAGTTGCTGGCAAACGCTGACAATGTCAAACGCTTATTCAGGAATGACTTGTTCACACTCAACCCATAATCAAAGAAGCTGCTACCCTTTCCTTGCAGCATGATCCAAGGTGTCTGACCATAAATATTCAAACTGATACGCCAATCATGGGGCAAAGATTGCTGCGCACCACCATAAGCAAACAGATTCCAGCCGTCATTCTTCAATCCATTGGCGCCTTCCATATAAGTATAGTTTCCATAAAGGTTAGCATAGATACGAGTATTGGAAGTAGCATTCCAGTTTACATAACCACTCAGACTGGCATTTCTGCTCTTACCGATATTCTGGTAAGTAGAATAAAGTACCTCTTTACCGGTAGGATTCTGCAAACCTTCGATTTCCGTATCCTTCACCTGCTCGGTTACTTGTTCAATACTATTGTTAGTAAAGCTGTAACGTGCTGAAAGATTGATATTGAACTTCTGAGTAAAGTTACTGTAACTCAGATTGAATGAATGACTCTTTTCACTATCTAGGTGAGAGTTACCCTGACTGATATTAGTAGGATTGCTATCATTCAGATAAGGATTCAGATACCAGATACCCGGACGGTAAATACGCATATTATAGCCAAAACGCAGGTTAGACATATCCGTCAGCTTATAGCCGATACTTGCAGAAGGTACCACATCATCAAAATTTTTGTTGAAGTTATCTCCTCTGCCCAACAAGTACTTCACTTCCTGCTTGGTATGTTCATAGCGCACCCCCAGTCTTCCGGAGATCTTCTTCACCCTCAGCCCATAACCCATATATGCAGCCAGAATGTCATTCTGATGTTTGTAATGTGAGCTATGCTCTTCATCCAGTACATAGTCTCCCGTAGTTCCTATTTGACGTTCATAACGGTCGTCTTCCGAAGAGTTGTCACGAAGAATATATTTAGCTCCGGCTTCCAGTGTATGTATCTTGCCGATAGGCGTTGTATAGTCAGCCTGGAAAGTATGCTCCGTAGTATTCTGAGAGCCATCGTTATTCAGGTCATACAGACGCTTCAGGAAGTCTTCCCAATCAGTAGCGGCATGCATATCATTATAAGTGGAGTATGAATCAGAGGTCTGCGGGCTGGTATTGATCTTGTAAGATAAGGTAAACATACGGTCTTTCACATGAAACATACGTTGATAGTCAACGCCACCGTCGATAGAATACCATGAGCTCTTACTTCTGCCGTCTGACACATAGCGATATAACTCATTACTTGTGCCGGGTGCAGTAGCCAGAGTATTGTTGATGCTGGTACTATTGTTTCCACCGCCCCAGAGTCCGAATGACATAGAAACCAGACGCAAGGTATCAATTTCATAACTGGCTTCCATGCTACCTGACTGGAAATTACCATGTCCTTTGCTGCTACCGTCGTAGTCCAAGTCTGAAGAGCCTTCAGTAACATCACCTACCGTACGGCGATTTCCACCGGAATAACTACGTGGACGGTCATTATAATTATAATTGTAGCGCGCACTCACCGTCAGTTTACCACTCTTCACAGTACCGAACAAACCGCCTCCGGCTCCCATGTTACTAACATTTCCGCTGAATGTAGCTGTGTAGCCTTCCAATCCGCTACCTACAGTAACGATATTCAGGATCCCCCCCACACCTTCGGCATCATACTTAGGGCCAGGGTTCGTAATTACCTCAATATGCTTAATAGAATTGGCAGGCATACTTTTCAGTACTTCTGTCGGATTGTTACTCATCATATTGTTAGGTTTACCATTCACATATACCTTAAAGCTACTGCTACCGTTCACCTTGATGTTGTCCTCACCGTCTACCGTAACCAAAGGTACTTTACGAAGCATTTCCAATACAGAATTGGATTTTGAGTCAGGGTCATCCTGCACATTATATTCTATTTTATCGATATCAGCCTTCACCAGCGGTTTTTGGGCTACCACTTCTACTTGTCCCAATTCATTGGAAGCATCTGTGATGTACAGTGTTCCGAAATCAACAAGTTTCTCTCCGGCTTTCACTGTGAAATCTTTCACAATAGTATTTCTACCAATGGAAGAAATTGTCATCACAAAATTACCTGTTCCGGGTACTTTCTCCTGAAACTTACCTTTCATGTCCGTAACCAGCATTTTCAATGCATGAGCAGGAGTTTCTTTTTTTACGATTTTGATTGTGGCGTAAGGTTCTCCTTCCTGTGTCAGCGAGTCAAGCAAGACTCCCTTAATCTGGAACAGAGGTGCCGCATTCTGTGCCGCTACTAACGAGGATACCACCAACATAATGAGCAGCAAAGAGCATTTAATTTTCATTTCTGTTTTTGTTTGTTTGATGAATATTAGTTGACTGTTTTGTATTAGACGTATAATGTAGTCATTTTGTCACATGAATGCGGCAAAAATAGGCCCTTTTTCTTTATCTACGAGAATTTCGGAGTTAAAAAAGCACAAAGGAAAGAGGATAATAGAGAAATATTGTAAGTATCCTGATAAAATCTATAGCAAATAGAAGAAAAGAAGCAAACAGACATTGATTGCAATCACACCACCAAATCCGCGCAACACCCACCGGCGTAACGGGCTCTTCCCACCGGCAAAAAACAGCGCATAACACATATTTATGGCAATATTACTCACAATAGCCTGCATACAGCAAGCCGTCACCACCATAACAGCAACTCCCGAACCTTGCAATAAATTCAAAATAAACGGAGTAATATCACTCAGCCCGGCAATAAACGATAACACATTCAATCCACCAGTACCCGTATAAAGTAAAGTGTAATGTGTCACAATAGTGAATATCACAAACAGAACGGCAAAAATAAGTGCAACCTTAAATTCCAAGGGGTTACTAGTATCTTCTTCTTCAGCCTCTTCGTCTGTTACCGGAACTTGTTTACGCTTCCGATGCAGATACCAGGCTACTCCGGCTGTCACTAAAGACATAATAAGCAAATATGGATAGATAGCAGCAAGTATTTCCTTACTGAATATACCTATTAATATAAGGAAACGGAGAAACATCATACTCACAGCCAGCAACATGGCTGCTGCATATTCCGGTGCTTCCTGTGCAGGCGCCTTGCGGCTCTTACGTGCCAGCACGGAAATGGTTGCCGTGCTACTATATAAACCACCAATGATACCTGATACCAGAATTCCGGATTCATGGAAAACATACCGCCTCAGCAAGTAAGACAAATAAGAAATACCGGATACCACCACCGTAGCCAACCAGACGGTATAAGGAGTGAGATTTATATCCGGTATCAGATTTTCGTTGGGCAGCATGGGTAAGATAATACCACTGATAGCAAGGAACTTGGCAAGAGTAATCATTTCGTCATTCTTCATACGCTGTGCAAGTTCCGTAAAAGTATGCTTCAATTCTGTAAAAAGCAACACTGTCACCACCACCATCACATAAAACCAGGAGGGCTGCGTGTCTACAATAGGAGCAATACAATAAGTAATCAGTGCAATAATAATGGTAGTAACTCCAAATACATGGAATTGAGATTGCTTGACGTAATAATTCAGCCCGAGCAACAGACCTAATATCGCTCCTCCACCCATAAACAAGCGATATTCCACCGGATCGAGAATATAAAGCAAATACCCCAGAATACCTATAAAAGTGAACGTACGGTCCGTACCGAACAAGGTCGTTTCCCCTTCACGCTTCAAACTGATTTTCCGCTGTGAAAGACCTATCAATAAAGAGAATAAGGTTACCAATACAAAAGTGACCAGTTCTCTCGGCAGATATTCATAAAGTTTCTCCATTCCTTGCTCTAAATATATCTGATTAGCAGCCGCTTGCAAAGAGTTAACTTCCTGTTGACAAGAACTTAACTTCTTGCGCACAAGGTATTAACTTCCTGTTGACAGGCAGTTAAACATCACCAGGCCGTATAGGGATGTTTCCTCAGTTGTGAGTTGTAGTAACGAATGTCACCCGTCACCTCCTGACCTATAAAGTCCGGTTTCTCGAAAGCTTCGTCTTCCGAAGCCAGTTCTACTTCAGCAACTACCAGTCCTTCGTTCTCACCGTAGAACTCATCCACCTCAAACGTATGCCGCCCGCTCCGTACCAGATAACGGGTCTTGTCTATAACTCCCGGTTCACAGAGTTTCATCAGGTCCTCCGCTTCATTCAGTGGAATTTCTTTTTCCCACTCATAACGGCTGAGGCCCGAAGCATCGGAAGCACCTTTTATCGTAAGGTATCCCTTTCCGCTACGGATACGTACCCGTACGGTTCGGCCTCTTGCGCTACTGATATAACCTTGCACAATGCGGCTTTGTTCATACGCTCTCGATTTATAATCCCCCGTCACGAGGAATTTCCGTTCTATTTCTTGTGACATTTATTTCTTATTTCCCCAAGAAAGAGTATCCTATCAGCATTACCAGCACCAATATCAATGCAGATACACCAATAATCAACAACACTTTCTTAGCTTGTTCTTCTTCTTTACGGCTATGCATAACCTTTTTCTTATTCTTTCCCATAATGTGCTTTTAGTATTAAAGTTCAACTGATAACAAAGTAACATGAAATTCGGGAAGATTCCAAAATAAAAGAGAAAATTTATTCATATCAGCTTAATATCCGCCCCATACCCGAACCATATCCGAACCATACTTGCTCCGTACGTTCTCCACTCAGAAGTACCTCTGAACGGAGAAAGTACGGGGTTGGTACGGAGCAAGTACGGTTCAAGTATGGAATAGGTGCGTTTTAAGTGCCGTTCAAGTATGACTCACTTAAAAAAAGAATGGGTATCACCTTTCATTTATCAGGTGATACCCATTTACTGTATAACAGAGTTCTGATTTATTCTCCTTGTCCTGCAAATTCCATCAGATATGCTTTAATGAAACCGTCTATCTTACCATCCATCACTCCATTGACATCCGAAGTCTGGAAGTTAGTACGATGGTCTTTTACACGACGGTCGTCGAATACGTAGCTTCGTATCTGAGAGCCCCATTCAATTTTCTTCTTACCGGCTTCCACCTTAGCTTGTTCAGCCATGCGGTGCTGAAGTTCTTTATCATACAGGATAGAACGCAGCTGGCGCATTGCATTTTCACGATTCTTGGGCTGGTCGCGGGTTTCCGTATTTTCAATCAGGATTTCTTCTTCCTCGCCCGTATACGGGTCTTTGAACTGATAGCGCAGACGAACACCGGACTCCACCTTGTTCACATTCTGACCACCGGCACCACTGGAACGGAAAGTATCCCAAGAAATATTGGCAACATTAATGTTCACCTCAATGGTATCATCTACCAGCGGAGTGACAAAGACCGAAGCGAAAGAAGTCATACGCTTACCTTGCGCGTTGTAAGGAGACACACGTACCAGACGATGTACACCGTTTTCTCCTTTCAAGTATCCATAAGCATAATCACCCGAAATTTCGATGGTACAAGTTTTGATACCTGCTTCATCACCTTCCTGCAAGTTGGAGATCACAGCTTTATAACCATTGGTTTCTGCATAACGCAGATACATACGCATCAACATGCTTGCCCAGTCCTGGCTTTCCGTACCACCTGCACCGGAGTTGATTTTCAACACACAGTCCATCTGGTCGGCTTCATCACGAAGCATATTTTTCAATTCAAGCTCATCAATAGCAGTGGAAGCCTTGGCATAAGCTTCGTCTATCTCTTCCTCCGTAACAAGTTCGTCTTTGTAAAAGTCGAAAGCCAGCTGCAACTCTTCCGATAATGTCTTTATTTCATTATAACCGGTTATCCATTGTTGCAAACCTTTCACCTTTTTCATCTGCGCTTCGGCAGTCTTCTGGTCATCCCAAAAGCCGGGAGCCTGGGTGCGCAACTGTTCTTCTTCTACCTGGATTTTCTTTCCTTCTATATCCAAATAGCGATAGAGTGCTTCGGTGCGCTCCTTTACATCTTTCAGTTGTTCTATGGTAATCATAATCTATGAAAATAAACCTTCTAGTTAAAATATTTACTTTTTGCGTGCAAAGGTATGAAAAAAACGCATATTTTTGCAGTTATCAATCTAATAAGTCAGCTTATGAACAAACTATTCCGACAAATTGGTTTAATGCTTATCCTACTGGTAGCGATAAGTTTAGGAAGTTGTACTTCAAAGTACAGTTATGAAACAGTTCCCAACGATCCGCTGAAAGCGCGCATCTACACTCTGGACAATGGTCTGAAAGTTTACATGACCGTCAATAAGGAAACACCGCGCATACAGACGTACATTGCCGTACGTGTAGGTGGAAAGAACGACCCTGCAGAAACAACCGGGTTAGCCCACTACTTTGAGCACCTGATGTTCAAAGGTACCACAAACTTCGGCACCCAAAACTACGAGATTGAAAAGCCTTTGCTCGACCAGATCGAAGCACAGTTTGAAATCTATCGTAAGACTACCGACAGTCTTGAGCGTAAAGCTATTTATGCAAAAATAGACAGTATCTCTTACGAAGCTTCCAAGTATGCCATTCCTAACGAATACGACAAGCTGATGGCTGCCATCGGTGCCAACGGAACGAATGCCTATACCAGTTTCGACGTAACTTGCTATACAGAAGATATCCCCAGCAACCAGATTGACAACTGGGCCAAAATCCAAGCAGAACGTTTTGAAAATTGCGTAATCCGTGGTTTCCACACTGAACTGGAAACAGTTTATGAAGAAAAGAACATGTCACTGACCCGCGACCCGCGTAAGGTATACGAGGCTGTACTTTCTTCTCTCTTCCCACACCATCCTTATGGCACACAGACCGTACTTGGTACACAAGAAGACCTAAAGAATCCTTCTATCACCAATATCAAGGAATATTATAAAAAATGGTATGTGCCCAACAATATGGCTATCTGCCTTTCCGGTGATTTTGATCCCGATCAGATGATTGCAACTATTGATAAGTATTTTGGTGGCTTGAAACCGAATCCTGATCTGCCGAAACTGGATTTACCGAAGGAAACTCCAATGACAGCACCTGTTGTACGTGAAATTCTGGGTCCGGATGCTGAAAGCGTTGCTTTGGCATGGCGTTTTCCCGGAGCAGCAGACAAAGACGTAGAAACCTTACAAGTGGTTTCCCAAATACTTTATAACGGACAGGCAGGTTTGATAGACCTGGATCTGACACAACAGCAAAAGACCCTGAGCGCTTATTGCTATCCGATGACTATGAGCGACTACAGTGCATTCATGATGCAGGGACGCCCCAAACAAGGACAGACTCTGGACGAAGTCAAAGACCTCTTATTGGGCGAATTAAAGAAACTCCGCGAGGGTGACTTTGACGAAAAAATGCTGGAAGCCAACATCAACAACTTCAAGCTGTATCAGATGCAACAGTTGGAAAACAATGACGCACGTGCAGATATGTTCGTTGAATCATTCGTAAACGGTAGCGACTGGGCAGATGAAGTGACTGCTCTCGAACGCATGTCTAAACTGACAAAAGATGACATCGTAGCCTTTGCCAACAAATATCTGAAAGATGATAACTATGCCGTTATCTACAAGAAGCAAGGCAAAGACCCAAATGAAAAGAAGATGTCGAAACCAGAAATCACTCCTATCGTAATGAACCGCGATACAGTCAGCACCTTCCTGAAAGAAATTCAGGCAAGCGTAGTGACTCCTATTGAGCCGGTATTCCTGGATTATTCCAAAGACCTCACCCAGTTGAAGGCAAAATCGGATATTCCTGTACTCTACAAACAAAATACAACGAATGACATCTTCCAGTTGATTTACCTTTTTGATATGGGTAACAACAATGACAAGGCATTGGGTACTGCTGCTCAATATCTGGAATACCTCGGCACAGCCGACATGACTCCGGAAGAAGTAAAAAGCGAATTCTACCGCCTTGCTTGTTCATTCTTCGTATCTCCGGGTGCAAAACGTACTTATGTAGTGCTCTCCGGCCTCAGCGAGAACATGCCTGCTGCTATGGCTCTCTTCGAAAAACTGATGGCAAATGCCAAAGTTAATCCGGAAGCTTACACCAATATGGCTAATGATATCCTGAAATCACGCAAGGATGCCAAGCTGAATCAGATGCAAAACTTCTCACGCCTGGTGACTTATGCCACTTATGGTCCGAAGTCTCCGTCAACCAACATATTGACCGAAGCTGAACTGACTTCTATGGATCCACAACAACTTGTAGACCGTATCAAGCAGTTGAACAGCTTCAAACACCGTATTCTTTATTATGGCCCCAATAATCAGGATGAATTACTTGCCATCATTAATAAAGAACATCAGGCTCCGGAAACATTGAACGAAATTCCGGAAGGGAATAACTTCGAACCGTTGCTCACACCGGAAACGAAGATTTTCATCGCTCCGTACGAAGCTAAGCAAATTTATATGTCACAAGTCTCCAATAAGGGAGAGAAATTTGATCCTGCTGCAGAATCAGGCCGTCAATTGTATAACGAATACTTTGGTGGGGGTATGAACTCTATCGTATTCCAGGAAATGCGCGAAAGCCGCGGTCTCGCTTACTCGGCATGGGCCGGTATGCTGAAACCGTCTTACCTGACTGATCCTTACACTCTCCGTACGCAGATTGCTACGCAGAACGATAAGATGATAGATGCAATCAATACATTCAATGATATCATCAACAACATGCCTGAATCAGAAGCAGCTTTCAAACTTGCTAAAGATGGTATGATTGCCCGCATGCGTACTGACCGTACTATCAAGATGGATGTCATCTGGGATTACATCAGTGCTCAATACTTGGGACAGAATGTAGATAGCCGCATCAAACTGTACAATGATGTACAGAACATGACGTTGCAGGATGTTATCGACTACCAGAACAAGTGGATCAAGGGACGTACATATACTTATTGTATTCTTGGTGACAAGAAAGAATTGGATATGGAAAGTCTGAAGAAGGTAGGTCCGGTGATTGAACTGAAACAGGAAGATATTTTCGGATACTAAAATTGAGAAAATAAAAATAGTATAGGTCGTACAGTTTCGCCAAACGGTGAAACTGTACGACTTTCTTTTATCATTAAACAATCCCTCACTTTTTTGCAGGATCCATAACTACAACATCCCATCCGGAAACAACATCACCATAAAGATAGAATGTCACCGCAAAGGTAGTCCCGCTATTATTATCTATCACCTGATAACAACGTGTTGCATCATAAGAATCCACTTCCTTATATTCACCTAATGCCAGGGAAGCGAGTTCTTCCTTGTCGGTAGTCTTAGCTATAAGTTGCTTCATACGTTCTTGTATCGATGCCATAACACCTTCGTGTACGAAAGGATCCGGGTTTGCTGCCGCAGAATAAGTCGCCTTAATCATGCCACCATTAGCAGCACGTACAGCTTTAACACTATCCGTATAGTTTTTGAATTGTTGTCTTATTTCCGGAGAACGCAAGCCATGAATCGTAAAAACAGCAATACCCTGTGCACCATTATTCAGAGCTGCATCCATACATTCGAACATTTCCGGCCCGTTGGTAGCTGTCATACCACAATACAAGGTAGTCATGCCATTCTTATCGCGTGCATTTTCAATCGTACAATCAGAGATGAAGCTGACATCTCCCGTATAGAATGTATGGTAAACCATTGGGAATACGATATCAAGATTCCACTTTCCCCAATCTTGTCGTACCATGCGTGATGCCATCTTTGGAGTGGGGAACGGAGAGGCAGCCATCGTTTTTCCATAAGAGTGTACCACTTCTGAAATCATATTAGCTACTTCTGTGATCTGATCGCAACGGAATTGACGCCATTTTACGTCTAGCGAAGGATCTTCTTGTTCACGCGGGTCATAACCGTATTGCTCTTTGAATTTTCTGAGCATTTCAGGATGATACCCATAGTCCCATGCAGCATATTCACGATCTTGTACAATACCGTAGTGGGGCCACAAAGTAGTAGGTAGCACTACATCAACAAAGCGATGATAGTCAATAGCAATGCCATTCAGCCCTTCGACCTCGCAATATTCTTTAATTTTTGCCTTGATAAACTCGCGGACTTCGGGCAATGCGGGACAGAGAAATTTATAATAACCTACATAAGCCGTAGTGTCAGCAAGGCTCTTACCATTACGGTTCACACTGAACCATTCGGGGTGTTCCTTTAGAATCTTGTCACGATCATGTTCCAGATTCATTGTCCAAAGCCATGCATATACTTCGATTCCGTGCTTATGGGCGATAGGTATTGCAACCCGATAATCATCAGGAGTGGGTGCATTCAGCATAATACCATCCATACCAATATCATTCATCACCTGGCAGATAGAATCAAAATTCATTCCGGGGCGGTAATCCAGCCACGTCCAGAACATAGGATACTCTTTGGTAGTTTCTTTACCTTTTTGGCACGCAAACATACCCAATGCTAAAAACAACAGCAGAAATGCTGGCAACAGATTTTTCTTCATTATATCTAAATTTTAAGTTTAACATGCATTTTTTCCATTATCCAAGTAACCCCAATCACCACAAAAGCGAAACAGAGACAATTGACCAGTCCCATAAAGCCATGCGTAAACCAGTCCGGTAAGACAATACCTGTAACATCGGCAAAACCATAAAAAACATAGGGTACCAGATAAGTGGTGAGTGTAGCCGTACCGGCAGGGCGTATCAGATTAAACCTACTTGTAATATGATGGCTAACCAGATAACTAAGAAGCGTATAAGCAGCCACAGATATAGCTATCACATAGAATATCCACGTAGGAGTAGCCCCTATCTTAGCTACAATCCAGAAATGATGTGCTAATATCCCGATTAGTAAGAATATAACAGCAACAATCCCTCCATTCCGCAACTTCCAGCCAGTGCTTTTATCAGCATAGCGTGCACTGAGAACCGACAAAATGATACCTCCCATTGTAAATGCAGGTAACGCCCCATTACCAATGTGCAGGATACTCAACATTCCGTGATAGAAATTCCGTTCCGGAAAGGCAAGAATAGCAGTACCTCCAAACTCTTCACGCAACGGTGTGTCCAGCAAACAGATAAGTACAAAGGCTATCCAGATAAATATCAGAGACTTTAAATGGTCGCGACTGAAGAAATAAATTACAGCACATATCAAATAGGTCCAGCCTATAGAGCCCAGAATGCCCCAATATGCTCCAAATACACCTTCTTTGGGATTACGGAAAGTAAAAGCTAAATAGAGAAGAATAAGTACACCGATTATCCTGAATACACAAAACAAATTCTTCTGCAGACCGGAAGTAGGCTTCGGGTATTGATTCCAGACTCCAATAAATCCTATTGCCATCAAGAACCAATAGACTCCGATTGAATAAGGAGCTTCCGGTGAAAGCCGGTACTCCGAGTTAGTAATAAAAGCTCCCATTACCAATAAGGCAAAAGTACGTGAGAGAATATGCCCCAAAGTAGACTCAGCGGAGAATCCTTTTGCATATCTACGTTCTATAGCGTACGGTATGGACATACCAACAGCAAACAGGAAACAAGGAAATACAATGTCTGCCAGTCCCATAAAGTCTTCACCATAAGTGGCATGTTCCAGCCAGTGAGGCACATCATGCACCTTCCAGAAGTCATTGACAAAAATCATAATGAACATTGTCAAGGCCCTTAACATATCAATGGCCAGATTGCGATGCGAATAAACTGTTTTATCATCCATAATATCCATTCCTAAAATTCAGAAATCAACATTAACCATCTGGCAGCCGACGAACCCCAGACTTCTTTATAAGTGGCCGTATTGAACTGTGGCCAATAAGGTGAATCTTCATTGAAATAAGACTGCATACCTACTGGTATCTCACCCACCGTTTCACCCGGTAAAGCAGTATAGAGTTGAGGATAATTACTTCCTTCTCCATAAATCATGGATTGCCCGAAAGGATTCTTTCCTACCACCCAAAACAATTGTTGCTCAGCAATATCCTTCAGTTCCTTATCTTTCAAAACTTTGGCACAAATAGCAGCAGCTTTTCCTGTAGACAAATGTACAGCTATATTTCCCTTAAACGAAAACCAGACCGGGAATATACGCAAGTAATGATCCTTATCCAAGCGAACACCATTTTCCAATTGCTCCCTGAAATCCCTCTCTGCACCACTGCGGATACCTACCTGAACAGCATAGAAGTTTACTGAATCTTTTACCTCATCTTTGTGATAGACTCCACTGGGTACCATTCCATAAGGATATACATACTGCATGATATTCTTCAGATAGTCTCCATAAAGTTTCATAGAATAAATCCATTGCTCGTATTCGGCATGTTGAGGCTGTGTCTCGCATAATGCAGCCAATGCTTCCATGTAAGCATAATCACGTGATTGATGGGTATAGTGAACAATAGATTTCTTAGTCAGGTCACGATAAAAGAAACCACAAGTTTTATTTTTGTCTTTCAAAGGCTCGGTACGCTGGCACTGCAAAGTATAGTGAATAGCTTTCACTGCCTCATCAGCATATTGCTGTTCACCAGTCAATTGATAGAGCATACTTGCAGCCCACGAAATATTGGCATGATATTGACTTTCGGACGCCATTGCAGCATGTCCTCCCCCCTTCTTTATCAACTCAGCAAAGCCCAACTTTGTAAAACGTTCCATAGCATACCCGAAGTCTTCCTTTGCAATCTTCTTCAAGTTGTTTCTCAAAGCTATGTCATTTTCGACCATCATAGAGGCATAAGCTTCTATTCCGGCAAGCAGAAAATTTTCTAATGCTCCGTTATGAACCAAAACTTCCCGGCGTCCGGCATCGTCAATCGTTCCAACTATGCCGTCAGTCCACAGATTCGTTCCCCAAGTCTGTGCACGATAACCATCACCCAAGCGAGTTCTCATTACATAATCCAATCCCCACAAAGCCTCTTCCATCAAACGGTTGTATAGTTCCTTGTTGCCTTTTTCCTTAGCCCGTTTCGCCATTGCCAATAAGGAATAGGAGATTTCACCGGTCTGCAAAGTCTGCTGAGACATATCAGCAGCATCATGCCAACCTCCGTTTAGTGGAATAATTTGTTCGTTATAGGTGGCATGCAAATCAGTATGGCAGGTACCATGTTTTCCGGGAACGGGATAACCGCAACGCTCACAGAATAAGAAATTGACCATGCGCCATGCAGAGTCATCCCATACATCCTTATGAATATAGAAAGGCAGCGTAGTAACATTACCCACTTGAATAATATATCTTCCCTGTATTTTAAAATTTGAGAAATCAGCAGTTTCAAATTCTCCTAAACCTGTTTCTTCCTTCTTTACAGGTCCGGTGAAAACGATGACCTGTGTATCAGCATCTTTCAACTGAAATTGTCCATTATGATCGTCTACGTTGACAATAGCACTTTTAGGACTTTCGATGCTGTAACCAGTAGTAGAGAAAATAATGCGATTCCGAGCTGGCATCCACCCTTTCACTGTTTCCGGATTTTCGATTTTCTGAAGTTCTACCGCATCTACATCAAAACATAAAGAATCTCCCATTGTACGCTCTTTACCGAATACTTCGATAGCAAATGATATTTTGGTCACTTTATCGCGAGCTAACCCCGACATTTCAACAAAACATTCATTCCATTGATCGTTCTTCAGATTGATTTCATGGTAGCCTTCACGCCCGTAAATATCAGGCACTTTGATTTTACCGTCATTTTCTATATAAAGATTGAGATAGATGCTACGAGCGCCTTCGCAAGTAGGATAAATATAAAACTTCAGACGATTATAACCTTCCCAATTTGCTCCGGAAACATCATAAGAAGCCATGCAGGTGCCGCGTCCCAGCCCCCAGTCAAGCATTGTAGCAGGAGCAGTCGGAGCCTCCAGACGCAAGCTATACTTCCCCGTTTTACTTCTTTCGGAAGTCAATCCGATTTTACCGATTCCTTTGTGCGACCACCCGGAAAAATCTTCCATATCACACAACATGGTTGATTCCAATACTTTCTTTTTCAAACCGAATGTTTCGAAAGTTTTTGTTTCATCAAGCGGCAATGGACTATGTACATAGCCGGTACTGATAATATCAGCCTTCAGTTTTTCGTCCACCTGTGCATGGAGCAGAATCGTCGGAGTACAAAGTAAACCGGTAAACAAACAGATAGGTTTAATTATATTCTTCATAATACTTATATAAGATTAAATTCAGGTTACCGAAAGATTGGGGTTCAATCGCCTGAATATGTTAAGTTAATATTCCTCCTATATTAAAAACAGATGAGCGAGCTCAATCCCTAATGCAATAGAGATTCCTGTTAGTTAATAAAAAATAAAACACCCGCAATGAAGCAAGCAAATGATTAATAAAGGGCGCATCAAAAGATATTCTGCATATTCAAAACAAATAAAGCACATTTTTTTGATACACCCTCATGTGTTAAGCTAAAAAGGATCTATTCAAAATTTCCTTTGTTCAGATCCCAGAACAAACGGGTACCTCCATTATCAGGACCACCTAACAATTGGACAGCTGCAGCATATCCTTCCGGATTGTTTGATAATTCTTCCAATGTAAACGGTAAACGGCGTACACCAAACTCTGTAGTAATCACTCCCTGACTATCATTCTTTAGAACCGGGAACAATTTAGGATAACCGGTACGACGCCATTCTGCCCATGCATTCTTACCTTCCGGAAAACCAGCAATCCATTTCTGGGTTATAATCTTCTCCAAACGTTCTTCATCCGTTCGTGCATCTTCCCATTTAGGGCTAACAGTTGAAACAGCCGAAGAATTAAAGTCAGCCACCAACGGATCTACCCACGGTGCCGGAATATCGGAGCTGTTTAAATAATCACCTAATGAAACACCAAAGTCACTGAATGAAGCCGTTACACCTTCCTCGTAAAACGCCTTGGCATCACCACCGGCATTCCAGCCGCGCAGAGCCGCCTCTGCCCGTAAGAAGTAGGCTTCCGCCGCCGCCATCACAGTACCCGGAGTAGAAGAGGTCACATTTATATTAGAAATTAATGCTTTATATTTATCGGCTGTTTCTTCCAAACCCGGTATTCCGGAACGTACACCTACAACTTTATCTCCTTTTGCAATTCCGAACTTGGCCAAACGCGGATCATTATATCCACCTAAAATAGACTCTATATTAGCACTGATAAATATATCATTATATTCTATGGAACAGGTATATAGTGGATGCATCCAACCAAAGCCCGAAATAATAAAACTTTCTCCACTTTTCAGTAAGCCTTGCGGAGCGGCAATAGCTGCTTCAGCCTCTTTACGTGCCCATTCCTTGTCGTACTTCACAATACGCATGGCCAGTCGTAAACGCAAGGTATTACAAAGTCGAAGCCATTTATCCAGCTTACCACCATATGCCATATCAAATTTAGCAATAGATGCAAATGAAGATTTCTGCATATACTCATCCAAGACTTTACTGGCATCCGTCAACTCTGTAAAAAAGGCTTTATAAGCATCTTGAGCAGAATCATAAATACCACCAGTTTTAGTCTCACCATATCTGGTATAAATCAACGGACCATATTCATCACAAATACGGGACATAGCAAAAACTCTCAGTATAGAATTGATCGCATTAAAGTGTGCATAAGTATCCATACCAAGTTGCTCACACTTTTCTTTGACTTTCAATTGATTAGTCATTACAGCAGAATAAGTATAATCCCATGTGGTATCGGTCCAATCATTGGTTACTGCATAAGTCTGGCTATTAATACCTCCTTTAAAGTTACTGGGAGTTGCCATATATCCTGACCAAATATCAGAAGTCAGGTTCTGGATCGTTTGAAAGTCCCATCCCCAACCATTCCGGTTATAATAAATAGACTTCTGCAATGTTGGGAAGTGCATGCCTATATAATTATTATCTTGCCCTAACTCTTCATCTGTTACACCGAAAGGAGGTGTATTCATCTCTTCAAAATTACCTGTACAAGAAGGCGTTAAATATAAAAAGAAAAGCACTAATGCTGTATATATTATTTTCTTTTTCATACAATTCGTTATTTAGAAGTTAACCTTAACATTAAAACCGAATGAACGGGTACTTGGCATACCGAAGACATCTATACCTTGCAATCCATTGCCTACAGAAAGGGTTCCATCGGGATCATAAGGAGCATCATTCTTGAAGAAGAATAGATTCCTGCCAATTAAGGAAATATCAGCACCTTTGATAACTGGCACATGGACAAACAGCTTTGCCGGTAAAGTATATCCCAAAGAGAGTTCGCGAAGACGGATATTGGTAGCATCATAAATGTAGTTTTCCGTAATACCATCACGCCCGCCAACAATGGTATAGAAGCGTGAAACGTCTTCAATCGTCTTTCCATCGAAGCGTACACCACCCTGCTTACGTGCATCACCAGTTACTTTACTCACACCATATTTATCCAATTCGGCCTGTGTCAATGAAATAACATTACCACCAAAGCGTCCATCAATCAGAAAATACAACGTAAAACCTTTGTAAGTAAAGGTATTTTGCCATCCCAAATTGAAATCAGGAGAGGTGTTACCAATCTTTTTCAAATCAGACTTATCAGCAATAGGCATACCGTCATCATCATATTTATAGTTGCCTTGATCATCACGCAAAAACATTCTTCCGTAAATATCACCAAAAGAGCCACCTACTTCCAAACGCATACCATAGCTATTAGAGCCACCCCCGCCAAAGCTGAAATACCCCAGTCCTTCCGCTAACTCTTCTACTGTATTACGGTTGAGTGCAAAATTCACAGAAGTCTTCCAACGGAAATCACTAGTCATGACCGGAGTACCGCCCAATACAATTTCAACACCTTCATTCTTGATATCACCTGCATTTACATAATAAGTGGTATACTTAGAGCCTGACGGCGCATCTAAAGAGAATAACTGGTTCTTTGTATGAGTCTGATAGTAAGTAAAGTCAAATTCCAGACGACTACCAAAGAAACGCCATTCCGTACCGAATTCCAAAGAAGTAGTCATTTCCGGTTTCAACTCATCAAAAGGAGCGGTAGTGTTATAGCTGACTACTCCACCACGGCCTACACTATTCAACGGGTGGCTACGGTATCTTGGCAGACCATTACCCACCTTGGACCATGCGCCGCGAATTTTACCGAGATTTATCCACGCCGGCATCTTCAATGCTTCATTCATTACCCAGGTCAGACCAACTGACGGATAGAAGAAACCCTTGTTCAGGTATTTGGTATAAGCTAAAGTGGAGGTCCAGTCATTGCGTGCCGTAACATCCAGGAATAACCAATCCTTAAAACCCAACTGTCCGGCAAAAAATACCGCCTGACCTTGCTCATGATATTTATTTAATGAAGGAGAACCATTATTGTGGTCAATATTTCCAACTGAGAAAATATTCGGATTATACAATCCGCCACCAAAAGAATCAAATCCGATGTTCTTTCCCGTTTCATCCTTAATACTGGCACCCAAAGTAGCATTCACAAAAAAGTCCTTAAACCGTTGCTGATAAGTCACCATAACATCACCATATATATTCAGGTCATGGGATTCATCCGTAATATAACGCCCGTTGGTACCGGCAATGGAAGTATCAGTTCCTGCAAACATACTCATTTCATAAGCATCCGATACGAAATCAGCATTTCCACGTGCCTGAATGGTAAAGAATTCGTTCAGTTTGAAAGACAAGCTTAAGTTGGCAATAGTCCTGTAACGCTTAGAATCGCTGGGCAACATATTAGTCAACCAATACGGATTCTGATCAAAACTCGTGGGGGCTGTATACCAATTCTGTAGATACATGTTACGCTCCGCATTCATCACTTTGTAGTTGTTACGATAGTACTCAAAAGCCTCGCCCCCCTGCACACCACCACGCGGAAATTTATAAAGACCTACCAACGGATTCAGATAGAATCCTCCCGGTGACGGACGATTTTTCACATCCTGAAACATAAGATTGACATTGGCATCCGCTTGCAAACGGTTATTGAAAAAATTAGCTGTTTCGCGAAAGTTAAAGTTATGTTTGTTTAAACTGCCGTTTTCTATGATTCCCTTACCATAAGTATTGGCATAAGAGAAATAAGTTTGCATCATTTCCGAGCCTGCACTCAAAGAGAGAGAGTTTATGGTAGTTACCCCCGTTTGAAAGAAGTTTTTCGTATAATCCGGACTTCCGTTTATAGGATCGCCCCAACTGGAAGTTACACCTCCATAAGAATTTTGGAACTCAGGAATACCATAGGCAGCATTATCCCAAGTTGTGTTCGAACTGAAAGTTATATTAGTACGCCCTACCTTTCCTTTCTTAGTAGTGATTACCACCACACCATTGGCGGCAGAACTACCGTATAAAGCGGCAGCAGCAGGGCCTTTCAGAATATTCATGCTCTCAATATCATCCGGATTCAGATTGGAAATACCATCACCTCCATCACGGTTTCCAGCATCGTTGTTGCCACCAATAGTAGTGGAAGTAGCATCATTGGCAGAACTATTGATGGGTACACCATCGATCACATATAGCGGTTGGTTGCTTCCCGATACGGAACGTGAGCCACGAATTACCATCTTTACCGAACCACCCAGACCAGCAGAACTACGGTTAATCTGCACTCCGGCAGTCTTACCTGCCAATGAATTAATCATATTAGGATCTTTAGCCCGAACCAGTTCGTCACCACCCACTACCTGGGTAGAATAAGTCAATGATTTTTCTTTTTTCTTAATACCCAAAGCAGTAACAACTACTTCATCAATGGTGCGAACATCTTCTTTCATAGAAATATTGATGACACGTTGATTACCTACCGCTTGCTCGACTGTTTGATAACCAATAAAGGAAAATACCAACATACTATTATCAGATTCAACTTCTATAGTATATTTTCCATCCGCATTCGTAATAGTACCGATATTGGTACCTTTCACCATAATTGTAACACCCGGCATAGGTTCATTGTCAGTAGCAGTCACCGTACCCGTTATGCTTGTACGTGATTGCATAATAGATTTCGCTCCATCTTGTTCATTGGAAGACAATACAATATAAGACCCTTCAATGGCAAAACGTACTTCCGAATTTTTGAACAAATTCTGCAGGACTTCATTCAATGGCTTCTCAACTACATTAATAGAAGCATGACGGTGTACATTTACAGCCTTGCTATAAACAAATAAATAATTGGACTGATTTTCAATATCTGCCATAATATTGAGGAGATCTACATCACTTTTATTAATTGTAATCAATGCACTATGTGATTGTGCACTTTCTGCATGCATATTAACAGTGCATACGAACAATAAGAAGAAAGCCATAACTCTGAACAAAACCAGATTATGAAACTTTTTGGGTACAAAATTCTTTAATGTGTGTTTCATACATTTGTACTTTTAAAAGGTTATACAAAAAAACGTATTAGCATATAACTGGAGAAATTACTTTCTCTATCCATTATAGTTTATTCCTTCTCCATAGGCAGAATCGTTTTAAAAGATTTTAAAATTATTTGATATAAATCGTATTACCATCTTCGGAACGGGTATACCGATATTTAACGTCCTTTTGGATCACACGTAACAAGTTCTCTATGCCATCGGAAATACGGAATTTACCACTGAAGGAGTGTTTGGATAAGGACTGATTTTCAATGACAAGTTTGATTCCATAGTATTTTTCTATCCGCCTCATCAGATCGATAAAGTTTAGATTGGTAAAACAGATAAGTCCATCTTTCCATCGATAAATATCATAATCAGAGATATCACTTACAGCTAATTTTCCCTGAGACAAAGTCACCTTATGATTGGGAGAGAGATGAACCACATTGGAAGGATTAATCTTATTTTTTACTTTTATCTTACCTTCCATCAAAGCTGCAGAAAAGGTATTCTCCTTATCATATGCATCCACATTAAATTTTGTACCGAGTACCTCTACGTCACATACATTGGTATGCACTACAAACGGCTTCTCCTTATTAGTGGAAACTTCAAAGAAAGCCTCACCACTCAGTTTCACATTACGCATATTACCTGCAAAAAGTGAGGGATAAGTAAATGTAGAACCTGCATTTAAGCAAACCTTCGTACCGTCTGAAAGAGATAAATTTACACGTTGTCCGGGAGGAACAGTAATTGTATTGAAAGCCGCCTCAAATGAACCATACTTGGCATCAAAAAACATATAACCAGAGATGAATGCAACCAGGATGACAGCTGCCCACTTCATAGTTTGCCTTACCTGTTTCTTGAAATTATAATATGGAAGGCGTTTTGCGGCAAATTGTTTCTCATCAGCCAACATCACCGCATCATAAAATGAGCGTTCTTTCAAAAACACCTGTTGATTGGCAGCGTCTTCTTCCAACCATAATTTAATAATCACCTTCTCCGCGTCAGAAGCTGATCCCGCAAAAAATCTGTATAGAGTTTCTTTTTCCATATTGTCCCTTTTATATTAAAAGCAAACAATAGTTTTTAAACCCTAATCAGTTTCTATAATATTACTGTTAATAAAGCCTAATGGAATCGCCTTGAAAATAAAGCAACCAGATGGGGAAATAATCTTTCAAGACTATGCGTAGTATTTTCAATGATTTTGTGATATGATACTCCACTGCTTTAACAGAAATATTTAATTCTGCTGCAATTTCTTTATTGGACTGTGATTGATAACGACTTCTAATCAGAACTTCACGCGTTTGCTTGGGCATGGAACGTAATGCTTTCTGAACCAGCATTTGAATTTCATCTGACAATAATTTTTCAGGGCTACATGCTTCCAAGGTACTTATTTTAAGTTGAAGTTCCCACTCTTCCAAAGATTGAAAGCAGGATTTAGCTTGCTCTTCCAGAGAGAGACGCTTTAAATAATTAATGCATTTATGCTTTACAACAGTCAATAGATAGGCAGATATGTTTCGATCATCAATAGCCTGCTTATTTTCCCAATAATACATAAAACTGTCATTGACGATATCCTCAGCAACTTCATCAACCATAACGTAACTTCTGGCAAAACGAATGAAGCGCTGATTATATTCTTCATATAACTGGTTAAAGGCTATAACATGTTCTATTTGTGGAGACATGACCGCTGCGTTAGTTGGGAGCAAATATAACACAAACTATTAATTAAGCAAAAAAGGAAAGAAGGAAAGTTGATTCCGATCTATAAATACTCCTTATTACACAAATATTCCCCCCTCAGCACTGTATGATTCCGTACTTTTGTCCACGTATTTTAATTTTATCACTATCAAAAAACATAAGACAAACCATGAAACGTTTATCTATTTTTATTGTGGGAATAATGGTGGCTGTGGTAGCCATGTCCCGCACATTCGACATGAAACAGTTGGGAGCAGATACCAAAGGTATCAAATCCTGTACGGAACTAATCAACCGAACCATTGAAAAAGCAGCTTCAGAAGGTGGCGGAACTATTTATTTTCCTGCCGGAACTTACCTGACTGCTACCATTCACATGAAAAGTAACATAACGTTGTACTTGGAATCGGGTGCCATTTTACGTTTCTCCGACAAGTTTGAGGATTATCTGCCCTTCGTCACCTTACGTTGGGAAGGCACTGTGATGAAAAGTTTATCACCACTGATTTATGCACACTCAGCAGATAACGTAACCATTTCCGGACGCGGTACACTGGATGGAAATGGATTAAAATGGTGGCTGTGGGAATTTGATACCCGGAAAGTGATAAAAGAAAACGGTGGCAAACTCCCTGCCTTGGATAAACTGCAGCAGATGTGGGTGGACGCTAATAAATATCTGGAAATATCCGACTATTACAAACCCTCATTGGAACGCCGTATGTTCCGCCCGCCCTTTATCCAGTTCTACGAATGTACCAACATCCTTATCGAGAATGTAAAGATTATAAACTCTCCTTTCTGGACTATCAATCCGGCATTTTGTGATAACGTTACAATACACGGGGTTACTATCAATAATCCGTCAAGCGATCCCAAAGGCCCCAATACGGATGGTATCAATCCGAGTTCTTGTCGGAATGTACGCATCTCCGATTGCTTTATCAGCGTTGGGGACGATTGTATCACCATCAAATCCGGACGTGATGCTGATGGACGTAAATATGGAAAAGCCTGTGAGAACATTACAATCACCAACTGCATTATGCTTTCCGGGCATGGTGGAGTAGTCATCGGTAGTGAAATGTCAGGTGGAGTAAAAAGAGTGGCAATATCCAATTGTGTATTCGACGGGACTAATGCCGGTATCCGGTTAAAAGCATCCCGTGGTCGCGGTGGTGTAGTAGAAGATATCCGGGTAGATAATATTGTAATGAAGAATATCCAGGGAGATGCCTTTATCTTCGACTTATTTTATGACCGTTTATCGAAAGTGGAGCCTGTAAGTGAACGTACACCTATCTTCCGCAATATTCATTTGAGTAATGTCACAGGAAATGATATAAAACGAATCGGATATATAAAAGGAATTGAAGAGATGCCTGTGTCCGAACTTTCCTTTTCCAATATGAATATGGTGGCCGAACAAGGATTTAAAGCAGAAACAGCAACAGATATACGATTTAACAACGTCAGCTTTACAGTGGACGAGGGACCATCATTCGACTTCAGACAATGCAATGGCATATTTCTGAATGATGTACATTCAAAGAAGCCGATTGCCAATCAGCCGGTAGTAAATATAGAGAAGGATGTGGAGAATGTGAATATCATTCATTGCGACTCCACACAGATCATGAGAAAATAACTTCCAACAGATGATATACAGATTACGCGGGTCTTTAAGTGACCCGCGTAATCTGAAAGTACTCTTTATTACTATTTTATGGTAACTAAAGTTCGTTGCAAAGATTCATCCTCTGAACTGCCACCTACCATAATATCATAAGTTCCTGAACAAACTCTCACCGTATTGGTTTGTTCATCCCACCACTCCAGTTCCTTATCTTTCAAATCGAACTCTATGTTAGCAGTCTGTCCGGCTGGGATAAATACACGTTTGAAAGCACGTAGTGTTTTTACAGGACCTTCCGCATCACCTTGTTTTTTGAGATAAACCTGAACGACTTCTTCACCGTCACATTTTCCCGTATTTGTGACCGGAACAGTTAACTTCAAAATTTGTCCGGCAGTAACCTCGTTCTTATCAAGAATAACCTTACCATAACTGAAAGTAGTGTAACTCAACCCATATCCGAATGGGAACAGCGGGGTATCCTGCATGTATCTATAAGTCCTCCCGACCATATTATAATCTTCGAAATCAGGAAGCTGAGATACATTTCGATAGAATGTTACCGGTAATCTACCCGCCGGATTATAATCACCAAACAGCACTTCGGCAACTGCTGTTCCACCTTGTTGTCCCGGATACCAAGCCTGCAAAATGGCTTCACATTTCTTAGTCTCAGGTTCCAATCCGATAGGAGATCCGGAGCAGTTAACCAAGACAATCTTTTTGCCGGCACGGTGCAAAGCATCAATCAGTTCACGCTGAACTGCCGGAAGTTCAATATCCGTACGGTCACCTTTCTTAAAGCCAGGCAGGTTGACTCCCATTTCTTCTCCTTCAAGACTGGGAGATATGCCACTCGCAAAAATAACGATATCTGCCTCCTTCACTTGCTCAACGGATTTCTGAATATCGACTTCTCTCTTGAAACCAAGATCGAAGTTTAGCTGAGCATCACTTCTAAGATATTCAAAATCGAGTTCTATATCATAGGATTGACCGGCCTGAACTTTCATGGCATGGGTTGTTTTACGGGCACCATGCTTATTAGAGAAACCTTTCACTTCTTCTCCATTTACACGAAGACGCCCGTTTCCGTAACAGTATACTTCAAGTACGATTTCTCCGGATTGTACAGGAGTAAATACACTATTATAAGTAGCAGAGAAGTCCGTCAGATTTACTCCTGGAGCGAAAACCGTGGCACCCGAAGTGCAGAAACGGAAAGGAGTGGTGACCTGAGTAGTAGTCACAGGACTACCTTCACGCGTCAGATTATTCCAGTAACGGGCAGTGAAACCAGGACCATCCGCCGACTTGCATTGGCTGAATGCACTATGAATCAAGGTTCTTTCTACCCACGGGCAACCTTGTTCATAAATCAGTTTATCATCAGCGCCGAGCAAATTCCGTACTCCATCCAGAATAGTTACGGTATGCGGCGGCATTCCATTGTAATTTCCCCATTGCATGACAGAATCATTGGCATTGGGTCCCATAACAGCTACTGTCAGTCCTCCACGCTTCAACGGCAAGAAGTTATCCTTATTCATCAGTAACGTCATGGATTTACGGGCTATTTTCAATGCCAATGAATCATGGGCAGCAGAAGCGACTACAGAGAAAGGTATTTTTGCCCAGGATACTTTTTCCAAATCATCCATTTCTCCCAGCTCGAAACGGGCTTTCAACAAACGTTTCACGGAAGTATTTACTTTTTCCTCAGAGATCAACCCTTTTTTTACACTTTCCACCAAAGCTTTATAGCTGGAACCACATTCCAAATCAGTACCACTCACTACAGCTGCGGCAGAAGCAGACTCAGCGTCCGGATGCGTGTGGTGTCCACGGTCATTATAAAAATCTGCAATGGCACCACAATCGGATACAACTATACCATCAAACCCCCATTCATCGCGTAAGATTTGCATTAACAAGCGGTTGCTGCCACAACAAGGTTCACCTTCAAAACGGTTGTAAGCGCACATCACTTCTTTTACTTCTCCCTCTTTCACTAAGGCTTCGAAAGGCGGCAAATATGTTTCATACAAATCGCGAGGTTTGATATTCTCTGCATTAAAAGAATGGCGGTTCCATTCGGGACCGGAGTGTACGGCAAAGTGCTTGGCACAAGCATGCAACTTATCATAGTTTCCGTCTGCAGAGCCCTGTAACCCTTTTACTACCATTACTCCCATCCGGCTTGTAAGATAAGGGTCTTCGCCATAGGTTTCGATACCTCTCCCCCAACGCGGGTCACGATAAATATTGACCGTAGGCGTCCACATGGTTAATCCCTGATAACGCTCACGGCTGTCTTTAGAAGAATAATAAGTATTCTTGGCACGCGCCTCATCAGACACGGCAGTGAATACATCATATACCGTTTCGGGACTAAATGATGCGCCCATACCTATAGGCTGAGGAAAAACAGTAGCTAACCCTGCACGAGCAACCCCATGCAGTGCCTCATTCCACCAATTATACGGTTTTATACCCAATCGTTCCACGGGACGGGAACCATCCATCATGAGTTGTACCTTTTCTTCCAGTGTCAGTTCTTTCACCAACAGGTCTGCACGTTCTTCAGGAGACAATGAGGTGTTTTTGTAAGATACTTGTCCACAACCAGATAGTAGCAGAAGAGGTAACAAATAAAAGAATTTTCGTTTCATCATACTTTCTTTATTGTTTTACAAAAATAATATATCGAATGAAATGGTACGACAAAAACTGCAAGATTTTAAATCCAATAGAAATGAAATCCTGCAGTTTTTTTTCAAAGTGTTATACTGAATACCTATTATTGTTGTGGTAATCCGTAGCCATTAGTCACTTTACCTTTAGATTGACTGATCGTTTCGTATGGAATGGCCCAATAATAGCAAGGAACACTCTCTTCTGAAGTAATGCCCGGAAGGATATTACTCAAATAAATATCAATATTTGCGGCAAGAGTACTTCCCCAGTCTGTTTTTACATATCCCTCTTTTTCTAACTCAATCGCTGTTTCACTACCCGGAGCAATATATTCAAACAAACCTCTAATAGCTGTATTATGGTTCGATCCATTAACTGATAATCCCAACTGAGAGAAATCCAGTACACCACGCCATCCCGGAAAAAGTACCGGATCGTTTTCATCCGTACAGTCATAAGTCAATTTGGCTCCTGCAACTTGCTTTGTCCAAATATAAGCAGGCAATACATTACCATTCTCAAACTCATGATAACCTTTAGTCTTCAGATTTTCGGCAAGAGTCGCCATCTCATTACGTACTTCCATAGCCTTTTGTGAAAACTTTCCACTCCGCACCAAATCGTAACTCGTATGCCCTTCACCAAAAAGTTCAAATTTCCGTTCCATTAAGATAGCCTCTTCCAAAGCTTCACCGGATAAACCTGAAATATTATGCGAAGAATTTCCAAAAGCTCTTTCACGAATCTGGTTAACCAGACTTACAGCTTCTGTATCTGCACCCAATCCGGCTTTCACCTCTGCCAGCATCAAAATAACATCAGCCACACGCATAATCGGTATATTGAAACCTGCACCCATCTGGGGGCCGACAAAATAAGGAGTCTGGCGACAGATATCCCACTTATTCAGGCAAATACCTCCATCTACTTTAGCACCTGCTTTAAAAGTAAATGCAAGCTCATTGCCTTTACCATCCAGTCCGGTTACCACTGCACTAACATCACGACGTTTATCGGCATTGTCATAACCACCGTAATAAAAACTCGGTACCATGCGTATACCGGCAAATACTTTATTCGGAGCAGTATTATTACCACCGTTAGAGCCACGGCCAAAGTCATAGCAATACATACGGCTTGTTGCCTGATTCTGTACACAGCCAATCTCAAAGATGGCCTCAGGACTCATCAAAAGATCCATTCCATACTGAAAATGGCGTTGGAAAGGGTTATTTGCATAGCTACGCTCATCCGTAGTAACCAACTTGGTAGTTCCGGCATTGGTTGAAATAGCTTTCTGTAAATAGTCTTCAGCTATAGCATAATAGTTTTTATAATCGGAACGACGGGCATAGGCACATTTACGTTTCGTATCTGTACTGAGAGTCTCGAACCGCACACTTCCATAAAGTTCGGGCATATCAGTGCGGATAGTTTGGTAGCCTCCGGCATAAAGAGCCATCTTGCCAATCAATGCATTAGCAAATGTCCGGGTAATGCGTTCACCATTCACCCCTCCCTCACCTACTTTATACATATACGGTTCCACTGTTTTCAGTGTCTCAATCAACGCATCATAAATATCAAAACGTGAAGTTAATCCGTAATCATCCACATAGTTATTCTCATAACCATAGGGTACATCACCACAATGCTTAATCAGATCGAAATAACACAATGCACGCAATGTCTCTGCCTCGCCTTTCAGATGTGTCCAGTCAGAAGTTCTGCCTGCAGCAATATCATCCTGATAGGCTGTTTTAGCCGCAATCAGTTCAGCAGTCTTTGCAGCATAGGAGATCACATTATATAAAGCATTGAAACTACCTTTCATGTGGTCACAAGGAATTTGCTCGGGGACCAGCTTCGCATTGACATTATTGGAGGTGTTATTTTCAGGAAAATATTCAATGTCCGAACGATAGTGGTCGTTCCAGTCATAGGCACCATTACACGATTCACGATAGAGTGCATAAGCTCTTGACAACGTTTTAAGAGTTTCTGCGGGACTGGAAGTTACAAACTCGTCATCAGTATTAGAAGGAGAAGAAGTTTCCAGAAAGTCACTACATTGTGCAAACAAGACACAACAGGCTGATGCAAATACTATTTTTATATACTTATTCATAATTTCATCTTTTATTTAAACGGTTAGAAGCTAAGATTTACACCCAATACGAATGAACGGGCACGCGGATAAGTCCCCCAGTCCATACCTAATTGAGGATAAGTTTTCGTTGAAGTAGACGTACTTACTTCAGCGTCAATGCCGGAATATCCTGTAATCGTAAAGACATTATAGATACTTCCATAAATACGCAGATTACTGATGCCGGCTTTTTGAAGTACACTCTTCGGTAAAGTATATCCCAAAGTCAGTGTATTCAGACGCAGATAAGAACCGTCTTCAATACCCAATGTAGATACATAACCATTTTCACTGTAAGCCAACGGTAACTTAGCATTAGCATTGGCAGCGTTCAATTGTTCCGGAGTAGTCAATGCTACCAGCTCGCCATTCACCACATCATAAATCTTGTAGCAGTCTTTTACAATGGAAAGTTTATTCTCATAAACGGCACCTTCTTTATAGCCGTAAAGTGCTGCCAGCTTATTTACATTATAAATTTCATTGCCATAGCTCCAATTAAAGTACAGACCTAAGTCAAAGTTCTTGTAAGTAGCATTAATATTAAAACCACCGGTATGAATGGGTGTCATATCACCGATAACATCCACATCATCATCATTGATAAAACCATCATCATTGAGATCCTTAAACTTAGCCATACCCGGGTAAGCCAATTGTCCCGCAGGACGTTCGTTCATACCACTATGCAAGTGATAGTTAGGAAAGACAGCGGAAGTAACATCAGGAACACCTTTCTTCAGGGTATACACACCATTTTCATAGGTAAAATCATCGGTAGTATAGAATCCGTCAGCAGTCAAACCACGTACTAAACCTACAGGACGACCTTCTTTCAAAACATAATCTGATTTCGGGAAAGTAGACGAACTTGCCCATTCCGTACCATAAAGTCCGGTAACATTATCGGCCAATTTATCCACCTTACCACGATTGAAGTTGATATTAAAACCGGCTGTAACGTTCCAGTCTCTGTTTTTTACAAGTACACCCTGAAGAGCGATTTCAACACCTTTGTTACTGGTCTGACCCACATTGGCATAAGTAGTAGTAAAACCTGTAATGCCTGGAATGGCCGTTTTCATCAACAAATCCTTGGTAGTATTCCAGTAGGCATCAATCGTACCTGTCAGGCGACTATTGAAGAAACCGAAGTCAATACCGATGTTGCGGGTAACCGTAGTTTCCCATTTCAAATTCTTATTTGCCATATCTGCCGCAAGTGAATAAGAAGGCAAGAAGGCTCCATTCACAGCTCCTTGGTATCTTTTATCACTGGTAGCTTCCCAATTTTGCGCCCAAAGGCTGGAGTTTATGCCATCATTACCTACTTCACCGTAAGAAGCGCGGAGTTTAAGGTTATCCAACCAGTTCACATCATTCAAAAATGCTTCCTCAGACATACGCCATCCCAAAGCTGCTGCCGGAAAGTATCCCCAACGATTACTGGGAGCAAATTTAGAAGAACCATCCGCACGGAATGTAACCGTCAGCAGATAACGTTCCATAAGGTTATAGTTCAGACGGCCAAAGAAAGAAAGGATACGGCTTGGCGTAGAAACACTTGAAGAAAAATCCCCTATTCCCTTAGTACTGTCATATTGATTGATCATAGCAAATGCATTCTCTTTGGTAAAGTTCGCAGGGAAATAAGTTCCCGATGCTTTCATTCCGTCACCTCCCGAATCGGAAACTTCGTGACCGACCAGGATATTCAACCGGTGTATCTTACCAAAAGTAAAATCATAACTCAAGGTATTTGTCCAACGGAGCCCCCAACTATTTTTCTTTTCCAGGTTAGCATTGCCCGCATACAGAACTTCACCGGTATTATCATCCAGATAGTTATTTATGATAGCTCCCGTCCACTCTTTATTTTGGTTCCATGTCTGGCTAAGTGACAAATCTGTATGGTAAGTCAGCCCTTTCACAATTCCCCAGTTCAGCGAGAGAATGCCACGTAATGACTGCTGGGCATTCGGTGCATATTTGTCGTTAATACGGTTTACCGGATTGTATCTGTCCCACTGACTCTGTTTGGCATAGTTTTCAATCATGCCCTCATTCATTGCAGACAGATCACCTAAGATGTCCTCTGTTGCAATCGGACGGAAACGATAAGAGGAAGACAGTACAGAACCACTACCATTTGTAATACCTTCATCACCCATCTTTTTAATATTGGTATAACGGGTATCCAAACTCAAATCAAGGTTCTTGGCTATTTTCTGGTTCACTTTCAATGAAACATTGGCACGTCTGTAATAAGAGGCAAGTTTCATACCATCCTCGTCCATATAGTTAACACCAAACAAAACTTTAGTCTTTTCAGTACCACCCGTAACTGAGAGGTCATGATTATGAGAGAAAGAATCTCCATAAATCTTTTTCTGGATATTATCCATCTTCACATTTCGATAGCTTTCTATACCACCGGGATTGGTATCCGTATAACGACCTATTCCATACAGCTTTTCCAACGGTTCCATATAGCTATTACCACCAACCGAAGCAGCACTGGCCCAGCTATATGCCAGATAATCATAAGGATTGAGTGCATCCATATACTTCGTCGGCGTATTGAACTTTGCATAACCATTGTAACTGACTACTACGCGACCTTCTTTAGCACCTTTTGTTGTCACAAGAATTACACCGTTAGCACCACGGGCACCATAAATAGCAGTTGATGAGGCATCTTTCAGAACATCAATCGACTCTATCTGATCACCCGGAATATCACTCAACGAGCCACTGACTCCGTCAATCAGCACCAAAGGATCATTACTCTGTGAGATAGAGCCACCACCACGCACACGGATAGAGACAGCAGCATCGGGACGTCCGTCCTGTGTCGTCACATTTACACCTGCCAACTTACCTTGCAAAGCTTGGGCAGCATTGGCTACAGGCATCGCTGCTATTTGTTCGCCCGAAACAGAAGCCACCGATCCGGTAAGATCCTTACGCTTTACCGTCTGATAACCGATCACCACGACTTCATCCAAGATTTCGGCATCTTCTGCCAATGTCACATGAACCGGTTGTCCCGCAACAATAGCTACTGTTTGCGTCTGCATTCCGATAAAGCTTATTTCCAATTGTTTGGCTGTACCCGGTACGGAAAGAGAAAATTTCCCATCCAAGTCTGTAATCGTACCGATAGAAGCATCGCTTAGTACTCTGATATTTGCACCGATAACAGGATCACCCCGACTATCGAGCACAACACCTGAAACAGTACGACTCTGTGCAAGAGAGATAAGGCAGATCATACTCATTAAAAGAGTAGCAGCTGTCCTTTGAACAAGTCTTTCAAAATTCATAAGTAATGTGTTTTTAATAGTTAATGATTAAATTTATTCTGTTCTTTCACTTTGCAAAAGTAGCTAACTAATACTACAGCGATGGAACAAAATCAGGTAGCAAGAGTGCACTTTTTCGAAATACAGAAGAAAGAGGGTGGATAATTCGGGCGAAATATCGGCTTTTTCGGTCAAACAGATCCTATGCTTTTCATTTATTACCTTTTTTCCATACATTTGTTCTGCACTATTCAGAACGATACTATGAAACGACTGATTATCTACCTCTTATACTTAATGGTACCGGTGTTTTCATCGGCACAACCCATTTGTCAGATCACTGATTTTACAGCAGAAAACGGACTTCCCCAAGACATTGCATCGGCTGTTTTGCAAGATCAGAAAGGCTTTATCTGGATCTGTACCCGCAACGGACTCAATAAGTTCGACGGATATACATTCAAGAACTACAAATCGGCACCACATAAAGAATATACGCTATCCAACAATCGAATTACCTTTATCTCAGAAACCGCATACGGTGACATCTGGTGTCAGACATATGATAGCAAGGCTTACATATTCGACACTCACCTCGAGATTTTTTATGATGTACTGCAAACAGTAGATAAAGATATGCAAAGGAGAAACTTTGTCCAAAAAGTGTTTCCCCTCAAAGAAGGTATAGCTTGGGTGACATGCGACAAAGGTTATTGTTATAGAGTAGATGAAAAGAGATATAAGGAGAAAGAAGGAATTACACTCTACAGCACATTCAACGGTATTCTGAAAGGCGAACATATCTTCACGATCTTCCAGGACTCCGACAAAGATGAATGGATATTAACAGACAAAGGTATATCTATTGTAGGCAGAAAGAAGATTGACAGCGATTTCCCATTTCAGTTTATCCAGGAATATAAAGGCAGAATCTATCTCGCCTCTGCTTCGGACAAAGTAGCCTATTACAGTCCACAGACAGAAAGTGTGAAATTCATAGAACTTCCTTGCCCCATCAGCAAAATAAGCTCTTTGGATATAACCTCTAATGGATTGCTTGCCATAACTACCAATAATGGCATCATCTTGTTCAATCCGGACACCAATACTTCCCGTTCCATCGATATTCGTACACCTATACAACCTTCCAATGAAGTGATTTCTATATACGAAGACAGAGAGGGAGAACTATGGATATTCCCTACAACTCCCGGAGTAATACGCTATAATCCGGAAACAGGCGAAAAGCAATACCTCTTTACCCCCGAGAAAGAAGTAGTGAACTATGGTAGAGAGAATAAAAACACTATTTTTGAAGACAAGCAAGGCACTTTATGGCTGATTCCTCATAAAGGAAACTTCTGCTACTATGACAGAGAAAGTAAAGAGTTGAAGGCTTTCTATACTGATCCGGACAATCCGCAATCATTATTTGCTCCACTCGTTCGCTACCACTACCAGGACAGACAAGGGAACGACTGGCTTGTCAGTGTCAGGGGTATAAAGAAAATGTCTTTCTATCCGCAAGTCTATAACCTGAAAGGAGTAGACAGGGGATTTGAAATCCGCGCTTTCCTTTTGGACAGTTTAAAACGATTATGGGTAGCTTCTAAAAGTGAATTCGTAAGAATATATCACCCGGATGGCAGCATAGCAGGTTATTTGTCTCCACAAGGAAGAATCGGTAAAGACAAAGTATCGTTTAATGCCAGTGTTTACAGTATCTGCGAAGGAAAGAACGGAACGGTTTGGATAGGTACCAAAGGAGACGGACTCTTCCAACTTACGAAAAAAAGTGATGGAAGTTATCTCGTACAAAACTATACATACGCCTCCGAAGATATATATAGTCTGAGCAACAATGATGTATACACTATATACTCCGATAACCACGATAATATCTGGGTAGGATGCTATGGTGGCGGACTAAACCTGCTGCAACAAACGCCTGAAGGAAAAGTGTACTTCATCAATCATAGGAATAAACTGCAGAACTATCCATTCAGCACTTGTCACAATGTACGTTACATCACAGGGACAGAAAACGGGATATTACTAATAGGAACAGCTTTCGGCTTACTGACATTTTCAAACGATTTTGCACAACCGGAAGAAATCAAGTTCTACAGGAATATACAAAATAAGAACAATCCTTTAAGCCTGACAGGAAACGATATTATGCATATCTATGAAGATAGCCGCAAAGCCATCTACGTATTGACATTTACCGGAGGAGTCAACAAAATCACTTCCAGGACATTGCTCAGTGAAAATATTGAATTTCAATACTATACCGAGCAAGAAGGCTTAAGTTCGGATATGGTATTATCCATGATAGAGGACCCGAAAAAGAACTTATGGATAGCATCCGAAAATGCTCTGTCTAAATTCAATCCAGAGACAGAAGCTTTTGAGAATTATGATACAAGATTTCTCAGACAGAAGCTGAATTTTACCGAAGCTATCCCAGCCATTAATGCCAAACACCAATTAGTTTTCGGTACAGATATGGGCATTCTGGAAATAGTACCGGAGCAGATGAAGAAGAGTGATTATGTGCCTTCAGTTGTTTTCACCGACCTGAAAGTCAATGGAAAGAAATCGACTGTCGCTATCGATGATCTGAAAGAAATAGCTTTGCATCCCTCGGAACGGAACATCAATGTGCAGTTCTCTGCGCTGGATTTCACAAGACCGGATGATATACGTTATGCTTACCGCCTGGAAGGTCTTGAGAAAGAATGGAACTACAGTGATAAAAACAGGCTGGCCAGCTACATCAATCTGCCTGCCGGCGAATACCGACTACAGGTGAAATCGACAAATAGTGACGGAGTATGGGTAAACAATACACGTACACTTTTCATCAAGGTTATCCCTACCTTTTGGGAAACTCCCTGGGCTTTCCTGGCATACCTTGCAGCATTCATTTTACTCACAGGACTCATCCTTTATATCTTCTTTTACATCTATCGCCTGCGTCATCAGGTGGATATGGAGCAGCAATTATCAAATATCAAACTGAAATTCTTTACTGATATTTCACACGAACTACGTACACCATTGACTCTTATTTCCAGTCCGGTCAGTGAGGTTCTGGAAGATCAGACCATTTCTCCTTCCGTACGGGAACATCTGACTGTCGTACATAAGAATACGGAACGCATGTTACGCCTTGTCAATCAGATACTCGACTTCCGGAAGATACAGAACAAGAAGATGAAGGTAATGGTGGAACAAACAGAATTGATTGCCTTCCTGATGAAAATTACAGAAAACTTCCGCCTGATTGCCGAAGAAAAACAGATAGACTTCACATTCAAAGCTAACCAAGAAGAAGTATATATATGGATAGACAGGGACAAAGTGGAAAAAATAGTATTCAACCTGCTATCCAATGCATTCAAATATACACTGCCCGGAAAAACGGTAAAGATTGTAGTACAGAAAACGGATCAGCATATCTGGATCTCCATTATTGATGAAGGTATCGGCATTGCTCCTGATAAGATAGGTTCTCTTTTCAAACGCTTTGAAACACTTAGCAAGAACAACAACATTCTGCAACCTTCATCAGGAATTGGCTTATCACTTGTCAAAGAATTGGTAGATATGCATCACGGAAACATAGAGGTTAAAAGCCAACCGGGAAAAGGCAGCGAATTCAGTGTGACCTTACCTTTGGAACGTGAAGTATTCGAGAAAGATATACAAGCCGAATTAATCCTTGCTGATAGTTCAGAGAATACAGTAGATATTCCAACACCTGCAAACAATGGTATAGTAGAACTGGAAAAAGATTCGGAAGAAGAACTACTATCCATTCTGATCGTAGAAGATAATCGTGAACTGAGAAGCCTGCTTAGAAATATATTATCAAAGAAATACACTATCCTGGAAGCAGCAAACGGCGAAGAAGGTCTGAGACTCGCATCAGAGGCTATACCTGATATGATAATCAGTGATGTGATGATGCCCGTCATGGATGGAGTGGAAATGATTAAATGTATCAAGGAAAATAAAGATATTTGTTATATCCCGATCATTCTTCTATCAGCCAAGGCATCACTGGACGACCGCATCACTGCCTTGGAACAAGGTATCGACGATTACATTACGAAACCATTCAGCTCTTCGTATCTCAAAGCCCGCATTGCTTCCCTGTTTACCAAGCGTAAACAATTACAGGAAATATTTTTGAAGCAGTTATCAGCAAGCAACGAAACCAATAACTCCAAAGACTGGATTCCTTCGGAACCCGAAGTAATGCCGCATGATAAGCTATTCATGAAAGAAGTGATGGATTTCCTGGAAGAGCAAATGGATAATCCGGATTTAGTGATCGACGATTTCGCCAATAAGCTACTGCTGAGCCGGAGTATTTTCTACCGGAAGCTTAAATCCATTGTAGGAATGCCTCCGGTAGATTTTATCAGGGAAATTCGCGTAAAAAGAGCTGCCCAGCTGATCAGAAGTGATGTATACAACTTCTCCCAAATTGCTTATATGACTGGCTTCAGCGATCCGAAGTACTTCAGCAGATGCTTTAAAAAGCACATGGGAGTTACTCCAAGCGAGTATAAAAACTCCATCAATAACGAGGAGGATAATCTGAATCAGTAAAAGATAAAGTTCCTTATAGCCAACCCCTGGCTCTGTCCACGGAACAAGAAGTAAATTTTGGACTTATCTTTTACCGCTTCACTGACCTCAAAGGTCTGCTTCTCCCATTCTCCCAGAATCTGGCTCTGATTTATCGGACAAGTGGCAATCAATTTGCCATCGACGCTTCCCTCCCTTATCTCAATCACTGTTCCGGGAGTTTCTGCCTGAAGCTCAATAGTTACTTTTTGAGGGCTCTGTTTAAAGTACATATTATTGAATACGAGCCAGCTTCCATCCCGTATCCCGGAAATAAACTGCATGGGGCGTTTTGCTATCGGGCGTACTAATTTCATCCCTTCACGATCATCATACTGAGAAAAGTCGATCTCAGTAAATGCATCGTAGTGGTTCCCTCTGCGATTACTTTCTAATTCAAAATAATCAAAATCAGCATAACCACCAGTAGCCTCTTTATTCAGGTTATAACAGCATAGAGCATGACGGATACCCAGGAATCCCCAGAAGTTGGAAACTCCTTCCGGACCGAAACGGTTATATTCAAGATTATCCAAACTATAATAAAACAGTAAAGAACCTTGTTTTGTTACTTCAGTGCGCAGGTATATTTTATCGATTTTGACAGGAAGACTATCGACAACGATCTCTCCTTCTCTCCCACCCTGCCTCAGTTCAAGCCAACAGCCATCCACCTTCTTCCGTACTCCCAGTTGGTACATGACTCTTCCCATAATGCCATTTCCGGCAAAATCACCCTCACGAAGTCCGGATAAATCTAACGAAACAGTTCCGGTACTATATGGTCCTGAGACTTTCTGTGTCAGAGAATTACGTGCCCATTCAAATCCCTTTGCATACTGCGCATAAATCCTGAAATAACCGGGACGATCCGTCAAGCTCCATTTATCTTTCCGGGGTACATGATTGAATTCCCAGACATGAGCCAGTTTTGAAGTACTGAAATCATCCGAATGTTGAGGAAATGTAATCTCCTGTTTAGCCTTGACTGCCGGTTTCCTATAAGTTACCACTCCTTTTCCCGGTTTGCCTTCCGGGCCTACTACCGGCCAGTCCTCTTCCCATCTCATCGGATACAGCATCACACATCTACCCACATAATCCCTGTCCTGGAAAGTATAGGCCCATGACTCGCCTTCAAGTGTCTCCACATATCCGCCCTGATGCACACCGGCATCGGCATAATTGATATCATCATCAATCAGAACCTTGGTTTCATACGGACCGTAAAGATTACGGGAACGACTGATCATCTGTACTCCATTGTATCCCAACGCCGGATTGAAGATATAATACCAACCATTTCTTTTATAAGTGTGGCATCCTTCAAAAAGATATTCATATCCTTTAGAAGCCGTAATAATCAAGGTACCCTCATCATCAGGATCAAGTACACCGGTTCCATCATCTTTCAACCGTGTCAGGTATATCTTTGTCTTTCCATGTGTGACATATTTCTTACCGTCATCATCGATGAAAAATCCCGGATCATACAAACGCTTATCAAACTTATGCATCGAATACGGACCTTCCGGTTTATCACTCTTAAACATCACAAAACCATCATCGGCAATATTAACTCCTATATAATAGATACCATCATGATATTTGATGGAAGGAGCCCAACACAAACGACTATACGCTGTCTGTTCATTCTCCATCCGGTATTGAGGGCGGAAGGTGATGCTATCGTAAGCATGCCCTATAATACGCCAGTTAATGAGATCCTTAGAATGGCAGATAGGAATACCCGGCATAGCAACGAATGAGGAACTGACCATATAAAAGTCTTCACCCACCCGTATAATATCAGGATCGGGATAATCGGCATTAATCACCGGATTGGTATAAGTACCGTCTCCATTGTCGGATGATAAAGAAATTGTAGTTTGTACGGGAATGGTGCACGACTGTACTATGAGCATGCAACAAAGCATCAACAATGCGGAAATGCCATCCGCTATTTTTCCTGTAGTAATAGATAAGTTATACATCTTGCATAAATTAATATAAAGTGATGATGCAAATATACGCGGTACAGGATAGGCGGGAGAGGACAAACAAGTAATATGCGTGCACTTTTTAGGCACACGGATATATAAAAAGCTCCCGATTAAAAGCCCTGACTCTTAACCGGGAGGTTTCTATTTTCAATAGGTAGGTTTATTATTTCTTTATTCTTCGTACATCTTATCTATCAGCTCCTTGTAATTCTTTGCTACTACAGGACGCTTCAGCTTCAAGGTATTAGTCAGCTCACCACGTTCCATACTGAAAGGTTCGGGTAAAAGAGTAAAACGCTTCACTTGCTCATAGTGTGCAAACTGCTGTTGCAAGGTATCTATGCGAGCACGGAACAAACCGATCACCTTAGGATGCTGCAGCAGTTCTTCCATATCCTTATATTCAATCCCTTTCTCCTTGGCATAATCTTTCACGAAGCCATAGACCGGAACAATAAGGGCAGACACAAATTTACGCTGATCGGCAATAATGGCAATCTGATCAATGTAACGATCAATAGCCAGTTTCGTCTCCAAAGCTTGCGGGCTGATATATTTACCATTGGAAGTCTTGAACAAATCCTTGATACGTTCAGTCAGATACAGCTGATCACCTTTCAGATAACCGGCATCACCGGTATGGAACCATCCATCCTTATCAATAGCAGCAGCAGTAGCTTCCGCTTTTTTATAATAACCTTTCGTGATAGTCTTTCCACGCAGGAGAATTTCATTCTCTTCACCGATCTTCACTTCCACATCAGGCATCACGGTACCTACGGAACCTATTTCATAACCTTGATTAAGGAAACAGGAAACAGTAGCCGTCGATTCGGTCAGACCATAACCAACCAACATATTGATGCCTACCGAATGAACAAATTCACAGATTTCATCGGGTACGGCAGCTCCCGCAGTAGGGAAGAAATTACCGTTCTCAATACCAATCGTCTTTTTCAGTAAAGCATAAACCGTCTTTTCGTAGAACTTATATTTCAGTTGATTCATCAACGGCGGAGTTTTACCCTTACGCAGATAATCGATGTTATGTATCTTACCTACCTTGATGGCATCCAACATCATAGCTTTCTTCAAGCCTGTTTCCTGAGCAATCTTCTCCTGCACACCGGCATACACTTTTTCCCAGAAACGGGGAACACTGCACATCAATGTCGGACGGATTTCTTTAATGGTAGTCTGGATATCCACCGGACGGAGGTTGATACAAATCTGCACGCCTTTATGAATACAAAGATATGTCCATGCTTTCTCGAAGACATGTGTCAAGGGAAGGAAGTTCATGGAGATATCTTGGTCACTCATGTCTACCAAACGGATATCATGGATACGGAAAGCCTCCATATAGTTAGAGTGATGCAACATTACCCCCTTCGGTTCACCAGTAGTACCGGATGTATAAAGAATGTTCGCAAGGTCATCATCCGATGCACGGGAAGTACGTTCTTCCACTATATCGTTGTTCGGCAAACCTTTTCCTGTTTCCAGGAACTCGTCGAAATAGATGGAAGTCATGTCACGAGGGTCGCGTACAACAGCCCGGTCGAAGATGATCAATTGCTGCAACGATTGACAAAAGCCAAAGACACTGAAAGCCGCATCATACTGGAATTGCTCGCCTACGAAGATATAACGTATCTGAGCATCATTGATAATGTACTGTGCCTGTGCAGGTGAACTGGTAGCATACAGAGGTATGGTCACTGCACGGTTAGCAAATGCCCCGAAATCCACATAAAGACATTCGGGCTTGTTCTGAGAAAAGATTCCTATGTTTTCTTCCTCCTGCACTCCTAACTCTATGAGTGCATTCGCAACTTGTCGAACTGTTTGTGAGAATTGATTCCAGGTAATGGGTATCCACTGCGACGTTTCGTAATCCCTGTATTTCAGAGCCACCTTGTCGCCATACTTCTCTGCCCGTCGATGTACGAGGACAGATAAATGATGATAAGTCATATTATTCATATATTGGTAAATACCTGGCAAAGATAGTGGTTTCAAATGAAACTATTTCTATCTTGAGAATTAAATGTTTAGTATATACTTCTGTAATATTAGTACGATCTTACCATAAAAAGGAAGTGATCACTCCATATTTCTGTTCTTTTTTCCAAAGAGATACAAATATATGTATATATTTGCAACCGATAGTTTTTTAAATATCAATACAATAACTTAACTGACATGAAAAAGATTCTAGCATTAGTCGCCATACTGGCGATAGGTTTAGGGAGTGTAAACGCACAGGAAAACCTTAGATGGGGCGTCACGGCAGGTATGAACAGTAGTAAATACTCCAACAGCTTTATGAATAGCAGAACAGGGTTCCACGTAGGAGTAAAGGCAGAAATGGCATTGCCACAAGTTGCTGAAGGAGTTTACCTTGAATTTGGCGGATTATTGACATCAAAAGGTAGTAAAGCTAACTATGGCTCATTGGTAAGTCTCAAGCTTAATCCGTATTATCTGGAAATTCCGGTTCATATGGGATACAAATATGTCATAAATGAAAACTTTGCTGTCTTTGGAAATGCAGGTCCTTATGCTGCTATCGGCGTATTCGGTAAAATTAAAGCCAAAGCTGACCTTAGTAGTGCTGGCGGAAACATAGATTGGGGAGAATGGGGAATAGATCCCAGTGATTTAAAAGGTGAAGGTTCTGAAAACATATTCGGAAAGGATAAAATGAAACGTTTTGATTTAGGCTTAGGACTTAAAACAGGTGTTGAATTCAATCAGAGATATCAAGTCGCTATTAGCTATGATTGGGGATTACTTGAAACAATAGACAATAGTGATTGGAAAAACCGTAACCTAATGATTTCCTTCTCCTATATGTTCTAAACAAATATAAGATAATCAGAAAAGGGTGCCAGCGAGCACCCTTTTCTTTTCCCTTCTCTCCTTCTTCCGTACCCTTTTATTCATAAACACCAACAGCCGAAGAGGCATTTTTATTCTGTCTATTAAGCATATTTCAGTATTTATCCGTAAGTTTGCATCACAATAATTTAACTGATTGAGATATGACTTACGATATACCTACAATGGTTTCTGAGGCAACCGGAGTTCTTAAGTCTCTGATTGCGATTCCTTCCATCAGCCGCGATGAAGAAAAAGCGGCAGATTATCTACAGAATTATATTGAGCTGCAAGGCATGGCAACCGGGCGAAAAGGTAATAATATCTGGTGCCTCAGCCCGATGTTCGATTTAAATAAACCCACATTGTTACTAAACTCACATATTGACACCGTGAAAGCCGTGAACGGTTGGCGAAAAGATCCGTTTACACCAACCCAGGAAAGCAACGGAAAACTATACGGGCTGGGAAGTAATGATGCCGGTGCAAGCGTTGTCAGCCTATTGCAAGTCTTTCTGCAACTTTGCCGCACTACACAGAAGTACAATCTCATTTATCTAGCTTCCTGTGAAGAAGAAGTGTCCGGAAAAGGTGGTATCGAGTGTGTATTACCGGAACTTCCCCCGATCCACTTTGCCATTGTAGGCGAACCTACCGAGATGCAGCCCGCCATTGCTGAAAAGGGATTAATGGTACTGGATGTAACTGCTTACGGTAAAGCCGGACATGCTGCACGAAACGAAGGAGATAATGCCATATATAAGGTATTAGAAGACATCGCTTGGTTTCGCGACTATCGCTTTGAAAAAGTATCTCCGCTGTTAGGTCCTGTAAAAATGAGTGTAACACAAATAAATGCAGGTACACAGCATAATGTCATTCCCGACCGCTGCACTTTTGTGGTAGATATCCGCAGTAACGAATGTTATAGCAATCAGGAACTATTTACCGAAATACAAAAACATATTTCTTGCGAAGCCAAAGCACGTTCGTTCCGCTTAAGTTCTTCTCACGTAGAAGAACAACATCCGATAGTACAGCGTGCCGTAGCAATGGGACGTGTGCCTTTTGGTTCTCCTACCCTCTCCGATCAGGCACTGATGTCATTCCCTTCTCTCAAAATGGGCCCGGGAAAGAGTAGCCGTTCCCACACCGCAGATGAGTTTATTTTCATTCAGGAAATAGAAGAGGCTATCGGGTTATATCTGGAACTACTGGATGGCGTCACCTTACAGTCTTTAACTAACTGGTAATCAAATAATAGCATTTACCAGTGGTTTACTGCAAGATGTAAAAGCATTTACTTCGGCATGTAACGACCTTTACTCCTTATTGTAACGACCTTTACCTCGGTATGTAACGAGCTTTACCTCGGCGTGTAACGGTCTTTACCTCGGCGTGTAAATAGAGTTACCATATGGGGGTTCAAGAATTATGGTGTCGAACCGTTCAACTACTATTATGAGTTCACGATCACAGACATAACACACGAGTATAATGGAGTGTTATTTATAAAGGAATCCATTCCAGTATAAACAAGAAAAGGCAGGTATAGAGCATCAGCGGCTCAGCCACGGTTCCGGATTCAGTTTTTCCTTCTCCTTACGCAACTGGAAGTGAAGCACCGTACGCCCATTGTCAGCACCGTCCGAGAATATCTGCCCGATATTTTGCCGGGTAGTTACAGTATCGCCCGTCTTCACTGAGGCTGAAGATAAGTTACAGTAGACAGATATGTAGTTTCCATGACGAATCAAGATATTGAAAAGACCGTTCAACTGGAAGACAGCAGCCACCTTTCCATTAAAGATAGCACGTGCCTGCGCACCGGGCTTACCCTGAATGTCAATACCCTTATTATCCAGTTTTACATTACGAAGTCCTTCTACGGAATACTGTCCATAGCGGCTGGTAATAATATAGGGTCCTGTAATAGGCATTGGCAACTTGCCACGGTTGCTAATAAAGCTACCGGAGAGTTCCCGGTCTGCCTTATCCATCATATAGGTTTCAAGAGGCGCCGCTTTCTTTGTTGTAGTCTTTTCGGAAGAAGAAGTTGCCGTCGGTTTCGTTTCTTTGGCAGCAGCTTTTTTACGGGCAGCAGCTTCCTTACGGGCTTCTTCAGCTGCACGTTTACGGGCTTTCTCTATTTCTTCGGCTATCAAACGATCGATACGTGCATTCAACTGGTTAGCTTCCTTACGCTTTTTATTGAGTTCATTTTGCAAACCGCGTTGTTTCTTCTGCAGGTTGGACACCAAAGTCTTCTTTTCCTTTTCCTGAGCTTCCAACTTTTCTTTTTCTACTTCACGCTCTTTCAGTAAACTGGCCTTCGCTTTCTTTACCTGTTGCAGTTCTGTTTTCTTTTGATTGACTTGTTCTTGTTTTTTCAGAATCTCTTCACCTTGCAGACGCTGATAGTCGGCATATTCGCGCACATAGCGCATACGACGATACGTCTGCGACAGCGTTTTAGCAGAAAGAATAAAAAGAAGCTTTTCCTGAACGGAACGATTCTTATACAGATATTGGACGGAAGCCTCATACTTCTTTTTCTTATCCTTCAAATCGTTTTCAAGGCGGACCAATTGCCGTTCCAATTTAGATAGTTCACGGTCTATAGTCTCCATATCATTATTGATGGTAAGAATATACCGTTTCCGCTCCTCTATCTGTCCGGTAAGGGCGGCAAGCCCGTTCAACTGGCTGCCTACGTCTTTCTTTGTAGTGTTCAAGAGCGTTTCCGATTCAGCTATCTGCTTTTGCAAAGCGCCCCGCTTATTTTCCAACTCCTTAATAATCTTATTGGATTGGGCACAAAGCGGCAGAGCCAGACAGAAACAACCTATGAAGATACAAAGAAAATGTCTCATAACTTCGCCAGCATCTCTAAAAGTTCAGTCCATTCAACTTTAGTATATCTGGAAGACACCTGAGTAGGTGTCAACGATATCTCTTTGTTCGAGAAGTCGGTAAGGACAATTTTACCTTTCTCTAAAGAAGGGATACCCAGTTCTTTGCCCGTCAAAGTGGCCTTACCACCGGGTTTGGCAGCATCAAAAAGAATCTTTTCCAGATAGGCAAAGTCTACCTTCCTGGGCAGAATGTCCTTCAATTCTTTGCGGGTAGCCTGAACATAACGTTTTCCCATACGATCTACTACCAGTACATCGTTGGGAGTGATTTCCAATCGAGCTATTTCACTGCGAAGAATAGGCATCAAAAAAGAAAGTTGCATACGTTCTCCGCTCACAAGCTTCATTGTACCATTCACTGTAACTGTACCCCCTTTATTAGGAATAGTCAGTTGTACCTTAGAAGACAAATAGCGAGGTTCTCCTGTTGATGAAGTCATTTTCTGGGAAGTCTTACAGCCGGAAAGACCTACCACTAAACTTAGGAGAAGCCAAAAGGGCAGGATACGAATACGTCCTGCTGTGCTGTATTTGCAGTGTAACACTCTCATTCTGGTATATATTTCTTTTTCTCAATCTTCTTTTTCAAAGTTTTGGACTCACTGCCCATTTCCCGAGCCTGTTTCCAATACTTCAAGGCGCCGTCCACATCACCGGTCATATAGTAGATATCACCGCAATGCTCTACAATGGTGTCACTCTTATCACCTTCATTTTTCATAGCATCATCTATATAAAGGCGTGCTTCAGCATAATTGCCTTTCTCAAATAAAATCCAGGCATAAGTATCCAGGTAAGTAGAATTATTCGGCTCAGCCTTCACGGTTTTATAACTCATTTCCTCCGCTTTATCCAGATCACGACGTTCCAGAGAAAGATAATAGGCATAGTTATTCATGGCTCCGATATTCGCCGAATTGTAAACCAATGCAGAATCATAAGCGGCATAGGCTTCTGCATTCATCTTTTTCGTATGATAAATATCACCCATGATGGCATAAAAATCGGAAACGACTTCTTTCTTGCTCTTTTCCGTAATGTTTTCCAATGCCTTCTGGCAAACGGCAAGTGCATCGTCTGCCCGTTCTGCCTGATTATAAGCTATAGCAAGATAGAAATAGAATTCCAACATATCCGGATTGGATTCAACACCTGCCTCACAAAGCCGGATCACTTCTTTATAATCTTCCTTACGAATCGCCTCACCCAGAAGCGTCATACGGGCGGCAGTGTTGGTAGGGTCTATGTTCAACACCTGTTCCAGCACAGGCATTGTCTCTTTATTCATCCCTTTGGAAAGGAGATATTGGGCATAGAGCATAGGCATTTGTGCATCGTCCTGATCCTGTTCCAAGATACGGTCGAAAAGGCTAATCACGCGAGTACTATCCTTGCCTGCCCGTTCATTCTCAACCACAAACTGGCGCATCACATTTAATTTAGTATCGGAAGGTACTTTCTTGTTCAGCAAAAGGGTATCCAATTGCTGTTCATAGAGCTCTTTCTGTCCGGTCTGCTCATAGTAGGATGCCAATGAGTACATGGCCATGGCATTATCCGGTTCGGTAGCAAGTACTTTCTTGTACATGTTGTAAGCCTCATCCTTTTTGCCATTCTGCATATAGACATCACCCAGCACTACCTGATAACGCATATCCATCGGATATTCTTCCACCAGACTTTCAATCTCACGGAAAGCACTCTGATTATCTTTCATCTGCAAGTAGATGCGGAATTTCTCCATACTGAGTTGCTCGTTCTTACCCATCTTTTCTTCCAGACGATTCAGAGTAGTAATCACATTATCATACTCTTCCAAACGATTATATATTTCCAGCAAGCTGTACAGAGCATCCATCTTATCCGGGAAGCGGGCGACCATGCTTTCCAGCAAGTCAGTAGCCTTTTGCATCTCGTTCTGCTGCTGATACAGGTTTGCCAGTCCCTGACTATACCAGTAATTATCCGGATCATTCTCCACAGCTTTTTCTAAAGCTGCCTGTCCCTGGGGAACTTGTTTGAGGAACATGTAATATTGCGATATTTCATATAGAGCCGATGACGCATTCGGATTAATGGTCAGACAGTGCTGCAACAAATCGAAAGCAGCTCCATAATCATTTTGCATCTTCAGGCGGGAAGCTTCCAGAAAGAAGTAATCGTATTTACGCTGTTGTTCGGGTGTAAGCACAACCTGCGTCTTCATCCCTTTCCGTTGCTTCTTACCTCCCTGACGGGAAGTACCACACGATACAAGTAACGCACACAACAAGAAAAGCGATAGTATATTAAATCTAATCTTCATTATCAGTTGCAATTATCAATTGTTACACTCCCGTATGGCCGAAACCACCGGCACCGCGCACCGTTTCATCCAACACTTCCACTTCCTGCCAGGTGGCTTGTTCGTGGCGTGCTATTACCATCTGGGCTACACGTTCCCCATCTTCTATCACAAAAGTCTCCGATGACAGGTTTACAAGGATGATGCAAACTTCCCCACGATAATCGGCATCAATCGTTCCCGGAGAGTTCAACACAGTAATACCTTTCTTTATAGCCAAACCACTGCGAGGACGTACTTGTGCTTCGAACCCCGGCGGCAGGGCAATATACAATCCCGTAGGTACCAGGCAACGCTGCATCGGAGCTAACGAAATAGGTTCTGAAAGATTAGCACGGATGTCCATTCCTGCGGACAGTTCGGTGGCATAAGCCGGAAGCGGATGTTTCGATTTATTAATGATTTGTACGTTCATATTCAAGTCGTTTACTATATTAACGGGCGAAAATACGGAATTTGAAGCAAAATAATGATACATTTGCAGTTAAATAATAACAAAGTAACCATGATGAATTGGAATACCCTCATATCTGCCAAGCGTTTCGGACTGGAAGAGTTTCACCAAGAGCGCCACGAAAACCGCTCTGAGTTCCAGCGTGACTATGACCGTCTCGTTTTTTCAGCTCCTTTCCGCCGCTTGCAGAACAAAACCCAAGTTTTTCCCCTTCCGGGTAGTATTTTCGTACACAACCGCCTGACACATAGCTTGGAAGTATCCTGTGTAGGGCGCTCATTAGGGACTGATGTAGCCAAGGCAATCCTTGCCCGTCAGCCCGAACTGCAAAATTCTTATCTTCCAGAAATAGGTTCCATCGTATCAGCTGCCTGCCTGGCACACGATTTAGGTAACCCTCCCTTCGGACATTCCGGAGAGCGAGCCATCTCCACTTTCTTCTCCGAAGGAAAAGGTATGGCACTGAAAGAGCATCTGCCTGCCGCACAATGGGAAGACTTGACACATTTTGAAGGAAACGCCAATGCCTTCCGCTTACTCACCCATCAGTTCGAAGGACGGCGTAAAGGTGGTTTCGTTCTTACCTACTCCACTCTGGCAAGTATCGTAAAATACCCCTTTTCATCGAGTTTAGCCGGCAAAAAGTCTAAATTCGGTTTCTTCACTACGGAAGAAGAAAGTTTCCGACGGATAGCCGAAGAACTGGGTATGAAAAGATTGAATGATGACCCACTGAAATATGCCCGCCATCCACTCGTCTATCTGGTAGAAGCGGCAGACGACATCTGTTACCAGATGATGGACATTGAAGATGCCCATAAACTAAAGATACTCACCACCGGAGAAACACAAGATTTACTCCTTTCCTATTTCCCGGAAGAGCGCAAAACACATATGCTCAAAACGCTCGACATTGTCAGTGACGTCAATGAACAGATTGCATATCTGCGTTCCTGTGTCATTGGATTGCTTATCCAGGAATGTACCCAAGCCTTTCTGAACAATGAAGAAAGAATATTGGAAGGAGAATTTGAGGGAAGTCTCATCAAACATATATCCGAACTGCCTGCCAGTGCTTACAATCATTGTGCCGACATTTCTCTAAAGAAGATTTATCGCTCACGCGACGTATTGGATATTGAACTTGCCGGTTTCCGCATCATCAGTACCCTGCTTGACTTAATGATAGATGCCGTTCGTTCACCTGAAAAGGCTTACTCACAGCTACTCATCAACCGGGTATCCGGCCAGTATAATATAAAAGCGCCCATACTCTATGAAAGAATACAGGCGGTATTGGATTATATCTCCGGTATGACAGATGTCTTTGCTCTCGACCTCTACAGAAAGATCAACGGCAACAGTCTGCCAGCAGTATAAGTTGTGCCTCAGGCACAACTATTATCTACTCGGAAAGAATACTTTATTCGCCCCGGAGGTCAGTTTGCAAGACTCCGGTTCATTTTCTATGAACGATTGGATATGGCGGATACGCTTCTCTGCAAGAATTTCGTCCACAGCAATCAGGATACCGGTTTCTTCCACATCACCGAAACCATAGTTAATAGCGGTACCAAACATACGCATGGTTGGGCTCAGGCTCATATATGCATTCACCAACGGCGGGATATTATAACCCAACTTACGTATCTCACAATTCAGTATCTTATAGTCTTCCTTAAATGTCTTCTTACAAAACAAAGCAGCCAGATCAGCCTCTTTAGCTTCCATTTCCAACGGTTTCATCGGAGTAATCAGACTATCCTTATCCGCAAAATGCTTTTTCAGAAAATAAAGAATCATGTCGCGTCCCTGGCGGTGATAGCTTGGATACATAGTAACTTTACCGAAGAAATATTTCACATTCGGCATAACCACTGTCAGTGCTCCCAGTCCGTCCCACAAATTATCTAATGCAAACAAGCCTTTGCTACCAGCACGGGTGGACTGATACTCTACCGTAACAAACGAACGACCTAACTCGATTGTAGTAGGAAGATACTCCTTCAGGAACTTTTCAGAGAAATTGAACATATGAGCTGTAGCCAGAATAGGAGCACCATGTTCGTCATATTGAACATCCGTACCAAGGAGATAACGGTAACCGCCCAATATTTCTTCTGCCTCCGGATTCCAAACAATCAGCTGTTTATAAGGATTTTCCATGATATCATATTCATCGATATCCAGCGGTTTTCCTGTTCCCCCGCCTGCCGCACGAAAAGCAATCTCACGCAAACGTCCGATTTCCTGCATTATATTCGGAGAATCCTGAGCTGTAATGATATAAATCTGATTATGGCTCTTGTTGGTCGTACGCAGACGCTTATCTTCGGTCAATTCCGCTTTCAGAAGTTCCTTACTTATAGGTTCAATAATCTCTTCCATATTTTTTTGTTAGTAGTTCTCTTATTAAAACTAAGTTCTATAATTTATAAACGATATCTTTTACGTAAGCCGCCCACTCGGCAGGAGTCTTCGATTTATCAAAAGTCTGCCAAGAAATAGGCTTCCCAATTGTAACGGTAAACGTTTTATGACGGTTCTTCAGCATCTCATCCGCAAGATAGAGCATAGCAATATTAACCTTGATGCCCAAGAATTTACAGATGTTAGCCAAATTATAAAAAAAGTTCGAATTCCGGCCCTCGAAATGAATAGGGACAACATCACGATGTGTCTGCACGCTCTTTACAATAAAGGTCTTCTTCCAATCCAAGTCACGGATCACTCCATTCTGACGACGGGAACACAACCCAGCCGGGAACATAATCAATTGATCATCGGATGCAAAGCCTGCTTCTACCATTCTCGGAAAGTCTTTTGCCTGTTTTCCGGTCTTATTAATAGGTATACAGAGAGGGGCTAATCCTTGCAGGTTCATCAGCAAGTCATTTACCATATACTTCACCTTACCATTATAAAAAGAGCCCAGTACATACCCCAAGGCCACACCATCCTGACCTCCCAATGGATGATTGGAGACAAAGGTATAGAGTCCTTCTTTCGGTAGGTTTTCTTCTCCCTTCACCACGATATTGGCATCCAGAAATTCCAGACAGGCTTTTAAAAAGTCTACGCCTACTTTATCCTTAGAGTCGCGCAGGAAAACATTCAGTTCTTCCTGATGAACAATTCTTTTCAGATAAGAAACTACGAATCTGGGGATGTACTTATAGTACTTCGGAGCCTTTTCCCGGAGTACTTTATCAATATCAATCAAAAATAAAGAGTCGTCAGCCATTCTTTTTAAGATGAAATGATTGCGCAAAATTAACTCATCTTTTTAATTATACGCAATAAAATTGTCTAAAACTGCACCCAAAAACAAACAAAAGACGCCCAAAAACTATCAATTGATAGATTTTGCCCTAAAGATTGCTTGAAATGCGTCCGTCGGAGTTAGATAACTTTCGTAAAATTGCAACATCAAAAGTCAAACAAACGAATAATTATATAAAAAAGGAGAACGATATGAACAGTATTACATTCCAAAAAGATTTGCTCGGAGTACAAAACGATTTATTACGTTTCGCATACAAATTAACCTCCGACCGTGAAGAAGCAAATGATTTGCTTCAGGAAACCTCATTAAAGGCATTAGACAATGAAGATAAATATGTACCAGACACTAATTTCAAAGGCTGGATGTACACCATCATGCGCAATATCTTTATTAATAACTATCGCAAGGTGGTTCGCGACCAGACCTTCGTAGACCAGACAGATAATCTTTATCATCTTAATCTGCCACAGGAATCCGGATTTGCAAACACCGAAAGCGCTTATGACCTGAAAGAGATGCACCGCATAGTAAATGCCTTGCCACGCGAATATAAGATTCCATTCTCCATGCATGTATCCGGTTTCAAATACCGCGAAATTGCAGAAAAGCTGGGATTACCCTTAGGCACAGTAAAGAGCCGCATATTCTTTACACGCCAAAAGTTGCAGCAAGAACTGAAAGACTTCAGATAACCTGATTTGCAAGATAAAACCAGGTATTACCTTATTCAACCTAAACCGATAACGTTTTGATATAAAAGAGTGTTCATACAGAGGTCAGAGGCCTCTTGTATGAACGCCATCAAAACACCCAAAAACTATCAATATATCACCTGAAAACTATCAATTGATAGTTTTCCCCCCATTTATTGCGAGAATTCCGTCCGTTAAAGTGATGCATCTTTTGTAAAATTGCAAAGTCAAAAGGCAAAACAAAAGAATAACTATTGAAAAGGAGAATTGATTATGAATAACAGTATTACATTCCAAAAAGAATTGCTCGGGGTACAAGACGATTTATTACGCTTTGCATACAAATTAACCTCGGACCACGAAGAAGCAAACGACCTACTCCAGGAAACCTCATTAAAGGCGTTAGATAACGAAGATAAATATGCACCTGATACGAACTTCAAAGGATGGATGTATACCATCATGCGTAACATCTTTATCAACAACTACCGCAAAGTAGTTCGCGATCAGACTTTCGTAGACCAAACAGATAATCTCTATCATCTCAACTTACCGCAGGAATCGGGATTCGATTGCACGGAAAGCGCTTATGACCTGAAAGAGATGCACCGTATAGTAAATGCTCTGCCCCGTGAATATAAGATTCCCTTCTCAATGCACGTATCCGGTTTCAAATACCGCGAAATTGCAGAGAAGCTGGGCTTACCATTAGGTACAGTAAAAAGCCGTATCTTCTTCACCCGACAGAAGTTACAACAAGAACTGAAAGATTTTGTTTAAGAATAAATAATAATAATAAGCAGAATCAATACATCACATAGAATTTTGGTTGTGTTAGAGAGACAATGGGCAGGCAGGAGTAATCCGGTCTGCCCTATCTTTTTTAGGGGTCTACTCCATACCCGAACCATACCAAAGCCGTACTTGCTCCGTACATTCTCCACTCAGAAGTACCTCTACACGGAGAAAGTACGGAGTTGGTACGGAGCAAGTGTAGCCCGGGCAGGTATTTGATTAGTAAAATTTAGGGGTAGGAGGATTTTCGCCTTTATAGTCCTTATTCGTATAAACGCGTATCCAGTCGATATACATGGCAGGTTTGGCATCTTTTTTCCATTCGGAAGGAATGATAGCACCAGGCCAGGCATTCGGGTTCGTAGAGATACCCGTACTGAAAATCAGGAAGAAGCCCAGCGGGTCACTCCAAGGCCAGTCGGTATTGCCATCAGCCCCTTTGTGATGTTCAAAATAGGCTTGTCCGTTGACACCTCCTACAATGCGGTCAGGATACCATTCCAGCCAATAGATATTCCATTGAGACATATCGGCAAGATTGATGGAAGAAGTGACACTACCGCCACCGCCTACAACACCGGCATAGTGGTTTTCGGAATGAAGCGTGAAATGAGCACAATCGTTCAATGTCTTCTTGGGATTCTCCAAAAGATCGATCTCACCATTCTTCGGCCAGGGACGATTATTGTTTCCCATAAACCAGAGGGCATCATTGAAACCTACATAAGGAGTACGTTTGAAACGTATCTCAATACGCATATTTTCAGTAAAGTTACACCAGAACTCCTTACTGCCGGGAAGTGAGGTGCGATAGCAACCGTGAGAATACTTCACCTTCTTACCGAAACGGTTGTCTATCGAATCTTTCTCCTCTACACTCCAGATGCGTAAAACCCCATCCTCTACTTTTGAGCATTTCCGGTTATCGACCTTTGCCGTACGTGACATATGCAAGCCTCTATGTTCTACAAAGCCAAGTGGCAGTCCCTTTTTCGTATCTTTATCATTAAACTCATGGGCCGTATAAAAAGACCATCCTTTCATTTTAGGATGCACATCGCCCTTCTTCAAGTGCAGCGCATCCCCCGGATTGTCATATACCAACGTTTCATCATCTTTCGGCAATATCCTCTCTACGTCTTCTCCATCGGGATAGGGAACAAACTTGCCGGTAGTTTTCAGAATAGGCATAGTGGCATGTTGAGCTCGCAGATAGTCACTCAAAACTTTGGCTAACTCCTTCACTTTATCCGGATAGCGTGCAGACAAATCATGCTTTTCGGAAATATCATCGTTTAAGTTATACAGACAGCTGTTACCGGTGTCATAATAATGAATTAATTTCCAGTCACCTTTCACAACGGCACTTTGCGGAGCACCAATCGTTTGTATTCTCTCACCCCAATTATTTGGATAATGGAAAAATAAAGCACGTTCTTTTTCTCCAGTCTGTCCTGTCACCTGCGCCATAAAGCTCTGCCCGTCAATCTGCTGTGGTGTCTGATAATCATGTACTCCAGCTATTTCCAACAGAGTCGGAAAGAAATCTTCGATAATGACCGGTGTATCATTCATGGTTGAGGGGGATGTTACATTCGGATAATAGACGATCATCGGTTCGCGGATTCCCCCTTCTTTCAAGGAACCTTTTCCTTCACTCAATGGAGCATTTTTATCCGCGCGGCCTATTGTATAGCCACCATTATCCGACATAAAAATAATAACTGTATGATCTGCAATGCCTTTCCGGTCTACATAGTCCATCAAATCTCCCAAGCTCTTGTCCATGCCTTCCACCAAGGCAGCATACTGCGCCTCTTTATGCGGAAGCCCTTTATCCATATACTTCTGATAGAAACGCTTATCTGTTCCGAAAGGCGCATGCACGGCATAATGACTCATATAGAGGAAAAAAGGTTTAGGCTGGTCAAGAGCCTTATCCATAAGTCCTTTTGCTTCCAACGTCAAAGCCTCAGTAAGGAAAGTATCTGTTCCATGATACTTTTCCAAATCGGGCACAGCCCATATCGCTGCCCATTCCGGTTTACCGGAAGCACCATATCCTTCTTCTCCCAGATAGCTACCCATGGCACCGGCTGCATGACCGGCTATGTTATAATCGAAGCCGATTGCCAGTGGATTGGCAGCAGGCGTATCTATCGAGCCGAAATGAGCTTTACCTACCATCATGGTAGTATATCCGTTTTCACGAAGCAATTGTGGCAAACACTTCGCATAAAAAGAATGTTCCAACCCGGGTTCAGGACACAGACCATTATAATTCCATGCTTCAAAATCCAGCGTTTCATTTTTCCGGTCAGTCGGTGTATCTTTCTTCAACGTCCAGTTCGTTACTTTATGCTGGGCGGCGTTTGCTCCCGTAAATAAGCTGACACGTGAAGGGGAACTGATGGGGCATGCATAAGCGTGTGTAAACCTGACACCTTTCTTTGCCAGACGCTCCATATTAGGCGTTTCATAAATATGATTCAGTTCGGTGGTATCATTCCAAAACGGTAAGGAAGTATCTTGCCATCCCATGTCATCCACCAGAAAAAGAATGATATTAGGCTTTTGCTGAGCTATGGCATTACCTGAAAGTAATGCCATAGCGGCTATAGAGAGTATTGAATTCTTCATAACACTATTTTGTCAGGATACCGACCTCACCGACCGTTACAATATTTTTATTATTTATCTCCGACACTGGTTCCAGCTTGAAGTAACGGGCAGGATAGGTTTTGCCAAACCGGACAAAATAAGGCACAGGATTGTGCATGATATTGCTGAACTCGCCACTTGTCTCACATTTAGTCCATGAATGCCCGTCAAGGCTGACATAGAAAGCATATTTATAGACAGTTCCTACTAAATCATCTCCAGGAGAAGGAGCATAGCTAAAGCCACTTACTTCAATTTTATCCCCCATATCAACAACCAATGGCGTAAGTGCGGAAGCACGCCAAACCGTTTTCCGGTCCCCATCAATAGCCTTACGGGAATCTGCATTGCCACCAACCACCTGCCATCCATCGACAGGTACATCGCTGAGTTGTACTTCTTCATCCTTATCTGCAAGAGGTTCTGCATAGAAAAGACCGACCGCAGCAACATCAGCCACACCACGGGCAGAGCGAATGGTTACACGAATGCGCTCCGGACGAGTATCAGAGAAACGTATAAGACGCTTATATCCCACTGTTGTACCTTCCGCCATATGAATCCAGGAACCATCTTTATAAGCTTCTACAAGAAAACTTTCGATACGTTGCCCTTTGGAGATATCTTCCTGAATCATAAAAGCATTTACAAGTGCATCTTTCTGTATATCATATTGGCGGACCGTACCGGAAGTTCCATGCCATGCTTCGTTTCCTTTCAGCACATAATTACGGGCAAAAGTATTCTTCAAATAACCGGAAAATTCCTTCAGCCGCTGCACATCATTTTCATTGATCAACCCACGAAGATCGGGCGGAATATTCAATAATAGAACGGAATTATAGCCTACTGATTTGAAATAGATATCCGTCAGATGGCTTAAAGACTTCACTTGCTTGTCCTGATCGGCATGATAAAACCAACCCGGACGGATGGAAACATCTACCTCAGAAGGATACCAGAAAAGTTCGGTAGCACGAGCCACTATATCACGTCCGCCTAAGTCCTTAGCCTTGCCGAAGATACCCAACTCCTTATTCTGTTCGCCGGAACGAGGATAGATGCCCGGAGTCAAAACTGTAGCGCTCCATTCTGTTTCACGACCGATACCTTTTTCATTACCTACCCAACGAACATCATCACCCATGATAGCAGTAACGGCTTTGGGTTGTAGTCGGCGAATGGTTTTCAATATGGCATCCCAGTCATAGATTTGTTTTTTGCCGTTAGGACCTTCACCGTTGGCACCGTCGAACCACACTTCATGTACTTCACCATAATTGGTTAGTAATTCGGTCAGTTGCTCGATGAAGAACTGGTTGTAGGCAGGAGAATCACCATAGCAAGAGGCATTACGATCCCAAGGGGAAAGGTAAACGCCAAATTTGATGCCATACTTCTGGCAAGCATCACGCAGCTCACGCACAACATCTCCCTTTCCATCTTTCCAAGAAGAAGAGGCTACGGAATGGCGGGTAGTCTTTGTAGGCCAGAGGCAAAAACCATCGTGATGCTTAGCAGTGATAATAGCCATCTTGAAACCGGCTTCCTTGAGAGTCCGTACCCATTGCTCGCAATCCAGCGAGGTAGGGTTAAAAATGGCAGGGTCTTCGGTACCATCCCCCCACTCTCGCCCGGTGAAAGTATTTACGCCGAAATGCAGGAAGGCGGTCAGTTCCATACGTTGCCACTCCAATTGCTGTGGAGTGGGTACAAGACGGGAAGCCATTTCTACCTTTTCCGCAGCTGTAGCACCAGCGGGAAAAACAACGTGCTTCTCATAATAAGTTTCTTGTGCCTGCAATCCGGAAAAGACTGCAAGACTAAGAACTGTAGTTAGAATCAGGTTTTTCATGCTATCTTATGTTATAGGTTTCTATCTATTTCAAAGGACGGACTGTAAACCGGAACGTGTAATCCTGCACAGGTACACGATACTGCGACAACACTCCGGGGCCACAGGTAGCCGTACCGACTCCCGCCTGCGCTGCATCCAGGTGAACAGTTACCACTCCTTCGCGCCGTAATTGATTGATATGCGTTGCCGCATCCAGATTCTCATCCGTAAAAGGAATCACACTAAACTGGAATGAAGCATCGGAACGGAATACCAGCCCTTCACCTGCCTCATCAGCAAGCTGCATCCAACGGACATCCGTACGGTTACCCGTTGCCTGCGGACGAACATAATAGTGGAACATACGCTCCACATCAGTGCGATAGATACCTATTTTACCGGATTGTTTTCGATCCATATAAGTTTCATGCTCTCCACGCCCCAGATAAGACACCTGACTGTATGTATCGGGCATTTCAAAAGTAAGCCCTACACGCGCCAGCGAAGTGACAGCGGTAGTATCGGGTACGAAGTGTGTCTGTATATCCAATTCGCCGTTTTTCTTCAATGTATAGATGAAAGAAGCAGTTCCCACTTTTTCACCACGGACATTCAATAATTCCACTTCGGCACGTCCGCCATGGGTAGCGGTCTTCACTGAAAGAGCACGTTGTGTCAACTGATCCAGTCCGGCTTTCTTCCAGGCTTTGGCTCCTCCTACTTTTTCACGGTTATCATTATCCGTCACCGGACGATAGAGGCTTAATGTAACGGGAGAAACCAGTAATTCTTTACCATTATAAATATAAGAGCGAAGCGCCCCGGTTTCCGGATCTATATTCATTTCCACCTTACCCGAAAGTTTGGTTTCCGGAGTCCGGTAGTTTTTATTACCCGAAAGAACAAACTGATCGTAGGCTACTTCGTAATCCGTATTAATAAATGGAGCTGCATCCACAGGAGTCCAACTTAAGTTCAGATAAGCTTCACGAACATCAGAAGGCAAACGTACAGCACCGAGTGCAACTTCCACCGTGGCATGTGGAGCGGCATCCACCTGACGGGTGCCGTCAACAATCACTTTCCCATGATCACCTACCACCTGCCAGTGCAGGGTGTAAGCATTGAGATTGGTGAAATCGTACCAATTCTTTATACTTAAAGTCAAGTTGCTCTTATCAATCAATGTAGTCTTTATATATTGATATGCTTTCTTCACCTCCAGCAAATGTGGATGAGGTTCACGGACAGCATTCACCAGACCATTGCAGCAGAAGTTCCCGAAACTGGGTACATTCTTCGGACCATAATCACCGCCGTAAGTCCAATACCAACGTCCGCCCGCATCAATTTCACGGAACGACTGATCTACCCAATCCCAGATACAGCCGCCCTGCACAATAGGTTCTGTTTCGAAGACGTCCATATATTCTTTCAGCCCGCCACAGCTATTGCCCATGGCGTGCAGGTATTCGGTCATGATGAAAGGACGGTAAACTTTCGGTTCTGTCTGGCGGGCATAGGCCAGCAGTTCTTCCACACTGCGATACATGCGGCAGTAGATATCCGTATTGTAATTCTGTTCGGCACGCTCGTATTGAATGGGGCGGGTGGTTTCGATGGACTTCATATAGTCATACGTCCGTTCAAAGTTGACGCCATTGCCCGCTTCGTTGCCTAATGACCAGATAACAATGGCTGGATGATTCTTGCTGCGCTCGTACATGCGCCGGGTGCGATCCATGTGGGCAGGTAACCAAGTGCTATCCTTTGCCAATGAAGCCGGGCCATACCCCATGCCATGCGATTCGATGTTTGCTTCATCTATCACATAAAGGCCGTAGCGGTCACAAAGTTGATACCAGTACGGATGTGTCGGATAATGCGAGTTGCGCACAGTATTCAGGTTATGTTGCTTCATCAGGCGAATGTCTTCTTCCATCAGTTCTTTGCTGACAGTACGTCCCAACTGAGAATGTTCATGTCGGTTAGCACCTTTTATCAATACAGGTACCCCGTTGATACAGAAACGGCCATCCTTGATTTCGGAAGTACGGAAACCGACTTTGCAACCGGTCAGATGTGTTACATGCCCTGCATCATCTTTCAATGTCAATATCAACGTATAAAGATTCGGATATTCTGCACTCCAACGTTTTACATCAGGAAGGGACTGTTCGTCAAAGGTAATAAAATTACTCAAGCCACGGCTCTTGACCGGTATTTCATTTTGTAATATTATCTTTCCAGCAGTATCTTCCAGACTATATGCCAAAGCAGACACACCAGTCGCACTTCCTTCAACTGTTACATCAAGGCCGAAAATTCCTTCCTTATACTCTTTCTTATCCAAAGAAGAAGTCACTTTATAATCAGCTATAAACTGGCGTGGAGTACTGTAAAGATAGACATCCCGTTCAATACCACTCAACCGCCACATATCCTGACACTCCAGATAAGAACCGGCGCTCCAGCGATACACTTCAAGCGCCACGGTATTTTCTCCTTCCTGTACATAGTCCGTGATATCCCATTCGGCAGGAGTTTTTGAACCTTGGTTATAGCCCAGCATATGTCCGTTCACCCAGATATAATAGAAAGAGATCACACCTTCACAGCAAATCACGATGCGACGGTCTTTCCAGTCAGCAGGAACCGTGAACGTACGGCGATAAGAACCTACTTCGTTCTCTGCATAAGGTACCAGCGGCGGATTCTTTTTGAAGTTGAACAAAGGATCATCAAATTCATAAGTTTCGTTCACATAAATAGCCGTACCATATCCCTGACGCTCCCAGTTACCGGGGACATTGATATCTGCCCATCCGCCCGTGTAGAACGAAGGTTTATAAAAGTCTTTCGGACGATGATCGGGATTCTTCACCCAATGAAATTTCCACTTACCGTTCAGACTCATATAGTAAGGTGATTGCTCATAATTGCCTTCACCCACGGCATCAGCATTCGCATAAGGCCATATATAAGTATGTGGTGCCAGTTTGTTTTTTCCGATAGCATACTGGCTCTGCCATTCCGGCTGTACAGTCTGTGCTATAGCAGGGGTGGTAAGCAGGCAAGTCAGACACAAGCTCAACAGGGTCTTTTTCATGGTACTATATCTCATTCTTCTAATTTTCTATTCTATTATTATCTCATCAAAGTATATCCTCGCTTCCTGTCCCGGACGTACATGCGTGAAAGGACAGTCTCCTGCTCCACGGGCTACTACACGAACATAACGTGCCTCTGTCCCTATTTCAAACGGGATATCTTCTCTAAATACACCTTCACGGAAGATTTCGTTCTTTGTGTAGCTGCACTCACCCACTTTGCGATACTCCTTGTCATCACCCGAAATCCAAACTTCTATTTCAGCAGGTTTATGCACTGCCATGCCATAATTCGTAATAGAGCCTAATGTTAGTTTATTCACAAATTCCGGTTTCTTCAGGTCGAGGGTGAAAGTAACCGTATCGCTTTTCATCCAGGAGCACCATTCCAGATCGGTATATTTCTGACTTCCCCGTATCCCGTTTGTCAGCATATAAAGATCTCCTGTACCGGCACTCTTAACAGGCTTTGCCGTCGCTTTATTCCAGATGACAGGCAACTCCAGCATTTGTCCCAATTGCTCGTTTCCGGCAAAGGTTGCTGCCTTAATTGTTTTGGCCTCTGTAAGCATCAACGGTTTTGTATAAAGGGAGGATTGTGCAGTCGGTACACTACCATCCATTGTATAACGCACCTGTGCATCAGGGCGAATACAATCCAATTCTACTTGCAGACGACCCTCTTTCGGAGTTACAGTCTGCTGTATATTATACATGGAACGGGCATAGACAATGCCTTTTGCAGCCAAGTGTTCATTAAAGTGGTCCATAGCTTTCAGATAAGAGACCCAGTTCTTGCGTACAGGCTTCGTCCAGGCAACTTCCGCCAATGCCGACAAGCGAGGGAAAAGCAGGTAGTCCACATCTGCCGGGGAGTTACAGAACTCTGTCCACATACACGCCTGAACACCCATTAGCAGAGATGCAGCCTGCGGTGTCCAGTCTTTCTGCACAGGTTCATAGTCATAGACATCTTTCAGGGTGTTATTTCCAAAATACGTAATAGGTTCGAACCATTGAGGACCTTGATAGCGGATGAGATACAATATCCGGGCAGGAGTCATGATAAAGCGGTGACCCAATTCGGCAGCTTTCAGTGCAGCTTGTCCGTAACCTTGCCATCCAAGGATAATGCTCCCTTCGGGGATTCTGGCATTCGTCAGTTCATCCCATCCTATCACTTCACGTCCCTTATTCTGCACATACCGTGCTACCCGTGCCATGAAATAACCTTGCAATTCTTCTGTATTCTCCAAATTCTCCGCTTTCATTCGTGCCTGGCACAACGGACATTCTTCCCAATGTGTCTTTCTCGCCTCATCACCACCTAAATGGATATATTTTGAGGGAAACAATTCGAGTACTTCATCCAGAATATCTTGCAAGAAAGTAAATACACTGTCGTTTCCTGCACAAAAGATAACATCCGCATGATTCCCGCCTAAACCGGGTAATACACCGATAAATTTATCCACTACCGGACAGGACAGCAAAGGGTAAGCAGCCAATGCAGCATTACTATGTGCCGGCATTTCTATTTCCGGGATCACTTCGATATGCCGTTCCTGAGCATAGCGTACGATCTCGCGGATTTCATCCTGCGTATAAAATCCTTTTTCCACAGTAGGTTCACCCTGACGGGGATTACGGCGTTCGGGGAATGTCTTGCCCGGACGGTCTACACGGCATGATCCTATTTCTGTAAGCAAGGGGTATTTCTTGATCTCAATACGCCAGCCATTGTCATCTACCAGATGCAGATGTAACTTGTTCAACTTCAGCATCGCCATGCAATCGATAATGCGCAACAAATTTTCCTTGGGGGAGAAAAAACGTGCCACATCTACCAATAGTCCCCGATAGCCGAAACGGGGTTGGTCGATGATAGTCAGTGCCGGAACAATCCAATCGACGTTCTCCGTCACTTGTTCACTTTCAATCGCAGAGGGAAGTAATTGACGGATGCTTTGAAAAGCATAATAAAAACCTTGCAAATCGGAGGCACGAATGGTTATCTTCTTAGCCGTTATCTCCAGTTTGTAAGCTTCACTTTTTAAGGTAGCGTCCGTCACCAGACAGACATCACCTTTCCGACTATCTACCTTTATGCGGGGAGTAAAACCTGCCGCACGGGTAAGAAGTCCGGTGAACTGGCGCACCTGCTCAGCTTGTCCTTCATTCTCTACTGCGAAACTCGTCTTAGCAGAGAAGTGGAAGTTACCCGTGCCCGGTACTAAACTCACCGGGCAGGGAACTAATGAAAAGGGTTGTGTCAAGTTATCAGCCTGAATGTTTGTTACTGCCAGGAACAGACAAAGCAGTACTGTATATATATATTTCATAGGGTCATAGCGTTTGATAATATGAATTATTCTTTATCTCTCTCTGGGGAAAAGCGTACCGGATCATTGTATTGTTCCTGCAATGCCGTAAGCTCGGTTTTCAGTTCCTTCACAATGTCTTCCGTACCCGGTTGTCCATAGATATTACGCATTTCGGTCGGATCGGCCTGTAAATCGTACAATTCCCATTCATCGATGTCATTATAGAAATGAATCAGCTTGTAACGTTCTGTACGTACCCCGTAATGACGCTTCACCATGTGTTCAGCAGGATATTCATAGAAATGATAGTACAGAGATTTCCGCCAGTTTTCAGGTTTTTCGCGTTTCAGTAATGGAACCAGGGAAAGTCCCTGAATATCTTTGGGCACCTTCACGCCAGCCAGTTCCAGGAATGTGGGTGCATAGTCAATGTTCTGTACCAACTCTTCGATGTCTCCTTTACGGTCGAAACCTTTCGGCAAACGCATAATCAGCGGTGTATGCATGGATTCTTCATACATGAAACGCTTGTCGAACCATCCGTGCTCACCCATATAGAAACCTTGATCGGAAGTATAAACAACTAATGTGTTATCCAGCAATCCTTTCTCTTTCAGATAATCCAGCACACGGCCTACATTATCATCCAGAGATTTCACAGTCTTCATGTAATCGCGGATATAGCGCTGGAACTTCCAGTTGGCAAGTTCTTTACCCTGCGGATTCTTTTTATAGAAATCATCGATGATAGGACCATAGAACTTATCCCATGCAGCACGCTGACCCTCATCCATCCGGCCGATATATTTTTCATAAAGAGACTTCAACCGGGTTTCTTTGTCCGGATGTAGCATTTTGAGGTCATAGATCATATCCATATCCTTCACAATACTCATTTCCTGTGCGGCAGCGGCAGGACGTCCTTCGTAATCGTCGAAGAAATTGTCCGGCAGCGGGAAGGTCTTGTCTTCATAAAGTGCAAGGTTGCAGGTATCTGCCAACCAGTTACGATGAATCGCTTTATGATGAATTAAAATACAGAACGGCCTATTTGTATCCCGCTGATTTTCCATCCAGTCGATAGCATCATCGGTGATGATATTAGTCACATAACCGTGCTTCTGTATCGTATCATTGTCCTGAGTGATAAAATCAGGATTATAGTAATCACCTTGTCCGGGCACGATCTCCCAATAGTCAAAACCGGTAGGTAGACTTTCCAGATGCCATTTGCCGATAAGCGCAGTTTGGTAACCTGCCTGTTGCAGAAGTTTGGGGAAGGTTTGCTGCGAAGCGTCGAATACGCAAGTGGTGTTGTCGTAGAATTTATTGGCACAACTGTGCTTGCCCGTAATCATACAGGCACGGCTGGGACCACTCAGAGAGTTAGCCACAAAGCTGTTCGTGAAGCGTACTCCGTCGGCAGCGATGCGGTCCAGGTTCGGCGTCTCCATGTAGCGGTGGTCATAACAGCTCATCATCTGGGCCGTATGATCATCCGTCATGATGTATACTATATTATATTGCTTTTGTTCCTCAGCTTTCTTTTGTGAAGTACATGAAGTCATGGATGCCACAGCAGCGGCACCAGTCAGAGAAAAAAGCAATCCTGATTGTATCGTGTTCATAATCGAATCTAATTAAATATTTAAAAATCCGAATGTGGAATGCGAGGGTGGAAGACAACTCCCACCCCGCATCCGGGAAAATCTAATAACCTATTGTAAACTCTATAGATTCCGGATGATTAATAACCAAAGTTATTATCGTTATTCGTGAGGCCCGGATTAGCATCTATTTCACTGGTAGGAATCGGCAGAAGCAAATTCTTTTTCAGGAAGTCATCCGTCAGGCTACCATTGTTCAGGAGACGATCTGCAAAGTTGTTTACACTTGAAGTATAATTCTTTTCTCCCAATATGGTCAGTTCATGAGTAGTATTCAGTTCCAGGAACTTTTTGAAGTATACCGTACCACGGATACGTACCATATCGTAAATGCTGGGTTCGCCGCAAAGCTCGATGATCCGCTCAAAATACAATTTTTCCGTAACCTGTTCTTTGGTAAGTGATGCTGACCAGTCTGCAGGTTGTGCAGAAGAAACGGCTCCGGATTTGCGGGCACGGGCCAGTACTTCATTGGCCAGGCTGATAGCTTTCGGAGTATCACCCAGTTCATTGTAGACATCAGCCATCAGTAACAACATCTCGGCGTAACGATATACCATTAGGTTTTTGTGAGCCATCGTACCTGTCTGTGTCTGGTCATACAACTTACCGAAGTAGGGCCACTTCTCAGCATTACCCACCTTTGCAAAGTCATTTACCGCTTTTGCCACTGTAGAATTATATGGAGATGCTCCGTGCGTAGTCTCATAGTTGTCACAAACATTAAGGCTCGGGTTCTTCGGATTAGGAAAGTCTGCATAAGGCATCTTGGCAATAACCTCCAGATTCACATTATTCGATCCGGGCACTGTAACATCAGTATATTTGATTTTCCAATAAGGGTATGCACATACAGAATCGTTAGCACAAAGCGCAGTCCCCACCTGTGGTTTCGGATTAGCTTGATTATTACCATTGCGAGCTCTCCACTTTGTCAAGAAGTTAACATCAATACGGGGATCTCCCGGGTAAGTACCTTCATGCATATCATAAGCGAACTTAGCTACACGATACGTACTCCAGTTGATACCACTGGTAGAAGCCTGAGGAGCAAAGCGGTTACTACCACGATTGTAGCAACCGTTCGCATTTCCGGTTGAATAGTTCATCTGGAAGATAGACTCCTTAGAGGTTGACACATATTCACCAAACAAATTGGCATACTTAGGTTCCAACGAATAAACATGACTTGCGTATACTGCATCAAACATATTTTTTGCATTCTGCCAATTGGCGGCAGCATCTATACCCAGAACAGCCATCTTATAATACACTTTACCCAGGAAAGCCTTTACAGCCCAGGAATTAGCGCGTCCCACTGCTGATTTTTCAGAAATAGACAAAGCATCCGTCAGATCCTGTATGATTTGTGCGAACACCTCTTCACGGGGTGAACGGGCAATAGAAATACCTTCGGAAGAAGAAGCAACCGTTTTCAAAGGAACATCACCAAAAGTGGAAACCAAATTATAGTAAGCCAATGCTCTCAAAAATTTAGCTTCACCACCCTTTTGAGTCTTGACTGCTGCACTCAGACCGCTCTTATCAATACTTTCCAGGAAAGCATTTATTTCGGCTATCGCCTTGTACATACCTCCCCAAGCCAAGGATACCAAATTATTGGCAGCCAATGTATTCAGCGAGTTCAAATCCTCAGGACGTTGTGCCCATGCAAGACCCGAAGCTACAATAGGAGCTTCCTGCCACATCTGTCCGTAAGCATTAGGGGCAGACATATAACCATAGCACCCCAACAGGGCTAATTCTGCATTATCTTCGGTCTGGAAAACAATATTGCTATTCTGAGAGTACAAGGGATCTTCATTCAGTAAAGAGTCACAGGCTGAAAAGCTGCACAATACAGCCAAAGACAGTATATAATATTTATATCTTTTCATATTCTTCATGTTTTTAATATTAGAAAGTCAAGTTTAAGCCGAATATAAACGAACGCGGAGTTGGATAAGAACTCATGTCTACGCCTGGACGAAGACCGTCGAAACCGAAAAAGTTTACATCAGGGTCGTAGCCACTATAGTTGGTAATAATAAATGCGTTCTTAACGGAAGCATAAACCGAAGCATTCTGGAAACCAATCTTACTCATCCACATTTTCGGCAATACATAGTTCAGAGTAATGTCAGCACAACGCAGATAACTGGCATCTTCCACATAGCGGTCCATAACATAATTCTGTATAACGAATGTGGAACTCGGATACAGGTTGGAATGATTACTTTCTGTCCACATATTCTGATAAGCTTTACGGGTGAGATTATTGGATCTAGTCCCCGGCGTGTTAATATAGCGGTTGTTGGTATTCAGAACATCTTTACCCTGTACACCGGTAAATGCAGCCGACAGACTTAGGTTTTTCCAAGAAATACTTGTAGAGAAACCGTATGTAAAATCAGGATTCGGATCACCGATAATATCACGGTCGTTTACATTTACATCACCGTCTCCATCACTATCTACAAATTTAATATCACCAGCTACCGGAGTAACCTTATTGAATGTCTGGTAATAACCAACTGTGCCGTCCTTTTTGGTATATTTCACACCTTGTTCTGTTATATCTTCCGGTTGTACGATACCCTGTGTAACATATCCGAAGAATAAACCCGGAGCTTCACCTTCCAGAAAGACGTGACCTACACCGAAGTGGTCGCCTATCGAATTACCATAATATCCTACTTTCTCACCCAGGAAACCAAAGTCAGATGGCAGAAGTCCCAACTCGGCAATCTCGCTCTTGTTGAAACCGATGTTACCGCTTACGCTCCACTTCCAATCTTTCTTATCAATAATCTGTGCGTTCAGAGAGAGTTCAACACCATTATTCTTCATTGATCCCTGATTATAATAAGTGGAAGCAAATCCGGCAGAACCCGGCAGAGTTCTGGAAATAAGCAAATCAGTAGTCTTCTTCTGATACACGTCGAGAGTACCACTCAGACGTGAGTTAAACAAACCGAAGTCTAAACCGGCATTCCATGAAGCTGTCTTTTCCCATTTCAAGCTGTTATTTGACAAGTTGGTTACCGTAAAGGCTGTCTGGGCATTGCCGGAACCATCAGCATAATAAAGATTGGAATTAGAACCATACATAGAGAAGGTAGAATACGGATCAATACTTTGATTACCGGTAACACCATAGCTCACACGAATCTTCAACTGGCTCAACCAAGAGATATTTTTCATAAACTCTTCCTGTTCCATACGCCATGCCAACGATGCAGACGGGAAGTATCCCCAACGATTACCTTTAGCAAATTTACTGGAACCGTCAGCACGGAAAGAAGCAGTAATCAAGTACTTGTCGAGAATGGAAAGATTAGCACGTCCCAGATAGGAAACCAACTGGTAATCTTTCTGGATAGGCTGGGCATTGTTTACATTACCTGCCATGTGAAGACCATTCTCACGCATTTCAAAGAAAGTGAATTGATTGGCAGTAGTATTTTTGTTCAGGAAGTTATAATCTTCGTAAGTAACACCGGCCGTAGCATCCAAAGTTGCGAAGGACTTGAGCTTCGTACTGTAATTCAAGATATTCTCAACGGAAACATTATTCTTATTCAAATCTGACAAGGCCAGCAAACCTTGGTTGTTCATACCTTGGTAAAGTTGCAAACCGTACCAACGCTTGCGCTCGTTGATATTCAGGTTACCACCGGTACGAAGGTTATAACGGAAGAACTTGTTAATTTTCCAGGTCAGGTCCAGACTGGCTTTGAAAGTTTTATCATCTGTTACGTCTACATAATCATTCAACCAACTGAAAACAGTTGTCTTATTCTCATTATTAAAGCTGGGGTCACCTTCCGGCATTTCAAATGGAGCATAGTCCAATGCCGTACGTGAAATAGCACCGGTAGAACCTCCCAATGTATTACCACCTGCCATCATATCATTTTGACGAAGCGCACCACTCAAAGACAGGTCAATCTTTACAGCTTTTGATACTTCTGCGCTCAGGTTGGCACGTAAGTCACCCTGCTTCAAAGAAGTCTGCTTTACCGTACCGTTGATGTCCTTGAAATTGGCAGATATATAATAGGTAATCTTATCCGATCCACCATTCAAAGACAGAGAATAATTCTGTGAGAATGCCGAAGTATAGATTTCCTTCTGCCAGTTGCGGTAGGTTACAACGTTGTAAGTTTCGGGATTATTAGCATCATATTTGTCGTAAGAACCATTGAATACATATCTTACCTGGTCGCCTACAATATGAAATGGAACAAGGCCATCCTGAATTCTGCTATTTGCATAATTAGCATGCTCTTCCAAGTTAATCATATCCAACAGATTCGTAGTATTGGCAATCGTAAACGTAGCCGAAGCATTGACTTTAGCTTTTCCAGCCTTACCTTTCTTAGTGGTAATCAGAATTACACCATTGGCACCACGCGAACCGTAGATAGCGGTTGAAGAAGCATCTTTCAAAACAGTAATATCTTCAATATCGCCAGGGTTCAAAGATGACAACGGATCTTGATTAATCTGGAAGTCACCGCTGATTCCTGAAGAAGCAAATTCACCTGTTGAAGCTTGCGGTACATTATCTATGACATACAGCGGCTGGTTGTCACCACGGAGTGAGCTGGCACCACGGATAGTAACCGAAGAAGCGGAACCGACGGCCGAAGAGGTTGAATTAACGACCAAACCTGCCACTTTACCGGACAATAAGTTATCAAGAGAAGTAGCCTTAGCCGCATCGTTCGGATCAGGACGCAGGCTGGTTAACGCACCGGTTACATCACCTTTACGGGCTGTACCGTAGGCCACTACCACTACTTCATCCAACACTTGCGTATCATCTTTCAATGATACATTTATTACGGTCTTATTTCCCACAGAAACTTCCTGAGTTTCATAACCGATAAAAGAAAATACTAATACGGATTTAGAGTTGGGAACATCGATCTTATAGTTACCATCCACATCGGTTATGGTTCCTAAAGACCCTCCTTTTACTTGTACATTGACACCAGGTACACCTTCATTAGTGCTGTCAATCACTTTACCTGTCACCTTAATCGTTTGCTGTGCCAAAGCAGCGGCAGTAGATGTCAAACAGAGCAGGCATACCAGAAATACATTCAATAATTTCTGTCTCATAGAATTAAATTTAAATTAGTTATAAACTATCGTTAACATTGATTTGTGATGCAAATATAAAACGACAGCAAAAGAGCACCTGTACAAGATTCACTATTTCCAGGTCTAAAATTGACTATCCGGACAGCAAAAACAAATAATAGTCAAAACTGGAGGCGAAGTAGATAAATTTGGAGCTTATTTCCAAGTAATTTCATGCAAATAGTATTGTGCGGTTCGCAACAAAAGAGTATTTTTGCTCCAACCTATCCACAATACCCATGAGAAAAACCTTGTTAACCACATTACTATTATCCCTGTTACTGTCCCTTTCATACAAGGTGGCAGGAAATACCCAGTATGCTTTCCAACAGATAAGTACACAGAACGGTCTGTCTTCTTCGGTTCGCTGTCTGGTAGTGAGCCATGAGAAAGGGTATGTCTGGATTGGAACAAGAGCCGGTATTGGACGTTTTGATGGCTATGAACTCAGGAAATACCTCCACGATAATATCACTCACATCATTGAAGACAAAGAAAATACCATTTGGGCCATTACTCCCAAAGGGCTTTTCTACTACAATTATCAGGAAGATGAATTCCGGCAGGCACGCGATGAAGATAATAATCCGGTAATAGCGACCTCTATTTGTCCTTGGGAAGATGGTGTATTATTCGGTGGAAACGGCAAATTATATAAGTATGACTATGCCAATCACCAAATCAGATTCCTGTGTGCCCTTACCAATAATAAGTATAACATTACCAGCCTCCAGAAATGGGACGATCAGACCCTGATGTGCACCAACCGATGGAGTCGTGCACTACTCATTGATTTTCCAACGGGACGAACCCATCCCGTACCTTTCGAAAGTAACGAACTGATAGCTACTCTCATCGACAAAGATGGAAATATATGGGTAGCTCCCTACCATCAGGGTGTGAAATGCTACGACCGGAACGGCAAGCTTCTTCACTCTTATGATACCACAAACTCCCAATTGCAGACGAATGTTGTACTTTCTTTAGCCGAACGTGACGGGCAGATATGGATAGGTACAGATGGTTCCGGCATTTATATCCTGAATCCAGAAGATAATACCATGTCGGTTCTTGTACGGGTTCCTGGAGATCCGTATTCGCTACCTGCCAATTCGATTCTTTATTTATACACCGACTCCAATAATAATATGTGGGCAGGTAGTGTGCGTGCCGGTTTGATACACATCAAAGAAGCGGGAATGAAAATTTATTCGGACGCATTACCCGGATTTGAATACGGGCTCAGTGAGAAGTCAACACTCAGCATCTATCAGGATGAAAAAGAAGATATATGGATTGGAACAGACGGCGGTGGAATCAACCGCTTTAATCCTGGCACAAAAAAATTCCACCATGTACTCTCCACTTGGGGAGATAAAGTATCTTCCATCACAGGTATAGACCAAAGGCATCTTCTGGTTTCTTTATTCAGTAAAGGGTTATTCTTTTTCGATAAACAAACCGAAAGTTACCAACCACTTATTATCATCAACGATAGCATAGACGCCCTTTTATGCAAACGGGGAAAAACAGTTAATATATTCCGGAACACACCGGAAACCATATTGTTACTATCAGAAATACCTTATAGCTATCATTTAGCCCGGAAAGATTTCACACCTGTTTCCCTCGACAAACCTGGTCAGGACATCGTCGGCAGTCTCCTGCCTATATGTCAGAATGGTTTCGTTTCCTATCTACATGATTTCAAACGGATTTACCAGATAGATTCCAGAAAGAATCAGTTAGAAACATTATACAGCTGCAAAGGTGATACCATATTCAATTCTATATCTACCGATGAAAACGGGCTTTTCTGGATTGGAAGTAATTACGGGCTCAGTTACTATTCCATGGAAAAAAAACAATGCATCAATATTCCCAATAGTCTGATTTATGAAATTAATTCGCTAATTTGCGATCAGCGAGGACGCGTCTGGATAGGAGCGGACAGCAAACTATTCGCCCACCTGATTCAAAGGGGAGAATTTATTCTTTACGGAGAATCAGACGGAATCATCTTGAACGAATATCTGGAAAAACCCCGTATACTCTCAACACAGGGTGACATTTATATGGGAGGTGTCAACGGTATGCTTTGCATCAATAAACAACTCCCTGACGAACCTACCGCTCCTCCCATTCTTGAACTGGCGGATGTATCGGTAGGCGGAGAACGTATGAATACCCAAATGAGCACCGGACGGAGATTAAAAGTGGAAGAGCAGAGCAAGCCCATCACCATTAAAATCATTGCCCACGATAAAGATATCTTCCGCAAACCAATGTATCGTTATACCCTACGCGGCATGGAGGGACAAGTTATTTACTCATACCAGCCGGAACTGACATTAAGCGGACTATCTGCACGAACCTACCAAGTAATGGCTTCCTGTAGTACCCGTACAGGAGGATGGAGTGAAGATTATCAGATTCTGGAACTCGTAGTATTACCGCCGTGGTATAAATCCATCTGGTTTATCAGTGTATGTTTCATATTGATAGTTTCAGGCATCATACTGGCATTCTTCTCCCTGTTGCGTCGCAAAGAAAACAAGCTGAAATGGGCTATGAAGGAACACGAACAACAGGTATATGAAGAGAAAGTACGTTTCCTTATCAATATCAACCATGAACTGCGCACTCCACTCACCCTGATACATGCCCCGTTAAAGCAATTACTGAAATCACTATCTCCGGAAGACGACAAATATCCGGTTATCCAAAGTATCAGCAAACAGTCCGGGCGCATGAAGAACCTCCTGAATATGGTGCTGGACGTACGCAAAATGGAGGTAGGACAAAGTACCCTGCACGCAGAAACTGTGGAATTAGCCCCATGGATAGAACAGCTTGTAGCAGATTTCAGACCGGAAGCCCAGTTAAAAGGCATCTCCATCCTATATAGTCCCGAACCGGCAGTAGACACTCTTTGCTTTGATAAAGAGAAATGCACTACCATATTAATAAATCTGCTGATCAATGCACTGAAGTACAGCCCTGAGAACAGTCTGATTCAAGTAGCCACCAGCCTGTCAGATGACAAGAGCCGTGTACGCATCTCTGTCTCCGACGAAGGTCCCGGATTAAAAGATGTGGATATAAACAACTTGTTTATCCGCTTCTATCAAGGCAACAACAGCCGCCCCGGAACAGGTATCGGCCTCTCCTACTCTAAGATTCTTGCCGAGCAGCATGGCGGAAGCATAGGTGCCTATGACCATGGGAATATGTCCGGTTCCACCTTCTGGTTCGAACTGCCACGGGATATACAACCGGGCAAGATGACTCTGCAACCACAGGCATATCTGAATGAGCTGCTGGCTCCCACCCAGGAAGTTGAAAGCATTCCTGACGACATGCAAAAGAAGGAAGACACCCAAAGCTGCACATTGCTTATTGTGGACGACAACAAGGATCTGACGGACTATCTGTCTTCTGCCCTTAAAGGTAAATTCAAAGAAATCCGGGTGGCTTATGATGGTGAAGAAGCCTTGCGTATCTGTCATGAGTCTTCGCCTGATATTATAGTCAGTGACATTCAGATGCCCCGCATGAATGGGTATGAGTTATGTAAACATATCAAAGAAGACCTTGCAATCAGCCATATCCCCGTTATCCTGCTTACGGCACGCAATGATGAGGAAAGCCAGCTTTTTGGCTATAAGAATGGTGCGGACGCTTATCTGACCAAGCCCTTTGAGGTGGATATCCTCTATACCGTGATTCAAAGCCAATTGGAGAATCGCGAACGGATACGGCTGCGTTATACGGAAGCCGGACCGCTGCCCCAGCCTCAGGAAAGTACGTTCAGTTCGGCAGACGAAAAGTTCCTGAACCGGTTGAACAAACTGATTTCCGAGAATCTGGATAATCCACAGTTGGGAGTATCGTTCCTTTGTACGGAACTGGGCATCAGTCGCGCAGGACTTTACAATAAGCTGAAGGCATTGGCAGGAATGGGTTCCAACGATTATATCACGAAGCTGCGAATAGAACGGGCTACCTGGTTGCTTAACCACACTTCACTTAGCATCAACGAAATAGCCGACCAGACAGGCTTCTCTACAGCACGCTATTTCAGCACGGTATTCAAGCAATACATGGGCTGCTCCCCAACGCAATATAAGGAAGAACGCTCCTGAAGAATCGGTTCCCAAGGTGAAACCGTCTGTTTCGCCACAGGGAACCGTTTGTTTCATGCCTTGAAACAGTTTGTTTCTCGGTGTGAAACACTTTGTTTCAAGCAATGAAACAAGTTGTTTCAAGGCATGAAACAAACAGGATTAACTATACCTGCTTAAAGAAGATACATGAAAGGAAGAAAGCGGCTTGAATATGTCATAATACAATGAGCTTTTAAAAGGTACGAAAGTTCCGAATACGATGAAAAGTCATATAATTAGCATCATGTGTCCTGATATACGCTTACAAGCAGCTTATAAGATTCTTTCTGACAACCCCGGCATGCGTATTTCCGATTTGGCTTATACTGTAGGATATAATGATCCTAAATATTTTAGCAGTTGTTTCAAAAAGAAATTCAAAGTATTGCCCAGAGATATATCACAGGAATAATATTATTCAGGCAACGTAACAGAAAACATCTCACTATCTCTGTGCTCCCGCCTTATAATCTCTTTCATCTGCTTCACAATATCGGGATGAGCAGCTGCAATATCATGATCTTCATGCACATCATTTGCGAGATCATACAGATAAGGTGTCCCTTTCTTAACCAACAATTTCCAGTCTCCCACACGGACACCAATCTGGTCTGTTTCATGGAACTCCCAATAAAGGAAATCATGCTTTTGCTGCTTGCTGTCATCCCCAAACAAGGTAGGAGCAAAGGAAATACCGTCAAAGCAATCATCCTTTATCTTCTTATTTATGTATTTCTTCGGGAACGCTTTATCCTCCATCAACTCACAGAATGTAGGCATCACATCGTAGAAAGCCAATTGGTGATCATTCACCGTACCGGCTGATATACGCCCGGGCCAACGCACGATAAAGGGGATTCGTATACCGCCCTCATGGCATTGCCGTTTCAGACCGCGCAACTTACCATCCCGTCCGAAAAATTCGGGATCCGCTCCACCCTCTTCGTGAGGGCCGTTATCACTGCTAAAGATAACAATCGTGTTATCATCGAGCCCTTTCTCTTTCAGTTTCTTCAAGACTTCGCCTACATAACAGTCGAGGCGGGTAATCATACCGGCAAACTCGGCATGGGTATGCTCCGCGGCATTGTAGCGCCCACCTTTATACCCTCCCCAGGTTTTATCTCTGAAGAATTGCTTTTTATAGCCTTTCAGAATGGAGTCGTTGGGCTGCGCCAGTTCGGCATGCGGAAGCGTATAAGTGAAGAAGCCGTAAAAAGGTTGTTTACCATCCTGCTTATCAATCCATTCCATAGCTTTCTGATGAATAAGGTCGGCAGAATATTGCGAACGCTTTTTGTAATCATCACCAAACATAGGATAATTGATATTGTCCTCCATAACAACACGTACGACTCCGGAATCTCCTTCCTCCTTGCTGTATCTGTTCAGGAAATTGGGATAGTACAAATGTGCCTGGAACTGACAAATATAACCATAGAATTCATCTATCCCCCGTTTATCCGGTGTGGAACAGGAGCCCTCGTAGCCGCCTGCCCATTTACCGAATACACCTGTAGTATAGCCGTTCTTCTTCATGATTTCGGGCAGGATAATGTGGCCTTCATCATACGGTTCCTGCCCTACGACAGAGAAATCTTCATTGATGCCGTATGTCACAGTAGGAACATTCTTCCAATATTCTTTATTTCCACGCACATGGGTATGCCCGGTATGCTGCCCGGTCATCAAAGAAGCACGGGAAGGTGCACTAACCGGACTACCGGCATAAGCTTGGGTAAACAACATACCTTCCTGCGCCATACGGTCTATGTTAGGCGTCTGAATATATTTCTGTCCGTAACACCCTAAATCTCCATATCCCATGTCATCGCACAAGATAAAGATTATATTAGGTTTGGAATCTTTGTTTGCCGCATTGCCACATAAAGAAACAGTTGCCAACAGGCCTGTCCCTAAGGTTATTCCTAGATATTTCATATTGAATATGTTTTTAATTAATTCAAATTTTGCTTATAACTCGTCACTTACTCTTCTCTCCGAAATCCTCTTGTTGCTTCTCGACTTCTTTCAGCTTTTGCGCATTCCGCTCTTTCTGCAACCGTTCCTGCTCCAACTCAGCGGCCGATTTTGCAACTGTTCCTCCCAATCCGGCAACAGGAAGCTTTGAAATAAGTGCCGCTTCTTTCCCTGAATATAGCAACGAATGATCTGTCGGCACACTTTCCAATTCCAGTACAGCACCTGTGGGCATCTGCGAACCTTCAAACAACACACTGGCTGTCACTTTTATCTTGCCCGGTTTCAAAGTCGATTGTATCAGTACCGGAGCGGTGCCCCACTTTACAGGCGCGGGGTTTGCCAATATGGAAGCATCTCCTAAAAGCCGCCCTTCACCTTCCACATGGAACTTCACATAATAATTATTCAGGCGCTTGATATTTCCATTCTTATCAGCAACAGCCGCCACCACTGTTACAAAGTCGGAACCATCGGCTTTCAGGTCAACCCCTTCATTATCTATCCAGAGCAATAGCTTCTCCGGACGGCGTGCCGGATGCACCTCATGAGTGGCAACTACTTTACCATCTATCAACCCTTCGGCCAGCAAAAGCACATCCTCTTGCTTTTTCTTCCGGGACATGGCTTTGTCCATCTGGAAGTCGTAAACATCCGGGAAAGTGATAACAGGTGAAGGCATACCGGCTTCTGTCAGCGGCTTGTTGTAAGTAGATACTTTCCCGTCTTTCATGAAAGTTAGCCGTACTTCCTCGCAATTCGAATAAACAGTGACATCCTTACTTGAGAATGGAGTCATTTCATGGGCTATATAAACCATCGGGCCAGTCTCGAAAAGGCGTTCCTGTTTCTCGGGCGAACGCTGTGCCTTGAACATATAGTACGAATACTTGGGCTGACGGAATACATCCATCAATCCACCATAAAACGGATCGGGATGGTAACCACGCTGATGGTCGAACGAGTGCCAGAGACATCCGCCCACGTGTTGCCGGGGAGTACGATAAAGGGCGTCATAGCAAGTATAGGTATATGTGGGATTGGCATAATGCCGGGCCTGGATGAGCATAGGTTGCTCTCCCCAGTTGCGTGCCACACGACTGGGTGAGTTATGCGAACTCCAATCATCCACATTGTCGCCCCACTCGCGGGTAAAATAGGTGATTTTAGGATCGGCATTCGGATCGCCCCATGCTTTCCCATCAAAAGACGGATGAGTGAAAAGTACCGGGAAATATTCTTTGCCACGCGCTCCGCTGTCGCAACCAGAATAACAATAAGGGTAAGGATATTCCTGATCGACCAGTTCACGGGTCTTCTTGGCAAAATCATCCGGATACCAGGTTTCATTCAGGATAGGCTCCCACAACCAGACACAGGCATGGTTACGGTCACGGCGTACCAAGTTACGTATATCACTATATACACGCTGCGCAAATTCAGGAGCATCATTCCAGAACTGCCAGCCCGGAGTGTTGACAATTACAAACAGACCGAGTTCATCGCATGCATCCATGAACGCCGGGTCTTGCGGACAATGGGCATTACGGATCACCTTTAGTCCGGCATCACGCAGTTTCTTTGCATCACGCCAGTGAATACTGTTGGGGACTGCATTACCTACTATGGCAAAGTCCTGGTGGCGATTGGCACCGATCAACGGTTCTTCATAGGGTTTGCCATTCAGCCAGAAACCATCCTTACCCTTAAATTCCACACTGCGGATGCCAATACGACGACGGTAACCATCCACCACTTTTCCTTCGTGGTCGCGAATACGTACAATCAGATTATATAAGGTAGGAGTCTCCGGACTCCACAACAATGGATTCTTTACCGTGATTTTATCTTTTGAAGTAACAGCCTTACCCGGACGTACCTGTATTTTATCATTCAGGAACGCCACCTGTGTACCATCCGGTTGCTGCAATTCATATTCCACAACTCCTGTAAAAGTTTTACGACTATCATTACGTACATGAGCTTTCAATAGTACTTCAGCCGAAGCATCCGATACCTTATCATAAGCCACAAACAGGCCGCCGCCTGCGACCTCGTCCTCAAAGTTAGGGTCGGTGACAAAAACAGGATTATGAGCTATCAGCCAGCAATCACGGTAGATACCACCGAAGTAGGTAAAATCAAGAACATCCTGTGCCTTTCCGGGAGGATAAGACGGATCATCACTATTGTCCGCCCATACGGCAATCACATTATCCTCTCCCCATTTCAGGGCATCGGTCACATCTACTACCACCGGCAAGTAGCCACCAAAATGTTCTTTCATCAACCGGCCGTTCACAAACACCTTGCTCTTCCCCATGATGGCCTCGAAATGCAGGAACAACTTCTTTCCTTTCAATGCATCTGCGGGAGTGAAGTGCTTACGATACCAAACTTCACCTTGGTAATTGATACAACCACTGGCTTCCGTAGGCAGGTATTCAATCCCATTAGGCAGGGAGACTACAGCCCATTCCGTATCATCAAAACTTATAGCTTCAGCACCAGCAACGCTTCCTTTATAAAAACGCCAGGCCGGATTCATGGAAAACACTTCACGTCCGGAATTGGGTAATTCGAAGAAACCGGCAGTGGAAAACTCTGGTTGGTGAGACGCCTGCAATGCACAGCAGGGAACTGACAATAAAACAATTAGAATTAAATGAATGATTTTGCTCATGAAGATAGTATTATTTTAGGTGTACATAATTTGATGCAATAACAACTGTTTACAACATCCGATACAAAAATAGGGCAAAAGCAGAAGATAAGTATCCCAATAATCACTATTTTTTAATCCAATTTTGTCTAATTGTCCATTCATTACTAAATAACCAGCCACGACACCTGAGACTTATCCTATTCAATTACAGGAAAAGCAGAAATACGCAAACGGGCTGCTCCCATCGGTACAAGTGTAATGCCTTCCAATATTTCATTTTAGGTGCATCTTCTTCCGGCAATACTCCACACAATCCATATTTATCAATTTCCCCAAAGGGCACTCTACGCCCTATGCCTTTATCTTAAGAGGTACGCTTTGAGTTGTAAATGACCACGTCTGCTCCATACCCGGAACGTATCTGCACCATACTTGCTCCGTACATTCTCCACTCAGAGGTACCTCTACACGGAGAAAGTACGGAGTTGGTACGGAGCAAGTATGTCCCAAGTTTGGTCCGGATACAAAACTGAGACTATAAAACTACGTTAATCCCCCACCAAGAAGGGCTTTCATCACCCTGTTCATTATCAATGAAATAAACAATGAACAGGGTGTTGAAAACTTCTCTAAAAGTTTTTAGTTAAAACTCGTGGGGAATTGTGGGGAAATGTGTACTTTTACCGTCGCTTATTATAATAAGGTAGCATGATACGTTTTTTGGGCAATATAGAAGCGAAGACCGACGCTAAGGGACGTGTATTTATCCCCGCCGGTTTTCGGAGGCAACTGCAATCTGCTTCCGAAGAGAAACTCGTGCTGCGCAAAGACGTGTTCCAGGACTGCCTGGTACTCTATCCAGAAAGCGTTTGGTTCAAGACGCAAAACCAACTAAGGAAACGCCTGAACAAATGGAACGCAAAACACCAAGAAATCTTCCGGCAATTTGTGAGCGATGCGGAAATCATGGTTCCCGATGGGAATGGACGCATCCTACTACCCAAACGCTACCTGCAAATGGCCGGCATACAGAGCGATGTACGTTTCATCGGTGTGGACAATACGATAGAAATCTGGGCGAAAGAGAAAACAGAACAACCCTTTATGAACCCGGAAGAGTTTAGCGAAGCTTTGCAGGAAATTCTGGGAGACGAAGAGAATTGGGAAGAAGAGGAAAACGAGTGATTAACGATTAGTGATTAGTGATGAATGGGAAATGAAGAGTTGACATATCATGTACCGGTGTTGTTGATGCCGAGTGTAGACGGAATGAATATCCGGCCGGATGGAACGTATGTAGACGTCACCTTCGGTGGCGGAGGGCATTCACGGGAAATTCTGTCACGTCTGGGAGATGGCGGGCAGTTGCTTGGATTCGACCAGGATGAAGATGCCGAACAAAACATTGTGGACAATCCCCACTTCACTTTTGTACGCAGTAACTTCCGATATCTGCACAACTTCCTGCGTTATCATGACATTGAGGAAGTAGATTCAATACTTGCCGATTTGGGTGTGTCCTCCCATCACTTCGATGATAGCGAAAGGGGATTCTCGTTCCGCTTTGACGGTGCATTGGACATGCGCATGAACAAGCGCGCAGGAGATACAGCTGCCGATATCATCAATACATATAATGAGGAACGGTTGGCTGACCTCTTTTACCTATACGGTGAATTAAAGAACAGTCGCAAACTGGCATCTGTAATTGTGAAAGCACGTGCCGGACAGAAGATTACAACCATCGGTGAATTTCTGGAAGTCATCAAACCGCTTTTTGGCCGCGAACGGGAAAAGAAAGAGTTAGCCAAAGTATTCCAAGCATTACGCATCGAAGTCAATCAGGAAATGGAAGCTCTGAAAGAGATGCTATATGCAGCAACCGAGGCTTTGAAACCGGGCGGACGATTGGTAGTAATTACCTACCATTCTCTGGAAGACCGGATGGTAAAGAATATTATGAGAACCGGAAATGTGGAAGGTAAAATGGAAAAGGATTTCTTCGGAAATGTACAGACTCCATTCCGGTTGGTTAACAATAAAGTAATTGTACCGGACGATGCGGAAATAGAACGGAATCCGAGATCGAGAAGTGCAAAACTGAGAATAGCAGAGAAAAAGTGATGGTAAGATAATGAAGGATATGGAAGAAAAACAGGTAAACGAAAAAACAGAGAAAGCGAAGAAAGCCAAAAATCGTACATCTCTGAAGAACATTATCGGCGGTGACATTCTGGCTACGGATTTTTTTCGCCGTCAGACGAAGTTGCTCGTAATGATAATGCTGCTGATTATATTCTATATACACAATCGTTATGCTTGCCAGCAGCAAATGATAGAGATTGATAAATTGAAAAAAGAACTGATTGACATCAAATACGATGCTCTTACCCGTAGTTCGGAATTAATGGAGCGGAGCCGGCAGTCACGTATCGAAGAGTATATTGCAAGTAAAGAGAGTGACTTGCAGACATCCACTCATCCGCCGTATTTGATTAAATAGTTATAGAATCATTAAATTGTAGACAGATTTGGCAGTAAATAAGAAAAATATCATGACCCGCTACTTCTTTGTAGTCCTCGTAATGGGATTGCTGGGAATAGCTATTGTCGTTAAAGCCGCAGTCATCATGTTTGCGGAGCGACAGTACTGGCAGGATGTAGCCGACCGTTTCGTGAAAGAAAACGTGACGGTAAAGCCTAATCGTGGTAACATTCTTTCATCCGACGGCAAACTGATGGCAAGTTCCCTGCCCGAATATCGTATATACATGGACTTCAAGGCAGGAGGAGAAACCAAGGACACTATGTTGGTGAACCACATGAATGAAATATGTGAAGGGTTGCATAAGATATTCCCTGATAAGAGTACAGCTGAGTTCAAATCACACTTGCAGAAAGGGCGTAAGAAAGGTAGCCGCAACTACCTGATTTATCCGAAACGTATTTCATACATCCAGTACAAAGAAGCCAAACGTCTGCCTGTTTTCAATCTGAACAAATACAAAGGCGGTTTCCACGAACAAGTATATAATCAGCGTAAAAAGCCATTCGGATCCTTGGCAGCCCGTACACTGGGGGACCTTTATGCTGATACTGCACAGGGTGCAAAGAATGGCATCGAACTGGCTTTTGACACTTTGTTGAAAGGACGTGACGGTATCACACACCGCCAGAAAGTAATGAATAAATACCTGAACATCGTAGACATAGCTCCTGTAGATGGCTGTGACATTATCTCCACGCTCGATGTAGGCATGCAGGATATCTGCGAGAAAGCATTGGTGGATATGTTGAAAGACATCAATGCTACCGTAGGTGTAGCTATACTGATGGAGGTGGAAACAGGTGAAGTTAAAGCTATCGTCAATATGATGAAAGCAGGCGATGGTAACTATTATGAAATGCGCAATAATGCCATTAGTGATATGATGGAACCAGGTTCTACATTCAAGACGGCTTCTATCATGGTGGCTCTTGAAGACGGAAAGATTACTCCGGAGACGGAAGTAGATACCGGAAACGGTGTAATGATGATGTACGGTAGCAAGATGAGGGATCATAACTGGCATCGCGGTGGCTACGGGAAGATCAATGTAACCCGCATCCTGGAAGTTTCTTCCAACGTCGGTGTTTCGTACCTCATTGACAAGCACTACAAGGATAATCCTCAAAAATATGTAGACGGACTGAAGCGAATGAGTATTGACCAACCGCTAAATCTACAGATTTCAGGTGAGGGAAAGCCGAATATAAAAGGTCCGAAAGATAGATATTTCGCCAAGACGACCTTACCATGGATGAGCATCGGTTACGAAACTCAGGTTCCACCGCTCAACATCCTTACTTTCTATAATGCTATTGCCAATAATGGCACGATGGTACGTCCTAAGTTTGTAAAGGCCGCTGTAAAAGACGGTGAAGTGATAAAAGAATATCCGACGGAGGTAATCAATCCGAAGATATGTTCCGACCGTACCTTGACACAAATCCGCGATATTCTGGAAAAAGTGGTATCACAAGGATTGGCAAAACCTGCCGGAAGCAAGCAATTCTCCGTAGCCGGAAAAACGGGTACGGCACAGGTATCCCAGGGTGTGGCAGGTTACAAGTCAGGACGGGTGAATTATTTGGTAAGTTTCTGCGGTTACTTCCCGGCAGAAGCACCGAAGTACAGTTGTATTGTTTCTATCCAGAAACCAGGACTTCCTGCCTCAGGTGGTCTGATGGCTGGTAGCGTATTCGGAAAGATTGCCGAAAGAGTGTATGCAAAAAATCTGCGGTTTGATATCCGCAGTGCAATAGATAGCACAAGCAATGTCATTCCTTCGGTAAAAGCAGGAGAAATGAATGAAGCATTGCAAGTGCTGAACGGGCTGAATGTTCCGGTACAAAAACAATTCTCTCCCAAGAAAGGGAAAGAAGCATGGGGACATACACAGGAGTCTCCCAATGCAGTCATACTGCAGGCCAGAGAGGAAGCAAGTTCAAATACAGTTCCCAACGTTATAGGAATGGGAGCGAAAGATGCTGTTTACCTATTGGAAAGCAAAGGACTGAAAGTCAGAATAAGCGGTATAGGAAAGGTAAAGAATCAATCGATACCGGGTGGTAACCGCATTGTGAAAGGTCAAACAGTAGCTTTGACGCTTCATTAAATTACAGGAATATACATTATATATAATAAGGTATGATATTAAGTGAATTACTGAAAGCAATACAACCGATACAAGTTATTGGAAGTACGGAGACGGAAATAACGGGGGTAAATATCGACTCCCGCCTGGTGCAAGCCGGACATCTGTTCATGGCCATGCGCGGTACCCAGACTGACGGGCATGCTTACATTCCCGCTGCCATAGAGAAAGGTGCCGTTGCGGTGCTTTGCGAAGATGTGCCTGAAGAAAAGAAAGAAGATATCACCTACATCCAGGTGAAAGACAGTGAAGATGCTGTTGGTAAAATAGCCACTACTTTTTACGACGACCCAACCTCCAAAATGGAATTGGTAGGCGTAACCGGAACAAACGGGAAAACCACCATCGCTACCTTATTATATAATACGTTCCGCTATTTCGGTTACAAGGTAGGACTGATCTCTACAGTCTGTAACTATATAGATGATCAGGCAATCCCAACTGAACATACCACCCCCGACCCCATCACCCTAAATCAGTTGCTGGGGCAGATGGCGGACTCCGGGTGCAAATATGTCTTCATGGAAGTAAGTTCACATTCCATTGCTCAGAAACGCATTAGTGGTCTACACTTTGCGGGGGGGATCTTTACCAATCTGACACGTGACCACCTGGATTACCACAAGACTGTGGAGAACTACCTCAAGGCTAAGAAGAAGTTTTTCGATGATATGCCGAAAAGTGCTTTCAGTCTGACTAATCTGGATGACAAGAACGGACTCGTCATGACCCAAAACACACGTTCCAAAGTATATACCTATTCCTTGCGTAGCCTCAGCGACTTCAAGGGTAAAATATTGGAATCTCATTTTGAAGGGATGTTGCTCGACTTCAACAACCATGAATTGGCTGTACATTTCATTGGTCGTTTCAATGCTTCAAACTTGCTGGCAGTATTCGGTGCAGCCGTATTGCTTGGAAAGAAAGAAGAAGACGTACTCGTTGCACTCAGCACCCTGAAGCCTGTGACCGGACGCTTCGAGGCTGTACGTTCACCTAAAGGCATCACTGCCATTGTGGACTATGCACACACACCGGATGCCCTCATCAATGTTTTGAATGCCATTCATGGTGTACTCGAAGGAAAAGGAAAAATTATTACTGTAGTCGGTGCAGGCGGCAACCGAGACAAAGGTAAACGCCCCATCATGGCAAAAGAGGCGGCCAAAGCAAGTGATCGTGTTATCATCACTTCAGACAATCCCCGCTTTGAAGAGCCGCAAGATATTATCAATGATATGCTTGCCGGATTGGACAAAGATGACATGCAGAAAACCATCAGCATTGCCGACCGGCGCGAAGCTATCAAAACAGCATGCATGCTGGCGCAGCCCGGTGATGTTATTCTCGTAGCCGGAAAGGGTCATGAGAACTATCAGGAAGTCAAAGGGATTAAACATCATTTTGATGATAAAGAAGAACTAAATAAAGTTTTTAACGGTTAGTGATGAGTGATTAGCAACTGCATTATCACAATGCAAGACACTAATCACTAATCACTAACCACTAATCACTAATCATATGTTATATTACTTATTTCAATGGCTGGACAAATATAACATTCCCGGTGCGGGCATGTTTGGCTATACATCATTCCGGGCTCTGATGGCAATCATTCTCGCATTGCTCATCTCGAGTATCTGGGGTGACCGTTTTATAGACTTGCTGAAACGGAAACAAATCACAGAGACCCAACGTGATGCCAGCATCGACCCGTTCGGAGTGAACAAAGTGGGTGTACCAAGTATGGGAGGCGTCATTATTATTGTGGCCATTCTCATTCCATGTCTATTGCTGGGTAAACTAAGCAATGTCTATATGATATTGATGCTGATTACCACAGTATGGTTAGGATCGTTGGGCTTTGCCGATGACTACATCAAAATCTTCAAGAAAGACAAGGAAGGTTTGCACGGAAAATTCAAAATTATCGGCCAGGTAGGTTTGGGACTGATTGTAGGGCTGACACTTTACCTGAGTCCACAGGCAGTTATCCGCGAGAATATTGAAGTAAAGAAACCAGGACAGGAAATGGAAGTCATCCATGCGGGGCAAGACATTAAGTCTACGCAGACTACGATTCCGTTCTTTAAGAGCAACAACCTGGATTACGCAGACTTTGTGGGTTTCTTAGGTGAGCATGCACAAACTGCCGGTTGGGTTTTATTCGTAATCATTACTATATTCGTAGTAACAGCTGTCAGCAATGGCGCCAATCTGAATGACGGAATGGACGGCATGGCAGCGGGAAACTCGGCAATCATAGGCTTGGCATTAGGTATTTTAGCCTATGTATCGAGCCACATTACGTATGCCAGTTACCTTAACATCATGTATATCCCCGGATCGGAGGAACTGGTAATTTTCATTTGTGCCTTTATCGGTGCATTGATCGGTTTCCTGTGGTACAATGCATATCCTGCACAGGTATTCATGGGCGATACGGGTAGTTTGACAATCGGTGGTATCATTGCCGTGTTTGCCATTATCATACACAAAGAGTTACTGATACCTATTCTTTGTGGAGTGTTTCTGGTAGAGAACTTGTCCGTTATCCTGCAACGATTCTATTACAAAGCCGGAAAGAGAAGGGGCGTTAAGCAAAGGTTGTTCAAGCGAACTCCCATTCACGACCATTTCCGTACTTCCATGAGTCTGATAGAACCGGGGTGTACAGTGAAGTTCACAACGCCGACCAAGCTGTTCCATGAATCAAAGATAACAGTCCGCTTCTGGATTGTGACGATTGTATTGGCAGCGATAACGATTATAACATTAAAGATAAGATAATAGAGCTACCAGCCGCGAGCTACAAGCTACAAGTGCTCGCTACTGGTTGCTGATAAATAACAAACTTGTAGCAACTACCAACTCCAGCCACTACTGATAGCTGGTAGTTCATAACTAAAGAATATATGAGTAGAATTGTAGTATTAGGAGCCGGAGAGAGCGGTGCAGGTGCTGCCGTACTCGCCAAAGTGAAGGGTTTCGACACATTCGTATCCGACATGTCCGCCATCAAAGATAAATATAAGGAAGTGCTGGATAAGTACAGTATTGCCTGGGAAGAAGGACAGCATACGGAGGAACTGATTTTGAGTGCGGATGAAGTGGTGAAAAGCCCTGGTATTCCCAACGACGCTCCGATGATACTGAAACTGAAAGAGCAAGGTACACCTGTTATCTCTGAGATAGAGTTTGCGGGACGCTATACCAATGCAAAAATGATCTGTATTACCGGTTCAAATGGCAAGACCACTACCACCTCACTTATTTACCACATTTTCAAAAGTGCAGGTCTGAATGTGGGATTGGCTGGTAACATAGGTAAGAGCCTTGCCTTGCAGGTAGCCACAGACCAACATGATTATTATGTGATTGAGCTCAGCTCTTTCCAACTGGATAATATGTATAAGTTTCGTGCCAATATTGCCGTACTGATGAACATCACACCCGATCATCTGGACCGTTACGACCATTGTATGCAGAATTATGTGGATGCCAAATTCCGCATCACACAGAACCAGACACCTGAAGATGCTTTCATCTTCTGGAATGATGACCCCATCATCAAGCGGGAACTGGACAAGCATGGACTGCGAGCCCACCTTTATCCGTTCTCTGCAGTAAAAGAAGATGGAGCTATAGCTTATGTGGAAGACGGCGAAGTTGAAATCAATGAACCCATTGACTTCAACATGGAGCAAGAAAAACTGGCCCTGCAAGGTACACATAATTTATACAATTCTCTCGCCGCAGGTATCTCAGCCAATCTTGCCGGAATAGAGAAAGAATATATTCGTCGGGCATTGTCTGACTTTAAAGGGGTGGAACATCGCCTGGAAAAAGTTGCAACTGTACGTGGTGTGGAGTTCATCAATGACTCTAAAGCCACAAACGTAAATTCCTGTTGGTACGCCCTGCAAAGTATGAAGACGAAAACCGTGCTTATCCTGGGAGGAAAAGATAAAGGTAATGACTATACGGAAATAGAAGATTTAGTACGTGAGAAGTGTTCAGCCTTAGTTTATCTGGGATTGCACAATGAGAAGCTACATGACTTCTTTGATCGCATGGGATTGCCCGTAGCCGATGTACAAACCGGCATGAAGGATGCTGTAGACGCAGCATTCCGTCTGGCCCAAAAGGGTGAAACCGTATTACTCAGTCCTTGTTGTGCCAGTTTCGATCTTTTCAACAGCTATGAAGACCGGGGCGATCAATTCAAGGCATGCGTAAGAGACCTTTAATTATTAATTTTTAATTTGCGAAGCATTGGATTTATTAAAAAGCATATTCAAAGGTGATAAGGTAATCTGGATTATATTCCTTTTCCTTTGCCTCATTTCTATCGTAGAAGTGTTCAGTGCTGCGTCTACCCTGACGTATAAAAGCGGTGACCACTGGGGGCCGATTACACAGCACAGCATCATCTTGATGGTGGGTGCCGTAGTAGTGGTGTTTATGCACAATATCCCCTACAAATGGTTTCAGGTATTTCCTGTATTCCTGCTTCCACTATCCGTGGTACTGCTGGCCCTCGTTATGATGATGGAACGCATTAACGGTGCTGCACGCTGGATGACCTTCATGGGGGTTCAGTTCCAACCTTCGGAAGTAGCCAAAATGGCTGTTATCATAGTTACCGCCTTTATTCTTTCGAAAGGGCAGGACGAAGATGGAGCCAGTCCGAAAGCTTTTAAGCGTATCATGATTATCACAGGTGTCATTTGTCTGCTGATTGCCCCGGAAAACCTCTCGACGGCAGCACTGCTTTTCGGAGTGGTTTATCTGATGATGTTCATCGGGCGAGTGGCAATGAAGAAATTATTAATACTGGCAGGCGGTCTGGCTGGAGTAGCAATTATAGGTATAACGTTCCTTGTACTAACCAAGAATAGTGATTTGCCATTCCTGCACCGCTTCGACACATGGCGTGCCCGTATCGAGAAGTTTACAAATGACAATGAGGTACCTGCTGCTAAATTCGATATAGACAAAGATGCCCAGATTGCACATGCACGTATTGCTGTAGCTACGAGTCACGTTGTAGGTAAAGGACCGGGTAACTCGGTACAACGCGACTTCCTGAGCCAGGCTTTCTCTGACTTTATCTTTGCTATCATTATCGAAGAATTGGGATTGATAGGTGGAGCTTTCGTCGTATTCCTTTACGTCTGCCTGCTGATACGAGTCGGGCGTATTGCGAAGAAGTGTGAACGAACGTTCCCTGCCTTCCTTATAATAGGGATTGCACTACTACTCGTATCGCAAGCTATATTCAATATGATGGTAGCAGTAGGATTGGCCCCGGTAACCGGACAGCCGCTTCCGCTTATCAGTAAAGGTGGCACTTCTACACTTATCAACTGTGCTTATATCGGCATGATACTGAGTGTGAGCCGCTATACCGCCAGACTGGAAGAACAGAAGGAACACGATGCTTTAATACCCATGCAAGTAGAAGCACCTGCCGAAGAGACAAATAGCGATGCACAAACAGCTGCTGACCCGACGGCGAAGGTATTGAACAGTGATGCTGAATTTGAATAAAAATAAGATATATGGAAACAAAAAATAACGGACCGCGCGTCATCATCAGTGGTGGAGGTACAGGAGGACATATATTTCCTGCAGTATCTATCGCCAACGCCATCAAGGAACTACGCCCTGATGCAGAGATCCTCTTTGTAGGTGCAGAAGGACGAATGGAGATGCAACGCGTGCCCGATGCAGGATATAAAATTATCGGTCTGCCTGTAGCAGGATTCGACCGTAAGCGCTTATGGAAGAACTTTGCAGTAATTATCAAGTTGTTGCGTAGCCAGTGGAAAGCACGCCGTATCCTGAAAGAATTTAACCCGCAGGTAGCAGTAGGTGTAGGCGGATATGCCAGTGGTCCTACATTAAAAGTAGCGGGCATGATGGGAGTTCCTACTTTGATACAAGAGCAGAATTCTTATGCAGGAGTGACAAACAAATTGCTTGCACAGAAAGCATGTAAAATCTGCATAGCATATGATGGAATGGAGAAATTCTTCCCCTCAGATAAGATTATCATGACAGGGAATCCCGTACGTCAGAACCTGTTAGCAAATAAACAGAGCCGCGAAGAAGCTGTAGCCTCTTTCGGCTTTAATCCGGAGAAGAAAACAATATTGATACTGGGTGGAAGTTTGGGGGCACGTACCATCAATCAGACCCTCATTGCTGCATTGGATACGATAAAAGCAAACGGCGACATTCAGTTCATCTGGCAGACAGGAAAAATATATATCCAGCAAGTCAAGGATGCCATTACCACCGCAACGGGCGAAGCTATACGTAATCCACGTATTCCTGCTATCCCGAATCTGTATGTAACGGATTTCATCAAAGACATGGCAAGTGCATATGCAGCTGCCGATCTGGTTATTTCCCGTGCAGGTGCCGGTTCTATCTCAGAATTCTGCCTGCTGAACAAACCGGTCATTCTGGTGCCTTCACCCAATGTGGCAGAAGACCATCAGACTAAAAATGCACTGGCACTGGTAGATAAGAAAGCCGCCATTTATGTGAAAGATGTAGATGCTATGAAGCATCTGGTTCCTGTGGCCCTTGAAACTGTCACAGATGTCGAGAAGCTGAAAACATTGAGCGAAAACATTGCAAAACTGGCTTTGCCGGATTCGGCAACCATTATTGCAAAAGAAGTATTGAAACTGATAAATAACGATTAGTGTTTAGTGATTAGCCCCGTACACACAGCGCTAATCACTAATCACTAACCGCTAAACACTAAAATACATGAATATAGAAAATATAAAATCCGTATATTTCGTTGGTGCCGGTGGCATCGGTATGAGCGCCCTGATACGCTACTTCTTATCAAAGGGAAAGCTCGTTGCCGGCTACGACCGTACCTCAAGCGAACTAACCGAACACCTGATTGCAGAAGGAGCACAGATACATTACGAAGAGAATTTGGATCTGATTCCTGAAGCCTGCAAGAATGCAGAGAGCACTTTGGTAGTGTATACTCCGGCTGTTCCGCAAGAGCATGCCGAGTTAGTATATTTCCGTAACAATGGTTTCGAGATTCAGAAACGGGCACAGGTTTTAGGAACGATCACACATAGTAGCAAAGGCTTGTGTGTAGCCGGTACACATGGTAAAACAACTACCAGTACAATGGCAGCACATCTGCTTTACCAATCACACATCGGTTGTACTGCATTCCTCGGAGGTATCTCCAAGAATTATGGTACTAACCTATTATTATCACAGTCCAGTCCATACACTGTGATCGAGGCAGATGAATTTGACCGCTCATTCCACTGGTTATCACCTTACATGAGCGTAATAACTGCCACAGACCCCGACCATCTGGATATTTATGGCACAGAAGAAGCCTACCTGGAAAGTTTTCGTCATTATACGACGCTTATCCAGCCGGGTGGTGCACTCATTATACACAAGGACATCACTTTGAAACCTGATGTGCAGACCGGTGTAAAAGTCTATAGTTACGCCCGTACCGAAGGAGATTTCCACGCAGAGAATATCCGTATCGGAAATGGTGAAATCTTTATCGATTTTGTTGCACCCGACACGCGTATTAATGATATCCAACTGGGTGTTCCCGTCAGCATCAATATAGAGAATGGCGTAGCAGCCATGGCACTCGCCCACCTCAACGGTGCGACAGACGAAGAGATCAAACAAGGTATGGCAAGTTTCCGGGGAGTAGACCGTCGTTTCGATTTCAAGATCAAGAATGACAAGGTCGTATTCCTGAGCGACTATGCCCATCATCCAGCCGAAATAGCACAGAGTGTAAAATCCATTCGTGATCTGTATCAGGACAAGAAGATTACAGCTATCTTCCAGCCACATCTCTATACCCGCACGCGCGATTTCTATAAGGAATTTGCCGACAGCCTGTCACTACTTGACGAAGTCATTCTCGTAGATATCTACCCGGCACGTGAGCAACCGATTCCCGGTGTCACCAGCCAATTGATATACGATAACCTGCGACCGGGCATTGAAAAATGCATGTGTAAAAAAGAGGATATACTGGAACTCTTATCTCAAAAGCAGATTGAAGTTCTGATAACTTTGGGTGCCGGAGATATAGACAACTACGTCCCTGAAATCACAAAACTATTAAATAAATAGCCCATGTTAAAACGAATTCTATTGTCTATCGTCCTACTGCTCGTCATCGCCTATCTGGTGGTAGCTCTCTCGGCTTTCAACCGGAAGCCTGCCGGACAGGTGTGCAATGACATGGAATTGGTTATCAAAGATACCGTCTATGCGGGTTTCATCACCAAAAAGGAAGTGGCGGACATACTGGAGAAGAAAGGGATTTATCCTGTTGGTAAACCAATAGATCGCATCCGTAGTAAAACGCTGGAACGGGAACTTGCCAAACATCCGCTTATTGATGAAGTGGAATGCTACAAGACTCCCAGTGGTAAACTTTGCGTAGAAGTCAGTCAACGTATCCCAATCCTGCGAGTGATAAGTGCAAACGGGGAGAACTACTATCTGGACAATAAAGGTACTGTGATGCCACCCGATGCAAAGTGTGTTGCACACCTTGCCATAGTGACCGGAAGAGTAGAAAAGTCGTTTGCCATGAGGGATTTATATAAGTTTGGTGTATTTTTGCAGAATAATAAGTTCTGGGAAGCACAGATTGAACAGATACATGTGCTGTCGGACAAGGACGTGGAATTGGTGCCTCGCGTAGGCGACCATATTATCTATCTTGGAAAGCTGGATGGTTTTGAGCGTAAACTCGAACGGATGAAAGCTTTTTATGAAAGAGGTTTAAATCAGGTAGGATGGAACAAATATTCCCGTATTAGCGTTGAATTTAGTAACCAGATTATCTGTACAAAGCGAGAGAAGTGATGTACAATTTACCATTTACAATGTACAATTTGCTATGTAGGGTAGTGGTGCAATCTTAATGGTAAATGGTACATTGTAAATGGTAAATGGTAAATGAAAATATAATTAATAGAAAAGATATGGCAACAACAGAATTTATCGCCGCTATCGAGTTGAGTTCTTCCAAGATTTCCGGTATCGCAGGAAAGAAGAACAGTGACGGAAGCATACAAGTGCTGGCTTATGCGCGTGAAGATGCCGCTTCTTTTATCCATAAAGGAGTCATCTACAACATTGATAAGACCGCACAGGCTCTGACTTCCATCATCAACAAGCTGGAAAGCCAGTTGAACAACTCCATTGCCAAAGTATACGTAGGCATTGGCGGACAGTCTTTGCGCACGGTAAAGAATGCGGTAAGCCGTGTGCTGGAAGAGGAAGGGATTATCTCACAAGAGTTGGTAGACGCTATCAGCGACGAAAACCTCGAAGTCCCCCTGATGGACATGAGTGTGCTGGATGTCGCCCCGCAGGAATATAAAATAGACAATAACCTTCAAGCCGACCCGGTAGGTGTGGCAGGCAAGCGTATCACAGGAAACTTCCTGAATATTGTGGCCCGTGCTTCACTTAAGAAGAATCTGGAGCACAGCTTTGAACAGGCTAAGATAGAAATAGCCGACCTGCTCATCGCTCCGATAGCATTGGCGAATGCCGTGCTGACGGAAAGTGAGATGCGTTCGGGTTGTGCATTGGTGGATTTCGGTGCGGATACAACGACTGTATCGGTTTATAAAAATAACATGCTCCGCTTCCTCAGTGTATTGCCACTGGGTGGAAACAATATTACCCGTGACATCACTGCCCTGCAAATGGAAGAGGCTGAAGCTGAACAACTGAAAAAGAAGTACGGTGATATGCTCTACGAAGAAGAGGAAACAGAAACACCCGCAGTCTGTACTTTGGAAGACGGTCGCAACATCGAACTTAACGTATTAAATGATATCATCGATGCACGCGCCGAAGAAATCCTTGCCAATGTATGGAACCAACTTCAACTGTCAGGATACGAGGATAAGCTATTATCCGGTATCATCTTCACTGGTGGAGGTGCCAACCTGAAAAACCTGGAAGAAGCGTTCCGTAAACGTAGCAAGGTTGAGAAAGTGAAGACCACCAAATTTGTTCATAACAACATCCACGGCTTCAACGATGTGCTGAAGAAAGACTGTATGCAGAATACCCTGCTCGGACTGCTTGCTGCAGGAAATGAGAACTGCTGTCTGCAAGAAGTGAAACCCGCTGTTACGACGACGGCTGTTCCGAAACAACCCGTCGATATGTTCGGCGATGATGAAGCCCTGAAAGAACAGGAAGCCGCCGCCCGCGCTGCCAAGGCTCAACGTGACAAGGAAGAGAAAGAACGTCGCGAACGGGAACGTAAGGAGAAAGAGCGTAAAGAGAAAGAAGAGAAAAAGAAAAAGAAGAAAGAAGGTCCCAGCTGGTTTGAAAAGACTTTCAACAAGCTTTCCAATGAAATTTTCTCGGATGACGATTTGAAATAAACTTAATAAAATAAGGAACTATGGACGATATAGTACAATTCGATTTCCCGACAGACTCACCGAAGATCATCAAAGTGATTGGTGTAGGTGGTGGTGGTGGTAACGCTGTGAACCACATGTACCGGGAAGGCATACACGACGTGACGTTCGTTCTGTGCAACACAGACAACCAAGCGTTGAAAGAGTCTCCCGTCCCCGTGAAATTGCAACTGGGACGTTCTATCACCGAGGGACTAGGTGCCGGAAACCGTCCCGAACGTGCCCGCGAAGCTGCCGAAGAAAGTAGTGAAGAAATCAAAGCGCTACTGAACGACGGTACAAAAATGGTATTCATTACTGCCGGAATGGGTGGCGGAACAGGTACGGGCGCTGCTCCCGTCATAGCCCGCATAGCCAAAGAAATGGACATCCTTACGGTCGGTATCGTCACCATACCTTTCATCTTCGAAGGTGAAAAGAAGATTATTCAGGCACTGGACGGTGTGGAGCGTATCGCCCAACATGTAGATGCCCTGCTGGTTATCAATAACGAACGCCTGCGCGAGATATATTCCGACCTTACGTTCATGAATGCTTTCGGCAAGGCAGACGATACATTGTCTATCGCCGCCAAAAGTATTGCCGAGATTATCACCATGCGCGGAACGGTGAACCTTGACTTTGCAGATGTGAAAACCATCCTCAAAGATGGTGGTGTGGCTATCATGAGTACAGGTTTCGGCGAAGGTGAAAGTCGTGTGACCAAAGCTATCGACGATGCCCTGCACTCTCCGCTACTGAACAACAATGACATCTTCAATGCCAAGAAGGTGATGCTGAATGTATCCTTCTGCGAAAGTTCCGAGCTGATGATGGAAGAAATGAACGAGATTCACGAGTTCATGAGCAAATTCCGCGAAGGTGTAGAGGTGATCTGGGGTGTAGCTATGGACAACACACTGGAAGGCAGAGTCAAGATTACCGTACTTGCCACCGGTTTCGGTGTGGAAGATGTTCCCGGTATGGACAGCGTACTCGAAAAGCGCAGCCAGGAAGAGGAAGAACGCCAGCTTCAGCTTGAAGAAGAAAAAGAAAAGAATAAAGAACGTATCCGCAAAGCCTATGGTGAAAGTGCCAGTGGCATCGGTAGCAAAAATATCCGCAAACGTCGCCATATCTATATCTTCAACCCGGAAGACCTGGACAATGCCGACATTATCAGTATGGTAGAAAGTTCACCGACGTATCTGCGCGATAAGAGTACTTTGAGTACCATCAAAACCAAAGCCGCTACCGAAGGGCAGATAGCTACGGAAAAAGCACAGGGAGGTGAAGACTTGGGAGGTGTGATTACTTTCTAAGCTACAGATTAAATGTAAATAGTAAAATAATAAATAGTATTATGGATTTATTTGAAAGAGTCAGCGAAGACATTAAAACCGCAATGAAAGCCAAAGACAAAGTGGCTCTCGAAACACTGAGAAACATCAAGAAAGTATTCCTGGAAGCAAAAACAGCTCCGGGAGCTAACGATACTCTGACTGACGATGCTGCATTGAAAATTATGCAGAAGCTCATGAAACAAGGCAAAGATGCAGCTGAAATATACATCCAGCAAGGTCGCCAGGACTTGGCAGACGAAGAACTGGCACAGGTAAAGGTGATTGAGGTCTATCTGCCCAAACAAATGTCAGCCGAAGAGTTGGAAGCTGCCTTGAAAGAAATTATTGCCGAAACAGGTGCTACCAGTGGTAAAGATATGGGTAAGGTAATGGGGGTTGCTTCCAAGAAGCTTGCCGGACTTGCCGAAGGACGTGCCATCTCCGCCAAAGTAAAAGAATTGCTGGGATAATCTCCCGCTTTGTCACCGTCATTGGCCGTGTTTTCGGGAGATAGAAGAAGACGAATCAACTTCTATCTCCCAAAAACACGGCTTCTTTTTGCATTTTATTGAGTATCATAATTTTTAATTCAAATACTATCGTTATATTTGCCACGCATTTTAAGGGAATATCCCCGCATAATAATAAAACTAGAATTCTGGCACAATATCATGAAAAGCAATATAAAGATATGGAAATTAATAGTCCTTGTGGGGACAATGTTTTTCTTGTCTGACGTTGCTCATGCAAAGAACCGGGCGCAAGATAGCATACCGGGATACAAGCCGGATACAGGTTACTTCGCCAAACGCTTTATTCACAGACTGGGAGTAGAATACCGCCCGGGATACATTTTCCAGACCAGTTCTTTTCTGGCAGGAGATAACTCACAATGGAAGCCTTACGAATGGGGTTATTCAGCCCACTTGAAATATTCATTCCAATTTAAGCCCAATACTTGCGCCGACCGGATTTATGGTAGTGCCTACCAAGGTATAGGCTTAGGCTATTACGATTTCGGAAGCAAAGAAGAATTAGGAAATCCGATTGCCATTTACCTCTATCAGGGAGCACGTATTGCCCGTATTACTTCGCGGCTATCACTCAATTACGAATGGAACTTCGGCTTATCATTGGGATGGAAACCCTATGACGACTACACCAACCCTCACAACAGTGTGATCGGTTCAAAAGCAAATGCCTATATCAATGCGGGCATACAATTCAACTGGATGGTTTCACGGGAAATCGACTTGGTTGCCGGAGTTACGGGTACCCATTTCTCCAACGGTAATACTAAATTTCCCAATGCCGGCCTCAATACAATGGGCCTAAAAGTAGGGGTTATCTACAACTTCAACAGACCTAAAGATGCACTCACCAAGCCTCTATATAAAGCTCCTATTCCAAAGTTCTCACGATACCTCAGCTACGACTTAACCCTGTTCGGTTCATGGAGACGGAAAGGAGTATGGGTAGGAAGCGGACAAATTGCTTCACCAGATGCCTATACTGTGCTTGGTTTCAATTTCGCACCTATGTATAACATCGGATATAAATTCCGCACAGGTGTATCACTGGATGGCGTATATGATGCCAGTTCCAATGTCTACACTATCCCTGGAAACGGCAATGAATGCTACAAACCTTCATTGGAAAAACAGTTAGCTTTAGGTATTTCCGGACGTGCAGAATATGTAATGCCTTACTTCACAGTAGGTGTGGGCATCGGAGCCAATGTGCTGCACGGTGGCGGTGACCATAAAGGTATCTACCAGGTATTGACACTCAAAGTGGAGATGACCCGCAGTTCTTATCTGCATATCGGGTATAACCTGAAGAACTTCAGTGACCCGAATTATCTGATGATGGGTATCGGCTTCCGCTTCAATAACAAGTATCCTACCTTTCACAGAAGATAAAACGCACCATGTCCAGGGGGCTTCCCCATATCCCTAACACATCTTTTGCATCAAGGGTCAGTAAGATATGCAGGAAAGGGCTCATTGTTCCGCGTCAAAGGATTTATTAATCCGTATCAAAGAGCTCCTTCAACACCTCAAGAGACTTTAATACAGGAAAGTCAGGCAAGTGGAGGCGATAATATTCATTCATTATTGTAAGGCAGCGAGTACGTTCGGCGCGGTTCATGGCAAAGAGATGCATTGTTTCATAATTCATGCGCATCAGCATTATCAACCGTGAGGCTTCCTCCGGAAGTATATAAGAAGAATGGAGTTGCGGTCGCAGAGGAGTAAAACAAGCATTCAGCATATCAAAATAATCGCCTTTATGATAATCTTCCAGATTAGGATACAATCCCAAGAAGCGGGATAAGCGCATCAGAAATACCAAATGGAAGTTCGCAAAATTATCACGGCATTCATCCAGCCAAATAATAGAATGCTGCAAGTAAGCAAACAACGGATGGTTTTCAGCCTCCTCACGCACTGCCCGATAGAGAAATTCCGCCAGGAAAAGTGCAATGGAAGACTTATACGGATCATAAGGAATAGAAGAAAACGGATAGAAAGACTTCGCTTCCGTTATCTTATATATACTGGCATTCGGACGGAAATCAGCTTCCAATTCCACCAAAGCCAATGGTTGGAACAATACCGGTTTCACCGCAGCCTTTCGCGAACGGGGAATCTTTACGATGAACGAAGCACGCCCGACCACCTCTGTATAAATGTCTGCAATAAGGGAAGTATCGTTATATTTCAGGGTATGCAGCACAATCCCCAGCGTTTTCTGTAACATCCGCACTTACTATTTTGGTTTCAATCCGGTAACAAAACTACGAAAAAAGACGGAAACAGCAGGGATAAAACGCGGATAAATAAAAAAATGCAGGCAGACAAGTAAAAAAACGAAAGCTTTTATTCTGCTGATATTCAGACAATAAACCACAAACACTAGAATAAGTCCGACATATTCCTTTATTTTTTTCTCATGATTATTTTGCCAATTCAAAAATAGTCCCTACATTTGCAACCGCAAACGAGAGATAATCTCTCTGCAAGAGCAGAAATGCTCACCAAAGGATGGCCCGTTCGTCTATCGGTTAGGACGCAAGATTTTCATTCTTGAAAGGGGGGTTCGATTCCCCCACGGGCTACAATTAAAAAAATAAACGAATTAAAAAAAGATTAGTCGAGATGGCAAATCACAAATCATCACTGAAAAGAATCAGACAAGAAGAGACCAGAAGACTTCATAACAGATATTATGGTAAAACCATGAGAAATGCTGTTAGAAAGCTTCGTTCTACAACCGACAAAGCAGAAGCTACTGCAATGTATCCGGGTATAACTAAGATGTTGGACAAATTGGCTAAAACCAATGTAATCCACAAGAACAAAGCAAGCAACTTGAAATCTAAGTTGGCTCTTTATATTAATAAGCTAGGATAAGCTAATTAATATTACACAAAAGAAATATCGAAAGGTCGGACTTTTTAGTCCGACCTTTTCTGCATACGACATATTTATCTCCCCTACTCCAAACACCTTCCGGAAGAAGCTAAAAAGCTGTAAACGAATGAAATTTATCACTCGGTTTAGTTTCGTATCTCACGAATTTTCACTATATTTGCTCTGTTATTTGAATAAGGAAATTAGATTATGACTGAAGAACAGATTAACTCCAATAGCGGGAACTATTCAGCCGAAAACATCCAGGTTCTGGAAGGTTTGGAAGCCGTTAGAAAGCGCCCTGCAATGTATATTGGTGACATTAGTACGAAAGGACTTCACCACCTGGTTTATGAAGTTGTGGATAACTCTATCGACGAAGCTCTCGCCGGCTATTGCGACCACATTGAAGTAACCATCAACGAAGACAACTCTATCACTGTACAGGACAACGGACGTGGTATTCCGGTTGACTTCCACGAAAAGGAACAGAAGTCAGCCCTGGAAGTAGTTATGACCGTACTGCATGCCGGTGGTAAATTCGATAAGGGTTCTTACAAAGTATCCGGCGGTTTGCACGGTGTAGGTGTATCCTGTGTAAACGCTCTGTCTACACACATGACTACACAGGTTTTCCGTAACGGAAAGATCTACCAACAGGAATATGAATGCGGTCATCCGTTGTATCCGGTGAAAGAAATCGGCACAAGTGATATTACAGGTACGCGTCAGCAATTCTGGCCGGACAATACTATCTTCACAGAAACGGTTTACAATTACGAAATCCTCGCCACCCGCATGCGCGAGTTAGCTTACCTGAATGCCGGTATCAAGATTACTTTGACTGACCTTCGCGTAAAAGATGAAGAGAATAATGCAAAGATGGAAGTATTCTATTCAGAAGAAGGTCTGAAGGAATTCGTTCGCTACATCGACTCTTCCCGCGAGCACCTGGTGAATGATGTTATCTACATCAACACAGAGAAACAAGGTACACCAGTGGAAGTAGCTATCATGTACAATACGTCTTATAACGAAAATATCCATTCTTATGTAAACAACATCAATACCATCGAAGGTGGTACACACCTTGCAGGTTTCCGCCGCGCACTGACCCGTACGCTGAAGAAATATGCCGATGACAACAAGATGTTGGAGAAAGCTAAAGTGGAAATTGCAGGCGACGACTTCCGCGAAGGTCTGACGGCTGTTATCTCTATCAAGGTACAGGAACCACAGTTTGAAGGCCAGACCAAGACGAAGCTCGGAAACAGCGAAGTGATGGGAGCTGTAGACCAAGCTGTAGGTGAAGCTCTGAACTACTATCTGGAAGAGCATCCGAAAGAAGCGAAGATGGTGGTAGACAAAGTGATTCTGGCTGCCCAGGCACGTGTTGCCGCACGTAAGGCACGCGAATCCGTACAACGCAAATCACCGATGTCCGGTGGCGGTATGCCCGGTAAACTGGCTGACTGTTCAAGCAAGGATGCGGACGAATGCGAATTGTTCCTCGTCGAGGGTGACTCGGCAGGTGGTTCTGCAAAACAAGGCCGCGACCGTAGGTTCCAGGCTATTCTCCCGCTTCGTGGTAAAATCCTGAACGTGGAAAAGGCCATGTGGCACAAGGCGTTCGAAAGTGACGAAGTAAACAATATCATCCAGGCACTGGGTATTCGTTTCGGCGTAAACACTGAAGACAGCAAGGAAGCAAATATCGATAAGTTGCGTTACAAGAAGGTTATCATCATGACCGATGCCGACGTCGATGGTTCTCACATCGACACACTGATCATGACACTCTTCTTCCGTTACTTCCCGCAAATTATTCAGAACGGATATCTGTATATTGCTACCCCACCCCTCTATCTCTGTAAGAAAGGTAAAGTGGAGGAATATTGCTGGACGGATCAACAACGCCAGAAGTTTATCGATACCTATGGAGGCGGATCAGAAAGTGCCGTACACACACAACGATACAAAGGTTTGGGTGAAATGAACCCGGAACAGTTGTGGAGTACGACTATGAATCCGGAACACCGTATGTTGAAGCAGGTAAGCATTGAAAATGCTGCCGAAGCAGATTACATATTCTCCATGCTGATGGGCGAAGACGTAGGACCGCGCCGTGAATTTATCGAAAAGAATGCAACGTATGCAAATATCGATGCATAAGAAAAAACAATGACTAATGATTAACCATTAGTGATTAGTCACTGGATAACACGTTTTTATTAACCAACCTCACATCTTACAACGAAGAAACGCCGGGCGGACAGGAAAATCCTGTTGCCCGGCGTTTTTCTTTTCATCTCACGAGATAGAAAAATCCGTCCCGCGGGATAGATATTTTCACCTCACAGGACGGATTTTTTCAGCTCACGAGACGATTTACTTCGCTTCATGAGGCGGATTCTATATGATATCTACAACATATTCTGTTTCTTCATCTCTTCTGCCACCAATTCCAGCTCAGCATACCAGTCTTCACCGAACTTACGTATCAATGGTTCCTTCAGAAACTTGTATACCGGCAGATTCTCTTTCTGCCCCAGCAATACGGCGGCTTTGCACACATCCCAACGATTATAGTTCACTGTCTTATAAACTCCGTAATTCCCGACCCTGATCGGATACAAATGGCAGGAAACTGGTTTGTAGAAGTCTGTCTTTCCGTCCCGGTAAGCCTTTTCTATGGCACAATAACAACATCCTTTCTCATCATAGCAAGTAAAGACACAATCTTTATTATTAACAATAGAAGTAACCAGATCACCTTCGCAATCGGTATAAGCAACTCCTTGCTTCTCTAATACAACACGCGCTTCAGGCGAGAGTTCATCCCAAATTACCGGAAGTACTTCTTCCAGTTTTTCAATCTCATCCAATTCTACGGGAGCACCAGCATCGCCTTCAATGCAACAGGCACCCTTACAAGCACTCAGATCACAAAGGAACTTCTCACGTAGCACATCAAAACTCACCACTACATCACCTATCTGTATCATCTTCAATCTAAGATTAGAAAAGATAAAGGCGGAGTCCCCCCCCGCCTTTACTTATATAGTTATAACTATTTACTTGATCAGTACTTTACCATTCATTTCAACCGGCTGTGCCATACCCAGAATGTGCAAAATAGAAGGAGCAACATCCGCTAAAACACCATTCTCAACCTTAGCACCTTTATTCTCTGTTACATAAACAAAAGGAACCGGATTCAATGAATGAGCCGTATTCGGAGTGCCGTCTTCGTTCAGTGCATGATCCGCATTGCCGTGGTCAGCGATGATGATTACTTCATAATCGTTGGCTTTAGCAGCCTCTACCGTATCTTTCACACATTCGTCGATAGCTTTTACAGCTTTCTCGATAGCGCCATAAATACCGGTATGTCCTACCATATCACCGTTAGCATAGTTCACAACAATGAAATCGAACTTCTGAGTGTTGATAGCTTCCACCAATTTATCCTTTACTTCGTAAGCACTCATTTCCGGTTTCAGATCATAAGTAGCTACTTTCGGAGAAGGAACCAGGATGCGTTCTTCAGCGTCATACGGAGTTTCACGACCACCGTTGAAGAAGAAAGTTACGTGAGCATACTTTTCCGTTTCAGCAATGTGCAATTGAGTCTTGCCTTGAGCTGCCAGATATTCTCCCAATGTATTCTGAACATTTTCCTTATCGAAAAGAACATGTACGCCTTTGAAAGATGCATCATACGGAGTCATGCAGTAGTATTGCAAGCCCGGAATGATGTGCATGCCCTGTTCCGGCATATCTTGTTGAGTCAGCACTACGGTCAACTCTTTCGCACGGTCGTTACGATAGTTGAAGAAGATAACTACATCACCTTCCTTAATGGTTCCGTCGAAGTTACCATTTACAATCGGCTTGATGAATTCGTCCGTCACACCTTCGTCATAAGATTCCTGCATAGCCTGAACCATATCGGTGGCAACTTTACCTTCGCCGTTTACCAGCAAGTCATAAGCCACTTTCACACGTTCCCAACGCTTGTCACGGTCCATTGCATAGAAACGACCAACAATAGAAGCAATCTTGCCTGCCGACTTTTCACAATGAGCGGTCAGTTGTTCAATAAAGCCCTTGCCGCTCTTCGGGTCGGTATCACGGCCATCCATGAAGCAGTGAACAAAAGTATTATCCACACCATATTCTTTGGCAATATCGCAAAGTTTGAATAAGTGGTCGAAGGAGCTGTGCACACCACCGTTGGAAGTCAATCCCATGAAGTGAACATTCTTGCCGTTTTCTTTGGCATAAGTAAAGGCGGAGACGATTCCCGGATTCTTCAGAATGCTATTGTCGGCACATGCACGGTTGATCTTTACCAGATCCTGGTATACGATACGTCCGGCGCCAATATTAAGGTGTCCTACTTCCGAGTTACCCATCTGACCGTCGGGCAAACCTACATTTTCACCGCTTGCCTGAAGCTGTGAGTGAGGATATGTTGCCAGCAGACTGTCCCAGTACGGAGTAGGTGTATTGAAAATCACGTCATCTTTACCCTGATCGCCGATACCCCAGCCATCAAGAATCATTAAAAGGGCTTTCTTACTCATAATATTAATTGATTTTAAATGTACAATCTTTCACCTCAGCAAAAACGTTCTTTATCAGAGAGAACGATTTTTCCGGCTGCAAAGGTACAAAAAAGCACGGTTAAAGCGTACTGTTTCAAATGATTTATGTACTTTTGTCGCGCTTTAAAAAACAAAAAACAAGAAATATGGACGATTCAAACCCAGGAACGTGCAACAGTATTTATAATTAAAGCGAACCGGAAGACGTTGCTCGCAATGCTTCTGTTCGTACCTAAAAGAAAGGAGGCCATTACGATGAGAACGTATCTTTATTCTGAAGCCGGCTTTATAGAAAAGCAGCAATGGATGCCCAATAGCTGGGTAAACGTTGAATGCCCCGATGACAATGATTTTGATTTCCTCACCCAAGAGTTGAAAGTTCCGGAATCTTTTTTGGAAGATATCGCCGATGCGGACGAACGCCCGCGTACGGAAACAGAAGGCAACTGGTTGCTCACCATCCTGCGTATCCCGATGCAGAGCAGTCAGCATGGCATTCCCTTTATCACCGTGCCAATAGGTATCATTACCAATAATGAAATTATCGTATCGGTATGTTACCACAAGACTGAACTCATCTCAGATTTTATCCAACATACACGTCGCAAAGGTATCGTAGTGAACAATAAGCTGGACTTGATTCTGCGGATGATTTACTCTTCCGCCGTCTGGTTTCTGAAGTATCTGAAACAGATAAACAATGATGTAGCCAATGCGGAAAAAGAACTGGAAAAGAGTATCCGCAATGAAGACTTGCTCCGTCTGATGAAGTTACAGAAGACTCTTGTCTACTTCAATACCTCCATTCGTGGGAACGAAGTGATGATCGGCCGCCTGAAAAATATCTTTCAGGACACTGATTATCTGGATATGGAGCTATTGGAAGATGTAATCATTGAACTAAAGCAGGCATATAATACTGTAAATATCTACAGTGACATCCTTACGGGAACAATGGATGCTTTTGCTTCTATTATCTCCAACAACGTCAATGCCATCATGAAACGTATGACAAGCCTTTCCATCACGCTCATGATACCAACATTGATAGCCAGTTTCTACGGCATGAATGTGGATATTCACCTGGAAGGTTTCCCCTATGCCTTCATATTCATTATCCTGATATCCGTAATATTATCGGCAGGAACATTTATCTGGTTCAGGAAGATTAAGTGGTTCTAAGTTTCATGAAGCTGTCCATCCAGAAGTCGTCAGCATCATCAACATTCTTCAAAATGTTTGCAACAATTCATAGCAGTGTCTTTCTTTGTGTACTAAGAAAGACACTTTACCTAATGCAACGTCAGTTTTGTCTTTCAGCTTCGTATATTTCCTTCACTTCACTTGCGTATCAATTGGAATCAGATATAACCATTCTTCAATATAAGAATAATACTTTCCTCTTTTTGGTCAGATTTCGCAAATAATATGTATGTTTGCACCACGAAGTTACGAAAAGAGTGTAATTTATTGGAAATGAGCATTGGGTAATCGCTCAT